>Ga0076929_100015_pt1 | contig 565106 bp, 513 predicted proteins | sample HotLakConUCCSL28_FD_87104 | JGI IMG/M metagenome (GOLD analysis project Ga0076929, IMG submission 87104) | Hypersaline microbial mat communities from Hot Lake, Washington, USA - Hot Lake Consortium UCC-SL28 (version 3) (version 3) | ecosystem: Environmental > Aquatic > Thermal springs > Hot... | reverse complement strand
ACAACGCCGCGCTCGACGAGCAGAGCATGGCCGCGTAACTCAAACCAAACAGCCTCCGGCAAACCCGGCGCGGTTCAACTTGCCGACGCGGTCGGCTACGGCCTTGGACGGGTGCCGATCGCTGTCGCCACCCGCCGCGAAGAAGAGCGGACCGTCGTCGGCACTCGCCACAAAGCCGAGAAAGCCCAGCTCCAGCACGTGCGGGTGAAGTGGCACGTCTCGATAAAGACCCGTCTTCGTCGAGCCGGCGTCTGGCGTTAAGTGAAGATAAGTCACGCCGGCTTCCTCACGAATGTCGGATTTTCGAAGCTGCGTCAGCTCGGCGATCCGCGCGCCGGTGTAGGCGGCGAGGACGGGCGTCCATCGCTTTGCCGCCGCCGTCTTCGGGCCCTCCTTCCGGCCTGGAACATACCGGGTGGCTGCCTGCAGGATCCCGCGCGCCTCGGCGTCGGTGAAACCCTGAAGGCGAGCGTGAACGGGTCTGCCGACGCGCACCTTCACACCGGCCGCCGGGTTCGCGTCGAGCCGTGCGTTGTCCACGCCCCACGATAACACCGCCTTGATGGCGCTGAGATGGACGTCACGGACCGTCTTTGGTGCAAGCGGACGGGCAATAAGGTCGTCCTTCCACCGGATCACGTCGGCGCGAGTGATGCGCCGCGCGTCGTCGTGGCCGAGAAAGCGCTTCAGGCCGACGAAGACGGACTTCCATCGGAGCGCAGCGGCCTGCCCCTTCCCGGTGGCCTGAAGCTCACGCATGTAGCCGTTGACGAGATCATCGATCGCCGCACGATAGGTCCGCGCCGCAGACGCCTCGTGCTGAAGGAAAGGGTGCCGCGGCGCCGGCGGCTCCATCCCGGCATCCCGCGCCCTCGCGGCCTCGACGGCTTCGATCTGAACGGCTGCGAGTAGCCGTGCGGCTTCTCGGCGGGGAATCGTCAATCCGCGCGCCTCGGCCTTGTCGATTGCCCATCCGATGACGGCTTCGGTCTCGCCGACACTCGCCGAGCCGCCCGCGATGCGACGTAGCGCCTCGAGGTGCTCTGGACGAAACAGCTCCGGCCCGGTGCCCTCAAGAAGCGCCGTTCCGTCCTTGAACACGAAGTCGCGTTCGGCGGCGTCGTTCGCCAGCTCCTCGGCGTAGTGCATGCTGGCGATTTCGGATCGCTCCACCGGGAAGCGACGGATCTGCGCGGTCGGAGTAGCGTCGCGGGTGGCCCGCTGTCGACGAGCCTCGTCGAGGCGGTCGAGGAGGCGGGCGACCACGGACGGATGATTGCGTTTCGCGAGGGCACGATCGCGGCCTAGGTGCTCAAGCAGCTCGGCCTTGCCGACGATCTCGCGAAGATCGCGCGGAACCGAGATGCGTGCGTAGAACGCATCCCCGCGCTCAAGCCAATGTCTAACCCTGCCGGCCATGTTCCACCCGTCTGTAGCGCGCTTTGTAGCAGCGTTCCGGGATGAAGCCGTTGCGGCATAACGAAAGTCAAGGAGGTAAAGGGCTATGAGTGGTGCTGCCGGAGAGGATTGAACTCTCGACCTCTCCCTTACCAAGGGAGTGCTCTACCACTGAGCTACGGCAGCGGACGCGGGGCAGCGCGGGGCGCGCGGCGGCGTTGGCGGGTGAATAGAGGATCGCGGGCGGGGACGCAAGCGCGAATCCGACCCCGCTTCGGCGGGGCGGTCGGCGCCGCCGCGCCCCGCGCGCGGCGCTCACTCGGCCGCTTGCGCCTGCATCTCGAAGGCGAGCCCCAGCGCGCTCCAGACCTCGACCAGCGCGTCGCGCAGATGCCGGATGTCCGCCTCGGTGTGGAGCGGGGTGGGGGTGATGCGCAGCCGCTCCGTGCCGCGGGGCACGGTGGGGTAGTTGATCGGCTGGATGTAGATGCCGTGGCGCTCGAGCAGCCGGTCGGAGGCCGCCTTGCAGGCCTCCGCGTCGCGCACCATCACCGGCAGGATGTGGGTCGGCGTCGGCAGCACCGGGATGCCGGCGGCGGCGAGCAGGGCCTTGGCCCGGGCCGCCTGACGCTGCTGGCCCTCGCGCTCGGCGCGCGACTGCTTGAGGTGGCGCACGGAGGCCGCTGCCGCCGCGCAGATCGCCGGCGGCAGCGCGGTGGTGAAGATGAAACCCGAGGCATGCGAGCGCACCGCGTCGATCACGCAGGCACGGCCCGAGATGTAGCCGCCGAGCACGCCGAAGGCCTTGCCCAGCGTCCCTTCGATCACGTCGATGCGGCCCATCACCCCGTCGCGCTCGGCGATGCCGGCGCCGCGGGGGCCGTACATGCCCACCGCATGGACCTCGTCGAGATAGGTCATCGCCCCGTACCGCTCCGCGAGGTCGCAGATGCGCGCGATCGGCGCGACGTCGCCGTCCATCGAGTAGACGCTCTCGAACACGATCAGCTTGGGCCGGTCGCCGGCCGCGCGCAGCAGCTCTTCGAGATGGGCGAGGTCGTTGTGGCGCCAGATCCGCTTCTCGCAGCCCGCCTGGCGCACGCCCTCGATCATCGAGGCGTGGTTGAGCGCGTCCGACAGGATCAGGCAATCCGGGATCAGCCGGGCGATGGTCGAGATGCCGGCCTGGTTCGAGATGTAGCCGGAGGTGAAGACGAGGGACGCCTCCTTGCCGTGGAGGTCCGAGAGCTCGCGCTCGAGCTCGACGATCGGATGGCTGGTGCCGGAGATGTTGCGGGTCCCGCCGGCGCCGGTGCCGCAGCGCGCGGCCGTCGTCGTCATGGCCGCGATCACGTCCGGATGCTGGCCCATGCCGAGATAGTCGTTCGAGCACCACACGGTGATCTCGCGCGGGCCGCCGGGGGCGCCGTGCCAGGTCGCGCGCGGGAACCGGCCGGCGATGCGCTCCAGGTCCGCGAAGACGCGGTAGCGGCGCTCGGACTTCAGGGCCTCGACGGCCGTCTCGAAATAGCGTGCGTAGTCCATGACCTCACCGGGGGACGAGAGGGCGTCGGGGGTGCGCCCACCATCATGAAGCCTCGAAACGAGGCCATCTGCCTTGACGTTGATCAAACCGTCCAGGGCTAATATAGCCGCAGGGTGCGCGACGGCACGCCCGCGACAGCCCTCTCGGGCGCAATGGCGACGACGCGTCGCGCGGCGGGAGCGCGCGGGGGCGGCCTCGCGAGAGACGATCCGGACACCGGCAGGAGACCCCAGGAGATCCCATGGGCAACGACGACCGCGCCGCCCGCCTGAAGGCGGCCTTGCGCGAGAACCTCAAGCGGCGTAAGGCCCAGAGCCGTGGCCGCGCCGCCTCCGACGGGCCGCCGGGCGCGCCGTCCTCCACCGGCGACGGCGACGCCGCAGAACCGCCGCCGGAAAAACGACACGGTTCGCGTACCACGTCGCCGGACGCATACCGCATCTCAACGCGCCGGCCATAGGCTTCGTTCGCCGCGGCATACGGGCAAGCACGCACGGGGTTTCTTCGATGGATCGCATCCTCATCACGGGCGGCGCGCCGCTTTCCGGCATCATCCCGATCTCCGGGGCGAAGAACGCGGCGCTCCCGCTGATGATCGCGAGCCTGCTCACCGGCGACACGCTCGAGCTCGCCAACGTGCCGCGGCTCGCCGACGTGCAGCTGCTCCTGCGGATCCTCGGCAATCACGGCGTCGACCACACGGTGGTCGGCCGGCGCCCCGGCGAATCGGCCGAGACCGGGCAGACGCTGCGCCTGTGCGCCTCCACCATCATCGACACGACCGCGCCCTACGAGCTGGTCTCGCGCATGCGCGCGAGCTTCTGGGTGATCGCGCCGCTGCTGGCGCGCTTCGGCGAGGCGCGCGTCTCGTTGCCGGGCGGCTGCGCCATCGGCACGCGGCCCGTCGACCTGCTGATCGAGGCGCTCGAGCGGCTCGGCGCGCAGATCGAGATCGAGGCCGGCTACGTCGTGGCGAAGACGCCCAAGGGGCTCAAGGGGGCCGAGATCGATTTCCCGAAGGTCACGGTCTCGGGCACGCACGTGGCGATGATGGCGGCGACGCTCGCCTCCGGCACCACGATCATCGACAACGCCGCCCGCGAGCCGGAAGTGGTCGACCTCGCCGAGTGCCTGATCAAGATGGGCGCCAAGATCTCCGGCCAGGGCACGGCGCGGATCGTGATCGAGGGCGTGCCGCGGCTGTCGGGCGCGCGCCACGAGGTGCTGCCCGACCGCATCGAGACCGGCACCTACGCCATGGCGGTCGCCATGGCCGGCGGCGACGTGCTGCTCGAGGGCGCCCGCGCGCCGCTGCTCCAGAGCGCGCTCGACGTGCTGGTGCGGGCCGGCGTCACCGTCGAGCCGACCGATGCCGGCCTGCGCATCGCCCGCAACGGCGGCGGCATCGCCCCCGTCGACGTGACGACCGAGCCCTTCCCCGGCTTCCCGACCGACCTGCAGGCCCAGTTCATGGCGCTGATGACGCGCGCCGAGGGCTCCTCGCGCATCCGCGAGACGATCTTCGAGAACCGCTTCATGCACGTGCAGGAGCTCGCCCGCCTCGGCGCCAGGATCCGGCTCGACGGGGACATGGCGGTGGTCGAGGGCGTCGAGCGCCTGCGCGGCGCGCCGGTGATGGCGACCGACCTGCGCGCCTCGGTCTCCCTCGTCATCGCCGGCCTCGCCGCCGAGGGCGAGACCACGATCAACCGCGTCTACCACCTCGACCGCGGCTTCGAGGCGCTGGAGGCCAAGCTCGGCCGCTGCGGCGCCCGGATCGAGCGCATCCGGGCGTGATGCGGCCCTTCGGGCGGGCGGGTTCACGATTCCGAAGGCGTGATCGCGCCGATTCGCGCGATCCCGGAAACCCGGGCGCAAGGATCGGCTGCTAGGCTGCAGCCATGATCGCCCCGCTCGCCACCTCCGCCACCGGCCTCCAGGCCGCCTCGCTGCGCCTCCAGGCGAGCGCGTCGAACGTGGCCAACATCCGCACGACGGGGGCGCTGCCCGCGGAGCCCGGCGGCGAGATCGGCGGCGGACGCGGCGCCTACGCGCCGGTCGACGTGGTGCAGACCACGACCGACGGCGGGGGCGTCTCCGCCCGCCTGACCGAGCGGTTTCCGGCCTACCGCCCCGCCTACGAGCCGTCCTCCCCCGACGCGAACGCCGACGGCCTCGTCGCCGCCCCGAACGTGGACCTCGTCGGCGAGGTGACGAACCAGATCATGGCGTCCGCCGCCTTCGAGGCGAACGCCGCCGCCATGCGCGCCGCCCGCGAGATGGCGCAGACGGTGCTGGATATCGGGGCGTGAGGCGGGGCCGGCCTTGAGCGATCGAGGTGTCGGACCGTCAAGGAGGAAGCAGGGCGTCGACGAGACGCTCGATCGTCTCCGCCACGCCGTCGTCGACCAGCGCCTGGCGGATCATTCGCCGCTTGCCGGTGAAATGCATGGCCTGGGGCAAGTCGACGCGCGCGGCGACGGATGCGGCGTGGAGCGCCGCCGCGGCCAGGTCCGCGTGGAGCGCCTCGGCCGCGTCGAATTCGGGGATCGGCAGCGTCCAGACGAGGTTGTCGAAGTGGCGCGGATCGCGCTGGCCGACCGGCTGAAGGTCCTTGACGCGGTTCAGTACGATTGTAGTATTGAGAACGGCAGTAATATACGCGGCTTCCTCAAGCGAGTTCGCGGCAGACCAATATGCGTCCTTGTCAACAATTACATTGTCATTTTCGAGCCAGCACGCACTCAGCCGCGTGCCCGATGCTGGATAAATCACTCGCATGGGCGACCTTACTGACTGAGCAGTTAGTTTTTGAAGATGGTTGAGTGACTGCGCCAGCGGGACGCGGGGTGAACCATTTACATCCTTGTTGCTGTGTTCATTCCACTTCGCTTCGGCATCGCGCAACCATGCCGCCAGCCCGCGATGCCCGTGCGCGTCCGCGCTGGTCGAGTCGAGGATCGCGCCGTCCTCCATCGGCACGACGCCGGTCACGAGGTCGAGGACCCGATAGGGTGCGACGGACTCGCCGAGCGCGATCTCGCGCAGGAAGGCCCGCTCGACCGGTCCTTCGGGAGGCTCGACCGATGTCCAGGGCCGCTTGTCGAGGTTCCCGATCCTCCCCCGCACGCGCGGGGCGTCGCGACGGCTGAGCAGGCGCCCGGCAGCGGCGTGCTCCACGAGGAAAAATCGGCGCGGCGTCAGCGTCGCCCCCTGACGAAAGCGCCTCCGGTAGGGCGACGCGGCGATCAGCGTCCGCGCCCGTGGCCATGGGGCGCGCACACGATCGAGCGCCTCGGCCGCTTCGGCCTCGCTGGCATCGCGCCGCCGAAGCACGCCCACCCAGCGATCGATCTCCGCCGGCAGCGGCCCTTCGCCATCACGCTCGCCGAACAGCACGCAGGTGCTCGTCGTGCTGCTGCCCGACTGCGCGCCGAAGATCGGCCACACGCGTTCCAGCCCCCAGCCGCCGGTGATCGCGACCCGCACGCGTCGCATGTTCCCCTCGCGTATCCCTGCGAACACGGGTGCGTTGAGCGCGGCATAGGGCAGGACGAGCGCCAGAGTGCCGCCCTCGCGCAGATAGCGCTCGGCGCCGCGCGCCCAGAACAGCGCGAACATGTCCTGGTGCGTGGCGAGAGGGCCGCCGACCCAGAGATCGTAGCTCTGCAGCGCCTCGCGGAGCCTGTCCTTCATTTCGGCGCTCAGGTGGCGATAGACGATCCAGGGCGGGTTGCCGATCAGCACGTCCGCGCGATGGTCCGGATGGGACAGCCAGACCGGGCGCAGCAGGTTGCGCAGGACGAAGGTCCAGATGTGGTTGCGGCCGTCGATGTAGAGCTGCTTCAGCTGCGCGAAGGTGCGGCCGAGCATGGCCGCGTCCTCATCCGTCGCGCCGGCGCGGGCGATGGCGTCTCGAATCGCCTCCGGCTCGGCGAGCGTGTCGAGCCCGCGGTTGAGCTCGTCGAGCGCGCGCTCGAACAGGATCAGGTCACTCGCGAGGCCCGCCGGGATGCGCAGAGGCGGATCGTTGGGCGGCACGTCCACCAGTACCTCGGCCGACGCTCCGAGCGGGCGCAGGCTCCATTGCATCGAGTCGCCCATGAAGACGGGCACGCTGAGGGTCGGCGGCCGGTCGCGTACCAAGTCGCCGAGCGCCAGCAGCCAGGTGACGCGCGCGAGCGCGACCGCAACGGGATGCACGTCGATCCCGAACACGCGATCGGCGCAGGTCGCGACGATCTCGGCAGGCTGCAGCCCCGCCTCGCGGCCCGCCGCGATCAGGCGGCGCAGGGCCTGAAACAGGAACGTGCCCGAGCCGCAGGACGGATCGAGCACACGCTGCTCCAGCGGGCGCGGGATCGCCGCTGCGACGACCCGCGCCGCCAGCCAGTCGGGCGTGTAGTACTCGCCGAGATCGTGGCGCTCGTCGGGATCGATCAGGCTTTCGTACAGGCTCTTGAGCACGTCGACCTCGACGTCCCGCAGGCGGAAGCGCAGCGTCTCTCCGGCCAGAGTGCGTACGAGGTCGGCGCCGCCGTCCGCGAGCAAAGGCCAATCGAAGAAGTCGGCCTCGACCGCGCCGACGATACCTTCGTTCGCCAGGAGCCGCCCCGACAACAGCTCCGCCGGATCGTCGATCGCCAGATCGAGCACGCGCGCCGCGATGGCCTTCACGAGAATCGTGAGATAGGTGTGCTGGAGGAAGAGCGCGTCGCTGCCGACGTCGTCGCCGTAGACTTGGCGCAGCAATCCGTCCCACAGGTCGCGCTTCAGCCGCACTTCGGGATGGTCGCCGATCTCGGCCCAGAGCCGCTGCAGCTTTCCGTGCGCGCGGCCGAAGGCGAGGCTGTACCGGCCGAAGGCGAGCGCGACCGCGATCGGGGTCGGCATCACCTCGGGAACGGGTGACAGCAGCGGCTCGAGCCAGCTCAGCAGCCGCTCGGGGTGCTCGACGTCGGTCTCGTAGCGGCCGATCTGCGCCAGCGTGCCGCGATCCAGCGTGTAGGCGAGCAGGGTCGCGCCGTCGGTCGCGAGGCCGACCGTGGTCCGTCCGGGCGCACTGCTTCGAGTCGCGTCGGCGAGGTAGTCGGGCATTCGGGCGACGACGTCGCGCTCCTCGCGGCGAAGGTCGGTCTTCAGCTCGATGACCGTGGCGCCCCAGGCCACGTCGATTCGGCCGCTGTTGTCGACGAGATAACGCTCGTGCTCCAGCTCGCTGAAGGCGGCGCCGAAACCCTCTTGCAGCAGCTCCGTGACGAGGCCACGCAACGCCTCGTGCCGCGGTCGCGAGGCCATCGCTCGGACGATCTCGGGCAGCCGATCCCTGCGCCAGCCGTTCGCCACTTTTCCCCCTTCCATTCCAACCAGGCCCCTTGCCGGCGCGGAAGCGGAGGCGATAGGCTGCGGTCATGAATTACCGTCAAGCAGACTTGTTCGCGCAAGACGACGCCGAACGCAACACGCTGTCTGAATTGCAGCGCTCGGCGATTCGGTCGCGATTGGAAGCAAAGCTGGCCGAGCTCGAAGCGACGGCTGCTTTCCCCTGGCGCGATCCGCTGGACGCGGTGCACGTGGAGAACCGCTTCCAGCGCGAGACCGACATGCTCGGTGAAGAGGGCAGGCTCCTGTGGGCCCGATTCGACAAGGAGATGGACCGGCTGCACGCGACGCGGGCTTCCTCGGATCTCCAGGGTGCTGGACCGACGAGCTGAACGGCAGCCTGCCGAACCGCTTTCGCGTCCGGCACGAGCGAGAGCCGGGCGTTGCGCAGTCGTCTCGCCGTCGAGGTCCGCTCCCGGGGCAGCGCCGACCTCGGCCGCTGCCGAGCGTGATACCGGAATCAAGAAGGACCACCAGCTTACGGCGGCTTCTGCCGGTGTCGGGCGGTGCGAACCCGTTCGCTGTTCAGTTCTGAGCGTTGTAGAATTTGTGGCGCGCCCGACAGGATTCGAACCTGTGACCTTTGGAATCGGAATCCAACGCTCTATCCAGCTGAGCTACGGGCGCCTGCCCCGCGCGTTCGACGCGCGCCGGGATTAGGTACAGGAGAACGGTTTGGGGAGCAAGAGGGCTTGAAGAGGGCTTGAAGAGCGCTTGCGAGGGGGCGCCCGCGACACCGCGGGACGCCCCCCATCCTCACGCCAGCACGCCGTGGCAGTGCTTGAACTTCTTGCCCGAGCCGCAGGGGCAGGGCTCGTTGCGGCCGACCTTGCCCCAGGTGTTCGGGTCGGTCGGGTCGCGGTTCGCGGCGGCGATCATGCCGACGCCCGCCGCCGCGCCGGCGGCGCCCGGCGAGCCGAGGCCCGTCGTGCCGCCGCCCGCCATCTCGTCCTCGCCGGTGACCGGGTCGGCGTGGTGCGCCTCCATCTCCGGCAGCTGCGGCTCCGGCGGGCGCTGGTAGACGATCTCCACACGCATCAGCTGCGCCGTGACCTGCTCGCGCAGGCGCGCGATCAGCGCCTCGAACAGCTGGAAGGCCTCGGACTTGTACTCGTTCAGCGGGTCGCGCTGGGCGAGGCCGCGCCAGCCGATGACCTGGCGCAGGTGCTCGAGCGTGACGATGTGCTCGCGCCAGAGCTGGTCGAGGCTCTGCAGCAGGACCTGCTTCTCGACGTAGGTCATCACGTCCGACGTGTTCTTCTCGATGCGCGCGCCGTAGGCCTCGTCCGCCGCTCCCTGGAGGCGCTCGCGCATCTCCTCGTCGGCGATGCCCTCCTCCTTGGCCCAGTCGATCACGGGGACGTCGAGGTTGAGCAGGCGCTTCACCTCGGCGTCGAGCCCGGTGACGTCCCACTGCTCGGGATAGGCGTCCTTGGGGATGTGGCGCGTGACCACGTCCTCGACCACGCTCTCGCGCATGTCGTCGATCGTCTCGCGCACGGAGGCCTCGCCCATGAACTCGCGGCGCTGCTCGAACACGACCTTGCGCTGGTCGTTCATGACGTTGTCGTACTTGAGGATGTTCTTGCGGATGTCGAAGTTGCGCGCCTCGACCTTGGACTGCGCCTTCTCGATCGCCTTGTTGATCCAGGGGTGGACGATGGCCTCGCCCGGCTCCAGGCCGAGCTTGGTCAGCATGCCGTCCATGCGGTCCGACCCGAAGATGCGCATCAGGTCGTCCTGCAGCGACAGGAAGAACTTCGAGCGGCCGGGGTCGCCCTGGCGGCCGGAGCGGCCGCGCAGCTGGTTGTCGATGCGCCGCGATTCGTGGCGCTCCGTGCCGATGACGTAGAGGCCGCCGGCGCCCAGCGCGCGCTCCTTGAAGGCCGCGACCTCCTCGCGGATCGCCGCCTCGCGCGCGGCGCGGGCCTCGCCGTCCTCCATGTCCGCCAGCTCGAAGCCGATGCGCATGTCGGCGTTCCCGCCGAGCTGGATGTCGGTTCCGCGGCCGGCCATGTTGGTGGCGATCGTGATCGCGCCGGGCACGCCGGCCTGGGCGACGATGAAGGCCTCCTGCTCGTGGAAGCGGGCGTTGAGAACCGCGAAGGTCTTGGGCGCGGTGGCCGCCCGCGCCGCCTCGAACAGCGGCGTCATCGATTTCGGGTCGGCGAAGTCGATCTGCGTGAAGCCGGCCTTCTTCAGCTCGCCCGCGAGCAGCTCCGACTTCTCGATCGAGGTCGTGCCGACGAGCGAGGGCTGGCCCTTGGCCGAGGCCTCGGTGATGTCGGCGATGATGGCGGCGTACTTCTCCTCGACCGTGCGGTAGACCTCGTCGTCCTCGTCGAGGCGCGCGATCGGGCGGTTGGTCGGGATCTCGGCGACGTCGAGGTTGTAGATCTCGGCGAATTCCGAGGCCTCGGTCGAGGCCGTGCCGGTCATGCCGGCGAGCTTCTCGTAGAGGCGGAAGTAGTTCTGGAACGTGATCGAGGCGAGCGTCTGGTTCTCGGGCTGGATCTTGACCTGCTCCTTCGCCTCGAGCGCCTGGTGCAGCCCTTCCGAATAGCGCCGGCCCGGCATCATGCGGCCGGTGAACTCGTCGATGATCACCACCTCGCCGTTGCGGACGATGTAGTCCTTGTCGCGGGTGAACAGCTTGTGGGCGCGCAGCGCCTGGTTCATGTGGTGGACGAGCGTGGCGTTCTGCGCGTCGTAGAGATCGGCGCTCTTGAGCAGCTCGTGCTCGCGCAGCAGCTCCTCGACGCGCTCGGTGCCGGCCTCCGAGAGCGACACCGCGCGCTGCTTCTCGTCGAGGTCGTAATGCTCGGCCGTCAGCGAGGGGATGATCTTGTCCACCGCCTGGTAGAGGTCCGAGCGGTCGTCGAGGGGGCCGGAGATGATCAGCGGCGTGCGCGCCTCGTCGACCAGGATCGAGTCGACCTCGTCGACGATGGCGTAGGGATGGCCGCGCTGCACCATCTGCGCGAAGTCGTACTTCATGTTGTCGCGCAGGTAGTCGAAGCCGTACTCGTTGTTCGTCCCGTAGGTGATGTCGCAGGCGTAGGCCGCCTTGCGCTCGCGGTCGTCGAGCCCGTGCACGATGACGCCGACCTCCAGGCCGAGGAAGCGGTAGATCCGCCCCATCCACGCGGAGTCGCGGCTGGCCAGGTAGTCGTTCACGGTCACCACGTGCACGCCCTTGCCCGCGAGCGCGTTGAGATAGACCGCGAGCGTCGCAACCAGGGTCTTGCCCTCGCCGGTCTTCATCTCGGCGATGGAGCCCTCGTGCAGCACCATGCCGCCGATCAGCTGCACGTCGAAGGGCCGCAGCCCCAGCACGCGCTTGGATGCCTCGCGCACGGTGGCGAAGGCGGGCACGAGCACGTCGTCGAGGCTCTCGCCTTTCGCGACGCGCGCCTTGAGCTCGTCGGTGCGCGCCCGCAGCGCCTCGTCGGAAAGGGCTTCGAGCTCACCCTCCAACGCGTTGATGGCCTGGACGCGGGGTCCGTACGACTTCAGGCGTCGGTCGTTGGCCGTGCCGAAGAGCTTCTTCGCGAATGCGCCGAACATGGGTTCCTGTCGTCTCGTCGTGTCGTCGGATGCGGCGGGGTTCGCGCGCTATATAGACCTAATCATCGAAGAGCGCATCCGAAAGGATGGGGGGTGCGCGAGAGCGTGATCCGCCTCGCCGCCCGCGCCCCGGCTTGCAAAGACGCACGCGATGGGCCAGACCTGCGCGCATGTCCGCCGCTACGAGAGGCGCGCGCGCGCGCCGGTCGAGGAAGTTCATGTCCCGTTTCCCCCTTCTCCCCCGCCTCGCGCTGGCGCTCCTCCTCGGCGCGTCCGTCCCGACGATCGCGCTCGCGCAGACCGGGCCTGCGCCCGCCGACCCCCCGCCCGCCGCCGCCGAGGCTCCCGCCGCCGTCGATCCGAACGCCGTCGTCGCGACGGTCGACGGGATGGAGATCACCGAGGCCGATCTCGCGCTCGCCGCCGAGGATCCGGCCCTGCCGCTGCCGGGCATGAACGACGCGCAACGCCGCGAGGTGCTGGTGGGCTACCTCGTCGACCTGAATCTCGGCGCCGCCGCGGCGGCCGAGGCCGGGGTCGACGACACCGAGGACTTCGCCCGCAGGCTCGCGTACCAGCGCCGGAAGCTGCTGCTCGACGCCCTGCTCGAGCAGACGGTCGAGGCCGCCGTCACCGAGGAGGCCGCGCGCGCGCTCTACGAGGAGACGGTGGCCGACATCGAGCCGCAGCAGGAGGTCCGCGCCCGCCACATCCTCGTGCCCACCGAGGGGGAGGCGCAGGAGGCCGCCTCGCGGATCGCCGAAGGCGAGGCCTTCGAGGACGTGGCGGCCGAGCTGTCGCAGGACCCCGGCTCCGCCGAGCGGGGCGGCGACCTCGGGTTCTTCACCAGGGACCGCATGGTCGCCCCCTTCGCCGAAGCGGCCTTCGCGCTCGAGCCGGGGCAGGTGTCCGGGCCGGTGCAGAGCCAGTTCGGCTGGCACGTCATCCAGGTCGAGGAGCGCCGCGACCGCCCCACCCCGTCCTTCGAGGACATGCGCGACCAGATCGAGACCTTCCTCGCCCGTCGCGCCCAGCAGGAGCTGATCCTCTCGCTGCGCCAGGGCGCGACGATCGAGGGCGCCGGCGCGTCCGAAGCCGCGCCGCAGTGAGCCGGCCCCGCCGCCGCGCGCGCGGGCTCCCGTGCGCGCCGCGACGCGGATGGGCCATTCTCCCCCTATCCCGGACGCTCGATCCGCGCTAAGACAGCGTTCTCGATACGTTCGGTTTCGCGCATGCCCCGTCGCAACGTCATGGCCGTGGTGCTCTGGATGTCCGGAGCGCTCCTCTCCTTCTCGGCGATCGCCATCGCCGTGCGCGAACTCTCGGGCGCCCTCACGGTCTTCGAGATGCTCGCCTTCCGCAATTTCGCAGGGCTGGTCGTGCTGCTGGGGGCGGCGGCGCTCCTGCCGACGCTGCGCCCGCAGCTCGTCCCGCGGCGGATGGGCCGCCACGCCCAGCGCAACGTCGTCCATTTCGCCGGGCAATACGCCTGGACATTGGGCGTCACCCTGCTGCCGCTGGCGGTGGTCTTCTCGATCGAGTTCACGGCGCCCGCGATGACGGCGCTCTTCGCCATCGCGCTGCTCGGCGAGCGGCTGACCCGCACCCGCGCCCTCGCGATCGCGGCGGGCTTTCTCGGCGTCCTCGTGATCGTGCGGCCGGGCCTCGGCGACGTCGGCTGGCCGGCGCTCGTCGTGCTCTTCGCCGCCTTCTGCTTCGCGCTGACCGCCATCGCGACGAAGAGCCTGACGCGCACCGAGAGCACGTTCTCGATCATGGTCTGGATGAACGCCATGCAATTGCCGCTCAACCTCGCCGGCGCCGGGGAGGGCTATCTCGCGCGGCTGGCGGACGCACCGGTCGCGCCGCTCGCCGCGCTCGCAATCTGCGGCTTCACCGCGCATTGGTGCCTCACCAACGCCTACCGCAACGGCGATGCCATCATGGTCGTGCCGCTCGATTTCCTGCGCATCCCGCTGATCGCGGTGGTCGGCCTCCTGCTCTACGGGGAGCCGCTCGACCCCTTCGTGTTCGTCGGCGCCGGCGTGATCGTCGCCGGTATCCTGATCAACCTGCGCGCCGAGACCGCGCGCGCACGTCCCCGGGAGGCGTAGATGGACTGGTCGGCCCAGCAGGACGCGGCCCTGAAGGCGGTGGGGGCCTGGCTGAAGGCCGGCGAGCCACAGGTGTTCCGCCTGTTCGGCTTCGCCGGCACCGGCAAGACCACGCTGGCTCGCCACGTGGCGCAGGACGTCGACGGCGATGTCGCCTTCGGCGCCTTCACCGGCAAGGCGGCCTCGGTGATGCGCGCCAAGGGCTGCACCGACGCCTCCACCATCCATGCCATGATCTACCGCTCGCGCGAGGGCGACGAGGAGGAGGGCCCGTCCTTCACCTTGAACAAGTCCGGCCCCGCCGCGAAGGCGGACCTGATCGTCATCGACGAATGCTCGATGGTCGACGAGGAGCTCGGCCGCGACCTGCTCACCTTCGGCAAGCCCGTGCTGGTGCTGGGGGACCCCGCCCAGCTCCCCCCGGTGAAGGGCGGCGGCTTCTTCACCGACGCCGAGCCCGACGTGATGCTCACCGAGGTCCACCGCCAGGCGGCGGACAACCCGATCGTGCGGCTCTCCATGCAGATCCGCGAGGGCGGGACGCTCGACTACGGGAGCTACGGCGAGAGCCGCGTCATCCGCCGCAGGGAGATCGACCCGCAGTCGGTGATGAGCGCCGACCAGGTGCTGGTGGGCATGAACAAGACGCGCCGCCTCTACAACGGGCGCATCCGCGAGCTCAAGGGCTTCCGCGATCCCTATCCGGCGGCCGACGAGAAGCTGGTGTGCCTGAGGAACGACAAGTCCAAGGGTCTCCTCAACGGTGGGCTCTGGACCATCCAGGAGGCGAAGCACTGGCCCAACCGCGGCCTCGTCGCCATGCGCGTCGCCGCCGAGGAGAACCCGCGCCAGACCGCCAAGGTCGAGGTTCCCACGGCCTTCTTCGAGGGCACCGAGGAGGCGCTGCCCTACGCCATGCGCCGCGAATCGGACGAGTTCACCTACGGCTACGCGCTCACCGTGCACAAGGCGCAGGGCTCGCAATGGGACGACATCGTGCTCTTCGACGAGAGCTTCGCCTTTCGCGAGCACCGGGCGCGCTGGCTCTACACCGGCCTCACCCGCGCCGCGGAGCGCATCCTCGTGGTGCGCTGAGGGTCGCGACCCTGCGCCGCGGTCGCGCAGAGGACATCCGGCTCTTGCCCACGCGCGCCCACGCTGCTACTCGGCTGGCCACGCCGTCCCGGCCCGGGCGGCCGAGGAAATCCCGAACGTGATCAACCGCTTCCGCAGGGACGAGGACCGCTACGCTCGGCGCTTGGCCCGCATCGCGCGCTGGGACCGGCCGATCGACGGTGTTTTCGGCCGCCTGCGCGCGTGGGCCCACATGGTCGTCGCCGACCACGGCATGTTCCGGCTGGCGTACCTCAACCTGCACAAGGTTTCCGATACGCTCTGGCGTGCGGCCCAGCCGGCGCCGCACCAGCTCGCCCGCCTGCGCGACGAGGGCCTGCGCACGGTCGTCTACCTGCGCGGCGGGCGCGAGCACGGCTCCTGGCAGCTGCAGAGGGAGTGCTGCGACGCGCTCGGCCTCGAGCTCGTCGACTTCGTGGTGCGCTCGCGCGCCGCGCCCGACAAGGAGACGCTGCTGCGCGCGCGGCGCTTCTTCGCCGATCTGCAGTACCCTGCGCTGGTCCACTGCAAGTCCGGCGCCGATCGCGCCGGGTTCGTCTCCGCGCTCTACCTCGTCGTCCACGAGGGCCGCTCAGCCGACGAGGCCCTGCGCCAGCTCTCGCTCGCCTATGGTCATTTCCGCATGGCCAAGACCGGTATTCTCGATGTCTTCTTCGAGCGCTGGCGCGACGAAGGCGAGGCGCAGGGTCTCTCCTTCGAGGAGTGGGTCGAGACCCGCTACGACCCCGAGGCGCTGGAGCGCGACTTCAAGCCGGGCCTGATCTCCGACATCCTCGTCGATCGGATGCTCAAGCGCGAGTGAGGCGGCGCGCGCGCGACCGGGGCCTCTCACCCGAAGGCGCCGGCGTCCCTCAGGGCGGCAATCGCGGCGTCGTCGAGGCCGAGCGTCTCGCGCAGCACCGCCTCGCGATCGGCGTCGAGCCGCGGCGGCGCGCGTTCGTAGGCGACCGGGGTGGCCGCCATCTTGAGCGGGTTGCCGAGAAGCCGCAGCGGCGCGCCGCCCGTCGGCGAGGGCATCGACACCACCATCTCGCGCGCGAGCGTGTGCTCGTTCTCGAGCGCCTCGGGCACGCTGGCGACGGGGCCGGAGGGCACCGAGACGGCGTTGAGCCGCGCCGTCCACTCCGCCACCGTGGCGGTCTCGACGACGGGATCGATCAGCGCGTTCAGCGCATCGAGATTCGCGAGCCGGCCGGAATTCTTGGCGAAACGCGGATCGTCGGCCAGGGCGGGCAGGCCCAGAGTCGCGCAGAAGCGGCGGAACTGGCCGTCGTTGCCCACCGCCACCACGAGATGGCCGTCGGCGGCGCGGTAGGTCTGGTAGGGTGCGATGTTGGGGTGGCGGTTGCCGAGCCGGCGCGGGGCCTTGCCGGAGACGAGCGTGTTCGTCGCCGCGTTGACGAGCCACGAGATCTGCGTGTCGTAGAGCGAGACCTCGAGGAACTGGCCCTCGCCGGTGGCGTCGCGGTGGCGCAGGGCCGCGAGGATGCCCACCGCCGCGTACATGCCGCACATCAGGTCGGAGATGCCGACCCCCACCTTCATCGGCTCGCCGTCGGGCTCGCCGGTGATGCTCATGATGCCACCCATGGCCTGCACGAGAAAATCGTAGCCGATCCGGTCGGCGTAGGGCCCGTCGTGGCCGAAGCCGGTGATCGAGCACCAGACGAGGTCGGGCTTCACCGCCTTCAGGTCGTCGTAGGAGAGCCCGCGGCGGGCGAGGTCCCCGGGCTTGTAGTTCTCGATCACCACGTCGGCGGTGCGGGCGAGGTCCTTCACCAGGGCCGCGCCGGCCGGCGTCGCCATGTCGACGGCGATCGAGCGCTTGTTGCGGTTCGCCGCGAGGAAATAGGCCGAGAGCTCGGTGGGCTCCCCCGCCACGTCGGCGACGAAGGGCGGTCCCCAGGACCGCGTGTCGTCGCCGGTGCCGGGGCGCTCGACCTTGATCACCGTCGCGCCGAGATCGCCGAGCAGCTGGGTCGCGCTCGGTCCCGCGAGCACGCGGGTGAGGTCGAGCACGGTGAGGCCGGCGAGGCTTCGCGGCGCATCCTTCGCGTGATCGTGCGGCATCGGCGTTTCCTCGCGGCGTCGTCGTCCCCCCGGCATAGCGGGTCGCGCGCCGGCGAGAAAGGCCGCCGCGCGGGCGCAGGCGACTTTCGGCTTTCGCGCGCGGCTCCGGAGCGGTAAATCTGTCGTGAGGGAAGGCCTCGCGAATGGCTCGGGAACGGGCGTGGCCGAAGGGGGGAGACGCGATGCGCAGGCTGGCGAAACGGCGCGGAGGGGTCGCGATCGGCGCGGCGGCGCTTCTGGCGCTGGGGTGGAGCGCCGCGGCGCAGGCCCAGAACGCATCGAGCGGCGGCGTCTCGATCGACTGGGGCGACGACTCGAGCGTCTGGGCCAACGACGGCGAGTGCGACGACCCGCGTTTCGAAGGCGCGGGCATGGCCAGCCAGCTGAACGACGGCAACCGGCTCGCCGACGCGACCGACTGCTACAAGCTGTTCTCGGCCGGCCGCATCACGCTTCGCGCCGACGCCGCGGCGGTGGCGCCCCCTGCCGAAGCCGCCGGGCCGATCGACTTCGGCGACGATTCGGGCCGCTGGGCCAACGACGGCGAATGCGACGACCCCCGCTTCGAGGGCGAGGGCATGGCCGCGGTGCTCGTCGAGGAGGACCGCCTGCGCGACGCCTCCGACTGCCGGAGCCTGTTCGAGCGCGGCGCCATCGTCCTGCGCGGGGATGCACCCGCCGCGCCGCCCCCCGCGACTGCCCCGACCTCCTCGGCCGGGATCGATTTCGGCGACGATTCGGGCCGCTGGGCCAACGATGGCGAGTGCGACGACCCCCGCTTCGAGGGCCGCGGCATGGCGGACGTCCTCGTCGACGACGACCTCTTCCGCGACGCCTCGGACTGTCGGCGCCTCTACGAGGAGGGTGCGATCGAGCTGATCGGCGAGGCCCGCGCCGGCACGGCCCCCGCCGCGCCGCGGGGCACCCCGCCGGCGGTCCGCCAGGGTACGCCGCCCGCCGTCGCGGCCCCGGTCGCGCCCGGGATCGACTTCGGTGACGATTCGAGCCGCTGGGCCAACGACGGCGAATGCGACGACCCGCGCTTCGAGGGTCCCGGCATGGCGATGGGCACGGTCGAGGAGGACCGCCTGCGCGACGCCAGCGATTGCCGCAGCCTGTTCGAGCAGGGCCGCGTCACGCTGCGGCCCTGAGCGGGTTTGCTTCCGCCATGCGAAGGCTTAAGTCGGCGCGATGGCCCGTCTCCTCACCTACAACGTCCATTCCTTCGTCGGCACCGACCGCCGCCGCGACCCCAGGCGGATCGAGCACGTCATACGAGACAGCGGCGCGCGCGTCGTCGCTCTCCAGGAGGTGCGCTGGAGCGCGCGCCACGACGGCCCGCACGCGCTGGAGAGCCTGGCGCGCGACCTGAAGATGGACTTCCGGTTCCAGCGCACGGCCTTGTTCGCCGGCGAGCAGTTCGGGCTCGCCGTGCTCTCCGACCTGCCGATGCGTGCCGTGAAGGGGGACGCGCTGCCCCGGCTCGGGCCGGCGATGCCGGAGCGCCGCTCGGCGCTGTGGGTCGAGGTCGAGACCGACCACGGCCCGCTGCAGGTGGTCTGCACCCATCTCGCGGTGCTCAGCGCCCGCGACCGCATGGCCCAGGCGGACGCGCTGCTCGGCCCGGACTGGCTCGGCGGCACGGATCGCCCGGCGGTCCTGATGGGAGATCTCAACGCCGGCATGCGGGCTGCCGCCTACAAGCGCCTCGCCGGGGCGCTGGCCTGCGCCCGCAGCGACCTCCCCGACCGCCACCCGACCTTCCCCTCCTGGATGCCGCTCACGCGCATCGACCACATCATGGGCGCCAACGGCACACGGCTCGCGAACGCCCACGCCCTGCGCACGCCGCTGACGCGGGTGGCGTCGGACCATCTGCCCTTCGTGGCGGAGGTGGCGCCGCCTAGAGCGCCATCCGACCTGACGGGATCAGGTCGGGCGCTCTAGATTCCTGATTTGTCGCATCATTTTTCCCGCGACCGGCCTCCACTCGCTGGGATGATGCTCTAGAGGCGCCGCAGGCTGATGGAGGCGCCCTCGGCCGGCCCGGTCGTCGCCCGGCGCACGGTGCTCGCGATGGGCGCCCCGCGAGGCTTCCGCTCCGGGCGCGCCTTCGCCGCCCGGCTCGGCCTCACCCTGCGCAACCACACGACCGCCGACGAGCAGCGCCGGGGCCGCGAACAGGTCGGACAGACGGGTGCAGGCGGTCTCGATGACCCGGCTCGACCCTCTTGCAGGACAGGGGCCGTCCGCATAAGGATCCCGGGTCGCCTTCGGCGCTCGGGAGACAGCGCGTGTTGTTCCCGCGAGTCGAGGTAACGAGGGTGTAATCCTTCACATCCTCTCAGGAATCGAGGCTGCTCGACCGGATCGTGCCGCGCCGCATCGCATCGACGCTCTCGCCGTCGCCGTCGTACGGATCGACGTCGGCGACATCCACGCGCTCGATGCCGAGCACGTGCATGATCTGGAAGAACAGCCCGGCGGAGATGTCCCCGCTGGAAATGCGGGCCTGCAGCCGCGGCGCGGTGATCGCGGTGCCGCGAAAGGCGAGTTCACCCGCCAAGCGCTCGTAGGAGACGCATCGCCGCTCCATGCACGCGGTGAGGTAGGTTGCGGCTTCCCGGGTCCACAGGAACTCGGGCAGGGGAATGGGGTGGGGCAGACTGGTCATGGAAGATCATCTATCCGGGATCGGCGGGCCGTGCCGTCGAAGATCATCCAGGCTCGCCGCGATTTCAATGGGAACGCGGCGATGACGCCGCCCCGCCCACCCGCCGCCCCGGCGGATCTCTCCGGTGATCTCCGAGGGTATCTGCGAGGGGATTTGCGAGAGGATCTGCACGTGCGCGCCTGTGGGCTCGCGCACGAGGGGCGCGACGGGCGCGGCTTCTGCCCCAAGGCGGTGCGGGCGGGAAACCTCGCCTGCGCCCACACCACCGCCCGCCTGCGCCTGAAGGCCGCGCTGGAGGGGTCGCCGGGGGGCTCGGAGGCGGCGCTCGCCCGCTGGCAGGCGCTCGATCTCGCGGTGGGCCGAGCCGACCACGCCCGCTCGGAAGCCGAGAAGATCGGCGACCGCGCCGCGATCGCCGCCGCGATCGCCGCCCACGACGCAGCCGCCGCCGCCCTCGCCGACCTCCTCGCGCAGGCCCTCGGCTCCACGGAAGCCGGCCGCCCTCCTTCCTCGTAGGAGACGAGAACGATCGGCGGCGCTCACTCCGGCGCGCCGTAGCCCCCGCCGGTGGGGGTGATCACCGTCACCGCCTCGCCGGCCTCGAGCACGGTCTGGTCGCAGCCGGCGAGCTCCTCGACCCGCCCGTCTCGGCGGCGCACGAGGGTGCGGCCGAGCGCGCCGGGCTCGCCACCGGCCATGCCGAAGGGGCGCACCTTGCGGTGGGAGGCGAGGATGGCGCAGTCCATCCGCTCGCGGAAGCGGATCGTGCGCGACGTGCCGTCGCCGGCCGACCACCGTCCCTTGCCGCCCGAGCCCTGCCGGATGTGGAAGTCCTCCAGCACCACGGGAAAGCGCAATTCCAGGATCTCCGGATCGGTGAGGCGCGAGTTCGTCATGTGCACGTGCACGCCCGGCGTGCCGTTCCAGCCGGGTCCCGCGGGCGAGCCCGAGCAGATCGTCTCGTAATACTGGTATTCGTCGTTGCCGAAGGTGAGGTTGTTCATCGTGCCCTGCGAGGCGGCCATGGCGCCGAGGGCCCCGAACAGGCAGTTCGTCACCGCCTGGCTCACCTCCACATTGCCCGCGACCACCGCCGCGGGGTAGCGCGGCGAGAGCATCGAGCCGTCGGGGATGGCGATGTCGATGGGCCGCAGGCAGCCTGCATTCATCGGGATCTCGTCGTCGACCATCACGCGGAAGACGTAGAGCACCGCCGCGCGGGTGACCGGCGCGGGGGCGTTGAAGTTGTCGGGCTGCTGCGGCGAGGTGCCGGCGAAGTCCACCTTCGCGCGCCGACGCTCGCGGTCGACCGTGATGGTGACGCGAATGGCGCAGCCCTGGTCCATCGGATAGTCGAAGGAACAATCCTTGAGATTGTCGAGCAGCCGGCGCACGCTCTCGGCGGCGTTGTCCTGCACGTGGCCCATGTAGGCGGTCACCACGTCGAGGCCGAAGCTCGCGACCATCTTGCGCAATTCCGCGACGCCCTTCTCGTTGGCCGCGATCTGCGCCTTCAGGTCGTTGACGTTCTGCACCACGTTGCGAACGGGGTAGGTGGCGCCGGTGAGCATGGCCACGAGCTCGCGCTCGCGGAAGCGACCGCGGTCGACGAGCTTGAAGTTGTCGATGTAGACCCCCTCCTCGTCGATGTGGGTGGCGAGCGGCGACATCGAGCCCGGCGCGACGCCGCCGACGTCGGCGTGGTGCCCGCGCGAGGCGACCCAGAACAGGATCGTCGCCTCGTCGGCGTCGAACACCGGCGTGCAGACCGTGATGTCCGGCAGGTGCGTGCCGCCGTTGTAGGGGGCATTGAGCACGAACACGTCGCCGGGGGCGATCTCCGGGTTGAGCCGGATCACGGTCTCGACGGACTTGTCCATCGAGCCGAGGTGGACGGGCATGTGCGGCGCGTTGGCGACGAGGTTTCCGGCCGCGTCGAAGACGGCGCAGGAGAAGTCGAGCCGCTCCTTGATGTTGACCGAGTAGGCGGTGTTCTGGAGCGTCACGCCCATCTGCTCGGCGATCGACATGAACAGGTTGTTGAAGATCTCCAGCATGACCGGGTCGGCCTGCGTCCCCACCGCGTGCCGGCTCGGCAGGGCCGCGACGCGCGCGAGCACGAGGTGGTCCTTGCCCGTCAGCCGCGCCTCCCAGCCGTCCTCGATGACGATGGTCTGGTTGGGCTCGATGACGATCGCCGGGCCGGGGATGCGGTGGCCGGGGCTGATCGCCTCGCGCAGGTAGACCCGCGCCTCGTGCCAGCCCTTGGAGAAGAAGCGCGTGGTGCGCGCGGGCTCGGGTTCGCCCTCGATCGTGTCGACGCCCTCGCTCTCGGCGAATTGCGCGCCGCCGCCCACCGCTTCGATCTCCACCGCCTCGACGACGAGCGCCTTGCCCTCGTCGATGAAGCCGAAGCGACGCTTGTGCTGCTCCTCGAAGGCCGCGCGCATGCTCTCGGCGGAGGCCGTCTCGACGGGGGCGTCGAGCGCCGCGCCGGCCAGCGTCGCGGCGTCGACGGGCAGCGGGGTGTCGGTGCCGGCGTAGCGCACGTGGGCGCGCAGCACGACCTCGATGTCCGCGCGATCGACCCCCTGGCCGATCAGCTCCGCCACCGCCTCGTCGACGAGGGGCTCGGCGGCGCCCGCCAGCGCGGCGGGCGCATTCGCGTCGAGCGGCGCGTCCACCGCGCTCTGGCGCGTGGCGCGGATGTCGGCGAGCCCCATGCCGTAGGCCGAGAGCAGGCCCGAGAGCGGGTGGATCAGCACGGTCTTCATGCCGAGCGCGTCGGCGACGAGGCAGGCGTGCTGCCCGCCCGCCCCGCCGAAGCAGTTGAGCGCGTAGCGCGTGACGTCGTAGCCGCGCTGGACGGAGATCTTCTTGATCGCCTCCGCCATGTTGGCGACCGCGATCTGGAGGAAGCCGTCCGCCACCTCCTCGGGCGCGCGCCCGTCGCCGATCTCCTCCGACAGGGTGGCGAAGGCGGCGTGCACCGCCTGGGCGTCGAGCGCCTCGTCGGCGTCGGGGCCGAAGATGCGCGGGAAGTAGTCCGGCACCAGCTTGCCGACCATGACGTTGGCGTCGGTCACGGCGAGCGGCCCGCCGCGGCGGTAGCAGGCCGGGCCGGGATTGGCGCCCGCGGAATCGGGCCCGACGCGGTAGCGCGACCCGTCCCACTTCAGCATCGAGCCGCCGCCGGCGGCCACCGTGTGGATCAGCATCATCGGCGCGCGCATGCGCACGCCCGCGACCTCGGTCTCGAAGGCGCGCTCGTAGGCGCCGTCGTAATGCGCGACGTCGGTCGAGGTGCCGCCCATGTCGAAGCCGATCACCTGGCCGAAGCCGGCCGAGCGCCCCGTCTCGGCGAGCCCCACCACGCCGCCGGCGGGGCCCGAGAGGATCGCGTCCTTGCCCTGGAACAGCTCGGCGGCCGTGAGCCCGCCCGAGGACATCATGAACATCACCCGCGCGCCGGTGCGCTCGACGTCGAGCTCCTCGGAGACGTGGGCGACGTAGCGGCGCAGGATCGGTGAGAGGTAGGCGTCGACGACCGTCGTGTCGCCGCGCCCGACGAGCTTCACAAGCGGCGAGGTCTCGTGCGAGACAGAGACCTGCGCGAAGCCCATCGCGCGGGCCATCTCGGCCACCCGGCGCTCGTGGTCGGGATACTTGTAGGCGTGCATGAACACGATCGCGAGGGCCTCGTACCCGTCCGCCTTCGCCTGCTCGAGCGCGGCGCGCGCGCCCGCCTCGTCGAGCGGCGTCTCCACCGCGCCGTCCGCCAGCACCCGCTCGCCGATCTCGACGACGCCGTCGTAGAGCTCGTCGGGCTTGACGATCTCGCGGGCGAAGATGTCGGGCCGCGCCTGGTAGCCGATGCGCAGCGCGTCGCGGAAGCCGCGGGTGGTGACGAGCAGCGTGCGCTCGCCCTTGCGCTCGAGCAGGGCGTTCGTCGCCACCGTCGTGCCCATGCGCACCTCGCCGACGATCCCGGTGGGGATCGGCTCGCCGCGCTCGAGGCCGAGATGGTCGCGGATACCCTGCACGGCGGCGTCGCGATAGGCGTCGGGATTCTCCGACAGCAGCTTGCGGGCGTGCAGCCGCCCGTCGGGGTCGCGGCCGATCACGTCCGTGAAGGTGCCGCCGCGGTCGATCCAGAAATCCCAGCGCGCGCTCATGGTGTTCCCTCTCCTCGCGGCCCGAAGCATGGCGCGTCCCCGCCCGCATGCGCAAGGCGCGGCCTCGTTGCGCCCATAATCGCGTTCATCGACAAAACGTCAACGTTTTTTCGGTGAACTGACGCTACGTTCTTGACAAGCTGATTCCTGCATAGCAGGCTTGCATCATGCGCACGACTAAGAGGGGGTGCGCGCCCGGCCCGTGCGGCGTCGCGCCGCCGGCCGATCGATCGGGAGAGACCAGATGACCTTCGTCGCACGCCGCCTCGCGGGCGCGAGCCTCGCGCTCGCCCTCGCGGGAGCCACCGTATCGGCCGCCTCCGCGCAGAGCTGGGACATGCCCACGCCCTACCCGGACGCCACGTTCCACACCGTCAACATCGCCGAGTTCGCCGACGACGTGCGCGAGGCCACCGGCGGCGCGCTGGACATCACGGTCCATTCCGCCGGCTCCCTGATCAAGCATCCCGAGATCAAGCGCTCGGTGCGTTCGGGCCTGGTGCCGATGGGCGAGGTGCTGATCTCGCTGCACGCCAACGAGAACCCGCTCTACGGCCTCGATTCCGTGCCCTTCCTCGCCACCTCCTACGAGGACGCGAAGGCGCTCTACGACGCCCAGCGCCCGGCGCTCGAGGCGGCGCTCGCCGAGGAGGGCCTCACCTTGCTGTTCTCCGTGCCGTGGCCGCCGCAGGGCATCTATGCCGGCGCCGAGATCGACGCGATCGAGGACCTGCAGGGCCTGCGCTTCCGCACCTACAACCCCGGCACGGCGCGCATCGCCGAGCTCTCCGGCGCGACGCCGGTGCAGGTCGAGGTCGCCGACCTGCCCACCGCCTTCGCCACCGGCCGCGTCGAGGCGACGATCACCTCGCCCTCCACCGGCGTGAACTCGAAGTTCTGGGATTTCGTCTCGCATTACCACGACACCCAGGCCTGGCTGCCGCGCAACATGGTGGTCGTGAACACGCGCGCCTTCGAGGGCCTGGAGCCCGGCGTGCGCACCGCGCTCCTCGAGGCCGCCGCCGCCGCCGAGGCGCGCGGCTGGGACATGTCCGCGGCCGACACCGTGGCCGCGACGCAGACGCTCGCCGACAACGGCATCGCCGTCGTCACCCCCTCCGCGGGGCTCTCCACCGGCTTCCAGGAGATCGGTGCGCAGATCGCCGAGGAATGGGCGCAGAGCGCCGGCGAGACGGGCGCGGCCGTCCTCGAGGCGTATCGCGCGAACTGAACCCGGATGGGGGCGAATAGGGGGTGGCGACTCCCCACTCGCCCCCACCCGCCGGCCCTCCGGGCCGTCGACCTCCCCTGCGGGGCTATGGCGTTCACGGAACTCGCGGGCGCCGACGGGACGGATCGTGCTCATCGGGTTGCCGAGGGCCTTCCTTCCCCCTTGTGGGGAAGGTGGCGGCGAAGCCGACGGATGGGGGTCGGCGGGCAGTGCTGCTGCTCGGTCGTACCACGAGGCGGCTGCTGCAGCCCTGCAACCAGGTCGAGCAAATCCTGCACGACCCCCACCCCCGACCCCTCCCCGCAAGGGGGAGGGGAGACCGGCAGCGGCCTTCACGGGTGGTCGGGAACACCTGATTTCCGTGAATCCCATAGCCCCCTGCGGGAGGTGTCGGGGTCGCGGATCTCGTGTCGCCCGTCGCCCAGCCCCGTCATCTCCCCGCAGAGGAGGTGGGCCGCGAAGCGGAACGGAGGGGGCGAGCGGCCGGTCGCCACTCCTGTTTCGCGCCACCACCGGAGACCCCACCCCATGCGCCGTGCGCTCGACCTCCTCTACGAAGCGGGCCTGTGGCTGTCCGCGCTGTGCATCCTCGTGATCGCGGGCCTCGTCGGGGCGCAGGTGGTCGGGCGCATCGTCGACGCCGCGCTCCAGGCCGTGGGCCTGCCGCGCGGCGGCTTCGTCGTGCTCTCGCTCGCAGAGATCTCCGGCTACCTCTTCGCCGCCGCGAGCTTCCTCGCCCTGGCGGCCACCCTCAAGAGCGGCGCGCACATCCGCGTCACCATGCTGGTGGACGCGCTGCCCGCCCGCGCCCGCACCTGGATCGAGGCCGGCGCGCTCGCCTTCGGCGTCGTCGCGGGCGCCTTCGGCACGTGGTACGTCGGCGCCTACGCCTACGAGAGCTTCCGCTTCGGCGAGATCTCGCCGGGCCTCGTGCAGGTGCCGCTCGTCTGGCCGCAGGCGGCGATGGCGGCGGGGGCGGCGCTGCTCACGATCGCCTTCCTCGACGAGCTGGTGATCACGCTGCGCACGGGGCGCCCGAGCTTCCGCGGCGCGGAAGAGGCGATCAACCTCGGCCGGGAGGGCTGAGCCATGGACCAGACCACCTTGATGCTCGGGCTCGTCGTCCTGCTCTTCGCGATCCTGGGGCTCGGCGTCTGGGTCGCGGTCGCGCTCGCCACGCTGGGCTTCGTCGCCATCGTGGCCTCGTTGACGCTGCCGCCGGGCGCGATCCTCGCCACCGCGATGTGGCAGCAGCTCAATTCCTGGGACCTCACCGCCCTGCCGATGTTCATCCTGATGGGCGACATCCTGTTCCGGACGAGGCTCTCGGAGGACATGTTCGAAGGTCTCACGCCTTGGCTCTCGCGGCTGCCGGGGCGGCTCCTCCACGTCAACGTGGTGGGCTGCACCGTCTTCGCGGCGGTGTCCGGCTCCTCCGCGGCGACCTGCGCCACGATCGGGCGCATCTCGCTCGGCGAGCTGAAGGCGCGCGGCTATTCGGACGTGATGGCGATCGGCACGCTGGCGGGCTCCGGCACGATCGGGCTGATGATCCCGCCCTCGATCATCCTCATCGTCTACGCCACCGCCACGGAGCAGTCCGTGGCGCGGCTGTTCATCGCGGGCGTGGTGCCGGGGCTGATGCTCACCGCGCTGTTCATGGGCTACGTCATCCTCTGGGCGCTCCTCAACCGCGCCAAGATGCCCCCGCCGGAGCCGGCGATGCCGCTGCGCCAGCGCATCGGCAAGCTGCGTCGGCTGGCGCCGGTGATCCTGCTCATCGTCGGCGTCATCGGCTCGATCTACGCGGGCCTGGCCTCCGCCACGGAGGCGGCGGCGGTGGGCGTGTTCCTGTCGCTCGCGATCTCGTGGGGCGCGGGGACGCTGAACCTCGGGACCTTCCGCGAGGCGCTGCTCTCGGCCACCAAGACGAGCTGCATGATCGCCTTCATCCTCGCCGGCGCCGCCTTCCTCACCACCGCGATGGGCTTCACCGGCATCCCCCGCGCACTGGCGGAATGGATCGGCTCGTTCGGGCTGTCGCAGGCGATGCTGCTCCTGGCGCTCACGCTGTTCTTCATCGTGATGGGCTGCTTCCTCGACGGCATCTCGCTCGTCGTGCTCACCACCTCGATCATCATCCCGCTCGTCACCGCGGCGGGAATCGACCTGATCTGGTTCGGCATCTTCATCGTCCTGGTCGTCGAGATGGCGCAGATCACGCCGCCGGTGGGGTTCAACCTCTACGTCCTGCAGTCGCTAACCGGGCGCAACATCTTCACCCTGGGCCTGTACACGGCGCCCTTCTTCCTGATCATGTGCGGCGCCGCGCTGCTGCTGGCGGTCTTCCCGGAGATCGCGCTGTGGCTGCCGCGCACGATGCTGGAGTGAGATCGGGAGCGATCATGACGCGAAAGACCACGGACGAGGGAACGCGCCCCGGCTCTGAGCCCGTGGCGACGCCGCCGGCGGCGTCGCGGCGCGTCGGGCCGATCGTCTCCTCCGCCCATCTGGCGGAGACGGGCCTTCCCTCCCTCTCCGAGCTCGAGTTCGGGCTGATCCTGGCGAGCCACGCCTTCCACCGCTGGATGATGCGCTGCATGGCGGCGGCGGGCGTGCCCGACCTGTCGCCCCTCGACGTGCTGGTCCTGCATACGGTCAACCACCGCGGCAGGCCCAAGCGGCTCGCCGACATCTGCCTCGTGCTCTCGGTCGAGGATACGCACCTCGTCAGCTACGGGGTGAAGAAGCTCGAGCTCGCCGGCCTCGTCTCCTCCGGCCGCGCCGGCAAGGAGAAGACCATCGTCATCACCGACAAGGGCCGGGACGTCTGCCTGCGCTACCGCGAGATCCGCGACGCGCTCCTGATCAAGCCGCTCGACGCCACCGGCCTCGACGGGGAGCGCCTCTCCGAGCTCGCCGCCATGCTGCGCGCGCTGTCGGGTCACTACGACCAGGCCGCCCGCGCCGCCGCGAGCCTCTGAGGGCGGGTCCCCTAGGTGAGGGGCTGTGCGACGTGCGCGGCATAGGCGGGCCGCGCCAGCAGCGCGTCGTACCACGCGCGCAGGTACGGCAGGTCCGGGCGAACGATCTCGGGCATCGCGAACCAGCGGTGAACATGCACGCCGAGCGGCACGTCGGCGAGGGTGAAGCGGCCGGCCTCCGGGTGCTCGCGTCCGGTGAGATGCGCCTCGACGAGGCGCCAGTGGGTCTCGGTCGCGGCCCGAGCGGCCTCGATCGCTGCGGCGTCGCGCTCCGCGGGCGGGGTTCGCACGAGGCCCCAGAACATGCCGCGCTCGGCCGGGCCGAGGGTCGAGAGCGACCAGTCGAGCCAGCGTTCGATGCGCCCACGGTCGGCGGGGTCGGACGGGTAGAGGCTCTCGGACCCCGCCTTCAGCGCCAGGTAGCGGATGATCGCATGCGATTCCCACAGCACCAGGTCGCCGTCGACCAGCGCGGGAATGCGGCCGTTCGGGTTGAGCGTGCGGTAGGCCGGCGTATCGACCACGCCGAAGGCGCCGCCCGCGTCGATGCGCCGGTAGGGCAGCCCCAGCTCCTCGCAGACCCAGATCGCCTTCTGCACGTTCACGGAATTCGCCCGTCCCCAGAGCTCCATCATCGCCCTTCTCCCACGCCTCGTCGGCGCCGATCTTCGCCCGGCCGACCGCCCACGTCGAGCCGGCGTCGGCCGCGGGGCCGTGCGTCGGAAGGCGACGGCAGTGGGGAGAGCGAGGCCGTGCGTCACGGGGACGGCGGTGCTAGAATCGATCGTCGCAGCTGCGTGCGACGACGCCGCGTCGGCGCCGCCCGAAAGGCTTTCCCGAAAGGCTCCCCCGAAAGGCTCCTTCATGACGACCCTCGCCGCGCGCGTCGCCCGAGAATACGGCTCTCCGTCCGTGATGATCGACCTCGACGTCGTCGCCCGCAACGTGCGCCGGCTGCAGGACGCCTGCGCGGAGGCGGGCGTCGCCAACCGTCCGCACGTGAAGACGCACAAGAGCCCCGTCATCGCCAGCATCCAGCGCGCCGCCGGCGCGCAGGGAATCACCTGCCAGAAGCTCGGCGAGGCGGAGGTCTTCGCGCAGGCCGGCTTCGACGACATCCTGATCAGCTACAACATCCTCGGCCCCGACAAGATCGGCCGCCTCGGCGCCCTCCTGGGGACGACCCAGGTGATCGTCGCCGCCGACAACCCCACCGTCGTTGCCGGCCTGCCCGAGGCCGGCGCCATCGCCGGGCGGCCGCTCGGCGTCGTGGTGGAATGCGACACGGGCCGCGGCCGCGCCGGCGTCGAGACCCCGGCGGAGGCCGTGGCGCTCGCCCGCGACATCGCGAGCCGCCCGGACCTGCGTTTCGAGGGGCTCCTGCTCTACGCGCCGGAGGACCGCCTCGCGCAGACGCAGGCCTTCCTCGACACCGTGCGCGCGGGCCTCGTCGATCACGGCCTGTCGGCGCGCATCGTCTCCACCGGGGGCACGCCGAACCTGAAGACGCTCGGCGCGATCCGCGGCGCGACCGAGCATCGCGCGGGGACGGTCGTCTTCAACGATCGCATGATGATGGCCTGCGGCGTGGCGACCCTGGAGGACTGTGCGCTCCACGTCGTCGCGACGGTGGTCAGTCGCGCGGGTGAGGCCCGCGGCATCGTCGATTCCGGCTCGAAGACGCTGACCAGCGACACCGGCGGCGGGCTCGGCGGCTTCGGGCTGATCCGGGAATACCCGCAGGCCCGCATCGCGAAATTCGCCGAGGAGCACGGTTTCCTCGACCTGTCCGCCTGCGCCGCGCGACCCGTGGTCGGCGAGGTGGTGCGGATCGTGCCGAACCACGTCTGCGTCGTCGTCAACATGGTCGATCGGCTCGTCGCCGTGCGCAACGACGAGATCGTCGGCGAGATCCCCGTCGCCGCCCGCGGCAAGCTCGCCTGAGCGCCCGCCCGGGGGCGGGCGCGCGGCGTGTGTTACTCGGCGGCCTCGGCGTCGCCCTCGCCGGCCTTGCGGCGGGCGCGGCGGCGCGGCTTGGCCGCATCCTCGCCCTCGGCGGGCCCCGGCGCGGGAGCCGCCGGCGCGGCGGCCTTGCGCACGCGCGTCGGCTTGCGGGCGGGCGCCTCGTCCTCGACGGGAGCGGGCGTCGGGGTCGGCGTCGGGCGCGTCACGAAGGCCGGGAGGCTGGCGACGGCGGTCTGGTCCTCGGCGGTGTCGGGGCGATGGCGCTCGCGGCGCGGACGCTCGCGGCGTCCGTCCTCGCGGCCCTCGGCTTCGTCGCGACGGGGCTGCTCGTCCCTGCGGGGCGGCTCTTCGCGACGGGCGTAGTCCTCGCGGCGTGGCTGATCCTCACGGCGGGGCTCGGGGCGCTCGTCCCGGCGGGGCATGTCTTCCCGGCGGGGCGTGTCGTCCCGGCGGGGCTGATCCTGCCGGTCGGCGAAGCGGGGCTGCTCGCGCTCCGGGTCCCGCGGACCGCGGTCGCCGCGCTGGAAGCGCTCGCGCCGATCCGGACGCCCGCCGCGATCACCGCGGTTGTCCCGGTCGTTGCGCGTATCGCGCTCGCCGCGGGTATCCCGATCGGCGCGGATATCCCGGTCGCCGCGGGCGTCGCGCTCACTGCGCGTATCCCGGTCCCCGCGACTGTCGCGATCCCCGCCGCGGGCGAAGGCCGGCTGCGGCTGCATCGACGGATCGAGGTCCTCGAGACGCTCGGAGCCGGAGCGATAGTCGCCCTCGTCGTCGCCCTCGTCGCCGTCGTCGTCGTAGCCGCGCTGCGGGAAGCCGTATTGCTGCCGGAGCTGGTCCTGAGCGGCCGCAATGATGCGGTAATAGTGCTCGGCGTGCTGGTAATAGTTCTCGGCCATCACGCGGTCGCCGCTCGCCGACGCGTCGCGCGCCAGCTGGCTGTACTTGTCGGCGACCGTCTGTGCGGTGCCGCGCACCTTCACGTCGGGCCCGTTCGACTCGTAGCTCCGCGTGAGCGGATTCGGACCCTTGTTGCGGCTACGGCCCCGCACACGCCTGTTCTGATTCGGTCTCATGGATGATTTACGACCCTTACCTGGCCTCTCGTGCAACGACGTCGAGCGCAATGCGCGCGGACGCGGAATGAACCGCAGCGGCGCGTGCCTCCGTCATCATCCCGGCCGACTGGGCGGCTCTCGTGCCGCACGTCGTCCTCGATGTCGGGTTTCGAGCCCACCGGACCGTTAGACGCCCCGTCCTGGCGGTCGATCGTATCGCCCCTTCGCCGCGATCCGCACGATTCGGCGTGTTCAGCGCTCTGGGGTCTGTTCGATTGCGCCGCACCCTAGACGCTTCGGTGCGGGTCGCCAAGCCTTATTTGATGAGGTCGACCACAAAAACAAGGCCTACGGGTCGCCGTCGGTCCCGCGCGTTCCACCCGTGAAAGCCACCACGCGCGACACGCCCGCGAGATCTCGGGCGATCCGCAGCGGCGTCAGCCCGGCGCGCGCGCCGATCGCGGCCACCGCGTCGGCCTGGCCCACGCCGACCTCCACCGCCAGAACGCCGCGCGCGCAAAGAAGATCCGCTCCGCGGGCGAGAAGCGTGCGGTAGGCGTCGAGCCCGTCGGCGCCGCCGTCCAGCGCGCGGGCGGGATCGTGGGCGCGCACCTCCTCGGCGAGGCCGGCGATGTCGCCGCCGGGGATGTAGGGCGGGTTCGAGACCACGAGATCGAAGCCCGCGCCCGCGGAAAGCGCCTCCGCCCAGTCCCCGACGAGGAAGGCCGCGCGGCCGCCGACGCCGTTGGCGAGGGCGTTCTCCCGGGCCGTGCGGCAGGCTTCCTCGGACCGGTCCAGTCCCATCCCCCAGGCGAGCGGTCGCTCGTGCAGGAGGGCGACGAGAACGCATCCCGTGCCCGTGCCGAGATCGAGGATGCGCGGAGCGGGCGCGTCGCACAGCGCGAGCGCGGTCTCGACCAGCGTCTCGGTGTCGGGGCGCGGCACCAGTGTCTGCGGCGAGAGCCGGAAGGGCAGCCCCCAGAACTCGGCCTCGCCGAGGATGCGCCAGACCGGCTCGCGGGCGAGCCTGCGCGCGGCGAAGGCCGACAGCCGCGCCGCCGCGGCCTCGCCGAGCGGTTGCTCGGGATGGGCGAGGAGGTCGTGGCCCGTGAGCCCGGCCGCCTCGAGGAGGAGGATGCGCGCATCGAGCGCCGGCTCGTCGAGGCCGGCGGCGGCGAAGGCGCGCCGCAGCGCGTCGAGCGCCGCGCCCCGGGAAGTCTGCGCCGAAATCCCCGCGGGGGACGCGCTCACCCGTGCTGCTCCGCCAGCAGCGCCGCCTGGTGCTCGGCCGTGAGGGCGTCGACGACCTCGTCGAGCGCCTCCCCGGAGAGGACCGCGTCGAGCTTGTAGAGGGTCAGGTTGATGCGGTGGTCGGTGACGCGCCCTTGCGGGAAGTTGTAGGTGCGGATGCGCTCGGACCGGTCCCCCGAGCCCACCTGCGCCTTGCGCTCGGCGGCGCGGGCGGCGTCGGCCCGGGTGCGCTCGAGGTCGTAGAGCTTGGCGCGCAGGAGCTGCATGGCGCGCGCCTTGTTCTTGTGCTGCGAGCGCCCCTCCTGCACCACGACGGCGATGCCGGTGGGCTCGTGGGTGATGCGCACGGCCGAATCGGTCGTGTTGACGTGCTGCCCGCCTGCGCCGCCCGAGCGCATCGTGTCGATGCGCAGGTCCCCCTCGTCGAGGTCGAGGTCGACCTCGGCCGCCTCCGGCAGGACGGCGACGGTCGCCGCCGAGGTGTGGATGCGCCCGCCGCCCTCGGTCGCCGGCACGCGCTGGACGCGATGCACGCCGCTCTCGAACTTCAGCCGGGCGAAGACGCCGCGTCCGACGATCTCGGCCACGACCTCCTTGTAGCCGCCCACCGCGCCCTCGCTCTGCGACAGCACCGAGATGCGCCAGCCGTGCGCCTCGGCGTAGCGGGAATACATCCGGAAGAGGTCGCCTGCGAACAGGGCCGCCTCGTCGCCGCCGGTGCCGGCGCGCACCTCGAGGATGGCGCTGCCGTCGTCGGCGGCGTCCTTCGGCAGGAGCATCAGCTGGAGCGCCCGCGCCGCCTCCTCGAGGCGGGTCTCGGCCTCCTCGCGCTCGGCCTCGGCCAGCGCCCGCATCTCCGCGTCGGTGGCGGGGTCGTCGATCAGCCCCGCGACCCCCGCGAGGTTCTCCTGCGCGGCCTGCCAGGCGCGGATGGTCGCGACTACGTCGTCGAGCTCGGAGAGCTCGCGCGAGAGCGCGACCACCGTCTCGGAATCCGGGCCGGCGGCGAGCGTGTCGGTGATGATGGCGTGGCGTGCGACGATCGCGTCGAGGCGCCGGGTCGGGGGCGACGGCGTCATGTCAGACGGGGATGTGGCGTGCGTCCGCGAACCCCGCCAGGGTCGCGCGCAGGGAGGCGTCGGGCTCGTCGCGGCCGAGCTCGGTCTCCAGCAGCGCGGCGAGATCGGCGACGTCGGTGGCGAGCAGCATCGCCTTAACCGGCCCGATCGCGGCGGGCGACATCGACAGCGTGCGGTAGCCGAGCCCGATCAGCGCCAGCGCCTCGAGCGGCCGGCTCGCCACCTCGCCGCAGACCGAGACCCGGCAGCCCGCGCCCGCGGCGGCGTCGACGATGCTCTTCAGGGCGCGCAGCGCGTTGACGCTCAGCGGATCGTAGCGGTTCGCCACCTGGCGGTTCTCGCGATCGGCGGCGAAGAGGAACTGCAGGAGGTCGTTCGAGCCCACCGAGACGAAATCCGCCTCGCGGCAGATCTCGGCGATCTCGAACAGCAGCGACGGGACCTCGATCATCACGCCGAGCTCGGTCTTCGTCGGCAGCGCGTGGCCGTGGCGCTCGAGATAGCCGATCTCGCGCAGCACGATCTCGCGGGCGCGGACGAACTCGTCCACCGTCGCCACCATCGGGAACATGATCGCGCAGGCCCGCCCGGCGCTCGCTTTCAGCAGCGCGCGGACCTGGCTGCGCAAGAGCCCCGGCCGGTCGAGCCCGATGCGGATCGCCCGCCAGCCCAGCGCCGGGTTCTCCTCGTCGATCTGCGACATGTAGGGCAGGATCTTGTCGCCGCCGATGTCGAGCGTGCGGAAGGCGATCGGCATGTCCTCGCCGATCTGGTCGAGCACCGAGCGGTAGAGCTTCTGCTGCTCGGCCGTCGAGGGCATGCGCTCGGCGACCATGAACTGGATCTCGGTGCGGAACAGCCCGACGCCGTGCGCCCCGGTCTCGGCGAGGTGCGGCAGGTCGACGAGGAGCCCCGCGTTCAGCTGGAGCTCGATCGCGACGCCGTCGCGCGTGACGCTCGGCACGTCGCGCAGCGCCCGGTACTGCTCCTGGCGCTTGGCGCGCAGCCGCGCCTTCTCGGCATAGGCCGCCTCGACGTCCGGGCGCGGGCGCACCTGGATCTCGCCGGCGATGCCGTCGACGATGATGGCGTCGCCGGGCTCGACCAGCGAGGTGGCGTTCTCCACCTCGCCCACCGCCGGGAGCCCCAGCGCCCGCGCCACGATGGCGACGTGGCTCGTCGGGCCGCCCTCCTCCAGCACCACGCCGCGCAGGTTGGCGCGGTCGTAGTCGAGCAGCGCCGCCGGGCCCATCGAGCGGGCCACGATGATGGCGTTCTCGGGCATCTCGGAGGCGGCGACGACGAGATCGCGCCCGACGAGCTGATGCAGGAGGCGGTTGGCGAGGTCGTCGAGGTCGTGCAGGCGCTCGCGCAGGTAGGGATCGGTCTGGCGCAGCAGGCGCGCGCGGGTGTCGGACTGGACGCGCTCGACCGCCGCCTCGGCGGTGAGGCCGGTATGCACCGCCTCGCGCATGCGCCGCAGCCAGCCCTGGTCGTGGGCGAACATGCGCACGGTCTCCAGCACCTCGCGATGCTCGCCGTCGCCGACGTCGCCGCGCTCGATCAGCGCGTCGATCGAGGAGCGCACGACCTTGATCGCGGTCTCGAGCCGCGCGACCTCGGCGTCCGGGTTCTCGGCGATGAGGTTCTTCACGACGACGCGCGGCTCGTGCAGCACGACGTGGCCGAGGCCCACGCCCTCCGCCAGCGAGACGCCCTGGAGATAGAGCGGCCGGCGCAAAGCGATGTCGGCGCCCGGCTGGGCCAGCGCCTGGAGCTCGCCGGAGGCGACCATCTCCGCGAGCACCATCGCGGTGGTCTGGAGCGCCTCGATCTCCTCCTCGGTATAGGTCCGCATGGTGCGGTTCTGCACGACGAGGACGCCGAGCGTGTTGCCCGCCCGCAGCACCGGCACGCCGAGGAAGCCGTGATAGATCTCCTCGCCCGTCTCCGGCTTGTAGGAGAAGGCCGGGTGCGTCTGCGCGTCCGACAAGGCCAGCGGCTCCGCCTCGCGGGCGATCAGGCCGACCAGGCCCTCCCCCACCCGCATCGTCGTCAGGTGGACGGCGGAGCGGTTGAGGCCCTCGGTGGCGTAGAGCTCGAGCGTGGCGTCGGCGCGCAGGACATAGACCGAGCACACCTCGGCCACCATGTTGGCCGCGATCAGCACCACGATCTTGTCGAGCCGGTCCTGCGTGCTGATCGGCTCCGCCATGATCTCGCGGAGCTTGCGGAGCAGAACGCGCGGACCGCCGGGAGCACTCCTCATCGGCAGGGCCACATCTCCTGGACGGCCGGGCGTCGCGCCCGGCGGGGTCGATTCGCGCACGGGGGCGCGCGCCGCGTTCGTCGCGCCCGTATCAGGCCGCGTCCAATCCGTATAGCGAGTGCAGCGTGCGAACGGCAAGCTCCGTATAGGCCGCATCGATCAGCATCGAGAACTTGATCTCGGAGGTCGTGATCGCCCGGATGTTGACCCCCTTTTCGGCCAGCGCCTTGAAGGCCTTCGCCGCCACGCCCGCGTGGCTGCGCATGCCCACCCCGATGGCCGAGACCTTGACGACGTCCGTCGCGCCCTCGAGCGCCTCGTAGCCGATCGTCGCGCGGTGCTCCTCGAGCAGCGCCTTCGCCCGCGCGAACTCGCCGGCGGGCACCGTGAAGGTGATGTCGGTGGTCGCGTGATCGCGCGAGACCACCTGGATGATCATGTCGACGTTGATGCCCGCGTCCGCGAGCGGCACGAAGATCGAGGCGGCGACGCCCGGCGTGTCCGCCACCCGCCGCAGCGTGATCTGGGCCTCGTCCTTGGAATAGGCGATGCCGGTGACGGTCTGCTGTTCCACGATGTCCTCCTCGTCACAGATCAGCGTGCCGGGCTTCGGGTCGGCGGGGTCGTCGAAGCTCGAGCGCACGTAGGTGCGCACGCCGTAGAGCATGGCCAGCTCGACCGAGCGCACCTGCAGGACCTTGGCGCCCAGGCTCGCCATCTCCAGCATCTCCTCGTAGGAGACGCGGTCGAGCCGCTTTGCCTTGGCGACGATGCGCGGGTCGGTGGTGTAGACGCCGTCGACGTCGGTGTAGATGTCGCAGCGCTCCGCCTCCAGCGCGGCCGCGAGCGCCACCGCGCTCGTGTCCGAGCCGCCGCGGCCCAGCGTCGCGATGCGCCCCGTGGGCGCGTGCACGCCCTGGAAGCCGGCCACCACCGCGACCTCGCCGCGCTCGGCGAAATGCTTGCCGATCTTCGAGCCGTCGATCTTCAGGATGCGCGCCGCGCCGTGCGCGCCGGACGTCTCGATCGGGATCTGCCAGCCCTGCCAGGAGCGCGCGGGGATGCCGATCGACTGGAGCACGATGGCGAGCAGCCCCGCCGTCACCTGCTCGCCCGACGCCACGACCGCATCGTACTCGCGGGCATCGTGGATGATCGAGGCCTCGCGGCACCAGCCGACGAGCTCGTTGGTCTTGCCCGCCATGGCCGAGACCACGACGGCGACGTCGTAGCCGGCCTTCACCTCGCGCTCGACGTGGCGCGCCACGTTGCGGATCCGATCCAGATCCGCCACCGACGTGCCGCCGAACTTCATCACCAACCGGGGCATGGGGGCCTCGCCTCGTCCTCGTCCGCGCCGCCTCGCGCGCGGCGACACTCCAATGACGGGGCGGGCGGAGCCTGTCAACGCACCGTTACGAGGGCGCGTCCGCTCCCGTGGCGGCGGACGCCGCCCCGCCGGGGCAGCTCTCGCGCAGCTCGGCGACGAGCCAGTCGTGGAAGGCGCGCACCGCGCGGCTCGGGCCGCCGGTGCGGGGGGTGACGAACCAGTAGGAGATACCGGTCGGGTAGCGGTCCGGGAAGGGGGCGACGAGGCGGCCGAAGGCGAGCGCGTCGGCGGCGAGGGTCTCCCAGGCCAGGAACACGCCCTGGCCGGCGATGGCCGCATCGAGGCACAGCGAGGCGTCGGAATAGACCGGGCCCTCGCCGAGCGCGTCCGCCGACAGCCCGTTCGGCCCGAGCCAGACGTCCCACGAGAACATCGCGTGCGGCTCGCGCAGGACGGGCACGCGGGCGAGGTCTGCCGGCGTCTCCAGGCGTGCGGCGAGCGCGGGGGCGCAGACCGGGAAGACCAGCTGGTCGATCAGCCGCTCGGCCCGCACGCCCGGCCAGTCCCCCCGCCCGACCCGCACGCAGACGTCCACGTCCGAGCCCGCGAGGTCGACGAGGCCGAGGCTCGCGTCGATGCGCACGCGGATGTCGGGATGGGCCTTGGTGAAGCGGTCGAGTCGCCAGACCAGCCATTTCGAGGCGAGCACCGGCGCGACCGAGACGGTGAGCACGTCCTCGCGGCGGCGGTCGGCGAGCGCCACCGCCGCCGAGATCTCGCCGAAGCCCGCGGTGAGCCGCTCGCACACGGCCGCGCCGAAGGGCGTCAGCGCGAGCCCCCGCGGGCGGCGCTCGAACAGCGGGCGGCCGAGCTGCTCCTCGGTCTTGAGGATCTGCTGGCTCACCGCGCCGACGGTGACGCCGAGCTCCTCGGCGGCGGCGCGCAGGCCGCCGAGCCGCCCCGCGGCCTCGACGGCCCGCAGGCCCGACAGATGCACCCGGGTCAGGTTGCGCATACAGCTGCTCTATAGGCTCGTGCAGGAAAACGGGATTTTCTCTCACGCGAAGCGGGCGCAGGATGCAGGCATGCTAAACCTCATCCAGCTCCTGCGGCAAGTCCTCCACGACGTCGTCCTCGCCACCCCCGCTCGCGACGCCGGCGCGCATCCCGACGACCCCTTCGCGCATCCCGCCCTCGGGCGGATGACGCTTCGAGAGCTCGCCGACCTGCCGTTTCCCCGCCCGCACCCGACGCAGGCCGCGCGGCCCGCCGACGCGCCGAAGCGCGCGGCGGCCTGACGCGTGGCCTTGACCCCGGCGGCGTTCGGGCCGACTTAGGACGCGGCCCGCCTCACGCGGGCCGGCCGAGGAGACCGCCGCCATGTCCGCCGAGTTTCGCGAAGACGCCGCCACCGTCGATCCGGAGGAGGTCGCGCGCTTCGAGCGGATCGCGAAGACCTGGTGGGACCCCAAGGGGCCCATGCGCACGCTGCACAAGTTCAACCCGGTGCGCCTGTCCTACATCCGCGACCACGTCGCCGCCCATTTCGCGCGCGATCCACGCGACGGCGCGCCGCTTTCGGGCCTCACCCTGCTCGACGTCGGCTGCGGCGGCGGGCTGCTCACGGAGCCGCTGGCGCGGCTGGGCGCGCAGGCGACGGGGCTCGACCCGGCGCCGACCAACGTCGAGGTGGCGCGCCTCCATGCCGAGCGCTCCGGCGTCGCCGTGCGCTACGCGCAGGAGACCGTCGAGGCGGTGGTCGCCCGCGGCGAGCGCTTCGACGTCGTGATCTCGATGGAGGTGGTGGAGCACGTGCCGGACCCGGCGGCCTTCATCGGCGCCTGCGCGCAGGCTGTGGCTCCCGGCGGGCTCCTGTTCATGGCGACGTTGAACCGGACGCTCAAGGCCTGGGGTCTCGCCATCGTCGGCGCGGAATACGTGCTCGGCTGGCTGCCCAAGGGCACCCACGAGTGGGAGAAGTTCGTCACGCCCGAGGAACTCGAGGGCGCCATGCGCGCGGGCGGTCTCGAGGTCGGCGAGGTCACCGGCGTGACCTACAATCCCCTGCGGGACGCGTGGGGCCTCTCCCGCGACACGGCCGTGAACTACATGGCGGTGGCGGAGCGCCCCTGAGGATCGCGCGCGCGATCGCGGCGGAGGGAGAGGGCGGGCCCGGCTCCCAACCGCCGTGGACGCGTCAGCGGCGACCGCCGGGGGCGGCGACCTTCTTGCGCGGCATCGGGAGCAGCCCTTCGCGCTGCGCCTGCTTGCGCGCGAGCTTGCGAGCGCGGCGGACGGCCTCGGCCTTCTCGCGGGCGCGCTTCTCGGAGGGCTTCTCGAAGGAACGGCGCTTCTTCATCTCGCGGAAGACGCCTTCGCGCTGCATCTTCTTCTTGAGCACGCGCAGCGCCTGGTCGACGTTGTTGTCACGGACGAGTACCTGCAAAAACTCTCTCCTCGGTCGGTGCGGCCGTGGGGCCGCCAAAGGCGAAACGATCGCGCCGCCGGCCGGCGGCCGGGGCGCTGTCCGGACTCGGAAAGGGCGAGCCTGGGCGACGAACCGGGCACGACGCCCGGGGCCGGGACCCTCCGCGCGGCTTGGAATCGCGAACCGTGGGTCCCGTCTCCGCGCCCGCCGCACGCATGCGACGCCGGGCGCGAGCGCGGCGATGGACGCCGCGCGGATCGTCACTCATTATGAGGCCTGAGGCTCGGATTGCAAGTCGTGCGTTCACGGCGCGGCCACGCTGTCCCGGCCCGCGACGCGATACGGTGCGTCTCGCAGTCGCCGAGCCATGACGGCGACGCGCCGGGGGAGACGCGCCGGCTCGCCTCGGGCCGGCCGGACCTCCCCCTCGGGCGCCGTCGAACGACGAGGGGGGATCGAAATGTCGCAATACGAGCTGACGGCGCTCGCCGGTTTCGCAGTCGCCGCCATCGGCATGCTGCTGGTCACGCAGACGAAGGAGCGGGTCGCCTGGCCGGCCTGGCTCGTGCCCGTCGCGGTCGCGGTTCCCGCCGCGGCGTGGACCGGCTTCGCGGTGATCGAGGACGGGCTTCCGGGGTTCCGCAGCGTCTTCGCGGACTCCCGGTGGGGGTTGCAGGTCTGGCTCGACCGCCTGATGAGCGTGACGGCGGCCTTCTTCCTCCTGCAGAATCGCGCGCGGGCGGCCGGCATGAAGTCCGAGGTCTGGGTGCTCGCCGTCATCTGCACCGGCGGGATCGGTCTGCTGCTGATGCTGTCGCGGACGGTCTACCTCGAGCGCAGAGCCTTCGAGCGCAAAGGCCTCGACCGCGAGACGGCGGCTTGAGGCCGGTCGAGAGGCTGCGCCTCGAGCGCCGTCGTCTCAGTTTCGCTCGTCCGGCAGGATCGGCAGCGGGGCGATGGGGATGCCGTCCTCGATCAGCTCGGCCACCTCGTCGCGGTCGGCCTGGCCCATGATGAAGCGCTCGGGCGCGTCGCCCTCGTGGATGGCGCGGGCCTCGTCGGCGAAGCGCCGGCCGACGTCCTCGGCGTGGGTCTCGACATAGGCGCGCAGCTGCGCGACGGCCTCGCGCAGCTTGCGGCGCTCGTCCGCCATCGAGGCGAACGGCTCCGGCTGCGGCGCCGGCGCGGGGAGCGCCGCGCCTGCGGGCGGCGCGATGCAGCCCGGTCCCGAGCCGCCGCCGGCCTGGCTCGTCTCCTCCCGCGCCGCGTCGTCCGCGAGCGAGGCGTGCGCCCGATCGGTCCGCGCCACGGAGGGCGCCATGATCTGCTTCGTCACCCTCGCCGAATGGCACGCCGGACAGGCGACGAAGCCCTGCGCGACCTGCGCATCGAAGGCCTCGGAGGAGGGGAACCAGCTCTCGAAGGTGTGGCCGCCGTCGCAGGCCAGGGCGTAACGAATCATGGGACGAGTCTGACGCCGATCGGCTGACTGAAATCTGAATGGCGCTTCTTGAATGACACGTGCGCAGTTCTCATTGCAACGGTTTGTCGCCTGCTACTGAGCGGCGAGAGGCCGCGCCCTCTCCATTCGGAGCGGCCGCGTATGGGTCAGGGAGGGGATGCGCCGGCGCGCCGCCTCGACCTCGGCGAGGTCGATCTCGGCCATCACGAGCCCCGGCTCGGCGTCGCCCTCGGCGAGCACGCGGCCCCAGGGATCGACGACGATCGAGTGGCCCCAGGTCTCGCGCCCGTCCTCGTGGAGGCCGCCCTGGGCGGCGGAGATCATGAAGGCGCCGTTCTCGATGGCGCGGGCGCGCTGGAGCACGCTCCAATGCGCCTCGCCGGTCTGGCGGGTGAAGGCGGCCGGCGCCGTCAGGATCGCCGCGCCCGCCTCCGCATAGGCGCGGTAGAGATAGGGAAAGCGGATGTCGTAGCAGATCGAGACGCCGATCGGCGCGACCGGCGTCTGCGCCAGCACCGCAGTCTCCCCCCCGACATAGGTCGCGCTCTCGCGCCAGCTCTCGCCGTTGGGAAGGTCGACGTCGAAGAGGTGGATCTTGTCGTAGGTGGCGAGGATGTCGCCGTCGGGCGCGATCACCACGGCGCGGTTCGCCACCTTGTCGCCCTCGAGCACCGCGAGCGAGCCGATATGGACGGTCGTGCGCGTCTCGCGCGCCACCTGGCGCAAAGCGGCAATGGTCTCGTCGCGCGCCTGCGGGCGGATCTCGTCGAACAGCGCCGCCTTGTCGCGCTCGAGCAGCGCCGTCATCTCCGGCGTCTGCACGTAGACGGCGCCCGCGGCGGCTGCCTCGCGCACGCGGGCGACCGCCTCGTCGCGATTGGCCGCGGGCTCGCGGCCGGAGCGCATCTGGACGCAGGCGACGAGGAAGCGGGTCATGCGGCGGGCTCCGGTCCGGGCTGGGCTCAGGCGGCGATGAGCGGGTCGAGCTCGCCGGCGCGGTCGAGTGCCGCGAGGTCGTCGTAGCCGCCCACATGGCTCTCGCCGACGAAGATCTGCGGCACGGTGGTGCGGCCGCCGGCGCGGTCGATCATCTCGCGCCGCCGCTCCGGCTCGCGCTCGATGTCGACGACGGTATAGGGCGCACCCTTCCGGTCCAGAAGCGTGCGCGCGGCGATGCAGTAGGGGCACCAGGAACGCAGGTAGATCTCGATCGGCTTCATGGTCGGCTCGCTCTCTTCGTCGAGAGCAGCATATAGGCATCCGGGACGAAAACGCCACCGGGGACGGGGAGGGGCGTGCGACGGGCGTTGCAGGCGCGACGCACTGGATTTTCTCGCCCCTCGGCGTAATCTCCCGCACGACGACGCACGAGGCGTGGGGGAGGACGGCGCATGGAATGGATCATCCTGGGGGTCATCGCCCTCCTCGCGATCTACGGGATCGTGACCTACAACGGCCTCGTCGCCATGCGCCAGCGCGTCGACCAGGCCTATGCCGACATCGACGTGCAGCTGCACCAGCGCCACGACCTGATCCCCAACCTCGTCGAGACGGTGAAGGGCTATGCGGCGCACGAGCGCGAGACGCTCGACGCGGTGATCTCGGCGCGCAATCGCGCGACCCAGGCGCAGGGGCCCGCCGACCAGGCGGCGGCGGAGGGCATGCTGACCGGGGCGCTCGGGCGGCTGTTCGCGCTGGCCGAGGCCTATCCCGACCTCAAGGCCAACCAGAACTTCCTCGGCCTGCAGAGCGAGCTCGCCAACGTCGAGGACAAGCTCGCCGCCGCCCGGCGCTTCTTCAACAACGCCGTGAGCGAGTTCAACGCGGCGATCCAGTCCTTCCCGGCCGTGCTGTTCGCCGGCTCGCTGGGCTTCCGGGAGCGCGAGTTCTTCGACGTCGGCGATGACCGCCGGGCGGAGATGAGCGTTGCGCCGCAGGTGAAGTTCTGACGCATCCCACCCTCCGGCGCACCGTGCATCAGCTCCGATCGATCGCCAGCCGGATGCCGAAGGCGATCAGGAGGCTGCCGATGGCCCGCTCGATCCAGGCGCCGAAACGGTCGTAGATGCGGCGCGCCCGCCCGCTGGACAGAGCGAGGATGACGAGCCCGTACCAGACGATCTCGATGGCGAACGACGCGGCGAGGATCATTCCCTTGGCCCACAGCGCCGTGTCGGGCGGAACGGCCACTGCGTAGAGGCTGACGAAGAAGGCGATCCCCTTCGGGTTCGAGAGGTTCACCATCGCGCCCAGGCGCAGGCCCCGCAGGGCCTCGCGGCGGCGGTCGACGGCTGCGCCGCTCGCCGTCGCCGCCTCCGACGACGACGTCGAAGATCCCGCATGGCGCCAGGCCTGGATGCCCAGCCACACCAGGTAGAGGCCGCCGCATATCTGCACGATGCGCGTCAGCCATCCGACCTGCTGGAGGAGCGCGGGCAACCCGACCATGGCGAGGACGCCGTAGACGGTGGCGGTCGCCGCCAGGCCCAGGGTCGCCCCCCAGGCGGCGCGATCCTCGCCGCGCAGGGCCAGCCGCGAGATCAGGGCGAAGTTCGGTCCGGGGCTGACCACGATCGCGACGTAGAGGATGAGGACGGTCAGGACGACGGACAGATCGGACATGGGGCGGCTCCCAGAGTGGTCGGGCGGAGCCTAGCAGGACCGCCTCACGATTGCATCATCGAACGTGATCGGACGCCCCCGTGTTCCACCCGTCCGGTCGTGCCGGAGCGACGTAGTTTGGTCCGCCTGTTTAGACGACTCGGAGCCTCTTCGCCTTAACGCCGCGCACCTGCTCGTCATGGAAGGTCGCGCACACCTTGGCAGCGTCAACGAGCATCTTCGAGACGGCATTGACGTCAAGCATCTTTTTCATCTTCGAAATGTTCAGTGCTTTGCTGTCGGCGCTGAGAGCGCTTCCGCTGCAGCTCCTTTCGCTTCAGCGCCAAGAGGGCGTCGATCACGTCCAAGGCCTCCTCGATGTCGACGCCTCCGGCAGTGGCGATACGAATGTAGCCACCCTCTACGAAGTCGTATCGAACTATCGATTGCTCGTCGCTTTCTGACACACTGCTCGACGACGGTCGTTGCGTCATCTCGCCAGAGAACGCGGCGGGCTGGGTGGGTCGCGTAGGCGGCGAGGAGTTAGCAGACTGCATTGGAGGGCTCTCCATCGGTTCCGAGCCCGAATCATGCCCCCCTCCTTGACGCGCAACAAGTTCTGATGTTTCGCGATAGGCGAGAACGACCGCCGGAACGGCAGCTGGCGCGAAGCCCCGCCGGAGCAGATAATTTCGTAGTAGCTCTTCGTTTGGGAGCTTCCCAGGGAAGCGTTCGGCGAGTTCGCCGAACAGCGTAGGCTCGCGAGCGGCCTCCCGGATCGCGTCGGCTTTCTCCTCCTTCCCATGCGGAATGAGAATTCGCAGAGCCCGGTCACTGATTTTGATTTGCTCGCCTTCCCGCACGAGAAGGCCGTACTTGTGGAGCGCCGAAATCGCCGTGGCGGATGCGCCGTTCAAGGAAGAGTAGCCCATGCCCTTAGCAGCGACCTCGCGAGGCGCCGAGTGGGTGTGTATCGAATTGTAGAGCGTCTCCACCTTCGCAATCGCCTCAGGGAGGCTCAGCGCCGGGTAGTTCGGCGACCGGATACGTTTGTCCATCATTCCCTCCCGCTTCTAACGCGACCCCAACGTAAACGTTGCCGCTGCGCTGGTCAACGCCCCTCGACCGAAGCGGACGTTAGTGCGTTAGGGATGGCGAACGAGTGTTGACGAACTCGGAGGAATCGGGCAGCTTCGATTCTGCGGACGAAGGAGGGTCCCATGGACAGGAGAGCATGTAGCCCCGGCGCCCCGCTCACCGACGCCGGGAGCAGAAACGAGAAGACCCGCGACCGGTCAAGCTGAGGAGCGGGACGGTCACGGGTCTTGGTGGGCACCCTTGCGGGGGCGTGGTGGAACGGTAGACACGGCGGTCTTTAAAACCGCTGCCGGCAAGCATGTGGGTTCGAGTCCCACCGCCCCTACCAGACGCGATATTACCTCTAGCAGAAACCCTGCTAGAGGTGAATCAGTTTTTGGCCCCGCGCTTTGCCGCGGCACTTCTTGCGATCTCCGCACGCCGCTCGGGTGTCATCGCCTTGGCGCGGGCGGCACCTCCCGTCCGGCCCATCGCAGCGGCGGCCTTGTCCTTCGCGGGCGGGGCTTCCTACTTCTCCTCGTCCTCGCCGGTGGCGATCCTAATCACCTTCACGGCGTTGCCGATGACGTTGGCGGGGCGCTTCTCGCCTTTGGGGCCGCGCGGCATTTCAAAAATCACCCTTGGTCACACGAACGGAGTCGGTCGATCCGTCATAAATTTCTACAGCTTTCTGGAGGCAGGCAGACTCGCCCATATCATAAAGGGCCTGATGGGAAATTCGGACGCCGACCGGACAGTCCGTGAGCGAATCTTTAGCTCGCCACCGCGCGTCTGACAGGTCATCATCAATACGATCGCCAATCTCTAGCGGCACACATGCCTCCCTTGCTTCTCGCTAAGCATATAGGGTCGGGGCCGCGCTGGCGACAGGAGCGTCAACGGCGCAACAATTCAAACTGAGACATTACCCGCGGGCCTGCGCTGTTGACGCGCATCGCCAAAGCGTGATTCTCGGCTTCGGTGCGGCGCTCGACGGAAGCGCGCGCTCCGGGACGGGCGGGCAGGCGATGCAGGTCTTCGGTCTCTACAGCCATATCCGCGCCAACCGGATCCGGTCGGGCGTGCTCGTCGTCGGGCTGTTCGTGCTCGTGATCCTGCTCGGCTACGCGCTGGCGCTGCTGGTGCGCGCCGCCGGCGATCTCGAGGGCGCGCCGCTCGACGTGCTGCTCGCGGGCGCCTTCGATGACCTCCTCTTCTGGGCGCCGGGGCTGGTGGTGGGGACGCTGGTCTGGGTGGGCCTGTCGGTCGCGATCAACGCGCGCCTCGTCGACGCGACGACCGGCGCGCGGGCGATCGAGCGGGGAGACGACCCGAGGCTCTACCGCATGCTGGAGACCCTCTGCATCTCGCGGGGCATGACGACGCCCCGGCTCAAGATCGTCGAGAGTCCGGCGCTCAACGCCTATGCGTCCGGCATCACGCAGAAACAATACGCGGTGACGCTCACCCGCGGGCTGGTCGAGCGCCTCGACGACGCCGAGATCGAGGCGGTGATGGCGCACGAGCTGACCCACATCCGCAACGAGGACGTGCGGCTGATGATGATCGCCGTCGTCGTGGCGGGGGTGGTGAGCTTCGTGGGCGAGCTCGCCTTCCGCTCGATGCGCTTCGGCGCGCGCCCGCGCGGCGGCGTCTCGCGGGGTCGCGGCGGGCGCGGCGGCAAGGGGGCCGTGCTGGCGCTGCTGATCGCGGTCGCGATCATCGCGATCGCGTGGATCTTTTCGCTGGTGATCCGCTTCGCGCTGTCGCGGGCGCGCGAATACATGGCCGATGCGGGCGCCGTGGAGCTGACCAAGAACCCCGACGCGATGATCTCGGCGCTCCTCAAGATCAAGGGCAACGCCGATCTCGAGCGCGCGCCGGCCATGGTGATGGAGATGTGCGTCGAGAACCCGCGCCGCGGCTTCATGGCGCTGCTGGCGACCCATCCGGCGATCGAGGACCGGGTGGAGGCGCTGGTGAAGAACGCCGGCGGCCGGCTGCCCCGGCCGGAGACCCGGCCGGCCGTCCCGTTCCCCGAGCCGGAGGCGCCCGGCGAGGGCGAGGGGCGGGGAGCCCGGGGCGGCCCGTGGGGTCCGACGCCGGGGCCGTGGGGCCTGCCGCCGGGAGGCGAGAAGGGCTGAGAGCCGTCTCACTCCCCCGCCCCGCCCGCCGCCGCCATCGGCGGGGGCGGCGGCGCAGGGCGGCGGGCGACGAGGCGCTGGTAGGCGAGGCCGATGGCGACGAGCGCGAGGCCGAGCCCGATGAAGGAGAGCGCGCGCATCACGCCCTCCAGGTTCGCGAGGTCGAGCAGGAAGACCTTCACCACGGCCGCCGCGACGAAGGCGAGGCCGACGAGGCGCGCCCGGCGCAGGTCCCGCACGAAGCCGACCGCCAGCGCGGCCGCGCCGAGCGCGATCAACACCGCGGAATAGGCCCACAGCTCGCCCTGCGAGGTGACGCGGTCTATCCCGATCCGCGGCCCCTGCGCGGCCTGGCGGACGGCGAGGCCGACCCAGGCGACGGCGAGCGCCAGCGACAGCCAAGCCGAGACCTGGACGAACCAGGCGGGCCGCACGCCGCGGGCGGCATAGGCCAGGACGGCGGCCAGCGCCGCCGGCAGCGCGTAGGCGAGGAGGAGGTCGTTGAACACGGGCGAACCGACGATCGCATCGTCGGTGACGAGCGGGTTCGCGAGGACGCCGAGCCCGCCGGCGACGAGCGCCAGCGAGAGCGCGGCGAAGGCGAGGCTCGCCCAGCGCGTGACCGAATCGGGTCGCCCGAGGTCGAGCCGCGTCGCCAACACGGAGAAGGCGAGCGAGGCGGTGGCGAGGAGCCCCACCTCGAGATGGCCCGTCGTCTGCGCCAGCGGATCGCCCCCGTGCAGGGCGTGGCGGATCTGGAAGAAGACCAGGAACGCGCCGAAGACGAAGGCGAGGCTCTCGGCGAAGCGCGAGACCCCGTCGCGGCGGGTGCGGTCGAGCAGGCGCGCGGCGAGCGCGAAGGCGGCGGCGGGGACGCCGTAGCCGACGAGGAGCCAGTTGAGGAGGATCGTGCGGCCGGGATCGTCGGCGATGACGGGATCGTCGAGGAGGCGCATCAGCACGACGAAGCCGAGCGCCGCCACCGCCCAGCGCAGGGTGGGGATGCGGGTGCGGTCGGCGACGAAGGCGCTCGCCAGCGCCGAGAGCGCCAGCGCGACGGTGAGTAGCCCGCGGTCGAGGGTGAAGACGAAGCCGGCGGCGAGCGCGGCCAGCGCCGCGGCGGCGCTGCCGGCCAGCAGCAGCCGGAGCGGCGTCTCGCCGTCCTCGCCCGCGGCGCGGGGGTGGAGCGCGGCGGCGAGGGCGGCGTAGCCGGCGGCGAGCAGGCCCGCGACCGCTGCGAAGGGCAGGACCGGCGCCACATCGAGCCGCTGGAACTGGTCGGTCAGCGCCCAGTAGACCACCGCGACCACGAACAGCGGCGCGCCCGAGGCGGCGGCCGAGAGCGCGGCGGCCGGCAGGCGCGGGAGCGCCGCGCCGCGCAGGAGCCGCACGCCGCACGCGGCGGCGAGCGCGAGCGCCGCGAGCGCCGCGAAGGCGACGAACAGGCCCAGCGCCTCCGGCAGGGGCACGTCCGCCTGGCCGCCGGGCACGATGCGCTGCGGCTCCTGCGCGATCTCGTAGGCGACGGGCCAGGTGGCGAGCGCGCCGCCGATGACGACGGCGGCGAGAAGCGCGCCGCCGGCGGCGGGGGCGTAGCGCAGCGCGGTTGCCGCCAGGATCGCCGCGACCGCGCCGGCGAAGACGACGCGTGGGACCGGGCCGACCCAGGTCGTATCCAACGCCAGGAGCGCCAGGGCCGCGAAGCCGGCGAGCGCGAGCGTCGCGACGAGGTCGAGCCCGGGGCGCGCGGCCCGGTCGCGCCCGTAGGGCAGGACGACGAAGGCGACCGCGGCCAGCGCCGTCTGAACCGCCACGTGGACGAGGCCCGGCCCCGTGTCGTCGTAGGCCAGAACCGTGAGGAGGAAGGCCCAGAAGCCGGCGCCGACCGCGGCGGAGATCGCGAGCCACCGCCAGCGTCGCAGCCGGGCGACGCCGTAGGCGGCGATCGCGACGAAGGCGAGGTAGGGCGGCAGCGGCCACAGGCCCGGCGTGTCGCTGGAGATCAGAAGCGGCGCGGCGAAAGCGCCGAGCAGCCCCAAAGCCGCCAGCGCCGGGCCGTGCAGGGCGGCGAGCAGCATCGTCGCGAGCGCGATCGCGCCGAGTGCGGCGAAGGCGAGGGCGGGGCCGATGAAGCCGTAGAGCGCGAAGGCGGCGTAGACGACGGCGAAGGCCGTCGTCGCGCCCGCGGCGGTGAGAGCGCCCGGCGCATAGGCGCCGGCGAAGGCCGCCACGGGGGCGGTGCGCCGGCGCAAGGCTTCGCCGCCGGCGAGCAGGGCCGCGGCGAAGAGCACGCCGAGCACGATCCGCGCGCCGGGGCCGAGCAGCCCCGCCTCGATCGAGGCGCGCACCAGGAAGATGCCGCCGAGCCCGAGCGCGAGGCCGCCGATCCACACCGCCCAGCGCGTGCCGAAGCGCTCCTCGAAGCCGGGGCGGTCGGGCGCGGGCGGCTCCGGCGCGGAGGTCGCGGGCGGCTCGGCGGCCCTGCGGGCGGCGGCGGCGGGCGGCAGAGGCGGCGGGCGCGGGGGTTCGGCCGTCGGGCTTTCGGAATTCGGGATGCCGGCGGGTGGCGCCGCGAGGTCCTGCTCGGGCGCCGGACGGGGCGCTTCGTCTCGCGCGAGCGGAGCCGACGGCGGCGCGGCGGCGGAGCGCAGGGCCGCGAGTGCCGTCTCGGCGGCGGCGAGGCGCAGCTCGACGGCGCGCAGCCGCCCGCGCGCCCTGACGGCCATGACGATGCCCACGGCGGCCGCGATCGGCGTCGCCGTGATCAGCAGGAGACCGAGGATGATGAGAGCGTCTCCATCCACGCGCGACGACCCCGAGCGGCCGCGGCGGCGCGGCGTTACGCCTCATCCTTAGCGCAGTCCGCGGCGGTCCGCCATCGCCGCGCGTGGCCGTTCCGGCAAGCTTCGCTCAGCCGAGCGACAGCGTGAACGGCCGGCCCTCGTAGGCGTCCGCGCCGCGGCCGATGGCGGCGATCGCGTCCACCATGCGCCCGTTCCGTCCGAGCATGTCGTCGGCGACCGCGACGAGACGCCGGTTGGGCGTCGCCATCGGCGAGGCGGCGCGCAGCGCCCGCGCGATCGCGGCCTCGTCGCGCTCCGGCGCCAGCGCGCAGGCGGCGGCGAAGGCGCCCGCCGTCGAGCGGCTGATGCCGGCCCAGCAATGGATCACCATCGGGGCGTCGCGCTCCCAGCGGCGCACGAAGGCGAGGAGCCGCTCGACGTGCTCGACGCCCGGCAGGACGTGGCCGTCGAGCGGCTCGACGATGTCGCTGAAATACAGCGCGAGGTGCCGGTCCTCGGCGATCGCGGCCGGGCGCGCCATCGGCGTCCCGACGCTGACGAGCGTGACCAGGTGGGTGGCGCGCGTCTGGAGGACGGTGTCTTCCAGGCGCGAGAGGGGACAGACGTGGAGAGTCGGCATGGCGGAGGAGTCGCAAGGCTCGAGGACCCTGTCAACGGGGGCCGGCGACGCGCGTGGGCGGCGGTGCGGGCGGGCGTCGGCGCTGCGGCATGGCATCATGGTCAACAAATCGTTACCGACGTGTGACTTGACCTGGATCGTATTCAATCACTTCGCCCACCTGCATCGACCTGCGCCACATTCCCGCCACGAAGTCGACATGCTGAAGACGACAGCATGATTATTTGATGGTTTGCGTTGCATGAAAGCCACGGGACGCGTCAATAGTTCGGAAACCGTTTGGCGGCACTTTCCAGCGAGCTGCGAACGGCGTATCTGCTTCGCATCCGAGTTCAAAGGACCAACCCCATGAAGCGTATCCTCATCGCCTCCGCCGCGCTCGTCGCCCTCACGGTCGGCGCCGTCGCCGCCGACCTGCCGTCGCGCGCCCAGGCCCCCGCCGCCCCCTTCGCCCCCGTCGCCCCGGCCTTCACCTGGACCGGCTTCTATGCCGGCGTGAACGCGGGCTACGCCTGGGGCGACTTCACCGGCAACGGCGGCCGTCTGTTCGGTGACGCCGACGGCTTCGTCGGCGGCGGACAGCTCGGCTACAATGCCCAGTTCGGCCAGTTCGTCGTCGGCCTCGAGACCGACCTGCAGTGGACGAACGTCGAGGCCGACCGTACGGTCGTCGGCGGCCTGCCGGTCGGCTCCCAGGCCGATCTCGACTATTTCGGCACCGTGCGCGCCCGCGCCGGCGTCGCCTTCGACCGCACGCTCGTCTTCGCGACCGGCGGCTTCGCCTACGGCGGCTCGGATGTCGTCGTTCCCGGCTTCGGCTCGGACGACAACACCCATTTCGGCTGGACCGTCGGCGCCGGCGCCGAGTACGCCATCACCAACAATCTCACCTTCAAGGGCGAGTACCTCTACACCGACCTCGACAGCGAGACCGTGCGCATCCCAGGCCTCGCCCCGGTCAAGGCCGGCGCCGAGTTCTCGACCGTCCGTGCGGGCGTGAACTACAAGTTCTGATCCGCCGCGCGAAAGCGCGACCGCCAACGACAGCGCCCCGCTCTCCGTGAAGGAGGGCGGGGCGTTTTCGTGCGACGGCGCGGGCTCGGATCGGCGCCTCGATCCGCAACCGCATCACTCCCCCGCCAACACCCGGCACCGCTCCGCGAACCGCCGCTCGGCCACGTCCGCCGGCCACGGCTCGAGCCAGGCGCGCAGGTCCTTCGGCGCGCCCTCGGGCGTGCCGAAGAAGGCGCGGGCTTCCGCTTCCGCGAAGCCGGCGAGCCGGGTGGCCTCGAGATAGGCGGCCGTGCGGTCGGCGCGCTTGGTGAGCTTGACCAGCGCCTGCGGCGGCGTGGCGCGCAGGCCGAAGCGCAGGCGGATGGCGGCCAGGAGCCGCGCCTCCACCTCCTTGTAGACGTCGCCGATCACGGCCTTGAAGGGCGAGATCATGTCGCCGATGACGTATTCCGGCGCGTCGTGCAGCAGCACGCCCAGCCGCTCGTCGGCGCGCGCGTCGGGCGCGAGCCGCTGCGCCACGTCCTCGACCAGGAGAGAATGCTGCGCGACGGAGAAGATGTGCGCGCCATCGGTCTGGCCGTTCCAGCGCGCCACGCGGGCGAGGCCGTGGGCGATGTCCTCGAGCTCGACGTCGATCGGCGAGGGGTCGAGCAGGTCGAGTCGCCGGCCCGAGAGCATGCGCTGCCAGGCGCGCGGGGCGGTCTCCTTGCGCGCCATGGCGCTCAGCGTGCCTGCCCGAGCGCCGCGACCTCGGCGTGGCGGAAGCAGCCCGTCAGGTGGTCGTTGGTCAGGCCCGTCGCCTGCATGAAGGCGTAGACGATGGTCGGGCCGCAGAAGCCGAATCCCTGCGCCTTCAGCGCCTTGGACATCCGCTCCGCGGCGGGCGTCTGCGTCGGCGCGCCGGTGCGGCGCGCGAGGTTGGGCTGTACCGGGCGCCCGTCGACGAAGTCCCACAGGAAGGTGGAGAACGAGCCGCGCTCCTGGATCGCGAGCCACGCCCGCGCGCCACGGATCGTCGCCTCGATCTTGGCGCGGTTGCGCACGATGCCCGTATCCGCCATCAGCGCGGCGACCTCGGCCTCGTCGTAGCGGGCGATGGCCTGCGGGTCGAACCCGTCGAACGCCGCGCGGAAGGTCTCGCGCTTGCGCAAAATGGTGATCCACGAGAGGCCGGCCTGGAAGCCGTCGAGGATCAGCTTCTCGAACAGCGCCCGGTCGTCGTATTCCGGCACGCCCCATTCGGTGTCGTGATAGGCGACGTAGAGCGGGTCCGTGCCCGGCCACCAGCAGCGGGCGCGGCCGTCCTCGTGGAGGACGAGCGAGCCGTCGTCGCTCACCGCGCCGGCCCGAAGGGCGAGACGTCGAAGGAATAGGACAGGCCGATGCCCGCCCCGAACTGATCGCGCGAGCCGCGGAAGCGCACCAGCGGCGCGTCGGCGACGTCCCCCATCAGCCGGTCGTAGCGGGCGTATCCGAGCGCGGTCCAGGACCGCGTCAGCTCCACCTGCGCCGAGGCGAGAATTCCGATGGAGCGCAGGCCCCCGTCGGGATCGTAGACCGGCAGGCCCGAGGCCGCCGACTGGGCCGCGGTCACGCCGAAATAGGTGTCCATGAAGTCGTCGCTCGCCACCTGAACGCGCGGGCCGACGGAGAGCGTCCAGGTCGGCTCGGGGCGCACGACCCAGTCGAGCCCGACGTCGGCGAGGACGCCCTCGTGACCGCCGAAGCCGCGCCGCACCTCCCCGGAGATGCGCAGCACGTCGGAGGCCCATATCTCGGCGAAGACGCCGATCTCGCCGGTCCAGCCGATGTTGCCGAGGCCACGCAGGTCGCGCGAATCGTCCTCGTCTCGCGGCCCGACGAGGTCGCCGGCGATGCCCACCCGCAGGCGGTCGTGCTCCAGCAGCCCGAGCCGCAGGCCGTCGTCGGGCGCCTTCCAGGCGGCGCGGGTGCCCGCGCGGCGCACGGAGAAGATCGGCAGCGGCCGGAAGCGCATCTCGTCCGAGCCCTCGAACACCGGCACCGCCGCGCCGCGTGCGCCGACCGTCACCGTCCATTCCCCGCGCAGGAACTCCAGCGCCGAGGCGGGGGCGGCGGAGACGATCGTCAGGCTCACGCCGGCGAGGGCTGCGGCGAGGACGAGCGGACGGGCGGGCATGAGGGACTCCGAAGATGGACGCAACGCGAAGAACACGATGCGGAGAATGCCGCGAGAGCGGTCAACACTCTGTTAACGAGGCCGGAACGCCGGGCGACACCCGACACTTAGGACAGGAGGCTCAACCAGCGCAACCCGGTAAAGGCGCGACGCGACGCGGCGCCACGTCGGTGCGCCTTCCGTGCCACGCTCCGGCGCGAGCGTTCGGCGGACTTGGTGGATGGAGCAATCCCTGGTACCCCCGGGGTGCTCTGTCGGGCATGCTCGACGCGCCGGCGGGCGACTGAAGCGCCGCCGCTCACCCCACCCCGGGCGTCTCGAACCGGATCCAGTCCGGGCGCGCCAAGGTCAATGGCCGACCGCCGGCCGTGATCGGCGCGCCGGCCTCCACGGCATCCGCGATACGGTCGAGGCGCACCATCACGAGGCCAGTCCCCTCGGCGGCGCTGCCGGCCTTGCCGATGACCTTGTCGCCCGCCACGACGTCGACGCCGGTCTCGGGGGCGAGGGCGTCGGCGTAGCGGGCGGGGAGGATGCGGGTGCGCGCCGTGCCGCGGTGCTGCATGCGCGAGACCACTTCCTGGCCGACGTAGCAGCCCTTCTGGAAGTCCACGCCGCCGAGCTGATCCATCAGCGCCTCGTGCGGGAAGGTCTGCGCGAACAGGTAGTCGCGCCCGCCTTCGGGGACGCCGCAGGCGATGCGGTGGGCGTGGTAGGCGGACGCCTCGGCGTTCGCGAACTCGGCCGCGTCGCTCGCCGCGACGATCGCGCGCCAGCCGAGCCGCGGAAGCCGCGGATCGGGGCCGACGAGGCCCGTCTCGGCGGGGATCGGGTCCGCGTCCCAGCCCGCCAGCACCGCGAGCTCCCCAGAGAGGTCCGCCACCGCGACCTTGGCGCGCAGCTTGTAGAAGGCGAGCCGCTTGGCGAAGTCCGCGGCGGTGGCCGCCGGCGTGTCGAGGAAGAACACCGCGCCGTCGGCGTCGCTCGTGCGGTGGGCGATGAAGTCGAACAGGATCTTGCCCTGGGGCGTGAGCAGCGCGCCGAATCGGGGCGGGCCGTCGCCTCCGGGCTCGAGGTCGCAGGTCACGAGCCCGTCGAGGAACGACGCGGCCTGCGGGCCGGAGACCTTGATCACGGCGCGATCGGGAAGACGGGCTGCGGGCATGGACGGATCTCCGGGAGCGTGCGGCCGCGCTCGGCCACCCGGGATCTAGTCCCTGCGGCGCGCCGGCTCAAGCCCGGCGCGCGCGCCGATCACGCCGCCGCGTCGCGCCGCGCCGGCGCGGAGCCCGTCGCGCCGCCGGCGCTCCCGCGCTCGGCCAGCGCCGCGCGGACCCGGGCGAAGGCCTCGCGCAGCGCCGCGACGTGCTCGACCCCGCTGGCGGCGAGCTCCGCGTCGTCGACGCCGCGCAGCGCGAGGCTCAGCTCGTAGACGCCGACCGCGCCGATGTTGGCGGCGCTCGAGCGCAGCGCGTGGACGAGGTCGCGGAACGCCTCGGCGTCGTTGTCGGCCACGGCGGCGTCGAGGTCGTCGAGGATCGCGTCCGCATCGCAGACGAAGGCCTCGGTGACCTCCTCGCGGAAGGCGACGCCGCCCAGGCGCTCGAGGTCTTCGAGCGTCTTCGCGGCGAGGACGACCGGCTCGGCGGCGTCGGCTTCCCGTTCCGAATCGCCCTCGACGTCGGCCGCGGCGGGCGCGGGCCGGTCGTCCGGCCCCTGAATGTGGATGAAGTCGCCGGCGGGCTCCTCGCTCGCCACCTCCGCCAGCACGGCGAACAGGCGGGAGGGCTCGATCGGCTTCGTCACGCATCCGACCATGCCCGCTTCCTCGCACAGGCGCCTAGCCTCCGGCGTGGCGTCGGCGGTGAGCGCCACGATCGGGCTGCGCAGGGCCGCATCGGGCTGCGCGGCGCGGTAGAGCTTGGCGGCGAGGATGCCGTTCATAACCGGCATGTTGACGTCCATGAGGACGACGTCGAAGGGCTCCGCCATCATCGCGTCCAGCGCGGCCTTGCCGTCGGCCACGATCGCCGCGCGGTGGCCTTCGCGCTCGAGGATCCGGGCGATGACCTTCTGGTTCGTCACGTTGTCCTCGGCGACGAGGACCTTGAGCGGCCGGTCGGGCTTGGCGCCGTCGCGCTCGACGGCCTCGGCGCGCAGCGCGATCAGGCCGCCGGCGATGCCCGCGGCGCGCAGGGCCCGGGCGAGATGCGCATCCGGCGCACCCGCCGGGACGGCGCTGGCGAACGGGCGGCGCGCCGCCGTCCCGAGGCTCGCCCCGTCGGCGTGCAGGACGATGCTGGCCGCGGGCGCGCCGCCGCCCTCGACGAGCGCGGCCAGCGCCGCGTCCGGCGCCTCGGCGAGCGCGCGCGCGTCGATCAGGAGCAGGGCGTGTCCGCGGGTCTCGGCGAGCGCCGCCAGCGCCTCGGCGCGGCGGGTGGCGAGCTGCGCCGGCGCACCGAGCGCGGCGAGGCGCGCGAGCAGGCGCTCGCCCTCCTGCGGATCGGAAAGGACGATCACGGTCGGCCGGGCGGGCGCCGCCTCGGCGTCGGCCTCCGCCTCGGCGTCGACCGCGACCCGGAAGCCGAAGCGGAAGATCGAGCCTTCGCCGAGCCGGCTCTCGACCTCGATCGTGCCGCCGTTGAGCTCGACGAACTGCTTGGTGATGGCGAGCCCGAGCCCCGTGCCGCCGTAGCGGTTGATGATGGTCTCGTCGGCCTGGGCGAACGAGTCGAAGATCCGCGCGCAGGCGTCGGGCGCGATGCCGATGCCGGAATCGATCACGGCGAGGCGCAGGAGCATCTGCCCGTTCTCCTCGCGCACACCCTCGCAGACGACCGCGACATGGCCGGTCTCGGTGAACTTCACCGCGTTGCCGACGAGGTTGAGCAGCACCTCCTGGAGGTGCTTGCGGTTCGCGCGCAGGCGTCCGGGCGTCGCGGCGTCGACGTGGACCGAGAGGGCGAGGCCCTTGGCGCGGGCCTGGGCGCGCACCAGCCCGGTCGTGTCCTGCAAGAGCGCGTGCAGGTCGAAGGCGGCGACGTCGGAGGGCATCAGCCCGGCTTCGAGACGCGAGAAGTCGAGGATGTCGTTGATGTGGTCGAGCAGCACGCGCCCGGCGGTGTTGATCGTGCGCGTCATCTCGCGCTGCTCGGCGTCGAGCCGCGTGTCCTCGAGGAAGCCGGACATGCCGATGATGGCGTTGAGCGGCGTGCGCAGCTCGTGGCTGACGCTCGCCAGGAAGAGGCTCTTCTGGCGGCTGGCGTCCTCGGCCTCCTGCTTGGCGCGCGAGAGCTTGCGGATCAGCGAGGCGGCGTAGAGCGGCAGGATGACGAGGCCGAGCGCCAGGCCGGCCGCGAGCTTGGGGTGGTCTCCCCAATAGCCGTCCTGCAGGACGACGAGGGCGAATCCGCCGACGCCGAGCCCCATGGCCGCGAAGAGATAGGCGACGCCGAAGCGGAAGCCGTTGCCGAAGATCACCCACAGATAGATCGGGTAGAGCACGGCCGTGGCCTCTCCGCCGATCGCGAGGCCGTAGGAGAGGGCGCCCAGGTCGAGCACCATCGCCGCCACGCGCCGCGGCGGGCAGATGCCGGGCGCGTAGAGGATGTGCCCGAGGAAGCCCAGGCCCGCGAGCCAGTAGAAGGTCACCACCGCGACCTGCTGCTCTCCCACGCCGTCGATCCCGATGTGATAGCAGGTCAGGATGTAGAGCAGGATGATGCCGCCGATGACGAGGCGGTTGATCACCATCTCGTGCTCGCGGTCCGGCCGGTCCCGGAAGACCGGCACGAGCGAGCCGCGCGACGTCGCGGTGGCGCCCAGCGCGTGGGCGGCGAGGGAGGCGGGTTTCTCCATCATGCCGAGAGCTTCATCGTCGCGTTGGCGCGCACGAGGGCGACGAACTCGGCCGCGGGCAGCGGCTTGGCGAACAGGAAGCCCTGCGCCTCGTCGCAGCCCTCCGCGCGCAAGAGCCCGACCTGGTCCTGGCTGTCGACGCCCTCGGCGATGGTCTCGATGCCGAGCGAATGTCCGAGATTGACGATGGCGCGCACGATGGCCGCGTCGTTGGGGTCGTTCTTCATGTTGCGCACGAAGCCCTGGTCGATCTTGAGCCGGTCGACCGGGAACTTCTTCACGTAGGCGAGCGAAGAATAGCCGGTGCCGAAATCGTCGATGGAGAAGGTCACCCCGAGCTTGCGCAGCTCGGCGAGCTCGGCGGCGACCGCCTCGGCGTTCTGCATCAGGATGGTCTCGGTGATCTCGAGGTCGAGCAGCTCCGGATCGAGGGTCGACTCGGAGAGGACGTCGACGACGAGCGCACACATGTTCTGCTTGCGGAACTGGATCGGCGAGAGGTTCACGCCCACCCGCAGCCGCGGCAGGCCCTGCGCCTGCCAGCTCTTGGCTTCGCGGCAGGCCTCGCGCATCACCCACTCGTTGATCGGGATGATGATCCCGGTCTCCTCGGCGAAGGGCAGGAAGTCCAGCGGGCGCACCAGGCCGCGCTTGGGATGGCGCCAGCGCACCAGCGCCTCCGCGCCGACGATCCGGCCGGTGCGCAGGTCGATCTGCGGCTGGTAGTGCAGCTCGAACTCGCGGTTGGCGATGGCGCGGCGCAGGTCCGTCTCGAGCGTGATCCCCTCGCGCGCGGCGGTGACCATGTCGGCCGAGAAGAAGCGGAAGGCGTTGCGCTCCTCCGCCTTGGCCCGGTACATCGCGATGTCGGCGTTCTTGATCAGCTCGTCGGTGTCCTCGCCGTCGCCCGGGTAGAGCACCACGCCGAGGCTCGCGCCCACCACGATGTCCTCGCCCGCGATGCGGAAGGGCTCGCCGATCGTCTCGATCAGGCGCCGGGCGAAGTCGCGTGCGTCCTCCGTGCGCTGCACGTCGGTCTGCAGAACGGCGTACTCGTCGCCGCCCAGGCGCGCCGCGGTGTCGGTGTCGCGCACGATGGCGCGCAGGCGCTCCGCGACGGTCTTGAGCAGCTCGTCGCCGCGATGGTGCCCGAGCGCGTCGTTGACGCTCTTGAAACGGTCGAGGTCGACGAGATGGAGCGCGAAGAAGCGATCGCCGCGCCGGGCGCGCGCGATCTCGCGGCGCATCCGGTCCTGCAGCAGGGTGCGGTTGGCGAGCCCGGTGAGGGCGTCGTGGTGGGCGAGATGCACGAGATGGCCCTCGGCCTTCTTCCGGTCGGTGATGTCGAGCGCCGTGGTCAGCACGGCGATGACGTGACCGGCCGCGTCCGAGAGCGGCGACTTCGTCACCACGAAGGCGCGCTTTCCGCCGGTGTTGTCCTCGACCTCCTCCTCGTAGCTCGGCAGCGCCCGCGCCGAGCGGAACACCAGCTGGTCGAGGGCGACGCTGCGCTGGGCGCGCTCGGCGCCGATCAGGTCGGCGGCGGGGCGGCCGATGGCGCCGGCCTGGTCGACGCCGGTGAAGGCCGACATGTGGGCGTTGAGGAAGACGCAGTCGCCGTCGCGGTCGTGCGCGCTGATCAGTGCGGGGACGGTGTCGATGACCTGGGCCAGGCGCTGGCGGCTGTCGCGCAGCAGCGCCTCGCGGGAGCGCTCCGAGTCCTCGAGCTCGCGCTCCAGCGAGACGGCGCGGCTCTTGATGATCAGCGCCTGCCGGCGCATGCGCAGCAGGTTGCGGGCGCGCGTGAGGAATTCCGCATGGTCGACGGGGCTCAGCAGGAAATCGGTGGCGCCGGCCTCCAGCGCCTCCAGCCGGAAGGAGCGCTCCTCGTAGACCGTGATGGCGATGACGGGCACGTCCTCGCGGCCCGGCAGCGCGCGAAACCGGCGGGTGAACTCCGCGCCGTTCATCTTGGGCATCTTGAAGTCGGTGATGACCAGATCGGGGATCGTCTCGGCGAGCCGCTCCAGCGCCTTCGCCGGATCGCCGAACGCCTCCACCTCGACGTCCTCGGCGATCGACGCCGCCAGACGCGAGAAGATGTTTCGGTTCGTCACCCGGTCGTCGAGGATGATGATCAGGGGCATGCTCGAGAAACCGCTCCTCTCAACGCTCCGGCCGCCGCGCCGGTCCGTGATGGAGTACCCTACGCAGGAACCCTAAAAGAATAATCAACGATCGAATAATATCGGGGTGATGCTGAAATCCGCCCCACTACCGGTGGCGGCGGCATCGTTTAATAAGTATTCGTACAAATATGCGGATAATTGTTTCTAGATGGAGCCTAGTTCCACCTCTCGGCTCGGAGCCGGCCGCCAGCAAGGTTCTGCAATCCCCGCGCCGGTCGATCGCTTTCGACGCGCGTCTACCGTGCGTCTTCACGGGCGCGAGCGCGGCGCAGCGCGGGCCGATCCGAGCGGATGCGCATGGGAGGTTGCCGGCCTTTGCGGAACCTCGTCCGCCGCTCGGCGATGCCCGGTCGTGCTCAGGCGCTCTCCGCGAGGGCCGGAGCGGCGGGCTCGGGCTCGTCCGGCTCCTCGTCGCCGACGTCGAGGCCGCGCGCATCGGCGCCGGTGATCTCGGCCAGGTTGCGCGCGACCTTGCGCAGGAGCTTGCGCAGGCGCTTGCGCTCCTTGCCGTCGAAGTCGCCGAGGAGCTCGGTCTCGACGTCGTCCCAGATCGAGGCGATGGCCGCGGCCTTGGCCGCGCCCTCGGCGGTGAGCCCGACGCGCACCACGCGCGCGTCGTCCGGCTCGGCCCGGCGCTCGACGAGGCCGAGCGCCGCGAGGCGCGAGACGGTCTTCGACGCGGTCGGCGGACGCACCCGCAGGATGCCGGCGAGCTCGCCCATGGTCATCTGGCCTTCCGCCGCCAGCGCCTGGACGACCTGCTCCTGGCCGGCGAACAGGCCGAGCTCGGCGAGCTTGTCGCCCATGCGCGCGCGATGCAGCCGCGCGGCCTGGACGAGCGCCCAGCCGACGCTCTTCGATCCCGGATGCTTGCTCGTCGCGCTCATGATCGTATCGCCATCCTCGACAATCGCACGCTCCTTCTTCGGCGATCGTCATGAAGGGCGGATGACAGCCGCCGAACTAATTCGCCGGCCGATCACGCGTCGCGGCTGCGCTCCGCGAGCCAGGGGCCGAGCGCGTCGGCCTCGAGCGGCCGGGCGAAGAGGAAGCCCTGCGCCGTCCGGCAGCCGTGGCCGCGGGCGAGATCGCGCTGCGCCTGAGTCTCGATGCCCTCGACCACGCTGTCGAAGCCCAGCGCGTGGATCAGGCCGACGATCGAGGTGAACAGGGCCTCGCCGCGCGCGTCGTCGATCGCGCCCACCACGAAGCCGCGGTCGATCTTCACGAGGTCGACGGGCATCCGGCTGAGATAGGCGAGGGAGGAATAGCCCACCCCGAAATCGTCGATCGCGATGCGCACGCCGTGTGCGCGCAGCTCGGAGAGCGCGTTGACGGCGATGTCGGAGGCGAGCGCGCTCTCGGTCACCTCGACGACCAGCGCCGCCGGCGAGAGCCCGTTGCGGTGCAGGGCGGAGAGGACGATGGCGGTGAAGCTGCGCCGTTCGAGCAGCGAGAAGTCGACGTTGACGCCGACATAGCCGATGCGCCCCGCGGCGATCTCGGGACCGGCGGTCTTGAAGGCCATGTCGAGCATGGCGACGGTGAGCCCGAAGATCTGCCCCGCCTCCACGGCGGCGGGAATGAACAGGCCGGGCCCGATCTCGCCGAAGACCGGGCTGCGCCAGCGGCACAGCGCCTCCACCCCGAGAGGGCGCTCGTCGTCCAGCGCGACGATCGGCTGGAAGACGGCGCGGAACTCGTTGCGGGCCAGCGCCGGCGCGATCTCGAGCTCGAACTCGGCCGCGGTCGGCGCACCGCGCGCGGGCGGGCGCTCGAGCAGGACCCAGCGCCCGCGCTTCTCCTTGGCGGCCTCGCGCTCGGCCGCCGCGGCGGTGGGAACGAGCGCGTCGACCGGGCAGCCGGGATGGACCGCGATACCCGCTCGCACCGACACCGGCAGCGAGACCCCGTCCTCCTCGAAGGGGCTGCGGAAGGCGTCGAGGATCTGCGTTCCCAGTCGCCGCAGGTCGTCGATCCCGTCCCGCCGCGAGACGAGGAGGAAGCCGTCCTCCCCGTAGCGGGCGAGATACTCGCCCTTGCCCACCAGGCTCTGCAGACGCCGCGCGGCCCACAGCAGCACCTGGTCGCCCATCCGCGCGCCGTGGCGCTCGACGATCGGCGCCAGCCGGTTGATGCTCACGATCGCGACCCCGACGACGCCCGCGTCGACCGCGGCGACGGTGCGGCGCAGCCGGGCCTCGGCGATCTCCCGGCGCAGCAGGCCGGTGAGCGCGTCGAAGTTCTTGATCCAGTGCAGCCGCTCTTCGGAAATCCGCAGCAACGCCGAGATCAGGACGCGGCGGATCCGCACCGCCACCTCCGCGTCCGTGGCGTCGAAGCGCTCGCTGGTGCACTCGACGGTCTCCACCCACTTGGCGAAGGAGCGTCGCGGCCCGAGACGGCCGGTCTCGGGATCGCGCTCGACGGCGCGGTTCGGGTCGCCGCCCCAGGCGACCGCGCGGCGGCGCTCGGGGCGGAACCAGACGACCCCGTCGCCGGGATGGTTCGGCAGGAAGATCGCCGCCGCGCCGCTGGCCACGTCCGACCATTGCCCGAGCGTCGCGTCGAGCCCGCGCAGCTCGTGGGTCGCGGCGTAGCTGCTCTCGCCGTGGGCGAGGCGCGCCATCGCCGTGCGGCAGGCCGATTCGGGCGGCGTTCGGCCGTAGCGCAGCATCGCCCCGCCGATCTTCACGAAGCAGCCGCCCGCGTCCATCGCGTCGAGCAGCCGGTCGGAGACCTCCGTGAGCGCGGCGCCGATGCTGTCGGTATCGGCGAGCTCCTCCTCGACGGCGGTGATCGAGGCGGCGCGGGCCGCCAGCGTCTGCCGCCGATCCGCGGCCACGCGCACGTCGATCAGCACGGACAGCGTCTGCCCGATCAGGTCGCACAGGCCGCGCAGCGTGCAGTCGAGCGGACGCGGGCTCGAATGATGGCAGACCAGCATGCCCCACAGCGCGTCGTCGACGATGATCGAGACGGCGAGGGTCGCGCGCACGCCCATGTTCTGCAGGTAGGCGATGTGATAGGGCGAGACCGAGCGCAGCACGGCGTAGGTCAGGTCGAGGGCGGCTGCGCTGCGGCCGGGCTCGCCGACGAGCGCCGCCGGCTGGTGCTCGACGTCGACGACCTGTCGCACGCGCTGGAGCAGGTACATGCGCCGTGCCTGCGCGGGAATGTCGCTCGCGGGGTAGTGCAGGCCGAGATAGGGCTCGAGCGTCTCGATCCGGCTCTCGGCGACGACCTTGCCGTGGAAATCCTCGTCGAACCGATAGATCATCGTGCGATCGAAGCCGGTGAGCGCCCGCGTCTCGTCGGCCGCGGTCGCCAGCATCGCCTCCAAGTCGTGCGCGCCGCGGATGCGGTGGATCAGCCGCTGCGCGTCCGAGACCGCGCGGGTGGCCCGCGCCGGATCGGCCGCGGGCACGCATTCGACGATGACGTAGCCTTCGCTGCGATGCGTGACGGCGTCGAAGGCGCGCGCCTCGTCGCGGGTGGAGACGGCGGTGAAGTTCGTGGGCGCATAGCGCTCGCTGCGCATGAGGTCGCGCAGGCGCTCGATCGAGCCGCTCGACAGCACGTCGGCGAGGCTCTTGCCGATAAGGCTCCGCGCCTCGACGCCGAGATGGTCGACCGTGTTGTCGCTGGCGAAGGCGATCACGTCCGTATCCGTCTCGACCGCCAGCAGGAAGCCGACGGGCTGAATGCAGCCTGGGAATGTGATCGGCTCGGCTTCGCAGAGCGCGTGGTCGTCGGGCGGATTGGCGGAATAGAAGGTCATGGCGATCGGCGGTGCGAGCGAGGGGAGAGGGTGGGGCTAGCGGGCCCGCGCGAGCGCGTCGACGAGCGCGCCCGCGTGGGCGAAGGCGCGGTCCGCGCCCGCGAGGACGGCGCTGCGTGGTGGCTCCCCGAGGACGCCGCCCCAATCGTCCAGGGCGGCGGCGAAGAGTGGCCAGCGCCGCTCGAGGGCGCGGCTCGCGGCACAGAAGCGCACCCAGCGCGGGTCGGTCTCGTGCCGCCACGCGTCCGCGAGAACGGAGGCGCCCAGCGTCGAGCCGCAGATCGCGTAGGCCGCGCCGACGACCTCGGCCGGGCCGTCCAGCACGGGGTCGTCGAGCAGGGGGCGGTCTTCTGCCGCGTCCCCGCCGGAATGCGCCTCGAGCACGGCTGCGGTGAAGACGCCCGTCTCGTCGCGCAGCCGGCCGGGCGCAAGCACGTGCGCGGCGCGGTCGAGCCAGGAGACGAGGCCGAGATTGAGCCCCATCAGAAGACGCGGCCCGGAACCGGGCTCCGCCTTGGCGGCGCGCACGAAGCGCTTCTCGGCCGCGGCGTGCGCCGCGCGCGTCCCGGCGCGCAGGCGCGTCGACAAGACGGCTGTGGAGGGCTCGATCGGCGGCGACAGATCCGACATCGCATGGGGCATGGTGAAAGTACCTAGACTCGTGGTCCGCGACGCGCATTTACGTCGTCTAACATAAGTCAACGACCGCGCCCCAATCAGTGTGTGCAATACCTATCAAAGACGAGCAGGCACGGATTCCACCCCTCCAGCCCGTGCCGCGAACAGCAGCACGCCCCCGTCACGCAGCGAGGTTGCGGCGTTCCCCGGGCCGCGGGGACCGCCGCACCTCACCCTCGGAGGTGGCCGAGGGGCGGGAGCTCCGAGCGGCTCAATCGTAGCGCAGCGCCCCGGCCTTGCCGCGGAAGATCCAGTAGGACAGGACCGTGTAGCCGGCGATCATCGGCAGGACCAGGCATGCCCCGACGAACATGATCATCAGGGACGCGTCCGACGCCGCCGCCTCCCACACCGTGATCTTCTCGGGCACCACGTAGGGGAAGAACGAGTAGGCGAGCCCGTAGAAGCCCAGCGTGAAGAGCGCGATCGCGCCGGCGAACGGCGCCCAGGCGAAGCTGTCGGTCCGGGTCGGCAGGACCTTCAGCACCAGGTGCAGCATGACGAACAGGCCGGCCGTGACGAGCGGCACCGGCGCGAGCAGAACGAGGTACGGGAGCTCGAACCACTTGGCGAAGATGCGCTCGCTCATCAGCGGCGTCATCACCGACACCGCCACGAAGCCGAGCGCCACGAGCCAGAGCGTGCCCCGGGCCCAGCGCACGGCGCGGCGCTGCAGCTCGCCCTCCGTCTTCAGGATCAGCCAGGACGCGCCGATGAAGGCGTAGCCCGCCGTCAGCGAGACGGCGGTGAGGATGGAGAAGGCGACGTTCACGCCCGTGCGCTCGAACCCGGTGATGTAGAGGCCGAGCATGTAGCCCTGGGTGAGCGTCGCGATCAGCGACCCCGCGAAGAAGGCGCGGTCCCACCAGATCCGGTGGCCGTCCTGCGCCTTGGCGCGGAAGTCGAAGGCGACGCCGCGCAGGATCAGACCGGCGAGCATCAGTGCCACCGGCAGGTAGAGCGCGCCGAGCACCGCGCCCTGCGCGAAGGGGAAGGCCACCAGCAGGAGCCCCACCGCGAGCACGAGCCAGGTCTCGTTGGCGTCCCAGAACGGCCCGATCGAGGCGATCATCCGGTCCTTGTGGGCGTCGGTCGCGCCGGTGAGGATGCCCACCCCGAGGTCGTAGCCGTCGAGGACGACGTAGAGCAGGATCGAGAGCCCGAGCAGGCCCGCGAAGGCGATCGGCAGCCAGGATTGGCCGGGGTCGGTGAGGCCTTGGTGGAGGAGGTCCATGACGAGCGCCCCTTACGCGGCGGACGAGGAGAGGGAGGAGGCGGCGAGACGCTCGCCGCCCTTCGCGATCGGCGCGGCCGGGTTCGTGGCTCCGGCGGCCTTGCCGGCGAGGTGGTAGAGCGTCGCGACATAGGCCGCGATCAGGACCACGTAGATCGCGAGATACATCGCGAGCGTGGTCCAGACCATGCCCGCTCCGGCGGTCTTGGTCACCGCCTCGGCGGTGGTCAGCACGCCGGTGACGAGCCAGGGCTGGCGGCCGATCTCGGTGACGTACCAGCCGGCGATGGTCGCGACCCAGCCCGAGAAGGTCATCGCGACGAGCGCCCAGCCGAGCAGCGTCCCCGTCTCGCCGCGCCGCCACAGGCGGTACGAGGTCGCCCAGGAGACGGCGAGCATCAGCATGCCGACGCCGACCATGATCCGGAAGCCCCAGAACACCGGGGCGACGGGCGGGTGCTTCACCGTGCCGTCCTCGGCGACGAAGTCGTTGAGGCCCGGCACGACGCCGGCGGGATCGTGCTTGAGGATGAGGCTCGCGCCGTTGGGGATGGCGATCTCGAAGCGGTTCTGGCGCGCCTCCTGGTCCGGCAGCGCGAAGAGCACGAGCGGGACGTTGCCGCGGGTCTCCCAGTTGCCCTCCATGGCCGCGACCTTGGCGGGCTGGTGCTCGAGCGTGTTGAGCCCGTGCATGTCGCCCGCGAGGATCTGGAGCGGGATCAGCGCGGCGGCGAGGAAGACGCCGGTGCGCAGGGCCGCCATCACGCCCTCCGAGCGGTCGCCGCGCAGCCGACGCCAGGCCGAGAGGCCGGCCACCAGGAAGGCGGCGGTGAGCCCTGAAGCCAGCAGCATGTGCACGAGCCGGTAGGGCATGGAGGGGTTGAACACGATCGCCCACCAGTCGGTGGCGTGCACGACGCCGTCGATCACCTCGTAGCCCGCGGGCGTGTGCATCCAAGAGTTCAGGACGAGGATCCAGAAGGCCGACATCGTCGTGCCGAAGGCGACGAGCACGGTCGCCGTCGTGTGCAGCCAGTTCGGCACCTTGCGGAAGCCGAACAGCATGATGCCGAGGAAGGTCGCCTCCAGGAAGAACGCGGTCAGGATCTCGTAGGCGAGCAGAGGGCCGGCGATGTTGCCCACGGTCTCCATGAAGCCCGGCCAGTTGGTGCCGAACTGGAACGACATGGTGATGCCCGACACCACGCCGAGCGCGAAGGAGAGCGCGAACACCTTCACGAAGAAGCGGTAGGCGTCCATCCAGCGCTCGTCGCCCGAGGCGTTGAAGCGCAGCTTGAAGTAGAGCAGCACCCAGCCGAGCGCGATCGTGATCGTCGGGAAGAGGATGTGGAAGGTGATGTTCGCACCGAATTGGATGCGCGAGAGGAGGAAGGCGTCCATCATGGCGTTCACGGCTTCGATCGGGGGAGCGGGAGACGGCGTCTCGCGGGGGATGCGGCGTCGTCAGGCGTCGTCGGGCGGCTGTTCCTGGCCTTGGTCGTCGTCGCGCGCCGGTTTCTTCTTCTTGGGCGCCATGAAGTTGAAGCGGTCGGCGGCCTCGAGCACGCGCGTGATGCGCGAGCCGAGCTTCATCAGCTGGACGAGGCGCTCGGTCTCGATGCGGCGCACGTCGTCGTACCAGTCGGACATCATGTCCATGAGCTCGTGCATGGTCCGCATGCGTTCCTGCGCATGGCGCTCGTAGGCGCTCTCGGGCGTCTCCATCAGCGCCTCGCGCAGCATGGAGAGCGTGGGATCGATCTCGCGCTTCTTGCGCTCCTCGACGAGCGTGCGCACGATCTGCCAGATGTCCTCGGGGGCGGAATAATAGTCGCGCCGGTCGTTCGGCTTGTGCTGCAGCCGCACCAGGTTCCAGGCCTGCAATTCCTTCAGCCCCATCGACACGTTCGAGCGCGAGACGCCCAGCGCCTCGACGATGTCGTCGGCGTTGAGAGGCTGGGGGGCGACGAAGAGCAGGGCGTAGATCTGGCCGACGGTGCGGTTGACGCCCCAGCGGCTGCCCATCTCGCCGAAGTGGAGAACGAAGGTCTGGACCAGCGGGGGGAGGTTCATGACGGGGGAACGCGGCCTTTCCGAACTTTCAGTATTTTCTGAAATATCGGGAAAGCTAGGAGGAAATCCATGCGGCGGGACGTCGCGACGGAGCGGACGAGGTCGGCACAGTATATGAAATCCCACCGGCGCCGACGGGGCGACGCCGCGCGAATGGTCGCGGTCGCGCGCGCCGCGTTGCGCCGGCGCTCGCGAGCGCATAGGTGAGGGTCCACGAGAGGCCGCGCATCGCGGCCCGCCGGAGACCTGACGATGCCCTCGATTCCGACCCTCGCCCGCGCCTCTTCGCTCGCCTTCGCCGTCCCGCTCGCGCTCGCCGGGGCGCTCGTCGTCTCGACGCTCGTCTCCCCCGCGCAGGCGGAGACCGTGCGCGTCGGCGACATCATCGTCGAGACGCCCTGGTCGCGGGCGACGCCCGGGGGCGCCAAGGTGGCCGGCGGCTACGTCACCCTCGTCAACGAGGGCGACGAGGCCGACCGCCTGATCGGCGGCACGGCGGAGATCGCCGGGCGCTTCGAGGTGCATTCGATGGAGATGGTCGACGGCGTCGCCAAGATGGCCCCCGTCGAGGGCGGGCTCGAGATCCCGCCGGGCGAGACCGTCATGCTCGCGCCGGGCGGCTACCACGTCATGTTCATGGGTCTCGAGCGCCCGCTCGCGGAGGGCGAGAGCTTCGCCGGCACGCTGGTGTTCGAGCGCGCCGGCGAGGTGCCGGTGACGTGGAGCGTCGGGCCGCTCGGCTCGCGCGAGCCGCCTCACGCGCACTGATCGCGACGCGAGCCCCTTCCCCCGAGCGCCCGCAACCCGTACATAGCGGGGCATGATCGACGACGCGCCCTCACTCCTCGACCTCGTGCGCCCGGTGGACGCCGGCGCGCACGTGACCGCCGCCGCCTTCCTCGGGGACGTCGCCGCCTTCGCGCTCGGCGACGGCGGCGTGCTCCTGTGGAAGGGCGGTGAGAGCCACCGGGTCGAGGCCCATCCCGACGGCTCGGTGCTCTCCGTCGCCTGCGACGGGGCGCGCCTCGTCACCGGGGGCGACGACGGCCGCGTGGCGGTCACCGGCCCCGACGGCTCGACCCGCACCTTCGCCGAGGCGGGCGCCTTCACCTGGATCGATGCGCTCGCCCTGCACAGGGACGGCGGCGTCGCCTGGTCGGCGGGCAAGACGGTCTTCGCCCGCGACGCGAAGGGCAAGGAGAAGCGGCTCGACACGCCCTCCACCGTGCGCGGCCTCGCCTTCGCGCCCAAGGGCTTCCGGCTCGCGGTGGCGCATGTCGACGGCGCCACGCTCTGGTTTCCCAACCTCGAGACCGCGCCCGAGAGGCTCGAGTGGAAGGGCGCGCATCTCGACGTCGTCTGGTCGCAGGACGGGCGCTTCGTCGTCACCTCGATGCAGGAGAATTCCCTGCACGGCTGGCGGCTGCAGCCCGACAAGGGCCACATGCGCATGTCCGGCTATCCCGGCAAGACGCGCTCGCTGTCCTGGACGCACGACGGCAAGTGGCTCGCGACGTCGGGGGCCGACGCCGTGATCCTGTGGCCGTTCGAGTCGAAGGAAGGCCCCACCGGCAAGCAGCCGCGCGAATGCGGGGTGCGCCCCGCGCAGGTGACGCGCGTCGCCTGCCATCCCGGCGCGCCGGTCGTGGCCGCGGGCTTCCAGGACGGGGCGATCCTGCTCGTGCGCCTGTCGGACGCCTCCGAGCTCCTGGTGCGCCCCGCAGTGAAGGGCTCGCGGATCACCGCGCTCGCCTGGGACGGGACCGGCGGCCGCCTCGCCTTCGGAGCCGAGAACGGCGCCGGCGGCGTCCTGACGCTGCCTTGAGGCCGGGATGGCGGGCTTCCTCGACGCGCTCTCCCGCCGGCTCGGCCGCGACCGGCCCGATCGCGCCGAGATCGCCCGCGTCAAGGAGCTCACCCGCGCCGCGCTCGCGTTGCCCGACGACGTCGCGCTCTCCGTGAACGAGATCGTCTGCGCCGATCCCGCCTGCCCCGGCACGGAGACCGTGATCCTGATCATGGCGCCCGGCGCGCGCACGCGCGCGCTGAAGGTCGCCAAGCCCGCCGCCGAGATCGTGGCCACCGACGTCGCCGCCGCGGCCGCGGCCGGCGCCGACGGGGAGGCGGGCTGATGGCGCTCGCCCGCATCGCCGCGATGGGCATGGGGCTGCTCGGCGCGCTCGGCGCCTCGCAGGGGCCGGAATTCGCGCAGCAATACGTCCAGCGCCTCGGTGGCGCCATCGACGAGCTCGAGACTGTGGTCGCGCGCTTCGACGAGAGCGCCGCCGCCTCCGGCCTCGCCCGGGACGAGGCGCTGGCCAGGCTCGAGGCCAACCGTGAGGACCTGGTGCGCAGCCAGGGCGAGAACGCCCGCGCGGTGGTCCTGCGGCTCGCGCGGCTGCGCGAGGACGCCGCACGCCTCGCCGCGGCGGGCGATCTCGGCCGCGTCGTCACCCTCGCCCGTGTCGCCGACCCGCAGATCGCGCGCGCGGCCTATCTCGAGTACCGCCCCGCGGTGCCCGTCGCCGCCGAGGGCGCGCTCGCGGCGGGCCTCGGCTTCATGCTGTTCTGGCTCGCCACGTTCGGCGCGGCGAAAGGCGCCAAGACCGGCGCCAAGCAGGCCTCCGCGACGATGCGCGCGAGGCGCGCGGCCAAGCGGGAGGCCAAGCTGGAGGCGCAACGCCGGGCCGCTGCGGAACGGGTCTACCGCCGCGAGAGCTGATCTGTCTCGCGTGGGCTCACGCCCGCGCGCCGCCCTCGCCCCGGGCCTGCTGCTCCGCCTCGACGGCCGAGGCCAGGATGGCGAGGGCGATCCCCTCGGCCGCGGCCGCCACGTCCGGCAGCGAGGGGAAGCTCGGCGCGATGCGCAGGTTCGAATCGTGCGGATCGACGCCGCCGGGCCACGTGGCGCCGGCGGGCGTCATGGCGACGCCGAGCGTCTTCGCCAGGGCGACGACCCGCTTCGCCGTGCCCGGGCGCACGTCGACCGAGACGAAATAGCCGCCCCGCGGCTTCGCCCAGGTCGCCGCGCCGGTCCCCGCGAGGCGCGCGGCGAGCGCGTCCTCCACCGCGGCGAATTTCGGCGCGAGCAGCGCGCGGTGCCTGTCCATATGGGCCTGGAGGCCGGCCTCGTCGCCGAAGAAGCGCACGTGGCGCAGCTGGTTGAGCTTGTTGGGGCCGATCGTGCGCAGGCCGGCCTGCGCGAGATACCAGGCGACGTTCGCGGGCGACGCGCCGAAGAAGGCGAGGCCGGCGCCCGCGAGCGTCACCTTCGAGGTCGAGGCGACGACGAAGGCGCGTTCGGGGTTGCCCGCCGCCGCGCAGGCGTCGAGCACGTCGGCGAGCGTATCGCCCTCGGGCACGAGGTCGTGGACGGCGTAGGCGTTGTCCCAGAACAGGCGGAAGTCCGGCGCGCCGGTCTCCATCGCGGCGAGCGCCTCGACCACGTGCGTAGCGTAGGTCTCGCCGGTGGGGTTCGAGTACTTCGGCACGCACCACATGCCCTTCACCGAGGGGTCCTTCACCGCCTCGGTGACCGCCGCCATGTCCGGTCCCTCCCCGGTGAGCGGCACCGGGATCATGCGCACGCCCCAGCCTTCGGTGATGGCGAAGTGACGGTCGTATCCGGGCACGGGACAGAGGAAGGCGACGCCGCCCGGCTCCTGGCCCCACGGCCGCGTCCCGCCCGGCACGCCCTTCGTCAGCGCCCAGACCAGGCAATCGTGCATCATCGCGAGCGAGGCGTTCTCGCCGACGACCACCTGCTCCGGCGGCGCGCCCACCATGCCGGCGAACAGGCGGCGCGCCTCCGCGATGCCCTGCAGTCCGCCGTAGTTACGCGCGTCCTCGCCCTCCTCGGTGCGGAAATCCCGGTTGCCGGGCAGCGTCAGCATCGCCTCGGCGAGGTCGAGCTGCTCGGGCGCGGGTTTGCCGCGGGTCATGTCGAGCTTCAGCCCCTTGGCGCGGAAGGCCTCGATCGCGCGGGCGAGATCGGCCGCGAGCGCCTGCAGGTCGTCGGTGGAGAGGGCATCGAGTGCGGGCACGGGCGGGCCTCCGGGTCGGCGGGAAACGCCGGGAGGTTAAGGAGGCGGGCGGGGGCGGTGTCAAGCGCGGGGAGGCGCGCTTTCCGGCGTCGCGTCCCGCTCCCTTGCACGCAGGCGCGGCGCGCGGCAGGCTCGCGTCAGCATCGAGGAGACCCGCATGACCCCGTTCGTCTTCGCCACGACGCCGACCATCGTCTTCGGGTCGGGGTCCTCCGCCCGCATCGGCGCGCTCGCAGCCGAGCGGCTCGGGCCGCGGGTGCTGGTGGTCACCGATTCCGGCCTCGTGCGCGCCGGGCTCGTCGCGCCCGCGCTCGCGGCGCTGGAGGCCGCGGGCGTCGCCGCCGCGGTCTACGAGGACGTCGTCGCCGATCCGCCCGAGGCGGTGGTCGAGGCCGCCGTCGCGGCCGCGCGGGCGCACGACGCCGGCGGCGTGATCGGGCTCGGCGGCGGGTCGTCGCTGGACGTGGCGAAGCTCGTCGCGCTGATCGCCGGCTCCGGCGAGGCGCTGGCCGACGCCTACGGCGTGGGCAACGCCAGGGGGCCGCGCCTGCCCCTGCTGCTCGCGCCGACGACCGCCGGCACGGGCTCGGAAGTCACCCCGATCTCCATCGTCACCACGGGCGCGCACACCAAGATGGGCGTCGTCTCCCCCCTGCTCCTGCCCGACATCGCGCTGCTCGACCCCGACCTGACGCTGGGCCTGCCCGCCGCCGTCACGGCCGCGACCGGCGTCGACGCCATGGTCCACGCCATCGAGGCCTATACCTCGGCCTCGCCGAACGCCAACCCGGTCTCGAAGGCGCTCGCCCGCGAGGCGCTGCGGCTCCTCGGGGGGGCGATCGAGACCGCCTGCCGGGACGGGGCGAACCGCGAGGCGCGGGGCGCGATGCTGCTCGGCTCGATGCTGGCCGGCCAGGCCTTCGCCAATTCCCCCGTCGCCGCCGTGCACGCGCTGGCCTATCCGCTCGGCGGCCATTTCGGCATCCCGCACGGGCTCTCGAACGCGCTCGTGCTCACGCACGTGATGCGCTTCAACCTGCCCGCCGCCACGGCCGCCTACGCCGCGCTCGCACCATGCGCCTTCCCGGACTGCCCGCCCGACGCCGAGGCCTTCATCGCCCGCCTCGAGGCGCTGTGCGCGGGCATCGGCCTCCCGCCCCGCCTGCGCGACGCCGGCGTGCCGGAGGACGCGCTCGACCTGCTCGCCGACGACGCGATGAAGCAGACGCGGCTGCTCGTGAACAACCCGCGCGTGGTGACGCGGGCGGACGCGTATGGGATCTACCGGGCGGCGTGGTGAGGGTGGTCGGCGAATTCGCCGGCTCGAGCCTCGACGGGGCCTAGTCTATACACACCGATGTGTATAGATTGTCGGCGGCGCTGGGGACGTTCCGATGACGAGTGCCGAGATTCTCGACGCCCTTAGGAGGGCCGGTTGGCGTGAGGTCGCTCGCAAGGGTAGCCATGTCCAGCTGAAGCACGCGGATCGTCCCGGACGGGTGACCGTCCCGCACCCGAAGCGGGACGTCCCTGTGGGAACTTTGAAGAGCATCGAGCGTCAGGCGGGGCTCAAGCTGAGGTGATCCATGCGCGAATATATCGGCCTGATTCACAAGGACGAGGGGAGTGACTACGGCGTCTCGTTCCCCGACCTTCCGGGCTGCATCACCGCCGGGCGAACGCTGGACGAGGCGCGCGCGATGGCGGAAGAGGCGCTCGCGCTGCATCTGGAAGGGCTCGTGGAGGACGGCGAGGCGGTCCCCGAGCCCTCGCCCCTGAGCGAGGTCATGAGCATCGCCGAGAACCGCGCGGCGGTTGCGATCCTCGTACGCGCTCCTGCGCGCGTCAAGAAAGCGGTACGGGTGAACGTGACAATTCCGGAAGACGTGCTCGACACGATCGATCGTCATGCGGAGATGCACGGTCTCACCCGCTCCGGGTTCTTGGTCCGGGCGGCGGAGCGCGCCATGCGCGAGGAGAATGCAGCCTGAGCCGGCGTGAGCCTTCCCGGGGGCCGAACTACCCCGCCCCGCCCGTGATCGCCCGCCCCACCAGCCCCACGCCGTAGGCCACGCTTCCCGCCACCGCGCCGATGGCGAGCATCTCGAGGCCGGCCATGAGCGGGGCGCGGTCGGAGAACAGCGAGCGGCCCGCGCCGATGCCGAACAGGGTGAGGGCGGAAAGACCGCAGGCCCAGGCGAACTGCGAGCCCTCGGGAAACGGCAGCAGGTAGGCGAGAAGAGGCACCACGCCCGCCACGAGGAAGCCGGAGAAGGTCGCGAGGCCGTTCTTCGAGGCTTCCTGCAGCGAGGGACGGTCTACTTCCGCGAGGGTCGAGCGCTCGGCGAGGACGTTGCTCGCACCCATCGAGACGCCGTCGGCGAAGAGGTTGGCGAAGCCCAGGATGAGGATGATCGTGGTCGAGAGCTGCGCGCCGGTGACGCCGGAGACGACCGCGAGCGTGGTGACGACGCCGTCGTTGGCGCCGTAGACGAGCTCGGGCAGGTAGGTCCGCATCCAGCGGGAGAGGCCATTCTCGCGGGGTTTCTCGTCGTCGATCTGACGCATGACGTCTCCGCTGGGCGCACCGTGCGGCAACGCGGCAGGACTGCGCGCGATCCACATTGGAGTTATTCCAATGTGGGCCTGCGACCATCGTCGCGCAAGGTGCTCGCGCGACGCTTCTGGGCTCGGGTGCTCTCCTCGGGCGCTCTCCTCAGGCGCTTTTGGCCATCGCCGGCCGGGCGCCCGGGGCGAGCGCCTCGGGATCGAACAGCAGCGCCTCGGGCGAGAGGCGGGCGATCTCGTCCATCAGGCTGCTTTCGGGCTCGTCGGCGACCTCGTCCTCCCAGCGCCGCAAAGCGGGCTTGTAGAGGCCGAGCGTGCGCAGGGCCGCGAGCTTCTGCTCGCGCGACGCGTGGGCGAGCGGGCGAATGCACAGGCACACCAGGCCGGCGATCTCGGAGGACGTCTCCCCCTGCACCGGGGCCACGATCACGGGCGCGTCGCGCATGCGCCCGACCTGGACCCGCCGCTCGTCGAGCGTCGCCCCGAGCACGCCCACCGGCCGCGCGCCCTCGGCGTAGCGCCCGAGCGGGGCCTCGGCGGCGGTGCCGGTGCGGGTCGCGACCGCGGCGCGATCGTCGATCTCGAGCGTCAGCTCCTCGGCCCAGACCACCTCGTCGACGAGGCGCGAGACCGCCGAGAGCGTCTTCCGGTCGTCGGCTGAGAGCCGGTTCTCGGGGACGCCGATGCCGGCGAGCGCGTCGCGCACCGCGGGGGTGAGGGCGTCGTCGGGGCGGCTGGTGCCCACCGTGACGGTCTTCGCCTGGTGGCGGATCGTGTCGACCGGGCGGCTCGTCTCCTCGAAGGCGCGGCGCAGGAGCGGCATGCCCTCGGCGGCCGTCTTCGTCGCCCCGGCCGCGTCCGCGCGCGACACGTCCCCGGCGAGGCGCCGGGCGAGCGCGGCGAGCGAGGCGACGTCGCGCCCGCCGAGCCCCGAATCGAAGGCGCCGGTCGCCGCCGCGTCGACGAAGGCGTCGAGGCCCGCGAGGGCCGTCGTCGCGTCGTCGAGCGCGCCGGTCTCCACCGCCCGACCGAGCTCGGTGAGCGTCTGCTTGAGCTGCTGCGCGCCGACGTCGATCGCCCGCGCGGCGTGGAAGCCGAACAGGTGGCCGGCGACCGTCGCGAGCACGAAGCCGAGGTCCGAGCCGATCTTCGGCAGGGCGATCACCCGCTCGGCATGGGCGGCGAAGGCGTCCGCGTCCGGCCCCGCCGTCGCGAACACGATCGGGCGACCGTTGTGGGCGCGGAAGATCGCCACCTCCTTCACCATGTCGCCGGCGATGCCGGGCGGCAGGTCGTTGGCGATGACGAGCGTCAGCGGCTCGGTCGAGAGGTCGATGTGCTTCTTGTCTTCCGTATAGTCGACCGGGATCGACTTGTAGCACAGCTCCGAGAGCTTGATTCGGATCTCGAGCGCGGCGACGTGGTTCACGCCCGAGCCGGTCACCGCCCAGTAGCGCGCCCGCGGCGCGAAGGTCCGCGCGGCCTCGGCGACGGTCTCCTCGCTCGCGAGCACCGCGCGGATCTTCTCGGGCAGGCGCTCGAGATCCGCGATCTCGCGGGCGACCTCGACATCGGTGAGCGTGCCGAGCGCGTCGGCGAGGAACAGCGCCGTGAGCTTGCCCGCCGTGAGCTGCGAATAGAACGCCTTGGTCGAGGCGACCGACATCTCCACGTCTCGGCCGTCCGAGGTGTAGAGCACCGAATCGGACTTGCGCACGAGGTCGGAATTGCGCCGGTTGACGATGGCGTGGACGAAGGCGCCCCGCTCGCGCGCGAGGTCGACGGCGCGGTTGGTGTCCGTCGTCGTGCCCGATTGCGAGACCGCGACGACGAGCGCGTCGCGCAGGTCGTAGCCGTCGATCTCCGAGGACAGCTCGGAGGAGCGCAGCGCACACACCGGGATCGCCCGGCGCGGGTCGCGCGCGAGCGCGCGCTCGACGAGGTGCGCGATGCCCACCCCCGCGACGCCCGCCGTGCCCTGGCCGATGACGATCACCCGCCGCAGCCCCGTGCGGGCGCGGGCGCGCAGGTTCGCCCAGATGTCGGCGGGCAGCCCGTCGAAGCGCACCGCGCCCTCCACGTGGCGGTAGCGCCCGCGCAGGGTCTTGGCGACGGATTCCGGCGCTTCGTGAATTTCCTTCTCCAGGAAGTAGTCGAACCGGCCGCGGTAGATGTCGCGGGCGTAGATCTGGATCGGGTCCTGCGAGACGGCGATGGCTGAGCCGTCCGCGGTGGCGCGCACCTCCGGCTCCCGGGCCTGTGCGCCGAGACGGGCGACGACGCCGCCCTGGACCGTGCGTGCGAGGTTGAACGCCTCGCGGCTGACGTTGGCGAGCCCGTAGAGCTCGGAGGCGAAGATCCAGCCCTCCGCGAGCCGCGCCGCATGCAGGCCCTGGCCCGAGCCCTTCTGCGCCACCACCGCCTCGCCGGGGCGCGCGGGATCGAGGGCTGCGATCGCCATCGACCCGTCGAGCCGGCGCAGGGCCGCGCGGAACCGGTCGAGCCCGCCCTCGCCGACGCCGGCGAAGCGGCAGGCGATCGGGATGATCTTGGTGTCGGTGGTGATCGACGGGTCGACGGCGCGCTGGAAGCCGGCGAGGAGCTCCTGCTGGAGCTCGTGATGATTGTCGACGTCGCCGTTGAGCACGAACATCGCGCCGAGGCCGCTCGCCTCCGGGCCGTCGGCCGTGATCGAGGCGTTGTGCGGGTGGCAATTGGCCACCGAGATGATGCCGCTCGAGGCCCAGCGCGTGTGGGCCAGCACGTCGACGCCCGACGCCTCGGCGGCGAGCCTCCAGAACAGCGCGTCCGTGCGGATCGCGCCGCGCAGGGCCGCGCCGTTGTCGCCGAGCCGGCCGATCAGGTTCGCGGTCTTGTAGACGATGCTCGCGACCGCGCCGCCGCGCGGCGTCGTCAGCAGCGACACCGCCCGGTGTCCGGCATGCAGGTCGCCCCGGCGGGTGGCGAGCTCGTCCGCGAGCGCCGGCGGCAGGTATTGCGACAGGTTCTCGGCGTCGAAGCGCGGCAGCGTCATCTGTACGACGACGCCCGCGCTGTCGCGCCCGCGCACCTCGAGCCGGTCGATGGCGGCCAGCACGTGCTCCACGGCGAAGGCGACGCCGAGCGCGGCGTCTCCGGCGCCGTCCGGCGCGAGCGCCGCGACGCGGTCGATATGGCCGATCAGCTCCTCGCGCAGCTGCCAGGAGAAGTCGCGCAGTCCCTCGACGACGGGATCGAGATCCGTCCGGCCCTCCCGGGAGAGGGCGACGAGCGCCGCCTCGTGGGCGACGAGGGCGGCGGCCAGCGCCTCGATGCGTCCGCGCAGGGCCGCGTCGGCGACGATGCCCCGATGGGTCGCGAGCGACATCAGCGCGCAAAAGCCCTCGTGCAGCTCGGCGACGACCTCGGCCAGGGCCGGCGCCGCCGCGGCGCCGGGCGACAGCGCCGCGACACGCTCGGCGAGACGCGTCAGCCAGGACACGTCCGCGGCCTGGCGGGAGACGTCTCCCAGCACGAACCCGGCGATACCACACATGCCTCGTCCCCTCTTCGCGAGCATCGACGTCGCGCTAGCCCTATCGGAGTCCGTCGGGCCCGCGCAACGCACGTTTTCTTTCCAAAGATATAGCCCAACGAAGTAGCCCAATCGTGTACGCGCGCGCCGATCGTCCGGGCGCCGATCTGCGCGACCTCGAGCGCGCCCGTTCGAAAGCCGCCCGATCCCCGGCGCACGCGAACGCCTAGGGCGCATGACAGCCGCCGCGCCCGGTGCTATCCAATCCCCATGAGTGCGCGGCGTGACGAGGGCGACGAGGACGCGGTGCGGGGCGGCACGGCCCCCGCGCGGGCGCTCACGCGCGAGGACCGCGTTCAGCAGGCCCTCGCGGGCCGGCCGCTCGTGCTGATCGGCCTCATGGGCGCGGGCAAGAGCACCGTCGGGCGAAGGCTCGCCGCGCGCCTCGGCCTGCCCTTCCGCGACGCCGACGCCGAGATCGAGGAAGCCGCGGGGATGTCGATCCCCGACATCTTCCAGCTCTTCGGGGAGGCCTATTTCCGCGACGGGGAGCGCCGCGTCATCGACCGGCTGCTGCGCGAAGGCGCGATCGTGCTCGCGACCGGCGGCGGCGCCTTCATGGACGAGGCGACGCGGCGCGCGGTCGCCGAGAACGGGCTTTCGGTTTGGCTCAAGGCCGACCTCGAGACGCTGATGCGCCGCGTGCGCAAGCGCGCCAACCGGCCGCTGCTCCAGAACCCCGACCCCGAGGGCACGATGCGCGCCTTGATGGAGCTGCGCTATCCGGTCTATGCGATGGCGGATGTCGTCGTGGAAAGCCACGACGGGGCGCACGAGGACGTCGTCGAGGCCGTCGTCGCGGCGCTGGAGGCCCATTTCGGCATGAACCAGACCGACCCGGGAGACGCGCCGTGAGCGCCACAGCCAAAGCCGCGGCGCCCGCACGCGAGACCGTCACGGTCGCGCTTGGCGAGCGCGCCTACGACATCGTCATCGGCCGCGGCGTCGTCGCCGAGGCCGGGACCCGCGCCGCCGCGCTCGGCGCGCGCGCCGTGGCGCTCGTCACCGACGACACGGTGGCCGCGCTGCACGGCGAGGCTTTGCGCGAGCGGCTCGCCGCCGCGGGCCTGCGCGCCGAGCTCGTCACCGTGCCCGCGGGCGAGGGCTCGAAGAGCTACGCGACGCTGGCGCGGGTCTGCGAGGCCATCCTCGCCCAGCGCATCGAGCGCGGAGACCTGGTGATGGCGCTCGGCGGGGGCGTCGTGGGCGATCTCGCCGGCTTCGCCGCCGCGATCGTGCGGCGCGGCGTGCGCTTCGTGCAGGCCCCCACCACGCTCCTGGCGCAGGTCGATTCGTCGGTCGGCGGCAAGACCGGCATCAACTCCGCCCACGGCAAGAACCTCGTCGGCGCCTTCCACCAGCCGAGCCTGGTGCTGGCCGACACGGCGCTGCTCGACACGCTGCCGGCGCGCGAGCTGCGCGCGGGATACGCCGAGGTGGTCAAGTACGGCCTCATCGACGACCCGGTCTTCTTCGGCTGGTGCGAGGCGAACGCCGCCGCCGTGATCGCCGGTGGCGCCGAGCGCGAGCGGGCCGTCGCCCATGCCTGCCGCGCCAAGGCCGCCATCGTCGCCCGCGACGAGCGCGAGGAGGGGGACCGGGCGCTGCTCAACCTCGGCCACACCTTCGCGCACGCGCTCGAGCGCCTGGCCCAGTACGATCCGGCGATCCTCGTCCACGGGGAGGCTGTCGCCGCCGGGCTGGCGCTCGCCTTCCGCTTTTCCGCCGCGCTCGGCCTCGCGCCGCCGGCCGACGCCGAGCGCGTGGCGCGCCACCTTGCCGAGGCGGGCCTGCCCACCACATTACAGGCGTTCCCTGGGCTCACGGCGGACGCCGAGCGCCTGCTCGACGCCATGGCGCAGGACAAGAAGGTCGTCGGCGGGCGATTGACCTTCATCCTCGCGCGCGGCATCGGGGAGAGCTTCATCGCCAAGGGCGTGGACGTTCCGGCGGTGCGGGCCTTCCTGGCGCGCGAGTGCGCGGGCGCGGGCTGACCGAGGGCCGAGCGACGGCGACCGCGCTGCGCCGGCCCGCAAACGAGGATTGAGATGGATTCGTCGATCTGGGTGTCGATCCTGGCGGTTGCCGCCTGCTTCGTGTTCTCCGGCTTCTTCTCCGGATCGGAGACGGCGCTCACCGCGTCGTCGCGGGCGCGCATGCACGCGCTGGAGAAGGCGGGCGACAAGCGCGCGACGCTCGTCACGCGGCTCCTCACCACCCGTGAGCGGCTGATCGGCGGCATCCTCATCGGCAACAACGTCGTCAACACGCTCGCCGCCTCGCTCACGACGGGCGTGCTGCTCTCGATCTTCGGCGAGGTCGGCATCGTCTACGCGACGATCGTGGTGTCGGTGTTCGTGATCGTGTTCTCGGAGATCCTGCCCAAGACCGTGGCGATCAACTATCCCGACCGCGTCGCGCTGATCGTGGCCAAGCCCATCTCCTGGATCGTCGCCCTGTTCGGGCCGCTGACCCTGGCGACGGAGGCCTTCATCCGCGGGCTCGTGAGCCTGTTCGGGCTCAAGCTCGGCGAGAACACGAACGTCCTCTCCGCCACCGACGAGCTGCGCGGCCAGGTCGACCTGCTGCACGCCGAGGGCGGCGTGGCCAAGGTCGAGCGCGACATGCTCGGTGGCCTGCTCGACCTGCGCGAGCTCGCGGTGGAGGACGTCATGGTCCACCGCACCCGCATGCGCATGATCGACGCCGACCTGCCGTCCGACGCCATCGTGCGCGAGGTGCTGACCTCGCCCCACACCCGCCTGCCGCTCTGGCGCGGGCGCCACGAGAACATCGTCGGCATCCTGCACGCCAAGGACCTGCTGCGCGCGCTCGACGCCGTCGGCGGCGTCGCCTCGGACCTGAAGATCGACCAGATCGCGCTCGAGCCCTGGTTCGTGCCCGACCGCACGAGCCTGCGCGACCAGCTGCGCGCCTTCCTGTCGAAGAAGACCCACTTCGCGCTGGTCGTCGACGAGTACGGCGAGGTGCAGGGGCTGGTGACGCTGGAGGACATCATCGAGGAGATCGTGGGCGACATCAAGGACGAGCACGACATCGCCGTCTCCGGCGTGCGCGTCCAGGTCGACGGATCGGTCAACGTCGACGGCTCGGTGTCGATCCGCGACCTCAACCGCGTGATGGACTGGACCCTCCCCGACGAGGAGGCCACCACCATCGCCGGCCTCGTCATCCACGAGGCCCAGCTCATCCCCGAGACCGGCCAGGCCTTCACCTTCCACGGCTTCCGCTTCCAGGTTCTCAGGAAGACCAGGAACCGGATCACGCTCCTGCGGATCACGCCGACGGAGGTGCTGAAGCCGCGGCGGGCGCAGGCGGCGGCGGAGTAGCGTCCACCACTTCCGCCCCCGGCGTGCGCGCCGCCTCCTGCGCGATCACCTCGCGCAGCCAGCGCATGGCGGGGTCGGCGTCGTGGACGTCGGGCCAGATCAGGGTCGGCGTGAAGCCGGTGGGCGACACGGGCGGCTCGCGCACGACGAGGTCGAGGCCAGGCGCGAAGCGGGCCGCGAGCGTGTACGGCAGCGAGACCACCCGGTCGGAGCGGGCGACGACCTCCATCGCAGCGTAGAAATGCGGCAGCCGCAGCGCGAGCCGGCGCACGAGGCCCTGCTGCGCCAGCTGCTCGTCGAGGAAGCCGCGGCCTTCCCCCAGAACCGTGACCAGCACGTGGTCGAGCGCGGCGTAGTCCGCGGCGGTCCAGTCGTGCGCCGCGGCCGGGTGGTCGCGGCGCAGCAGCGTGACGAAGCGATCCTCGTAGAGCACGCGGCTGCGCAGCCCCGCGGGAAGCGCCACCTCGGCGACGCCGAAGCTCAGGTGCGCGCGCCCGTCGCGCAGCGCGTCGAGCTCGCGGGCGCGCAGGGGCACGACGTCGAGGTCGAGCCGCGGCGCCTCGCGCGACAGCCGCGCGATGACGTCCGGCAGCAGGATGATGGTCTGATGGTCTGTCGCCGAGATGGTCACGCGCGCTCGCCAGGAGACCGGGTCGAAGACCTCCGGCGCGAGCAGGTCGCGGACCTCGGCCAGCGTGCGCGCGAGCGCCGGCTGGAGCGCCCGCGCGCGGGCCGTCGGCACGAGGCCCTCCGCGCCGCGCACCAGGATCGGGTCGTCGAGGAGCGCGCGCAGCCGTGCCAGGGCGCGGCTCATCGCCGGCTGGCTGAGGTTGGACGCCGCGGCCGCGCGCGTGACGCTGCGCTCGGCGATCAGGTGGTCGAGCAGGACGAGGAGGTTGAGGTCGATCCCGCGTAAATTCGTTTCGCGCATGGTCACGATACCAACGATGCATTGGACGCATTAGAGCCGTCTTCCTACCGTCGGCGCATCGGCTCGTCGAGAGCCTCCTCAGCGAAAAGGGAGACACCTCATGTTCCTCGTCACCGGAATCACCGGACAAACCGGCGCCGCCGCCGCGCGCACGTTGCTCGAGGCGGGGCATGCCGTGCGCGCCCTCGTGCGCTCGCCCGAGAAGGCGCGGGCCTGGGCCGCGCAAGGCGTCGCGCTCGTCGCGGGCGACGTGACCTCGGCCGACGATCTCGCCCGGGCGATGGCCGGCGCAACCGGCGCGTATCTTCTCGTGCCGCCGGACTACGCCGCGAGCGGCTTGGTGGAACGCGCCGCGCGGATCGCGCGCGCCGTGCGCACGGCGACGGAAGCCGCGGACCTGCCCCGGCTCGTCTTCCTGTCCTCGGAAGGCGCGCATCTGCCGGACGGCACCGGCGTGATCCGGAGCCTCCATGCCGCCGAGCAGGCGCTTTCGGGCGTGCGCACGCGCCTCACCCTGCTGCGCGCGACCTACTTCCAGGAGAACTTCGCCCCGCTCGTCGGCCTCGCCGCGGCGCAGGGCGTGCTGCCGACGATGCTGACCGACCTCGACCGGCCCCAGCGCATGGTGGCGACGGCCGATATCGGGCGCGTCGCGGCCGAGCTGCTGACGGCGCAGGACGCCCCTGCCCTCGTCGAGCTCGCGGGCCCCGACGATCCGTCCCCGCGCGCGGTCGCCGCCGCTTTCGCCGCGGCGCTCGGTCGCGATGTCGCGCCGGTCGTCCCGCCGCGGGAGGCCTGGGAGGGCATCCTGCGCGAGGCGGGGCTCGGGGCGGAGGGCGCGCGGCTTCTGGCCGAGATGTACGACGGCATCAACGCCGGTCGCGTGCGCACCTCCGGCGACGTCCCGCTCACCCGCGGGCGGATCGCCATCGCCGAGACATTGCGCGGCCTCGTCCCGTCGGCCGCCGCCTGAGCGGCCGGCGGGTCGCTTCGGTCTTGCCCACCTGCTACTTGCCTCCCCGCGCGCGACCCGCTACAGCCCCGCGCGTGACCAAGCCTCCCGCGGCCCCCCGCGCGGGGCCAGGCCGAGGGCGAGACGATGACGCAGTTCAGGAACCTGGTGTTCTCCGGCATGCAGCCGACGCACACCCTCCATCTCGGCAACTACCTCGGCGCGATGGTCAATTGGGTGCGCATGCAGGAGACGCACGACTGCATCTACTGCGTCGTCGACCTGCACGCCATCACCATGCCGCAGGACCCCGCGGCGCTGCGCAGCAACATCCGCGAGGTGACGGCCGCCTACATCGCCTGCGGCATCGATCCGCAGCGCTCGATCCTGTTCAACCAGTCGCGCGTGCACCAGCACGCCGAGCTCGCCTGGGTGTTCAACTGCGTCGCCCGCATGGGCTGGATGAACCGGATGACGCAGTTCAAGGAGAAGGCCGGCAAGGATCGCGAGAACGCGGCGGTGGGGCTGTTCGTCTATCCCACGCTGATGGCCGCCGACATCCTGCTCTACAAGGGCACCCACGTGCCCGTCGGCGAGGATCAGAAGCAGCACCTGGAGCTCGCCCGCGACATCGCGCAGAAGTTCAACAACGACTTCGCCGCCTCGATCGCGGAGGGCGGCTTCGGCGAGGCTTTCTTCCCGCTGCCCGAGCCGATGATCCAGGGGCCGGCGACGCGGGTGATGAGCCTGCGCGACGGCACCAAGAAGATGTCGAAGTCGGACCCGTCCGACTATTCGCGAATCAACCTCACCGACGACGCCGACGCCATCGCCCAGAAGGTGCGCAAGGCCAAGACCGACCCCGAGCCGCTGCCGAGCGAGGCCGCCGGCCTCGCCGGACGCCCGGAGGCGGACAACCTGGTCGGCATCTACGCCGCGCTGAAGGACGTGCCGCGCGAGGCGGTGCTCGCCGAGTTCGGCGGGGCGAACTTCTCGACGTTCAAGTCCGCGCTGGTCGACGTCGCGGTGGACAAGCTCGCGCCGATCACCGCCGAGATGCGCCGCCTCTCGGCCGACCCGGGCCATATCGACGCGATCCTCGCCGGGGGCGCCGAGAAGGCGTCGGCCATCGCGGAGGAGACCATGCGGGCGGTGAAGCGGATCGTGGGGTTCACCGGGTGAGGACCGGGCGGCGGCGCGCCGGCGGCCGGCCGCATTGACGATTTGTTGACCATGCGCTCGCATCGTCGGGCCATGAGAACCGCACGCCGCCTCCTCTCAGCCTCGTTTCTCGCCGCCGCCGTGGCGTTCGCGCCCCTCCTCGCGCCCATGCTCGCGTTCGCCCAGACGCCCGGCATGCTCGACCCGCAGCCGCTCCCGCAGCTCACGAACCCGGACGATCCGGCGCTGCCGGCGAAGGAGCTGTTCGGCCGCGCCGCGACGCCCGCGCCGCTGGCCGCGCGGGCGCTCGGCTCCTATGCCGGCGGCTGCCTCGCCGGCGCGGTGGCGCTGCCGATCGACGGGCCGGGCTGGCGGGTGATGCGGGTCTCGCGCGGGCGCAATTGGGGACATCCCGAGCTGATCGCGCTGCTGGAGCGGCTCGCGGCCCGCACGCCGGAGGCCGTCGGCTGGCCGGGGCTGCTCATGGGCGATCTCTCGCAGCCGCGCGGCGGGCCGATGCTGTGGGGCCACGCCTCGCACCAGGTGGGGCTCGACGCCGACGTCTGGCTGACCCCGATGCCGGAGGCGGCCGTCTCGCGGGAGGCGCGCGAGACGATGATGGCCACCTCCGTCGTGCGCGCCGATCGCCGCGACATCGATCCGGCGGTGTGGACCCCGGCGCATGCGCGGCTCGTCGAGCTCGCCGCCCGCGAGCCGCGGGTCGAGCGGCTGTTCGTCAACGCCGCGATCAAGAAGGCGCTCTGCCGCGACACGCGCGGCGACCGCTCCTGGCTCGGCAAGGTGCGGCCGATGTGGGGGCACGACTACCATGTCCACATCCGCATGGCCTGCCCGGTGGGAGACGCCGGCTGCGAGAAGCAGGCACCGGTCCCGCCGGGCGATGGCTGCGACGACACCCTCGACTGGTGGTTCACCGACGCCGTGCTGAACCCCGCGCCCGGCGGCGGCGGCGGGCGCCGGGAGAAGACGATGGCGGACCTGCCGGACGCCTGCCGGCGGGTGCTCGTGGCGCGGTGAAGCCTCGACGACGACCGGGCAAGGATCGACCGCCGCGATTAGCACTTGCATATAATCGAATTGCGATACAATTTGAGCTATTAACTCCCAGTGGAGGGTCTCGGTCATGGGCGACAAGAAGATCGGCGAAGCGCAGCTGCCGGCGCCGGAGGGGTTCGGCGACCGCCCGTTCGTCCTGGCATGGGTCGAGAAGTCCCCCGAGGGCGGCGCCCTCTCGGCGTCGGGGGATGCGGCCGGCGGGCTCGGTCCGACCGATGTCGTCGCTGCCGAGGATCGGGTCCGGCCGACGCGGCTCGCGGACGGGACCATTCTCGCCGATACGTCCTGGGACTTCTGACGGGGCTCGGGGCAGTGCCTTGATCCTCATCCTCGCGCACGGGGCCGAGCCGTCGGTGGCGCGGGTCACCGCGGAGCTCGACGCCCGCGGCGCGGTCTACCGGCGCCTGGACACCGAGACGTTTCCGCTCTACGCGGCCGGCTCGATGAGCTTCGATGGTGGGGCGGGCCGGGGCGTGATCGAGACGCCCGACGGACCGATCGACAGTCGCGCCGTATCGGCGGTCTGGATGCGCAGGATCGCCCGGCCCATCGTCCCGAAACACTTCAGGCCCAAGGACAAGGCCTTCGTCGCGAACGAGGCGATCGCGTTCCTGCGCGGGTTCATGGAATGCGTCGACGGCGTCTGGACGAATGCGCCCGACGCGGAGCGGAACTGCACCAAGTCCAGACAGCTCGTGGTCGCACAACAATGCGGGCTCGACGTCCCGGACACGCTCGTCTCGAACGACCCGGATGCCGTGCGCGCATTTCGCTCGGCCCGACCCGATGCGCGGGTGCTGTTCAAGCCGGTCGCCGCGAGCGCGCCCTGGGGCGCCGACCTGTCCGACGAGATCGCACGGCGCTTCGGTGCGGACGTCGAGCAGGCGCAGGAGAGAACGGCGCCCGGCGAGCGGGAAGCGGTGTTCAGCCAGATCCTCGACGCGGAGAAGGAAGCTCGGCTGGATCAGCTCCTGCGCTACGCGCCGGCGACGTTTCAGCGCTATGTGGAGAAAACGGCCGACATCCGCATCACCTACGTCGACGGGCGCCTCTTCGGCTGCCGCATCCACTCGCAGGAGCGAGCTGAAACGCGCATCGACTTCCGGCGCATGGCGCTGTTGGCGGCGGCCGACGAGGTTCGGCACACCCGTTTCGACGTGCCGGAGGCGCTTCAGGCCCGGATCCGGCGCCTGATGTCGCGCTTGGGCCTGCGCTTCGGCTGCCTCGACTTCGTCGAGACGCCTGCGGGCGGCCTGGTGTTCCTCGAGGTGAACCCGTCGGGGCAATTCCTCTGGATCGAGGAGCTCACCGGGGAGCCGATCTCTCGCGCCATCGCCGAAAGCCTGGAGATCGCGGCCCGGCCGTAGGTGCGTCGCGTCAGGGAGCGCCGCCCGTCGAGTCGCTCGCGAGCTCTTCGACGAGACGCTCGGCCGGGCGGCGACGTGAGGACACGCCCGGCGCTGCATTGCAAGCTGCGGCGCGGGCCGCTAGGCATGGCGGCGCGGGGCGAACCGAGGAGCGAAGCGGCGTGGGCGACGCGGGCGATCAGGGCGCGAGGCGGGACGTCGTGCAGGCGTCCGTGCACGACGCGACGCGCGACGACATCTGGGTCTTCGGCTACGGCTCGCTGATGTGGCGGCCGGGGTTCGCCTTTCGCGAGCGGCGGCTGGCGCGGGTGCGCGGCTACCATCGGGCGCTGTGCGTCTACTCCCATGTCCACCGCGGCACGCCGGAGCGGCCGGGCCTCGTGCTCGGGCTCGACCGGGGCGGCTCCTGCCGCGGCGTCGCCTTCCGCGTGGCCGCCGCGGACGCCGCCGAGACGATCGCGTATCTGCGCGCCCGCGAGCAGGTGACCATGGTCTATCGGGAACGACGCGTGGGCCTCAGTCTCGACGACGGTCGACCGGTGCCGGCGATCACCTACGTCGTCGACCGCGCCCATGCCCAATACGCCGGGCGGCTCGACGACGAGGAGACGCTGCGCATCGTGCTGCAGGGGGTGGGCGTCTCAGGCGTGAACCCCGACTACGTCGTCTCGACCTACGCCCATCTCGTCGAGATCGGCGTGCGCGACCCGCATCTCGCCCGCCTCGCCGCGGCGCTGGAGCGCGTCGGCGCGCGCGCCCGGATGACGGCCTGACGCCTCCGGCCCGCAAGCCGGCCCGCGCGACGCCCCGGCGCGCGCCGTCTTCCGTGGTGCGTCCGTCGACGCCCCGCTCGCGCGATCCTGCGCCTTGCGGCCTGCGCCGCGGCGGTCGCGCGCGTCGCGCCCGTCTTCCCGCGGCGGTGCGGCCGCCGTGCCGAGGTCCGCGCGCACGGCCCGCCGGTCTGCGGCGGTCTCGGCCAGGCGGTGGACATGCAACTCGCCCGCGCCGAGGCGAGCCGCCCGCGCGAGCCACGCGCGCCGGCGCGCTTCGTCCGGGAGCCCGTCTCCAGTAGCCGTCGCCACGATCCGCGCCGTGCCCTCGCCCCCGCCGTCCCGCGCGACGGCGAGAAGGACGGCGCCGTCGCAATCGCCCGCATCGACCCGCGCGAGCGGATGCGCCGCCACCACGTAGCGGCGCCCGGAGCGCCCGCGCCAGGACGAGAGCGCGAGCGCGCCGTCCTCGGCGGCGCCCAGCGTCGCCACGGCCCGCAGGCGCTCTTCGCGAACGGCTGTCGCCGCCATCGCGCTCGCGGCCGATCCGCTGCGCAGGTCGCGCAGCGCGGTTCGCCAGAACAGGGTGCGTACGTTCTTCATACGTTCCAATCTAGGCGCCGCGCACGCCGTGTCAAGCCCGCGCGGTTTTCTTTCCCGCGCGATCGGTCAGGTCACGACGCTCGGCTCCGCCCGCCCGGTGCGCGCCTCGATCTCGGCGAGGCCGCGCGCCGCCGCCGCCACCTCGGCCAGCGCCTCGCCGACGTCGCGGTCGTGGCGCGCCGGGTCCGCCTCGTAGCGCTCGAGATAGACCCGCAGCGTCGCCCCGGCCGTGCCGGTGCCCGACAGGCGCAGCACCGCGCGTGCGCCCTCGGCGAAGACGATTCGGATGCCCTGCGCCTTCGTCACCGAGCCGTCGACCGGATCGGTGTAGGCGAAGTCGTCGGCGGCGGCGACGGTGAGGCCCGCCACCGTCGTCCCCGGCAGGCCCGGCAGCTTTTCGCGAAGCGCCTCCATCAGCGCCTGCGCCGGCTCCGATTCGACCTCCTCGTAATCGTGGCGCTGGTAGTAGTCGCGCCCGTAGCGGCTCCAGTGCGCGCGCACCAGCGCGTCGGCGCTCTCGCCCGTCGCCGCGATGACGTTGAGCCACAGGAGCACCGCCCAGAGCCCGTCCTTCTCGCGCACGTGGCCCGAGCCCGTGCCGGCGCTCTCCTCGCCGCAGATGCCGATCAGCCCGGCGTCGAGGAGGTTGGCGAAGAACTTCCAGCCCGTGGGCGTCTCGTAGGCGCGGATGCCGAGCGCCTCGGCGACGCGGTCGGCGGCCCGGCTCGTGGGCATCGAGCGGGCGACGCCCGGTAGGCCCGCGGCGTAGCCCGGTGCGCGGTGGGCGTGCGCGGTGAGGATCGCGAGCGAATCGCTGGGCGTCACGAACATGCCCGGCGCGACGATCATGTTGCGGTCGCCGTCGCCGTCGGAGGCGGCGGCGAAGTCGAGCCGGTCGGGGCCCGTCATCAGCGCGACCAGATCGGCGTTGTGGACCGGGTTGGGGTCCGGATGATGCCCGCCGAAGTCCGGCAGCGGCACGGCGTTGACCACCGTCCCCGCCGGCGCCTCGAGCGTCTCCTCCAGGATCGCCTTCGCATAGGGGCCGGTGACGGCGCTCATCGCATCGAAGCGCATCCGGAAGCCGCCCTTGAAGAGCGCGGCGATGGCGTCGAAGTCGACGTAGTCGCGCATCAAGGCCGCGTAGTCCGCCACCGGGTCGACGACCTCGACCACCGTCTCGCCGACTCGCGTCTCGCCCCAGGTGTCGAGATCGATGTCGGGCGCGTCGACGATGCGGTATTCCGCGATCGTCCTGGTGCGCGCGAAGATCGCGTCGGTGACGCTCTCGGGCGCCGGGCCGCCGTGGGAGACGTTGAACTTGATGCCGAAGTCGCCGTCCGGCCCGCCGGGATTGTGGCTCGCCGAGAGCACGATGCCGCCGGCCGCTTCGCGCTTGCGGATCACGCAGGAGGCGGCCGGCGTCGAGAGGATGCCGCCGGCGCCCACCACGAGCCGCCCGATTCCGTTGCCGGCCGCCATCTTCACGATGGTCTGCACCACTTCGCGCATCAGGAAGCGCCCGTCGCCGCCGACCACCAGCGTCGCGGCGGGCCTGTCGGGGACGCCGTCGAGGATCGCCTGGACGAAGTTCTCGACGTAGTGCGGCTGGCGGAAGACGAGGGTCTTCTTGCGCAGGCCGGACGTGCCGGGCTTCTGGTCGGGGAAGGGCGTCGTCTCGACGATTCTGGCGGCTGCGTTCATGCTCGTGCGATCTCCGGCTCTGAGATGCGCGCCGAAGGCGGCGCGGGCGTCTCGCTGGGCCGCAGCATAACGATCGAGACGCGGTGATCTATCCCCAACGCACGACCGCCGTGCGACGGGCGACCTTGCGGCGCCGCGGCCGGCCGCTATCCTGCGGTGATGGACGCCGCCGCCCGCCCCTCTCCATCGCGCTTCGTCCCGCCCGCGCGGCGAGGCTTCGTCGCGCGGCTCGCGGACATCGTCTTCCCGCCCGCCTGCGCCGCCTGCGGCGCGGCGATCGCCGATCCGCAGGGCCTGTGCCCCGCCTGCTGGAGCGGCCTCGCCTTCATCGAGCGGCCCTATTGCGAGCGGCTCGGCACGCCCTTCGCGGTCGACGTCGGCGGCGAGATCCTGTCGCCGGCCGCCATCGCCGAGCCGCCGCCCTTCGCCCGCGCCCGCGCCGCCGTCGCCTACGAGGGCGCGGCGCGCACGCTGGTGCACAAGCTGAAATATTCCGACCGGCTCGATCTCGCGCAGACGCTGGGGCGCATGATGCTGCGCGCCGGCCGGGAGATCCTCGCCGACGCGGACCTGCTGATCCCGGTGCCGCTGCATCGCGGCCGCCTGTGGCGGCGGCGCTTCAACCAGGCGGCGGCCTTGGCGCAGGTGGTCTCGCGGGCGAGCGGGGTGCCCGTCGATTCGATGCTCTTGCGCCGCGTCAAGGCGACCAAGACCCAGGTCGGGCTCACCCGCCCGCAGCGCAAGCTCAACCTGTCCGGCGCGCTCGTCGTTCCCAGGCGCCTTCGCCCGCGCCTCGCCGGCCGGCGCGTCGTCCTGGTCGACGACGTTCTGACCACCGGCTCCACCGCCGAGGCGGCCGCGCGCGTGCTGACACGCGCCGGCGCCGCGCGGGTCGACGTGCTGGCCTTCGCGCGGGTGGTGGCGGAGAGCTGACGGGCGCGCCGCTCACCCGTCGAGCGTCCCCAGCGCGTCGGCCAGGATGTCGTAGACGACGCGCACGCGCCGGCTCGTGCGCAGCTCACGGTGGGTAACGAGCCAGATCGGGACGGGCGTGGCCGGCAGGTCCGGCAGGATCCGCACCAGGTCCGGCATGCGCTCGGCGATCTCGCGCATCATGATCACGGCCCCCAGGCCGCGCCGCGCCATCTCCAGGAGCGCGACGGCGTTCTCCGAGACGATGCGGAACCGGTCGGCCGCGACCGGGAAGCCCGCCGCGTTCAGGTGTGCCGCGAACTGCTCCACCGGGGCGAAGCCCATCAGGTCCTCCGCGGGGAAGTCGGCCGGCGTGCGGGGCGCGCCGTGTCGCGCGATCCAGCTCGGCGCGGCGTAGACATACGCCTGCGATTCGCCCACGAGCCGGCCGATCAGCTCGGGGTCGGTGGGGCGCACGTGCCGGATCGCGATGTCCGCCTCGCGCCGCCGCAGATCGCTGATCGCGTTCGAGACCACGACGACGACGGTGATCAGCGGCGCGTCGCGGCGGATGCGCGCGATGCTGTCGGGCAGGAGATGGACGGCGACCGCGTCGGTCGCGGAGATCGTCACGCGACCGGCGACGTCCTGCGCCGTGCCCGCGGCGGCGAGCGCCAGCGCGTCCGCCGCCGCGGCCATCGCCTGGGCGTGTGCGAGCAGCCCGAGCCCCGCCTCGGTGAGCACGAGGGACTTGCCGACGCGCTCGAACAGCGTGACGCGCAGCGCGGCCTCGAGCGCCGCGACCTGGCGCGAGAGCGTCGGCTGCGTCAGGCCGATCCGGCGCGCCGCCGCCGAGAGCGAGCCCGCCTCGGCGGTGGCGCAGAAGGCGCGGGCGAGGTTCCAGTCGAGACCATCCATACGCAAACGTATAAGTCATGTACGATTCTGCGCAATTCGCAAACTTCGCGTATGGGTGTAGCCCGGCCTCGAAGGAGACCCCATGACGCCCGATACCGCCTCGCATCACACCGCCCCGCACGACCCCGGCTCCGCCGACCCCGACGCCCGCTTCTGGGACAGGGCCGCCCGCAAGTACGCCGCGAGCAGAATCGGCGACGAAGCCGCCTACGAGCGCACGCTCGCGCGCACCCGCGCCCTCCTGGGGCCCGCCGACGCCGTGCTGGAGCTCGGCTGCGGCACCGGAACGACCGCGCTGCGGCTCGCGCCGCATGTCGGGCGCCTCTTCGCCACCGACGTCTCGCCCGAGATGATCGCGATCGCGCGGGAGCGCGCCGCCGCAGCCGGCGAGACGAATGCGACGTTCTCGGTAGCCGCCGCGGACACGACGCCCACCATACCGGGGGCGTTCGACGCCGTGCTCGCCTTCAACCTGCTGCATCTCCTGCCCGATCGCGCCGCTGCGCTGCGGCGCGCCCACGGGCTGCTGCGGCCGGGTGGGCTGCTGGTGACGAAGACGCCGTGCCTGTCGGAGATGAACCCGCTGATCCGGCTCCTCGTGCCGGCCATGCGTCTCGTCGGCAAGGCGCCGTTCGTCTCGTTCTTCGACGGGCCCGCGCTCGAGCGCGAAATGGAGGTCGAGGGCTTCACGATCGAGGAGCGGGCGCGGCACGGGTCCGGGCGGCGGGACCCACGGGTCTTCCTCGTGGCCCGGCGGGACTGAAGCGCGGGGGGGCGCGGTTTCGACGAGATCGGCGTTTCCCCGCATTGACCTTCCCATCATGGGAGGCTTTATCAGGGACGAGACTTCGGTGCGGGCACCGATCCGCGCCCCGGACGTTTCGTCGAAAAGAGCATCATCATGAACATCGCCCAGACCGCGCCGACCGAGGCCGCCCCGCTCGTCCACCTCGATTTCGAGGTGGGGGGGATGACCTGCGCGTCCTGCGTGCGCCACGTCGAGCACGCCGCGGGCGCCCTGCCCGGGGTCGCGGGCGTCTCCGTCAATCTCGGCGCCGAGCGGGTGGCGGTCGACTTCGACCCGACCCGGGTCGGGGCCGCCGCCATCGCCGAGGCCGTCTCCGACGCCGGCTACGAGCCGCTGGAGCGCACGATCGAGCTCGCGATCGAGGGCATGACCTGCGCCTCCTGCGTCGCGCGCATCGAGGCGGCTCTGAAGGGGACGCCGGGCGTCGTCGACGCGCGGGTCAACCTCGCCAGCGAGCGCGCCCGCGTCACGGGTCTCGGCCGCGACCTCGAGAGCGCCGCGCGGCGCGCGGTCGAAGACGCCGGCTACGGGGCGAAGCCCGTCGTCGACGAGGGCGCGCAGACCCGCGAGGAGGCCGTCGCGGCGCAGGAGCGCCGCGAGCGCACGCAGGTGATGATCGGCGTCCTGCTGACGCTGCCGCTCGTCGCGCCGATGCTCGCCATGCCCTTCGGCGTGCACGCGATGCCGCCGGGCTGGGTCCAGCTCCTGCTCGCGACGCCGGTGCAGTTCTGGCTCGGCTGGCGCTTCTACGTGGCGGGCTTCAAGGCCTTGAGGGCGGGGACCGGCAACATGGACCTGCTCGTCGCCATCGGCACGAGCGCCGCCTACTTCCTCTCGGTCTACGTCCTGCTGACGGCGTCGGGCCACCACATGCCGGAGTACTATTTCGAGGCGTCCGCGGTGATCATCACGCTGGTGCTGCTCGGCAAGCATCTCGAGGCCCGGGCCAAGCGCAAGACGGCGGACGCGGTGCGCGCGCTGATGGCGCTGCGGCCGGACACCGCCCGCATCCGCCGGCCCGACGGCTCGGAGGCCGAGGTGCCCGTGGCCGAGGTCTCCCGCGGCGACACGATCGTGGTGCGCCCCGGCGAGCGCGTGCCGGTCGACGCGAAGATCCGCGAGGGCGCGTCCGAGATGGACGAGAGCATGGTCACCGGCGAGAGCCTGCCCGTGCTGCGGGAGGCGGACGCCACCATCATCGGCGGCTCGGTGAACGGTACGGGCGTGCTCGTCGCCGAGGCGACCGCCGTCGGCGCGGACACGACGCTCGCGCGGATCGTGCGGCTCGTCGAGAACGCGCAATCGTCCAAGGCGCCGATCCAGAAGCTGGTCGACCGGGTGGCCGCGATCTTCGTCCCCGTGGTGGTCGTCATCGCGCTCGTCACCTTCGGCGCCTGGTTCTGGCTCACGGGGAACGTCGAGCTCTCCATCGTCACGGCGGTGACGGTGCTCGTCATCGCCTGCCCCTGCGCGCTCGGCCTCGCCACGCCCACGGCGATCATGGCGGGCACCGGCGCCGCCGCCCGCGGCGGGGTGCTGATCAAGGACGCCGAGAGCCTCGAGCGCGCCAAGGCGATCCGCGCGGTGGCCTTCGACAAGACCGGCACGCTCACGCAAGGCAAGCCGACGCTCGCCGCCTTCGAGGCGCTCGACGGCGAGCGCGCCCCCGCGCTCGCGATCGCCGCCGCGCTCCAGTCCGGCAGCGAGCATCCGCTCGCCCGGGCCGTGACCGACGCCGCGGCCGCCGACGGCCTGAAGGTCGCCCCCGCGGCGGAGGTGAAGGCGATCGCCGGGCGGGGGCTGGAGGGCGCGGTCGGCGGCATGCGCCATGCCATCGGCAGCGCGCGGCACATGGCCGATCTCGGCCTCTCGCTCTCAGCCGTCGAGGAGGCCGCCCGCGCGCAGCAGGCGCAGGGCCGCTCGGTCTCCTACCTCGCCGCGCTCGGCGACACGCCGCGCCTCGTGGCGCTCCTCGCCTTCGCCGACCTGCCGCGGCCGAGCGCCAGGGACGCCGTGGCGCGCCTGAAGGAGATGGGCATCGTCAGCATCATGGTGACCGGCGACAACGCGGGCTCGGCGCACGCGGTGGCGCAGGCGATCGGCATCGAGGAGGTCGTGGCCGAGGTGATGCCGGAGGACAAGGCCCGCATCGTCGGCGAGCTGAAGACGCGCTTCGGCCAGGTCGCCATGGTGGGCGACGGCATCAACGACGCGCCGGCGCTCGCCGCCGCCGATCTCGGCATCGCCATGGGCTCGGGCACCGACGTCGCCATGGAAGCGGCGGGCGTCACCCTGATGCGCGCCGACCCGGAGGCGGTGGCCGACGCGATCGAGATCGCCCGGGCCACGCAGTCGAAGATCCGCCAGAACCTGTTCTGGGCCTTCGCCTACAACGCGGCCGGCATCCCGCTCGCGGCCTTCGGCCTGCTCAGCCCGGTGATCGCGGGGGCGGCGATGGCGTTCTCGAGCGTGAGCGTGGTCTCGAACGCGCTGCTGCTGCGGCGCTGGAAACCGGCCTCCGAGCGCAGCGGCGGAGGGCGGGCGTCGTGAAGATCGGCGAAGCGGCCCGGCGCTCGGGCGTCTCGGCCAAGATGATCCGCTACTACGAGGAGATCGGCCTCCTCGCACCGGCGCCGCGGGGGGGGAACTCCTACCGCGACTTCGACGCGCGCGACGTGCACGAGCTCGTCTTCATCCGCCGGGCGCGGACGCTCGGATTCTCCATGGAGGAGATCGCCCGCCTGCTCACGCTCTGGCGCGACCGCGGCCGGCCGAGCCGGGAGGTGAAGGTGATCGCCGAGCGCCACGTGGCGGAGCTCAAGGCGCGCATCGTCGACCTGCAGGCGATGGTCGACCAGCTCGAGCATCTGTCCCATTGCTGCGCGGGCGACGACCGGCCCGACTGCCCGATCCTCGAGGATCTCGCAGGCGCCTGAGCGACGCGCGGCCGCTCGCGAGGACGTGATCGCGGTGCGGCGCTCCCCGCGGACGCGCCGCCGTCTCGCCGCATTCACCGCCGATTAACCCTGATCGAATCATAACGCGACGGCGCGGATTCGCGCGCCCCCGGGTAAGGCTCCGTCAACCACGACGGTCGAGAACGGATGGGTGTGGCGGCGTGGCCGATCGGGGCACGCCCGCGCCGCCGTCGCTTTCAGCCGAGGAGCTCCCACCCGCCATGTTCGCGTCGCTCACCTCCTTCCGCGGCCTCAGGCTCGCGACCGCGTTCGCCCTGACCCTCGGGGTCGCCGCCTGCGCGGCGACGCCGCCGGACGTCGACGCCTCGCTCGCAGGCGCGAACGCCAACATGGCGGGCGCCGCGACGCCGGGCTCGACCCGCGACTTCACGGTGAACGTCGGCGATCGGGTGTTCTTCGAGACCGACCAGTCGACCCTCACGACCACCGCCCAGGCGACCCTCGACCTGCAGGCGCAGTGGCTGGCGCGCTATCCGAACTACGCCGTCCTGATCGAGGGGCACGCCGACGAGCGCGGCACGCGCGAGTACAATTTCTCGCTGGGCGCCCGCCGCGCCCAGGCGGTGCGCGACTACCTCGCCGCCCGCGGCGTCGGCGAGAACCGCATCCGCACCGTGTCCTACGGGAAGGAGCGCCCGGTGGCCGCCTGCGCCGATCCGTCCTGCCAGTCGCAGAACCGCCGCGGGGTGACCGTGCTCGAGGGCGGCGCAGGAGTCTAGATCGGCGTCTGAACCGGTGCGGGGGCCGCCATATTTTGGCCTCCGCGGGCGTTTGTGGTAACGCGACGTTCTCCCCACACGGATCGGCGTTTCACCCTGATGCGAGCAGTTTCCTTCGTCCCTTCGCACGCGGTCGCCCTGGCGGCCGCGTGCCTCGTCCTGCTGACGCTCGCCGCGCCCGGCGCGCGGGCGCAGAGCGCGTCCGAGATCGTCGTTCGGCTCAACCAGCTGGAGGAGACCGTGCGCGGCCTCTCCGGCCAATTGGAGGAGCTGCAGTTCCAGAACCGGCAGCTGCGCGAGCAGCTCTCGCGCCTCCAGCAGGACGTCGACTACCGTTTCGGAGAGGTCGGCGGGCCGCCCTCCACGCTGCCGCCGTCGGCCGCGCCACAGCCGCAGGGCGGCGGCGACGTGTTCGATCCCGCACGGAGCCCCTCGGCGCCGGGTGCGCCGCAGCCGCTGGGGACCACGACGCCCTCCACGCCGCTGACCGGCGGCGAGGCGCCCCCGCCGGACGGCGGCGGCGCGCCGCTGGACATCGCCGCGATCCTGCGCGGCGAGGCCCCGCTGCCGACGATCGAGCGCAGCGGACCCTCGATCGCGGCCACCGGCTCGGAAGATCCGCGCGTCGACTACGACGACGCCTACGCCTTCCTGCTGCAGCGCCAATACGAGCGGGCGGAAATGGGTTTTCGCCAGTTCCTGCAGTCGCACCCGCGCGACGCGCTGGTGCCGGACGCCACCTTCTGGCTCGGCGAGACCTACGCACAGCGCGGGCGCCATCGCGAGGCGGCGGAGCAGTTCCTCAAGGTCTCGACCGAGTACGAGGCTTCGCCGAAGGCGGCCGACGCGATGCTGAAGCTCGGCACCTCGCTCGTCGAGCTCGGCGCCCGCGAGCAGGCCTGCGCCACGTTCGACGAGCTGACGCGCCGCTACGACGACGCCTCCATGCCGGTGCGCGAGGCGGTCGAGCGCGAGCGCCGCCGCGCCGCCTGCGGCTGACGACGGGCGGGCGCGCCGTGGCCGCGCGTGCCGCTTCCCCCGCCGATCCGCCGAGCGACGCGGAGGCGCGGGCGCGCCTCGCGCCGCTGCTGGCGGAGTTCGGCGGCTCCGGCCTCGTGCTGGCCGTATCCGGCGGGCCGGATTCCGTCGCGCTGATGCGGTATTGCGCCCCGCTCGCGCACGAGACCGGCGCGGCCGTCACCGTGGCGACGATCGACCACGGCCTGCGGCCGGGCTCCGCCGAGGAGGCGCAGGCGGTCGCCGGCTGGGCCGCCGCCTGCGGCCTTCCCCATGCGATCCGCGCCTGGACCGGCCCGAAGCCGGAGCGCGGGCTCCAGGACGCCGCGCGCGAGGCCCGCTACGCGCTCCTCGCGGAGATCGCCCGGGACCGCGGCGCGGGCGTCGTCCTCACCGCCCATCACCAGGACGATCAGGCCGAGACGGTGCTGATGCGGCTCTGCGCCGGTTCGGGTCCCGCCGGGCTCGCCGGCATGCGCGCACGCAGCCGGCGCGACGGGCTCGTGCTCGCGCGGCCGTTCCTCGATTTGCCGAAGGCGCGGCTCGTCGCCGCCTGCGCGGCGCGCGGCTGGCCCTCCCTCGACGATCCATCGAACCGAACCGAGCGCTTCGCCCGCGCGCGCCTGCGCCGCGTCGCCCCGCTGCTCGCGGCGGAGGGGCTCGATCCGGCCCGGCTCGCGCGCCTCGCCCGGCGCGCCGCGCGCGCGGACGACGCCTTGGAGCACGCCGCCGCGGCGGCCTACGCGCGGGCGCTGATCGCGCAGGATCCGCCGACCTTCGATGCCGGGGCGCTTCTGGCCGAGCCGGAGGAGATCGCGCTGCGGATTCTCGCGCGCGCGCTGCGCTGCGTCGGCGGCGGCGTCGGCCACGAGCGGCTGTCGCGTCTCGAAGCGCTGTGGGCCCGCCTCGCGCCGGCGCTGGCGGCGCAGCGCCCGTTCCGGGCGACCCTCGCGGGCGCGCTCGTGGAGGCCGTGGGCGCGAGGGTCCGGATCGCGCCCGAGCCGCCGAGACGGCCGCGCTGACCCGCCGATTTCGGCGTTCCGCGTCGCGCCGGCGGCCCGGGCTTGCGGAAATTGCCGCAGTGCGGCCCTCGTCTCGCCTGTTCCACTTGGCACGACAGGATCGCGCACCTAGATTGACGAATGCGAACGCCTCCTGTCGGGCGAGGCTTCGTGTCCCGCGCACGCGTCGTTCCTCGCAGGCCACGCCGGGACGCTCACAGCTCGATGACGATCGGACCGCGATGAACCCGAATTTCAGAAACTTCGCCCTGTGGGTCATCATCTTCCTGCTGGTGCTCGCGCTCGTGACGCTCTTCCAGTCGCCGAGCCAGCGCACGCAGGGGCGTGAGATCGCCTATAGCCAGCTGCTCACGGCCGCCGAGACGGGCCGCGTGTCCTCCGTGACGATCGCCGGCCGCGAGGTCTCGGGCGTCTACCAGGACGGCACGGCGTTCACCACCTACGCGCCCGAGGACGCCACGCTCGTCCCGACGCTGCAGGCGAACGGCGTGCAGATCAACGCGCGCCCGCCGCAGGACAACACGCCCTGGTTCCTGGCGCTCTTGATCAACTGGCTGCCGATCCTGATCTTCATCGGCGCGTGGATCTTCCTGTCGCGGCAGATGCAGTCCGGCGCCGGGCGCGCCATGGGCTTCGGCAAGTCGAAGGCGAAGCTCCTCACCGAGGCGCACGGCAAGGTGACGTTCGACGACGTCGCCGGCATCGACGAGGCGAAGGAGGATCTCCAGGAGATCGTCGAGTTCCTCCGCGATCCGCAGAAGTTCCAGCGCCTCGGCGGGCGCATCCCCCGCGGCGTGCTGTTGGTCGGGCCTCCCGGCACCGGCAAGACGCTGACCGCGCGCGCCGTCGCCGGCGAGGCGAACGTGCCGTTCTTCACGATCTCGGGCTCGGACTTCGTCGAGATGTTCGTCGGCGTCGGCGCGAGCCGCGTGCGCGACATGTTCGAGCAGGCCAAGAAGAACTCGCCCTGCATCATCTTCATCGACGAGATCGACGCGGTCGGGCGTCATCGCGGCGCGGGTCTCGGCGGCGGCAACGACGAGCGCGAGCAGACGCTCAACCAGCTGCTGGTCGAGATGGACGGCTTCGAGGCCAACGAGGGCGTGATCATCATCGCGGCGACCAACCGTCCCGACGTGCTCGACCCGGCGCTCCTTCGCCCGGGCCGCTTCGACCGCCAGATCGTGGTGCCCAACCCGGACGTCACCGGCCGCGAGAAGATCCTGCGGGTGCACGTGCGCAAGGTCCCGCTCGCGCCGGACGTCGACACCAAGGTGATCGCGCGCGGCACGCCGGGCTTCTCGGGCGCGGACCTGATGAACCTCGTCAACGAGGCGGCGCTGCTGGCCGCGCGGCGCGGCAAGCGCATCGTCACGATGAGCGAGTTCGAGGACGCCAAGGACAAGGTGATGATGGGCGCGGAGCGCCGCACCCTGGTCATGTCCGACGACGAGAAGCGGCTCACCGCCTACCACGAGGCCGGTCACGCCATCGTCGCGCTCAACGTGCCCGCGACGGACCCGGTCCACAAGGCGACCATCATCCCGCGCGGTCGCGCGCTCGGCATGGTGATGCAGCTCCCCGAGCGCGACAAGCTCTCGATGAGCTACGAGCAGATGACCTCGCGTCTCGCCATCATGATGGGCGGGCGCATCGCCGAGGAGATCACCTTCGGCAAGGACAAGGTGACGTCCGGCGCGCAGTCCGACATCGACCAGGCGACGCGGCTCGCGCGGATGATGGTGACGCGCTGGGGCCTGTCCGACGAGCTCGGGACGGTCGCCTACGGCGACAACAACGACGACCCGTTCGTCGGCATGCAGATGGGCCGCCAGAGCCACATCTCGGAGGAGACCGCGCAGAAGATCGACGGGGAAATCCGCCGCTTCGTCGAGGAGGGGCTCCAGGAGGCGCGGCGCATCCTCACCGAGAAGCACGACCAGCTCGAGACGCTGGCTCAGGGCCTGCTCGAGTACGAGACGCTGACCGGTCAGGAGATCCGCGACCTCATCGAGGGCAAGCGGCCTTCGCGCGACGTCACCGAGGCGCCGCAGCCCGTGCGCGGCGTGACCGTCCCCGTCGCCGGCAAGCCCCGCCCGCCCCGCGACGAGCCCGGCGCGGGCGGCCTGGAGCCGCAGCCGCAGGGTTGATCGCCGACCGAGCCGAAAGACAGAAGAACGCCCGCCGAAAGGCGGGCGTCCTCGCGTTTTGGGGGGTGCGAAAGGGCGGTGGGCATGCCCCATTCGCCCCCACCCGTCGCCCTTCGGGCGCCGACCTCCCCTGCCGGGAGGCGTCCGCGTGGTGGACGTCGGCCGCGCCGCTGCCCCGTTCACTCCGCGATCTTCTCCACCGACACCCGGTGCAGCGGCTCGCCCGTCTTGGCGAAGGCGTCGATGTTGCCCAGCGTGGTCTCGGCGATGTTGCCGAGCGCCTCCCGGGTGAAGAAGGCCTGGTGGCCGGTGATCAGCACGTTGGGGAAGGTGAGGAGCCGGGCGAAGACGTCGTCTCCGATGATCTTGTTCGACAGGTCCTCGAAGAACAGGTCCGCCTCCTCCTCGTAGACGTCGAGGGCGAGCCGCCCGATCGCGCCGGACTTCAGCCCCGCCAGCACCGCGCGGGTGTCGATCACCGCGCCGCGGCTGGTGTTGACGATGGTCACGCCGCGCTTCATGCGCCGGATCGCGTCGGCGTCGATCATGTGGTGCGTCTGCGGCGTCAGCGGGCAATGGAGCGAGATCACGTCGGCGCGGGAGAACAGCTCCTCGCGCGGGACGTAGGCGATGCCGCGGGCGACGCAGTCCGGATTTTCCGCCACGTCGTGGGCGATCACCGTGCAGCCGAAGCCCTGGAACAGCCCCGCGGTGATGGCGCCGATCTGCCCGGTGCCGACGATGCCGACGGTCTTGCCGTGGAGATCGAAGCCGAGCAGCCCGTCGAGCGCGAAATTGCCCTCGCGCACCCGGTTGTAGGCGCGGTGGATGTTGCGGTTCACCGCGAGCACGAGGGCGAGCGTGTGCTCGGCCACCGCGTGCGGCGAGTAGGCCGGCACGCGCGCGACCGTCAGCCCCAGACGGCGGGCGGCCTGGAGGTCGACGTTGTTGAAGCCCGCGCAGCGCAGCGCGATCAGCCGCACGCCCTGCGCGGCGAGCTTCTCGAGCGCGGTCGCGTCGCAGCGGTCGTTGACGAAGACGCACACCGCCTGCGCCGCGTCGGCGAGGACCGCGCTGTCGGCGGTCAGAGTCGCCTCGGCGAAGACGAGCTCGTGGCCCAGCCCGCGGGCTGCCTCCTGGAGAAAGGTGCGGTCGTAGGGCTTGGCGCTGAAGACGACGATTTTCATGGGCCTCACCCTCCGATCTCGCGACGCAGGCGCTCGACGTCGTCGCGCTTGCACAAGTCCGTTCCCGGCGTGAGCACCGCCGCGGTGCCCGCCGCCATGCCGACGACGAAGGCCTCCCGCGGGGAGAGGCCGGTGGCGAGGCCCCAGGTCATGCCGCCGACGAAGCTGTCGCCCGCGCCGACCGCCGAGCGCACCGCGACCTGCGGCACGTCCTTGCGTAGGACGCCCTCCCTCGAGGCGAGGATCGCGCCCTCGTGGCCGAGCGTGACCGCGACGAGCGAGGCCTTTCCGGCCTCGACGAAGGACATCGCCGCCTCGGCGATCGCGTCGGGGCCGTCGAGCGTGCGCCCGACCGCCTTCTCCAGCTCGCCCTGGCTCGGCTTCACGAGATGGACCCCGCCGTGATCGAGCATCTGCGCCAGCGCCGGGCCCGACGTGTCGAGCACGAGCTTCGCGCCCTTCGCCGCGGCGATCTCCGCGATGCGCCCGTAGAAGCCCGCGCTCGTTCCGCGCGGCAGCGAGCCGGATGCGACGATCCAGTCGAAGTCGCGCCCCTCGATGTCGGCGATCACGGCCGCGCACTCGCCCTCGCGCAGCAGCGGGCCCTCGGGCACGAAGCGGTATTCCTTGCCCGACGCGCGCTCGAAGACGACGTGGCTGATTCGCGTGTCGTCGTGGATCGGCACACGGTGGAACGCGATGCCGCGCTGGGCGACCAGCGCGTCGAGCACGCCGCCGGTGACGCCGCCCGCGGCGTACACGGCGCAGGCCGGAGCGCCCAGCTCCTCCAGCACCCGCGCGACGTTGATGCCGCCGCCGCCGGGGTCGTAGCGCTCGTTCGAGGTGCGGATCTTGTGCGTGTGGCGCACCTCGTCCGCCTCGGCAGAGCCGTCGACGGACGGGTTCAGGGTCAGTGTGACGATCGGCTTCATGCCCTCTCCCGGGAGCTCGAACGGCTGGACGCGGGCGCGCGGCGCCCCGCCGGGGGTACGGCCTGCGCGCCCCCTCGGTTCCGATCCGGAACGGTGAGGCGCGCATCGTTGCCCTGCGGCGTCGGTGCGCGCAACCCGGTCGAGTGCGGAGGCGACGCCGGAACCGCGGCGGTGCGTCGCCTGTTCCATAAACCTCGACAATGACCGGGACACGACGCCTCATGGACGCCTCACCGAACGATCGCCCCAAGCCGCCGCGCGGCCCGGGCGCCCCGCGGGCGCCGACGCTCGGCGCGCTCGCGGCCGGGGCCCTCGTCGTCGGCGCCGCGCTCCTGCGTCGGCGCGGCGACCCGGGGCCGCGCCTTGCGCCACGAGAGCGCGCCCCGCGAGAGGAGGCGCCGCGAGACGACGGGCGCGGCGACGACCGGCATTCGCGCATGCGCCCCTCCAAGGCGCCGGACCGTCCGGCCGACCGCGACCCCGGCCGCGGGCGCGCGGCGACGAGCCCGGGCGAGATCCCGAAGTCCGGCTGGATCGACGTCGTCAAGCGCACCGTCGGCGCGTTCTCCCGCGACCGGCTGATGGCGGTGGCCGCCGGGGTGACCTTCTACGCGCTGCTCGCGCTGTTTCCGGCGATCGCGGCCTTCATCTCGCTCTACGGCCTCGCGTTCTCGCCCGAGCAGGTGGCCGGGCAGGTCCAGGCCCTCCAGGGCGTGCTCCCGTCGGGCGCGATCGAGGTCGTCGAAGGCCAGATCGAGCGGGTCACCGAGCAGGGCGGCGGCTCGCTGACCCTCGGCTTCGTCGGCGGCCTTCTGGTGGCGCTGTGGAGCGCGAACGCCGGCATGAAGGCGATCTTCGACGCGTTGAACGTCGTCTACGACGAGGGCGAGGAGCGCGGCTTCGTGGCGCTCACCGCCGTGACCTTGCTGTTCACGATCGGCGCGATCCTCGTCATCGGCGCGCTGATCGCCTCGGTGACGCTCATGCCCGCCGTGTTCGCGGCGATTCCCTTCGGTGAGACCGTCGAGACGCTCGCGCGCTGGCTGCGCTGGCCGATCGCGCTCGTGCTGATCGCGGGGCTGCTCGCGCTGCTCTACCGCTACGCGCCGAGCCGGCGGCGGCCGCAATGGCGCTGGGTCACCTGGGGTGCGCTGATCGGGGCCGTGGCCTGGGTCGTGTTCTCGATGCTGTTCAGCTGGTACGTGGCCAATTTCGGCACCTACAACGCCACCTACGGCTCGCTCGGCGCGGTCGTCGGCTTCATGGTGTGGATCTGGCTCTCGACCACGATCGTGCTCCTCGCCGCCGAGCTCAACGCCGAGCTCGAGCGCCAGACGGCCGAGGATACGACCCCGGACCCGCAGCGCCCGCTGGGCCGCCGCGGTGCGGCCGCAGCGGACACGGTTGCGCCCTCCCCGTGAGGCGATCGCGGATCTTGTGTGTCCCGCAGGCCCTTGCGCCCGGCGCGCGGTTCGTCACGATGGGGCGGCTCGTCCACGCGCCCGCCGCCTCGCCGATGGACCGCGTCGGGCCGCGTCGAGGAGTTCCCCCCTATGCGCATCGCCGGCCTGTATCGCTATCCCGTGAAGGGCCTCTCGCCCGAGCCGATGGCGCGCGTCGCGCTCGAGGCGGGGGGCCACGTGCCGGGCGACCGGCTCTTCGCCATCGAGAACGGGCCGTCGGGCTTCGACCCCGCCGCGCCCGCGCACAAGCCCAAGATCTCCTATCTCGTGCTGATGCGCCACGAGGCGCTGGCGCGGCTGCAGACGCGTTACGACGCGCAGACCGGGGTCCTCGCGATCGTCGAGAACGGGATCGAGACGGCGCGGGGCGATCTCGCGACCCAGGAGGGGCGCGCCGAGATCGTCGGCTTCCTCGCGGCGTTTCTCGGCGAGCGCGCCCTGCGCGGGCCGCCGCAGCTGCTCACGGCGCCCGACGGCTACCGTTTCCTCGACACCCCGACCGGCTACGTCTCCATCGTCAGCCGCGCCAGCGTCGCGGCGCTGGAGGACCGCGTCGGCATGCCGGTGGACCCGATGCGGTTTCGCGCCAACATCCTCGTCGAGGATCTCGCGCCCTGGGCCGAGCACGACATGGTCGGGCGCGTGCTCGCCGCGCCGTCCGGCCTGCGGCTGCGGGTGACGAGCCGGATCACGCGCTGCGCGGCGACGGACGTCGACCCCGCCACGGGCATCCGCGACCTCTCCATCCCGCGCACCCTGATGCAGTCCTACGGCCACATCGATTGCGGCGTCTACGCCGAGGTGCTCGAGGCCGGCGCGCTCTCGGTCGGCGAGCGGCTGGCGCCGACCGACGAGCTCGAGGCGCGGACCGTGATGCCGTTCTGAGGCCGAATGAGCCGGCAAGAAGCTCGCCGTCGCGCTTGAAACTTCCGCGAGAGGCGCGTATATGCCGCTCGTCAGCTCTGGTAGCGACGTGAAAGCGTCGCCTCGCGGGAGTGGGCCCCATCGGGTCCGCTCCCTTGTCGTTTCAGGGCCCGCATCCGACCTCGGATCCGGGCCTCCCGCGGCCGGAGCGACGGGCGGGGACGACCCCGCGCGATAGTTTTTTTTGCAGACGACGAGGACGCTTACCGCCGTGGCGGATCGACTGGAAGAACGCCTCATTGCCGAAACCGGCCTCGCCGCGCGCGTCGCGGCGATCGTGGAGCCCGTGATCGAGGATCTCGGCTACCGGCTGGTGCGGGTGAAGATCTCGAGCCAGAACGGCACGACCCTGCAGGTCATGGCCGAGCGGGCGGACGGCACGATGAGCGTGGAGGGCTGCGAGGCGGTCAGCCGCGCGATCTCGCCGGCGCTCGACGTCGACGATCCGATGCCGACGGCCTACAATCTCGAGGTCTCCTCGCCGGGCATCGACCGGCCGCTGGTGCGCCCGGCGGACTTCATCCGCTGGGCCGGGCACGAGGCGAAGGTCGAGATGGCGCGCCCCGTCGGCGCCCGCAAGCGCTTCCGCGGCTTCGTGCGCGGGATCGAGGGCGACGACGCGCTGATCGAGCTGCCGGACGCCCAGCCGGGGACGGACCCGATCGCCCGGCTGCCGCTCGAGGACATCGGCGAGGCGCGGCTGATGCTCACCGACGACCTCATCCGCGATTCGCTCCGGCGCGGCACGGCCCCATCGGCGGAGGGCGCCGAGGAGACGATCGAGGACGAGGCCGCCGAGGACGAGACGATCGAGAGCGAGGACGAGGCCGAAGGGCCCGCCTCCGAGGACAACGACAACTTCCCTTCGTCGAAGGAGTGATACGCGATGGCCGTCAGCGCCAACAGGCTCGAACTCTTGCAGATCGCCGATGCGGTCGCCCGCGAGAAGGTGATCGACCGTCAGATCGTGCTCGCCGCGATGGAGGACGCGATCCAGAAGGCCGCCCGCTCGCGCTACGGCAGCGAGACGGAGGTGCGCGCGGAGATCAACCCGAAGACCGGTGAGATCGCGCTGTCGCGCCTGCTGCTCGTCGCCGAGCAGGTCGAGAACGACGCGACCGACATCTCGCTGGCGGAGGCGCGCCGCAAGAACCCCGCCGCCATGATCGGCGACTACATCGCCGAGCCGCTGCCGCCCTTCGACTTCGGCCGCATCGCCGCCCAGTCGGCCAAGCAGGTGATCGTGCAGAAGGTGCGCGACGCCGAGCGCGACCGCCAGTACGACGAGTTCAAGGACCGCGTCGGCGAGATCGTCAACGGCCTCATCAAGCGGGTCGAATACGGCAACGTCATCGTGGATCTCGGCCGCGCCGAGGCGATCATCCGCCGCGACGAGCTGATCCCGCGCGAGACCTTCCGCCCCGGCGACCGGGTGCGGGCGCTGCTCTACGACGTGCGCCGCGAGACCCGCGGGCCGCAGATCTTCCTGTCGCGCACGCATCCGCAGTTCATGTCGAAGCTGTTCGGCCAGGAAGTGCCGGAGATCTACGACGGCATCGTCGAGGTCCGCGCCGTCGCCCGCGACCCGGGGTCGCGCGCCAAGATCGCCGTGATCTCGCGCGACAGCTCGATCGACCCGGTCGGCGCCTGCGTCGGCATGCGCGGCTCGCGCGTGCAGGCGGTGGTCGGCGAGCTCCAGGGCGAGAAGATCGACATCATCCCCTGGTCCCAGGACGAGGCGACCTTCATCGTCAACGCGCTCCAGCCGGCGGAAGTCGTCAAGGTCGTGCTCGACGAGGACAGCGAGCGTATTGAAGTCGTGGTCCCGGATGACCAACTGAGCCTCGCGATCGGGCGTCGCGGCCAGAACGTGCGCCTCGCCTCGCAGCTGACGGGCTGGGACATCGACATCCTCACGGAGGCCGAGGAGTCCGAGCGCCGGCAGAAGGAATTCAACGAGCGCACCGAGCTGTTCATGAACGCGCTCGACGTCGACGAGGTCGTCGGCCAGCTGCTCGCCTCCGAAGGCTTCCGCACCGTCGAGGAGATCGCCTACGTCGATCTCGCCGAGGTCGCCTCGATCGAGGGCTTCGACGAGGAGACGGCGCAGGAGATCCAGATGCGCGCCAACGAGCATCTGGAGAAGATCGAGGCCGAGAACGAAGCCAAGCGCGTCGAGCTCGGGGTCGAGGACGACGTGCGCGAGGTCGCCGGCGTCACCAGCGCGATGCTCGTCGCCTTCGGCGAGAACGACGTGAAGAGCGTCGAGGATCTCGCCGGCTGCGCGACGGACGATCTCGTCGGCTACACCGAAGGGCGCGGCGCGGAGGCGAAGCGCCATCCGGGCATTCTCGACGGGTTCGAGATCTCCAAGGCCGAGGCCGAGGCCATGATCATGGACGCGCGCGTGCGTGCGGGCTGGATCGAGGCTCCGGCCGTCGAGGACGAGGCCGTCGAGGGCGAGGTCGCCTACGAGGGCGATGACGTCCACGACGACGCACACGAGGGCGGCGCGGAGCCGGCGGAGCTCACCGAGGCCGAGGCGGTCTTCGGGACCGAGGGGGCGCCGGAGACGGACGAGGACGAGCAGGGCTCGCCCGAGGGCGACGCCGAGGCTCGGCCGAGCTGAGGCGAAACGAACGAGATGGAGCGGGCGTGCCGCGCAAGGGTGCTCAGACAGACGCACGGGCCGGTGGAGCCCCGGACCGGGCCGCTGCGAAGGCGGCCTCCCGCTGGCGCAACGCGCGCCCCGCGTCCGCGGGTCCGCATCGAACCTGCGTCGTCACCCGCGAGGTGCGCTCGCCCGACGAGATGATCCGCTTCGTCGCATCGCCCGACGGCGTCGCGACGCCGGACTTGAAGAACAAGCTGCCCGGCCGGGGCGTGTGGGTCTCGGCCAGGCGGGAGGCGGTGGAGGAGGCAGGCAAGCGCCGGCTCTTCGCGCGGGGGCTCAAGGCCGCCGTCACCGTTCCGGAGGGCCTCGCCGCGGCGATCGACGCCGCGCTCCTGGAGGATCTCCGTCAAGGGCTCGCGCTCGCCAACAAGGCGGGCCGGGTCGTGACCGGCTTCGATACGGTGGCCAGGACCGTCGTATCGAAGCCGGTCGCTGCGATCGTCCACGCGTCGGAAGCGGCCGAGGACGGGAAGAGGAAGACAGCTCAGGCGGCGCGACGGCGCCTGGGCGACGCCGCGGAGCGAATTCCGGTCGTCACGGAGCTTTCCGGCGACGATTTGGATTTGGCTTTGGGGCGGTCTCATGTGATACATGCTGCCCTCGTCGCGGGCGCCGGAAGTCGCATCTTCCTGGAGCGCTGGCGACGGCTATGCGTCTATCGCGGATCCATCGCCATGACGGCCGCGCCTCTCGATCCCGACGAGGCAGGCATCGACGACGGTACGAACCCGCAGGATTGTGAGCGGAATGTCTGATACGAAAACACCCGGCGACAAGACCCTGCATGCGCCGCAGAAGACCCTGAGCATAAAGCCCCGCGTCGAGCAGGGAACCGTGCGTCAGAGCTTCTCGCATGGGCGCACGAAGCAGGTCGTCGTCGAGCGCAAGCGCGGCACGCGACCGACGGTCGAGACCAAGGAGGCGGCGACCGCCTCCGCCAAGCCGGCTGCGCAGCAGGCGCCGGCTCCGAAACCCGCTCGCCCCGGGACGCCGACGCGCCCGGGCGGCCAGGTTCTGCGCACGCTTTCGGAGAGCGAGCGCGATGCCCGCGCCGCCGCCCTCGTCGACGCCCGACGGCGCGAGGAGGACGAGCGCCGCCGGCAGGAAGAGGAGCGTCGCCGCGAGGCCGAGGCCGCCCGCGAGGCCGCCGCCGCGCGTGAGGCGGAGTCCAAGGCGCGCGAGGCCGAGGAGCAGCGTCGCGCCGAGGACGAGCGCGTCCGCCGCGAGGCCGAGACCGCCGCCCTGAAGGCGGCGCCCGCCGAGGCTCCTGCCGCGGCGCCCGCCGCCGTGGCGCAGCCCGAGGTCGGCGAGGCGAAGCCGTCCGCCCCGAAGCCTGCGGCCGCGAGGCCTGCGGCCGCCGCCGCGAAGCCCGCACCGCGGACCGCGGCCGAACGTCCCCCCGTGCGCGCCACGGCGCCTCGGCCGGGCATGCCCGAGCGCACCGTCGTGCCGCGCGTCGACGCACGCAAGCCGGCGAGCCTCGACTTCATGGCCCGCCCCGCGCCCGAGCCGGAGCCCGAGGTCAAGCCCGAGGCGCGTCCTGTCGCCAAGGCCGAGGCGCCCGCCGCCCGCGGCGCCGCGGCTCCCGTCGCCGGTGCGCCGTCCCGCGGCCGCGCCGCCGCCGCCGAGGAGGAGGCGCCCCGCGCCCGCAAGGGCGTCGGCGCCCCCAAGGCGCCGCCCGTTCCCAAGCCCGGCAAGGGCGGCGAGGATCGCCGCCGCGGTCGCCTGACGGTCACCAAGGCGCTCGCCGGCGACGAGGAGCGCACGCGCTCGGTCGCGTCCTTCAAGCGCCGCATGCAGCGCCTGCAGGGCAAGGGCCAGGCCGAGCCGCGCGAGAAGATCTCCCGCGAGGTCGTGATCCCGGAGACCATCACCATCCAGGAGCTCGCCAACCGCATGGCCGAGCGGGCGGTGGACGTCATCCGCCTGCTGATGAAGCAGGGCGAGATGTACAAGATCACCGACACGATCGATGCCGACACGGCGCAGCTCGTCACCGAGGAGATGGGCCACAGCGTCAAGCGCGTGGCGGAGTCCGACGTCGAGGAGGGCCTGTTCGCCGCCGCGGACACCGACGAGCATCTGGAATCGCGCCCGCCCGTGGTGACCATCATGGGCCACGTCGACCACGGCAAGACATCGCTGCTCGACGCGATCCGCAAGACCAACGTGGTCGCGGGCGAGGCCGGCGGCATCACGCAGCACATCGGCGCCTATCAGGTGACGAGCCCGTCGGGCGGCAAGATCTCCTTCATCGACACCCCGGGCCACGCGGCGTTCACCGCCATGCGCGCCCGCGGCGCCAAGGTGACGGACATCGTGGTCCTGGTGGTCGCGGCCGACGACGGCGTCATGCCGCAGACGGTCGAGGCGATCAGCCACGCCAAGGCGGCCGGCGTGCCGATGCTGGTGGCGATCAACAAGATCGACAAGCCGTCGGCCAACCCGCAGCGCGTGCGCACCGAGCTCCTCCAGCACGATGTGCAGGTGGAGTCGATGGGTGGCGACACGCTCGAGTTCGAGGTCTCCGCCCTCACCCGCGCGGGCCTCGACGAGCTGCTCGAGGGCCTCGCCCTCCAGGCCGAGATCCTCGACCTGAAGGCGAACCCGGAGCGCCCGGCCGAGGGCACGGTGGTCGAGGCCAAGCTCGACCGCGGCCGCGGCCCGGTGGCGACGGTGCTCGTCCAGCGCGGCACGCTGCGCACCGGCGACATCATCGTCGCAGGCTCGGAATGGGGTCGCGTGCGCGCGCTCGTCTCCGACGTCGGCGATCAGGTGAAGGAAGCCGGCCCGTCGGTTCCCGTCGAGGTGCTCGGCTTCAACGGCACGCCCGAGGCCGGCGACCGCGTCGCGGTCGTCGAGAACGAGGCGCGCGCCCGCGAGGTCACCGAGTACCGCGCCCGCCAGAAGCGCGAGCGGGTCTCCGCCCGCGCGGTGGGCGCCACGCGCTCGCTGGCCGACATGATGCGCGACCTCAAGGAGGGCGCGGGTCGCAAGGAGATGCCGCTCGTCGTCAAGGCGGACGTGCAGGGCTCGCTCGAGGCCATCGTCGGCGCGCTCGACAAGATCGGCAACGACGAGGTCTCGGCCCGCATCATCCACGCGGGCGTCGGCGGCATCACCGAGTCGGACGTCACCCTGGCGGAGGCCTCTGGCGCGGTCGTGCTGGGCTTCAACGTGCGCGCCCACAAGGAAGCGCGCGAGAGCTCGGAGCGCGTCGGCGTCGAGGTGCGCTACTACAACATCATCTACGACCTGGTGGACGACATCAAAGCCGTCATGTCGGGCATGCTTCCCCCGCAGCTCCGCGAGGAGCGGCTGGGCGAGGCGGACATCCTGGAGGTGTTCGCCGTGTCCAAGGTCGGCAAGGTCGCCGGCTGTCGCGTGCAGGACGGTATCGTGCAGCGGGGCGCCCACGTTCGGCTCATCCGCGACAAGATCGTCATCCACGAAGGCAAGCTGTCGCAGCTCAAGCGCTTCAAGGACGACGCGCGCGAGGTGGTCGCCGGCCAGGAATGCGGCATGGCCTTCGAGAACTACCAGGACATGCGCAAGGGCGACTCGATCGAGTGCTACCTCGTCCACGAGGTGCGCCGCACGCTCTGACGGCGGCCGGGCCGCCCCGGGAGCCCGCCGCGGGCGGGCCTCCCCGAACCGTTCACTCGCGCGTCGCGGCGTCCGAACCCCCGCGCCGCGCGAGCCGTTTTCCCCTCGCGCGTCCGCCGCGGCCCTTCCGGGGCGTGCGCGACGCGTCGTTTCGACGGGCCCGTGCGGCCCGTGCAGGAGGCGCCCCGCCATGGCGAAGCGTTCCGAAGCCGCAGGTCCCACCCAGCGCCAGCAGCGCGTCGCGGAGCTCGTCCGCCACGCGCTGTCGGACGTGCTCGCCCGCGGCGACCTGACCGATCCGGTGCTGATCACCCACGTCGTCACCATACCGGAGGTCCGGATGTCGCCGGACCTGAAGCTCGCCACCGCCTACGTGATGCCGCTCGGCGGGCGGGACGAGGCGGCGGTGCTGGAGGCGCTGGAGCGCTCCAAGAAGCTGCTGCGCGGCGAGGTGGCGCGCCGGATCAACCTGAAATTCGCCCCCGACCTGCGCTTCCGGCGCGACGACAGCTTCGACGAGGCGGCGCGCATCGATGCGCTGCTGGCCTCCGAGCGCGTGCGCCGCGACATCGAAGGGGCTGCCGAGAGCGGCTCCGAGACCGACGAGGACGACCGGGCCTGAGCCGGGCGCCGGACGCGCGCGACAGACGTTTTACCCCAGGGTTTCGAGATGACCGACGAGACGAAGACGGCCCCCGCCACCGACGCCGCCCCACGCCCCGCCGAGGGGCCCGGCGCAGGCCGAGACTCCGGACCTCGCGGCCGGCGCGGGCCACGCCCGGACCGGCCCAAGCGCCGGGACGTGAACGGCTGGGTGGTGCTCGACAAGGCGGTCGGCACCACGTCGACCCAGGCCGTGGCCATGGTCAAGCGCGCGCTCAACGCCAAGAAGGCCGGCCACGCCGGCACGCTCGACCCGCTCGCCTCGGGCCTGCTGCCGATCGCGCTGGGCGAGGCGACCAAGACCGTCCCCTTCGTCATGGACGGGCGCAAGGCCTACCTCTTCACCGTCACCTGGGGCGTGGAGACCGACACCGACGACGCCGAGGGCAAGGCCGTCGGCACCTCCGACCTGCGCCCTGCGCCGGACGCGATCGAGGCGATCCTGCCCGATTTCGTCGGCGAGGTGATGCAGGTGCCGCCGCGCTTCTCGGCGATCAAGATCGCGGGCGAGCGCGCCTACGACCTCGCCCGCGACGGCGAGATCGTGGAGCTCGTCGCCCGCCCCGTCGAGATCGACCGCCTCACGCTCGTCGCCCATCACGGCGACACGTCCGTGTTCGAGGCCGAGTGCGGGCGCGGCACCTACGTGCGCGCTCTGGCGCGCGACTTCGGCCGGCGGCTCGGCTGCCTCGGCCACGTCTCGTCCCTGCGCCGCACCCGCGTCGGTCCCTTCACCGAGGAGGACACGGTGGAGGCCGAGGATCTCGAGGCCTTCCGCGCCGCGGTCGAGGCCGGCGAGGGCCCCGTGCTCGAAGACCTCGTCCTGCCGGTGCAGACCGCGCTCGGCGAGATCGAGCAGGTCCCCGTCTCGCGCGACGCCGCCGCGCGGCTGATGCGGGGCCAGTCGGTGATCCTGCGCGGCCGCGACGCGCCGATCGAGGGCACGGCCTACGCCACCTGCGCCGGGGTGCTGGTCTCCACCGGCACGATCGAGCGCGGCGAGTTCGTGCCGCACCGGGTGTTCAACCTGAAGGCCTGAGCGGCGAGTCCCCAGGTCTCGCAGCTCCGAGGCTTGCTCCGTATCGACGCGGCGGCGATGATGCCGACATGGTCCTGTCGCTGTTTCGCCGCGCCGAATCACCGCCCCCGGTCGCCGAGCCGGAGACGATCGCCGTCCCCCACGGGGCGGCGCGCTACGAGATCGCGCTCAAGCGCTCGGCGCGGGCGCGGCGGCTGACGCTGCGCGTCTCGACGGCGACCCGCGAGATCGTGCTCACCATCCCCGCCCGCACGGCGCTCGCCACCGCCGAGCGCTTCGCGCGCGACCACGCCGGCTGGATCGCGGCGCGGCTCGCGCGCCTGCCCGGCCCGGTGGCCTTCGTCGACGGCGCGATCGTGCCGCTGCGCGGCGCGCCCCACCGTATCGTCGCGACGGGCGGGCGCCGCGCGTCGGTGCGGATCGGCCTCGATGCCGCGGGCGAACCCGCGGTCCTCGTGCCCGGCGACCCCGCCCTCGTGCAAAAGCGCGTGGCGGAGCTCCTCGTCGTCGAGGCGCGCCGCGACATCGCCGAGGCGGTCGCGCGCCACACAGCGACGCTCGGCATCCCGGCCAGGCGCATCACCCTGCGCGACACGCGCAGCCGCTGGGGCTCGTGCTCGTCGCGCGGGCACCTCTCCTTCTCCTGGCGGCTGATCCTCGCCCCGCCGCTGGTGCTCGACTACCTCTGCGCCCACGAGGTCGCGCACCTGAAGGAGATGAACCACTCCGCCCGCTTCTGGCGCCTCACCGAGCGCCTCTGCCCCCGCACCGCCGAGGCGGAAGCCTGGCTCAAGCGCCACGGCGCGGATCTGCATCGGTACGGCGGGGAGGGGTAGGGGCCCGGATCGAGCCCCCCGCCGGAGATGGCGCGCTTGCGACATCCGATGTCGCGATTGCACAAGCGACACGGCCCTGCCCGGCGCACGGTTTCGGCAATCCGGGCGGCGATGCCCGGCGTTCCCGAGAGCCGAGGTCTGGGCCATGAAGACGCATGCGCGTGTTGTCGTGATCGGAGGCGGCGTGGTCGGAGCCGGGACGCTCTACCACCTCGCCAAGAAAGGCTGGTCGGACGTCGTCCTGATCGAGCGCAAGGAGCTCACCTCCGGCTCGACCTGGCATGCGGCCGGCCTGCTGCCGCTGTTCAACATGAGCTACTCGGTCGGGCGCATCCACAAGTACTCGGTCGAGCTCTACGGCAAGCTCCAGGAGGAGACCGGCCAGGACGTCGGCTTCCGCCGGGTGTCGAACATCCGCCTCGCCCGCACCAAGGACCGCTGGGACGAGTACATGTACTACAAGAACATCGCCGACACGCTGGGCGTGACGGTCGAGGTTCTCACCCCCGCGCAGGTGAAGGAGCTGTGGCCGCTCGCCGACATGGACGGCGTCATCGGCGCGATCCGCCACCCCGACGACGGCTACATCCAGCCCGCGGACCTCACGCAGGCCTTCGCCATCGGCGCGCGGGCGCGGGGCGCGGAGATCTACCGCTTCACCACCGTGACCGGAATCGAGCGCACCGCCGACGACCTGTGGAAGGTCGAGACCGACAAGGGCGACATCACCTGCGAGCACGTCGTGTCCGCCACCGGCAATTTCGCCCGCAAGACCGGCGAGATGGTCGGGCTCGACATTCCGGTGATCCCGGTCGAGCACCAGTACATCGTCACCGAGCCGCATCCGGAAATCGTGGCGCGCCACAAGCAGGGCCTGCCCGAGATGGGCGTGCTGCGCGAATCCGACAGCGCCTGGTACATGCGCGAGGAGGCCGGCGGCCTCATCCTCGGCCCCTACGAGCCCGGCGCGCCGGTGTGCTACGTCGACGGGCCGGATGCGAACAGCGAGTACGAGCTGTTCCAGGAGGCGCTCGACCGCATCGCGCCTCACATCGAGACCGCGATGATCCGCGTGCCCGCCTTCGGCGAGGTGGGCGTCAAGAAGGTCTACAACGGCGCCATCGCCTATACGCCCGACGGGTCGCCGATCATCGGCCCGGCCTGGGACCTGCCGAACTTCTGGCTCAACGAGGGCCATTCCTTCGGCGTTACCGCCGCCGGCGGCGCCGGCTGGCAGCTGGCCGAGTGGATCGTCGACGGCGAGCCGACGATCGACATGGGCGGCGTCGACCCGCGCCGCTTCGGCCCCCACGCCGCCCGCGGCTTCCTGAAGGCCAAGAACGAGGAAGCCTACGAGAACGTCTTCACCGTCCACTATCCCGACGAGGAGCGCTGCGCCGCGCGCCCGCTGCGCCGTTCGCCGGTCTACGAGCGCATGGCAGCGCTCGGCGCCGTGTTCGGCGCGGTCTACGGCTGGGAGCGCCCGAACTGGTTCGCGCCGGCGGGCTACGGCCTCGACGAGGCGGATCTCGACAAGCCGGATACGCTGACCAACGAGAACCACCCGAAGGTGGCCGAGGGCGAGCGCCCCCGCGAGAAGTGGAGCTTCCGCCGCTCGAACTATTTCGAGCACGTCGGAAACGAGGTACGCAATGTCCACGAGGCGGTCGGCATCCAGGACCTCACCGCTTTCGCCAAGTACGAGGTCTCCGGCCCCGGCGCCGAGGCGTGGCTCGATCGGCTGCTGGCGAACCGCCTGCCCAAGAAGATCGGCCGCATCGGGCTCACCCACCTGCTCGCGCAGAACGGCGGCACGCGGGCCGAGTTCACGGTCTACCGCGAGGGGCCGCAGCGCTTCTATCTCGTCGGCATGGGCTCCGCCGAGCGGCACGATTTCGACTACCTCTCGAAGCTGCGTCCCCGCGACGGCTCCGTCGACCTCCAGCGCATCACGACCCAGGTCGGCGTCCTGGGCCTCGCCGGGCCGCACGCCCGCGACGTGCTCCAGACGGTGACCGACGCCGACCTGTCGACGGCCGCCTTCCCCTGGCTCACCGGCAAGACGATCGACGTCGGCTTCGCCAACGCCAAGGCGCTGCGCGTCAACTTCGTCGGCGAGCTCGGCTTCGAGCTGCATCTGCCCATCGAGATGCAGGCCTACGTCTTCGACCTCCTGATGGAGGCCGGCAAGCCCTGGGGCATCAAGCCCTACGGCGTGCGCGCCATGGACTCGATGCGCCTCGAGAAGTCCTACCGCGTCCTGCCCCGCGAGCTCTCGATCGAGTACGCGGCGCTGGAATCGGGCCTCGACCGCTTCGTGCGGCTCGACAAGGAGGACTTCATCGGCCGCGAGGCGCTCCTCGCCTGGCAGGCGCGCGGTTTCGACAACAGCTTCGTGACGCTGGAAGTCCTCGACGTGACGGATGCGGATGCCCGCGGCAACGAGGCGCTCGTGAAGAACGGCGCGCTCGTCGGCCGCGCCACGTCCGGCGGCTTCGGCTGGCGCACGGGCAAGTCGCTGGCGCTCGGCATGGTCCGCCCGGACCTCGCCGAGATCGGCACGGAGCTCGACATCGTCATCCTCGGCCGGCCGCACCGCGCCATGGTCGTGGGCGAATCGCCCTTCGACCCGGACAACCAGCGTCTGCGGGGGTGAACGGCCGCGCCGGATCGGCGGCGGCGTCCCCTGGTCCTGCGCCGCTTCCACCCTATGTCATGGACGAGCCGACCTGCCACCGAAGCGGGCGCACGCAGCGACAGCGTCGTGACGTCCAGCGGAGGATGAACCGATCATGCTCCACGAAACGCCCGCCCCGCCCGTGCTCGCGCTGCGCGTCGGCTTCGTCCTGGCGCAGAGCTTCACGCTCTCCGCCCTCTCGCTGTTCGTCGATCCGCTGCGGCTCGCCGCAGACGAGGGCGACCGCTCGCGGCCGATCCGTTGCTCATGGGCCATCATGGCGGCCAGCCCGGAGCCGGTGCGCTCGAGCTGCGGGCTCATGGTCAGCCGCACCGCGCCCCTGTCGGACCCGCAGGGCTTCGACTACGTCGTCGTGGTGGGCGGCCTGCTGCACGCCGGGCAGCAGATCGACGTCGCCACCGAGGCCTGGCTGAAGGCCGCCGCGCTCGCCGGCGTGCCGCTGGTGGGCGTGTGCACCGGCTCCTTCGTGCTCGCCCGCGCCGGGCTGATGAAGGGCCGGCGCGCCTGCGTGTCCTGGTACCACCACGCCGATTACGAGGCGGAGTTCGACGACACGACGCCGCTGTCGGATCAGCTCTTCCTCGTCGATCGCGACCGCATCACCTGCGCCGGCGGCGCGGGGGTGGCGGACCTCGCGGCCTTCCTGATCGAGAAGCATCTCGGCCGCGCCGTGGCGCAGAAGGCGCTGCACGTGCTGCTGCTGCAGCACGCGCGGGCCGCGAGCGACGCCCAACCCCACGCCTTCGCCGTCGACGGGATCGGCGACGAGCGGGTGAAGCGGGCGCTGCGCCTGATGGAGCAGCACATCGCCGAGCCGCTGACCATCGACGCCATCGCCGGCAAGCTCGCGCTCTCCACCCGCCAGCTGGAGCGGCTGTTCCAGGGGCGCCTGCGGCTGCGGCCGGCGGTGGTCTATCGCCAGCTGCGGCTGCGGCACGCACGCTGGCTGCTCGAGAACACCCGCAAGTCCGTGACCGTCGTCGCCATCGAGACCGGCTTCTGCGACGCGGCGCATTTCTCGCGCCAGTTCAAGAGCTACTTCAACCTCTCGCCGAGCCTCGTGCGCGCGGCGCGTGGTGCGGGCGAGGCGGACGCTCCCGCGCCGCTGCGCCTGTCGGCGGCGGAGCCGGAGGCGATCCCGGCCCTGCCGGAGGCCGCGGCGGTGTAGGGCTCGTCCACCGCGAGAGGGAAGACGCCGCGCATGTGTCCGACGTGTCGCAAATCCGCACATCGCCGCCGCGCGTCGAGGGGCGCGCAGCGCGGCCGCCCGGGCCCTGCTTGCAAGGGGCTCGGCCGCATCGCCGCGGCGCGGAGCCCGTTCCATCCATTTGAGCGGAAGCGACGCGAGTTGTCGGAAAACCGCTAGAGAACGTCGCCGCCGATCAAGCGCGCCGGCGCCGGTTCGAGGCATGGTGCCTCGACGATCCCGCCCCGGCCCCGATCCCGCTCGAGGATCTGCGCCGGCCGACGAGCGAGCGAACGCGATGCGCCGTTTCAACCTGATGAACCTCCTCTCGGAGGCCACCCGCGCCCATACCGGCTGGGGACGCCAGTGGCGCGCGCCCGAGCCGAAGGCGTGCTACGACGTCATCATCGTCGGCGGCGGCGGGCACGGGCTGGGCACGGCGCACTACCTCGCGAAGGAGTTCGGCGTCACCAACGTCGCGGTGCTGGAGAAGGGCTGGATCGGCGGCGGCAACACCGGCCGCAACACCACCATCATCCGCTCGAACTATCTCTACGACGAGAGCGCGCATCTCTATAACCACGCGCTGAACCTCTGGGAGGGGCTCTCCCAGGACCTGAACTACAACGTGATGTTCTCGCAGCGCGGCGTGATGATGCTGGCGCACAACATCCACGACGTACAGATCTTCAAGCGCCACGTCTACGCCAACCGCCTCAACGGCGTCGACAACGAGTGGCTGACGCCCGAGCAGGCGAAAGAGTACTGCCCGCCGCTCAACATCGCCCGCGACGCGCGCTATCCGGTGCTCGGCGCAGCCCTCCAGCGCCGCGCCGGCACGGCGCGCCACGACGCGGTGGCCTGGGGCTACGCCCGCGCCGCGGATTCGCGCGGCGTCGACATCATCCAGAATTGCGAGGTCACGGGCTTCCGCCGTGACCCCTCCAGCGGTGCCGTCACCGGCGTCGAGACGACGAAGGGCTTCATCGGGGCGAAGACGGTGGGCGTCGTCGCCGCCGGCCACACCTCGGTGATCATGGAGCGCGCCGGCGTGCGCATGCCGCTCACCAGCTACCCGCTGCAGGCGCTGGTATCGGAGCCGGTGAAGCCGGTCTTCCCCTGCGTGGTGATGTCGAACGCGGTCCACGCCTACATCTCCCAGTCGGACAAGGGCGAGCTCGTCATCGGCGCGGGCACGGACCAGTACGTGTCCTACTCGCAGCAGGGCGGGCTGCAGATCTCCACCCACACGCTCGACGCGATCTGCGAGATCTTCCCGCAATTCGCCCGCATGCGCATGCTGCGCAACTGGGGCGGCATCGTCGACGTCACGCCCGACCGCTCGCCGATCATCGGCAAGACGCCGGTGCCGGGGCTCTACGTCAATTGCGGCTGGGGCACCGGCGGCTTCAAGGCGACGCCCGGCTCGGCGCACGTCTTCGCCCACACGCTCGCCAAGGGCGAGCCGCATCCGATCAACGCGCCCTTCACGCTCGACCGCTTCCGCACGGGACGCCTGATCGACGAAGCGGCCGCCGCCGCCGTCGCGCACTGAGGACGAGAGCCATGCTGCTGATCACCTGTCCCCATTGCGGGCCGCGGCCCGAGCTCGAGTTCCGCTACGGCGGCGAGGCGCACGTGGCGCGCCCGGCCGACCCGTCGGCCCTCGACGACCAGGCGTGGTCCGAGTTCCTTTTCGTACGCAACAACCCCAAGGGGCTCTACGCCGAGCGCTGGAACCACGCCCACGGCTGCCAGCGCTGGTTCAATGCGCTGCGCGACACCCACACCGACAAGTTCGTCACCACCTACCCCGCCGGCGCGCCGCGCCCCGCCCGCGCAGCGGAGGAGACTCGATGAGCGCCCGACAGCCCTTCCGCCTCCCCCGCGGCGGTCGCGTCGACCGCGCCCGGCCCCTGGCCCTCAGCTTCGACGGCAAGACCTACGAGGGCTATGCCGGCGACACGGTGGCGGCGACGCTCATCGCCAACGGCGTCCACCTGATGGGCCGCTCGTTCAAGTACCACCGCCCGCGCGGCCTGCTCTCGGCCGGCACGGACGAGCCCAACGCGCTGCTCTCGGTCGAGCGCGGCCCCGGCCGGGTCGACCCGAACAACCGCGCCTCGGTGGTCGATTCTGTCGACGGCCTCGTCGTCGGCTCCCAGAACCGCTGGCCTAACCTGTCCTTCGACGTCGGCGCGGTGAACGACCGGCTGTCGCCGGTGTTCGTGGCGGGCTTCTACTACAAGACCTTCATGTGGCCGCGTAAGTTCTGGGACAAGGTCTACGAGCCGATCATCCGCGCCGCCGCCGGCCTCGGCGTCGCGCCCAAGGGTCCGGATCCGGACCGCTACGCCCATCGCCACGCCCATTGCGACGTCCTTATCGTCGGCGCCGGCCCCGCCGGCCTCGCCGCCGCGCTCGCCGCCGCGCGTTCCGGCAAGCGGGTGATGCTCGTCGACGAGCAGGCGGAGCACGGCGGATCGCTGCTCCACGACGTGACATCCACCATCGACGGCATCCCGGCGGCCGACTGGGTCGCGCAGGCGCTGGCCGAGCTCGACGGCTACGAGACCGTGGTGGTGCTGCCCCGCACCACGGCCTTCGGCTACTACAACCAGAACCACGTCGCCCTGGTGGAGCGCGTGTCGGACCACGTCGCCCTCGACCAGGCCCGCGACATGCCCCGCGAGCGCCTCTGGCAGGTGCGCGCCGGCGAGGTCGTCATCGCCACGGGCTCGCACGAGCGCCCGCTGGTCTTCGCCGACAACGACCGTCCGGGGATCATGCTGGCGGAGAGCCTGCGCGTCTTCGTCAACCGCTACGGGGTCGCGCCGGGCCGCCAGGTGGTGATCGCCACCGTCGGTTCGTCGGCCTACACGGTCGCCGCCGACCTGCACGCCGCTGGCGTCGGCGTGACGCTGGTCGACGTACGGATCGAGGCCGACTGCGCCGAGGACGCCGCCTGGTTGCGCGGCCGCGGCGTCGAGGTGATCACCGGTCATACGGTGGTGGGCTCCAAGGGCCGGCTGCGCGTGACCGGGCTCGAGATCGCCCCGCTCGGGGCCGACGGTTCGGTCGGCGCGCGCCGCACGCTGCCGTGCGACTGCGTCGGCATGTCCGGCGGCTGGACGCCGGCGGTGCACCTGTTCTCGCAATCGCGCGGCAAGCTCGCCTTCGACGCCGAGGCGGACGCCTTCCTGCCGGCGACGAGCGCCCAGGCGGAACGCTCCGCCGGCGCCTGCGCCGGGGATTACGACCTCGCCGCGTGCCTGAACGGCGGCTTCGCCGCTGGCGCGGCGGCATCGGGCGTCGACGCGGCGCGCAGCTTCGAGGCGACCGCCGCGCGCACCGGGTTCCAGCCGATGCGGGTGCTGCCGACCGACGTCGATCCGGGCAAGGTCCGCGCCTTCCTCGACTTCCAGAACGACGTCACCGCCAAGGACATCAAGCTCGCCGTGCGCGAGGGCTTCCACTCGATCGAGCACGTGAAGCGCTACACCACGACGGGCATGGCGACCGACCAGGGCAAGACGTCCAACATGAACGCGCTCGGCCTCGTCGCCGGGCTGCTCGACAAGCCCCTGCCCATGGTGGGCACCACCACGTTCCGCCCGCCCTACACGCCGGTGAGCTTCTCGGCGCTGGTGGGCCCCAACAGGGGCCGGCTGTTCGACCCGATCCGCAAGACGCCGATCCACGATTGGGCGGCCGAGCACGGCGCGCAGTTCGAGAACGTCGCGCTCTGGCGCCGCGCCTGGTACTTCCCGCAGGCCGGCGAGGACATGCACGCCGCGGTCGCCCGCGAGTGCCGGGCCGTGCGCGACACGGTGGGGATCTTCGACGCCTCGACGCTGGGCAAGATCGAGGTCGTCGGCCCCGACGCCGCCGAGTTCATGAACCGGATGTACGTCAACGCCTGGACGAAGCTCGCGGTCGGCAAGTGCCGCTACGGGCTGATGCTCAAGGAGGACGGGTTCATCCTGGACGACGGCGTCGTCGCCCGCATGGCTGACGATCGCTTCCACGTCACCACCACCACCGGCGGCGCGCCCCGCGTGCTGGCGCTGATGGAGGACTACCTCCAGACCGAGTGGCCGGATCTCGACGTCTTCCTCACCTCGGTCACCGAGCACTGGGCGGTGATCGCGCTGCAGGGCCCGAAGGCCCGCGACATCCTGACGACGCTGGTCTCGGACATCGACCTCGCGAACGAAGCCATGCCCCACATGTCGGTGCGCGAGGGCTTCGTCTGCGGCGTGCCGACCCGGCTGATGCGCGTCTCCTTCACCGGCGAGCTCGGATACGAGGTCAACGTGCCGGCCGATTACGGCCGGGCGGTGTGGGACGCGGTGTGGGCCGCGGGCCGACCCTACGGCATCACGCCCTACGGCACCGAGACCATGCACGTGCTGCGCGCCGAGAAGGGCTTCATCATCGTCGGCCAGGAGACCGACGGCACCGTGACGCCCGACGACGTCGGGCTCGGCGGCATGGTCTCCAAGGCGAAGCGCGACTTCGTCGGCAAGCGCTCGTTGGCGCGTCCCGATCTCGTGGCGCCCGGCCGCAAGCAGCTGGTCGGCCTCGCCACGGAGGATCCGAACGAGCTCCTCGACGAGGGCGCGCAGATCGTCATCGACCCGACTGCGCCGACGCCCATGCCGATGATCGGCCACGTCACCTCGAGCTACGTCAGCCCCGCCGCGGGCCGGACGATCGCGCTCGCGCTCGTCGCCGACGGCCGCGCCCGCATGGGCGAGATCGTCCACGTCACCACGCCGCGCGGCTTCGCCCGCGCGACGATCCGCGAGCCCGTCTTCGTCGACGCCGAGGGAGAGCGCGTCCATGCTCGAGACCCGTAACACCGCCGTGCGCACCGCGCCCCTGCCGCTGGCCAAGGAGGAGATCGCCGGGGTGGCGATCGAGCCGCTCGCGCCCCGCGCGCGCCTCTCCCTGCGGCTGCGCCCGGCCGAGGCGGCCCGCATCGGGTCGGTCGCCGGTCTCGCGCTCGATGTCGGCATCAACCGCACGAGCGACGCCGAGGGCCGCCGGGCGATGCGGCTCGGGCCCGACGAGTGGCTGATCCTGGGCGACGCCGACGAGGCCGAGGAGCTCGCCGCGCGGATCGCCGCCGAGCTCGCGGGCGTCTTCCACGCCCTCGTCGACGTCGGCCACCGCACTTGCGGGCTTCTCGTCCGCGGTGCGGATGCCGAGGCGGCGCTGAACGCCGGCTGCCCGCTCGACCTCGCGCCCTCGGCCTTTCCCGTGGGCATGGCGACGCGCACGGTGCTGGGCAAGTCCGAGATCCTGCTCGCCCGCGTCCGCGACGACGCCTTCGAGGTGGAGTGCTGGCGGTCCTTCGCGGAGTACGTCCGCGGGTTCCTCGTCGAGGCGGCGCGGGGGCTGTAGGGCATCCGCGAAAGCCGGAGTTCGGCCCATGATCAGCGTCTTCGAGCTCTTCAAGATCGGCATCGGGCCGTCGAGCTCCCACACGGTGGGGCCGATGGTGGCCGCCGCACGCTTCCTCGGCGACCTGCGCGAGCTGCCCGCTGCACCTGCGCGGGTGCGGGTGAGCCTGCACGGCTCGCTCGCCTTCACCGGCAAGGGCCACGGCAGCGACGTCGCGGTGTGCCTGGGCCTGCTCGGCGAGCGGCCCGACCGGGTCGACCCCGACGCCGTGCCGGGCCTCGTCGCGGGGCTCGAGGCGGAGAAGGCGATCCGCGTCGGCGGCGCGGCCGTCACCTTCGACCCGGGCTCGGACATCGTGCTCGACTTCGACGTCATGCTGCCGGGCCACACCAACGGCATGCGCTTCGCGGCGCTCGATGCCGAAGGCGGCGAGATCGTGTCGAAGATCTACTACTCGATCGGAGGCGGCTTCGTCGTCGACGACGAGGCCCGGGCGGCGCCGATCGACGTGCTCGCGCCGCTCCCCTTCGACAGCGCCGACGCCCTGCTCGACCTGTGCGCGCAGAAGGGCCTGACGATCGCGCAGGTCCAGCTCGAGAACGAGATGTCGCTGCGGTCGCGGGCCGAGATCGACGCCGGGCTCGACGCGGTCGCGGCGGCGATGCTCGCCTGCATCGACCGGGGGCTGCGCACCGGCGGCGTCCTGCCCGGCCGCTTCAAGGTGCGCCGGCGGGCGAAGGACCTGCATGCTCGGCTGGAGGCCGGCGAGCGCCTCAACGCCAGGTCGCCGAGCGAGGTGATGGACCGGGTCTCGACCTTCGCCATCGCCGTCAACGAGGAGAACGCCGCGGGCGGGCGCGTCGTCACCGCGCCGACCAACGGCGCGGCCGGCATCGTGCCGGCGGTGCTGCGCTACCTGCGTGAGATCTGCGAGGAGCCCTCCCTGGAGAAGACGCGCGCTTTCCTGCTCACCGCCGCCGCCATCGGCGGGCTGATCAAGCGCAACGCCTCGATCTCGGGGGCGGAGGTGGGCTGCCAGGGCGAGGTCGGCTCCGCCGCCTCGATGGCCGCCGCCGGCCTCGCCGCCGCGCTCGGCGCCACGCCGCAGCAGATCGAGAACGCCGCCGAGATCGCCATGGAGCACCACCTCGGCATGACCTGCGATCCGATCGGCGGGCTGGTGCAGATCCCCTGCATCGAGCGCAACGCCTTCGGCGCGATCAAGGCCATCGCCGCCGCCTCGCTCGCCATGCACGGCGACGGCATGCACCACGTCTCCCTCGACGAGGTGATCGAGACCATGCGCCAGACCGGCCTCGACATGCAGTCGAAGTACAAGGAGACCTCCCAGGGCGGGCTGGCCGTCAACGTGGCGGAATGCTGATCCCGCTGGCGGGTGGGGGCGAGTCGGGAGTAGCCACCGACCACTCGCCCCCTCCGGTCCGCTTCGCGGCCCACCTCCCGGTCTCCCCTCCCCCTTGCGGGGAGGGGTCGGGGGTGGGGGTCGTGCAGAACTTGCTCGACGGAGTTGCAGGGCTGCAGAAGCCGCTCGGCCGAACGTCCGAGCGGCAGCACTGCCCACCGACCCCCATCCGTCGGCTTCGCCGCCACCTTCCCCACAAGGGGGAAGGAAGGTGCGCCCCGACGCGACTGACCTCATCGGCGACGTCTACGCCCGCGAGATTCGTGAACGCCATAGCCCCGCAGGGGAGATCGGCGGCTCGAAGAGCCGACGGGTGGGGGCGAATACCTTGCTCAACCAGGAACCAGGCTCATGAAGCTCGAAGACCCGAAGTTCATCCTCAAGCTGTCCTGCGTGGACACGATCGGGATCGTCAGCGCGATCTCGGGCTTCCTCGTCCAGAACGGCTGCAACATCATCACGAACCAGCAGTTCGGCGACCGCGATACGGAGCGCTTCTTCATGCGCGTCGCCTTCACGCCCCTCGACGCGGCGACCACGGCCGAGCGGCTGCGCGGGCCGCTGCAGACGATCGCCGCGCGCTACGACATGGACTGGAGCCTGCACGAGACCGCGGAGCGCCCCAAGGTCGTGCTGATGGTCTCGAAGTTCGGGCACTGCCTCAACGACCTGCTGTATCGCTGGAAGATCGGCGCTCTCAAGGTCGACATCGTGGCCATCGTCTCGAACCACCGCGACTTCGCGCATCTGGCCTCGAGCTACGAGATCCCCTTCCACCACATGCCCGTGACGGCGCAGACGAAGCAGGCGCAGGAGGCCAGGCTCGCCGGGCTGATCGAGGAGACCGGCGCCGACCTCGTGGTGCTCGCGCGCTACATGCAGGTCCTGTCGGACGAGATGTGCCGCTTTCTGGAGGGGCGGGCGATCAACATCCACCACTCCTTCCTGCCGAGCTTCAAGGGCGCGGCGCCCTACACGCAGGCCTATGTCCGCGGCGTGAAGCTGATCGGGGCCACGGCGCACTACGTCACGCCCGACCTCGACGAGGGGCCGATCATCGAGCAGGAGGTCGCCCGCGTCACCCACGAGGACGGCCCCGCCGCGCTCACCGCGCTCGGCCGCGACGTCGAGAGCGTGGTGCTCGCCCGCGCCGTGCAGTTCCACGTCGAGCACCGCGTGCTCGTCAACGGCAATCGAACGGTCGTTTTCCGCTGACGGCGGGTGCTGCGCGGCGCGCACCCTGTGCGCACCGCGCAGCCGTTCACCTCACGCCGGCATGGCGGTCTCGACGAGCTTCGCCCAGAGCGAGACCCCGTAGGGGATCGCCGCGTCGTCGAAGTCGTAGGCCGGGTGGTGCACGCCCGCCGTATCGCCGTTGCCGAGGAAGATGTAGGCGCCCGGGCGGCTGTTGAGCATGTAGGAGAAATCCTCCGCGCCCATCAGCGGGGCGATGGACTGGTCGACCGCGCGCTCGCCGCCGATCGCGGCCGCGATCCCCGCCAGGAATTCCGTCTCGGCCGGGTCGTTCACGGTGACCGGATAGCCGCGGCGGTAGTCGACGCGGCCCGTCGCGCCCCAGGTGGCGCAGACGCTCTCGACCACGGCCTCGATGCGCGCCTCGCAGAGGTCGCGCACCGCCTCGGTGAGGGTGCGCGTCGTGCCCTTGAGATGGGCCGTCTGCGGAATGACGTTGTAGGTGTCGCCGGTCTTGATCATGCAGATCGAGATCACCGCGCTCTCGAGCGGGTCGACGTTGCGCGACACGATGCCCTGGAGCGCGACGACGAGCTGCGAGACGACCATCGCCGTGTCGACGCACTCGTGCGGGCGTGCGGCGTGGCCGCCCTTGCCCTCGACGTGGATGTCGAAATGGTCGGCCGACGCGAGCAGCGGGCCGGGGCGCAGCGCGAAGGCGCCGAGCGGCACGCCGGGCATGTTGTGCAGGCCGTAGACCTTCTGGACGCCGAATCGCTCCATCATGCCGTCCTTGACCATGGCGTCGCCGCCCGCGCCGCCTTCCTCCGCCGGCTGGAAGATCATCACCGCCGTGCCGTCGAAATTGCGCGTCTCGGCGAGATACCTGGCTGCGCCGAGCAGAATCGCGGTGTGGCCGTCGTGGCCGCAGGCGTGCATCTTGCCCGGCGTCTTGGAGGCGTGCGGCAGGCCGGTGATCTCCTGGATCGGCAGGGCGTCCATGTCGGCGCGGATGCCGATCACGCGCCCGCTTCCCGTCGAGCGGCCCTTGATGACGGCGACGACGCCGGTGCGGCCGATGCCCTCCACCACCTCGTCGCAGCCGAACTCCCGGCACTTCTGGGCGACGATGCCCGCGGTGCGGTGCACGTCGTAGAGCAGCTCCGGGTTCTCGTGGAAGTCGCGGCGCCAGACGCCGATCTCGTCGGCCATCTCGGCCACGCGGTTGATGACGGGCATGGGGTTCCTTGTCCTGGTAGGGCGCCGGACCTCGGGCGCCGTGTCGTCGACGAACTAAGCAGCCCGGGAGCGCGGGGGTCAATGGCGGCAGTCGTCGCGTCGCGCTGGGAAGATGCGCACGAGCCTCGCGGCGCCGTGACGTGTTGCGTGCGCGGACGCCGAATTCTAGTTGGTCCATCGCTCGGGGCCGACCGCACGAGCCAGGGCGCGCGGCTCCGCGGCGTCCCGGATCGCGACGGGAGCGGGCGGGCGCACGCTCGCAACACTGGACCGCGCCGCGCACGACGCACTAGGATGCTGCACCGGGAGTCGTCCGCATGGGGCGGCCCGCACGAACGAGGTGCGCGGATCGCGCGCGCCCATCCAGTGGAGAACGACCGCTCATGACGAAACGCTCTTCCGTCCTCGCGCTCGCCTCGGCCGCGCTTCTCTGCGCCACGGCGCTCGGCGCCTCCGCCGCCACCCTGCGCTACGCCAACCAGGGCGACCTCAAGTCGCTCGATCCCTACACGCTGAACGAGACGACCGCGAACGCGCATCTCGGGCACGTCTACGAGGGGCTGACCAAGCGCGGCAAGGATCTCTCCATCGAGCCGGGCCTCGCCGAGAGCTGGGAGATCCTCGACGACGGCAAGCGCTGGCGCTTCGAGCTGCGCGAGGGCGTGACCTTCCAGAACGGCAATCCGTTCACGGCGGACGACGTGCTGTTCTCCGCCGATCGCGTGCGCGCCACGGGCTCGAACTTCCAGACCCGCGTTCCCGCGAACGCGACCTTCGTCAAGATCGACGACTACACGGTCGACGTGGTGCTCGAGACGCCCAACCCGATCCTCAATGCCCAGTGGGATACCTGGTACATCATGGACCAGGAATGGGCGGTCGAGCACGGCGCAGAGATGCCGACGCCGGCCTCCGCCGAGACCCCGAGCCACGCCGCGCTCAACGCCAACGGCACCGGGCCCTTCAGCATCACCGTGCACGAGCCGGGCATCCGCACCGTGTTCACTGCCAATCCGAATTGGTGGGACGAGCCCGAGCACAATCTCGAGGAGATCGTCTTCACGCCGATCTCCTCGGACGCGACCCGCGTCGCGGCGCTGCTCTCGGGCGAGGTCGACGTGATCGAGCCCGTGCCGGTGCAGGACATCGAGCGCGTGCGCGCCTCCGGCCGCGCCGACGTGCTCACCGGGCCCGAGCTGCGCACCATCTTCCTGGGCTTCGACCAGGACCGCGACGAGCTGCTCTACTCGAACGTGACGGGCGAGAACCCCTTCAAGGACGTGCGCGTGCGCGAGGCCTTCATGCGCGCCATCGACGCCGACCTGATCCGCGACCGCGTCATGCGCGGGCTGTCGACACCGTCGGCGCTGATGATCGCGCCGGAGCTGTTCGCGCACTCGGACCAGTTCGAGCGCACCGCCTACGACCCGGACCGCGCCCGCGCGCTCCTCGCCGAGGCCGGCTATCCGGACGGGTTCGAGGTCGGCATGGATTGCCCGAACGACCGCTACGTCAACGACGAGTCGATCTGCCAGGGCGTGGTCTCCATGCTCGCGCGCGTCGGCGTGACGGTGAACCTCAACGCCCAGCCCAAGGCGCAGTACTTCGCCAAGGTGCTGCGCTCGGGCGGCTACGACACCTCGTTCTACCTGCTCGGCTGGACCCCCGGCACCTTCGACTCGCACAACGTGCTCAACGACCTGCACGGCTGCCGCGCCGAGGGCTCGCCCCGCGGCGAGACCAATCTCGGCGGCTATTGCAACGAAGAGGTGGACGCGCTGATCGAGCGGATCCTGGTCGAGTCCGACGAGGATGCGCGCAACGCGCTGATCAAGCAGGCCTACGAGATCACCACGGGCGAGTTCGCCTACGTGCCGCTGCACCAGCAGGCGCTGGCTTGGGGCGTGGCGGACGGCGTCGAGCTCGTGCAGCGCGCCGACAACCAGGTGCTGCTGTACTGGGTCCGCAAGGGCGAGTAACGCCCGATCCCCTCACCGGCGGCGGCGGAGCGTCCCTCCTCCGCCGCCGCTCCTTTTTTTCGAAACGGTCCCATGCTCGCCTTCATCATCCGCCGCGTCCTGCAAGCGATCGGCGTCCTCGTCGCGGTCGGCTTGATCTCGTTCTCGATGTTCCGCTTCGCGGGCGACCCGATCAACCAGCTCGTGTCGCTCGACACGCCCGCCGCCGAGCGCGAGGCGCTGCGCGACGCGCTCGGCCTCGACGACCCCGTGCCGGCCCAGTTCTTCCGCTACATCGTCAAGGCGGCCCAGTTCGACTTCGGCATCTCCTACCAGTTCCGGCAGCCGGTCTCCGACATGCTGGCGAGCCGCGCCCCGGCGACGCTCGAGCTCGCCATCGTGGCGACGATCTTCGCGATGGTGGTGGGCATCCTGATGGGCGTCTACTCGGCGCTCAGGCGCGACAGCGCGCTCGCCAAGCTGTTCCAGGCGGTGTCCCTGATCGGTATCTCGCTGCCGACCTTCCTCATCGGCATCCTGCTCATCTACGTGTTCTCGGTCTCATTGGGCTGGCTGCCCTCCTTCGGACGCGGCGAGGTGGTGCGGCTCGGCGGCTGGACGACGGGGCTGCTGACGTCCTCCGGCTGGGCGGCGATCCTGATGCCGGCGATCACGCTCGGCCTGTTCCAGATGACGCTGATCATGCGCCTCGTGCGCGCCGAGATGCTGGAGGTGCTGCGGGCCGACTACATCCGCTTCGCCCGGGCCCGGGGCCTCACCGACCGGTCCGTCAACTTCGGGCACGCGCTGAAGAACACTCTGATCCCGGTGATCACCGTCGCGGGCCTGCAGTTCGGCTCGGTGATCGCCTTCGCGATCATCACCGAGACCGTGTTCCAGTGGCCCGGCATGGGCCTGCTCTTCGTCCAGGCCGTGCAGAACGTCGACATCCCCATCATGGCCGCCTACCTGTTGTTCGTCGGCGCGATCTTCGTGGTGATCAACCTGATCGTCGACATCCTCTACACGATCGTCGACCCGCGCCTGCGCAGCTCGCTGCGCGCGCCGACCTGAGGAGCGCCCCCATGCGAAACCCCGCTCCCACCGGCGACCTCGAGACCGAGGAGAAGGCGGCGATCGAGCGCCAGCCTTCGCTGCTCCTGCGCGCGCTGGACAGCGACATCTTCGCGAGCTTCGTGCGCTCGAAGCTCACCATCGTCGCCGCCGTGGTGACGCTGCTGTTCCTGCTGCTCGCGATCTTCGCCGGCGTGGTCTCGCCGCAGAACCCGTTCGATCCGGCCGAGCTCGACCTGTTCAACTCCCGCCTGCCGCCGATCTGGGCGGACATGGGCACGATGCCCTACGTGCTCGGCACGGACGAGCAGGGCCGGGACATGTTCTCCGCCATCGCCTACGGCCTGCGGATCTCGCTCGTCGTCGGCTTCGCGGGCGTCTTCCTCGCCGCCGGGATCGGGATCACGCTCGGCCTGCTCGCCGGCTATCTCGGCGGCGTGGTCGACACGGTGGTGATGCGCATCGCCGACGTGCAGCTCACGTTTCCGGCGATCCTGATCGCGCTGCTCATCGACGGTGTGGCGAAATCCGTCCTGGGCGGCCAGCTCGACGAGATGACGACCCTCTCCGTGCTGGTCTTCGCGATCGGTCTCTCGTTCTGGGTGCAGTACGCCCGCACCGTGCGCGGCTCGGTGATGGTGGAGAAGAACAAGGACTACGTCGCGGCCGCCAGGCTGATCGGCCTTCCGGCGCCGGTGATCATGGTGCGCCACGTGCTGCCCAACGTGATGGGGCCGGTGCTGGTGATCGCCACGATCAACCTCGCGCTCGCGGTGATCACCGAGGCGACCCTGTCCTTCCTCGGGTCGGGCATGCCCGACACGATGCCCTCGCTGGGAACCCTGATCCGGATCGGCAACAACTACCTGTTCTCGGGCGAGTGGTGGATCATCGCCTTCCCCGGCATCGCGCTGGCGCTGCTGGTGCTCGCGATCAACCTTCTCGGGGACTGGCTGCGCGATGCCCTGAACCCGAAGTTGCGGTGACGCCCAAGGAGCGGGCGCTTGCCTTTGCTTTCATCCACGAAGCCCCGTAAGTGCCCGTGACAACACGGCAACGGGGCCTCTATGATCCCGGCATCGGCCGTCGAGAGCGCCTCCAGAACGCGCCGGGCCCATGAATGGAGAGGACGAATGTCAGCCACTCGCACCACCCTCGCCGCCGTACTGCTCGGGGCGACGTTCCTGACCGCGGTGTCCGCCGACGCCCGCACCCTGCGCTGGGCGCGCGTCGGCGACGCGCTCACGATGGACCCGCACGCCCAGAACGAGGGCCCGACCCATGCGCTCAACCACCACATCTACGAGCCTCTGGTCGGGCGCGACCGCGAGGGCGAGATGGTCGGCCTGCTGGCCACCGAGTGGATGATCGATCCCGAGGATCCGAATTCCTGGATCTTCACCTTGCGTCAGGGTGTGACCTTCCATAACGGCAACCCCTTCGACGCCGACGACGTGGTGTTCTCGATCGAGCGCGCCACCTCGCCGACCTCGGACATGAAGGGCCTGCACGGCACGGTCACAGGGGCCGAGAAGATCGACGACCACACCGTCCGGATCGTCTCCTCCGGCCCGAACCCACTCCTGCCGAACAACCTGACCAACACGTTCATCATGGACAAGGAGTGGTCGGAGGAGAACGACGTCGTCGAGCCGCAGAACTTCGCCGCCGGCGAGGAGACCTTCGCGGTGCGCAACGCCAACGGCACCGGCCCGTACGTGCTGCAGTCGCGCGAGGCGGAGATCCGCACCGTGCTGACCCGCAACGAGGACTACTGGGGCATGGGCGAGGTCCCGCTCGAGGTGACCGAGATCGTCTACACGCCGATCAAGGAAGCGGCGACGCGCGTCGCGGCGCTGCTGTCGGGCGAGGTGGACTTCGTGCAGGACGTGCCGGTGCAGGACATCGACCGGCTCGGCTCGACGAGCGGGCTGAAGGTCAACCTGGGCGCCGAGAACCGGGTGATCTTCTTCGGCATGGACGTCGGCTCCGACGACCTCGAGACCGACGACGTCGAGGGCGCCAACCCCTTCGCCGACGTGCGCGTGCGCCAGGCCATGAACATGTCCGTCAATCGCGACGCGATTCAGCGCGTCGTGATGCGCGGCCAGGCGATGCCGGCCGGGATCATCTCGCCGCCCTTCGTCAACGGCTGGACCGAGGAGCTCGACGAGCTGCCGCCGGTCGACATCGAGCAGGCCAAGGCGCTGATGGCCGAGGCCGGCTACGCGGACGGCTTCACCGCCACGATGCACTGCCCGAACGACCGCTACCTCAACGACGAGGCGATCTGCCAGGCGGCCGTCAACGCCTTCGGCCAGATCGGCATCACGGTGAACCTGGTTTCGCAGTCGCGCTCGCTCCACTTCCCGCTGATCCAGCGCGAGCCGCCGGAGACGGACCTCTACCTGCTGGGCTGGGGCGTGCCGACCTTCGATTCCGAGTACATCTTCTCGTTCCTGTACCACACCCGCGACGGCGGCTCGTACGGCACCTGGAACCCGACCGAGTACTCGAACCCCGAGGTCGACGAGATGATCAAGTCGCTCGCCTCGGAGACGAACATCGAGGCGCGCAACGCGACGATCGCCGACATCTGGGAGATCCTGAAGGCCGAGACGATCTACATTCCGATCCACACCCAGATGCTCGCCTACGCGATGAAGGACAACGTCGACATCCCGGTCGACGCCGAGAACCAGCCGAAGATGAAGTACGTGGACTTCGCCGACTGAGGGCCGCGCCTACCCGCCCGGCGCGCCGGGCGGGCCTCTCGCGACGGGAGACGGCTCGCGCCGCCTCCCGTCGCCTCTTCAGGAAACACCCGTTCGAAATGATCGCGAGATGATCGCCTACATCCTCCGCAGCCTCGCCCAGGGCGCCCTCGTGCTGCTCGCGGTCGCATTCATCGCCTTCTCGATGTTCCGCTTCGTCGGCGACCCCGTCGCCAACATGGTCGGGCAGGAGGCCACCATCGAGGACCGAGAGCAGCTGCGCGAGCGGCTCGGTCTCGATCGTCCGTTCCCGATCCAGTACGCGATCTTCGTGCGCAACGCCGTGCAGGGCGACTTCGGCATCTCCTACCGCCAGGCCCGCCCGGTCTCCGCGCTGATGCTGGAGCGCCTGCCCGCGACCCTGGAGCTCGCGCTGCTGTCGGCCCTGTTCGCCACCGCGGCGGGCGTGGGGCTCGGCGTCTACGCCGCGATCCGGCGCGACGGCTGGCTGGCGCACGTGGTCATGACCGTCTCGCTCATCGGCGTGTCGCTGCCCACCTTCCTGATCGGCATCGGCCTGATCTACCTGTTCGCGGTGGAGCTGCGCTGGCTGCCCTCCTTCGGCCGCGGCGAGGTGGTGCGGATCGGCTGGTGGACGACGGGGCTGCTCACCGAATCGGGCCTCAAGTCGCTCGTCCTGCCGGTGCTGACGCTCGGCTTCTTCCAGCTCACGCTGATCATGCGCCTGGTGCGCTCGGAGATGCTGGAGGTGATGCGCTCGGAATTCATCCGCTTCGCGCGCGCCCGCGGCATTCCGGAGCGCACGATCGAGTTCCGCCACGCGCTGCGCAACACCTTGATCCCGGTGGTGACCATCGCCGGCCTCCAGCTCGGCTCGATCATCGCCTTCGCCATCGTGACCGAGACGGTGTTCCAGTGGCCGGGGCTGGGCGCGCTGTTCGTCGGCGCCGTTCAGTTCGCCGACGTGCCGGTGATGGCGGCCTACCTCGTCTTCGTGGCCTTCGTCTTCGTGGTCGTGAACCTGATCGTGGACCTCACCTACGTCCTGCTCGACCCGCGGCTGCGGGGCGGCAAGGCGCTGGCGAAGTAGGGAGGGGCGGATGACGAACGACCCGCTGACGAAGGACGCCATGAGCCCCGATCCGAAGACGGACCCCACCCCGCGCACCGGGCCCGCGGTCGACACCGCCCACGGCCCCCCCGTCGGCGACATGATCGAGACGCCTGCGGCGCGCATGGGCGTCCTCGCCCGAGCCTGGGATTCGGACATCGCCTATTCCTTCCGCGGCTCGCCGGTGACGATCGTCTCCGCGATCGTCGCGGCGCTGATGATCTTGGCTGCGGTCTTCGCGCCGTGGATCACGCCGCAGGACCCGTTCGACGCCGCGCAGCTCAACCTGATGGACGGCTTCACGCCGCCGGGCGTGCCCAACGAGTTCACCGGCAACGAATACGTCTTCGGCACCGATCCGCAGGGGCGTGACATGTACTCCGCCGTGTTCTACGGCGCGCGGGTGTCGCTGCTCGTGGGCCTCGCCTCCGTCGTGTTCTCGCTCACCGTCGGGGTGACGCTGGGGCTCGTCGCAGGCTATCTCGGCGGGCGCACCGAGGCGCTGATCATGCGCATCGCCGACATCCAGCTGTCGTTCCCGGCGATCCTGGTGGCGCTGCTCGTCTTCGGCATCGCGCGCGGCGTGATCCCCCCGGCGCAGCAGGAGCAGGCGACGCTGTTCGTGCTGATCCTCGCGATCGGCATCTCGAACTGGGCGCAGTACGCCCGCACCGTGCGCGCGACGACGCTGGTGGAGAAGTCCAAGGTCTACGTGGACGCGGCGCGCCTGATCGGGCTCAAGCCCTTCGTGGTCATGGTCAAGCACGTGCTGCCCAACGTCACCGGGCCGGTGCTGGTGATCGCGACCATCAACCTCGCGCTCGCCATCATCGAGGAGGCGACGCTCTCCTTCCTGGGCGCCGGCATGCCGCCGACCCAGCCCTCGCTCGGCACGCTGATCCGCATCGGCCAGCAATACCTGTTCTCCGGCGAGTGGTGGATCCTGTTCTTCCCGGCGATGGCGCTGGTGCTGCTCGCCCTGTCGATCAACCTCTTGGGGGATTGGCTGCGGGATGCGCTCAATCCGAAGCTGAGGTGATCGAATGGCCGAAAGCCTGGAGACCGGCGATCCGTTCGCATCCCTCGACGCGGTCCGCGGCGGGTCTGTACGATCACCGAAGCGGAGGCAGAATGGGACCCACGGTCGTCTCCACGAATTGCACAACCGAAATAGCAACATCCATGGTCAGATACAATGACTGAACCAGTCCTCTCCGTGCGCGATCTCCACGTCGCGTTCCACACGCGCCGCGGCGTCCTGAAGGCCATCGACGGCGTCTCGTTCGACATCGCCAAGGGGGAGGTGCTGGGCGTGGTGGGCGAATCCGGCGCGGGCAAGTCCGTGACGGGCGCGGCGGTGATCGGGCTGATCGATCCGCCCGGGCGCATCGTCGGCGGCGAGATCCTGCTGTCGGGCAAGCGAATCGACAACTTGCCCCCGGAAGAGATGCGCAAGGTGCGCGGCCGACGCATCGGCATGATCTTCCAGGACCCGCTCACCTCGCTCAACCCGCTCTACAAGATCTCCGAGCAGCTGGTCGAGACGATCACGACCCATACCGACCTGTCCCAGGCCAAGGCGCGCCAGCGGGCGATCGACCTCCTGGCCGAGGTCGGCATCCCGGCGCCGGAGAAGCGCATCGACTCCTACCCGCACGAGTTCTCCGGCGGCATGCGCCAGCGCGTGGTGATCGCGCTCGCCTTGTGCGCGGAGCCCGAGCTGATCATCGCCGACGAGCCGACGACGGCGCTCGACGTCTCGGTCCAGGCGCAGATCATCGCGCTCCTGAAGCGGCTCGGGCGCGAGCACGGCACCGCGATCATGCTCGTCACCCACGACATGGGCGTCATCGCCGAGACGGCGGACCGGGTGGCGGTGATGTATGCCGGGCGCATCGCCGAGGTCGGCCCCGTGCGCGAGGTGGTGCAGAACCCGCTGCACCCCTACGCCAAGGGCCTGATGGGCGCGATCCCGACGCTCATGGGCGAGGACCCGCGGCTCGTGCAGATCCCCGGCTCGATGCCGCGGCTCACCCGCATCCCGCGCGGCTGCGCCTTCAACCCGCGCTGCGACTATCGCTTCGACCGCTGCACGGTCGATCGCCCCTCGCCCGTCGATCAGCGCGGCCACAAGGTCGCCTGCCACCTCTACGACCCGGCCTCGGGCGCGCATTACGTCGGCGACGATGCGACACTGCGGGCCGCCGCTCCCAACGAGGAGGCTTCCGCGTGAGCTCGTCCGTTCCCTTCGTCCGCGTCACGGATCTCGAGCGCTCGTTCGACGTGTCCAAACCCTGGCTGAACCGCGTCCTCGAGGGCGGCAGCAAGCAGTATCTCAAGGCCGTGGACGGCGTCTCCTTCGACATCCCCCGGGGCGAGACCTTCGCGCTCGTCGGCGAATCCGGCTCCGGCAAGTCCACCGTCGCGCGCATGGTCGTGGGCCTGCTGCCGCCGTCCGGCGGCGGGGTGACGATCGACGGCATCTCCATGAGCGATCCGCGCGCCGACGTCGCGCGCCAGCAGCTGCGCCGGCGCATCCAGATGGTGTTCCAGGACCCGTTCGCGAGCCTCAACCCGCGCTGGCGGGTCGACCGGATCGTCGCCGAGCCGATCCGCGCCTTCGAGCTCGCCGAGGGCGAGGCGGACATCCGCGCGCGGGTGGGCGAGCTCCTGACGCTGGTGGGCCTGCACCCCGACGACGGCGTGAAGTACCCCCACGAGTTCTCCGGCGGCCAGCGCCAGCGCGTGGCGATCGCCCGCGCGCTCGCCTCGAACGCGGAGTTCCTGGTCTGCGACGAGCCGACCTCGGCGCTCGACGTCTCGGTCCAGGCGCAGATCCTCAACCTGATGCGGGACCTGCAGGACAAGTTCGGGCTGACCTACCTGTTCATCAGCCACAACCTCGCCGTCGTGCGCCACATGGCGACGCAGGTGGGGGTGATGTATCTCGGGCGCATCGTCGAGATCTCGCCGGGGCGGGAGCTGTTCTCGAACCCCAAGCACCCATACACGCGCATGTTGCTCGACGCGGTTCCCGATCTCGCCATGTCCGGGCGCGAGCGCACGCCCGTGGCGGGCGAGATCCCCAACCCGATCAACCCGCCCACCGGCTGCACCTTCAACCCGCGCTGCCCCTTCGCCAACGAGCGCTGCCGCGCCGAGCGCCCGCCGCTCGAAGGCGGGGTGGCCTGCCACGCGGTGCACGAGGGGCGGCTCGACGTGAAGACCGCGGCGTGAAGCGAGGGCGTCAGCCCTCCCGCTTCCCTCGGCGCAGCAACGCCGGCAGAATCGCCTTCGGGCGCTTCGTCCGGAACTGGCCGCGCTCGACGGCGGCGAACAGGACGGCGGCGACGACGGCGCTGGTGACGAACCACATTCCGGTGTAGCTCGCTCCCGCGACGACCGTGGCGAAGCCGGCGGCGAGCGCGGCGAGCGCGCCGGGGGCCACGGCCGCGTGGATGCGCCCGACGCCGCGCGCGGCCGACCAGAGCCCGACCGCCAGCGCCGCGGCGCCCACGAGCCCGAGATCGATCCAGATCTCGAAGAGGCTGGTCCGCGGGGCATTCCCGGCGACGAGGCCGACGCCGCTCCCGCGCAGGGCCGTCTCGAAGCCCCAGCCGGTGACGAGCCGCACCGGATCGGCGAGGATCATCGCGCGCCACGCCTCGAATGCGCCGACGAGCGCCGGCGGCGCATAGCCGTCCAGCCCGCCGAGCAGGAAGGCGAGCGCCGGCGCGAGCAGGATCAGCCCGCCCCCGCCATAGGCGACGATCCGGACCGCGAGATCCGGCCGCGACGCGGCGACGAGGTAGACGGCCGCACCCGCCAGGAAGCCGACGAAGCCGAGCGACGTCGGCGCGAGCCCGGTGGCGACGGCGACCGCGAGGACGAGCGCGACGCTCTGCACGTCGCGCCGGCGCGAGTGCAGCCACGCCGCCGCGGGCCAGAGCAGCAGCGCGAGGGCGACCACGCCGCGGTCGAGGGTCAGCGCGTCCTCGTCCCAGGCGGGGCGGCGGTCGAGGACGACGAGGCCGATGGCGAGAAGGCCGGCGAGCCCCACGCCGATCGCGAGCGGGTACAGGTTCGCCGAGCGCATCCGTTCCGGCAGCGCGGCGTAGCCGACGACGCCCAGCGCCAGCGTCGCCCCGAGGTTGCCGAGCCGCTCGGCCGCTGGTCCCGCGAACGGCGCCCAGGCGAGCGAAAGGACGGCCCAGCCGACCGCGATCAGCGCGGCGATGCCGGCGATCGACCCCGCCAGGCTGCCCAGGCTCGCGGAGAGGCGCCTGTGCTCGCCGTCCACCAGGGCCGCGATGACGAGGAGCGCGATCCCGATCGGCGCGAGCACGACCACGCCGCGCCGGGTGAGGAGCGCCACGGCGGGCAGCGCGATCATCAGGATCGCGAAGCCGAGACGGCGCAGCAGCGCCGCGGCTTCCGCCGCGGGATCTCTCTGAGGGGAACGAGGGCGCGCCATGGTCGCGGTTGCCTGACCGGTCTCGATGTTCCAAACACGCGTCCGTCGGGCGGGCGCGCCGCTTCGCGAACCGTGTCACGTTATCAGATCGCCGGGGCGCAGGCCTGTGCGCCGAATGCAACACTCGACGCATGGCGTTCGACGGGGGGAGGAGACGAGATGGGGCAGGCGAAGCGGCTCGTTCTGGTCGGCGGGGGGCACGCGCACGCCCTCGTGCTCGACGCGCTGCGCAAGCGCCCGGAGGCCGGTGTCTCCGTCACGCTGGTCTCCCCGGCGCGGGCTTCCCCCTATTCCGGCATGCTGCCAGGGCACATCGCCGGGCTCTATACCCGCGAGGCCATGCATATCGACGTCGCGCGCCTCACGGCGCAGACCGGAGGCCGCTTCGTGGGCGAGGCGGCGGTGCGGATCGACCCCGACGCGAGGGTGGTGACGACGGACGCGGGGACGGCGGTCCCCTACGACATCCTCTCGCTCGACATCGGCATCACCCCGGACCTGTCGGGCATCGAGGGCGCGCAGGCGCACGCCATCGCGGTGAAGCCCATCGGCGACCTGCTCGAGAAGACCGACCGGCTGGTCGCCGCGGCGCGCGCGCCGGGGGGCCCGCGCGACGTCGTCGTGGTGGGCGGCGGCGCCGCGGGGCTGTGCCTCGCCTTCGCGCTGGCGCGACGGCTGCGCCAGGAGGCACGTGGGGACGAGGCCGGCGGCGCGGGGGGAGATTTCCGCTTCACGCTCGTCACCGCCCACGCGCTGCTCCCCGACCTCAACGGCCGCGCCCGGCGGCTCGCCCGCGCCCGGCTCGCCGAGACCCGCATCGGCCTCGTCGAGAACGACCGCGTCGCGGCGGTCGCGCCCGACGCCGTCACGCTGGCGAGCGGCCGTGCGATCGCGGCGGACGCGACGCTGGTCGCCGTCGGCGCCGGCGCTCCGGGCCTGATCGCCGCATCCGGCCTGCCCGTCGACGCCCACGGCTTCCTCGCGGTGCGCCCCACGCTCCAGGCGGTGGGGCGCGACGAGATCTTCGGCGCCGGCGATTGCGCGACCTCCGTCACCGACCCGCGCCCGAAGGCCGGCGTCTTCGCCGTGCGCCAGGGCCCGGCCCTCGTCGAGAACCTGCGCCGCTTCGCTCGGGCCGAGCCCCTCGCCCCCTTCCAGCCCCAGACCGACTGGCTCGTCCTGATGTCCACCGCCGACGGCCGCGCCATCGCCGCGCGGGGCGCCCGGCTCGCGATCGAGGGCCGGGCGGCGTGGTGGCTCAAGGACCGGATCGACCGGAGATTCGTGGAGGGGCTCGGGTGAGGGGCGCTCAGCGGGCGGGCCTGTTCGAGAGCCCGACGCCGCCGGCGGCGAGCGCGAAGCCGACGAGGGCCGGTGTGAAACGTCTGCTGCGTGACATAGCGGACGCTGCCGACGTTTCCGCCGCCGCCGTCGCATACGGGGGGCGCGAGGTTAGCCTTGCAACCAAAGCCGGAGAGCCTATGATCTTGTATGCTCACCAATGTGCTGTGCTCGCCCGCTATCCTCAGCGCGGGGATTACATCATGCTTCTCTTTCTACATCGGCGGTTAAGAGGAAGGGCGTCAAAATGACTGATGAGGACGCGGATTTTTGGAAGCAGCTGCTAGAGGGTGTAAGCCGGCTGGAAAAGGCATGGGGACTCGACGATGGAACACTCTTATCGTTTGCTGACGACGTCGACGATTGGACTTTCATCTTAAGATCGGCGGCTATCGTTGAGACCATTCTGAAATCCGCAGTATTCGACCGACTGACGGCAAGTATGCGGGCTTCTCCTATGGCATTTGGTGCTCCACCGGCGTCTCTGTTGACAGCTATGAACGCGCGCGAGATCGATACGATCGAAAGAGTTGTATTTCGAGCAAACATCAGGGGTTCATCGGGTAGCGTGGAAAAAATGGCCACTAGCTTGGGTCTGATAGATACGCAGGATATTAAATTCATCTCTGCTCTAATTGAGATAAGAAACCTATACGCGCATTCTATACGATATCAAAGGCGAAGCATTGCCTCAATCCTAAGCGAAAAAACGGAAGAGCAATTTAAATCAAGGAAGAAGGATCTGAGTTATGGAATCAAGGTTCAGTTCGGCGATTATCAGGCTGGTCGATCCGAGATCGGTGAGGGATTAATAGTGTTTTTACTGAAAATGGCTAAAAGAACACAACCTTCCGAAACAGTAGCGGAAGGTATTTTATCCCTCCTCTTTCAAGCAGGAGAGGAAGCGGAAGCCTAACTATAAGATTGTTACATATGGAATTCTGGTCTCCGTTGTGTCAGTGAGATCGACGTTTGCAATCGTCCGAGATCCACACAAACCGCGACCCCACCACCCCCACGCAAGCCTCGTCCCTCATCCTGCGCGACGTCTGAGACGTCATACGGGCGGGAAACATGGCGAAGGCGATCGCGGCGGGGACGCCGTCGGACAATCGGGGCATACGCGACATCGGGTTCGCGGTGGGCATCGTCGTCATCCTGACGATCCTGTTCCTGCCCATTCCCGCCGTCCTGATCGACCTCGGGCTCGCGCTCTCGATCGCGCTGTCGATCCTCATCCTGATGGTGGCTCTGTGGATCCAGAAGCCGCTCGAGTTCTCCGCCTTTCCCACCGTGCTGCTCATCGCCACCATGCTGCGGCTGGCGCTCAACATCGCCACCACGCGCATGATCCTGTCCGAGGGCGACCAGGGCGGGGCGGCGGCGGGGATGATCATCGACGGCTTCTCGCAGCTCGTTATGTCCGGCGACTTCGTCATCGGTCTCATCATCTTCGCCATCCTGGTGACGGTGAACTTCATCGTCATCACCAAGGGCGCCACCCGCATCGCCGAGGTCGGCGCGCGCTTCACGCTCGACGCCATCCCCGGCAAGCAGATGGCGATCGACGCCGACCTCTCGGCGGGGCTGATCGACGACAAGGAGGCGCAGCGCCGCAGGCGGGAGCTCGAGGAGGAGAGCTCCTTCTTCGGCGCCATGGACGGCGCCTCCAAGTTCGTACGCGGCGACGCCATCGCCGGGCTGATCATCACCGCGATCAACATGCTCGGCGGCATCATCATCGGCACGACCCGCCACGGCATGGAGCTCGGGGCCGCGGCCGACGCCTTCGTCAAGCTCTCGGTGGGCGACGGGCTCGTGACGCAGATCCCGGCGCTGATCGTGTCGCTGGCCGCGGGCCTGCTGGTCTCGAAGGGCGGTACCCGCGGCTCGGCGGAGGAGACCGTCACGGGCCAGCTCGTCGGCTATCCGCGCGCGCTCTTCGTCGCCGCCGGCGTGATGCTGCTGCTCGCGGTGACGCCGGGCCTGCCGTTCTTCCCGCTGATGCTGCTCGCGGTGATCCTCGCCTTCGGCGCCTGGGCGATCCCGCGCCGGATCCGGGCCGAGGCCGCGCACCGCGACATGCTGAAGCTCGAGGAGGAGACCCGGGTCGAGGAGGAGACCAAGGATTCGGTCAAGGAGCAGCTGCGCACGCCCGAGATCGAGCTCGTGCTCGGCAAGCAGCTCTCGGCCGAGCTGCTCACCACCCACGGCGAGCTCGCCCACCGCGTCTCGAAGATGCGCCGCAAGTTCGCGCGCCAGTACGGCTTCGTCGTCCCCGAGATCAAGCTCTCGGATTCGCTCACACTGCCGCGCAAGGGCTACGAGATCCGCATCCACGGCACGCCCATCGCCGCGAGCGAGCTGCGCATCGGCGAGGTCATGGTGATCACCGGCCATGCTAAGCCCGACGTGCCCGGCGACGACGCCCGCGAGCCGGCCTTCGGCATGCCGGCCATGTGGATCGCCGAGAGCTACGCCGCGGAGGCCAAGCGCGAGGGCTTCCAGCCGATCGACAACCTCTCGGTGCTGCTCACCCACCTCTCCGAGGTCATCCGCAACAACCTGCCGCAGCTCCTCTCCTACAAGGACATGCGCGCGCTGCTCGACCGGCTCGACCCGGAGTACAAGCGCCTGATCGACGACATCGTGCCCTCGCAGATCTCGTATTCGGGCCTGCAGGGCGTGCTCAAGCTACTGCTCGCCGAGCGCGTCTCGATCCGCAACCTCAACCTCATCCTCGAGGCCATCGCCGAGATCGCGCCCCACGTGCGCCGCTCCGAGCAGGTGGTCGAGCACGTGCGCATGCGCATGGCCCAGCAGATCTGCGGCGACCTCACCGAGGGCGGATCCTTGCGGGTGCTGCGGCTCGGCAATCGCTGGGACCTCGCCTTCCACCAGTCGGTCAAGCGCGACGCCAAGGGCGAGATCGCCGAGTTCGACATCGACCCGCGCCTGCTCGAGGAGTTCGGCCAGGCGGCCTCCGTGGCGATCAAGCAGCGGCTGGAGCAGGGCAAGCCCTTCGCCATCGTCACCGCGCCGGACGCGCGCCCCTACGTGCGCATGGTCATCGAGCGGCTGTTCCCGACGCTGCCGGTGCTCAGCCACGTCGAGATCCCCCGCGGCGTCGACATCGAGAGCCTGGGGACCGTCGCGTGAACCTGCTCTCGCCGGACCTGATCCTCGGCGTCTTCCTGGTGTTCTGCCGCATCGGCGGCTGCCTGATGCTGATGCCGGGCTTCTCCTCCTTGCGCGTGCCGCCGCAGGTGCGCCTGTTCATCGTGCTTGGCGCCACGCTGGCGCTGGCGCCGGTGGTGCTGCCCACCGTCCTGCCCGCCGTCGCGGGCGCGTCGAACGCCGGCATCCTGGCGCTGATCGTCACCGAGATCCTGATCGGCGCGCAGATCGGCGTGATCGGGCGGATCTTCTACCTCGCGCTCCAGACCATGGCGCATGCGAGCGCCATGCTGATCGGCTTCGGCGCCATGCCCGGCGCGCCGGTGGACGAGCTCGAGCCGGTGCCGCCGCTCACCTCGCTGGTGATGCTCTCGGCCACCGCGCTCCTGTTCATCTCGAACCTCCATTGGGAGATCTTCCGCGGGCTGGTGATCTCCTACGAGACGATCCCGCTCGTCACCGGCTTCGATCCGCGAACCGCGCTGGTCGGCCTCGCCGACCGGGTCGGCGAGGCGTTCCTGCTGGCGCTGCGCATTGCGAGCCCCTTCGTGGTGTTCGCCTTCCTGGCGAACTTCGCGCTCGGCGTGATGAACAAGCTCGCCCAGCAGATCCCGATCTACTTCGTCGCGCTCCCCGCGGTGCTCTTCGCCGGCCTTATGGTGTTCTACTTCGTCGCCGGCGAGTTCCTGGCGCTGTTCACCGCGGGCTTCGCGGATTGGCTGAGGGTGGGGTGATGGGCGTGACACCCGCGCGGACACCTTTCTCCGGACGGCGCAGGGCCGCACGCGCGTCCGACCTCTCGGTGGGGGCGTCGGCGTTCACGAAAGCCTGCCCGGCCGGGACCTGCGAAGCTCGCAGCAGCCGGGATGCAGGGCGCTCTCCCCTCTCCCTGGTGGAGAGGGGCCGGGGGTGTGGGGCGTTCGGGTTGGCCCGAAGGCCGGGGAAGCCTCGTGAAGAGCGCCTGCAACGCCCATTTCGCTCGTCCTGCACGCCCCACACCCCCCACCCCTCTCCACAAGGGAGAGGGGAGTCCGGTCGCGACCTTGGACGAAGCGAGCGGAGACCGGACATGCGCGAACGGCAGTGCCCTGCCGGGCACGACGGCGGCGCATTGCCGACGCTTGGGGATGCCCGGCGCGCCTCCTCGGAGGCCGCGCCGTGACCGACGCCCGCTCCCGCCACAAGGCGCTGGCACGCATTCATGCCGTGCAGGCGCAGAAGCGCCGGCTCGAGGAGTGGAAGCTCGCCGACTTCGCCCGGCGCGCGAGGGCGGTCGCGGATGCCGAGGCGCAGACGATCGCGGCGATGAACGACGGGTCGCCGCTGCATGGGCTCTTCGTCGAGCAGACCGCACGGCGGCTCGAGAGCCTCGCCCGTCAGCGCCGCAGCCTGGAAGCCGCGATCGCGCGCCAGGGCGAGGCGGTGCGGGCCGAGGCGCGCCGCGAGAAGGCGGCCGATGCACTGCTCTCGGACGCGGCCCGCAAGGCCGAGGAGGAGCGCCGCCGCATCGCCGATCTGGAGGCGCTCGAGGCCTTTCTCGCCCGTGCGAACGCGGACGCAAGCCTGGCGTAAGGGCGCGGCCGTAGGCTCCGGGCCACGATCCCGGACATGCCGAGGAGGACCAGAGCCATGACCATCAGCCCGCCGTCCGACATCGTGCTCGAGGTGGCCCGCGCCGCCGACCCGGCGAAGCTCGCCGCCGCCACCGAGCGCCTGCGCGACATCGCCGCCGCGCGCGGCCGCGACACCGGCGCTTTCGAGACCCTCGTCGCCCAGGCGGCGCCGGGCGGGAACGCCGCGCCCGCGCCGGTCCCGCCCGCCCGCTTCGACGCCGATCGCGCGCGCGTGCGGCTCGCCAACCTCGAGACGCTCGGCGCGCCGCCGGCTCGGCCGATCGGCGCCGGCGCCGACCTGCCGGCCCCGCGCGCGGCGCCGGCCCACGAGACGCCCGCCGTGCGGTTCGAGGCGCAGTTCCTGCGCACCGTCGTGGAGACGATGCTGCCCGATACGCAGTCTCTCTACGGCGAGGGCACGGCCGGCTCGATCTGGAAGGGCTTCCTCGCCGAGGAGATCGGCGCCGAGCTCGCCCGCGCCGGCGGCGTCGGGATCGCCGACGCCCTCGCCCAGACCCATCCCGAGCTCGCCCGGGTGAACGCCGCCAAGGCGGCGCTCTGGCCCGAGCACGCGAATCGGGTCGCGGCCGCCCCCGAAAGCGGCGCGGGCTACTTCTCCGGCTTCTTCCGCGGCTGATCGCGCCTCGACCGACCTCGCACCTGACGCAGGACCCACATGACCGCGCTCGACACGACGACGGCCGCGACCGAGGCCGAAACCCGGGATGCAGAAGGGGAGGCGGCGCCGACGACGGCGCTCGTTCCCGCGCCGCTCTCCGTTCCCCCGTCGCCGTCCGAGGCGCCGCTGCTCAACCCCGCCTACGGCGACGCGAGCGCCATGATCGCCGCGATCGCGCGGCTCGAGAGCGTGCTCGACCACGAGACGCTGGCCATCGGCCGGCTCTCCACTGCCGAGCTGAAGGAGCTCAACCGGCGCAAGAGCCTGTGCCTGCTCGAGTTCACCCGCGCCGCAAAGCCGCTCGCGGAGCAGACCGTCTCGGTGGCGCTGCGGGTGCGGCTCGAGCGCCTGCGCGACGCCATCGCCCGCAACCAGGCCGTCCTGACGACGCATCTCGACGCGGTCCGCGAGATCGCCGGCACCATCGCCGGGGCCCTGGAGGCCCGCGAGCACGACGGCACCTACTCGCAGGGCGCGCGTCTCGGGAGCGCCGGGCGATGATCCGCTTGCTCCTCGCGGGCCTGTGGCTGTGCGCCACCGTGTTCGTGTCCTCGCACCTGACCGCCGACTGGCGCGCCCAGCGCCTCGCCGCGTCCGCCGCCGAGCCGTCCTACTTCCGCGGCGTCTCCTACGAGAAGACGCGGCCCATCTCCGTGCCGATCCTGCGCGAAGGGGCGATCACCGGCTACGTCATGGCGCAGTTCGTCTATACGATCGACGCCGACGACCTGCGCACCCTGCGCGTGCCGCCGGAGAGCTTCATCCTGGACGAGACCTTCCAGCGCCTCTTCGCCGACGAGAGCATCGACTTCGCCGATCTGCGCGCCTTCGACATGCAGGCCTTCCTCGGCGAGCTGACCAGGGCCGTGAACGCGCGCATCGGCGAGGACGTGGTGCGCGAGCTGATGGTCGAGGAGTTCAACTTCGTCGATCCCGAGCAGGTGCGGGCGGGCTGAAGGCCGTCCTGCCGCCGCCTCGTCCACGAGCCGCCCTCGTCGCCGCGCCGGTTCCGTGCAGCGCGGCGCGCGTCGGCGTACAGGACTACAGACGATTTTTTACAAACCCAAACGATATAATCAAGTCTTACCAACGTTTGCCAATCGCGGCTAAATTGAATTCAGCTTTGCCCGCGGCCAGGTAACTCCCCCTTGACGGTATTAAAGATTGCCTTCCGCAATCCCCGACATAGGCGTTGCCTCACCCGATCTGTGGTTTTACCCATGATGATACCGACAAGAACGGGGGTGCTAACGTGTACATCATCGTGGACGACAGGGAGCTGGTCACGACCGGCTATCGATCCGGCTTCGACCGAGAAGGCGTGTCCGCCGTCGGGTTCGGCCCGGAGGACTTCAACGAGTGGATCGCGGGCGCAGCCGATGAGGATCTCGGGGCCGTCGAGGCCATCCTGATCGGGGATTGCCAGGCCCGCGAAGACCTGCCGCGTCTCGTCAAGAGCCGTTGCCGGGCGCCGGTGATCGCCATGAACGACACCCACAGCCTGGAGCAGACGCTCGGCCTCTTCGCGGCCGGCGTCGACGACGTGGTGCGCAAGCCCGTGCACGTGAAGGAGATCATGGCCCGGGTCGGGGCCTTCAACCGCCGTCTCACGGTCCGTGCGCCGGAGGCGTCGGCCCTCCCGAGCGAGCACGACATGCAGGTCTTCTTCGACGGACGCGACCCGATCGTCTCCGGCGAGGTGCTGACCCTGCCCCGCCGCGAGCGGCGGATCCTGGAATACCTCGTCAAGAACAAGGGCAAGCGCGTCCAGCGCGAGCAGATCTTCTCGGCGGTCTACGGCGTCTTCAACGAGAACGTCGACGAGGCGGTGGTGGAGAGCCACATCTCGAAGCTGCGCAAGAAGCTGCGCGGTCGGCTCGGTTACGACCCGATCGATTCCAAGCGCTACCTCGGCTACATGTTCTCCTGACATCGATAGTACGACCGACTGAAGGCCGTTTGGGCCGGTTACTCTTTCGTCGATACCGTTTCGCATCACGCACTGGTCTCAGCGCTCGCCGAGCGCACCCCGGGACATCGCTCCCGACCGATCCTTCCGACCGCCGTCCTCGATACCGTCCCCTCCGGGGACCCCCGGCAGCTCCGCGACGAAGCAGGCCCCCGAGGCCGTTCCCTGGCCGTCCGCCCGCGCGTAGAGCGCCTCCCCGCCGTGCCGCCGCGCGATCTGGCGCACCAGCGACAGCCCCAGTCCCCAGCCGCCCGCCGCCTCCGAGCGCCCCGCCGGGCGGTAGAACGCCTCGAACACCCGCTCCGCCTCGCCCTCGGGCAGGCCCGAACCGCTGTCGCAGACGCGGATCGAAGCGCCGCCTCCCGCGCGCCGGGAGACCTCCGCCTCGATCGGCGGAGCGCCGTGGCGGGCCGCGTTCTGGAAGAGGTTGCGCACGAGGCGGCGCAGGAGGCGCGGATCGCCCACCACCTCGGCCGGCTCGCCGGTCACCGCGGCGTCGACCGCCGCGCCCTCCTCGGCGGCGAGCGCGAGCAGGTCGACCGCCTCCGTCCTGTCCAGGCCGCCGACGTGGTCGAGGCGGCTCGCGAGCAGGATCTCCTCGACGAGCGCGTCGAGCTCGGAGAGGCTGGTCACGATCTCGCGCTTCAGGGCCGGGGTCTGATCCTCTTCGTAGAGGTCGATGGCCATGCGCAGCCGCGCCAGCGGCGAGCGCAGCTCGTGGCTGGAATTGGCCAGCAGCGCGGCGTGCGAGGCGACGAGGCGCTCCACGGTCTCGGCCGCCGCGTCGAAGCTCCGCGCCACCGCGGCGACCTCGTCCGCGCCCGTCATCGCAACCCGGGCGGAGAGATCGCCCGCGCCCCAGGCCTCGACGCCGGCGCGCAGGCGCTCCAACCGCCGCGTGAGGTGGCGCACCACCGGATAGGCCACGAGCGCGATCAGCACCGCGATGATGATGATCGGGATCAGCGGGTTGCGGCCGTCGTCGTCGTCCTCGCCCGCAGGGTCTTCCCGGCCGAAGCGGGCGTAGACGACGCGGCCGTCGGGGAGCGTGAAGGCGAAGCCGCGCCGCTCGCGCGAGAGCCGCGGATCGCCCGCGATCAGCCGCCCGTCCGGCCCGCGCAGGGCGAGATCGGCGCCGAGCGCGTCGGCGAGCCGCTCGAGCGTCGGGCCGGGGTTCTCGGCCGGCAGCGCGCGGGAGAAGAACGTGCGCCCGCGCTCGGCCCAGGGGCCGGCCTCGTTGGCGCTCGCGATCCGGAACACGATCGCGACGGCGATGGCCACGAGCACCACCGCGGCGACGACGGTGAGATAGATCTTCCAGAACAGGGACAGGCCCCGGGGGAGGCGGATCAGGCGCGCCATCACCCGCCCTCGTCCTGCACGCGGGCGAAGACGTAGCCCGCGCCGCGCACGGTGATGATCCGGCGCGGATGCTTCGGGTCGTCCTCGATCGACGCGCGGATGCGCGAGACGTGGACGTCGATCGAGCGGTCGAAGGCCTCGAGCTCGGAGCCGCGCACGAGGTCCATCAGCTGGTCGCGCGAGAGCACGCGCCCGGCGTTCTCGGCCAGCGCCACGAGGAGGTCGAACTGGTAGGAGGTGAGTGCGCGCTCGACCCCGTCGACGCGCACCAACCGCGAGCCGCGGTCGATCTCGAGCCGGCCGAAGCGCAGGGGCGCGGGGCCGGCGGCGGCGCCCATGCCGCCGTTGCGGCGGCGCAGCACGGCTTTGAGCCGCGCCAGCAGCTCGCGCGGGTTGAAGGGCTTGGGCACGTAGTCGTCCGCGCCGATCTCGAGGCCGACGATGCGGTCGAGCTCGTCGCCCTTGGCGGTGAGCATCACGACCGGCACGTCGGACGAGGCGCGGATGCGGCGCAGGCACTCGAACCCGTCGAGATCGGGCAGCATCACGTCGAGCACGACGATGGCGGGGGGCCTGCGCGCGAGCTCGGCGAGGCCGGCGGTCGCGGTCGCCGCGGTGCGCGCGGCGAAGCCGTTCTGCACGAGATAGTCGCGCAGCATGCCCGACAGGCGCACGTCGTCGTCGACGATCAGGACCTCGTCGGCCATGGGTGGAGGCTCCTCGCGCGTGTGGTGCGCGGACGGGGCGCTCGCCCCGTCCGCATCGGCGTCAGTCTATCACCACCGGCCCCAGCCGCGACGGCGCTCGCCCATCTCGTCCACGAGTTCCGCCCGCTGCTCGGGCGTGAGCACCTCGGCGGCGTCGAGCATGGCCTGCAGGCCGCGCGCGGAGGCGGCGTCCATGGCCGCGAGGCGCTCGGCGCGCAGGGTCTCGGCGGCGGCGCGGTCGATCGTCTCGGCGCCCAGGATCTCGGCGAAATCCTCGCGAGCGCCGCGGAAGCCGCGCATCAGCGGCGCGATCTCGGCGCGGGCCTCCTCGGCGATGGCCTTGACGCGCGCGACCTGCTCGGGGGTCGCGTCGACATCCTCCAGGCTGCGCTCGAGACGCCATTCCATGAACTGCGCCATGCGTCCGCGGTCCTCGCCGAAGCGGGCCTGGTGCATCATCGGCCCGCCGGCGTGGTCTTCGCCCATGTGATCTGCGCCCATGACGGCATGCTGCATCATCCGCGCCGGCCCGGAATCCTGCGCGACGACGATCCCGGCGCCGGCGGCGGCGAGCCCGAGCGTCGCGACGGTCGCGACGAGAAGGCCGCGGGAGAAGCGCGAGCGGGGGGCTTTGGGGGAGGTGGATGTGGTCGGGGTGGTCATGATCGTCTCCTCGAGGATCGGGTGCAGCGCGTCGGCTGCGATGGGGAGACGATGCGGGAGGGACGTGAAGCGGGTTCGCGGCGTGTGTGAAGAAAGGTGAAGGGGCCAGAGGGTGACGGTTGCATCGACGAGCTGGATTCGCCAAAGTCGCACAAGCGAGGGGGGCGGGATGGCGGTCGAGACATCTGGGGATGCGGGCGAGATGCCCGCCGTCGAGGACGAGGCTGCATCGAGCACGCGCCTCTACGTCGCGTTCGAAGGGGGCGGCGCTAAGGGAATCGTCCACGTCGGCGCCCTGCGGGCGATCGAGGAGCGCGGCTTCAGCGTCTGCGGGGTCTCCGGCACGTCTGCCGGCGCGATCATCGCCGCGCTGAAGGCGGTCGGCTACACGGGCGCGGAGATGGTCGACCTCGACACGAGGAACACCATTCTCGACGGGGTCGTCGGAGTCAATGGGAAGCCACTGAGATCGACGGATCTCTTCGGGCCCGGAGGTTGGAGACGCGTATCTTGGCTGAGGCGAAGCATTGATTCGAGCCGTCGGCTGCGGCCGATACACGCAGTCGCAGCCCTGCTCGTGCTTGTCATCGCGATGCCGGCCGTCGCCGCCGCCCATCAGTCTCTGGCAGTTGCGGTCGTTCTCATACTTGCCGTCGGTGCGCTTGCCGCCTTGGGCATGGCGGCCTGGCTTCTGAGCGGGCTTGCGCAGCTGGACTATTTCGCCCGGAAGCTCGACGAGGTTCTCTCTGCACGGTTCTCCGAGGTTCCACTCGGTCGTCCCTTGACGTTCGGCGATCTCCGGGAGCGTGACGAGGTCTGCCTCAAGATCGTCGCTACGGACCTGACCAGTGGCACGCTGCGGCTTTTCTCCAGCGAAGCGCCGAGCGACTGGCACGTCCCCGTTGCTCATGCGGTCGCTGCTTCGATTTGCCTTCCGGTAATCTTCAAACCCTGGCCGATCGAATCCCGCCGCTATCTGGACGGCGGTCTCGTCTCCAATCTTCCGGTCTGGCCGTTCGACGAGCGGCGGCTGCTCGACCCGGACGCCAAGACTGTCGCGGTGGAGATCGACGATCCTGCCGGCTTCGCGTCGGACCCGACCAGCTCGCTCCTGTGGCCGCCGCGCCTGCTGCGAACGGCGATCTTCGGGGCGGGAGTGCTGAACAAGCGTGCCGTTCCAGACCTCTGCGTCATCAGGTTGAGGACGACACTGGGGCTGCTTGAATTCGATTCTCCGCGAGACCGGTACCTGCGCGAGGTACAGAGGGCGCAGGGAGCCGCCGACGTCCAGATCATGCGCCAAATACGGGACGTCCCCCGGCTCTTCCGAAACGCTAGCGAGAGGCTTCACCCCATCATTCTGAAGCTGCTCGCGATCTCGTCTCTCCTTCCGGACGACGACCCCAGCGAACTCCGCATCGCAATCGCGCAAGCCGATCGGGGGCACTACCGTTCTATGCGATTGACTCATGGTTTTGGTTTCGAGAATGACATGGACGAGGGCCTGATCTTCTCAGATGAGCTGAACTGCGAACCGCTGACCTCGGAGCCTCTCTATTCGGACAGCTCGCTCTTGCTTTGGAGGTCAGCCGGCGATCCTCCATTTGCCGATAAGCTCTTTCCGCGCCCGGAGGATCGTTGGAGTCGCAAAAAGTTTCGCCCGGATGTCAACTGGATATTGACAGTTCCCGTGCTAAGCTCTAACAGTGGAGAGTCGGACGGCATTATGAACTCTCGACCCCCTTCCTTCGTTGTCCACATCGATGGAAGTGCTGCGCTCACCGGCGATGCGGCAGAGATCCAAGCGTTCCACGAGCTGGCCATCGAGCAGGTGGAAGCTATCTATTCTGCGATCGCCGACGACGAAAGGATTACGAGATATGCAGAACATAAGTAAGCTGCCCGTAAGCTCCTCTCGGCGCAAGCGGCAGCATCGAGACGTCGGCACGATCGACAATCAGGCTTACGAAAATTTGACGCAGATGACGGAGCGAGCGGCCGATCAGGTGGCCCGTGATACGCAGCAGGTTTCGGAGCGCATCCGACGTGCCGAACAGAGGATGCGTGGCGAAGACGTTCCTGCGCCAGCTTCGCCGTAACCCCTCACCGCGTCGCCGCCACGAACCCCCCGTCCACCACGATCTCCGTGCCGGTGACGTAGCGCGCCTCGTCGCTGGCGAGGAACAGCGCGGCGTGGGCGACGTCCCAGGCGTCGCCCATGCGGCCCATCGGGACCTGCGCGTTGCGGGTCGCGACGAAGCCGTCGTAGTCGCCTCCGGCGTACTTGTCGGCGAGGCGGCGCACCAGGGGCGTGCCGATCAGCCCCGGAACCACGGCGTTCAGGCGCACGCCCTTGGACGCGTAGATCACCGCGGTGGCGTGGGTGAATTGCAGGAGCGCCGCCTTCGACGCCGAATAGGCGACCTGCGGCTTGCCGATGTAGCGAAGCGCCGCGACCGACGCGATCGAGACCACCGCGCCGGCGCCCTGGCGCTCCATCACCGGCAGCACCGCCTTGCAGCAGAGGTAGGCGCTCTTCAGGTTGACGTCCATCTGTGCGTCCCAGGTCTCCTCGTCCATCTCGACCGGGCCGCCGGGCTCGGAGCGGCCGACGTTGTTGACGAGAACGTCGATGCGGCCGTGGCGCGCGACCGCGTCCGCCGCGAGGGCGTCGACCGAGGCCTTGTCGGTGACGTCGCAGGCGTGGACCTCGATCGAGCCGCCCTCGGCGGCGACGATCCTGCGGGTCACCTCGGCCGCCTCGGGGTCGCGATCGCAGCCCACGACGTGCGCGCCGCGCCGCGCGAACAGCGTGGCGATGGCCTGGCCGTTGCCCCAGCCTTCGCCCTTCGATCCGTCGGCGCGCGAGCCGCAGCCGGTGACGAGGGCGATCCGGTTCGAGAGGTCGAGCATGGGGACGGGTCTCCGGGGTCGGCGGCGGGCGGGCGCGATGCCGCGTATGCCGCAGGACGAGCACGTCGAGGTTGGTCGTGCTTTATGTATCGTAAACGAGGCGCGAAGACGAGTGTCTCGTTTCGAGTGATCGTACGAACCTCGTCTTGGGACATCGGTGCTTAACTCTTCGTCAAACCGAGGGAGAGACCGATGTTCAAGTTCGGGAAAGACGAGAAAGGTACCGTCGCGATCGTGTTCGCGCTGACGTTGCTACCCACGCTCGGCTTCGCCGGCGCAGCGGTGGATTACAGCCGCGCCACGAACGCACGGGACTACATGCGCAAGGTCAGCGACCAGACCGCGTTGACGATCGCCGCCTCGGACCGCGACGTGGCGGGCGTCGCGCTCGCCGCGGCGAAGACGACGATCGAGGGCGCTCTCGGAGGCAAGGTGCGCAACGTCGTCGTGACGGGTCGCTGGCTCGACGACGCGCATTATCTCGTCCGCACCGAGGGCGAGGTCGTCATGAGCATCGTCCAGGCCGTTCCAGGGATGCCCGAGAGCGTCGGGGCGAGCGTCGAGACGGTAACCCGGCGCATCCCGCCGACCTATCGCACGCAGCCCCCGACGCGGTCCCTGCTCGAGCCCGAGGCCGCCGACTACAATCGCATCTACATGTATTGCTTCGACGCCGACCGGGCGAGCGAGGCGGACCTCGGACGTCGCGATCTCACGCCCATCGCCGACAACGCCACCCCGCCGACCGATTATGCTGCCGTCCCAGGATGGGAGCTGCCCGAATGCGGCGCCGGCGAGGTGGTCAGCTACATGCTGCGCAACGTGCGCAGCGCGCGCAGCGACCCGAGGAAGTGGGACGATCCGGCCCAGCAGGTGTACGAATACTACGCCGACACGACGCTCGACCCCGAGACCCGGGTTATGCGCCACGACGTGCGCGGCTACCGCGTCTGGGGCGGCTCGAGCCGTACGGCGATGAACATGACCTCGAGCCCCATCCTGGAGACGATCCGCTGCCGCACCGACGCCGAGTGCCGGACGGTCTCGCAGGGCGGCATCATCCCCGACCGGAAGACAGGCCGCACGCCCTCCACGGCCACTCAGGCTTGCGAGGAGGGGATGTTCATGTATTTCGGCTGGGAGGACAGGCCGCCGGGCTTCGGCTGGACCGACCAGGACTACGACGACATCCGGCTCGTCGTGAGCTGCCCCGAGCGCGTCCAGGTGACGGACAAGCAGGTGATGATCGTGCGCTGATCGCGGCGCACGGGTCGGCTCCGGGCTAGGCTCCGCCGAGCTCGGCGATCCGCGCGCGCAGCCGCACGATCTCGGCCTCGAGGGTCCGGATCCGGGCCTTGAACGCCTCGTCGCTCGGCCTCGCCGGGGCCTGTCCATCCGATGCCGGCGCATGCGGATCCGCGCCCGCGGTCTCCCCAGCGTCGACGAAGGCGACCCCTGCCTCTCCGGCGCGGCGCCAACGCAGCTCGCAGCGATGGACGGCGTCTCTCTGCGGGATCACGAGCTCGAAGCTGCCGGGCAGCGACACGCCCTCCGAGACGTCGAGCTTCGCGCCGGTGTCGGAGATGTTGCGCACGACGCACCCGACGGTGACCGCTCCGCCGCTGTAGCGGATCGTGGCTGCGATCAGGGCGCGCCGGCGCTGGGCGGCGCGGTGTTCGTCGGTCTGGGAAGCTGCGAGCGTCATCATCCGTCCTCTGGCGCAGAGGATAGGCGTCGCGTTTGTAGGAAAGGTTAAGGTCGTCGTCGACAGGCGGTCAGCGCTGGACGCTGTCTCGCGGCCAGCTGAAGTCGTCGGCGCGGCCGGCGACCGCCGGCGGGGCGACCCCGTCCGAGAGAACGCGCTCGTTGAGAAGGCGCGTCGCCCTGTCGGTCATCGGCGGGCCGCGGGCGAGGGCCGCTCCCGCCGTGCGCTCGACGCCGGTCAGCGGCAGGACCGGCCCCACCGCCGGCGCCGCCGTCACGGGCTCCGGCGACGCCGCCTCGGGAGCGAGCCCGATTCCGGTGAGCCGGGCCACGATCTCGTCCACCGTCAAGTTTTCCATGGCGATGTCCTCGATCGAGGCGTCCTCGAGCACCGAGACGCCGATCGGAAGGTCCGGCGCGGCGGGCTCGGGCGCCCCCGAGATCAGCCGACGGATCTCGACGTCGACGAAGTGCGCCGCCTTGCGCGCTCCGGGCGGGGTGAAATGGATGCCGTCGCCCGCGCGCAGGCGCCCGATCTGGCCCTCCAGCGTCGGGCCGTTCGCCGAATAGCGGTTCTCGTCGTCGACGAAGCCCTGCCAGATGTCCACGAAGATCCCGTCGGCCCGCATCACCCGGCTGCGCACCACCTCGTTGATCGCCTGCATGTCGGCGGAGAGGCGCGACGAGCCCATCGGCGGGAGGCCGACCCACACCAGGGGAACCCGCGCCTGCGCGAAGCGCTGCACGATGGCGTCGACGCGCTTGGCGTAGGCGTCCTTCCAGGGAGCGCTCAGCCGCTCCAGGCGCGCGCCGTCGACCGCGAGATCCTGGCGATCGTTGAGGCCCACGAGCACGACCCCGATGTCGAACGCGCTCTCTCCCACGAGGAACGCCTCGATCTCGGCGCGCCAGTCGTGATAATCGTCGCGCACGAGGCCCGACGAGCCCCGGGCGCGCGTCGTCACCGCGACCTGCGGCTGGTCGGAGAGCACGTCGGCGAGCCCGTCGCCGAGGTTGGTCGCGAGCGAATCGCCGAAGACGACGATGCGGTGCGTGATCGGCACGTCGGCCGGCGCCGCCGGCGCTGCGTCCGCGCTCGGTTCTGCGCGTCTGGGGGCGGGCCGAGTCGCCCGGCGGGTCCGGCTCTCCGCCTCGGCGGCCGGAGCCGGCGCCGGCGCGGTGAATATCTCGAGCCAGATCCGGCGTGCCTCTCCGTTGTCCTGCGCCAGCGCGGGAGCCGACGCGAGCGCCGCTGCGGCGAGCCAAGCGACCGAAAAGGCGCACGCGAGCCGAGCGGCCCACGCGAGCGCCCGGATGCGCGACGGGAGCCGACGCGCCGAGGGGATGGCCCGCGGCGGAGGCGTCTCTCTTATCGGGCGGGCGGTGCTCCTCACGAGCTCTCCATCGTCGTCAGCGCGTCCTCAAGGCCTGGAGCACGGCGACGTCGGCGAACCCGTCCGGCGTCAGGCCGCGCGACAGCTGGAACCGGCGCACCGCCTCGCGGGTCATCGAGCCGATCTTGCCGTCGATCTTGCCGTCGTAGAGGCCCAGACGCGTGAGCCGCTCCTGGAGTTCCCGACGCTCGGTCGTGTCGAGCATGCGCGCGTCGCGCGGCCAGTCGCCGCGCACGCCGCCGCCGCCCGTGAGGCGCTGGCCGAGCAGCGCCACGCCCATGGCGTAGCTGTCGGAGGAATTGTAGGCCTTGATGGCGTCGTAGTTCCCGGTGACCAGGAAGGCCGGGCCGCGCGCGCCGGCGGGCAGGAACAGGGTCGCCTCGCCGCCGCCCGGGAGCGCGCCGCCGGCCGCCGGCCGCACGCCGGCCGCCGCCCAGCCCGAGAAGGGCATCCGCTGCTGCGTGAAGTCGAAGCCCTGCGGCAGAGCGACCTCGACGCCCCAGGGCTCGCCGGGGCGCCAGCCGTGCTCGCGCAGATAGTTCGCCGTCGAGGCCAGCGCGTCCGGGATCGAGTTCCAGATGTCGCGCCTTCCGTCTCCGTCGCCGTCGACCGCGAAGCGCAGGTAGCTCGTGGGCATGAACTGGGTGTGGCCCATGGCCCCGGCCCAGGAGCCCTTCAGCTCGGAGCGGCCGATCTTTCCGGCCTGGAGGATCTCGAGCGCGGCGAGGAGCTCGTTCTGGAAGAAGTCCCCGCGGTGGCGCACATGGGCGAGGGTCGCCAGCGAGCGGATCACGTCCATGTCGCCGGTGAAGCTTCCGAAATTGGTCTCCATGCCCCAGACGCCGAGCACGATCGCCTGCGGCACGCCGTAGGCGCGCTCGACGCTCGACAGGACGGAGGCGTATTGCGCCCGCGCCCGCTCGCCCAGCCGCACGCGCTCCGCGCCGACCGCGTTGTCGAGATATTCCCAGATCGGCCGGGTGAACTCGGACTGGCGGCGGGTGAGCTCGATGATGCGCGGGTTCGGCGTCACGCCGCGAAACGCCGTGTCGAAGGTCGCGCGCGACACGCCGCGCGCCTGCGCCTGCGGCCACAGGCCCTCGACATAGGCGCCGAACTCGCCCTGCGGCACGCCCTCCCGCGCTGCGCCGGCGTCGAGGCTGGCGGTCGTGATCCCGATGGTCTCGCCGATGCCCGTCTCGGCGCCTGCCATGGCGCAGCCGCCGAGCGGCGCGAGCGCGACGAGAAGCGCCGCGGCGGCGGGGGTGAGGCGTCTGGCGCGGGTGGCGTGCGGCATGGGCGGATCGCTTTCGAACGAGGCATCGTAACCGAGATGGGACGAAGCGACCAGATCATGGTGAAGATGGGATTAAGGGCGACGGCGCAGAGCGCAGCCGCGGGGCGCCGCGACCCGGAACCCCGTTGCGTTTCGCCGCTTGATCGGTCCCGACTTCGAAAACGGAGACCCAACATGATCAGGACGACATTGCTTTCGGCGGCCGCGCTGGCGCTCGCCGTCTCGACGCCGGCCGTCGCGCAGAGCGGCGCCGCCGGGTCCGGCGCCGATCTGGACCAGGTGCGCGAGAGCCTCGGCGATGCCGACATCGAGGAACGCCGCGACTTCATGGCGCGCCTGGTGCGCGCGGACACCGCGGACGGCGAGACCGTCTACATGCTGCTGACACCGAGGGACCTCGGCTCCGACGGCGAGGTCGACGTCGACCTGGACGACCTGCGAGAGCGGCTCGAGGCCGCCGGGCTGACGGGGATTCAGCCGGTCGAGAACGCTCGCTTCGTCATCGGCGATCTCGACGACGAGACCGCGATCGTGGTGATGCGCGGTTCAGACTTCGGCGAGACGATCGAGGTTCCCGCCACGGGCACGCTCGGGACCGGGATGGACGCGAGCGGCGGCATGGGCACCGGCGGCACGATGGCGCCCGGCGGTACCGCGCAGCCGCCGATCCCGCGCGGCACGCCCGACATCGCGCCCAACCCCGGCAATCCGGGTGGGCCGGCGCTGGACGTGCCCGGGACCACCGCGCCGCAGTAACGCGAGGCGAGCGCGGCATGGGCCCCTCGGCATCGCCGAGGGGCCTGCGGGCGCGGATGTCGGCCGACGTGCCGATATCCGCGCCCTTGCCGGGCATCACTGAGGCTGCGGCGCGCCCTGCGGCTGGGCCGGCGGCGTGCCGAGGCCCGTGCCGCCTTCGGTCCCCATTCCCCCGACACTGCCGGAAGGCGTGGCGCCGGTCGCCATGGGTTCGGGCCGCCAGCGTTCGAAACCGGGCGCTTCCTCGAGCTGCTCGCGCGTGAAGTCGACGAGAATATACGCGATTTCGCCGCCGACGCCGGTGCTCAGAGCCTCCTCGACGTGCCCGCTCGCGGGCACCGTGCTGCCGTCCGGCGCCCGCTCTCGATCGAACACGAGCTGGAGCGACGAAACCGGAATGGCGACGTCCTTCTCGCCGATCCCGAGGAAGCCGCCGACGCCGACGATGATCGCGAGCGTGCGGCCGTCGCCGTCCATCAGTATGTCGTTGACGGAGCCGAGGGACTCGCTCGCGGTGGTCGTTACGCTGGCGTCCATCAGATCGGACCCCATGATGTTGGTTTCGCGCTGCGCGACGACGAAGCCGCCTCGGATCTCCAGATCGTCCTCGCCGCCCGTAGGCTGCGACTCGACGACGTCGACATCCGGTTCCGTCTCCTCGATCGGCTGCGCAGCCTGCCCGGACGGCGGTTGCTCCATGACGTCGCCGCCGGGCTCCGACGGCAGCGGCTGAGGCGAAACGCTCGGCGCGATCGGTTGCTCGCTCGTGGCCTGGCTGAGCACGGGGGCCGCGACGAAGAGCGCCGTGGTCGCGACGCCCGCGACCAGAATCGACGATATCCGCTCGAACATGGGATTTTCCTCCGTTGACGCGAGTTTTCGACCAACGCGACCACACCGCAAAGGTTCACACCTCCGCGGTCGGCGTTCTCGATTCGGGGAGAGACGCGGGGAGCGAGTGCGCAGGGCTCGGAACCGTCTCGTAGGCGGACACGTTCGCCGACCCCGCCTCGCGCCCCGAGGCTCGAACGCGACGGAGAGCGGAGCATGCTGAAATTCATCGGCGGAACGGTCGGCGTCATTTTCCTCATCGGCTTGCTGGTGGTGATCGGCATCCTCGCGCTCATCTTCTGACCCGCCGCCCGGCCTTTGCGTCGAGCGTGGCCTTGGGGCATGTTGGCGCGGGCGCTGCGGCGGCGAGCTCGAACCGACCCCGTTCGACGATCGTTGACCAACGGCGCCCGCCGCGCCCGCGCACGCCAGCGCGCGGCGTCGGACGATGAGAGAAGCGAGGAAAATCCCGTCATGAAGCGCATCCGCAAGGCCGTCCTGCCCGTCGCCGGTCTCGGCACGAGGTTCCTTCCCGCCACCAAGGCGGTGCCCAAGGAAATGCTCACGGTGGTCGACCGGCCTGTGGTGCAGCACGTCGTGGACGAAGCCAAAGCGGCGGGGATCGAGCACTTCGTCTTCGTCACCGGCCGCAACAAGGGGCCGATCGAGGACCATTTCGACATCTCCTACGAGCTCGAGGAGACGCTGAAGGCGCGGGGCAAGACCGCCGCTCTCGAGGGGCTGCGGGCGGACCTGCCGAAGGCGGGGGCGACGAGCTTCACCCGCCAGCAGGCCCCGCTGGGGCTCGGCCACGCGGTCTGGTGCGCGCGCGAGATCATCGGCAACGAGCCCTTCGCGGTGATCCTGCCGGACATGCTCTCGAAGGGCTGCATGACGCAGATGCTCGAGGCCTACGAGCGCCACGGCGGCAACATCATCGCCGCAGAGGAAGTGCCGATGGAGGAGACCTCCAAGTACGGCATCCTCTCGGTGAAGCAGGATTTCGGCAAGACCTTCGCGATCTCCGGCATGGTGGAGAAGCCCAAGGTGGAGGACGCGCCCTCGAACCTGATGATCTCCGGCCGCTACATCCTCCAGCCCGAGATATTCGACATCCTGGAGAACCAGGAGACCGGCGCCGGCGGCGAGATCCAGCTCACCGACGCCATGAAGACGCTGATGTCGCGCCAGGACTTCCACGGCATGCGCTACGACGGCATCACCCGCGACACCGGCTCGAAGCTCGGCTTCCTGGTGGCGAACCTCGCCTATGGGCTGGACGACCCCGAGCTGGGGCCGGCGCTGCGGGAGGAGATCGCGCGGCTGATGAAGGGCTGACGGGGGGAGGCGGACCTCGGCCCCGGTCTTTGCAGAAAATGCAAGCGACCGGCGGTCGGCGATAGGGCAACGAGGTACCGCCATCTGCGATACCCGAAGCCCCTGCGGCGCGCATGCCCGGTGCGCGCCCGGCGCGTTTGCGTCCGAGCGGTCCCCCGGTCTATGCCGGGCGCTTCCACGACGCGTCCGAGGGACCATGCGCGAGACGACGCCAACGCAGACGAGCGCTCCTCCCCTCACCCTCGCCGGCATGCGCACCGGAATGCGTCTCACTCTGCCGCTCGTGCCCGGCGTGATGGTGTTCGGCACCGCCTTCGGCGCGGCGGCGGCGCAGAAGGGGCTCGACGTCTGGCTGACGCTGTCGCTCTCCGCCTTCGTCTTCGCGGGCGCGGCGCAGATGGTGGCGCTCGAGGTGTGGCGCGAGGTCTGGTCGTGGTCGACGCTTCTCTACCTGATGGCGGTCACCGCCACCATCAACGGGCGCATGGTGCTGATGGGCGCGGCCATCTCGCCGCACGTGAAGGCGATGCCGCGAGGCGTGCGGCTCCTCAACTTCTTCCTCCTGACGGACGCGAGCTGGCTCGTCGCGACGCGCTACCATGCCGACGGCGGGCGCGACCTCGGCGTGATCCTCGGCGCGGGGGCGACCCTGTGGGTGATCTGGATCGTGGCGACGCTGCCGGGCTTCCTCGCCGGCGCGCTGGTGACGGACCCGCGCGCCTTCGGCCTCGACCTCGTCATGCCGGTGTTCTTTTCGGTGATGCTGGTGCCGCTCTGGAAGGGCCTGCGGCCGGCGATCCCGTGGCTCGTCGCGGGGGGCGTCGCGCTCCTCACGAGCCTGCTCGTCGACGGCTACGCCTTCATCATCGTCGGCGCGCTCGCCGGCGCCGCTGCGGGAGCGCTCGTCGATGACCGGCGTTGAGACGGCGCTGGCAGGCTTCTTCGCGCATCCCGCCGCGGATTATCTTGCCGTCCTGATGATGGCCGTCGCAACCTACCTGTGCCGGGCTTCGGGCATCGTGTTCATGAGCCGGATGCGGATCACGCCCCGCATCGAGCGGGCGCTGCGCGCGCTGCCCGGCTCGATCGTCGTCTCCACGATCCTGCCGGTGGCCGCGCAGGCCGGCCCCTCCGCGCTCCTCGGCCTCGCCACCGCGATCGCCGTCATGGCCGTGACCCGCGTCGAGCTGGCGGGCGTCGCGGCGGGGCTCGCGATGGTGTCGCTGGCGCGGCTGGCTGGCATGTGAGGCGCGATGCGCCTATACTGATCTTGATTTTTCATCGTGGACCGAGCGGATGAATCGACCCGATCTCATCACTGCGCTGAGTGCGCACGCCGGGATGCTCAAGGCGCGCGGCGCTCAATCGCTGTTTCTCTTCGGCTCGGCCGCACGCGGCGAGGCCGGGCCGGATAGCGATGTCGACCTGTTCATCGACTACGACCGCGCCGGGGTTTCTCTCTCCTCGACCTGATCGCGATGAAGCACCGGCTGGAGGATCTTGTCCACCAGCGGGTCGATCTCACGACCCGCGACAGCCTCCATCCGCTCCTGCGCGGGGATATCGAGCGCTCGGCCGTGCGGGTTTTTTGATGCCGCGTTCCTCATGGCCGTCACAGCGTCGTCGGTTCATCCAGCACCGCGCGCTTCTCGTTGGCCGCCACCGATGACGGAGGCTCACCCCTTGAGCCGCTTGCGCACCCGCGCCGCGAGCCAGTCGCGCGTCGTGCGATAGGCGTCCATGCGCTGCTCGCGGGTGCCGGTCTCCAGCGTGGGGTCGGGGGTCGGCCAATACTCGACGTCGGCGGCGATATAGCGGGTCAGGTCGAGCGCCGCGTGGTGGGCCTCGGGCGTGAGGGTGACGATCAGGTCGAAGTTGAGCCCTTCGTACTCCTCCAGCTCGTCGAGCGTGCGGCATTTGTGGCGCGAGGCGTCGATGCCGATCTCGTCGAGCGCTGCGATCATGAACGGGTCCGGCGCCTCCTCGCCGCGCACGCCGGCGGACTGGACATAGGTCGAGCGGCCGAAATAGTGCCGCGCCAGGCCCTCCGCCATGGGTGAGCGCACGGCGTTGAAGTTGCACACGAAGAGCACCGAATGGACCGGGGAGGGGGCGCGTTCGTCCGCCGCGGCCACCGGCTCAGCCCTTCCAATGCAGCGCGAAGATGAGCGTGAAGATGCGCCGGGCGGTGTCGAAATCGATGTCGACCTTGCCCTGCAGCCGCTCGACCAGCAGCTCCGCCGCCTCGTTGTGGAGGCCGCGCCGGCCCATGTCGATCGCCTCGATCTTCTGCGGCGAGGCCGAGCGGATCGCCTCGTAATAGCTCTCGCAGACGCTGCGGTAGTCGCGGATCACCCGCCGAAACGGAGTGAGCGAGAGCAGGTGCGTCATCACCGGCGCGCCGGCCTCGGTCTGGATCTCGAAGGCGAGCTTGTTCTCCACGAGGCCGAGCTTCAGCGCGTACGGGCCCGCGTCGCGCTCCGGCACGGCGAAGTGGTTGGCCTCGACGATGTCCCAGATCGCGATGGCGCGCTCGTGCTCCTGGTCCGGATTGCCGCGGCCGATCGAGGCCTCGTCGAGCACCACCCGAACGAGCCGCTGCTTCGTGTCGTCCGCCATGCCAGCTCCGTCCCCGCCGCGCGTCGATGGGACCCTAGCGCGCGGGGGTGTGCGGTGCAAAGGGGGCCGGTGGACGACACGCCCTCACAGGTTCAGCCGGATCGCCACCGAGCGCGCGTGCCCGTCGAGCCCCTCCGCCTTCCCCAGCGCGATGGCCGCGGGGCCGAGCGCGCGGAGCGCCTCGGGGGTGCAGGAGAGGATCGAGGTGCGCTTCATGAAGTCGAGCACCGAGAGGCCCGAGGAGAAGCGCGCGGAGCGGGCGGTGGGGAGCACGTGGTTGGGCCCGCCGACATAGTCGCCGATGGCTTCCGGCGTGTGGGCGCCCAGGAAGATCGAGCCGGCGTTGCGGACCTTGGCCGCCAGCCGTTCGGGATCGCGGGTCTCGATCTCGAGATGCTCGGGGGCGAGCCGGTCGACGAGCGGGATCGCGCCGTCGAGGTCCGGCACCACGACGATCGCGCCGTAGTCGCGCCAGGAGGCGCGGGCGATGTCCGCGCGCGACATCGTGACGAGCGCGCGCTCGACGGCGGCCTCGACCGCGTCGGCCAATGCCGCCGAATCGGTGATCAGGATCGACTGGGCGGCGACGTCGTGCTCGGCCTGGGCCAGCAGGTCGGCGGCGATCCAGTCGGGGTTGGCCTCGTCGTCGGCGAGGATCAGCACCTCGGAGGGGCCGGCGATCATGTCGATGCCCACCTGCCCGAAGACGCGGCGCTTGGCGGCGGCGACCCAGGCGTTGCCGGGGCCGACGATCTTCGCCACCGGCGCGATCGTCGCCGTGCCGTAGGCGAGCGCCGCGATCGCCTGGGCGCCGCCGACGCGATAGACCTCGTCGACGCCCGCCACCTTGGCGGCCGCCAGCACCAGCGGATTGACCTTGCCGTCGGGGGTCGGCGCCACCATCACCACGCGTTCGACGCCCGCGACCCGGGCGGGCACGGCGTTCATCAGGACGGAGGAGGGATAGCTCGCGGTGCCGCCGGGAACGTAGAGCCCCGCCGCCTCGACCGCGGTCCAGCGCCAGCCGAGCGTCACGCCGAGATCGTCGGTCTTGCGCGTGTCCGCGGGCTTCTGGGCGGCGTGGTAGGTCTCGATGCGCTCGCGGGCCAGGTGCAGCGCGCGCACGGTGTCGCGGTCGCAGGCGGCCTCGGCGGCGTCGAGCTCGCCTTGCGCGATCCGAAGGGTCGCCGGCGTCAACGCCAGCCGGTCGAAGCGCTGCGTGTACTCCAGCAGGGCGTCGTCTCCCCGAGCGACGACGTCCGCGATGATGGCGCGGACGGTCTCGTCCACCTCCTCGGAGATCTCGCGCTTCGTGCCGAGCAGCGCGTCGAAGGCGCGGTCGAAATCCGCCGCGCGCGCATCGAGACGGATCGGCATCAGGCCTTGCCCTGCGCGCCGGCCGGGGCCTGATCGATGATCATCGGCGCGGGGTGGTCGGGGCGGCTCTCCACCTCCCAGACCGGGCCCATGTCCTTCATCTGCGCCTCGATGCACTCGACCTCGAGCCGGATGGCGCGGTCCTCCGAGAAGATCAACGTCACGGCGCCCGACGGCGACGTCGTCGGCTCGAAGGTGACGGCGAGCAGGTTGAGCACCTCGTCCTTGCGGCGCGGGTCCATGTTCCTGCAGCGCGCGTTCAGCACGCGGTCGAAATGGATGCCGGTGAGCCGGCGGCGCGGGGGCTCGGCCGGGTCGCTCTCCCAGTCGAACCGGCGCGCGCATAGAGCAAAGCGCCTCTCCTTGGGCAGGAAGGCGAGGTCCTCGACGCGCAGCGCCGCGTCCTGCAGGTGGGCGGAGAGGACGGCGAGGTCTTCCTCGTCGAAGGCGACGAGCTTCAAGAGATCCATCGGTTCACACCTCGGCGGAGGGGGATATGAGCTGAGATAGAGAGGGGGAGGGGTCCGCGCAACGGGTGGGGGCCGTTAGCGCGTGGGCTTCTTCCCGCGCCGAGCAGCCCGCACGTGCCGGTCATGGATGACGCGCAGCTCCGCGAACACTTCGTCGGCCGGTATCACTGGGCTCGGATCGGCGAGGCAAGCCCGGACCTTCCGTCGCAGAGCGGCTTCGAGATCGTCCGCGCTCACCCCGTCTCCCCCACCCCCCGCAGCCATTCCACGATCGCCGAGAAGTCCCGCCCGCCATTCCCCTGGCCGGCGAACAGCGCGTAGAGCTGCGCGGCCTCGGCCCCCAGCGGGGTCGCAGCGCCGGTGGAGCCGGCCGCGGCCTGGGCGAGGCGCAGGTCCTTGAGCATCAGGTCGGCGGCGAAACCGGGCTTGTAGGCGTTGTTGGCGGGCGAGGTCGGCACGGGCCCGGGCACCGGGCAATAGGTGGTCAGCGACCAGCACTGGCCAGACGAGGTCGAGGCGACGTCGAACAGCGCCTGGTGCGAGAGGCCGAGCTTTTCGCCCAGCGCGAAGGCCTCGGCGACGCCGATCATCGAGATGCCGAGGATCATGTTGTTGCAGATCTTCGCCGCCTGGCCCGCCCCCGGCCCGCCGCAATGGACGATCTTCTTGCCCATCGCCTCCAGCACCGGCTTGCCCGCGGCGAAGGCGGCCTCCGAGCCGCCGGCCATGAAGGTCAGCGTCCCCGCCGCCGCGCCGCCGACGCCGCCCGACACCGGCGCGTCGATCGACAGGCGGCCCGCGGCCTCGGCCATGGCGTGGGCGGCGCGCGCGCTGTCGACGTCGATCGTGGAGGAGTCGATCAGCAGCGCGCCCTCGGCGCAGGCGGGCAGGATCTCCTCCCACACCCCCGTCACGTGCCGGCCCGCCGGCAGCATGGTGACGACGACCCCGGCCCCCGTCGCCGCCTCCGTGGCGCTCCCCGCGATCGTCGCGCCGGCGGCGCGCGCGGCCTCCTGCGCGGCGGGGGAGAGGTCGAACCCGCGCACCGCGTGCCCCGCACCCACGAGGTTGGCGGCCATCGGCGCGCCCATGTTGCCGAGCCCGATGAAGGCGATTGTGGTGGTCATGACGTCTCTCCCGGTGTGTTCTTTCGCGCTCCGCGTGTCTCGACGATCAGCGCCCCGATCAGCGCGAAGCCCGCCACCCACAGCATCCACGAGCCGAACACCTTGTCGAGGGCCGGATCGAGGGCGGGGAAGAACACTGCGAAGTGCGACCCCACCGCCGCCATCACGAGCAGAAGCGGCAAGAGGATCAAGGCCGTCGCGCGCACGGCCCGCGTGCGTTCCCGCCCGGCGAGCCGGTGCGCGACGAGTCCGAGCCCCAACCCGAAGACCCCGCCGGCGACGAAATTCGCCTGGAACGCCTCGGTCGTGTCGAGGAAGAACAGCGGGCCGGCATAGAGGAAGAGCGCGAAGAGCGCGGCGGTGAGGAGGAGGCCGATGAGGAGGGGGCGCATGGGGGCTCCCGTTGGGGGCGGGCGAGGTCGCGCCGAGGTGACGGGCGCGGGCGCTCGTGTCAAGCTTCGGGTTCTCGGCTCCACTCGCCGGTATGGTGCTCTCGTTTCACCGAGTCGGAGGGCCTAGAGCATCATCCCAGCGAGCGGAGGCCGGTCGCTGGAAAAATGATGCGGCAGATCGGGAATCTAGAGCCCCCGACCTGATCCCGTCAGGTCGTATGGCGCTCTGGTCTGCGCGATGCTGCGATCGGCGCCGGGCGCGGCCTGATCAGCCGCGCATCTTGGCCCTCGCCTCGGGGGTCGGCTTGTAGACGAAATGCGCCCGGACGACGCCGTGGTCGATCGCGCCTTCGGCCTCCTTGTGCTCGGGCTGGTTCAGGTGGTCGTTGTAGACGTCCATGCCCTCGAAGGCCCACAACCGCATCCGGCTCATATCGTAGAACTCCTCGGAGACGAGGATGTGGTCCAGGCTCTCATGGACCCCCTGATAGATGTAGGTGTAGTAGACGTCGCGCTGCGAGCGGTACTCCTGCAAAGCCTGCCCGGAATAGAGCGCGGTATCGCGGCCGCCTCGCGCCAGCGGCGTGAGGTACTTCGGCTGGCCGGTGAGGATCGCCAACGTGTTCGACAGGTGCCCGTCGTTGAGGTCGCCGAGGACGACCGTCGGGGTCGGCTTGCCGACCATGTGCTCGTTCAGGATGATGCGCAACGCGGTCGCCTCCGCCGTGCGCCGTACGGTGGAGAGGCCCGCGCCGATGGCGTCGTCGTGCGGCTTGTACAGCTCCTGGTTCTCCTTGAACCAGCGCTCGCCGAAGATCCGTGTCGGGCTCTTCGACTTGAGGTGGCTGATGAAGACCTGGATCGCGGGCGCCTCCGCCACCGGCTTGATCGCCAAGCGCAGCACCGGGCGGGAGAACGCATCGAGCGCGACCGCGATTTCCGGGTCCTGGTCGCGCGTGCTGCTGTGGAGCTTGAATGCCGGGGGGAAGCTGCGGATCCATTCCGGCTCGCCGTCGAGCAGCTCCTTGCGGACCGCCGCCGCGCAGACGATCCGGCCGCCGTTCGCGTCCCGCGGCGCGAGCAGCGCGTAGTCCGAGCCGAAGGCGCCGTCGAACGCCTCGGCGAGCGCGTCCGCGTGCCAGAGCTCCTGGAAGCCGATCACGTCCGCCCGCGCCAGCTGGAGCGCGCGCCGGGTCCAGGCGATCTTGCGATCGTAGGCGTCCTGCGTATAGCCGTCCCGGCCGTACATCCTCAGCCCCGGGAGGTTGAGGTTGTACAGGTTCATGGTCGTGAAGCTCAGCTTCGTGCTCATCTCGCCCTCCGCGCGCGGGCGCGGCGCCCAGCGCCGGGGTCGCCCGCGCAGCGAAGCTTACTCCGGGGCGCGTCGCAATCCAAGATCACGTACACGATCACGTGCAGCGTGGGGCGGTCACGAACAGCGCATGTGTGGCGCGTCGCGACGAGAGGGGCGGATCCGGGCGAACTCCTGCGCTCGCCGACCGTTTTCGCCTCATTCACACGCGCCCCGACAGGAGACCACCATGTTCCGCTTCCTCAGCCGCGTCGTGCTTCTGCGCCAGGTCTGGCGCATGATCCGCCGCCGTCGGCGCTGACGGCGCGCCACTCGAGACCGCGCCGCGGTGCGCTGGTGGTCGAGCCGCTTGCGCACCACCTCGTCGTCGACGCCGAAGCCTTCGAGCACGCGGCCGGCGAGCTGCAGGCTCGCCTCGAAGGCTTCCGGCACCGCCGTCGTCGCGCCGGCCTGGATCAGCCGCGCCGCGTGCGCGGCGTCCCGCGCCCGGGCGTAGATCGGGATCATCGGCCAGGCGTGGCGGATGGCCTTGGCGATCTGCTCGGCGGCGATGGGGTTGTCCATCGTCAGCACCACCGCGCTCGCGCGCTCGATATGGGCGCGCTCCAGCACTTCCAGCCGCGCGGCGTCGCCGTAGTAGACCGGCAGGCCCTCTTTGCGCGCGGCCGCCACGGAAGCTGCGTCGGCGTCGATGGCGACGAAGGGAATCGCCTCGGCCTGCAGCGTCTCGACCAGGGTGCGCCCCACCCGGCCGAAGCCGGCGAGGATGACGTGGCCCTCGATGTCGCCCATCGCCTCCACGGCATGCGCGGCGGCGTCGGTCGCGCCGGTCTCCATCCATGTCGCGAGCCGCTCGGCCCCGACGGCGACGAGCGGCGTCGCCAGCATGGTCAGGCCCGCGACGATGAGCATGAACTGGCCGATGTCCGGCGCGATGACGTCCAGCCCCATGGCGAGCCCCACGACGATGAAGGCGAACTCCCCGCCCTGCCCCAGCAGCAGGCCGGTCTCCACCGCCGTGGCGCGGCCGAGGCCGAAGGCGAGGCACAGGCCCGTCGTCACGAGCGCCTTCAGCGCGAACAGGCCGAGCACCGCCGCGCCGATCCACAGGGGCTCCTGCGCGATCACCCGCCAGTCGATCCCCATGCCGACCGACATGAAGAACAGGCCGAGCATCAGGCCCTTGAACGGCTCGATGTCGACCTCGACCGTGTGGCGATACTCCGTCTCTGCGAGGAGCAGCCCCGCCAGGAAGGCGCCGAGCGCCATCGACAGGCCGGCGGCGCCCGTGATCGCCGAGATGCCGATCACGGTGAGCAGGATCGCGGCCATGAGCATTTCGGGGCTGCGCGTCTGCGCCGCGATGCGCAGAGCCGGGCGCAGGATCAGCCGGCCGATGGCGTAGATGCCGGCGATCGTCAACGCGGCCTTGCCGAGCGCGAGCGCGAGATCGAGCCCGAGATTGCCCTCGACCTTCGCCCCGAGCACGCCCACCATGAACAGGATCGGCACCACGGCGAGGTCCTGCATCAGCAGGATCGCGAAGGCCGAGCGCCCGAGCGGCGTGCCGAGCCGACGGTTCTGCATCAGAAGCTGCATCACGATCGCGGTCGAGGACAGCGCCAGGCAGGCGCCCAGCACGATCGAGGCGGGGACGGAGTTGCCGAACTGCCAGGCGACGAGGCCGATGATCGCGCCGGTGATCAGGATCTGCGCCGAGCCTAGCCCGAACACGAGCCGGCGCATCGCCCACAGCCGCGCGAGCGACAATTCGAGCCCGATGACGAAGAGGAGGAAGATCACGCCGAGCTCGGCGAGCGCCTGAACGCCGGCGAGATCGTAGATCACGACATAGCGCAGCACGGGGAAGTCCGCCGCCCACAGGCCGAGGCCGAAGGGGCCGATGAGGCCGCCCACGACGAGGTACCCCAGCACCGGGCTGATCCGCATGCGGTGGAACAGCGGCACCATCACGCCCGCGGCCACGAGGAAGACGATGACCTCCCGCAGGTAGGGAATCCCGTGATGCTCCATGCGCGCTGCGCTCCCGTGGATCGTCGCGCCGACGCTTCCCGGTTTCGGTCCGAAAGGCAATGCGTCACGTCAAGAAAACGGGGGGTCTCAGCGCTTCGTCGCGAGCCAGATCGTATGGCGCGCCCCACCCTTGCGGCCCTTCGCGCGCCCCCTCGCCGGCACCTCCACCTCCTCGACGGCGAACCCGCCGGCGCGCAGGCGCCTGGCGAAAGCCGGGCTCGGATGCGCCGACCAGACGGCGAGCACGCCCCCGGGGCGCAGCGCCGCGCGGGCGTGACCCAGCCCCACGACGGAATAGAGCGCGTCGTTGCCCGCGCGCGAGAGCCCGTCGGGGCCGTTGTCGACGTCGAGCAGGATCGCGTCGCAGGCGCCGCGCGTGGCCGCGATCTCGGCCAGCACGTCGCTCTCGCGGATCGTCACTCGCGGATCGTCGAGGGAGCCTTCGAACAGATCCGCCATCGGCCCGCGCGCCCAGCGCACCACGTCGGGCACGATCTCCACGACGACGATCTCGGCGTCCGCCGGCAGCGCCGCGAGCGCCGCGCGCAGGGTGAAGCCCATGCCGAGCCCGCCGATCATCACCCGCGGCCGCGCCCGCCCGGCGAGGCGCTCGGCCGCCAGCGTCGCGAGCGCGTCCTCCGAGCCGTGCAAACGGCTGTTCATCAGCTCGTTGCCGCCGAGCATGATCGAGAGCTCTTCGCCGCGCCGCTTCAGGCGAAGCTCCCCGCCGTCTGGGACGGCGGCGGTGTCGAGGAGGATCCAGGGGGTCACGGGCGGTCTCCTTGCGCGGCGGAAGCGGCGTCATCGCATCCTTCGACGCCAGGCGGAAGACGCGAGCGGCGTTGCGCGGAACCGGGGTGGCCAATCCCATTCGCCCCCTCCGGTCCGCTTCGCGGCCCACGGGGAGAGGACGGGTCGCGGAGCGCGTGCAGCCTCGCCGCGGCGCGACTTGCCCCCGCGCCCCCGATCGTCGACCATCCTCCCGCAGCGCACACGTCGCGACCAGCCTGCAGGAGACGCCCCGATGCCCACGACCGACACCCTCGCGCGCCGCATCGCCCAGGCCCAGGGGCGCGAGCCCGCCGACCTCGTGGTGAAGGGCGTGCGGCTCCTCGATCTCGTCACCGGGGACGTCGTCGAGACCGACATCGCGATCTGCGGCGACACGATCGTGGGCACTCACGCCACCTATGCGGGCCGCGAGGAGATCGACGCGACGGGGCTCGTCGCCGTGCCGGGCTTCGTCGACACGCACCTGCACATCGAGAGCTCGCTCGTCACCCCCGCCGAGTTCGAGCGCTGCGTGCTGCCGCGGGGCACGACGACCGCCATCTGCGACCCGCACGAGATCGCCAACGTGCTCGGCCACGAGGGCATCGGCTATTTCCTCGCCGCCTCCGAGGCGCTGGTGATGGACCTGCGGGTGCAGATCTCGTCCTGCGTCCCCTCGACGACGATGGAGACCGCCGGCGCGACGCTGGAGGCGGAGGACCTCGCCCGCTATCACGGGCATCCGCGATCGATCGGGCTCGCCGAGTTCATGAACTATCCCGGCGTGGTCCACGCCGACCCGACGGCGCTCGCCAAGCTCGCGCTGTTCGGCGACGCCCGCATCGACGGGCACGCGCCGCTTCTGCGCGGGACGGCGCTCAACGCCTATCTCGCGGCGGGCATCGGCACCGACCACGAGGCGACGAGCTACGACGAGGCGCGCGAGAAGATATCGAAGGGCATGCAGATCCTCATCCGGGAGGGATCGGTGTCGAAGGACCTGCACGCGCTCGCGCCGCTGATCACGCCCGAGACCTGGGCGCGCCTCGCCTTCTGCACGGACGACCGCAACCCCCTCGAGATCCGGGAGGAGGGCCATATCGACTTCCTCGTGCGCAGCGCCATCCGGCTCGGCGCACGCCCGCTCGACGCCTATCGCGTGGCGAGCTGGTCGGCGGCGCTCGGCTTCGGCCTGCGCGACCGCGGCCTCGTCGCCCCGGGCTACCGCGCCGACATCGTGCTGGTCTCCGATCTCGAGGCCTGCGCGGTGGCGCAGGTCATCGCCGCCGGCGCGCGCGTCACGCCCGCCCTGTTCGAGAACCGCACGCACCCCGCCCCCGTCGGCTACGGCTCGGTGAAGCGCGCCCCCGTGACGCCCGCGGACTTCGCGCTTCCCGGCGCGGCCGGGGAGAAGCGCGTCATCGGCGTCGTGCGCGACCGGATCATCACGGAGGCGCTCACCCGCCCGGTCCCGGCCCGCGACGGGATGCTCGTCGCCGATCCGGCGAGCGACGTTATCAAGATCGCGGTCCTCGCCCGGCATGGGGTGAACGCGAACATCGGCCGCGGCTTCGTTTCCGGCTTCGGCCTGCCGGCGGGCGCGCTGGCGAGCTCGATCGGCCACGACGCGCACAACATCTGCGTCGTCGGCGCGAACGACGCCGACATGGCCACCGCCGTGAACCGGTTGATCGCGATCCAGGGCGGCCTCGTCGCCGTGCGCGACGGGGAGATCCTGGGCGAGCTGGCGCTTCCCGTCGCGGGGCTGATGAGCGACCGGCCCTTCGAGGAGGTGGCCGAGCGGCTCACCGCGCTCCGGAAGGCGGTGGCCGGCATGGGCTGCGCCTTGCCCGAGCCCTTCCTCCAGCTCGCCTTCCTGCCGCTGCCGGTGATCCCCCATCTCAAGATCACCGACCTCGGCCTCGTCGACGTCGACGCCTTCGCGGTGGTCGACCTCGCCGTGTGAGGCGCGCACCGCGCACACGCTTGCGCGGCGTGCTAGGCTGCGCGAAAACACGGGGAGACGACCATGCTGACCGCGGATTTCGAGGTGCGCGACGCGCGCTTCCTCGCGCTCGTGCTCAAGAACGTCCATGTCGAGCGGCTTCACACCGGCTGCCGCTGGACCGAGGGGCCGGCCTACTTTCCGGCCGGGCGCTATCTCGTGTTCTCCGACATCCCCAACGAGCGGATGATGCGCTACGACGAGACCGACGGCTCGGTCTCGGTCTTCCGCCAGCCGTCGGGGTTTTCGAACGGCAACACCCGTGACCGCCAAGGTCGGCTCGTCACCTGCGAGCACGGCGGGCGGCGCGTGACGCGTACCGAGCACGACGGGTCGCTCACGGTGCTGGCGGATTCCTTCGAAGGCAAGCGGCTGAACTCCCCCAACGACGTCGTGGTGCGCTCCGACGGCTCGGTCTGGTTCACCGACCCGACCTACGGCATCGACAGCGACTACGAGGGCCATGCCGCCCCCTCCGAGATCGGCGCGAGCCACGTCTACCGGATCGCGCCCGACGGGACGGTGAGCGCGGTCGCGACCGATTTCGTCAAGCCCAACGGGCTCGCCTTCTCCCCCGACGAGCGCGCGCTCTACGTCGCCGACACCGGCGCCACGCACGTGCCCGACGGCCCGCGCCACATCCGCCGCTTCGACGTCTCCGACGACGGCGCGCGGCTCTCCGGCGGCGGGGTGTTCGCGACCTGCGAGCAAGGCCTGTTCGACGGCTTCCGCTTCGACCGCGCGGGGAACCTGTGGACCTCGGCCGCCGACGGCGTGCACGTCTACGCGCCGGACGGCGTGCTGCTGGGCAAGATCCGCATCCCCGAGACGGTGGCCAACGTCTGCTTCGGCGGTGCGCGCCGCAACCGGCTCTACATCTGCGGGACGACGTCGCTCTACGCGGTCTACGTCCGCACGACGGGCGCGGGCTGATCGCCCGCGCGGCGGGCCTCAGTCGGCCGTCGCCTCGACCACGCCGCCGGCGTCGACCTCAGCGAGCTCGCGCACGATCGCCGCGAGCTGATCCTGCGCGTCGCGGGCGAGATCCGTGAGGCGCGACAGGCGCATGCGGCGCTCCGCGAGGTCGGCGTCGAGCGCGGCGGCCTCCTGCTCCTGCGCCGCGATCCGGCCGTCGAGCGTCTCGCGCCGGCGCTCCAGTCCGGCGACGCGGGTCTCCAGCGCGCCGCGGCGCGCCTCGAGCGCCTCGGTCTCCCGAAGCGCCGTGTCGCGGGCCTCGGTCACCCCCGCCAGCGCCGCCTCGAGCGCGTTGAGGTCGCGTGCGGTCTGCGCCGAGTCCCGCATGCGCCGGTCGAGGTCGTCGCGTTCCGCCCGAAGCCGCGCGACCTCCCCGGCGGCGGCGTCGCGGCTTTCGCCCAGGCGGGCGATCTCCGCGTCGAGCGCGTCGCGCTCGACGCGGGCGCGATCGCGCTCCGCCCGCGCGGCGTCGCGCTCGGCGATGCGCGTCTCGAGGTCCGCGGCCTCGCGCGTCAGCTCAGCGATGCGCGACTCGAGCGTCGCGGCCTCGGCGGCGGCGGCGTCGCGCGCCGCGCCGACCTGGCGCAGCGCCTCCTCGACGGCGTTGAGCTCGCGCGCCGTCTCGCGCAGGCCGGCGATGCGCGTCGACAGGCTGGCGTCCTCGCTGCGCAGCCGCTGGAGATCGTCCTCGCCGGCCGCGACGGCCGAGCGGCCGGCCTCCAGCGCGGCGTCGATGCGGACGAGCTCCTCGCGGCGGGCGGCGAGCGCGGCCTCGGCCTGCGCCACCGCGTCCGACAGGCCGGGCGCGCGGGTCTCGAGATCGGCGACGTCGGTGGCGAGCGTCTCGCGCTCGCGGGCCAGCGCGTCGCGGGTCGCGCCGAGATCGGAGACGGACGCCGCGAGGCGCGCCTCTTCCTCGGCGAGGGTGGCGCGGCGGGCCTCGAGCGCGTCGACCGAGCCGGCCAGCTCCTCGGACCGGGCCTCGAGGGCGGCGACGTCGTCCGACAGGTCGGCGCGAGCCTGCGCCTGCGCGAGGCGCGCCTCGAGCGCGGCGATCTCCCGCTCGCGTGCGGCGCGATCGACCTCTCCGGCCCGGCGCACTTCGGCGATCTCGCGCGTCAGCGCCTCGTTCTCGGCCTGCAGATAGGCGCAGCCGCCGAGCGCGCCCACCGCGACGAGCGTCACGAGGACGAAAACCAGCCTCGGTATGCCCGAGCGAGTCGCCGGCGCGCTGTCGACCATGGCGAAGCCCCCCTTCGGCGGCGGCCGATTCGCCCGGCCGCTCGCGCGGATGCGAGCCTAAGCGCATGTCCGCTCTGGGGAAAAGGCCACGCTTGCCGTCGGGGTCGTCGGCGGCGCGATCCGCCGACGCGTGTTGCCCGCGCGCGACACTTGTCGGTTCGCCACGGGGTCGCCCGCAGCCGCGCTCAGCGCGCGTGGTGGCTTTCCTGCAGCCCGTAGACCGGCGTCGCGATGCCCTCCATCCGGGCCTTCAGCTGCAGCGACAGGAATTGCGAGTAGTGGCGCGACTGGTGCAGGTTGCCGCCGTGGAACCACAGCCCCTCCTGCTGCGTGGGCTTCCACATGTTGCGCTGCTCGCCCTCCCACGGGCCGGGGTCCTTGGGCGTGTCGGAGCCCAGCCCCCAGACCTTGCCCACCTTGTCCGCCGTCGCCTCGTCGACGAGATCGGCGACGAAGCCGTTCATCGAGCCGTAGCCGGTGGCGTAGACGATCACGTCCGCCGCGATCTCGCGTCCGTCCTCCAGCTTCAGGCCGTTCGGAAGGATCTCCGCCACCTGGCCGTTCACGAGCTTGATCTTGCCGTCGATGATCAGCTGCGAGGCGCCGATGTCGATGTAGTAGCCCGAGCCGCGGCGCAGGTACTTCATGAACAGGCCCGAATCGTCCACCCCGAAATCGAGCTGGAAGCCGGCCTTCTCCAGGTCGGCGTAGAACTGCGCGTCCACCTCCCGGATCTTGTCGTAGACCGGCTTCTGGAGCGTGTGCAGGATCGCGTAGGGCAGGGACGCGAAGATCAGGTCCGCCTTGGCGGTGGTCATGCCGCCCTGCACCGCGCGCTCGGAATAGAGGTCGCCGAGCCCGATCTCCATCAGCGATTCCGAGCGCACGATGTGCGTCGAGGAGCGCTGCAGCATGGTGACGTCGACGCCCGCTTCCCAAAGGGCGGCGCAGATGTCGTGCGCGGAATTGTTCGAGCCCACCACGACCACCTTCTTGCCGACGTAGCCGTCTGGGCCGGGATGCTTCGAGGAATGGTGCTGCTCGCCCTCGAACCGGTCCATGCCGGGGAAGTCCGGCAGGTTGGGCTTGCCGGACATGCCGGTGGCGAAGACGAGCTGCTTGGGCCGCAGCACGATCTCACGGCCCTCGCGCTCGACGACCACGGTCCATTCCTGCGCCGCCTCGTCCCAGGTGGCGGACTTGGCCGTGGTGCTCGCCCAGTAATTGAGCTCCATCACCTTGGTGTAGAACTCCAGCCAGTCGCCGATCTTGTCCTTGGGCGAGAACACCGGCCAGTTCTTGGGAAAGTCGATATAGGGCAGGTGGTCGTACCAGACCGGATCGTGCAGGCACAGGGACTTGTAGCGCTTGCGCCAGCTGTCCCCGGCGCGCTCGTTCTTCTCCACGATGATGGTGGGCACCCCGAGCTGGCGCAGCCGCGCGCCGAGCGCGATGCCGCCCTGGCCGCCGCCGACGATCAGGACGTAGGGCTGCGTCTCGAAGCCGAGCGTGCGCGCCTCCGCCTCGCGCTCCTCCTTCCAGGTCGGCGCGCCGGGATTGACGCCGTGCTTGGCGCCGAGGGGGCGGGTGAAGCCGGCCTTCTCCTCGTGGCCCTTCAGCTCGACCATGGTGGTGAGCAGCGTCCAGATCAGCCCGTCCTTGATGCGCACGTGCCCGTAGCCGCGCGCGACATCGGTCTCGAAGGTGATCCAGCCGTCGGTGACGCCGCCGGACTCGGTGGGAAATTCCTTCTCGTCGAGCGCCCAGCCGCTCGGCTTCACGTCGGCGAGGCGCGCCGAGAGCATGTCGCGCACCTGGTCGCGGCCCTCCAGCGTCTTGATGTTCCAAGTGAAGGCCACGAGGTCGCGCCAGTAGCAGTCCGGCGCGAACAGCGCGACCGCGCGCTCCACGTCGCTTGCGCCGAGCGCATCCTCCAGCTTGGACAGAACTTCCGTGACGCGCGCCGCCGCCGTCTTGTCGAGCATGACCCGTCTCCCTGATCGCGTTTCCCCGGGCGTTGTTCCCGCCCTCGGCTTTTCGTCGTTGCGGTCGAGGCTGGCACAGTCGCACGGGGCCGACAAGGAGATCGTCTTGTGCGCTGCAAGAAGAACGGCCTCGGCGGAAGTCTTCGCGCTGCGACGACGCGGTCGCCGGAGGGCGACACGTCGGGGCGGGGCCGCGCGCGGACGAGGCCCGCTTTCACCCGGCGGCTCCACTCTGGATAAGATCGGCGCGAGCGCGTCCGCCGAAGCGGATGCCGGGCGCGGTTCCGCTCCGGAATATCCAGATCGGACAAATCAGCTGCATCGCACCGCGACCGTTGCTGTATCCTCCTCTCAGTCGCCGACGCGGTCGCCAGAACAAAATCCGCGCGAGGCAAACCTCAGGGAGGAATGATCCATGAAACGTGCTCTCATCACGTCGCTTCTCGGCTCGGTCGCGCTCGTCGGCGCCGCCGCCGCGCAGGAGCCGATCCGCATCGGCATCACCCAGAACAACGTCGGCGTCGACAGCTATCAGACGACCTACGAGAAGGCCTTCATCGAGGCCGCCGAGGCCGATCCGATGGTCGAGGCCGTCGTGCTCGACGCCGGCGGCGACGTGGCGCGCCAGATCGGGCAGATGCAGGACCTGATCCAGCAGGGCGTCGACGCCATCATCATCTGGCCGACCAACGGGCAGGCCGTGGTGCCCGTGGTGCGCCAGGCGCACCAGGCCGGCATCCCGGTCGTCGTCACCAACAGCCAGATCGGCGAGGCCGGCTTCGACTTCATCGCCTCCTTCTCCGGGCCGGACAACATAACGCAGGGCCAGTACGCCGCCGAGATGATGTGCGACGCGCTCGAGAATGCGGGCCGGGTGGTGCAGATCGCCGGCCAGCCGGGCTACACCACCGCCATCGAGCGCCAGAAGGGCTTCGAGGACGCGCTCGCCGAGCAGTGCCCCGACGTCGAGATCGTCGAGACGCAGCCCGGCGACTGGAACCGCGAGAAGGCCCAGCGGGTGATGGAGAACTTCCTCACCAAGTACGACGACATCGACGGCGTCTATTCCGGCGACGACAACATGGGCGTCGGCGCGCTCAACGCCGCCAAGGCGGCGGGCCGCAACGACCTCGTCTTCATCGGCGCGACGAACTTCGCCGTGGGCTACGAGGCGATGGGCCGCGGCGAATACTGGGGCTCGGTCTACCAGTCGCCGGTCGAGGACGCGCGCAACGCGCTCGCCACCGCCAAGGCCGTGGTGATGGGCGAGGAAGTCCCGTTCCTGAACTACTTCGATACCCCGAAGATCACGCAGAACAACATGAGCGAGTTCGACAAGCCGGTCTTCTGATCCGGCCTCGGGGCGCGATGCGGACGTCGGCGGCGCCGGCGTCCGCAATACATCCATTTCGGATATCATCGCTCGATCGAGCGGCGCGACGGGGCGCAGATCCCGGGCGCCGCGAGGCGCTCCGAAATGCCGGACACGTCGGCCGGGCGGGGCGTCGGAGGAAACGCATCATGGCGAAGACAGACGTCGAGCTCGCGGCCCCCGCGCGGCGCGACCCCTGGGTCACGCGCGACAAGGTCGTGCATCTCCTGCAGACGAAGGGCCTCCTGATCGCCTTCGCGCTGTTCCTCGTCGCGTTCTCGCTGGCGAGCGATCGCTTTGCGAGCGTCGACAACGTCTCGACCGTGCTGCGCCAGGTGGCGATCGTCGGCACGATCGCGGTGGGCGTCACCATCGTCGTGATCGGCGGCAACCTCGATCTCTCGGTCGGCTCGCTGCTCTCGTTCTCGACGGTGCTCGTCGTCGACCTGCACGACAAGATCGGCCCGGGGCCGGCGATCGCGATCATGTTCGCCGCCGCGCTCGCGGTGGGCTGCGTCAACGGGCTTCTGGTCGGCTTCGCGCGGCTCAACTCGCTGATCGTGACGTTGGGCATGCTGTCGGCCATCCAGGGCCTGACGCTGATCTATTCCGGCGGGCAGAACGTCGACATCGCCGACCAGGAGGGCACGTGGTTCGCCTTCTTCGGGCGCGACTTCCTGCTCGGCGTCGCCGTGCCGACGTGGATCTTCCTCGTTCTGGCCGTGCTCTTCCACGTCGTCCTGACCCGCACGACCTTCGGGCGCAAGGTCTTCGCGGTCGGCGGCAACCCCACGGCGGCCGCCTTCTCCGGGGTGCGCCGGGCACGGGTCGTGTTCTCGACCTACCTGATCTCGGCTTTCTGCACCGCCTGCGCGGCGGTGATCCTGGGCAGCCGCGTGATGGGCAGCCAGAACAACGTCGGCCAGGGCTACGAGCTCGTCGTGCTCGCCGGCGTGATCCTGGGCGGCACCTCGCTGCTCGGCGGCTCGGGCTCGATCCCGAAGACCGTCGTGGGCGTGCTGATCCTGGGCTTCATCCAGAACGGCCTCCTGCTGCTCGGCTACCCCTACTACACGCAGTGGCTCGTCACCTGGGTCGTCATCATCCTCGCGGTCTGGCTCGACGTGGCGTCGAAGCGCGGCCGCCTGTTCACCACGACCAGCTGAGGGAGGCCGACATGAACAAGAGCCCGCTTCGCCTCCTCTCGCGCATCCCGCCGATCTGGATGATCCTGATCGCCTGCGTGGCCTTCTTCTCGGTCTTCGCCGACAGCTTCTTCGCCGTCGGCAACTTCACCAACATCCTGATCCAGACCTCGACCATCGGCCTGATCGCGCTCGGCATGACGGTCGTGATGATCAACGGCAACATCGACCTCTCGGTGGGTGCCGTGGTCGCGCTGGCGGCGAGCCTCGCGGTGGGGCTCCAGGCCGATCTCGGCACCATCCCGGCGGTGGTGGTGGGGCTCGGGGCCGGCACGGCGCTCGGCTTCCTCAACGGCATGATCGTGTGGAAGACCGGCGTCGACGCCTTCATCGTCACGCTGGGCGCGATGATGGGCGTGCGCGGCCTGGTGTTCGTCTACACCGGCGAGCAGTCGTTCTTCGCCATGGATTTCGCCTATTCGGATTTCGGCATGTCCTCGGTCGCCGGCGTGCCGACGCTCGCCTGGGTGTTCCTGGCGCTGACCTTGGTCATGCACGTGGTGATGACGCGCACGAGCCACGGCCGCAACGCCTATGCGGTGGGCGGCAATCGCGAGGCGGCAGAGAACGCCGGTATCCGTGTCGGCCGGCACATGGTCGTGAACTTCATGATCGTCGGCTTCTTCGCGGCGCTCGCGGGGATCACGCTGTCCACCCAGATGGGCGCCTCGACGCCCAATCTCGGCACGAACTACGAGCTGTGGGTCATCACCGCCGTCGTGCTCGGCGGCACCAAGCTCACCGGCGGGGTGGGCACGATCCTCGGGACGCTCGGCGGCGTGCTCACCATCGGCGTCCTGCGCAACGGCATGAACCTGATGCAGGTGCCCGCCTTCTACGTCCTCGTCGTGATGGGCGCGATCCTGATCGCGGTCCTGCTCGTCGACGCGCGCATCAACCGCCGCGTGGCGGGGGAGGTGAAGCTGTGAGAACGCTCGCGCACCACACGAAGGCCGAGCTCGACGAGCTCGGCTCCCGCGCTCCGCTCCTCCACATCGACGGCGTCACCAAGACGTTCCCCGGGGTGAAGGCGCTCGACGACGTCTCGCTCGAGGTGCGCGCCGGCGAGGTCCACGCGCTGCTCGGCGAGAACGGCGCCGGCAAGTCGACCCTGATGAAGGTGCTCGCCGGCAACCACAAGGCCGATCGCGGCCAGATCCACCTCGAGGGCGAGCCGATCCGGGTGTCCGGCCCGCACGAGGCGAAGCACCTGGGCATCGTGCTGATCCACCAGGAGCTGTCGCTCGCGCCCGAGATGACGGTCGCGGAGAACATCTTCCTCGGCTCGCTGCCCCGGCGCGCGCTGGGCTTCGTCGACTTCGCCAAGCTCTACGCCGACGCGGGGCGCATCCTCGATCGCCTGGGCTGCCGCTTCGCTGCCACCGACAAGGTCGAGACGCTGTCCATCGCCAACCGGCAGATGGTCGAGATCGGCCGCGCGCTGGTGTTCACGCCCAAGATCGTCGTGTTCGACGAGCCCACCGCCTCCCTCACGGACGCGGAGAAGGTGGTGCTCTTCGACGTGATCCGCTCGCTCCAGGCCGAGAACGTGGGCATCGTCTACATCTCGCACCGGATGGACGAGATCTTCACGCTGTCCGACCGCATCACGGTGCTGCGCGACGGCGCGGTGCGCGGGACACTCGAGACCGCGCAGACGAACGAGGACGAGGTCACCCGCCTGATGATCGGGCGCGCGCTCGAGCCGCGCACCCAGGCGCGCAGCCGCGCGGGCGGCAAGGTGGCGCTCGAGGTGAAGGGCCTCTCCTGCGCCGATCTGTTCCGCGACGTCTCCTTCAGCGTGCGCGAAGGCGAGGTGGTGGGCATGTACGGCCTCATCGGCGCCGGGCGCACCGAGATCGCCGAGACGATCTTCGGCCTGCGCGCGCCCGACGCCGGCGAGATCCGCCGCGACGGGGAGGTGGTCTCGATCAAGTCCCCGCCCGACGCCATCGCCCACGGCATCGCGCTCGCGCCCGAGAGCCGCAAGGAGCAGGGGCTCGTGCTCGGCATGAGCTGCCGGGACAACATGTCCCTCTCCCAGCTCCGCGAGGTCTCGAGCGCGGGCTGGCTCGACCGCTCCGCCGAGCAGGCGATCTACGACCGCTACGCCGAGCGGCTCTCGCTGAAGTCGCCGAGCTGGCGCACGCCCGTGGTCAACCTCTCGGGCGGCAACCAGCAGAAGGTCGTGCTCGGCAAGTGGCTCGGCACCGCGCCGAAGGTGCTGATCATCGACGAGCCGACGCGCGGCATCGACGTCGGCTCGAAGTCGGAGATCCACGGCCTGATCCGCGAGCTCGCGGCGGCCGGCATGGCGGTCCTGATGATCTCCTCCGAGATGCCCGAGGTGCTCGGCGTCTCGGATCGGATCCTGGCGCTCTATCACGGCCGCCTCGCGGCGGAGTTCGACGCCGACACCGTCACGGAGGACGCCCTCGTGCAGGCGATATCCGGGCTATGAGCACCATGCGCCGTACCACCCGCCAGGAGGAAGGCTTCGGCGCGCGTCCGCCTCGAGCGCGCCGCGCAGCCGGCGCGCTGCCGTCGGGCGAGCGCCAGGCCTTCACGCCCGACGAGATGCTGGCCTTCATGGACTTCCTCGAGGAGATCGAGGCCGAGGGCGAGAGCGTGCTGCCGCTGTTCACGCCCGATCCGTACCTGAGCATGAGCCTCTTCCTCATGCGCAATCACCTCGAGGGCAAGCTCACCACGGTGTCGTCGCTGGCGGCCGCGTCGGGCGCGCCCTACGCCACCGCCATGCGGCGCATCGGCGACATGACCGGGCGCGGCCTCGTCGACCAGCGCCCGCGCTCGGCGTCGGGCAAGACCTTCTCGCTGCACCCGAGCCCGGCCCTGATCGAGGCCTTCTCGGACTACGCGCACCGCATCAAGCTCTCGATCGGCCGCGCGCTGGGCCTCGCCGCCAAGGGCGACGTGGCGGACTACTACTTCGGCGGGTCGTACCTGAAGGCGCGGGTGATCCCGATGCCGGCGGCGCATACCGAGCCGCTCGGCATCACCGGGCCGCTGCGCATCCTCGTCCACGCCGACCCGACCTTCATGGCGATGGACAGCCTCAAGCGGCAGTTCGAGCAGCTGCTCGGCGTCTCGATCCGCAACCGCGCGCTCTCGATCGACCGGCTGCGGCTGGAGGCGCTCGCCAATGCCGAGCGCGCATCCTCGGCCTACGACATCATCGCCGTCGACCTGCCCTGGATCGGCGAGTTCGCCGAGAAGGGCGTGCTCGCGCCGCTCGAGGAGTGCGTCGCGCGCGAGGATTTCGACCTCGCCGACTTCCACCAGGCCGGCTGGCAGGGCTGCCTGCACCGCGGCAAGCCCTACGGCATGCCGATCCAGACGACGCCGGAGCTGCTGTTCTACCGGCGCGACCTGTTCGCGGAGGCCGGTCTGGAGGCCCCGCGCACGACGGTCGATCTCCTCGCGGCCGCGCGTGCGCTGCATCGGCCCGCGCGCAACCTGCGCGGCATCGCCTGGAACGGCGCGCGCGGCACGCCGCTCGGCCACAGCTTCATCTTCGCCATGGCCGATTTCGGCCAGCCGGTGGTGGACCTGCGCCGGCGCGGCGACGGCTTCGACCCGTTCGACCTCACCGGCGAGCGGCTGCGCCCGATGATCGACAGCGAGGGCGGGCGCCGCGCGGCGGACTTCCTGATGGAGCTCCTCGACGTCTCCGCGCCGGGCGTGCTCGGCATGTCCTGGTTCGAGCGGGTGAAGGCCTACGCGTCGGGCGAGGTGGCGATGGCCTACGGCTACTCGCTGCTCGCGCCCTATTTCGAGCTCGATCCGGCCTCGCCGGCGCACGGCACGACGGAGTACGTGCCCCACCCGGCCGCGCCGGGCCGGCGCCCGATCGCGCCCGTGGGCGGCTACGTGCTCGGCATCCCGGCGAACCTTTCCGAGGAGCGGCGGCTCGCCACCGAGAACGCGGTGCGGCTGCTCACCTCGGCGGAGGCCTGCAAGCTCTACATCACCAACGGCTCGCGGGTGTGCCCGCGCTTCAGCGTCTGCGCCGATCCGGACGTGCGCGGGCTCTCGCCCATCGTCGGCGCCGTCGACGACATGGCCCGCGCGGGCGCGCTGCAACTCTGGCCGCGCCCGCCGGTGCCCGAGTTCGCCGAGATCACCGCGATCCTCGGCGAGGAGATCCACGACATGCTCTGCCGGCGCAAGACGCCGTCGGCTGCGCTGGAAGACGCCCAGGCCCGCGCCGACGCGCTGATGCGCGCGGCCGGGCGCTACTGAGGCAGCGAGACGGGCAAGATACGGGAAGGAGAACACCATGGATCGCGAAAGACTGAAGGGTAAGAACGTGCTGATCACCGGAGCCGCCCAGGGCATGGGCGCGGCGATCGCGGAGCACTACGCGGCCCAGGGCGCCAACGTCTGCCTGGGCGACGTCAACGAGGCCGGCGCGAAGGCGGTGGCCGAGCGGATCAACGCCGCCGGCAACGGCCGCGCCATCGCGGTGAAGCTCGACGTGACGAAGCGCGCCGACAACGCCGCCGCGGTGGCCGCCGCGGTCGAGGCCTTCGGCTCCCTCAACGTCGCCCTCCTCAACGCCGGGCTGAACAAGCCCAAGTTCTTCATGGACATCGACGAGGAGAACTGGGACCTGATCATGAACGTCAACGCCAAGGGCGTGCTGCTCGGCATGCAGGAGGCGGCGCGCCAGATGATCGCCCAGGGGCCCGAGCAGGGACCCTACAAGATCATCAACGTCGGCTCCATCGCCTCGCGCACCACCTTCGACGACGTGGTGCCCTATTGCTGCTCGAAGCACGCCGTGCTCGCCATGATCACCGGTGGCGCGCGCGCGCTCGTCGACCACAACATAACGGTGAACGGCTACGGTCCGGGCGTGGTGCGCACCGAATTGTGGGAGCAGCTCGACAAGGACCTCGTCGAGATCGGCAAGTTCGACAAGCCCGGCGAGTCGATGGACAGCCTCGCGCGCAACATGATCCTGATGAAGCGCTATTCCTATCCGGAAGACGTGGTGGGCACCGCCGCGTTCCTGGCGAGCCCGGACTCCGACTACATGACGGGCCAGCTCATCCTCATCGACGGCGGCATGGTCATGCAATGACCCGAGCCCACGCCGCGCGGTGACACGCGCGCGGCATCATCCGACATCCTCGAACAGGTCCGCCCGGGGCGGACGACGCGCCCCTATGCGGGGTGCGAAGGAGATCCTCATGCGAGACACGTCCGCCCTCAGCCCGCGCATCCTCGAGCCGGGCGACCTCGATCCGAACTGGCGCTGGGACCGCCACATCCCCGCGCTCGGCCACACCGCCGTCGACTTCGAACGGCGCGTCGACCACGATCGCCTGCGCCGCTACCGGCTCTCGCGCGCCCGCCAGGCCTTGAAGAACTCGGAGTGCGGCGCGCTCATCCTCTTCGACGTCAACAACATCCGCTACGTCTCGGGCACCAAGATCGGCGAGTGGGAGCGCGACAAGATGTGCCGCTTCGCGCTGCTCGCCGGCGACGAGGAGCCCTGGGTCTGGGACTTCGGCTCGGCGGCCGTGCACCATCGTGAATCCTGCGACTGGCTCGACCCCGAGCATTGCCTCGCCGGCGTGGTGGGCATGCGCGGCACGATCCCGCCCTCCTTCGGCCTGATGAAGCGCTACGCCGAGGAGATCGCGAGCCTCATCCGCAAGGCGGGCGTCGGCGACATGCCGGTGGGCCTCGACTACGCCGAGACGGCGATGATGTTCGAGCTGCAGAAGGCGGGCCTGAACATCGTCGACGGCCAGCAGGTCATGCTCGACGCGCGCGAGATCAAGAACGTCGACGAGATCCACCTGCTCAACCAGGCGGCGTCGATGGTCGACGGCGTGTATCACATGATCTGGGAGGAGATGAAGCCGGGCGTCCGCGAGAACGACATCGTCGCGATGGCCAACAAGATGCTCTACGAGATGGGCTCCGACGACGTCGAGGCCATCAACGCCATCTCCGGCGAGCGCTGCAACCCGCATCCGCACAATTTCACCGACCGCTACTTCCGCCCCGGCGACCAGGCCTTCTTCGACATCCTGCAGAGCTACCAGGGCTATCGCACCTGCTACTACCGCACCTTCAACGTCGGCCGCTCCACGCCCGCGCAGCGCGACGCCTACGTCAAGTGCCGGGACTGGCTCGATGCGGCGATCGCCCTGATCAAGCCCGGGGTGGGCACCGACGTCGTCGCCCGCGCCTTCCCCGAGGCGCACGAGTTCGGCTTCCCCGACGAGCTCTCGGCCTTCGGCCTCCAGTTCGGCCACGGGCTGGGGCTGGCGCTCCACGAGCGCCCGATCATCAGCCGGGTCGTCTCGCTCGAGAACCCGATGGAGATCCGGACCGGCATGGTCTTCGCGCTGGAGACCTACTGCCCGGCGACCGACGGCTACTCCGCCGCGCGCATCGAGGAGGAGGTCGTCGTCACCGACAAGGGCTGCCAGGTGATCAGCCTGTTCCCCGCCGAGGAACTGCCGATCGCCAACCGCTACTGAGCCGGAGCGCCCCAAATACGAGGACGACGATGACAGCCACCGACAACACGGCCGACTACCTGCGCCTCTACGAGCAGATGGCCCGGATCCGCGCCTTCGAGGACAACGCCAACCAGCTCTACCTCTCGGCCAAGATGCCGGGCCTGACCCACATGTATTCGGGCCAGGAGGCGGTCGCCGTGGGGATCTGCGAGGCGCTGGAGACGAAGGACCACATCACCTCGACCCACCGCGGCCACGGCCATTGCGTGGCCAAGGGCGCGGACTTCACGCAGATGTTCTGCGAATTGCTCGGCAAGGCGGAGGGCTATTGCCGCGGCAAGGGCGGCTCGATGCACATCGCCGACCAGGCCAACGGCAATCTCGGCGCCAACGCCATCGTCGGCGGCTCGGCGGGCATCGCCACCGGCGCGGCGCTGTCGGCCAAGCGGCTCGGCAGCGACGCGGTGACCGTGTGCTTCTTCGGTGACGGGGCGCTCGGCCAGGGGCTGCTCTACGAGGTGATGAACATGGCGGCCTTGTGGAATCTGCCCGTCATCTACGCCTGCGAGAACAACCATTACGGCGAGTACACCAAGACCGAAGAGGTGGCGGCCGGCGACCTCTGCGCCCGCGCCGCCGCGTTCGGCATCGAGGCGCACCAGGTCGACGGCCAGGACGTGCTCGCCGTGAACGCGCTCGCGCGGGATCTCGTGGCGCGCGCCCGCAAGGGCGAGGGGCCGTTCTTCGTCCTGCTCGACACCTACCGCTACCACGGCCACCACGTCGGCGACATCAACCGCGCCTACTATCGGCCCAAGGAGGAGGAGACGCTCTGGAAGGACACGCGCGACCCGATCCTGAACTTCGGCAAGTGGCTCGAGGGCGAGGGCATCGCCGACGCCGACGCGCTCGCGGCGATCGGCGAGCGCGTGCGGCGGGAGGCGGCCGAGGCGGTCGCCTATGCCGAGGCCGCGGCCTACCCGCCCGCCCACGAGGTCGACATGCACGTCTACGAGCGCCCCGGCACGGCGGACCGCGGCGCCCGCGAGGAGCTCCATCATGCGTGAGATCACCCTGGCCAAGGCGGTCAACGAGGCCATCGCCGAGGAGATGCGCCGCGACCCGACGATCTTCCTGCTCGGCGAGGACGTCGCCGAGGCCGGCACGCCCTTCAAGGTGCTCTCGGGGCTCGTCGAGGAGTTCGGCCCCGAGCGGATCATCGACACCCCCATCTCCGAGCCCGGCTTCGTCGGCATCGCGGTGGGGGCGGCGCTGACCGGCTCGCGGCCGATCGTCGACCTGATGTTCGGCGACTTTCTCTTCCTCGTCATGGACCAGCTCTGCAACCAGGCGGCCAAGGCCCGCTACATGTCCGGCGGCAAGCTGAACGTGCCGATGGTGCTGCGCACCAATCTCGGCGCCACCCGCCGCTCGGCCGCCCAGCATTCGCAGTCGCTCCACGCGCTCGTCGCCCACATTCCGGGGCTCAAGGTCGCGATGCCGTCCTCCGCCTACGAGGCCAAGGGGCTGATGAAGACCGCCATCCGGGACAACGACCCTGTGGTGATCTTCGAGGACAAGCTGATGTACCAGGACAAGGCGCCGGTGCCGGAGGAGGAGTACCTCATCCCCTTCGGCGAGGCCGCCGTCCTGCGCACCGGGCGCGACGTGACGCTGGTCGCCACCTCCTCGATGGTGCAGGTCTCGCTCGCCGCCGCCGAGATGCTGGCGAAGGAAGGTGTTTCCGCGGAGGTCGTCGATCCGCGTACCATCGTGCCGCTCGACGAGGACACGATCCTCGCCTCCGTGCGCAAGACGAGCCGCGCCATCGTCGTCGACGAGGGCCACCGCAGCTACGGCGTCTCGGCCGAGATCGCTGCACGGATTTCCGAGAAGGCCTTCTACCACCTCGACGCGCCCGTCGCCCGGCTCGCCGCCATGGACGTGCCGGTGCCGTTCTCCCCGGCGCTCGAGGACCTGACCGTGCCGACGCCCGACGACGTCGTCGCCGCCGCGCGCCGCATGCTGCGCGGGGAGGTCCGTGATGCCGCATGAGGTGATCATGCCCGCGCTCGGGATGGCGCAGGACACCGGGCTGATCGTGACCTGGGCCAAGTCGCCCGGGGACGCGATCGCGGCGGGCGAGGTGCTGCTCGAGGTCGAGACCGACAAGTCGACGATGGAGATCGAGGCGCAGGCCGGCGGCTTCGTCGCCGAGATCCGTTCGGCGGCCGGGGCGACCGTGCCGGTGGGCCAGGTGATCGCGGTGATCTCCGGCGAGAAGCCGGATGCGCCGACGGGGCCGGATGAAGCGCCGCCCGCCGCCGCCTCGGAGCCCGCCGAGGCCGAGCCGGTGCCGGAGACGCCCGCCGCCGCGTCGGAGCCCTTGGCGTCGAAGGCGACGCCACCCGCCGCGTCTCTCCTCGCCCCCGCCGACGGCCGCGTGCTGGCCTCGCCGAAGGCCCGGCGGCTCGCCGCCGAGCGCGGGCTCGACCTCGCCGCGCTCTTCGCCGAGAGCGCGGGGCAGCCGATCCACGTGCGCGACCTCGACGCGCTCGCCGCGAAAGCCGCCGGGCGCCGGGCGACGACATCGGCCGCGGCTCCCACCACGGCTCCCGCCACCGCGCACGCCGCCCGCCTCGAGGCCCGCGCGCCCGCGGCGGCGCTCGCCGCCTTCACCACCTGGCTCGCCGGGGAGGGCGGCGGCGCGACGTCCCGGGCGGGCGTGCTCGCCGCCTTCGCCGCCGCCGGCCTGCGCGGCGCGCACGACGACGCGAAGACGCTCGTCGTCGCCGTCGAGACCGCCGACGGCGCGGACCCCGCGCGCTACGCGGATGCGGACCGCGCCCGTCTCGCGGCGCTCGCGCCGAGCGCCCAAGCCCCCGCCCCGGCCCTCGTCGTGCGCGACCTTCTCGACACGCCGATCGTGTCGGCCAGGGCGGGCGGGCTCGCCACGCCCGTGCTCACCCTCGTCCCGGCGGGAGACGAGATCGCGCTCGCGCTCGACTACGCGGCCGGCGCGCTCGACGACCGCGCGGCGGTCGCGCTCGTGACGGCGCTCGCCGGCCGGCTCGCCGAGCCGCTGCGCCACCTCCTCTGACAGTCTGGATCGCATCATGGACCACACCGACCTCTACATCGACGGCGCCTGGCGCCCAGGCTCGGAGGGCGAGCGTTTCGACGTGATCAACCCCGCCGACGAGACCGTGCTCGCCTCCGTCGCCTCCGCCACGCTCGACGACGCCGACGCCGCGCTCGACGCAGCCCAGCGCGCCTTCGGGCCCTGGGCCGCGCGCACGCCGCGCGAGCGCGCGGAGATCCTGCGCAAGGCCTTCGAGCTGATGAGCGCCCGGCGCGACCACTTCGCCCGGCTGATCACGCTCGAGAACGGCAAGGCCGGCGCGGACGCGCGGGGCGAGGCCACCTACGCGGCCGAGTTCTTCCGCTGGTTCTCCGAGGAGGCCGTGCGCGCCGACGGGCTCGTCTCCCGCGCCCCGGCGTCCGGTGCGCGCATCCTGGTGCAGCACAAGCCCGCGGGCATCGCGGTGCTGGTCACGCCCTGGAACTACCCGGCCGCGATGGGCACCCGCAAGATCGCCCCCGCGCTCGCCGCCGGCTGCCCCGTCATCATCAAGCCCGCCTCCGAGACGCCGCTGACCATGCTCGCGCTGATGCCGCTGCTCGAGGAGGCCGGCGTGCCGCCCGGCGTCGTCAACGTGCTGCCCTCGCGCCGCACCGGCGCGATCGTCGACCGCATGCTGCACGATCCGCGCGTGCGGGTCGTCTCTTTCACTGGCTCCACCGGCGTCGGGCGCACGCTGCTCCGTAGCGCTGCCGACCAGGTGCTCAAGCCCGCGATGGAGCTCGGCGGCAACGCGCCGCTCCTCGTGCTGCACGACGCCGACATCGACGTCGCGGTCGAGGGCGCGATGCTGGCCAAGATGCGCAATCTCGGCGAGGCCTGCACGGCGGCGAACCGCTTCTACGTCCACGAGAGCGTGGCGGAGGCCTTCACCACGCGCTTCACCGAGAAGATGGCGGCGTTGAAGGTCGGCGACGGCCTCGATCCCGCGGTGGACGTCGGCCCGCTCGTCAACGCCGACACCCGCGACAAGGTCGCCGCCTTCGTCGACGACGCGGTTGCCAAGGGCGCGAAGGTCCGCCTCGGCGGCCGGCGCCCCCAGGGCAAGGGCTTCTTCTATCCGCCGACCGTGCTCACCGACGTGCCCGACAATGCCGACTGCCTGCGCGACGAGATCTTCGGCCCCGTCGCGGCGATCCAGACCTTCACCGACGAGGAGGACGCGATCAGGCGCGCCAACGACACCGAATACGGCCTCGTCGCCTACGTGTTCACGCAGGACATGAAGCGCGGGCTCGGCGTCTGCGAGCGGCTCGACTACGGCATGGTGGGGCTCAACCGCGGCCTCGTCTCGGACCCGGCGGCGCCCTTCGGCGGGGTGAAGCAGTCCGGGCTCGGCCGCGAGGGCGGGCACGAGGGCATGCTGGAGTTCATGGAAAGCCAGTACATCTCGGCGGCCTGGTGAGGAGACGGACATGACCGACGTGATCGCCAGCCCCTCCGTGCGCGCCCATGCCGGGAGGAACGGCGTCGACATCGACGCGCTCGGCCTCGAGCTCGGCCGCGGCAGCATCGCCCGCGAGGACGTCGACCGGAAGCTCTCGGGCGGCTCGGCTTCGTCGAAGCCCGCGCCGGCCGCGCCCACCGCTGACACCCACGCCCGGCACTGGGCCGTGGAGCACGAGGCCTACGGGCCGGCGACGCGCGAGCCGCTCTCGCGCTTCGCCAAGGTCTCGGCGGCGGCGATGGCGGCGGCGCAGGCGCGCATTCCCGCCGTGACCCACCACGACCGCGCCGACGTGACCGCGCTCGAGGCCTTCCGCGCCGCGATGAAGGGCGAGGCCGCCGCCCGCGGCGTGCGGCTCACCGCGCTCGCCGTCCACGTCAAGGCGCTGGCGCGCGCGCTCGAGGACTTCCCCCGCTTCAACGCCTCCCTCTCGGAGGACGGCGAGACGCTGGTGCTCAAGCACTGGATCGACATCGGCATCGCGGTCGACGCGCCCCACGGGCTCAGCGTCCCCGTCATCCGCGGCGTCGACGGCAAGGGCCTGTGGCGCATCGCCGAGGAGATCGCCGACCTCGCCGGCCGCGCCCAGGCGCGCAAGCTGCGCCCCGACGAGATGGGCGGCGCGGGCATGACGATCTCGAACCTCGGCGGGATCGGTGGCCAAGCCTTCACCCCCATCGTCAACCCGCCGGAGGTGGCGATCCTGGGCCTCACCCGTACCGAGACCGTGCCCGTGTGGGACGGTGAGCGCTTCCTGCCGCGCCCGATGGTCCCGCTCGACCTGAGCTACGACCACCGCGTGATCAACGGCGCGGACGCGGCGCGCTTTCTCGTGCATTATGCGCGGCTGATCGAGGACCCGCGCCGGCTGCTCTGAGCCGGCGCGCGCAGGAAAGGCAAAAGCCCAGGAGGATGCTCATGTCCATCGCCTCCCTCTTCGACCTCTCCGGCAAGACCGCCCTCGTCACCGGCTGCCGGCGCGGCATCGGCCGCGCCATGGCGGTGGCGCTGGCGGAGGCCGGCGCCGACATCGTGGGCGTGAGCTCCGGGCAAGAGGCCGACGGCGGCGCGGTCGGGGCGGAGGTCGCCGCCACCGGCCGGCGCTTCACCGCCGAGCGCTGCGATCTCGGCGACCGCGCCGCGCTCGACGCGCTGGTGGCGCGCCTCGACGCCGGCCCGCCGATCGACATCCTCGTCAACAACGCCGGCATCATCCGCCGCGCCCCCGCCGCCGAGCATGCCGACGAAGACTGGGACGCGGTGCTCGACGTGAACCTCACCGCGCCGTTCCGGCTCTCGCGGGCGCTGGGCTCGCGCATGATCGCGCGCGGGGAGGGCGGCAAGATCGTCTTCACCGCCTCGGTGCTGTCGTTCCAGGGCGGCATCCTGGTGCCCGGCTACGCCGCCTCGAAGGGCGCCATCGCGCAGCTGACGAAGGCGCTCGCCAACGAATGGGCGGCTCACGGCGTCAACGTCAACGCCATCGCGCCTGGCTACATCGCCACCGACAACACCGCCGCCCTCCAGGCCGACGAGGCGCGCACCGCAGCCCTCCTCGCGCGCGTGCCCGCCGGCCGCTGGGGCGCGCCGCGCGATCTGGCGGGGATCACGGTGTTCCTCTGCTCGCAGGCCGCCGACTTCGTCCACGGCGCGGTGATCCCGGTCGACGGCGGCTGGCTCGCCCGGTGAGCGCCGTGGCCGGCGCCGGCGCGAGCCTGTAGAAGAGGGGCCACGAATCGGCCCATCTGCGACGGAGCCCGCCATGCCGCTCTCGGTCGACGACTACGAGGCCCGCGACGCGACCGGCCTCGCCGCGCTCGTCGCGCAGGGCGCGGTCTCACCCGCGGAGCTGGTGGACCTCGCCATCGCGCGGATCGAGGCGTCCGAGCCGCGCCTCGGGGGCCTGATGGAGCGCGACTACGACCGCGCCCGCGCTGCGACGCGCACGCTGCCCGCCGGGGACGCGCCGTTTCGCGGCGTTCCCTTCCTGGTCAAGGACAACATCCACGTCGTCGCCGGCCTGCCGTACCACAATGGCAGCCGGATCTGGCGCGGGCGCGTCGCCGAGGCCGACAGCACCCTCGTGGCGCGCTTCCGTGCGGCCGGGCTGATCGTGCTCGGCACCACAAAGGTGCCCGAGCTCTCGCTCCTGCCCACGAGCGAGAACCGCGCCTTCGGCACGGTTGACAACCCGGTCGCGCCCGGCTTCACCGCGGGCGGCTCGTCCTCGGGCTCCGCCGCGCATGTCGGGGCGCGCAGCGTGCCGATGGCCCACGGCACCGACGGCGCGGGCTCGATCCGCATCCCGGCCTCCTGCTGTGGGCTCTACGGCCTCAAGCCCACCCGCGCTCGGACGCCCGACGGGCCCGTCATCGGCGAGGGCTGGCACGGCGCCGCCGTGGGGCACGTGCTGACGCGCTCGGTGCGCGACAGCGCACGGCTGCTCGACGCCGTGCACGGGCCCGACACCGGCGCGCCCCACGCGGTCCTGCCCCCCGCGCGGCCCTTCGCCGAGGCGCTCCTCGAATCGCTCTCGGGGCCCCCGCCGCGCTTGCGCGTCGCGGTGAGCACGACCGCGCCCAACGGCGCCCCGGTCGACCCCGCCTGCCGCGAGGCGGCCCTCGCCACGGCGCGCCTGTGCGCGGATCTCGGCCACGCCGTCGAGGAGGCGACGCCGCCCGCCCCGCCATGGCTGTTCGAGGCGATCGTCACGATGATCCTCGCCGCCACCGCCCAGGAATTCGCCTTCGCCGCCGAGGCGACCGGCGCGCCCGCGCGCCGCGGCGAGACCGAGGACGCGACCTTTCTCACTGCGCGCCTCGGCAGAACGCTCTCGGCCGCCGACCTGTCGGTCGCGCTCGAGCGGCTCCAGCGGGTCGGCCGCACCGTCGCGCCCTTCTTCGAGCGCTTCGACGTCCTGATCACCCCGACGCTCGCGCGCCCGCCCGTGCGCCACGGCGCGCTCGCGCCGACGGGGAGCGAGGCGCTCGCCCACAAGCTCGCCCTGCGGATGCCGCTCGGCCCGGTCCTGCGCTTCTCCTCGCTCGTCGAGGAGGCGGCGGAGCGCACCTTCGCCTTCATGCCGTTCACGCCGTTGTGGAACGTCACCGGCCAGCCGGCGGCGAGCCTGCCGATGCACCGCACGCCCGAGGGCCTGCCGGTCGGCGTCCAGCTGGTCGGCCGCTTCGGCGACGAGGCGACGGTGCTCTCGCTCTCGGCCGCGCTGGAGCGCGCGCGCCCCTGGACCTTCGGCGCCGCGACCTGAGGCGCGCCCGCGTCCGCGCCGCGGTCACTGGACCGCGACCGCCTCGCGATCCAGCCGCTCCGGCGCGGGCGGCCAGCTCGCACGCGGGTCGTCGGGCGGGATCGAGGCGAGGAGCATGCGGGTATAGGGGTGCGCCGGCGCGGCGAACACGCGCGCCACCGGCCCCTCCTCCACCACGGCGCCGTCGCGCATCACCAGGACCCGGCTGCAGAGATAGCGCACCACCGCGAGGTCGTGCGAGATCAGCACGAGGGCGATGCCGAGCTCGTCGCGCAGCGCCAGGAGCAGATTGAGGATCTGCGCCTGGACGGAGACGTCCAGGCCCGAGACGATCTCGTCGGCGACCAGCAGCCGCGGCGCCACGCACAGGGCGCGGGCGATGTTGACGCGCTGCTTCTGCCCGCCGGAGAGCTGCGCGGGGAAGCGCTCGAGCAGGTCCTCGGGCAGCCCCGTCTCGGCGAGGAGCGTGCGCGCGCGCGCCGCCCGCTCCCCCGCCGTCGCCGTCGCGCCGGCCGCCTCCATCGCCTGGGTGACGAGGCGCGCCACGGACCGGCGCGGGTTGAGCGCCGATTGCGGATCCTGGAACACCATCTGCAGCGCGCCCAGCCGCACCTGCCGGGCCTTGGCCCCATTCACCGTCACGTCCTTGCCGTCGACCAGCACGCGCCCCGCGGTGGGACGCTCGAGGCCCATCATCAGCCGGGCGAGGGTGGACTTGCCGCTGCCGCTCTCGCCGACGATGCCGACGAACTCCCTCGGCCGCACGGCGAGCGACACGTCGCGCACCGCGTCGATGGGCCGGCCGCGGCGGCCGATGAAGTCGCGCTTGCCGGGAAAGCGCTTCGACACGCCCTCGATCGACAGGACGGGCGTCTCGCCCGGCGCCGGGTCGGGGGTGCGCGGGAGAGGCGTCGATTTCGCGAGGCGCGCCTCGCCGGCGAGGCAGCCCGGCGTGCAGCGCACCTGACGCCCGCCCTCGACCGCGATGAGCGCGGGCCGCCGCGCCGCGCAGGCGGGATCGGCGACCGGGCAGCGCGGGGCGAAGCGGCAGCCGGGCAGCCCGGCGAAGGCGTCGATCCCCGGCATCGTGTCCGGCAGCGGCTCGAGCCTCACGAGCGGCCCGTCGAGGGGCGGGATCGAGCGCTTCAGGGAGAGCGTGTAGGGGTGCCGCGGCGCCTCCATCACCACCGCCGCCGGGCCGCGCTCCACCATCTCGCCGGCGTAGAGCACGACGATCTCGTCGCAGACCCGGGCCGCGAGCTTCAGATCGTGGGTGATGAACACGAGCGCCGTCCCGTGCTTCGCCTGGAGCGCGCGGATGAGCGCGATGATCCGCACCTGGGTGGAGACGTCGAGGGCCGTCGTCGGCTCGTCGGCCACGACGAGATCCGGGCCCGAGGCGAAGGCGAGGGCGATCAGCACGCGCTGGCACTGCCCGCCCGAGAGCTGGAACGGGTAGCGGTCGGCCAGCCGGTCGGGGTCGGGCAGGCCGACGGAGTCGAGCGCGGCGACGAGGCGCGCGCGCCGCTCCCGCGCCGGCGCGCCGAGCCGGGCGAGGTGCTCGCCGAACTGCGCGGCGATCGTCATCAGCGGGTTGAGCGCGGTAAGCGGCTCCTGCGGGATGAAGGCGATGCGGTCCCCGAGCAGCGCGCGCCGCTCGCCCGCCGGCATCCGCGCCAGGTCGCGGCCCTGGAACAGCACCCGCCCCGCCTCCACCGCGAACCCGCCGGGCAGGTTGCCGCCGATCACCCGGCCGATCATCGACTTCCCCGCCCCGCTCTCGCCGACGAGGCCGAGCACGCGGCCCGGTTCGACGGCGAGCGCGAGGTCGCGCAGCACGGCTGCCGGCGGTCCGCCGGGACGCCGGACGGAGACGGTGAGCGCATCGACCTCGAGCACGCTCATCCGACCCGCCCCCGCAGCACGACGAGGCGCGGATCGAGCGCGCGGCGCAGCCCGTCGCCGAGGAGGTTGAAGGCGAGCACCGTGAGGAAGATCGCCAGCGTCGGCAGGATCACGCCGGAGGGGACCTGGTTCATGAATTGCCGCGCATCCGCGATCATCACGCCCCAGGCGGCGACGTCGGGCTCGACCGAGAGGCCGACGAAGGACATCGTCGCCTCGACGATGACCGCGATCCCCATCTCCAGCGTGAACAGCGTGGCGAGCAGCGGCGCCACCGCGGGCAGGACCTCCCGGACGATGGTCTGGAGGTGGCTGAAGCCGGAGAGGCGCGCGGCGGCGACGTAGTCGCGGGTCTTGATCACCAGCACCTCGGAGCGGATGACGCGGCAGAAGCGTGTCCAGTCGACGATGATGATGGCCAGGATCACCTTGTCGACGCCAGCGCCGAGGCCGACGAGCAGGATCAGCGCCAGCACGACCGGCGGAAAGGCCATCCACATGTCCACCAGCCGACCGACGATCCAGTCGAGCCAGCCGCCGAAATAGCCGGCGGCGAGCGCGAGCGTCGCGCCCAGCAGCATGGCGCCGGTCGCGGAGATGACCGCCACCGCGAGCGCCACCCGCGCCCCGTGGATCAGCCGCGAGAGGATGCAGCGCCCGAGCGAGTCGGTGCCGAACGGGTAGACGGGGTCTCCGCCCGGGGCCCAGGCCGGCGGCATGAGCGTGTAGAGCAGCTCCTGCGCCTGCGGATCGTGCGGTGCGAGCCAGGGCGCGAACAGGGCGAGCGTCGCGAGGACGCCCACCAGGACGAGCCCGGCGAGGACGCGCGGGCTCGCGAGGGCGCGGCGCGTGGCGAGGCCGGCGGGTCCGCGGCTGATACCACCTGTCATGCCGCCCTCAGCTTCGGGTTGACGACGAGGTAGAGCACCTCGACGAGGGCGTTGAGGCCGAGCACGAGCACGCAGTAGACCAGCGCCACCGCCTGGATCACCGGCAGATCGTTGTTGCGCACCGCATCGACGATGAGGTTGCCGAGCCCGGGATAGCCGAAGATCACCTCGACGAGCACCGTGCCCCCGAACATGAAGCCCGCCTGCACGCCGATCAGGCTGATCGTCGGCAGCGCCGCGTTGGGGAGCGCGTGGCGCATGAGGATGCGCCGCTCGCTCAGGCCGCGCAGGCGCGCAGCCGCGACATAGTCGTCGTGGACGGTCTCGAGCAGCGAGGAGCGCAGCACGCGCATGACCAGCGGCGCGAGCGCGATCGCGAGCGCCAGCGCCGGCAGGGCGAGGTGGGCGAGCGCGCTCGCGAAGGCGTCGAGGCGCCCCGTCAGCAGGCTGTCGAGGAGGAGGAACCCCGTGATCGCCGCGGGCGTCGCGACCTCGGGCCCGAGCCGCCCGAAGAACGGCAGCACCGGCAGCGCGACGCCGAGCGCGAGGATGAGGAGGAGCGCCCAGAGGAATTCCGGGATCGACATCATGGCGGTCGAGCCGACGTCGAGGGCGGCTTCGCCGGCCCCGTCGCGGGTCGTGAACATGGCGAGCCCTCCGAGAATGCCGAGGCCCGCGCCGACGACGAGGCCGGCTAGCACGAGCTCCACCGTGTTCGGCAGCGCCGTCGCGATCAGCTCTCCCACCGGGCGGCGGAAGTAGGTCGAGACGCCGAGATCCCCCGAGAGCATGCGCCCGATCCAGACCCCGTACTGCTCGACGATGCTCCTGTCGTAGCCGAGCTCGACGCGCAGGCTCTCGTAGGCCTCCGGCGTCGCCCCCGGCGGCAGCAGCATGGCCACCGGATCCGTCGGCAGGAGCCTCAGGATGACGAAGACCAGCGCCGAGACGGCGAGCATGGTCGGCGCCGCGACCGCGAGGCGCCGGAGCAGGATCTGGAGGGCGAGGAGGCCCATATCGTCTCACCGGGGGCGTTCGACGGTGGGTCGGGCCCGCGGGCGCGGCTGCGCCCGCGGGGACGGGAGCGCCGGCCTCAGGCGTTCAGCGACCAGGCCTGCGGCAGGATCCAGCCGTTGTCGTACATGACGAACTCGACGTTCGACTGGTGCACCACGGTCTTGGTGCTCTGCAGGAGCGGGATCGAGTAGCCCTTCTCGACGGCGGTGCGGTGCGCGTCGCGATAGCCGGCGAAGCGCTTCTCCTCGTCGGGCTCGCGCAGGAGCGCGGCGAAGGTCTCGCGCAGGTCCTCGGCCTTGAAGGCCGAGAAGATCGAGTTCGGATCGAGCAGGTAGCCGCCATACATCTCCGGGTCGCCGGCGGCGTTGCCCCACTGGTACATCGTCGCCTCCGGCAGCGTGCCGGCGCGCAGGCGCTCCTGGTAGGTGGTCAGCTCGACCACCTCCAGCGTCGCCTCGATGCCGACCTTCTTCCACATGGCCACGATGGCGCGGGCCATGTCGAAGTCGTTGGGGAACACGCCGTTCGTCGTGAAGAAGGTGATGGCGATCGGGTTGTCCGGCCCGTGCCCGGCCTCGGCGAGGAGCTCCATGGCCTTCTCCTCGGAGAAGGGGAAGGAGAAGTCTTCCGGATAGCCCGCCGTTCCGCGGGCGGCGGGCACGTCGATCGGCACGGCGTTGCCCTGGAAGAAGGCGCGCGAGATCGCCTCCTTGTCGATGGCGTGGTGGGCGGCGAGGCGGACCTCGTCGCGCGCGAAGCCGCCGCTGCTCGTGATCTGCAGGAGCATGATATCGGCCGTCGGGTAGATGCCCGAGACGAGGCCGGGCACCGTGCCCAGCCGCACCGCCTCGCGGATCGGCACCTCCACCGCCACGTGGGCGCGGCGCGACTCGACCGAGGCGACGCGCGCGGTGGGGTCGCGCACGATGTCGACCGTCACGCGCTCGATCGCGGGCTTGCCGCCCCAGTAGTCGGCGAAGGCCTCGAGCGCGATGCGGCTGCCCTGGATGTACTCGACGATCCGGTAGGGACCCGAGCCGATCGGCGCGCGCTGGAATTCCTCGAGCCCGACGCGCTCGACATAGGCCTTGGGCACGATGTAGCTGCATAGGAAATACATCCAGGCGATCGCAGACGGCATCGGCTCGGAGAAGCGCACGACCGCGCGGGTCGGCGTGGGCGTCTCGATCTCCTCGACGCGCCGCCACAGGAAGGAGGTGTCGAGCCGCCGCTGGCCCTCCGGGACGGGCGCGCGCGGGCGCTCGAGGAAGGTGTAGCGGAAGTCCTCCGAGGTCAGCTTCGAGCCGTCGTGGAAGAGCACGTCGTCGCGGAAGTCGAGCTCGAGCACGAGCCCGGCGTCGTCGAGATAGCGCCAGCCGGTGACGACCGCCGGCTGCGGCGACATGTCGGTGGCCTGGGTCAGCGGCTGGTCGAAGACCATCTTGTAGAGCGACTGGACCGGCGCGAGCGAGCGCGCGTTGGGGTCCCATGTCGGCACATCGGCCGGATAGGACAGGGTGAGCTGCCCGCTCTGCGCGGCCTGCGCGAGCGCCTCGGCGCTCACGCCGAGCCCGGCGAGCACGGCGGCGCTCCCCGAGAGGGCCAGGAAGTCGCGGCGATTGATCCCGTTCGGCATGATCGTGTCCCCTCGTTCGCGCCGCGCGTCCCGGTCCCATCCGGAGCGTCGGCCGGTTGTCGTCACGTCTCCCTCAGCGTCCTCCCACTGCGGGGTCGTCCTGTGCGGGCGTCGCCTCGAAGCGGCAGAGGGCCGCGCCGCAGGCGGCGCAGGCCGTCTCCCGCGCCTGCGCGGCGCGCCCGAAGATCAGCGTTCCCACCGCGCGGACCATGCCGCGGATCGGGTGGCAGACCGGCCCCTCCGCCGGGCCGAAGCCGGCGGCGAAGGGGCTGTTCTCCACCGCGACCGAGAGCCGCCCGGGGGCGATCTCGACGGTCCAGATCCCCCAGCCGAGCTGCGGCGCGGTCGCCGCGACGGTGCGCGCCAGCGCCTCCCCGCCGCCGCCCATGGCGGCGTAGGCGCGCGCCGAATCCGATCCCTGCTCGAACACGCTCTCGGCGAAGGCCTCGAGCGCGGGCGCGCGCATCGCCGGCGGCAGGCGGCGGAAGACGCCCATCAGCGCCTCGGGGCGGATGAGCATGTAGCGCCTGGTCTCGTCGAGGATCTCGCCCGTGGCGGCGTCGAAGACGAGGCGGTCGCGGAAGGGGAGTGGCGGGCTCGTCATGCCTCCTCCGTCGTGGCGTAGCGGCCGTCGTGGTAGAGGAGCGGGCGCGCGGCGGGGTCTCCGAAATGGATCTCGGCGACGCGGCCCACCACGATGCGGTGGGTCGCGTAGGCCATCGTCTGCGCCACCACGCATTCGAAGGCGACCCGCGCGCCTGCGAGCAGCGGCGTGTCGAGCGCGCCCCTGTGCCAGGCGCCGTAGGCGAAGCGGCCGACGCCGCGCACCGGGCGCTGGCCGCCGAAGGCCTGGGCGACCTCCGCCTGCTCGTGGGCGAGGAGGTTCACGCCGAAGGCGGCGCCGTCGGCGAGCGCCTGCGCCATCGCGGACGCGGCGTTGACGCACACCAGGAGCGAGGGCGGATCGACGGACAGGGACGAGACAGATGTCGCGGTGAGGCCCAGCGAGGCGCCGGACGCGTCGTAGGCGGTGACCACCGCGACCCCGCCGACGAGGGCGCGCATGCCCTGCTTGAAGAGAACCGGCCCGACCGTTGGGGAAGCCTGCGCGCGCATCGCCGGGCTCAGCTCGTCCGCAAGCCGGCCTGCTTCATCAGCGGCAGGACCCGGTCGCAGAAGAAAGGCAGCTCGTAGGCGTAGTTCACGAAGGTGAGGGCGGCGCCCGCATAGCCCTGGTCGGCGATGCGCACCAGGTCCTCGACGATCCGCTCGGGCGTGCCCACCAGCGGATAGGAGCCCGCACCGCCGGCGAAGCGCTGCCGGTAGAGGTCGAAGGCGTCGCGATCGTGCGAGCCGGCGAACTCCTTCTTCTTCGCCATGTGGTCGTCGACGGCGGCGTGGTCGGCTTCGTCGAGGGCGTAGCGCTTGTAGTAGGCCTCCGCCTCTTGTTGCGTCTCCCGGCAGACCACGTGGCAGACGGTGTAGACGCCGACCTCGCGGCCGACCTCGGCGGAGCGCGCGCGCATGTCGGCGACGTGCCCGGCGCCGTCGTCGATGTCCGAGAAGGTCGAGAACAGGAAGTCGCAATGGCGCGCGGCGAAGGCGCGGCCCGGCGGGCCGAAGGCGGCGTTCATGGTGACGGGGCGCGGCGCCTGCACGCTGGCGGGGCGGCTCACCACGCCCTTCAGGTCGTAGAAGCGCCCCGCGTAGTCGAACGGCTCGGACGAGCCGTAGGCGCGCTCGATGATCTCGATCCACTCGCCGGCGCGGCCGTAGGCGTCCTGGTCGAGCGCGGCTCCGAACATGGCGAACTCGGCGGGGTTCCAGCCGCACACGATGTTGAGCCCCGCGCGCCCGCCGCTGATGTGGTCGACGGTCGCGAGCGCCTTCGCCGCGTAGACGGGGTGCACGAGGGGCACGTGCACGGTCATGAACAGCCCGATGTCGCGCGTCGCGGCGGCGAGGCCCGCGGCCCAGGTGAAGGTCTCGAAGGACCATTCGCGCACGTTGGTGACGCCGCCGAAACCCTTCCAGCGCGCGATCGGCAGGGCGAACTCGAGCCCGGCCCGGTCGGCGATGCCGACCGCCGTGAGGTTGTCGTCCCACGCGGCGCGCCAGCGCTCGGGCACGGTGGTGATGGCGAGGCCGCCGTCTGCGTTCGTCGAGAAGACGCCGAGCTTGAAACGGTTGGGACCCTTGAGCGGATGCGGCCGCGGCTTGGGCATTGAGCGTTCCCCTGTGTCAGCCATCGGGCTCGACCTGCGGCTTGCGCACGGCGAAGAAGGCCTGCTCGGCGGCGCCGATGAAGGCCGCCATGCGGTCCGCGACCACGATCGGATCGCGCGAGACGAAGGCGGCGTGGAGGTCCTCGAGCCCCTCGATCACGACCTGCTGCGTCGCCCCGCGCCGCAGGGTCTCGAGGCGCACCGTCTGGACGTGATCGACGAAGCTCGAGAGCGTCGCCGCGAGGCGGGCGTTGAGGACGCGTCCGAGCCAGGCGTTGCGGAAGGCGATGTTGGCGAGGATGAGCCGCTCGACGTCGCCCTCCTCCGCGGCGGAGCGCGCGAGCGCCATGGCCTCGCCGAGCGTGGCCTCGCTCGCCCCGTCGAGATCGCGCGCGGCCTGGGCGGCGGCGCGGGGCTCGAGCAGCTTGCGGACCTCGAACACGTCCCGGATGTCCTGGAGCGTGAGCGTCGGCACCACGAAGCCGCGGGTCGTGCCCACCAGATAGCCCTCGTTCACGAGCTGGAGCAGCGCCTCGCGGGCGGGCATGCGCGACGTACCATAGGCGGTGGCGATCTCGACGTCGACGAGGCGGTCGTCGGGCCCGACCTCGGAGCGCTGGAGCCGGCGGCGCAGGTCCGCGTAGATGCGCGCCCGCTTGCTGGACGTTGCGCCGCTATGTGTCTGCGCGATGGCCCCCACGACGCTCTCCGAAGACGCTCTCCCGGCATCCGATCCGCATACTGTATATGCCGATCACCGCCGGTCAACTCGTCAGTGCCATCAAACGTGAAACGCCGCTGATGTTTCGAGAGCCATGCGCTTCCGCCGGCCGACGTGCGGATGTTGCGGCCTGGTAACCGAGACGATTCTCGGGAAAAAAGAATACTGATGAGCGCCGGAGAGGAGCGACGACGCCGGGCGCAGGGTCTCAGGCGAACCGGGCGATCGCATAGCCGGTGGCCGCGATGTGGGCGAGGGTGACGGCGACCGAGAGGCCGTGCAACCGCGCGAAGCGGCCCTTCGCGCCGGCATCGGTCGCGGCGTTGATCGCCGGCATCAGCAGTTGTCGGGTGGGTACGGTGGTGAGCGCGACGAGCGCCATCAGGGCAGCGGCGAGGGGGTCGATCGGCCACAACAGCGCCGCCGCCAGCGCCGAGACGGCGATGACGAAGAGGTAGAAGTGCGGAAACGCCTTGCGGATCGTCGGCCCCGCGGTCTCGGGCGGCAGGGTCGTGAACAGGAAGGCCGCGAAGCCGAAGGAATAGAGCACCATGCCTCCGAACAGGAGGGCCAGGGTGAGCAGCGCGAGCGTGGGCAGCATGACCGGTTCCGGCTTGGTTTCGTCGCGCCCGAGATGGCGCTCGCCCCTCGCGCGTCAACGCGGCGCCGGGGCCGCACCCGCCGCGGTTTCCCCGGCGCCCGGCCTCGCGCGCCGGCTTGACGCGGGCGTCGCGAGGGCACAAACGAAGGTGCCGCTCCCCCGTCGAAGAGGCCGTCTCCATGACCGCGCCCGGCCACCGCGCCGTCACGCTCACGCCCCCGGGCCGGCCGCTCGTCGGCCGCATCGTCCCGCCCGGGTCGAAGTCGATCACCAACCGCGCGCTGCTGCTCGCTGGGCTCGCGCGCGGCGAGAGCCGGATCGAGGGTGCGCTCGCCAGCGACGACACCGGGCACATGGCGCAGGCGCTGCGGCGCATGGGCGTCGGGGTCACGCAGGAGGACGGGCGAGAGGGCGCGACCTTCGTCGTGTCCGCGACCGGCAGGCTGGAAGCGCCGGACGGGCCGCTCTTCCTCGGCAACGCCGGCACCGCCATGCGCTTTCTCACCGCCGCGGCGGCGCTCGTCGACGGGACCGTGGTGCTCGACGGCGACGCGCACATGCGCAAGCGCCCGATCGGGCCGCTGACCCGCGCGCTCGCCGCGCTCGGCGTCGAGGCCTCCGACACCGACGGGCGCCCGCCGGTCACCGTGCACGGCCGTGGCGGCTTCGCCACCGACACGGTGACGATCGACGCCGGGCTGTCGAGCCAGTACGTCTCCGCGCTGCTGATGGCGGCGGCCTGCGGCGCGCGGCCGGTGACGGTGGCGCTGGAGGGCACCGAGATCGGCGCGCGCGGCTATGTCGACCTGACGCTCGCGGCGATGCGCGCCTTCGGCGCCGAGATCGCCGAGAGCGGCGAGGGGCGCTGGACCGTGGCGCCCACCGGCTACGCGGCGCGCGCCTTCCGGGTCGAGCCCGACGCCTCGGCCGCGACCTATCTCTGGGCCGCCGAGCGGCTGACCGGCGGGGCGATCGACCTCGGCGTCGCGCCCGCGGACATGACGCAGCCCGACGCGAAGGCCTTCGACCTCATCGCCCGCTTCCCCCGCCTGCCGGCGGTGATCGACGGCGCGCAGATGCAGGACGCCGTGCCCACGCTCGCCGCGCTCGCCGCCTTCAACGAGACCCCCGTGCGCTTCGTCGGCATCGCCAACCTTCGGGTCAAGGAATGCGACCGCATCCGCGCCATGGCGACCGAGCTGTCGCGGGTGAAGCCCGGGCTCGCGCGCGAGGAGGGCGACGACCTCGTCGTGGAGGCCGATCCGCGGCTGGCCGGGCAGACACGGCCGTGCACGATCGAGACCTATGCGGACCACCGCATCGCGATGAGCATGGCCCTGGTCGGACTGAAGGTCGCAGGCGTGCGTATTCTCGATCCCGATTGCACCGCCAAGACCTATCCACAGTACTGGCGCGATCTTTCTCGGCTCGGCGTCGCGCTCGCCGTCGCGTAAGCCGCCGCGCAAGCCACATGCTAATCGGTGTTAGACTTTGGACTAGGTGCGGCTTTACGGAAACCGCCTTGCAACATGCGCAGGAGGGGCTAGCATGCGGCACGTCCGGCCCGTGGGGGTCGGCCGGAGCCCGTGCGCGCGCACGAATGCCAAATACCGCCCCGCCGGCGACAGGCGGCGGCGCGCGCACCGACGAATGGGAGAACGCCTTCATGACGATCAAAGCAGGACTGCGCACGACCGCGCTCGTCACCACGCTCGCCGCGACCGCGCTGGTCGCCGCCCCGCGGGACGCCGCGGCCGAGTTCGACAGCGTGCGCTGGCAGATCCCGATGTCCTTCGCCTCGACGCTGACCGCGCTGGGCGACACCATGCCGTGGGTGTCCGAGGCGGTGGCCGCCGTGTCCGGCGGCGAGGTGACCCTGCAGGTCATGGAGCCCGGTACGCTGATCCCGCCGTTGGCCGTCTTCGAGAACGCGTCCAACGGCAACATCGATGCGGGCTATTCCTGGATGGGCTACGAGCGCGGCCAGGTGCCGGCCTCGGCGCTCTTCGGCGCCACCCCGTTCGGCCTCGACAGCCCGGGCTTCATCGCCTGGATGTATTTCGGCGAGGGCGACCGCCTGCTCAAGGAGACCTTCGAGCCCTTCGGCGTCTACCCGATCCTGTGCGGCTCGATCAGCCCGGAGGCCTCCGGCTGGTTCCGCAACGAGATTACCCAGGTTTCGGACCTGCAGGGCCTGAAGTTCCGCGCGGCCGGCGTCGGCGGCGAGATCATGCAGGAGCTGCAGATGTCGGTGACGCTGCTGCCCGGCGGCGAGCTCTACCAGGCGCTGGAGACCGGCGTGCTCGACGCGACGGAGTTCTCGCTCCCGACGGTGGACGAGCAGCTCGGCTTTTTCCAGGTGGCGAAGTACTACTACCTGCCCGGCTGGCATCAGCCGTCCACGAACCAGTTCCTCTACGTCAATATGGACGCGTGGAACGACCTCAACGACCAGACCAAGGCGCTGATCGAGACCACCTGCACCGCCGGCGTCACGATGGCCATGGCCAAGGCCGAGGCGCTCCAGGGCGCGGTGCTCGGGCGCTTCCAGGAGCAGGGCGTGAACCTCGTCGTGTGGTCGGACGACTTCCTCGACACGTTCTGGGACGCCACGCAGACCGTGATGGCGCGCCTGTCGGATCAGGACGCGAAGTTCGGCGAGGTCTACGACTCGATGATGGCCTTCCAGCGGGAGCACGCCGAGTGGTACGCCAAGGGCTACCTGCCGCGCGACTGGGCGTACAACAACATCATGAACGACCAGTAAGGCGCGTCGGCGTCGCCAGAAAGGGGTCCGCTCCGTGGCCAATCTCCACGTGACGCCCGAGGGGGCGGCGGCCGAGGCCGCCGCCTTCTCCCTTCCCGAGACGGCGATCTCCCGCCCGCTCGACGCGCTCGTGCGCGTCGTCGGGGAGGCCTTCTCCTGGATCTGGGCGATCCTGATCGTGCTGATCGTCGGCAACGTCATCCTGCGTTACGCGATCGGCACCAACTTCATCGCGCTGGAGGAGCTGCAATGGCACCTCTACGCGATCGGCTTCATGATGGGCCTGTCCTATACGATGTTGAAGGACGGGCACGTTCGGGTCGACGTCCTGGCCGAGAAGCTCTCGCACCGCAGCCGCGCCTGGATCGAACTCGTCGGGCTGCTGCTGTTCGTCGCCCCGTTCATCTATCTTACGATCGTGTACGCGATCCCGTTCGTCGAGCGCTCGTGGAACCTGAACGAGACCTCTCCGGCTCCGGGCGGCCTGCCTGCGCGCTGGTTCCTGAAGGGCTTCATCATCGTAGCGTTCGGCTTCCTCGGCATCGCCGCCTTCTCGCGGCTGACGCGCGTGACGGCGTTCCTCTTCGGCCTGCCCCGGCCGGCCGGCGGCGCCAGCGGCGACGGCCGCGCGGATCGAACCTGACCCACAACACCTGACGGGGGCCCGCGGGCTCCGGAGGCGCACGGCGTGCTCGAGACCTACGAGTTCCTGGTCATCGCGATGTTGGGTTCCTTCATCGCCCTGATCTTCACCGGTTTCCCGATCGCCTGGCTGCTCGGCGGCATCGCGGTGATCTTCGCGGTGGGTTGCATCACGCTCAACGACTGGTTCGGCGTCGACACATACTTCCTGACGAACTGGCGCATCTTCGGCATCATCGTGCAGCGCATCTTCGCGCAGATGTCGAACTGGGTGCTCGTCGCCCTGCCGATGTTCATCTTCATGGGCTTGATGCTCGAGCGCTCGGGCGTCGCCGACAAGCTGATGACGAACTTCGTCAAGCTGTTCGGCCGCTTCCGCGGCGGGCTCGCCATCGGAGTCATCCTCATCGGCATCCTGCTCGCCGCTTCCACCGGCATCGTCGGCGCGTCGGTGACGCTGCTCGCCATGCTGGCCATGCCGGTGATGTTGGCGCAGAACTACTCGAAGTCGCTGGCCTCCGGCGTCATCGCCTCCGCAGGCACGCTCGGCATCCTGATCCCGCCCTCGGTCATGCTGATCCTGATGGCGGACCAGCTCTCGCTCTCGGTGGGCGAGCTGTTCATGGGGGCGCTGATCCCGGGCGTGCTGCTGGGCATCGCCTACATCGTATACGTGTTCATTGCCGCGCAGTTGTTCCCAAAGCTCGCGCCGGCGCCCAAGGGGCTCGAACCGGTCGACGCAAAGCTGATCTTCGACACGCTGCTCGCCGTCCTGCCGCCGATCCTGCTGATTCTCGCGGTTCTGGGCTCGATCTTCTTCGGCATCGCCACCCCGACCGAGGCGTCCGGCGTCGGCGCCGCCGGCGCGACGATCCTCGCCATGGTCAACCGGCGGTTCTCCTACGCCGTGCTGCGGGACGTCTGCTACAAGACCACGCTGACGACTGCCTTCATCTTCGGCATCTTCCTCGGCGCCACCGCCTTCGCGGTCGTGCTGCGCCAGCTCGGCGGCGACGAGTTCATCGCCCACATGCTCACCTCGATCCCGTTCCCGCCGGGCGGCATCGTGCTCGTGATCCTGTTCATCGCCTTCATCGCCGGCTTCTTCCTCGACTGGCTCGAGATCACCCTGATCCTGCTTCCGCTCGTGGGGCCGGTCGTGGTCTCGATGGGCTTCGAGCTCACCTGGTTCGTGGTGCTGTTCGCGGTGACGCTGCAGACCTCGTTCCTCACGCCACCGGTCGGATTCTCGTTGTTCTACCTCAAGGGCGTGGTGCCGCCCGAGGTGAAGACCACGGATATCTACATCGGCGTCATCCCCTTCGTGGCGATCCAGGTGATCATCGTCGCGGCGGTCTTCGCCTTCGAGGGGCTGGTTCTCTGGCTGCCCGAGCAGATGTACGGTGGCTGACCCGGACGTCCGGGCGCGATCGTCCGGCAACGTGAATTGGACGTTGACCTCAGGATAGTTCCGTATCATACGGAAGTCGCATACGGGGCGTGCGGATATGCGCAGGCTTCGTCGTCGCGGCGGCGCTCCGGAGCGCGCCGCCAAGGGGAGCGCATGCACGCGCCGGGCGTGGCCGGACCGTTCGGTCCCGGGTCGCGAACCGCACGCCGTCAGGCGCGCAACGGCGTCGGGGAGGGGTGGAAGTGCACATCGTCGCGTTACTGGTTCGGGCCTTCAGCGGGGTGAACCGGCTGGCAGGAAACGTCTTCTCATGGCTGGCGCTGGCGATCGTGGTGGTCTGCTTCACCGTCGTGGTGCAGCGCTACGCGCTCTCCACCACCCAGGTCTGGATGCAGGACCTCTACGTGTGGCTGAACGGCGCCATGTTCACCGCGGTCGCCGGCTTCGCCCTCCTGCGGGACGACCACGTGCGCGTCGACATCTTCTATCGACCCGCGAAGCTCAAGACCAAGGCCACGATCGACATCGTCGGCGTGCTCGTCTTCATCGTCCCGTACTGCTACGTCGTGTTCGCCTACGGCCTGCCCTACGTGCAGCGCTCCTGGCGGCTCTCGGAGGCCTCGCCGAACATCGGCGGGATGGAGGGCTTCTTCATCCTCAAGAGCTTCATCCTCCTCTTCGGGCTGCTCATCCTGCTCCAGGGCCTCGCCATGATCGGGCGCAGCATCCTGATTCTCGCCGATCGCGAGGATCTCGTTCCCGAGTATCTGCGCTACGGCCACGGCAAGGAGTAAGCCGCGATGGATCCGGTCCTTCTCGGCGAGATCCTCGCCGGCTCGATGTTCTTCGGCATCATCGGCTTGCTGATGCTGGGCTTCCCCGTGGCGTTCACGCTCGCCGGCGTGTCGCTGATCTTCGGCCTCGTCGGCGCGTCGCTCGGCGTGTTCGACCCCTCCAACTACGCCGCGCTGCCGTCGCGCTACATCGGCTTCATGACGAACGAGGTGCTCGTCGCGGTGCCGTTGTTCATCTTCATGGGGGTGATGCTCGAGCGCTCCGGCATCGCCGAGCAATTGCTCATCACGATGGGCCGCCTGTTCGGCAACATGCGTGGGGGGCTCGGCATCTCGGTGGTGATCGTGGGCGCGCTGCTCGCGGCCTCCACGGGCGTCGTCGGCGCGACCGTGGTGACCATGGGCCTGATCTCGCTGCCCGCGATGCTGCGCGCCGGCTACGATCCGCGGCTCGCCTGCGGCGTGATCTGCGCCTCGGGCACGCTGGGGCAGATCATCCCGCCCTCCACCGTGCTGATCTTCATGGGGGACATGCTCGGCGGCATCAATTCCCAGGTGCAGATGGCCAAGGGCAACTTCGCCCCCTCGCCGGTCTCGGTGGGCGACCTGTTCGCCGGCGCCTTCATCCCCGGGCTGATGCTGGTGGGCCTCTATCTGGTGTGGATGGTGACCAAGGCCGTCGTCTCCCCGAAGTCCTGCCCGGCGACGCCGGTTCCGGAAGAGGAGAAGAAGCATCTCCTGCGCGAGGTCGTGACGGCGCTGGTGCCGCCGCTCCTGCTGATCATCGCGGTCCTCGGCTCGATCCTCGGCGGCATCGCCACGCCGACCGAGGCCGCCTCGGTGGGCGCGGTCGGCGCCTCGATCCTCGCCGCCGCGCGCTGGAGGCTGTCCGGGCGCACGCTGAAGGAGGTGGTGGTCTCCACGGCGACGATCACCTCGATGATCTTCATCATCCTGTTCGGAGCCTCCGTCTTCTCCATCGTGTTCCGCCTGATGGGCGGCGACGCGCTGGTCCACGACCTGCTGTCGAACCTGCCGGGCGGCGTCGTCGGCGCGGTCATCGCCGTGATGGCGATGATGTTCGTGCTGGGCTTCATCCTGGACACGTTCGAGATCATCTTCATCGTCCTGCCGATCACGGCGCCGGTCCTGCTCAACCTCGACGTCAGCCCGATCTGGCTCGGCGTCATCGTGGGCATGAACCTTCAGACGTCGTTCCTGACGCCGCCGTTCGGCTTCGCGCTGTTCTACCTACGCGGAGTGGCGCCGTCGAAAGTGTCGACGGGGATGATCTACCAGGGCGTGATCCCCTTCGTGGTGCTGCAGGTGATCGCGATCGCGCTGCTGTTCGTCTTTCCGCAGCTCGCGACCTGGTTGCCGGGCGTGCTCTACAACTGAGCCGGCCGCCTCACGCGCCGAGCCGCGCCCGCACGGCGCGGCCGGCTTCGCGTCCGGTCTCGTAGGCGCCGTGCGCGGTGGAGAAATCGCGCGCGGACGTCGCCTCGCCGGCGAAGAACAGGCGCTCGTCCACAGGAGCCGCCAGCGCGCCGCGGTCGCCGGCGTGGCCCGGCAGGGCGCAGGAATAAGAGCCGCCGACGTGGGGCGTCCCGCCCCAGTCCGTCGCCGCGACGGCCCGCATCGTGCGCCGCACGCCGCTTCCCAGCACCCCCGCCAGCTCGTCGAGCGCGAAGGCCTCGAACCCGCGCGGACCCGCCTGCGCGAGATCGCGCGCGAGCCGCCCGCCGACGAACACCTCCACGTAGGGCAGCCCGAAGGGGCGCAGCAGGTAGGAGCCGGTCCGAGCCGAATCGAGCCGGCCGAAGACGTGCCCGTTCGGCGCGAAGGCCTCCGGCTCGTCGAGCGCGAGGAAGAGCTTGTCGGCCAGGCCCAGGGGCAGGCCCGCCGCCGCCACCGTCTTCTCCGGCAGCGGCGGGTCGAAGACGAGCTGGCGGCGCGCCAGCACCGCGGTCGAGACCGTCACGATGACGGCGCGCGCGCCGATCGTGCCCCGCGGCGTGTCGAGGCGAAGCGTGCGGCCGGAATGGTCGATCCGCGTCACCGGCGTCTCGAGCAGGACCGGCGTGCGCGCGCCGAAGGCGGCGACGACCGCGCCGTAGCCCTCGCGCACCCGCCAGTTCTCTCCGGTGTCGGCGGCGGCGTAGGCGGCGTAGTCGAAGGTCGAGACCGAGCCGAGCTCGACGCCGCTGACATAGGTCGAGATCGCGTCGAGCAGGGGGTTGAAGCGTCCGTTCTCGGGCAGCCAGGCGCTCGCCGGAAGATCGACACGCCGCCGCGCGCCCTCGGCGATCGCCTCCTCGAACGCCCCCCAGGCCGCGTCGAAGGCCGCCTGGTCGGCCTCCGAGAAACCGTCGCCCTCGGTCTGCTCGCCCCATCGCGGCGGCGTGCGGTCGACGGCGTAGCCCAGCTCGCCCGCGATCGCGGTCCAGGGGTTGCGGCTCGCCGAATGCAGCCAGCCGCAGCCGAGATCGAGCGTAACGCCGCCCGCGGCCACGGTGCGCGCCCGCCCGCCGATGCGCGGGCCGGCCTCGATCACCAGGGTCTCCAGCGGCGCGCCCGAGAGCGCCTCCGCCGCGGCGAGACCCGCCGCTCCGGCGCCCACGATGGCCACGTCGATCTCGCGCACGCGCATGCCCCCCGTTGCGGTTCGTCGCAAGGTAGCAACGCGCCGATCGCCGCGAAAGTGGCGCAACCCGTCGCCGGCACCCGGCATTCTCTCCCATCAGGATGAGGACAGCCGCATGGACTCGAATTCGAAGTCGCCCGACTCGCGCGCCGTCGCCGCCGCCCTCGCCGACGCCTACGCGAAAGACCCGAGCGTGCGGGCCGTCGCGCTCGGCGGCTCCGCGGCGACGGGCTTCGCCGATGCGCGCTCCGACATCGATCTCTACGTCTACGTCCCCGATCCCGACGCGCTTCTCCCCCTGCGCCGTGAGATCGCGACCGGGCGCGCGGAGGCCGGCGCGGCGGAGGTCGACAATCGCTTCTTCGAGCCGGACGACGAATGGGCCGATCGGTCCGGGATCGCGGTCGACGTGATGTTCCGCGCGCCGGAGCCGTTCTGCGACGCGCTCGCGGACGTTCTCGTTCGGCATCGGCCGGCGCTCGGCTACACGACCTCCACCGCCTTCAACGTCGCGACGGCGGTCCCCCTCTTCGACCGCGACGGCTGGTACGCCGGCCTGCAGGCGCAGGCGCGCGCGCCCTACCCGGAGGGACTGCGCCGGGCCGTCGTTGCTCACAACACGCCCATGCTGCGATCGGCGCGCGCGTCCTACTGCGCCCAGCTCGCGCTGGCCGCGCAGCGCGACGACGCCGTTTCGGCCAATCACCGCAGCGCCGCCTTCCTGGCGAGCGTCTTCGACATCCTGTTCGCCCTCGCGCGCCGGCTCCACCCGGGCGAGAAGCGTCTCCTCGCGCACGCCGCGGGGATCGAGACGCCGCCCGGCTTCGCCGCCGGCGTCGCCGGGCTGATCGCCGCGGCGCCGCGGGAGAAACCGGCGATCGCCGAGGGGATCGCGCGGAGCGTCGAGGAGCTGGCCGCGGCGCGCCTCGACGCGGAACCGTCGCCCGATCTGCGCCGTTGATCTGCCGCACGACGCGAAAAGCCGTCGCCACGAAAGCAGCTTTCGTGGAGTTTTCGCATGCGAGCCGCCATGTATTTCGTCGCAAACCCGGTCCGATTCGTCGTCGATCGCAGCCCGGCTCCGAGTTCCCGATCGTATGACGGCGCGGTGATGGACCTCGTCTTCGGCCCCCGGCCGTCGGCCGGTGCGAAACGGCGCGGCTCGTGCCGCTGAGAACCGCGGGATTGCTTGCGCTGCCGTCATTTTTTGCCGATAAACTGGGACGCTCTCCGATCGGGAGCGCGTGTCGGGTCGTCTCGCCAGGGGAGCCCATCCTTGCGCACCATCTTCCGCTATGGCGGGATCGCCGTCCTGATCGCGGCGCTCGTCGTTCTCGTCTCGCTGCCGTTCGCGTCCAGCTTCGTCGACAGCTGGGCCCGGCGCGACGTCGATCTGCGGTCGCAGCTCGTCTTCAGCGCGGTCCGCGAGCAGGTCGACACGCTGCGGGCGCGCGGGGAGACGGCGGAGCTGGCGCGGCTGTTCGGCCGGGTCGCGGAGGACGCGCGGATTGCAGCGCTCGGGTTGTGCGTCGAGGACCGGCTGGTGCTGTACACCGAGGGCATGCCCGCCGGCTTCGGGTGCGACGCCGCGGACGCCGCGCCCGGCCCGCTGCCGCTTTCGCTCGACGGCGCGACCGCGCTGGTGACGAGCCATGTGTTGCGCGCCGAGACGGGTCCGCCGGCCCGGCTCGTCGTGCTGCACGATCTCGCCTACATCGAGGAGCGCGCCCGGCAGGCGCGCACCGCCCTCGTGCTCGCGCTCGTCGGTGTCGGCTTCGGCGGCGCCGCGCTCGCCTCTATCCTGTCGATCTTCATCCTCAACCGCTGGCGCCATTCCGTGCTCCAGGCGCTCGTCGACGCGCGCGAGGGCCGCGGCGACGAGCAGGGTCCCTCCGACACGGTGATCGCCGAGGAGATCCGCGGCGCGCTCGCCGAGCTCGATCTCGCCCGTCGGCAGATCGACACGGTCCACACGGTCTGGAGCCCCGAGACGCTCCAGCTCGCGCTGGCCAACGAGCTGCCGGGCTCGGAGGTGATCGTGGTCTCCAACCGCGAGCCCTACATCCACAACCACGGGGCGGACGGGAGCATCATCGTCCAGCGCCCGGCCTCGGGACTCGTCTCGGCGCTGGAGCCGGTCACCCGCGCCTGCGGCGGCACCTGGATCGCGCATGGCTCCGGCTCCGCCGACCGCGAGGCGGTTGACGCGCACGACCGCGTGGGCGTGCCCCCGGCGAAGCCGGCCTACACCCTGCGCCGGCTCTGGCTCACCGACGAGGAGCAGGACGGCTATTACTACGGCTTCGCCAACGAGGGCCTCTGGCCGCTCTGCCACATCGCCTTCGTGCGCCCGATCTTCCGCGAGAGCGACTGGCGCTATTATCGCTCGGTGAACGAGAAGTTCGCCGAGGCGGTCGTGGCCGAGGCCAAGCGGCCGGATCCGATCGTCCTGATCCAGGACTACCACCTCGCGCTGGCCCCCCGGATGATCCGCGACCGGCTGCCGAACGCGACCATCATCACCTTCTGGCACATCCCCTGGCCGAATTCCGAGACCTTCTCGATCTGCCCGTGGAAGGAGGAGATCATCGACGGGCTGCTCGGGTCCTCGATCCTCGGCTTCCACACCCAGTTCCACTGCAACAACTTCATCGAGACCGTCGACCGCTTCATGGAGAGCCGCATCGACCGCGAGCACGACTCGATCTCGCTCGCCGGCCACGAGACCTTCGTGCGCCCCTACCCGATCTCGATCGACTGGCCGCCGGCGGCGCTCGTCGGCCAGAAGCCCGTCCCGGAGACCCGCGTCGCGGTGCGCGCGCGGCTCGGGCTGCCGCCGGACGTCAAGCTCGGGGTCGGCATCGAGCGCTTCGACTACACCAAGGGCATTCTCGACCGGATGCGCGGCGTCGACGCCTTCCTCACCGCGTATCCGCACTGGGCCGGGCGCTTCTGCTTCGCGCAGGTGGCGGCGCCGACGCGCTCGAAGCTCGCGAGCTACAAGACCCTGCAGGCCGACGCCGAGGCGCTCGCCGCCGACATCAACGCCCGCCACGGCCGCGACGGGTGGGAGCCGATCACGCTGCTCGCTCGCCACCACGAGCCCGACGAGGTCTTCGAGCTGTTTCGTGCGGCGGACCTGTGCATCGTCTCCTCCCTGCACGACGGCATGAACCTCGTCGCCAAGGAGTTCGTCGCCGCGCGCGACGACGAGCACGGCGTGCTGGTTCTGTCCGCCTTCGCCGGGGCCTCGCGCGAGCTTTCGGAAGCGCTGATCGTCAACCCCTACGATTCCCACGCCATGGGCCAGGTGATCCAGCGCGCGCTGGTGATGGACGAGGGCGAGCAGCGCGAGCGCATGAAGGTGATGCGCGAGCAGGTCGAGACCCGCAACGTCTATCGCTGGGCGGGCCAGATGCTGCTCGACGCCGCGCGGCTGCGCAAGAAGGAGCGCATCATGCGCCTGATCAACGCCCAGGAACGCAGCCGCGCCCGCGAGCGCGGCCGCGACAAGGATCGTGACGACAACCGCAGGAGGAAGCCCGCCGCATGACCGGATCCCACGCCCTCTTCCTCGATTTCGACGGCACCCTCGTCGAGATCGTCGACCGCCCCGACGCCGTCGCCGTGGGCGACGGCGTCCCGGAGACCCTCGCCCGCCTCTCGACGGCGCTCGACGGCGCTCTCGCGGTGGTCTCCGGCCGGCCGATCGCCTTCCTCGACGCCAAGCTCGCGCCGTTCGCGCCGGACGCCGCCGGCCTCCACGGCGTCGAGCGCCGCCTCGCCGGCGTGCTCCACCCGTGCCGTCCGGAAGAGCACCCGGACCTGCGGCGCGGCATCGACGCGCTGCACGCGGCGCTCGATCCGGTCGAGAACGTCATCATCGAGGACAAGGGCTGCTCGGTCGCCGTGCACTGGCGCATGGCGCCCGCGCAGGAGGGCCGCGCCAAGGGCCTCGTCGAGGACCTCGCCGGCCGGCTCGGCGCCGACTACCGCATCCAGTTCGGCAAGATGGTCGCCGAGATCCTGCCGGCCTCGTCGGGCAAGGGACCGATCATCGCGCGCTTCATGGAGGAGCCCCCCTATGCCGGCCGCACGCCCGTCTTCATCGGGGACGACCTCACCGACGAGAACGGCTTCACGACGGTCCACCGGCTCGGCGGCGTCGCCGTGCGCATCGGGGACGGCGACACCGTCGCCCGCTACCGCCTGCCGTCGGTGAGCGCGCTCTACGCCGTGCTCGGCCGATGGGCGGACGCGGGCCGCGTCGACTTCGACGGCCTGCCGGAGGCGTGAGACGGCCTCGCCCGGATGAAAAAAAGGCCGTCTCTCGCGAGACGGCCTCTGAAGGAGGGGAAGGCTGCGGCCGTTCCCTCGGGAGGAACCGGGCGGCTCAGTGCGAGCCTGTCAGATGGCAGAGCCGGCAGACGTTGGCGATCTGCACGCTGTCCTGCTTGTCGTAGGCGATCACGCCCTCGCGCCGCAGCGCCGAGAAGGCGCGGCTAACGGTCTCGATCGTGAGGCCGAGATAGTCGGCGATCTCCTGGCGGGTCATCGCCAGGTCGACCTTGGCCACATCGAGCTTGGTGTCGCGCGCGTCCTCGAGGCGACCGATGCAGGCGAAGCCGCCGCGGCCGGGCACGAGGCGCATGATGAAGGTCGCCACCCGCTCCTTCGCGGACTTGCGGCCGAGCAGGAGGGCATGGTCGTGCAGCGCGCACATCTGCTGACGCAGGCGGGCGAACAGCCTGTCGCGCAGGCTCGCCTCGGTGTCGATCGTGCGCTTGTCGTAGACCACGACGCGAACCGCGGTGAGCGCCTCGGCGGCGATGTCGGACACGTCGGTCGCCGACAGGCCGAAGACGTCGCCGACGCCGAGCACCTCGATGATCTGGCGCCGTCCGTCCGGCAGGAGCTTGAACAGGATCACCCCGCCTTCCACGATCTCGTAGACCGAGGTGGCGGCGTCGCCCTCGTCGAGGATCAGGGCGCGGTGGTGATAGGAGAACGGCTTGCCCTTCTCCGGCCGCACCGCGTGCGCCTCGCCGGTGAACTTCAGGCTCCAGCCGGAGTCGAACTTCGCATTGGAGAAATCTGAGCGTACGTGGCGCGCATCCATGTGACAGATCCTGGATCAGGGGTGCCCGGGGGAACGGAGCGTCTTGGTGATCGGAGATGTACGAAAACGGCCCGAATCGCGCATCGGGACATGCCCTTAAGCACGACACCGTGGGGAAAATCACGCGTGCGCGCGGGACCCGCGGGAGACCGTCGCGCCTGCGTGTCCGCGGCGTCCGACGAGCCTCGACTCAGAGGTAGGCGGCGATTGCGTCGGCCTCGAGCGGCTTGCGCAGGAGCGGCGTGGACGGAAGGTCGCGGAGCATGGCGTCGATGTCGGCGCGGGACTTGCCCGAGATCGCGATCACCCGCGGTGCGCGGGCCTGGCTCGACAACCAGCGGATGACGTCGCCGCCGGACAGGCCGGGCAGGCCCAGATCCACGAACACGATGTCGCTCGGTGCGGGAGGGCCGGCGCGCAGGAAGGATTCCCCGTCCGCGTAGGCGCGGGCGGCGAAGCCGAGGGCGGACACGAGCTCGATGAGCGCGTCGCGAACGCCGTAATCGTCTTCGACGATGTGAATTCTCACAGGGGGCCTCTCGCCTTGGGGCGGCATTTCACGCAACGGTTCAGTCCATTACATGCTCTATGTCGCGACGGTCTCGATCGAGTGCAAGTAAGCAGTTCACCGTCGTCTCGAGCACGTATGCGAAGGCGGGGGAGGCACGGACTATGCACGCCCGACCCTGCGGCCTCAAGCCGGGGTTGGCACGTATGGGGCGTCTGCGGAGGCGCAGCCGGCCGGGAACTTTCGCCCGAGCGCCCGCATTGACGCGCCGAGACGAGGCGAGATCGCCTCCGAAGAGGAACGCACCATGAATTGGGATCAGATCCGCGGCAACTGGAAGCAGTTCCAGGGCCAGGCCAAGCAGCAGTGGGGCAAGCTCACCGACGACGACATGATGCGCGTCGAGGGCCACCGCGACGAGCTCGTCGGCCGCATCCAGGAACGCTACGGAATCGAGAAGGAAGAGGCCGAGCGCCAGGTTTCGGACTGGGAGCGCGGGATGTCGTGAGGCGAGCGACGCCGCGACGGCTTACCCTTCAGCTGTAGGCTCCAAGTCCCCCGGACTCTCGTCCAGCGTTTCTTTGGACGGACAGGCATTTTCGTAGTCTCCTCACCGGCTGCGACCGCTCGCCGGACGTCGCCCTCGCGGGCGACGTGCTCGCCTTGGTCCGGATCCGGCTTGCGTAGGAACGAGTTCGCATTCTAGATGCGACACGTGCGCAAGCTCGGCCGTGGGCCGGAGGGTGAGGGCTGGGACTTGATGGGAGCGATCGACGTCACCGCGTTGCTGCAGGAATTCGCGATCCTGTTCGCCGTCATCGATCCCGTGGGCACGATCCCGATCTTCATCGCCGTCACGGCCGGGATCGCGGCCGAGCGGCGGGCGGGGGTGGCGGTTCGGGCGATCCTGATCGCGGCGCTGGTGCTGCTGGGCTTCATCGCCGTCGGGCAGATCTTCCTCGAGGCGGTGGGTGTGAGCCTCGTCTCGTTCCAGATCGCGGGCGGAATCGTGCTGTTCCTGTTCGCGCTGAGCATGATCTTCGGCGAATCGAAGCCCGATCAGGAGCGTGCCCTCGTCGAAAAGTCCGATACCGAGCTCGCTGTCTTTCCTCTCGCGATCCCCTCGATCGCCGGGCCCGGCGCCATGCTGAGCGTCGTGCTCCTCACCGACAACCGGTCGCGCCCGATCCTGGAGCAGGCTATGACGGCCGCGATGATGCTCGTCGTGCTCGCCATCGTGCTCGTGCTGATGCTCGCGGCCACCTGGCTGCACAAGTACCTCGGCAACGCGGGAGCGGCGATCATCAGCCGCGTCATGGGACTCGTGCTCGCGGCGCTCGCCATCGAGACGATCACCGGGGCCGTGCTGGCTCTCCTCGCGCGCTGATCCCGCGGTTGCGGCGGTGCGGCGCGCCGGGTCCTTGCCGGCTGCCAGGGCGCGACCGCGAGCCCCAGCTCCTACCGATGCACCCCCACCATCGCGGTCAGCCCCCCGTCGATCGGCAGCGTCGCGCCGGTGACGTAGGCGGCCGGCGGCGTCATCAGGAAGGCGGCGAGGCCGGCGACTTCCTCGGGGCGGCAGAAGCGGCCCGCGGGGATCTGCTTCTCCATGCTCTCGCGATACGGGGCGTAGGGCGCGAGCATGTCGGTGTCGACGAAACCGGGAGCGATCACGTTGACGGTCACGCCGCGCTTGGCCGTCTCGATGGCGAGCGTGCGCGCGTAGGCGATCAGCGCGCCCTTGGTGGCGGCGTAGGCGGAATTGCCTGCGGTCGCCTGCAGCGCCGCGATCGAGCCGATCCCGACGATGCGCCCGGCCCGGGCGCGCAGCATCGGGCGCATCAGCGCCTTGCACAGGCGGGTGAAGGCGAAGAAGTTCACTTGCATCGCCGCCTCCGCCTTGTCCTGCGCCATCATCGCCGCGAGCGCGTCGTAGGACTGGCCGGCATTGTGGACGAAGCCGAAATAGGCCTCCCCTTCGATGACCTCGCAGAACGCCTCGACCGCCGCCTTGTCGGCGAGGTCGAGGGGGCGCGCCTCCACCGTCGCGCCGGGATGCGCGGCGGCGACCTCTCCCGCCAGAGCCTGCGCCTGCTCCGCCGACGAGCGGTAGGTGAAGACCACGTCGTGGCCCTGCGCGGCCATGGCGCGCACGATGGCGGCGCCGACCCCCTTCGCACCTCCGGTGACGAGAACGCGGCTGCGGGCATCGGTCATCTTCGAGGGCTCCTTCGGTGGTCGGCTCGCGGTGCGCGCGGTTCATACACGCTCGCGGCGGGCGACGATAGCGCGCGGCCTCGTCCGCGGCGCCGAGCGGAACCGCGTCCACGCGCTCCGGTTGGAGGGTAGGCGCCCGTGCGGGCGCTCTCACCCCATCAGCCGACGGAGGCCGACCCGTGACAGCCACCCACGCCCGCCACCTCGCCGCCACCAGCCTGGCGGCGCTGCTTCTCTCGCCCGCGGCCTGGGCCCAGGGCGCCGTCGCCGTGCCCGGGGAGGGCGCCGCGAGCCCCGCCGTGCCGGCCCTGGAGGACCAGGAGATCGGCAAGCGCTTCCATGTCCGCGCCTCCGAGCTGCCGGCGCCGCTGCCCGACGAGGCGGTGCGTAACCCCGCCCTCGTCGTTTCCCGTGACGGCCGCACGCCCACCGTGCCGGAGGGCTTCGAGGTCGCGCTGTTCGCCGAGATCGACACCCCGCGCAAGCTGTTCGTCCTCGACGACGGGGGATTGCTCGTCGCGCGGCAATACGCCGGCGACATCATGTACCTGCGCGACGAGGACGACGACGGCGAGGCCGACGTCGTGAGCCTGTTCGCGACGGGCTTCCAGCAGCCCTACGGCATGGCCCGCATCGGGGATGGCGAGCACGCCGGCGACATTCTCGTCGCGGACGTGCGCGGCATCTGGCGCGTGCCCTATTCCGCGGGCGAGATCCGCGCCACCGGCTACGAGCTGTTCGGCGCGCAGGCGATCGAGGACGTGCCCGAGGACGAGCGCGGGCCGCAACAGCCGATGGACCACCTCGCCGTCACCGAAGAGGGCGTCTTCGGCCGCCCGGTGGGCCACACCACCCGCTCGCTGCTGCGCGACGAGGAGACCGGGGTGATGTATGTCGGCGTCGGCTCGGCCGGCAACATCGCCGAGGAGCCCGAGCCGCGCGCGACGATCCAGGCCTTCGATCTCGACGGCACGAACCAGCGCACCTGGGCGTCGGGCACCCGAAACCCGATCGGCATGCAGCTGCATCCGCAGACCGGCGCATTCTGGGCCATCGTCCAGGAGCGCGACGGGCTCGGCGACGAGCTCGTCCCCGACTTCCTCATCCGGGTGGAGGAGGGCGGCTTCTACGGCTGGCCCTATGCCTACGCCGGCGGCATGGAGCAGCCCGGCTTCGCCGAGCGCGCGCCGGAAAAGGTCGAGGCGACGCTGATGCCCGACGTGCTGTTCGAGGCGCATTCCGCGGCCATGAACCTCGCCTTCTACGACGGCGAGATGTTTCCGCAGGACTATCGCGGCGACGCCTTCGTGGCGCTCAAGGGCTCCTGGAACCGCGCCGACCCGACCGGCTACAAGGTGGTGCGGGTGCTCTTCGACGAGAACGGCGAGGCGGAGGGCGGCTACGAGAACTTCATGACCGGCTTCTGGGTCGAGGGGAACGAGCAGGCCCAGGTCTGGGGACGCCCCACCGACGTCGCCGTGATGCCCGACGGAGCCCTGATCATCGCGGACGAGACCGGCGGCACGCTCTGGCGCGTCACCTATGAGGAGACGCCAGCGGCCACCGGCGCCGTGCCGGAGGACGAGGCCGGCGAGGTGCCCCGCGACGACGCCGCGCAGTAACGGCCCGGCTCAGGCCGCCCTCGGGGCGTTCCCCGGGGGCGCGCCCTCGATCAGCCGGCTCTCCCGCAGCCCGCCCTGCGCCTCCAGGATCGGGTAGGCCAGCGCCGTGAGGTGGGCGACGATGCGCTTGAGGTCGCGCAGCAGGTCGAGGTGCAGCGCGCTCGCCTCGACGCTCGCCGGCGGCTCCTCGCGCAGGCGGCGCAGGTGCCGCTCGGTGGCGATGCGCTCGGCCTCGCGGAAGGCGTCCTTCTCGCGCACCAGCGCGCGCGCTACCGCGGGGTCCTCGCCCACGAGCAGGCTTCCCGAAAGCCGCATCTGCGCGAGAGCGCGCTCGTGCAGGGCGCGGATCTCGGCCCAGTCCGCCTCCGGAATCGAGAGGCTGCGCCGGCGCAGCCGCGCGGCGGCGCGCATCAGGCCCTTGTCGATGATGTCGCCGGCGTGCTCGAGGTTCGTCGCGTGCGAGATCAGCGCGAAGGAGCGCCGATTCTGCGCGTCCGTGAGGGTGCGGCGCTCGAGCCCGATGAGGAAGAGCTTGATCTCCTCGTAGCGGCGGTCGACGTCGTCGTCGAGCCGGCGCACGGCGTCGCGGCGCTCTTCCTCCTCCTCGCCGAAGGCCTCGATGCTCTCGCGCAGCATCACCTCCACCGTGTCGGCCAGCCGCATGGTCTCGCGGGCGGCAGCGGCCAGCGCGAGCTCGGGATCGCGCGCATGGGCGCTCCCTGCATCGCCCGAGAGCAATCCCTCGAGCGGCGCGAACTGCGTGATCTCGGGGCGTGGCTCCGGCACGAGCCGCTCCAGCAGGCGCGCGGCCGGCCTCGTCAGCGGCAGGAAGAGCACGAGCAGCGCGAGGTTGAAGCCCGTGTGCGCGTTGGCGACGGCGCGGGCCGCGTCGGCGCCGAGCTGGTCGAGCGGCAGCCAGCCCTGCGTCAGGAGGACGAACGCCGCCGCCGCGCCGACGGCGCGGAACGCGAGGTTGCCCCAGATCAGCCGCCGGCCGGCGACGCCGATCCGCGGCGCAAGGCCGAGCGGCACCAGCGCCGAGCCGGCGTTCGCGCCGAGCACGAAGGCGAGCACGACCGGCAGCGGCGCGACGCCGGTGGCGGCGAAGGCCATCGCGGTGAGGACGGCGGCGAGGCTCGAATGCGCCAGCCACGCGAAGGCGGCGCCGATCGCGAAGGCGATGAGGGGCTGGGCCGTCGCGCCCGCGAGGATCGGCGCGAGCACGGCCGCGTCGCGCAGCGGCGCGGAGGCCTCGAAGATCATGCCAAGCGCCAGGACCAGGAGCCCGATCCCCACCGCGATGCGGCCGAGCTGGCGCAGCGCCTGCCGCTGCGAGACGATGAACATCGGCACGCCGACGACGATCAGCAGCGGCGCGAGCCAGACCGGCTTCGCCGACAGGATTTGCACCGCCACCGTCGAGCCCACGTCCGCGCCGAGCATCAGGGCGAGCCCCGGCGCCAGCGCCAGGAACCCGCGCTCGGCGAAGGAGGCGGCGAGCACCGCCGTCGCCGAGGCGCTCTGCATCGCGGCGGCGAGCCCGAGGCCCGTGGCGGCCGCCCGCAGCGGCCCCGCCGTCGCGTGCGCCAGCGCGCCCCGCAGCCGATCCCCGAACCCGCGCAGCACCGCCGTCTTGACCATGCGCGTGGCGAAGACGAGGAGCGCGATGCCGGCGAGGAGGTCGAGCGGCGTGGCCATGGGCGTGGGACTCCGGACAGAGACGCGGAGAAGGGTAACGCACGGCGGGGGCGGTCGATCCTCTGCGCTCGCCACAGGCCGGGTGGGTACTTTGCCGACGAAGCGTCGCCCTGCGCAAGCGAGCCGGCCGCACGCGCGTTTCAGGCACGAAAAAAGCCGCCTCGCGGCGGCTTCGGATCGGCCTGGGGCGGGGTCGTCGACCGCCGCCCGAAGAAGCTTGGTGGAGCCAGGCGGAATCGAACCGCCGACCTCTTGAATGCCATTCAAGCGCTCTCCCAACTGAGCTATGGCCCCACGCTAGATCCGCGGCTTGGGGACCGCGGGACGGTGCGCGGCGGGGAGGTCGACTTCGATCTCCCCGCAACGGAGCGCCTGTTTATCGGGTCCCGGAGGGATGTCAACCCTCTTCTTCGTCCTCGATATCGCTGTCGATCAGGTCGGAGACGTCGTCGTCGCCTTCCTCTTCGTCGGCCAGGAACGTGTCCTCGCCGTCCTCGCCGATATCGACGTCCTCGTCCTCGCCTTCGGCCTTCTTCTCGTCGCCCTCGGCCTCCTCGAGGGAGACGAGCTCGACGTCGGCCTTCTCGACGACCTCCTCCTCTTCCTCCTCGACCGCCTTGACGGGGACGACACGCCCGCCCTTGGTGCCGACGGCCTCGAAGGCCGAGCGCGGGTAGGCGATGCCGGTATAGGGGGAGACGACGGGGTCGCGCTCGAGGTCGTAGAACTTGCGCCCGGTCTCGGGGCAGGTCCGCTTGGTGCCGAGTTCCGGTCTGGCCACGATGGAAACCTTCGTTTGGGTTGGAGAATTCGGGAACAGGCGCGGCTAGCGCCTCCGCTGCGTCTTGTCAACGCAAACCCGCACGGCGAGCCCGCACGGGCGTCGCGCGAGCGCGCGTGCGCGCCGCACCCGAAAGCAGATGTCGGCGCGTCGTCGCCCGTTGTCAACGTCCCTGCCGCAGCGGCGCTCACGGAGCCCCTCGCCGTCGGCGTCCTGGCCTCGTGACGCGCCCGGGCGCGCGTGCTAACCGTCCGGCCGTTCCGCGCGCCGGACGTCGCGCGCACTCGGAGACCCTCGGCCGTGCCGCACGACCCCGTTCCCGCCGTCGTACGCTCCGGCGCGCCGCTCGTCGGCCGCCTGCGTGCGCCCGGCGACGGCGCGGCGTCCCAGCGCGCCCTCGTTCTCGGCCTTCTCGCCATCGGGACGACGACGATCGAAGGGCTCGGGCAGGGCGAGGACGTGCTGCGCATGGCCCGGGCCTGCGCCGAGCTGGGCGCGCGCGTCGAGCGCCTGGGGCCGGACTCGTGGCGCGTGTCGGGGGTGGGCGTCGGCGGGCTGGTCGCGCCGACGGCGCCGCTCGCGTGCGGCGACTCGCTCCTCGCCGCGGCGCTGCTCGCCGGCGCCGTCGGCGGCCATCCGGTGACGGCGACGATCGACGGCGGTGCGGGCCTGCGCGCGCAGCCGCTGGCGGCCCTCCTCGACCCGCTCGCGCGCATGGGGGCGCGGGTCGCCGCGCAGGCGTCCGCCGACGCCCGGCCGCCGCTGACGCTGACGGGCCCGATCGAGACGATCCCCCTGATCCACGACGTCCGCGGCGACGCGACGTCCCCGGGGCGCGCCGGCGCGATCGCGTCCGCGCTGCTGCTGGCCGGTCTCAACTCCCCCGGACGCGTCGGCGTGATCGCGCCCGCGGCGGCCCTCGACGACCTCGACGACCTCTTGGGCCTGCTGCGCCAGTTCGGGGCGCGGCTCGATGCGGAGCCGCACGGGGCCGACGCACGCCGCATTGCGCTCCAGGGCCAGCCGGAGCTGCGCGGCGTCCGCGTCGGCGTGCCGGCGGACCCGTTCGTCTGCGCCTGCGCCGTCGTCGCCGCGCTGGTCGCGCCCGGCTCGGACGTGGTGGTCGAAGGTGTCGCGGCGCACCGGCTCGACGCCGGCCTGCTGCCGATCCTGCGCGAGATGGGCGCGGACATCGCGATCGACGCCGAGCGCACCGAGGGCGGCGTGCCGGTGGCCGACCTGCGGGTGCGGGCGAGCCGCCTCGCCGGGGTCACCGTGCCGCCCGAGCGCGCCACGTCCCTGGGCGACGGGCTCGCGCTCCTCGCGGTCGCCGCCGCCTTCGCCACGGGCGAGACGCGCATTCCCGGCCTCGAGCGCCTGCGCGCGCATGCGCCCGACCGCCTGGGGGCGCTCCTCGACGGCCTCGGAGCCTCGGGCGTCGACCACGCGCATGACGGCGACGACCTCGTCGTCCGCGGCGCGGGAGGCCCGCCGGCCGGCGGCGGGCGCGTCGCGGCCGGCCGGGACCCCCGCGTCGCCATGGCGTTCTGCGTTCTCGGGCTGGGCGCGCGCGAGGGCGCGATCCTCGAGGACATGCGCCCGATCGCCGCCCCGTTCCCCACCTTCGCCTCGCTCCTGCGCGGGCTCGGCGCCACTTTCGAGGAGACCGCCCGATGGGCTTCGTGATCGCCGTGGACGGACCGGCCGCGTCCGGCAAGGGCACGCTCTCGAAGCGCATCGCCGCCCATTACGGGCTCGCCCATCTCGACACGGGCCTGCTCTACCGCGCCGTGGCGCGACTGCTGCTCGACAAGAGCCGCCCGCTCGACGACGAGCAGGCCGCCGCCGCCGCGGCCTATGCGCTCAACCTCGCCTATATCGACGAGAGCCGCCTGCGCGGCGCGGAGATGGGGGAGGCCGCCTCGAAGATCTCGGTGATCCCCGAGGTGCGCGCCGCGCTGCTCGACCGGCAGCGCGACTTCGCCGCCCAGGAGCCCGGCGCCGTGCTCGACGGGCGCGACATCGGCACGATCGTGTGCCCGGACGCCGCCGCGAAGCTGTTCGTCACCGCGAGCCCGGAGGAGCGCGCCCGGCGCAGGCACCGCGAGCTCGTCGGCCGCGGCGACGCGCCGACCTACGAGGCCGTGCTCGAGGACATCCGCCAGCGGGACGCGCGCGACATGGGCCGCGCCTCCGCGCCCTTGCGCCAGGCCGCCGACGCGACCCTGCTCGACACCACCGCGCTCGACGTCGAGGCCGCCTTCGCCCGGGCCGTGGAGATCGTCGAGGCCGCGCGCGACGCTTCGTCGCTCCGCAAAGACGCGCACTAGCCTGCGGCGCTGCCGAGCTGGCACACTAATCGCTTGGTTGCGCACGGGGGGCTCTCCAGACGAGGAGGCCATTGCGATGTGGGCGTTGCGTGTCGGCGGGAGATCCCGCCGCGGGGGAAGGCCCCGCATGGGCGGCATCGCCGCCGCGTGTCTCGCGATCGCGTTCGCGAGCCTCGGATTCGCGCGGTCGGCGCAGGCCGAGACCGAGGTCGACGTGGCCCTGGTGCTCGCGGTCGACATCTCGTTCTCGATGGATACCGACGAGCAGGAGCTCCAGCGCGCCGGCTTCGTGGAAGCCCTGCGCTCGCCGGAGGTGCACGAGGCCATCAATCGCGGGTTGATCGGGCAGATCGCCGTCACCTATTTCGAATGGGCCGGCGTCGCCGACACCCACGTGATCATGCCGTGGACGCTGATCGACGGTCCCGAGAGCGCGATGCGCTTCGCGGAGGACCTGGAGTTCGAGCGCATCAACCGGGCCCGGCGCACCTCGATCTCCAGCGCCATCGAGTTCGGGCTCGACCTGCTCGAGGAGAGCGGCGTACGCGCGCTGCGCCGGGTGATCGACGTCTCGGGCGACGGGCCCAACAACGAGGGTCGCTTCGTCACCGTGGCGCGGGATCGGGCAATCGCGCGCGGCGTGACCATCAACGGGCTGCCGATCATGCTCAAGCGCCCCGGCTACCTCGACATCCACAACCTGGACGAATACTACATCGATTGCGTCATCGGCGGGCCCGGCGCCTTCGTCGTGCCCGTACGCGCGCCCGAGGAATTCATCGACGCCGTCCGCACCAAGCTCGTGATGGAGATCGCCGGTCTCGTCCCGCAGCAGCCTCTGATCCGCCTCGCCCAGGTCGACTTGCCGACCGATTGCCTCATCGGCGAGCGGCAGTGGGAGCACCGCAACCGGTTCTGACGGGCGTCGGTTCGGCGTCAGTTCGGGAAGACCAGGATACCCACGCGCGTGGCGGGGTCGTCGGCGGTCTCGCCCAGCGCGACCAGCTCTTCCAGGTAGACGTCGTCGACGATCAGTCCTTCGCGATCGAGATGGGCGGTCAGCGCGTCGTAGGCTTCGTCGATCTCGGCGTAGGGGCCGGCGTGAGCGGCGCGCAGGGCATAGCCCGCGGGCGTCGCGCCGAAGACGAGGCCTGGTCGCGCCGCGAGCGCCGCGTCGGCCTCCTCCGGCTCGGGGCGGCGGGCGAGCGGCAGATGCACGGCGTAGGAGAAGCCGCTGTCGTCTGCGCCTTTGAACGCCACGAGCGGCGCTCCGCCGGACGCGATCCCCGCCGCCGCGGCCGCGTCGACGAGCGCCCCGGCATCCGCGCGCAGGGCGTCGAAGGCCTCCTCCCACGCCGCCTCCCCGCGCAGCACCGCCGCCGGCCGCGCCGCGAGTCGCAGGGTCTCGAGCGCGGGCGTCTCCAGCACGCCGTAATCCTGCGCGCGCGCGCCCGGAGCGGCGAGAACGAGGGCCGCCGCGAGGGCGATCAGATGAAGCCGTGGCGATGGGGCGAGCGCGCGCATGGCTCATGATACGGTCGTTACCGCGGCGCGCGCCAGCGCCGCCGCGACACTCGCCGCTTTCCGCCTCTGGCATTCCGCCGCGCGTTGTCGCATATGTGGGGGCATTCCTCCCGCACCGGCCGCCCGTCATGTCCCCGCTCGCGAACCGCCGCTTCCTGAAGATGAACGGCCTCGGCAACGAGATCGTGGTGCTCGACCTGCGCGGCTCCTCGCATCGCGTGCGGCCGCAGGAGGCGCGGGCGATCGCGGCGGACCCGGCCTCACGCTTCGACCAGCTGATGGTGGTGCACGACGCGCAGGTCCCCGGCGTGGACGCGGACCTGAAGATCTACAACACCGACGGCTCGGAGGCGGGCGCCTGCGGCAACGGCACGCGCTGCGTCGCCTGGGCGCTCGTCCACGACCCGCAGATGGGCGATCCCTCCCGCACGGCGCTGACGCTGCGCACGCAGGCGGGGCTCCTTCCCGTGACGGTGGACGGCCCGTGGCGCTTCACCGTCGACATGGGAGCGCCCAAGCTCGCCTGGCAGGACATCCCGCTGCGCGACCCGTTCCCCGACACGCGCTACATCGAGCTCCAGATCGGCCCGATCGACGACCCCATCCTGCACTCGCCGGCGGCGGTGAGCATGGGCAATCCGCACGCGATCTTCTTCGTCGACGACGTCGACGCCTACGACCTCGCGCGCATCGGCCCGATGCTGGAGAACCACCCGATCTTCCCCGACCGCGCCAACATCTCGCTCGCCCACGTCGTCTCGGAGAGCCGCATCCGCCTGCGCGTCTGGGAGCGCGGGGTGGGGCTGACGCAGGCCTGCGGCTCGGCCGCCTGCGCGGCCCTCGTCGCGGCCGCGCGCAAGAAGATGACCGGCCGCGAGGCGGTCGTGGCCCTGCCCGGCGGCGAGCTGACGATCCGCTGGCGCACGGGCGACGACCACGTGCTGATGACGGGGCCCGTGGAGCTCGAGCACGAGGGCCGTTTCGACCCCGCCCTGTTCGCGGGCGTCCCGGAGACGGCCTGATGGCGGCGGGGGAGACCCCTTCGGGCACGCGGGTCCTCACCTTCGGCTGCCGGCTGAACATCGCCGAGAGCGAGGCGATCGAGCGCCGCGCGCAGGCCGCGGGGCTCGGCGATACGGTGGTCGTCAACACCTGCGCCGTCACCGGCGAGGCGACCCGCCAGGCCCGCCAGGCCATCCGCCGCCTCGCCCGCGAGCGGCCGGGCGCGCGCGTGGTCGTCACCGGCTGCGCGGCGCAGGTCGAGCCCGAGACCTTCGCGGCGATGCCCGAGGTCGCCCACGTCGTCGGCAACGAGGAGAAGCTCGAGGCGTCCACCTGGGCGCGCCTCGCCGCGCCGGACGCGCCGCGGCGGATGATGTCCGACGTGATGGCGGCGCGCACCGCCCGCGCGCCCGACGGCGCGCCGCCGATCGGGCGCACCCGCGCCTTCGTCCAGGTCCAGACCGGCTGCGACCACCGCTGCACGTTCTGCGTCATCCCCTTCGGCCGGGGGAATTCCCGTTCGGTCCCGGCGGCGACCGTGATCGAGGCGATCCGCGCGCAGGTCGAGGCGGGCGCGCGCGAGGTGGTGCTCACCGGGGTGGATCTCACCAGCTGGGGCGGCGATCTGGAGGGCACCCCGCGGCTCGGCGCGCTGGTGAAGGCGATCCTGCGCGCGGTGCCGCACCTGCCGCGGCTGCGGCTCTCCTCGATCGATTCCGTCGAGGTCGATCCGGATCTCGTCGAGGCGATCGCCGGCGAGACGCGGCTGATGCCGCACCTGCACCTGTCCTTGCAGGCGGGCGACGACCTGATCCTCAAGCGCATGAAGCGGCGTCACTCGCGCGCCGACGCGATCCGGCTCTGCGCGGAGCTGCGCGCGGCGCGGCCCGAGATCGTGTTCGGCGCCGATATCATCGCGGGCTTTCCCACCGAGACGGAGGCGATGTTCGCCCGCTCGCTCGACCTCGTGGCGGAGTGCGGGCTCACGCACCTGCACGTGTTTCCCTTCTCCCCGAGGCCGGGCACGCCGGCCGCACGGATGCCTCAGCTGCCCGGGCCGGTGATCAAGGAGCGCGCGCGGCGGCTGCGCGAGGCGGGCGCGGCGGCGCTGGCGGCGCATCTCGCGGCCGAGGTCGGCGCGCGCCGGCGCGTCCTCACCGAGCGCGGCGACGTCGGCCGCACGGAGAGCTTCGCGCTCGTGCGCTTCCCCCGCCCGACCCCGCCGGGCGCGCTCGTCGAGGCCACCATCGCGGGGACCGACGGGCGCGACCTGATCGCGGCGTGAGCGGCCTCACATGTTCGGATAGACCGGCCCGCCGCCGCCCTCGGGCGTCACCCACTGGATGTTCTGCGTCGGGTCCTTGATGTCGCAGGTCTTGCAGTGGACGCAGTTCTGGGCGTTGATGACGAACTTCGGGTCGGTCTTGGCCTTCTCGTCGGCGTAGACGACCTCGTAGACGCCAGCCGGGCAATAGAGCCGCGCCGGCTCGCCGTATTTCGGCAGGTTGTGCTCCACCGGCACCTTCGGGTCGAGCAGCACGAGGTGGCTCGGCTGGTCCTCCTCGTGGTTGGTGTTCGACAGGAACACCGAGGAGAGCTTGTCGAAGGTCAGCACGCCGTCGGGCTTCGCATAGGTCTTGGGCTTCACCTGGTCGATGGGCTTGAGGCACGCGTGGTCCGGCTTGCCGTGGGGCAGCGTGCCGAAGACGGACGAGCCCATGATCTGGTTCGTCCACATGTCGAGCCCGCCCAGCGCCACGCCCGCCAGCGTCCCGTATTTCGACCACATCGGCTTGACGTTGCGCACCCGGTAGAGGTCCTCGCCCACCTGCGACGAGCGCCAGGCCTCCTCGTAGCTCGCCACCTCGTCGTTGGCGCGCCCGGCCGCGACCGCGTCGAAGACGTGCTCGGCGCAGAGCATGCCGGACAGGATCGCGTTGTGCGATCCCTTGATGCGCGGCACGTTGACGAAGCCGCCGGAATCGCCGACGAGGCAGCCGCCGGGGAAGGAGAGCTTCGGCACCGACTGCCAGCCGCCCTCGACGATGGCGCGCGCGCCGTAGGACAGGCGCTTGCCGCCCTCGAACGTCTCCGAGATCATCGGGTGCGTCTTGAAGCGCTGCATCTCGTCGAAGGGCGAGAGCGTGGGGTTCTCGTAGTTGAGGTGCACCACGAAGCCGACCGAGACCAGGTTCTCGCCGTAGTGATACAGCCACGAGCCGCCGCCGGTCCTGTTGTCGAGCGGCCAGCCGAAGGAGTGCTGCACCAGCCCGCGGCGGTGCTTCTCCGGCAGCACCTCCCAGACCTCCTTGATGCCGATGCCGTATTTCTGCGGCTCCCGCCCCTCGGCGAGGCCGAACCGGTTGATCATCTGCTTTGCGAGGTTGCCGCGCGCGCCCTCGGCGAAGATCGTGTACTTGCCGCGCAGCTCCATGCCGCGGGTGTAGTTCGGCCCGGGCTCGCCCTCGCGGGTGATGCCGAGGTCGCCGGTGGCGACGCCCACGACCTTGCCGTCCTCCACCAGTACCTCGGAGGCGGCGAAGCCGGGGTAGATCTCGACGCCCAGCGCCTCGGCGCGCGGCGCCAGCCAGCGGCAGACGCGCCCCAGCGAGCCGATGAAGGCGCCGTGGTTCGACATCAGGCCGGGCATGAAGAGGCCCGGCAGGCGGATGCCGCCGCCGGGGCCGAGATAGAGGAACTCGTCCTTGGTCACCTCGGTGTCGAGCGGGCGATCCGGATCCTCGCGCCAGTCCGGCACCAGCGCATCGAGACCCACGGGGTCGATCACCGCGCCCGAGAGGATGTGCGCGCCGACCTCGGCGCCCTTCTCGACGACGACGACGGAGATCTCCGCACCCGCCTCCGCGGCGCGCTGCTTGAGCCGCATGGCGGTGGCGAGGCCGGCCGGGCCCGCGCCGATGACGACGACGTCGAAATCCATCGACTCGCGCGGGGGCAGGTTTTCCGCCGTGGCCTCGGCGGCGGTCTTCGGGGCGTCGGTCTCGCTCACGCGCTCACTCCCTTGCTCTGACATCGGTCCAGATACGAACCTTTGAACCTCCAAGCAAGTTGCGCGGCTCCGCGCTATCGGAACTGCGACGCTTTATTCCAGAACCCCGACGGCGTCCTCCACCGCCCGCGTCACCGCCCCCGAGCGCACGAGGTCGAGGGCCTGCGCCATCTCGGTCGCGTACCAGCGATCGCCGTCGAGGGCGGGGGGAATCACGGCGCGGATCGCGTCCAGCGCCGCCTGCGTGCCGCGCCCGAGCGGGTGGTCCTTCGCCAGGGGCTCGACGAGCGTCAGCGCCTGGGCAGCCATCAGGAGCTCGCAGGCCACCACCTGCTCCGCGTTCTCGACGATGGTGCGCGCCTTGCGGCCCGACCAGGTGGAGTTCGAGACGTGGTCCTCCGCGTTGCCTTTGCCGGGGATCGAGTCGACCGAGCCCGGCATGGCGAGCGTGCGGTTCTCCATCACGAGCGCCGAGGCCGAGCACTGCACCGTGGCGAAGCCGGTGTTGAGCCCCTTCTTGCCGGCGAGCAGGTTGCGCGGCAGGCCGTAGCTCATGACGGGGTCGATGAGGCGCGCCAGCCGGCGCTCGGAGATCGATGCCATGTCGGCCATGGCGATGGCGAGGAAGTCCATGGCTTGGGCCATGTACTGGCCGTGGAAATGCCCACCCGAGAGCGAGACGTAGCCGCCCCTCCCGTCGTCGACGATGAGCGGGTTGTCGGTGGCGGAATTCAGCTCCGTGCCGACGAGGCGCTCGACATAGGCCACGGCCTCGTCGGCGGGGCCGTGCACCTGGGGCGCGCAGCGCAACGAGTAGACGTCCTGCACCCGCGGGGAGGCGGGCGTGCCGGGCGCGCGGCTCTCCTCGGGAAACACCACGTCGCGCGCCTCCTGCGAGCAGCGCTTCGTGCCGTCGAGGATGCGCAGGACGTTGCGCGCGACCTTCATCTGGCCCGGATGCGGGCGCGCGCGCTGGAGGCGCGGGTCGAAGGCCGCGCGCTCGCCGCGCATCGCCTCGAGCGACAGGCACAGCGCCACGTCGGCCGCCTTGAGCAGGCGGCGCGCGTCGTGGGTGGCGAGCACGGCCAGCGCGAGCGAGGTGGTCGAGCCGTTGATCAGCGCCGAGGCGTCCTTGGCGCCGAGCGTCATGTCGGGCTCGAAGCCGGCCTCCTGGAGGGCGGCGCGCGCTGGCATGCGCCGGCCCTGCCAGATCATCTCGGCTTCCGGGAAGCCGCAGACCGCGCCGGCGAGATGGGCGAGCGGTGCGAGGTCGCCCGAGGCGCCGACCGAGCCCTTCTGCGGGATCACCGGGTGGAGCCCCGCGTTCAGGCAGGCGAGGAGCCGCTCGACGAGCGCGACCCGCGGGCCGGAATAGTTCGACGCGAAGGCGTTGGCGCGCGCCAGCATCATCGCCCTGGTGACGTCCTCGGAGAAAGGCTCGCCGACCCCCGTGGCATGGGCGTAGACCGTCTTCGTCTGGTAGGCCGCCATGTCGGCGATTGCGACGCGCTGGTCCTTGAACAGGCCCACCCCCGTGTTGAAGGCGTACATCAGCGGCGCCTCGTCGTGCATCCACTGCGCGTCGATGAAGGCGCGGGTGTCGGCGATGCGCGCCCGCGCGGCCTCGGCGAGGCGGGCCTGCGCGAAGGCGCCCGCGGCATCGGGGCGCGCCACCGAGACGGCGGCGTCGATCGAGAGGGTGGCGCCGTCGAGCTCGACGATCATCGTTGCGGACCTCTGGTTCCTGGACGGCGTGCAGGGTTACAGCCGGGCGCGGGCAAAGGCAAACCGCCGCCGCCGATGCGACGCGTCGGTTCCGATCGAATTACGCCTTAAATTAACGCGTGTTTGATGATTAGTCGCCACGCTGACTTTCGGGGGAGCTACAGCGTACGGGCGCCCGAGGGAACGGGCGCCCACGAGGGACCGCATGACCGATACGACGCACGACACGCCGATCGACGATCCCGCGATCCCGCAGGCCGATCTCGCGGTGCCGGTGGCGTGTAACCGCACCGATGATGCGCGGCGGCGCGAGGAAGAGCGGCTGCGTCTCGCGCTCCAGGCCGGCAGGCTCGTCACCTGGGAATACGACCCGCAGACGAACACGATCTTGCGCAGCGAGAACTCGCAGGACATGCTCGGCGTGCCCCGCGACGACCTCGTGTCGGCGATGGCGCGGGTTCATCCCGACGACCGGCGCCTCGTCGATGCCGCCTACCGCCCCGGCGGAGCGCTTTCGGTCGAGGCCGTGCGCTACGACCACCCGGACGGGCGTCGGCTCTGGCTCTCCACCCGCAGCGTCGAGATGCGGGGCTCCGACGGCCGGCGCAGCATCGTCGGCGTCACCTTCGACATCACCGAGCGCAAGGAGGCGGAGGAGCGCGCCTGGCGCGCCGCCAACCGCGATGCGCTCACCGGGCTCGAGAACCGCGCCTCCTTCCAGCGCAGCCTCGAGCGCGCCCTCGCCCGTGCGCACGGCGACGGCGGGCCCGTCACGATCCTCCTCGTCGACATCGACGACTTCAAGGACGTCAACGATTCCGCCGGGCACGACGCGGGCGACGCGCTGCTGCGCGAGGCGGGGCGGCGGCTCGCCGAGGTGGGCGGCGCGCGCGCGCTCGCCGCGCGGCTCGGCGGCGACGAGTTCGCGCTCCTGGTCGAGGGCCACGGGGATGTGGGCGAGACCCTGGCGCTGGCCGACCGCGTCGTCGCGGCCTTCCGCGCGCCCTTCCTCTACCGGGATTGCGCGCTCACGTGCCGGGTCAGCGTCGGCGTCGCGAGCTTCCCGGACCATGCGCACGACGCGGCCGAGCTGATGAAGAGCGCCGATCTCGCGCTCTACGCGGCCAAGGAGCAGGGCCGCAGCCGCGCCGCCGTCTACCGCCCGGCGCTGCGGGCGGCCGTGGAGGCGCGCGTCGCGCTGGTCGCCGAGATCCGCGACGCGCTGGGGACGGACGCGATCGTGCCGTTCTACCAGCCGAAGATCGATCTCCAGACCGGCGTCGTCGTGGGGTTCGAGGCGCTGGCGCGCTGGCGCCACGCGACCCGTGGCCTGATCGCGCCGGGCGCCTTCGCGGCGGCGTTCGAGAACAGCGAGGTGGCGCTCGCCATCGGCGAGCGCATGGCGCGCGCCGTCGCGGCCGACCTCGGCGAGTGGCTCGCGCGCGGGCTCGAGCCGGGGACCGTCGCGATCAACCTCTCCGCCGCCGAGTTCGGCCGGGCCGACCTGCCGGAGACGGTGTTCGCCGCGCTCGACGCGGCGGGCGTGCCGCGCTGGCGCCTCGGAATCGAGGTGACGGAGACCGTGTTCCTCGGCAAGCGCGCCGAGACGGTGGCCGCCATCCTCTCGCGCTTCGCCAAGGCCGGCATGCGCATCGCGCTCGACGATTTCGGCACCGGCTACGCTTCGCTGACGCACCTCAAGCAGTTTCCCGTCGACGACATCAAGATCGACCGCTCCTTCGTGCGCGACCTCGCGTACGACGCGGGCGACGCCGCCATCGTCGCCGCCGTCGTCGGGCTCGGCCGCTCGCTCGGCCTGCGCGTGGTCGCCGAGGGCATCGAGGACGCCGCCCAGGCCGAGATCCTGCGCGAGATGGGCTGCGACGAGGCGCAGGGATACTTCTACGCCCGGCCGATGCCTGCCTCGCGGGTGCCGTGGTTCCTGGGGGAAATGGCGCAAGCCGCCGAGACGCCGGCACGCGAAGCCGGGTGAATCACGGCCCGAGGCTCGCTCGAATAGTATGTTAACCTAGGGGGTGTACGACTCTCGATAGTTCACGCGCATGCGCCCCAGGCGCGTCGCCATCGAGAGAGCGAGTATCCCATGTCCGACCTCACTATCGTGCCCCTCGACGAGGTGCTGAGCACCTTCCAGAAGAATCAGACGGTCGTCGTCGTCCGCGACGGGCTGGTGACCGCCGCGCCCGAGCCGACGCCGCAGAGCCTCGACGACCTTCTCAGGCAGGAGACCGGGGAGGCGCCCGCGTCGACCGGCGTCGCCGTCACGCAGCCCACCATCTCGCCGGAGGAGCTGCAGCACCTCAAGGACATTCTGCTGCTCAACTCCTACGCATCGGTCGCCTCGATGCGCTATCTCTACCAGCAGCACCCGGAGGACTGGGATCTGACCGACCCGAAGCAGGCGGCGCAGTTCACCAGGATGGCGGCCAACGCCAAGTTCCGCATCCTGACGGACGGCATGGGCAGCTTCCTGTCCCTCGAGACGCAGACCTCGCGCTCGATGCACAAGGAGGTGACCAGCGCCGACCTGCATTTCGAGTTTCTCGGCGAGCTCTTCGCGGGCTTCAACTTCCCCGCGACCGCGATGACGCAGCTCGATTCGATCCTCACCTCGGTGGTGAAGCAGCTCGGCTCCCTGCAGATGAGCTGGAGCGACCAGAGCGAGACCCTCGACCACGTGATCTCGGTCTTCTACTTCGACGACATCGCCGGCGTCGATTACAAGCTCCCGCGGCTGCGGCTGTTCTACCTCCACATCGACCAGCGCTCCTGGGAGCTGTCCATCGGCAAGTCGAGCGTGCGGAAATTCGAGTTCAACATGAATTTCGCCGACAACGTCTTCATGATGGATCCCACGCAGGTCCAGAAGCAGCGTGCGGCCATCCAGGCGCTGATCGAGAAGATGACCGACATGTCGCTCGACGCGGTCGACAAGCTCGTGGCTCCCAAGGCCGTGCAGACCGACGATTGATCGGATGCCCCCGCGGACGGCGACGCGCGACCCCGCACCGGGCGGGCGTCGTCCCGTGTCGACGCGTTACGTGAGAGCGGACCCGGACGAAGAAAGCGCGGCCCCGAAGGACCGCGCTTCCCGGTATTCTCACCGAAGGCGAGAGACGGTGTCCCGTCCCGCGTCAGTCGCGGCGCCCGCCGCGGCGGCGCGGGCGGCCGTCGCCGTTGCCGCCGGAGGCCGCCTCGGCCTCGGCCGGGGCCGGTGCGGGCTCGCCGCCCTCGCCGCCCTCGGCGCGCTTCTTCGACAGGTCCTCGCCGGTCGCCTGGTCGACGACCTTCATCGAGAGCTTGATCTTGCCGCGGTCGTCCATGCCGAGGAACTTCACCTTCACGGTGTCGCCCTCCTTGACCACGTCCTTGACGGTGGCGACGCGCTGGGGCGCGAGCTCGGAGATGTGCACGAGGCCGTCGCGCGAGCCGAAGAAGTTCACGAAGGCGCCGAACTCCATCACCTTGACGACCTTGCCGTCGTAGATCGCGCCGGCCTCGGGCTCGGCCACGATCGAGCGGATCCAGTTGAAGGCCGCCTTGATCGCGCCCGCGTCCGAGGACGCGATCTTGACCGTGCCGTCGTCCTCGATGTTCACCTTGGCGCCGGTCTTCTCCACGATCTCGCGGATCACCTTGCCGCCGGTGCCGATCACTTCGCGGATCTTGTCGGTGGGGATCTTCATCACCTCGATGCGCGGCGCATACTCGCCGAGCTCGGCGCGCGGCGCGGTCAGCGCCTTCGCCATCTCGACGAGGATGTGGTCGCGCCCGCCCTTGGCCTGGTCGAGGGCGACCTTCATGATCTCCTCGGTGATGCCGGCGATCTTGATGTCCATCTGGAGCGAGGTGATGCCCTGCTCCGTGCCGGCCACCTTGAAGTCCATGTCGCCGAGATGGTCCTCGTCGCCGAGGATGTCGGAGAGCACCGCGAAGCGCTCGCCCTCGAGGATGAGGCCCATGGCGATGCCTGCCACCGGGCGGCGCAGCGGCACGCCGGCGTCCATCAGCGACAGGGAGGTGCCGCAGACGGTGGCCATCGAGGAGGAGCCGTTCGACTCGGTGATCTCCGAGACGACGCGCAGCGTGTAGGGGAACTCGTGCCCCGGCGGCAGCATCGGGCGCAGCGCGCGCCAGGCGAGCTTGCCGTGGCCGATCTCGCGGCGCCCGGGGGAGCCGACGCGGCCGGTCTCGCCCACCGAGAAGGGCGGGAAGTTGTAGTGCAGGAGGAAGCGCTCCTTGCGCGTCCCCTCGAGCGCGTCGATGAACTGCTCGTCCTCGCCGGTGCCCAGCGTCGCCACGACGAGCGCCTGGGTCTCGCCGCGGGTGAACAGCGCCGAGCCGTGGGTGCGCGGCAGGATGCCGACCTCGGAGACGATCGGGCGCACGGTCTTCACGTCGCGGCCGTCGATGCGCACGCCGGTGTCGAGGATGTTCCAGCGCACGACCTTGGCCTGGGCCTCCTTGAAGGTGGCCTTGACCGCCTCCGGCGCGAAGCGCTGCTCGCCCTCGGCCGGGCAGAGCGCCTCGACGACCTTCGCCTTGACGGCGTCGACCGCCTTGTAGCGGGCCTGCTTGTCGGTGATCTTGTAGGCCTCGCGCAGGTCGTGCTCGGCGACCTCGAGGACGGCCTTCATGACCTCCTCGTTCTCCGGCGCGGCGAAGTCGCGCGGCTCCTTGGCGGCCTTCTCGGCGAGGCGGATGATCGCGTCGATCACCGGCTGGAAGTGCTTGTGGCCGAACATCACGGCCCCGAGCATGACGTCCTCGGGCAGCTCGCGCGCCTCGGACTCCACCATCAGCACCGCGTCCTGCGTGCCGGCGACCACGAGATCGAGGGTGAAGTCCTCCATCTCCTGGAGCGTCGGGTTGAGGGCGTAGGCGCCGTTCACCCAGCCCACGCGCGCCGCGCCGACGGGACCCATGAAGGGCGCGCCCGAGAGCGTCAGGGCCGCGGAGGCGGCGACCATGGCGACGATGTCCGGGTCGTTCTCGAGGTCGTGCGAGAGCACGGTCACGATGACCTGCGTGTCGTTGCGCCAGCCGTCGAGGAACAGCGGGCGGATCGGGCGGTCGATCAGGCGGGAGACGAGCGTCTCCTTCTCGGTCGGGCGCCCCTCGCGCTTGAAGTAGCCGCCCGGGATGCGGCCGGCGGCGTAGGTGCGCTCCTGGTAGTTCACCGTCAGCGGCATGAAGTCGATGCCGGGCTTGGGCTCCTTGGCGGCGACGACGGTGGCGAGCACGGTGGTGTCGCCGTAGGTGGCGACCACGGCGCCGTCGGCCTGACGGGCCATCTTGCCCGTCTCGAGGACGAGCTTGCGCCCCGCCCAGATCAGCTCTTCGCGTTGAATGTCGAACATGGAAGTCTCTTCTCTTGCCTGCATGCGGTCGTGCGGCCCGCACGACGCCATGGGCAAGACGGCGGGGGGCTCGCCTCCCTCTCGGTGGAGCCCCCGGCGATCCTGTCCATGGTCATCGACCGGGCGATGACGAAGCGCGGGGGGGACGACGCCCGGGTCGCGCTTCGAAGGCGCCCCGCCGATCCGGGATCGGCGGAGCGGAGCCGCCGGGCGCGGGGGATGCCCCGGACGCCCGACGGCGGGTCTCAGCGGCGGATGCCGAGGCGCTCGATGAGGCTGCGATACCGCGCCTCGTCGCCGCGCTTGAGGTAGTCCAGCAGCGAACGGCGCTGGGAGACCATCTTCAAGAGGCCGCGGCGCGAATGGTTGTCCTTCGCGTGCGACTTGAAGTGCTCCGTGAGGTTGGTGATGCGCTCCGTGAGGATCGCAACCTGCACCTCGGGCGAGCCCGTGTCGCCGTCCTTCTGCGCATAGTCCTTGATGAGCGCGGCCTTGCGCTCGGGAGTGATCGACATCGTCTTTTCCTTCTCTTCGTCTGGTGCGGCCGATCGGCGTCGCGCTCTCTGCGCGGGGCGCGTGCGCGATGCGCCGGCGGCTCTCGTGTCGCTCGCGCCGCGGCCCGGCCGGGATGTCGTCCAGCAGGGTCGCGCGCCAACGGTCCGCCCCGTCATCGAGGCGAACGGCGCGGACCATAGACGAATTTTCCCGGAACGCCAGACGTTTCGTTCCACGCGTGCGGCGCGGGCGCCCGCGCACCCGGCCGGAACCTCGGTCCCGGCGGGCCGTTTCGGCAGCGACCCGAAACGAGCCTGTCCAGGAGACGATCATGGCCGATATGCAGTCCACCTACGTGACCGCCCTCAGGAACACACACGCCCTGGAGCTCGAGGCGCTCCAGGCGATGGAGCGCCAGGTCGATCGGCTGGAGCACTATCCGCAGATGAAGGCGATCCTCGAGGCGCACATCGCCGAAACCGAGCAGCAGCGCGGCCGGCTCGAGACCGCGCTCGACCGCCAGGGCGAGAAGCCCTCGTCGGTGAAGGAGACCGTGCTCGGCGCCGCCGGCAACGCGGCCGCGATCTTCCATTCGCCGGCGCAGGACGAGATCCTCAAGAACCTCTATGCCGACCACGCCCTGGAGAACTACGAGATCGCGGCCTATCGCTCGCTCATCGCCATCGCCGAGCGCGCCGGCGACACCGCCTCGGTCGGCGCCTTCCGGCAGTCGCTCGCGGAGGAGGAGGCCATGGCCAAGCGCGTCTCCGAGCAGATCGAGCCGGTGACGGCGAAGTACCTTGAGCTGACGCTCTCGGGGGCCGACGCGAGCCGCTGATCGTACGGCACAAAGAAAGACGGCGCGGCCCCCGGGAGGGCCGCGCCGCCGCGCCGGACATTCCGGACGTCGATCCCTCAGGCCATGTACTGGCCGCCGTTGATCGACAGGGTCGAGCCCGTCATGAAGCCCGCATCGTCGGAGGCGAGGAAGGCCACCGCGCGCGCGATCTCCTCGGCCTCGCCGAGGCGGCCCACCGGGATCTGCGGGATGATCTTGGTGTCGAGCACCTCTTTCGGCACCGCCATCACCATCTCCGTGCCGATGTAGCCCGGCGCGATGACGTTGACGGTGACACCCTTGGACGCGTTCTCCTGGGCGAGCGCCTTGGCGAAGCCGATCACGCCGGCCTTGGCGGCGGAGTAGTTCGCCTGGCCCATCTGGCCCTTCTGCCCGTTGATCGACGAGATGATGATGATGCGGCCGAACTTGCGCGCCTGCATCCCCTCGATCACCGGGCGGGTGACCGTGAACATCGAATCGAGGTTCGTGCGGATCACCTCCGACCACATCTCGTAGGTCATCTTGTGGAACATGCGGTCGCGGGTGATGCCCGCGTTGTTGACCAGCACCTCGACCGGGCCGACCTCGGCCTCGATCTGCTTCATCCCCGCCTCGCAGGCGGCGTAGTCGGAGACGTCGAACTTGTAGACGGAGATGCCGGTCTCCGCCTTGAAGGCGTTGGCCTTCTCGTCGTTGCCGGCATAGGTGGCGGCGACATTGTAGCCGGCTTCTTTCAGGCCCTTCGAGATCGCGGCTCCGATGCCGCGGGTGCCCCCGGTGACCACTGCGACGCGTGACATGGCGTTGTTCCTCCCCAATCGTTTGGTGTCGAGCGGCCGGGCGCGGCTGGCGTCCGCGTCCCGGCCGAACCGTCTCGCGCCGCCCTCAGCGCTCGAGGCACATGGCGACGCCCATGCCGCCGCCGATGCACAGGGTCACGAGGCCCTTCTTGGCGTCGCGCTTGCCCATCTCGAACAGGAGCGTGGTGAGCACGCGCGCGCCGGACGCGCCGATGGGGTGGCCGATGGCGATCGCGCCGCCGTTGACGTTCACGATCTGCGGATCCCAGCCCATGTCCTTGTTGACGGCGATCGCCTGGGCGGCGAAGGCCTCGTTGGCCTCGACGAGGTCGAGATCGCCGACCTTCCAGCCCGCCCGCTCCAGCGCCTTGCGCGAGGCCGGGATCGGGCCCGTGCCCATCACCGCCGGGTCGACGCCCGCGGTCGCCCAGGAGGCGATGCGCGCGAGCGGCGTGAGCCCGCGGCGCTCGGCCTCCGCGGCCGTCATCAGCACCAGCGCGGCGGCGCCGTCGTTGATGCCGGACGCGTTGCCGGCGGTCACCGTGCCCTCCTTGTTGAAGGCGGGCTTCAGCTTGCCCATCGCCTCGATGGTGCTGCCGTGGCGCGGATACTCGTCGGCGTCGACCACGACGTCGCCCTTGCGGGTCTGCACCGTGTAGGGGACGATCTCGTCCGTGAAGCGGCCGGCCTTCTGCGCGGCCTCGGCCTTGTTCTGCGAGGCGACGGCGAACTGGTCCTGCTCCTCGCGGGTCAGCTGCCAGCGCGCGGCCACGTTCTCGGCGGTGTTGCCCATGTGGTAGCCGTGGAAGGCGTCGAGCAGCCCGTCGCGGAGCATCGTGTCGACGAGCTTCAATTCGCCCATCTTGGTGCCGGCGCGCATGTGGGCGGCGTGCGGCGCCATCGACATGCTCTCCTGGCCCCCGGCCACGATCACCTCGGCGTCGCCGGTGGCGATCTGCTGCATGCCGATGGCGACCGCGCGCAGGCCCGAGCCGCAGAGCTGGTTGAGCCCCCAGGCGGTGGCCTCCTGCGGGATGCCGGCCTTCATCGCGGCCTGGCGAGCGGGGTTCTGGCCCTCTCCGGCGGCGAGGATCTGGCCGAGGATGACCTCGTCCACATCGGCCGGGTCGACGCCCGCGCGCTCGAGCGCGCCCTTGATGGCGGTCGCGCCCAGCGCATGGGCGGGCACCGACGCGAAGGCGCCGTTGAAGGCTCCGACGGGCGTGCGCGCGGCGGAGACGATGACGATGTCCTGGGTGGCCATGGCGATCCTTCCTCGGGTCTCTCGGCGTGTCGCGCGAACGCGGCGACGCACGGTTTGCACCGATCAAACCGTCTGGCGCGCTCCAGTCAAGGCCGTGCAAGCACGCACGCGGCGGCGCAACAGCCGCTCGCCGCGCCGCAAAATAGCTGTTTCGGTGGCGGCGCGAAGCTTTTAAGGTCGCATCGGGGAAACGCCGCGCACGGTCGGTCAGACCAATTGACGAGGCCGGTGCGCGCCGACGACATGTCGAGTGACGAGGGCGCCATGGCGAGCGACGACAAGCAGCCGACGGTCATCAAGAAATACGCCAACCGGCGGCTCTACCACACGGGCACCTCGACGTACGTGACGCTCGAGGACCTCGGCGTGATGGTGAAGGCCGGCGACGACTTCGTCGTGACCGACGCCAAGACCGGCGAGGACATCACCCGCCCGGTGCTGACGCAGATCATCTTCGAGCAGGAGAACAAGGAAGGCGCGCAGAACCTCCTGCCCATCGCCTTCCTGCGCCAGCTCATCCGCCTCTACGGCGATTCGATGCAGGCGATGGTGCCCACCTATCTGGAGTTCTCGATGGACAGCTTCCTGCGCGAGCAGGCCAAGCTGCGCGAGCAGATGAGCTCGGCCTTCGGCGGCAAGGCCTTCCAGACGCTCGACGAGCAGGTGCGCGCCAACATGAACCTGTTCTCGGACGCGATGCGGATGTTCTCGCCCTTCCCGGGCGTGCGCGCCGAGGCGGTCAAGAAGCACGCCGAGGGCAACGCCGGCGAGGTCGGCGCGCCGCAGTCCGGCGAGGAAGCGGCCCGCGAGCTCGAGCAGCTCAAGGCGCAGATGGCCGAGATGCAGGCCAAGCTGCGCGAGATCGCCGGCAAGGAGTGAGCGCGCAGCCCGCGATTTGACATCCCGCCGCGGTACGTGGAACACCGTGGGCATCCGACGAACCGAAGACGAGCGCCAAGACGAGCATGACAGTCCGGCTTCACCGCGGGGACCTCCCCGCCGACTATCGACCGGGCCCGTCGCTCGCCGTGGACACCGAGACGCTGGGCCTCAATCCGCTGCGCGACAGGCTGTGCGTGGTCCAGATCTCCCGCGGGGACGGCAACGCCGACGTCGTGCAGGTCCTGCGCGACGGCCCCAGGCCCGAGCGGCTCGCGGCGGTGCTGAGCGACCCCGGCGTCCTCAAGATCTTCCACTACGCCCGCTTCGACCTCGGCGTCCTCCTGCACGGGCTCGGCGTCGAGGCGACGCCGGTCTACTGCACCAAGATCGCCTCGAAGCTGACGCGCACCTACACCGACCGCCACGGCCTCAAGGATCTCGTGCGCGAGCTCCTCGGCCTCGACATGTCGAAGCAGCAGCAGAGCTCGGACTGGGGCGCGGACACGCTCACCCAGGCGCAGGTGGACTACGCCGCCTCCGACGTGCTGCATCTGCACGCGTTGAAGGACCAGCTCGACCTGCGACTCGCGCGCGAGGGGCGCACGGGGCTGGCGCAGGCCTGCTTCGATTTCCTGCCCACCCGCGCCAGGCTCGATCTCCTCGGCTGGCCGGAGACGGACGTCTTCGCGCACAGCTGAGCGGGTTCAGGAAATCTCGCGGGTTCGCAGGCCTCATCTTCGCCATGCCGGCGCGGGATGAGTCGGGGCGCACGTAACGGGGAGGGAGAAGCGGGCTTGCACGCGAAAGCGCCGACCGCAGCGGATCGCCGCGCGCCGCCGGATCGCGGACGGCGCAGCTATGCGCGCGCCCTGCGTCACTCGCGCCGCGTCCGCTTCCTCAAGGTCGCGATCCCCCTCGGCGCGGCCGGCTCCGCCGCGCTCGTCCTCGCCATCACCCTGTTCAACCCGTTCGCCTCCCAGGGCGGCCTCCAGATAGGGCCCGTGAGCGTGTCCGGCACGCGCATCGTCATGGACGCCCCGCGCCTCTCGGGCTTCCAGGACGACACGCGGCCCTACGAGGTCACCGCGACGCAGGCCTCGCAGGACGTCCGCGAGCCCCACCTCGTCGATCTCGTGGACCTGCGCGCGCGCATCGCCGTCGACGAGGACGGGAACCTCGTGCGCGTCGAGGCCGCGACAGGCCGTTTCGACACGCAGGCCGAGATGCTCGTGCTCGAGCGCGACGTGCGCGTCACCTCGACGCTCGGCTACACCGCCGATCTCGAGAGCGCCACGATCGATCTCGCCGCGGGAAGCGTCGTCTCCGACCGGCCGGTCCGCGTCGGCACCGGGTTCGGCGTCGTCGAGGCCGAGGGCCTGACCTTGTCGGAGAACGGCGACGTGATCACCTTCACGGGCGGCGTGCGCAGCACGTTCAGCCTCGGCCGCGACACCGCCGAGGCGCAGCCGTGACCATCAATCGTCGCCGATCCGCCCCAGGGAGTTCCTCCGTGCAGCGTCATCTCAGTCTGGTCCCGACCCGCCGCGCCCGCGGCCGCATAGCCATCGGCGGCTTGGCGCTCGCCGTTGCGCTGCTCGCGGGCGCCCCGGGCGCCGCCCTCGCGCAGGAGGAGCGCACCGGCGCCTTCGCGGGCCTGGGCTCCGGCTCGGACGAGCCGATCCGCATCGACGCCGACCGCCTGGAGGTGTTCGAGCGCGAGAACCGCGCCGTCTACGCCGGCAACGTCGTGGCCGTGCAGGGCGACACCACGATGCGCTGCTCGACGCTGACCATTCATTTCGTCCGGGCGGAGGAGGGCGCGCCCGCGGACGAGGGCACCGAATCGATCGACCGGATCGATTGCGACGGCCCCGTCACCATCGTCTCGCAGGACCAGGTGGCGACGGGCGCGAAGGCCGTCTACGATCGCCGGGCCGGCCGGGTCGTGCTCAGCGGCGACGTGGCGCTCAGCCAGGGGCAGAACGTCACGCGCGGCGAGCGGCTGGTCTACGACGTCGACGCGGGGGTGGCCAACATCGAATCCGGCGGCTCGCAGCGCGTGCGCGGCCTTTTCGTTCCGGGCGCCGCGCAGTAGAACCGCCGCGTGGCGGCGGAAGCGGCGGATGTCGCCAGGTTGGTGTCGGAGGGGCAGGGGTTGGATCAGAGGCGACCGGACCCGAACGTGGCGGCTGGCGACCCGAGCGGTCGTGCGGACGACGCCGGCTGGAGCGACGCGCGGGCCGGGCGCCAGGAGCCGGGATGGCAGGAGCCGGGATGGCAGGAGCCGGGATGGCAGGAACCCGCCTGGCAGGAGCAGGACCGGGAGCCGGACCGGGCCGAGCAGGACTGGCCCGAGCCGGACTGGCCCGAGCCGGACTGGCCCGAGCCGGACTGGCCCGAGCAGGATTTGCCCGAGCAGGATTTGCCCGAGCAGGATCGGCGAGAGCCGGACTGGAACGTCTTCGAGGAGCCCGCAGCGCCCGCCCCCGCGGCGCCGGGCCTCCTCGCCCGCCTGAAGGGAATGTTCGCGCGCGCCCCCCGCGACGCCGCCGACGCCGATGCGGAGCGGCGCGGCGCGCGCGCGCCCGCCTCGGTGGCGATCCTCGGCGGCCCGGGCGTGCTGGCGGTCAAGGGTCTCCAGAAGTCCTATCGCGGCCGCATGGTCGTCAACGACGCAGGCCTGATGGTCCGCAACGGCGAGGCGGTGGGGCTGCTGGGCCCCAACGGCGCCGGCAAGACCACGATCTTCTACATGATCACCGGCCTCGTCGCCGCCGACCGCGGCATGATCAGCCTCGACGGCAACGACGTCACGCTGATGCCGATGTATCGCCGCGCCCGGCTCGGCATCGGCTACCTGCCGCAGGAAACCTCGATCTTCCGCGGCATGAACGTCGAGGACAACATCCGCGCGGTGCTGGAGGTGGTCGAGCCCGACCGCGACCGGCGCGAGGCGAAGCTCGACGAGCTGCTCGAGGAGTTCAACATCGCGCGCCTGCGCAAGTCGCCCTCGATCGCGCTCTCGGGCGGCGAGCGGCGGCGCTGCGAGATCGCCCGGGCGCTCGCGTCGGACCCCTCCTTCATGCTGCTCGACGAGCCGTTCGCGGGCATCGACCCGATCGCGGTCGGCGACATCCAGAACCTGGTGCGCCACCTCACCAAGCGCGGCATCGGCGTGCTCATCACCGACCACAACGTGCGCGAGACGCTGGGCCTGATCGACCGCGCCTACATCATCCATTCCGGCCGCGTGCTCACCGAAGGCCGCCCCGACGAGATCGTCGCCAACCGCGAGGTGCGCACGCTCTATCTCGGCGAGGACTTCCGGCTCTAGCGCATCGCCCTGGAGCGACGCCGCGGCTCAGCGCGCGGCCCGCCCCGCACGCGCCTCCGAGACCCTCGTGGCGAGCGCGGCATGCGCGCGGTCCTCGTCCAGGACCTCGAGCCGCCGCCGCGGCAGATAGGCCCCGCCGTCGAGCTCGCGCAGATGCGCGACGAGCTTCTCGCGCACCTCGTTGTGCAGGTACCACGAGGTCAGCGCGCTGACGCACGGCAGCCAGATCCAGAGCACCGCATGCTCCTCCTCCGACTCGACCATCTCCACGACCGGCGGCTCCCCCGTCAGGCGCGGATCGCCGTCGAGGATCTCGTCGAGCGTCTCGCGCACGCGCGCGACGTCGATGCGGTAGTCGACCGCGAGCTTGACGATGCGCTTCACGGCCTCGCCCTCCTTCGACCAGTTCTCGAAGGGGCGCGACAGGAAATCCGAATGCGGCACGATCAGCCGCGTGTCCGTCCAGGTGCGCAGCACCGTGTGGGCGAAGGTGATGTCCTCCACCGTCGACCAATGGCCGTCGTAGACCACGACGTCGCCGATCCGCAGCGGGTCGGTGAGGGCGATCTGCAGGCCCGAGACCATGTTGCCGAGAAGCGGCCGGGCGGCGATGGCGACGAGCACGCCAAGGGCGCCGGCGGAGGCGAGGATCGACACGCCGAAGCTCTCGAACAGCCCCACCCTGACCAGAACCCATATGTGGACGGCCCCTGGCCTGCAAGAGGGTCGAGCTGGGTCATCGAGATCGCCTGCACCCATATGTCCGACCTGTTCGCGCGGCCGGAGCCGCTGGCCAAGATGGGCTTCGCGTGATCGGGCGCCCAACAGACCCGCGATTTCATCGCGCCATTGGGTTCCACGGCTTGTCCCGATCATCGACGTGTCGATGGTTCCACCTCTCGTTCCTGCAGGTCACGTCCGTCGCCTGTCAGCCCCGGAGGGCTCGGCGGGCGGCGGGCGTCTCGGGTGCGCCGGGGCGGCCGCGGGTGCGGCCGGTCGGCGCGAAACGGGTTGCGGCGCCGCTCACGCCGCGGCCTCCAGCGGCTCGAGAGCCGGGCCGTGATCGCGGTCGTAGCGCGCGCCGGAGGCCAGGAGCTTCCACAGGATCCGCGCCACGCGGTTGGCGAGGGCGACCGCGGCCTCCTTGAACTTCTTTCTGGGCAGGATCTGCGCCGCCCAGGCGACGAGCCGCCCGCCGCCGCAGGCCTGCGCGCCGCGCCGGTTCACCTGCTGGAGGAGCGACGTCGCCGCGCAGACGAGATCGGCCCTCAGGGCCATGTCGCCCGCTCTCGTGATCGCGCCCAGGCGCTGCTTGTTGGCGGTCGTGTGGTTGCGCGGGGTGAGCCCGAGCCAGGCGGCGAAGGCGCGCCCGGTGCGGAAGCGTCGCGGATCGCCCACTGCGAGCACCGTACGCCAGGCGACGACCGGGCCGACCGAGGGCACCTCCATCAGCCTGCGGCATTCCGGCTTCGTCCGCGCCGCCTTCACGAGCTGCGCCTCCGCCGCCGCGATGCGCGGGCCGAGACGCTCCCATTCGTCGGCGAGGTCCTCGACGACGAGCCGCGCATGCGCCGGCAGATCCTCGCGCGCGAGCAGCCGGCCCAGGAGCGCCGGGACGTGGCGCACGCCCTGCGGCGCCTTCAGCCCGTGCTCTCCCGCATAGCCGCGAATGCGGTTGCCGATCTCGGTGCGGCGCTCGTGCAGCGCCCGCCTGTGGCCGACGAGCATCGCGTCCGCCTGCTCGGCCTCGCTCTTGATCGGCACGAAGGTCGTGTCGGGCTCGCGCACGGCCCGGCAGATCGCCCGCGCGTCGGCGGCGTCGTGCTTGTTGCGCCCCACGAAGGGCTTGGCGAGCTGCGGCGGCACGATGCGGGCGTCGTGCCCCATCGCGACGAGCTCGCGCGCGAGCGCATGCGCGCCCTGGCACGCCTCGATCCCGATCAGCGTCGGCGGCAGCGCGGCGAGCTTCTTCATGATGCGCGCCGGAGTCCCGCCCTCGCGCCAGACCTCCCTGCCCCCGGCGTCCGCGCCGGAGACCGCGAAATGAGCCTTGGACGTATCGATGCCGATTGCGCTAAAATCCTTCATGGACGGTCCCTCCCTCAGATCGAGCTGCACACGACTCCATCTTGGCACACAGATGCCGTCGGGTGGGGCCGTCCACACCAACAGATCCCCGAAGATGCAGTCGAGCGCGTTCGCGCGCTCGTCCCACTGTGCTCCGGGGGCATCGCGGGCAGGGAGTGGGGATCGGCGTAAACGCCGCTACTGGAGCGGCGGGGATCTGGGTCCCGGACCGCCTTCGGCGTCCGGGATGACGGTTTTGGACGCCGTCGGCGTTTGCGGTCCCGCCGCCGGCTCGATGCGCCGGCCGTGGCCGGACATCTCCGAGCCCGCGCCCGGATCGAGGCCGCGGAAGACGAGGAAGCTCAGCGCCGACAGAGCGGCCATGAAGAAGAACGCCGGGCCGAAATCTTCCGTCACCAGGGTCGAGTGCCCTTGCAACGCGCTCGCCGCCTCGAGCGCGAAGGCGGCGACCGTCACCCCGACCGCGAGCGCCACCTGCTGAACCACGCTCGAGAGCGTCGTCGCCTGGCTCATGTCCCGGCGCACGACGTCGGCGACCGAGAGCGCGTTCAGCGCGGTGAACTGCAGCGAGCGGAAGCAGCCGCCCACGAGCAGCAGCAGCAGGATCAGCGCCTGCGGCCAGTCCGGCCGGAACAGGCCCATCACCCCGATGAAGGCGGCGCAGACGAGGCTGTTCCAGACGAGGATGACGCGAAAGCCCGCGGTGCGCAGGATCCGAGCCGCGAGCGCCTTCATGAACAGGGCGCCTGCGGCCGCGGCGAAGGTGATCGCGCCCGATTGCAGCGGGTCGTAGCCGAAGCCGAGCTGGAGCATGAGGGGCAGGAGGAAGGGTATCGCGCCGACCCCGAGCCGGAACAGCGCCCCGCCGATCACCCCGGCGCGGAAGGTCGGCAGCGCCATCAGCGCAAAGCCCATCACCGGGTGCGCGACCCGCCGCACATGGCGGGCGTAGGCCGCGAGCAGCACGCCGCCGAGAGCGAAGCTCGCGAGCGAGGCCCATAGCGGCAGCAGGTGGCGCCCCGCGGTGGCGAGCCCCAGCATCAGGGTCGCGAGCCCGCCCCCGAGCATCAGGTAGCCGCGCCAGTCGAAGGGCGGCGTGTCGTCCTCCTTGAGATTCTCGATGTAGATCGAGGCGAGCACGATGCCGAGGATGCCGATCGGCACGTTGATCAGGAAGATCCAGCGCCAGGAGAAGGCCAGGGTGATGAAGCCCCCCAGTGGTGGGCCGATCACCGGGCCCACCAGCGCCGGCACGGTGAGGAAGGCGAGCGCGCCCACGAGCTCGTGCTTGGGCGTGCCGCGCAGGACGACGAGGCGCCCGACGGGCACCATCATCGAGCCGCCCATCCCCTGCAGGAAGCGCGCGGCGACGAACCCGCCGAGCGAATCGGCGAGGGCGCAGGCGATCGAGCCCGTGATGAACACGCCGAGCGCGGCCCGGAAGATCGTGCGCGCCCCGAACCGGTCCGCCATCCAGCCGGAGACGGGGATGAAGATCGCGAGCGCGATAAGGTAGGAGGTGATGGCGAGCTTGAGCGAGATCGGGTCCTCGCCGAGGTCGGCCGCGATCGCCGGCAGCGCGGTCGCGATCACGGTCGAATCCGTCGTCTCCATGAAGAGCGCGGTGGCGACGATGAGCGGCGCGATGCGGCGGTGACGCACGGGTCGAGGCTCCGTCTGGCGGGGTGCGGGCGCGTGCGCGGGGCTCTATGCTGGCGCGGACCGCGAATCGGGCGGGACGAGGGGTATAACGCGATGACGTCGATTCTGACCGTCCTGCCGGACTTTCTCCTGGATTTCGCCGTCGCGACAGGCCTCGCGGTGCTGTATCTCGTCGTCTACACCTTCGCGACCGCGCACAACGAGTTCGCCCTCATCCGCCGCAACGTCCCCTCCGCCGCCCTGGCGCTGGGCCTGAGCCTGGTGGGCTTCGCCATCCCGCTGTCGAGCGCCATGGTGTTTTCCGCGACGTTCCTCGACCTCGTCCTCTGGGGTCTCGTCGCGCTCCTCGTCCAGATCGCGATCTACGCGATCGTGCGCGTCCTGATCCCCGATCTCTCCCCGCGCATCGCCAAGGGCGAGATCGCGCCGGCGCTGTTCCTGGGCGCGGCGAGCGTGGCGGCCGGGCTGGTGAACGCGTCTGCGATGCGGTTCTAGAAAGCGCGGAGCCGGGGAGGGCGGTGCGCTCCGCTCCCGCGCCTCTCGCGCGTCGGGCATGCGCATGCTCCCACTGCCGCACGCGCTGCGCCCCCGCTAAGGTGTCCATCGCGACACCAACGCGGCGGGGACATGACGGGCACACCGGACGATAGGCGCGAGGTCGCGCTGGCGATCGCGATGTTCGCCGTGGCGGGTTTCGCGTCCGTCTTCTCCTCGCGCATCGCGGACCCGCTGGTGACCACGATCGCGGCGGATCTCTCCGCCTCGGTCAAGTCGATCGCGCTGCTCGCCACCGCCTTCGCGCTGCCCTATGCGCTGATCCAGCCGATCCTCGGGCCCATCGGCGACGCGGTCGGCAAGCTGCGGGTGATGCGCGCCTGCGTCGCGATCCTCGCGGCGAGCCTCGTCGCCTCCGCCTTCGCCACGGACGAGACCACGCTCTTCCTGCTGCGCATGCTCTCGGGCGCCGCCGCGGGCGGGGTGATCCCGCTCGGGCTCGCCGCCATCGGCGACCGGGTGAGTATGGAGGGGCGGCAGGTGGCGATCAGCCGCTTCCTCGTCGCGATCATCCTGGGCCAGCTCGCGGGCTCCTCGCTGTCGGGGCTGCTCGCGGGGGCGATCGGCTGGCGCGGCGTGTTCGTGCTAGCGGCCATGCTGGCGCTGGCCGCCTTCGTCGCCGTGACGCTCGGCGCCCGGCGCGCGCCGGAGGCCGGCAAGCCGCTCGATCTGGCGGTCGCCAGGGCGCGCTACGTCGAGCTGCTCGGCATGGTGCGGGCACGGGCGCTGTTCGCCTTCGTCTTCGTCGAGGCGTCGGCGCTGTTCGGCATCTTCCCCTTCGTCGCGGTGCTGCTGGAACGCCGCGGCGCCGGCGGGCCGGCGGAGGCCGGCCTCGCCATCGCCGGCTTCGCCTTCGGCGGGCTGCTCTACTCGGCGCTGGTGCGCACGCTGCTGCGCTTCCTCGGGATGACCCGGATGGTCGCGACGGGCGGCGTCCTCGCCGCGCTCGCGGTGGCGAGCCTGCTCGTCCTCGCCGACTGGCGCGCCATGGCGGCGGCCTTCCTCGCCATGGGGCTCGGCTTCTACATGATGCACAACTCGTTTCAGACGCAGGTGACCGAGCTCTCCGCCCATGCCCGGGGCTCGGCGACGGCGCTGCACGCCTGCTTCTTCTTCATCGGCGTGGCGCTCGGCCCCGCCCTCGTCGGCACGGGCTTCGCCGCGATCGGGGAGGGGGCGACGCTGGCGCTGTGCGCGCTGGTGCTCTGCGTGCTCGGGCCGGTGGCGGGGACGATCCTCGCGCGCACCGACCCTGCTCGCCTGCCGCCTCAGCGCGCCCGGTAGGGCGGCACGCCCTGGTCGGGCAGCCACACGCCCTCGGGGAGCTCGCCCGTCTGCCAGAACACGTCGATCGGGATGCCGCCGCGCGGGTACCAGTAGCCGCCGATGCGCAGGAACTTCGGCTCGAGCAGGCCCGCCAGCCGCCGGCCGATCGCGACCGTGCAGTCCTCGTGGAAGGCGCCGTGGTCGCGGAAGGAATGCAGGTAGAGCTTCAACGACTTCGACTCGACGAGCCACGGCCCCGGCGCGTAGTCGATCACCAGGATGGCGAAGTCCGGCTGGCCGGTCACCGGGCAGATCGAGGTGAACTCGGGGCAGGTGAAGCGGGCGAGATAGTCGGTGTCGGGATGCGGGTTCGGCACGCGATCGAGCCGCGCCTCCTCGGGGGAGGCGGGGAGGCCGGCGGCCTTGCCGAGCTGGAGATTGGTTTCGTCGATCATGGGGGGATCCTCGTTGTCGGGGCCAGATGCCTCCGCGGCCGCCTGCCGTCAATCCGCGGGGGCGCGCTTGCCAGCGCGGGCCGCGCGGCGTAATCCCGCAGGCAACTCTGCGCTCGGACGAGCCTTCTCGAACCCTCGGAGCAGCCCATGACCGCCATCGCCAACATCCTCGCTCGCCAGATCCTCGACAGCCGCGGCAACCCCACGGTCGAGGTCGACGTCTATCTCGAGGACGGGGCGATGGGCCGCGCGGCGGTGCCCTCCGGCGCGTCCACGGGCGCCCACGAGGCGGTGGAGCTGCGCGACGGCGACAAGGACGTCTACATGGGCAAGGGCGTCCAGAAGGCGCTCGACGCGGTCGACGGCGAAATACTGGACGCCGTCGTCGGCATGGACGCGGAGGACCAGGTGGCGCTCGACGAGGCGATGATCGCGCTCGACGGCACGCCCAACAAGGCCCGGCTCGGCGCCAACGCCATCCTCGGCGTCTCGCTCGCGGTGGCCAAGGCGGCGGCGATCTCCTGCGGCCTGCCGCTCTACCGCTACGTCGGCGGCACGCAGGCGCGGGTGCTGCCGGTGCCGATGATGAACATCGTCAACGGCGGGGCCCACGCGGACAACCCGATCGACTTCCAGGAATTCATGATCATGCCCGTCGGCGCGCCCTCCTTCGAGGAGGCGGTGCGCATGGGCTCGGAAATCTTCCACACCCTCAAGAAGGGGCTCAAGGACGCCGGCCACAACACCAATGTCGGCGACGAGGGCGGCTTCGCGCCGAACCTGCCCTCGGCCGAGGCCGCGCTCGATTTCGTCATGAAGGCGATCGAGAAGGCCGGCTACACGCCCGGCGACGACGTGGTGCTGGCGCTCGACTGCGCCGCGACGGAATTCTTCAAGGACGGCGCCTACGTCTACGAAGGGGAGGGCGGCAAGCGCCGCTCGCCGCGCGAGCAGGCGGACTACCTCGCGAAGCTCGTCGCCGACTACCCGATCCTCTCGATCGAGGACGGCATGTCGGAAGACGATTGGGAGGGCTGGGCCGCGGTGACGGCGGCGATCGGCGACCGCTGCCAGCTCGTGGGGGACGACCTGTTCGTGACCAACGTCGAGCGCCTCTCGCGCGGCATTTCCGAGGGCGTGGCGAACTCGATCCTGGTCAAGGTCAACCAGATCGGCTCGCTCACCGAGACGCTGGCCGCCGTCGACATGGCCCACCGCGCCGCCTACACCGCGGTGATGTCGCACCGCTCCGGCGAGACCGAGGACGCCACCATCGCCGACCTCGCCGTCGCCACCAATTGCGGGCAGATCAAGACCGGCTCGCTGGCGCGCTCGGACCGCACCGCGAAGTACAACCAGCTCATCCGCATCGAGGAGGAGCTCGGCCAGAGCGCGATCTACGCCGGCCGCGGCGCGCTCAAGGGTCGCGGCTGAGGGGCGGGGTGGATGGGCGGTGGCGATTCCCGTCTCGCCCCCACCGGCCGGTCCTCCTCCAGGGCCTCACGACGGGCGCGTCCTCCCCGGAGGGGAGGAGTCCGCGCGAAGCGCGGGCGGTGGGGCCGTCGGATATCCGGGCCGGCCGTACCGCCGCCCTCCCCACCCTCCGGCCTGCGGCCGTCGTCCTCCCCTGCGGGGAGGTGGGCCGCGCGGCGGACTGGAGGGGGCGAATGGGCGGTGGCCACTCCCGTTGCTCCGCGCACTCCTTAAGCCTTCCTTCACCATCGCCGCCGACCATCGGCGCATGGTCGTCAAGAAACGTCTCCGCGCTGTCCTGATTCCCCTCGCGCTCTACAGCGTCTCGGGGCTCGCCGTCGGCTATTTCCTCCATCATGCCCAGTCGGGGCAGCGGGGGCTCGAGGCCAAGCGCGAGCTCCAGGCGGAGAAGAGCCGCATCGAGGCGACGCTCGCGCTGGTGCGCGACGAGCGCGCCGACTGGGAGCGCCGCATCGCCCTCGTGCGCTCGGACCGGATCGACCGGGATCTGCTCGAGGAGCAGGCGCGTTTCATGCTCGGACGTGTGCACCGCAACGACGTCGTCGTCATCCTGGACGATGTCGCGGAAGACGTACGGTAAGCCGTGCGCCTATCGATCAACTGAAAACATGTTGATCCGAAAAAGATTCGCCGAATCATCGACGTATCGCATCGCCGCGACCTGTGGGCACGCCGCCTTGCGCTCTCGCTTTCCGACTTTAGTTGGGCTAGAAGAGTGATCGAGGATAACGTTCCGGAGGTATGCATGGCCACGGCTGCGCGTCGGACGCAAAACGCGTCCGCTCCCAAGTCGACTTCTGCCAACAAGCCCGCATCGACGAAGGCCACCGGGAAGGGCCGAGCGGGGAAAGGGGCGGCCACGAACGCCCCCACGCTGACGAAGGAGGAGGAGCTGCACGCGTATCGCGAGATGCTGCTCATCCGCCGCTTCGAGGAGAAGGCCGGCCAGATGTACGGCATGGGCCTGATCGGCGGCTTCTGCCACCTCTACATCGGCCAGGAGGCCGTCGTCGTGGGCATGCAGATGGCCTCGCAGGACGGCGACCAGGTGATCACCGGCTACCGGGATCACGGCCACATGCTGGTCACGGGCATGGACCCCAAGGGGGTGCTCGCCGAGCTCACGGGCCGCCGGGGCGGCTACTCGCGGGGCAAGGGCGGGTCGATGCACATGTTCTCCAAGGAGAAGCACTTCTACGGCGGCCACGGCATCGTCGGCGCGCAGGTGCCGCTGGGCACCGGCATCGCCTTCGCCAACCGCTACCGCGACGAGGATCGCGTGAGCATGGTGTATTTCGGCGACGGTGCGGCCAACCAGGGCCAGGTCTACGAGAGCTTCAACATGGCGGCGCTGTGGAAGCTGCCCGTCGTCTACGTCATCGAGAACAATCGCTACGCGATGGGCACGTCGGTGACGCGCTCGGCGGCGCAGTCGGACTTCTCCAAGCGCGGCCTCTCCTTCGGCATCCCGGGCGAGCAGGTCGACGGCATGGACATCCGCGCCGTCCGCGACGCGGGCGAGCGGGCGCTCGAGCATGCGCGCTCGGGGGAGGGGCCCTTCATCCTCGAGATGCTGACCTACCGCTACCGCGGCCACTCGATGTCCGATCCGGCCAAGTACCGGACCAAGGACGAGGTGACGCGCATGCGCGAGGAGCGCGACCCGATCGAGCAGGTGCGCCGGCGCCTGATCGGCGAGTTCAACGTGCCCGAGGACGAGCTCAAGAGCATCGACGGCGGCATCCGCAAGATCGTCAACGAGGCGGCGGACTTCGCCACCAACGACGCCGAGCCGGACCCGTCCGAGCTGTTCACCGACATTCTCCACTGATCCTTTCCCTCCGGCCCAGGGTTCCGCGCCGCGGGGCTCCGGGCCGTCGATCGAAGAGCGCTGGTCCATGCCCATCGACGTTCTGATGCCCGCTCTGTCTCCCACGATGGAGCAGGGCAAGCTCGCCAAGTGGCTCAAGAAGGAAGGCGACACGGTGAAATCCGGCGACATCCTCGCCGAGATCGAGACCGACAAGGCGACCATGGAGGTCGAGGCGGTGGACGAAGGCGTCCTCGCCAAGATCCTGGTGGCCGAGGACACCGACAACGTCGCCGTCAACACGCCGATCGCCATCATCGCGGGGGAGGGGGAGGACGTCGCGGCCGCGGCCGCGGGCGGCCCCGCCGCATCGGCGCCCGCGGCCGAGCCGGCGCAGTCCGGCGCGCCGGCCCAGATGGCGGCGGAAGGCATGGCGGCCGAGCCCGCGGGCTCCGCCCCCGCCGCCGGGACGGCGCCCGTCGCCCGTCCCGCGTCGCCCGCGGTGATGAAGACCGCCGACGTCTACGACGCCACGCAGGAGATCCCGGCCGGGACCGAGATGGTCACGATGACCGTCCGCGAGGCGCTGCGCGACGCCATGGCCGAGGAGATGCGCCGCGACGGCGCCGTCTTCGTCATGGGCGAGGAGGTCGCCGAGTACCAGGGCGCCTACAAGGTCACCCAGGGCCTGCTGCAGGAGTTCGGCGGCAAGCGCGTCGTCGACACGCCGATCACGGAGCACGGCTTCGCGGGGCTCGGCGTCGGCGCGGCCTTCTCCGGCCTGCGGCCGATCGTCGAGTTCATGACCTTCAACTTCGCCATGCAGGCGATCGACCAGATCATCAACTCGGCGGCGAAGACGCTCTACATGTCCGGCGGCCAGCTCGGCTGCCCGATCGTGTTCCGAGGCCCCAACGGCGCCGCCTCCCGCGTCGCCGCCCAGCACAGCCACGACTACGCCGCCTGGTACTCGAACGTGCCCGGCCTCAAGGTCGTGATGCCCTACACCGCGGCCGACGCGAAGGGGCTGCTCAAGAGCGCCATCCGCGACCCGAACCCGACGATCTTCCTCGAGAACGAGATCCTCTACGGCCAGTCGTTCCCGGTGCCGAAGCTCGACGACTACACCGTGCCGATCGGCAAGGCCAAGATCCACCGCCCGGGCAAGGACTGCACGATCGTATCCTTCGGCATCGGCATGACCTATGCGCTGAAGGCCGCCCACGAGCTCGAGGCGGAGGGGATCGACTGCGAGGTCGTCGACCTGCGCACGATCCGCCCGATGGATTCGCAGACGGTGGTCGCCTCGGTGATGAAGACCGGGCGCTGCGTGTGCGTCGAGGAGGGGTTCCCGCAGTCGGGCGTCTCCGCCGAGATCGCCATGCGCGTCCAGGCGGATGCGTTCGATTATCTCGACGCGCCGGTCGCGCGGGTCACCGGCAAGGACGTGCCGATGCCGTATGCGGCCAACCTGGAGAAGCTCGCGCTGCCGTCGGTGGCGGAGGTGGTGCAGGCGGTCAAGGCCGTCTGCTACCGCTGAGCGCGGAGCGCGCGCCATGGCCGAGGACGACGACGCCCCGCTGTTCCACGAGCTCGAGATCCCTCCCGACGTGCGGGAGAAGGGCGGGCACGAGATCCTGCGGGCGAGCGTGGTGGAGGGCGCGGTCTCGGTCGCGCTCCGCCGCTCCTTCGACGACCCCGTCACCTGGGGCGTTCTCCTGGTCGATCTCGCGCGCCACGCTGCGCGCATCTACGCCCTCGAGGCCGGCATGAGCGAGGAGGAGGCCCTCGCCCAGATCCGCGCCGGCATCGAGGCCGAGCTCGACACTCCCACCGATCCCGGCTCCACCAGCGCCGTGAACTAGGTTCCCCGTAAAGCTCAGGATCCAGCGACGATGCCAATCAACATCCTGATGCCCGCCCTGTCCCCGACGATGGAGAAGGGCAATCTCGCCAAGTGGCTCAAGAAGGAAGGCGACACGGTCAAGTCCGGCGACATCCTCGCCGAGATCGAGACCGACAAGGCCACGATGGAGGTCGAGGCCGTCGACGAGGGCGTGCTCGCGAAGATCGTGGTGCCCGAGGGCACGGCGGACGTCCCGGTCAACGACGTCATCGCGGTGATCGCGGAGGAGGGCGAGGACCCCGCGAGCGTGCAGGCGCCCACCGGCGGCGGCGCGCCGGCGCCCGCGCCGGCTCCCGCCGCAGCGCCCGAGGCGAACGTCACCACCGCCGGCGGCGGCGAGGCCGGCACGATGTCCTACGCCCGCGTGAACGAGGCCCCCGGCGGCGCGCCCGCGGCGCAACCCGTGCAGGCTCCCGCCGCCGCGTCGGGCGATCGCATCTTCGCCTCCCCGCTCGCCAAGCGCATCGCCAAGGAAGGCGGGCTCGACCTCGCCGGCGTGCAGGGCTCGGGTCCGCACGGGCGCATCGTCGAGCGCGACGTGAAGGCGGCGCTCGCCTCCGGCGCGCCCAAGGCCGCCGCCGCTCCCGCCGGCGCGCCGAAGCCCGCGGCCGACGCCCTGCCGCAGAAGGCGGTCCCCACGCCGCCCGCCGCGACCGCGGGCGCGGCCATGGCGCAGGGCCTCAAGCTCGACCAGGTCAAGGCGATGTTCCCGGCGGATTCCTACGAGGAAGTCCAGCTCGACGGCATGCGCAAGACCATCGCCAAGCGCCTGCTCGAGTCCAAGCAGACGATCCCGCACTTCTATCTCACGATCGACGTCGAGCTCGACGCCGCGCTCGCGCTGCGCGCCCAGCTCAACGCCGCCGCGCCCGTGAAGGACGGCAAGCCCGCCTACAAGCTCTCGGTCAACGACTTCGTCATCAAGGCGCTGGCGCTCGCGCTCCAGCGCGTGCCGAACGCCAATGCCGTCTGGGCCGAGGACCGGATCCTCAAGTTCAAGAACTCCGACGTCGGCGTCGCCGTGGCGATCGAGGGCGGGCTGTTCACGCCGGTGATCCGCAAGGCCGAGACCAAGACGCTGTCGGCCATCTCCGCCGAGATGAAGGACCTCGCCGGCCGCGCCCGGGTGAAGAAGCTCAAGCCCGACGAATATACCGGCGGCACGACGGCGGTCTCCAACCTCGGCATGTTCGGCATCCGCGAGTTCTCCGCCGTGATCAACCCGCCGCACGCCACCATCATGGCGGTGGGCGCGGGCCAGCAGCGGGTCGTGGTGAAGAACAACGCACCCGCGGTCGTCCAGGCGATGACGGTGACCCTCTCCTGCGACCACCGCGTCGTCGACGGCGCGCTCGCCGCCGAGCTGCTGGCGGCCTTCCGCGAGCTGATCGAGAGCCCGATGGGGATGCTGGTGTGAGATGATCCTTTGCCCTTCCCCCTTGCGGGGAAGGTGTCGGCGAAGCCGACGGATGGGGGTCGGCGGGAAGGCCTCATGGGCTCTGCGGGGCGGAGATCCAGGTGCCAATCCCCCCGCCGCCCACCCCCGACCCCTCCCCGCAAGGGGGAGGGGAGAGCGGCCGTTACGACGGGTGGAGGCCACCCGCTACGGGCGAGGCAGCCGCCTTCCTTCCCCCTTGCGGGGAAGGAGTCGGCGAAGCCGACGGATGGGGGTCGGCGGGCAGGGCTCTAGGGGTCCAGGGATGCGGATCGCGCGGGGCCGATCCCCTCGACCCCCACCCCCGGCCCCTCCCCGCAAACGGGAGGGGAGAGCGGCCGTCACGACCGGTGGGGGTCACCCACTGCGGGTCATGCAGCCGCCTTCCTTCCCCCTTGCGGGGAAGGTGTCGGCGAAGCCGACGGATGGGGGTCGGCGGGCAGGGCTCACGGCCTCCGGCAGGGCCTGACACGCTGGGGCCGGTGGATGCGACGGGGATGAAGGGAGGGAAGCGATGCCTTGGAATCGATCGCCAACGAAATCGTCTTCCCCGGCCGCGAAGCGCGCGGCGGGTCCCCTCCGCAGGCAGATGACGCCTGCCGAAAAGCGGCTGTGGTGGCATCTGCGTCGTCGGACCGCGCTCGAGGGCACCTACTTTCGCCGCCAGGTCCCCCTCGGCTCCTACGTCGTCGACTTCTGCTGCCTGAAGCACAAGCTGATCATCGAAGTGGACGGCGCGAGCCACTCCTACGACATGCAGCAGGCCCGAGACGCGGCTCGTGACGAAACCTTGCAAAGTCAAGGCTTCCGCATCCTGCGCGTCACCAACCATACCGTCCTCACGGACATGGACGCCGTCATGGACACGATCCACGCCCACCTGAGCGAGATCGCCCCCGCCTATGCCTGACGCCGCGACCCTCGCACCCGCCGCCCTCCGCCCCGCCACGCCCGCGGACGCGCGCGACGTGGCGGTGCTGTGGGACATGGCGAACGCGGGCTTCGTCGCGAGCCTCTACGCGCGCGGCGCGCCGGACGGCGGGTCGTGGCTCGATGCGGCGGCGCGGGAGGTGCGGGCGGCGTCGGGCGAGCTGTCGTGGAAGAACGCCGTCGTCGCCGAGCGGGAGGGCAGGGTGGTCGGCGCGCTCGTCGCGCTGACGCTCACCCGCCGCATCGGGCGGCTCGACCTCCTGCGCATGCCGCCCGATCAGCGCTCGCACTACGAGTTGCTCGCGCAGGTGCGCGGCGCCTTCCTCCTGCGCGATCTCGCCGTGCTTCCCGAGCACCGTGGGCAGGGCGTCGGCGCGGCGCTGATCGGGGAGGGCGTCGCCCGCGCCCGCGCGGCCGGGTGCGCGACCCTCGCCATCACCACGCATGAAACCAACGAGGCCTTCCGCGCGCATCTCGCGCGGCGGGGCTTTCGCGAACGTGATTCCCGCCCCGTCCGCCGGCATTCCCGCTATGCCCCGGAGAGCCGCTGGATCCTGCTGACCTGCCCCGTCGAGGGCGCCTGATCGAAGACGAGAGAGACTGCATCATGGCCGACACCTACGACGTGATCATCATCGGCGCCGGTCCCGGCGGCTACGTCGCCGCCATCCGCGCGGCGCAGCTCGGGATGAAGGCCGCCGTCGTCGACCGCGAGCATCTGGGCGGGATCTGCCTCAACTGGGGCTGCATCCCGACGAAGGCGCTGCTGCGCTCGGCCGAGATCTTCCACTACATGTCGCACGCTGGCGACTACGGGCTGTCCGCACAGGGCGTCTCCTTCGACATCGGCGCGGTGGTGAAGCGCTCGCGCGGCGTCTCCGGCCGGCTCAACGGCGGCGTCGGCATGCTGCTCAAGAAGAACAAGGTCGACGTGATCTGGGGGGAGGGGACCATCGCCAAGGCGGGCGAGGTCACCGTGAAGCCCGCCACGAAGTCCGTCGAAGGCCCGCCCGCCCCCGCGCCGAAGGGCGCGCTCGGGCCGGGCAGCTACAAGGCCAAGCACATCATCGTCGCGACCGGCGCGCGCCCGCGCGTGCTCCCCGGCATCGAGCCGGACAAGACCCTGATCTGGACCTATTTCGAGGCGATGGTCCCGAAAGAGATGCCGAAGTCGCTCCTCGTCATGGGCTCGGGCGCCATCGGCATGGAATTCGCCTCGTTCTACCGCACGATGGGCGCGGAGGTCACCGTCGTCGAGGTGATGCCGCAGATCCTGCCCGTCGAGGACGCCGAGATCGCCACGATGGCGAGGAAGCGCTTCGAGAAGCAGGGCATCAAGATTCTCACCTCCGCCAAGGTGACGAAGGTGGAGAAGGGCGCGAGCTCCGTTACCGCCACGATCGAGACCGACAAGGGCTCGCAAGCCATCACCGCGGACAAGCTGATCTCGGCGGTCGGCGTCGTCGGCAACGTCGAGGGCCTCGGGCTCGAGGCGCTCGGCGTGAAGCTGGAGCGCGGCCTCGTCGCCACCGACGGGCTCGGGCGCACCAACGTGCCGGGGATCTACGCCATCGGCGACGTCGCCGGCCCGCCGATGCTCGCCCACAAGGCCGAGCACGAGGGCGTCATCTGCGTGGAGACCATCGCCGGCAAGCACACCCACCCGATGGACAAGGGCATGATCCCCGGCTGCACCTACTGCCACCCGCAGATCGCGTCGGTGGGCCTCACCGAGGCCAAGGCGAAGGAGCAGGGGATCGCGGTCAAGGTCGGCCGCTTCCCCTTCGCCGGCAACGGCAAGGCGATCGCGCTCGGCGAGCCCGACGGCATGGTCAAGACCATCTTCGACGCCAAGACCGGCAAGCTCATCGGCGCGCACATGATCGGCGCGGAAGTGACCGAGCTGATCCAGGGCTACGTGGTGGCGATGAACCTCGAGACCACCGAGGAAGAGCTGATGCACACGGTCTTCCCGCACCCCACGCTGTCGGAGATGATGCACGAGAGCGTGCTGGATGCGTATGGGCGGGTGATTCACTCTTGATGGTGCGGGATGCCGGTCCGGCCGCCCGGTGGTATCGGTCCGGCCTTGCCAGGAGCGGCCGCGGATGGAGACCTTTCTTCAGCACGTTCGGGCGGCTGCGCCGCAGCTGGGCGCTGTACGAGTGCGCGGGAACGGGGTTGGGAACCTCAACGAGACACTGTTCCTGGATTCGGACGTCGGCGCGGTGGTGCTGCGGCGGCGCCGGCCTGGAGGAGAGCAGGCCGTCGCGGGCTACATCGGTGGCGTGCTCGAGGCTTGCGGGCTCGCGCGACACGGGGCCCGCGTCGTCTTGCGCACCGCCCCGCAGGAGGCCGCGCACATCCGACTGCTCGCCCGGCACGGCGTCGCGGTGAGTCCACCGCTCGCCCACGGCGAAGACTGGCTCGTGTATCCCTACGTGGGGGGAACTCCCCTGGATCGGCTCGTCGCGCGCGGGGCGCCCGGTTTGCCGACGGCGACGGCGCACGCCCTGCGCTCGCTCGCGATACAGCTGGAGCGCGCGCACGCGGCCGGGATCGTCCTGGGCGACCGCTGGGGTGGCAACGAGATCATCGGCCCCGAGGGCGATGTCGTGCTCATCGACTTCGACGTCGGCCTCGTGGGGCGCCTCGACGACCTGCGCCCGTTCGACCGGGCCGTGGCGATCGTCGGGGCGCTCGCGGCCCTCACGCAGCCCGGACGCGTACCCGGGCCGGAAACGGTCGCGTCGGTCTTGTCCGCCCTCGCTTCCGATCGACAGGACGCCTCCCGGGTCGCCGCGATGCTGGACGGACACCGCCGCTACTATCGCTCCGGCCGCCATCAGGCCACCGGTCTCGCCAAGCCGTCCGCCTGGTACGCCGCATTCGACCCCATCCTCGCCCAGGCGGCCGGGCACGACTGAGCGGCCGCCGGGCGATCTCCCTCGGGCCGCGGTGCGTCGCCGAGGGACACCACCTCACATGAGGTCGGTCGCAAGGGAAACCTTGACAATTGTAGCGGGTTTCGTAGAAATTCGCGCTCGGGTCATTTGGAGCGCACAATACATTCGCGCTGCCATAGCATTCGCGCAGTCGAGCCTAATCAGCCCCATGGTCGCGACATGGTTCACGTTCGCACTGGTCGCCGCCATGGGTCTCGCGCAGCTCGTGGGCACCGCCGGCGTCATTCTCCCCCTTTCGGAAGGCGGGAAGGTCGGCGCGGTCTACGTCATCCAGTCGTTCTACATCCTCGTGCCGATCGCCCTGTCGGCGATCTGGCTCGGCGAGCGCCTCGACGGGCGCAAATCGGCCGCGATTGCGCTCAGCGTCGTCTCGCTCGCGCTGTTCGCGCCCGCGGCATGACGGCGACCCGCGGTCCCGCGCACCCCTTGGAGAGGAGATCACACGCATGAAAGTACTTTTCCGGACGGTCTACCTCGCGCTCGCGATCGGCGTCGCCCTGCCGGCTGCCGCCTCGGACCCGGCCGGCGCGCAGGAGCTCACCGTCAACTCGTGGGGCGGCTCGTTCCAGGCGCTCCAGCGCGAGCACGTGTTCGAGAGCTTCGCGGAGGAGACCGGCATCTCGGTGACGGAACTCTCCGACGGTGAGACCATGTTCGCACGTGCGCGCCTCCAGGTGGAGAGCGGGACGGCGGTGATGGACGTGATGATGGGCGACGCCTCTTGGCTCAGCGCGGGGGAGGCGCTCGATCTGTGGGCGCCGGTGGATTCGACGGTCGTCCCCGTGAACGCGCTCTACGACGACGCAGTCGCCTCACATGGTGTCGCGGCCCTCTACTGGAGCTTCAACATCGTCTCCAACACGGAGCGTGTGTCGGAGGCCGAAGCGCCGACCACCTGGGAAGAGGTCTGGGCGTTCGCCGCGCAGAACCCAGGCCGCGTCGCGCTGTTCGGCCCGCGTCCGAACTACGTGATCGAGGTCGCCTTGATGGCGGACGGCGTGCCGATGGAGGAGGTCTATCCGCTCGACGAGGCGAAGCTCGCACGCGCGTACGCCTCGCTCGACCGCGTGCGCGACCGCGTCATCTGGTACGAGACCGGCGATCAGGCGCAGCGGCTCCTGTCGTCGGGCGAGGCCTTGGTGGCGATGTTCTACAATGGCGATACTTTTCAGCTGATCGATCAGGGCGTGCCGCTGCGGCTGACGTGGAACCAGGGTATTCTCACCCGGGACTACTGGCTCGTCCTCGCCAACGCCGAGAACCCGCACGCGGCGCAGGCCTTCATGGCCCACGCCTCGCGCCCGGAGGTGCAGGCGGCGTTCGCGCGTGCGACGGGCTTCGGGCCGACGAACCCGGCCTCGATCGACCTGCTCGGCGACGTCGCGGATCGCATGCCGACCACGGTCGCGAACAAGGCGGTGCAGCTCTCCTACGATCATGCCTGGTGGGGGCCGCGCGAGCAGGATCTTCTCACGGCCTGGCTCGCGTGGCTCCAGGGCTAGGCGCGCGCACGCCGGCATCGGCGTCGGCGCCGACGTGGCGGGCGGCGCTCCTGGCGCCGCCGCTCGTCCTGTGGTCGGGGGCCTTCCTCGTCCCGCTCCTGCTCTTCGTGGGCGATGTCGCCGCCGAGCCGTCGGTCGCGGAGGTGTTGCGCGCCAACAGCGCGATCCTGTGGCGCAGCCTCGTCTTCGCCGCGACGGCGACCGCCCTCTCGCTCGTCTTCGGCGCGGCGTTCCTCCTGCTCGCGGGCAGCGCCCGGCGCGGCCTGCATGGCCTCCTGAGCGCCACCGCGATCGCCTTGATCCTGCTCAACCCGCTGATCGTCTCGGCGAGCGTCTTCTTCCTGCTCCAGCGCAGCGGGCCGGTGGGTACGATCGCCGGCCTGCTCGGGTTCGAGGGCGGCATCCTCTTCGGCACCGGGGCGGTGCTGACGGGCGCGCTCTTCGTGTTCGTGCCCGTCGCCTTCGTCGGGCTCGACGTGGCACGGCGGGAGGTGGATCCGGACATCGCCCTCGCCGCCGGTGGCCTCGGCGCGCGGCCCTGGCGCGTCTTCCTGTCGGTCGAGATCCCGGCGATGCGCGCGCAGATCCTGGCGCTCGCCTTTCTGATCTTCGCGGGCGCCTTCGGCATGCCGATCCTGCCGGACATTCTCGGCGCGCCGCGCAACGAGCTGATCTCCGGGCGCGTGCAGACGCTGGCGCTGACGCTCGGCGACTGGCGGGCCAGCGGCACGCTGGCGCTGCTCCTCGTCGTCGCGACCCTGCCGGGCGCCGTGCTCCTCGCACGCTCGCTCGGGGAGCGCGGCGGCGAAGCCGGGGCGGGGAGGGGCCGCGCCGACGCCTCGGGCGACAGGCTCCGGCCGGGGCGTGTACTCGCCCAGGGGCTCGTGCTCGTCGTGCTGGCGAGCCCGCTCGCGTGCCTCGTCCTGGCGAGCCTCGGCGATGGCCGCCTCCTGGTATTCCCGCCGTCCGGCTTGAGCGGACGCTGGTTCGTCGAGGCTCTGGCTTCCTCGGAATGGCGCGCGGCCGCGCTACGATCCGCCCTCGTCGCGCTGGCGGTGGCGGTCCTGTCGGTCTGCGCCAGCTTCTGTGCCGCGCTCTACCTGGAGGGGAGGTCGATGCGGCGCACCCTTGCCGTCGACACGCTTCTGCTCTTGCCCGGCCTCGTCCCGCCGATCGTCCTGGCGCTCGGAATGGGCCGCCTCGCGCTGCCCATCGGCCTCGATCCCTGGCTCGCGCTCACGCTCGCGCACAGCCAGCTCGTCCTGCCCGTCACCTATCTCCTGGTGCGCGCCGCGATGATCGATCTCGACCGCGATCTCCTTCGTGCCGCGATGGATCTCGGCGCACGGCCGGGCGCCATGGTCCTGGCGGTGATCCTGCCGCTCCTTCGCACGCGCCTCGCGGTCGCGGCCGCGTTCGCCATGGCGGTCTCGGTGAACGAGCCGCTGGTGCCGACCTTTCTCCTGTCCGGGGAGGCCACCGTAGTCGCGAAACTGCTGCTGGAGGGTATGCGCTCCGGCGTCGATCCGCGCGCGTATGCCATGGCGAGCCTCATCGTGATCGCGCTTTGGGCGGTCGCGCTCGCGCTCCTGCGGCCGCGCCCGAGGGCGCACGCGCCGGGTCCCTGATGCAGGGACCGATCGGACCGTCGCCGGTCGGACAGCGCTTCAGAGCATCATCCCAGCGGATGGAAACAGGTCGCGGAAAGAACGATCCGACAAATCGGCAATCCAGAGCGCCCGACCCGACCCCGTCAGCTCGGGCGCTCTAGGGGAACGCCCGAGCTTGCCATGGCGTTGCATGGGTGCACACTCGCCGCCGCGCGACGCGAGCCGACGATCATTCCAGGAGCAGAACGCCGATGCCCGAGCCCGGCCCCCCGCGCACACCCGAGACCCGCGCCCGCGACCAGCGCCGCATGAAGGCGATCCTCGTCGCCGTCGCGGCGCTGGCCTTCGCGACGGCGCCGGCGGCGTTTCCCTTCGCCGGCTTCGATCCGGACCAGTTCCCGGTGCCGCAGGTCGATCCGCCGGTGCAGCCGGCGGGGTACGCCTTCGCCATCTGGGGGCCGATCTACCTGTGGCTCCTGGCCTCGGCGGCCTTCGGCGTGGTGCGCCGCGGCGATGCGCCGGAATGGGACCCGCCGCGCTGGCCGCTCATCGGCAGCCTCGCCATCGGCGCGGCCTGGCTCGCAGTGGCGCAGGTGAGCCCGGTGTGGGCGACGATCCTGATCTGGGCGATGCTGATCCTCGCGCTCGTCGCGCTGTCGCGCACGCCGACGTCCGACCAATGGCTGCTGCGCGCGCCGCTGGCGCTCTACGCGGGCTGGCTGACGGCGGCGTCCTGGGTCTCGATCGGGCTCACCGGCGCCGGCTACGAGATCGCGCTCGGGCAATACGGCTGGGCGATCGGGGCGCTGCTCGGCGCGCTCGCGACGGCGGCCCTGGTGCTGACGCGGCTGCCGCGCATCCCGCTCTATGCGGTGGCTGTGGTCTGGGCGCTCGTCGCCGTCGCCGTGGCGAACTGGAGCGGGATCTGGAGCCTCGTCGTGCTGTCGCTCGCAGGCGCGGTCGCCGTCGCGGCCTTGGGGTATCGGAGCGCACGCGCCTGAGGGGGGCTGTGGAGCTCCACGAGTTGGTTCCATAATATATCTTATGCGATCGGCAGGCGCTGGGGAGGAGCGCCCCCGCCCCACTCGTCGTCCTCTCGCATTACCACCCCGCCCCGATCACCGCCCCGGCCCGTCCAGCACCAGCACCGTCGGCCGCTCCGGCAGCGTGTCGCGCGACAGGATCACGCTGGCGCTATCGGCGCGGGCGATGTCGAAATGGGCGCTCGCCTCCTCGAGAAACTGCTCGAGCCGGAACTCCGAGAAGAAGTGCATCGGCACGACGAGGCGCGGACCCATGCGCCGCAGCGTCTCGATCATGCCCGCCGTGTCGAGCGTGTAGGAGCCGTCCACCGGCGCGAGCGCGACGTCGACACGCCCGAGCGCGATCAGGTGCTCGGGCTCCAGCACGTGGTGCAGGTGCCCGAGATGGGCGATGCACAGGTCCGCCGTCTCGAAGACGAAGATCGAGTTCTCGTCGTAGGCCGTCGCCATCCCCGAGCGGATGTTGGTGGTTACGTTGCGCACCCGCACGTCCGCGACTTCGAGGTCGTGCTCGGCGACGCCGCCCTCGGGGTTCCAGCCGCGCAGCACGTGCGCGATCGCCGGATCGGGCGCGAGCGAGTAGTGCGTCCGGTGCGCCCGGTTCATCGTGGCGATGGTCGGCGGCGCGTCCGGCCGGACGTAGTCGTTGTAGTCCGTCGCGATCGTGACGCCCGCCGCGCTCTCGATCAGGAAGGTGGCGTGGCCGACGAAGGTGAGGACGGCCTGGTCCTGCGCGAGCGCCGCGCGGTGGATCAGCCCCTCGAGCCCGGCGAGCATCGGCGGGCAGTTGCGCAGCGGATCCGAAGCGCCCTGCCCCAGCGCCGGCGCCGGCGCGCTCGCGACGCCGAGAGCGAGGACGATCGGCGCCGCCAGCGCCGCGACGTGCCGCGCGAGAGCTGCCACAGGGGTTCGCTCGACCAGGGTCTCGACCGTCATCCACGCCTCCATCCGTCGAACGGAGCGAAGTGTGACGCGTCCGACCGGGACTTCACAAGGCGCGAGGGCGTGACCGCGACGCTTTGCAGCGCCTCGTGTTTCACGGGCCCTTTGCGCGAATGCAAGCCTGCGAGGCGGGGCGGGACGGCGGCGTTCGTTTTGCCGAACGCCGCGTGATCATCGCAATCGCGCGATCATGGCGATACGGAATGATCAGGGGGGTGCAGAAGGGAGCCGATCTCCGCGAGCGGGCCGGGCGTTCTCCTTCCCTGTAGGGGAAGGTGGCTCGGCGTAGCCGAGACGGATGGGGCGCGGAGCGGAGCGACGCGTTCCGCGAAGCGGAAACCGGGACGGGCGCAGGGTCTCCAGCAAGCCCACCGCGGCCCGCTTCGGCTTCGCCGAACACGCCTTTCGGCGTGCCCCATCCGTCTCGGCGCTCCGCGCCGATCCACCTTCCCCTACAGGGAAGGAGAGCGGAGGCCGTCGCGAGCCCCCTGCCCCGCCTCACGCGGTCAGCGTTCCGATCCGGGCGAGCGCGCTGTCGGAGCGAGAAAGGCGCCAGGGCAGGTCGGTGGCCGTCTCGATCGCCTCGGACGGACGCAGCCGGCGCGTGCGGCCGCCCTCCCCGATCTCGTCGATGGCGACGAAGCCCAGGATCTGGAGGCGCGCGGCGAGGCCCTTGAGGCGCACGTCGCCGGCCGGGATCTCCAGGGCGCCGGTCGCGAAGACGGCGTCCATAAGCCGCTTCTGCTCCTGGCGGGAGCGGTCCGGGGCGGGATTGGAGCGGTGGCGAACGGGAAAGGGGATCAGGGTCGCGGATGCGGTGGACGCCCGATCGGGGGCGGACTCGGTGGACGACGCGGACATGGACATGGAGGACGCTACTCGACTTCGTGACGACGTCTCGTCAAACTGAGCCGGTCGCGTTAAGGACGGGTGAACCAAGAGCGCCTGCAGCCACGCCCGGAGCCCGCCCCGTGACGCCGTCGAAGGACATCGAGCGCCTCATCGCCATCATGGCCGCCCTGCGCGATCCCGAGACGGGCTGCGCCTGGGACGTCGCGCAGAGCTTCGAGACCATCGCCCCCTACACGATCGAGGAGGCCTACGAGGTCGCCGACGCGATCGAGCGCGGGGATCTCGCGGACCTCAGGGACGAGCTGGGCGACCTGCTGCTGCAGGTGGTCTTCCACGCCCGCATGGCGGAGGAGGCCGGCGCCTTCGGCTTCGGCGACGTGGTCGAGGCGATCACGACGAAGCTCGTCCGCCGCCACCCGCACGTCTTCGGCGAGGCGCGCACGCGCTCGCCCGAAGAGATCAAGGCGCTCTGGGGAGAGATCAAGGCCGCCGAGAAGGCCGAGCGTGCGGCGACCCGCGGAGAGGCGCCCGCGCGCCATCTCGACGACGTGCCCGCGGCCGCCCCGGCCCTCGCGCGGGCCGACAAGCTCACCCGCCGCGCCGCCAAGGTCGGCTTCGACTGGGCGGACACGAACGACGTGCTGGCAAAGATCCGCGAGGAGCTCGCCGAGGTCGAGGAGGCGATCGGGGCCGGCGACGGGGCCGCCGTGATGGACGAGATCGGGGACCTGCTGTTCTCGGTCGCCAACCTCGCCCGCCACTGCGACGTCGACCCCGAGGCGGCGCTGCGCGGCACGAACGCCAAGTTCACCCGCCGCTTCGCCGCGATCGAGGATGCGCTGGCAGCGCAGGGCCGCACGCTCGCGGAGGCGAGCCTCGAGGAGATGGAGCGGCACTGGGTGGCGGCGAAGGACGGCGAGGGGCGTCGCGGCGAGGGCGTGTGAGGCCCCCTACCCGCTCAGGCGCTCCATGACGAAGTCGGCACGCGCCTCGGCCGGCGCCCGTGGCAGCTCGAGGAGCGCATAGCCCAGCTCGGCGTAGATCTCCCGCAGTCGCGCGCCGAAGGCCTTGGCTTCCTCGTAGCTCATCTTGCGCTCGTCGTCGGTCGCGTAGATCGCAGGCCAGTCGGGCGCGAGAAAGGCGGTCGGCGCGTAGCGGTAGGCCTGGGCCGCGCGGCGATAGGGCGCCGTGTCGAGCCCGAACAGCTCGGCATAGGCGATGATGTCGGGCACGCCGCGGTCGAACAGCACGGGCCCGGGCGTCTCGCCATGCGCGCCGTGGAAGTACAGCGCCCGCGAGAGCATCAGCTCGACGAAGAGCCTCGGATCGGCGTCGGGCACCCCTGCCCCGCCGAAGCGGCGCTGCTCGGCGAGGATCTGCCGCGCCGGCTCGTGCACCAGGGGCAGCCCGCGCGCCGCCAGGGCGGCCGCGAGCGTCGACTTGCCGGCGCCCATCGCGCCGGTGAGAAGGATGTATCTGTCCATCAGGCACCTCGTGACGACGAAAACCCACGCGGCCCGTCCTTCGCGTCCGGCGGCGGCGGCGCGCGTCCTTCCGCTTCAGGCTGCGGTCGATTCGCTGCCCGGCGTCTCCTGCACTCCCTCCGCGGCCCCCAGGACCCCGTCGTAGAGCTCCTTCTCGCCGAGCACGCCGATCGCGCGGCCGTCCTGCTCGACGACGAGGAGCGCGCCGGTGCGGCGGCGGATCTCCATCGCCTCGCGCAGGGTGATGTCGGGCTGCACCACGACGACCGCGCCGCCGGCGGGATCGAGCCCCTCGACGCCGTCGTAGACGTGGATCGGCGACGGGCCCTTGCCGTCGACGGCCGCGCCCGACAGCGCCCCGTCGTCGCCGAGCCTCAAGGTCACGCCGCCCCCGGGGCCGGCGACCACACGCCCGTCGCGCAGGCGCGCGAGCGCCTCGAGCGGCGTCATCAGGCTGCGGCCGCGCAGGACGTTCACCGGGTTCATGTGCGCGACGAACTCGGCGACGTAGGCGTTGGCGGGTTTCAGCGCGATGTCCTCGGGCGTGCCGGTCTGGACGATGCGCCCGCCTTCCATGATCGAGATGCGGTCGCCGATCTTCATCGCCTCGTCGAGGTCGTGGGAGACGAAGAGGATGGTCTTCTTGAGCTCCTTCTGCAGCTGCACGAGCTCGTCCTGGAGCTTGGAGCGGATCAGCGGGTCGAGCGCCGAGAAGGGCTCGTCCATCAGCAGGATCGGCGCGTCCATGGCGAAGGCGCGGGCGAGGCCCACCCGCTGCTGCATGCCGCCCGACAGCTCGTGCCCGTAGGCCCCCGCCCAGTCGGAAAGGCCCACCAGCGCGAGCTTCTCGGCGACGACGCGGTCGATCTCGGCCTTGGAGCGCCCGTTCACCTCGAGCCCGAAGCCGACGTTCTGCGCGACCGTCCGCCAGGGCAGCAGCGCGAACTGCTGGAACACCATGGCGACGCCCTTGCCGCGCAGGCGCTTCAGGTCCGCGGGGCGGCAGGCGGCGACGTCGATCTCCTCGCCGTCGACGCAGACGATCACCCGCCCTCGAGATACGGGGTTGAGCCCGTTCACGCAGCGCAGCAGGCTCGACTTGCCCGAGCCGGAGAGGCCCATCAGGACCGAGATCTCCCCCTCGGCGACCTCGAGGTTCGCGTCGGCGACGCCGAGGATCGCGCCGGTCTCCTTCTGGATGGTCTCGCGGTCGCAACCCCGGTCGAGCAGCGCCAGCGCCTCGCGCTGCTTGGGCCCGAAGACGAGGTCCACGTGCTCGAAGCGCACGGCGATCTTGCGGGTCATCGGGTCGCCCATCATCTCGTGGCCCTCTTGGGTTGCTTGCACAGGCGGTCGAGCACGACGGCGAGGAGCACGATCGCGAGCCCGGCCTCGAAGCCCATGGCGATGTTGACGGTGTTGAGCGCGCGCACGACCGGCTGGCCGAGCCCGCCCGCCCCGACGAGGGCGGCGATCACCACCATGGAGAGCGAGAGCATGATGCATTGCGTCAGCCCCGCCATGATGGTGGGCAGCGCGTGGGGCAGCTCGACCTTCCACAGGATCTGACGCCTCGACGCGCCGAAGCTCTCGCCGGCCTCGATCAGCGCAGTGGGCGTGGAGGTGACGCCGAGGTAGGTCAGGCGCACCGGGGCGGCGACGGCGAAGATCACGGTGGAGATGAGCCCGGGCACGACGCCGAGCCCGAACAGGATCAGCGTCGGGATGAGGTAGACGAAGGTCGGAATCGTCTGCGTCAGGTCGAGCATCGGGCGCAGGACCTGATAGAGCCAGGGCCGGTGCGCCGCCGCGACCCCGAGCGGGACCCCGATCAGCATGCACAAAACCGTGGCGAAGACGACGAGGGAGAGCGTCTCCATCGTCTCCTCCCAGTAGCCTAAGTTGATCACGAGCAGGAAGGAGACCACCACCAGCGCCAGCAGCCTCCACTCCCGGTGGATCACCCACGCGATCGCCCCGAACAGCGCCACGATGGCGAGCGGATGCGCCCAGAGAAGCGCGTCGGTGACGCCGTCGATGACGAAGCCGAGCCCATCCGAGATCGCGTAGAAGACGAAGGCGGCGTGGTCGTTGAGCCAATCCACGAAGTCGCGGATCGCGCGCCCGAGCGGGATCTTGTTGTCGGTGAGCCAGGCGACAGGGTCCATGGAAGCAGTCCTTCTCTCTTCGCGGGCGCACTGCAGGCGCCACCTCCCCGCCGGGGACCATGGCGTTCACGGATCTCGCGGGCGCCGGCGGGACCGATCGAGCTCGTCGCGTCGGCGAAAGCCTTCCTTCCCCCTTGCGGGGGAAGGTGTCGGCGAAGCCGACGGATGGGGGTCGTCGGGCAGTCCCGATGCTCGATCGTCCCGCGAAGCGGCTGCTGCAGCCCTGCAACTAAGTCGAGCATATCCTGCACGACCCCCACCCCCGACCCCTCCCCGCAAGGGGGAGGGAGACCGGCAGCGGCCTTCACGACTCGGGGCGTTCGACCTTCGTGAATCCCATAGCCCCGCAGGGGAGGTAGACCGCCCAAAGGGCCGGCGGGTGGGGTCGAGCGTCGGCGGCGCACCGCGCCTCGCCCCCACCCCTGATCCGCTGCGCGGATCGTCCCCTCCCCTACAGGGAGGGATAGCGCCCGCCCCTCACTGCGTCAGCGCGGCCCGCACGGCGTCGGCGCCGTTCTCGCCCTCGACCGTGGTCACCCCGTCGACCCAGGAAACGGCGGTGTCGACGTTCTGCGAGAGCCAGGCGCGGGCGGCGTCCTCGGGGACCTGGTTGTCGTCGAGGATCGCGCCCATGATCTCGTTCTCCATCGCGAGCGTGAATTCGAGATTGGTCAGGAGCGCGCCCAGGTTTTCGCATTCCTGCATCAGCCCGGCGCGGACGTTGGTGTAGACCTCGGCGCCGCCGAAGTTCGGGCCGAAGACGTCGTCGCCGCCGTCGAGATAGACGAGGTCGAAATTCGCGTTCATCGGGTGCGGCTCCCAGCCGAGGAAGACGATCGGCTGCCCGCGCGCCTCCGAGCGGCGGACCTGGGCGAGCATGCCCTGCTCCGAGCTCTCGACCATCCTGAATTCACCCAGCCCGAACATGTCCTCGTCGATCATCGACTGGATGAGACGGTTGCCGTCGTTGCCGGGCTCGATGCCGTAGATCTCGCCGTCGAGCTGGTCCTGGAACGTCGCGATGTCGGCGAATGTGGTGAGGCCCTGCTCGGCGAGATAGGCGGGGACGGCGAGCGTGTACTTGGCACCCGTCAGGTTCGGCCGCTCCAGCACCTCGACCGTGCCCGCCTCGCGATACGGCGCGATGTCGGCCGCCATGGTGGGCATCCAGTTGCCCAGGAAGACGTCGACGTCACCGTTGGCGAGGGACGCGTAGGTGACGGGCACGGAGAGCAGCTCGGCTTCCGGCGCATAGCCGAGCGCCTCGAGCACGACGGACACGGCGGCGGTCGTCGCGGTGATGTCCGTCCAGCCGACGTCGGCGAAGACCGGGGCGCGGCAGGCGTCCGGAACCTGGGCGAGCGCCGGCGCGGTCGAGAGGGCGAGCACGCTCGCGGCGGCAAGGGCGGTAAGTCGACGGGCGGGAAGGCGGATCGTCATCGGGTCGTCTCTCCTGTCGGGTCCTGCGAGCAGCGCTCCCGCGCCGAGGACCGGCTTGGGATGCGCCACTGCGCCCGGGATGCACGATGCGCCGTCTCGGGTGCGGCGGATCGGCGTCGTCGGGATGTGGGGCCAAAATTGATTGACCATTCAATTAAGATCGGGCACGGTCGGGATGTCAACCCACTAGGAAGATTTCCGCGAGAGTTCCCCTGATGGCGCGTCCCGGCGTATCGCAGATGAGAAGGAAGCAGCTGATCGAGGCCACCGTCGCGGCAATCCACACGCACGGCTACGACGCGACGACGATGGCGAAGATCGCCCAACGGGCCGGGATGTCTCCCGGGCTGATCGCCCATTATTTCGGCTCGAAGGGCGATCTGCTGGAAGCGACGATGCGGTCACTCCTCACCGAGCTGCAGATGCTTGCCGCGCAGCGCCTGGGACAAGCCGGGGACGCCCCGCGCGCACGGCTCGCGGCGATCGTCTCCGCCAATTTCGACGACAGCCAATGCGCGACGCAGACCGTCGCCGCCTGGCTCGCCTTCTGGGGCCAGGTCCCGCACGAGCCCAAGCTCGGGCGCCTGCAGCGGATCTACCGCCGGCGCCTGCACTCGAACCTCAAGCGTGAGTTCGGGCGCCTCGGGCTCGGACCCGACGACGCGGCCCACCTCGCCGAGGTGACCGCGAGCCTGATCGACGGCGTCTGGGTCCGCGCGGGCCTCGACGGCGGCGGGCTCGATACGGCGGCCGCCCGGCGGCTCGTCACCGAGACGATCGACCTGCATCTCGCCGCGCGCGGCGTGCCCCGCGAGGGCCTGCCGCCCGCGATGCAAACCGAGGCCGCACACCGAAAAAGGAAGACGGCGTGATCCCCCACACTCCCTTGTTCATCGGCGGCGAGCGCCGCCCCGCCCTCTCGGGCGAGCGATTCGAGACCCGCAACCCCGCCGACGGATCGGTGCTCGCCACGATCGACGTCGCCGGCGAGGCCGATGTCGACGCCGCGGTCGAAGCCGCGCGCGCGGGCTTCCGGGTCTGGTCGGCGATGACCGGCGCCGAGCGCGGGCGCATCCTGATGCGCGCGGCGTCCCTCCTGCGGGCGCGCAACGACGACCTCGCGAAGCTCGAGACGCGCGACACCGGCCGGCCCTATTCCGAGACCTCGGTCGTCGACGTCATCTCCGGCGCGGACTGCCTCGAGTACTACGCCGGCATGGCGCCGACGCTCACCGGCCGGCACATCCCGCTCGGCCCGCAGGCCTTCGCCTACACGCGGCGCGAGCCGCTGGGCGTCTGCGCCGGCATCGGCGCCTGGAACTATCCGATCCAGATCGCCTGCTGGAAGTCGGCGCCCGCGCTCGCCTGCGGTAACACGATGATCTTCAAGCCCGCCGAGCTCACCCCTCTCACCGCGATGGCGCTCGCCGAGATCTACGCCGAGGCCGGGCTGCCGGCGGGCGTGTTCAACGTCGTCCAGGGCTTCGCCGACACCGGCCGGCTGATCACGCGCCATCCCGGCATCGCCAAGGTCTCGCTCACCGGCGAGGTCGGCACCGGCAAGGCGGTGATGGCGGACGCGGCCGCGACCCTCAAGCACGTCACCATGGAGCTCGGCGGCAAGTCGCCCATCGTCGTCTTCGACGACGCCACGCTCGACAACGCGGTCGGCGGGGCGCTGCTCGGCAACTTCTACTCCCAGGGCGAGATCTGCTCGAACGGCACCCGCGTCTTCGTCCAGCGCCGGGTGATGGACGCGTTCCTCGACAAGGTCGTGACCCGAACCAAGGCCATGGTGATCGGCGATCCGATGGACCCCGCGACCCATGTCGGCCCGCTGATCTCGCACGAGCACATGGGCAAGGTGCTGGCCGCGATCGAGCGCGGCAAGTCCTCGGGCGCGCGTCTCCTGACCGGGGGCGAGCGGGTCACCGCCGAGGGGCTCGACGCGGGCTTCTACGTCTCGCCGGCGGTCTTCGCGGAGTGCACGGACGAGATGGAGATCGTGCGCGAGGAGATCTTCGGCCCGGTGATGAGCGTTCTCGCCTTCGAGGACGAGGACGAGGTGGTCGCCCGCGCCAACGCCACGCCCTACGGCCTCGCGGCGGGCGTCTTCACCAACGATCTCACCCGCGCCCACCGCGTCGCGGCGGCGCTCGAGGCGGGAACGGTGTGGATCAACGCCTACAACCTCACGCCCATCGAGATGCCCTTCGGCGGCGTCAAGCAATCCGGGATCGGCCGGGAGAACGGCCATGCCGCGATCCAGCATTACACCCAGGAGAAGAGCGTCTACGTCGCCCTGGGCGACGTCGAGGCTCCGTATTGACGTGACGCATGCCCTGCGTGAAGGCCACGACATTCTCCCCTCTCCACGAGGGAGAGGGGAGTCAGGTCAGCGGGCTTCATCGACATATTCGCCAACGAGATCATCATGACCAAATCCTACGACTACATCATCGTCGGCGCCGGCTCGGCCGGCTGCGTCCTGGCGAACCGCCTTTCCGAGGACCAGGACGTCTCCGTGCTGCTGCTCGAGGCCGGCCCGAAGGACCATTGGTGGGACTGGCGCCTGCACATGCCGAGCGCGCTCTCCTACCCGATGCAGGGCAAGACCTACAATTGGGACTACTGGACCGAGCCGCAGCCGAACCTCGCCGGGCGGCGGATGCACTGGCCGCGCGGCAAGGTGCTCGGCGGCTCCTCGACGATCAACGGCATGGCCTATGTCCGCGGCCACGCGCTCGACTACGAGCGCTGGGCCACCGAGGACCCGGCGCTCGCGCATTGGTCCTACGCCGACGTGCTGCCCTATTTCCGCAAGGCGGAGTCGCGCGGCAAGGGGCCGGACGCGTATCACGGCGGCGAGGGGCCGTTGCGGGTCTCCACCGGCGTCTCGCAGAACCCCCTCTACCAGGCGTGGGTCGAGGCCGGCGTGCAGGCGGGCTACGATCGCACCGAGGACCAGAACGGCTTCCAGCAGGAGGGCGTCGGGACGATGGACATGACGGTCCACGCAGGCCGGCGCTGGTCCACCGCCCGGGGCTACCTGCGCCCGGCGATGAGCCGGCCGAACCTGACGGTGCGCACGGGCGTGAGCACGCTCGAGGTCATCCTGGAGGGGACCCGCGCGCGCGGCGTCGTCGTCGCCGACCCGAGCGACGGCGTCGAGCGCCTCCACGCCGAGCGCGAGGTGATCCTCTCCGCCGGCGCCATCGGCTCGCCGCAGCTTCTGATGCTGTCGGGCATCGGCAACGCCGACGAGCTGAAGGCGGCGGGCGTCGCGCCGCGGCACGATCTCCCCGGGGTGGGCGAGAACCTGCAGGACCACCTGGAGATCTACGTCCAGCAGGAGAGCCGCGAGCCGATCACGCTCTATTCGGCGCTGAATCCGGTCGCCAAGGTGAAGATCGGTCTCGAATGGTACCTGAAAAAGACCGGGCTCGGGGCCACCAACCACTTCGAGACCGGCGGCTTCATCCGCTCCCGCGCGGGCGTGCGCCATCCCGACCTGCAATACCACTTCCTGCCGATGGCCGTGCGCTACGACGGCCGCAACCCCTCCGACCGCCACGGCTACCAGGCCCATGTCGGGCCGATGCGCTCGCAGAGCCGCGGCAAGATGCGGCTCGCGAACGCCGACCCGGCGGCGCACCCGTTGATCGACCCGCGCTACATGTCCCATCCGGAGGACTGGGAGGAGATGCGCGCGGCGGTGCGGCTCACCCGGGAGATCTTCGCGCAAGCAGCCTTCGACCGCTTCCGCGGCGGCGAGCTCGCCCCGGGGCCCGACGTGCGCACGGATGCCGAGATCGACGCCTGGATCGCGCAGCACTGCGAGAGCGCCTACCACCCGTCCGGCGCCTGCAAGATGGGCTCGGACCCGATGGCGGTGGTCGACGGCGCCTGCCGCGTGCACGGGATCGCGGGGCTGCGCGTGGTCGATTCCGCGATCATGCCGTCCATCGTGTCGGGCAACCTCAACGCCCCGACCATCATGCTCGCCGAGAAGGCGGCCGACCTGATCCGCGGCCGCGAGCCGCTGGCGCGCTCCAATGCGCCCTGGCACGAGGACCCGGAGTGGGAGACGCGGCAGAGGCCGCGGGCGGCGGAGGCGGGGGAGCGGGAGGCGGCGGAGTAGGCGGTGTCGTTTCGTGCATGCGGACCGCGGCTTGGCGAGCGCCCGCCCCGTCCCTAGCTACATCCCATGCACAGCCCTCTCGACCGCCGCACCGTCCTCGCCCTCGCCGCCGCCGCGGCGCTCGCGCCCGCGATCTCGTCCGCACAGGAGGAGCCTCGTCCCGAGCGGCTCGCCGGGCTCCTCGACGAGGCCGCCGCGCTCGATCCGCTGGAGACCGTCCTCGTCTCCCGCGACCGCCTGCTCCTGGCGCAGCGCGGGTATCGCGGGGCCTCGCCGGACCGGCCGACCAACATCAAGTCCGCGTCGAAGACCATCGTCTCGGCTCTGGTCGGGATCGCCATCGAGAAGGGGCTGGTCTACGGCGTCGACCAGCCGATCGCGCCGCTCCTGCGCGAGAAGCTTCCTGCAGACCCCGATCCCCGCCTCTACCGCATCACGATCGGCGATCTCCTCACCATGCGCGCGGGGCTGGAGCGCACCTCGGGGGCGAACTACGGCTCGTGGATCGCGAGCCGCGACTGGACGCGCGACGCGCTGGCGCGCCCCTTCGAGGACGAGCCGGGCGGGCGGATGCTCTATTCCACCGGCTCGACGCACCTCCTCTCGGCCATCCTCGCCGGCAAGAGCGGCCGCTCGACTCTCGCGCTCGCCAACGACTGGCTCGGCGCGATCCCGGGATTTCGCGTCGCGGATTGGGAACGCAGCCCCGAGGGCGTGCATCTGGGCGGCAACCAGATGGCGATGACCCCGCGCTCGCTGCTGGCCTTCGGCGAGACGTACGCCGCCGGCGGGCGCACGCCCGACGGGACGCAGGTGATCCCGGAGGACTGGATCGCGCAGAGCTGGCGCCCGCGCACCCGGTCGCGCTGGACCGGCGACGGCTACGGCTACGCCTGGTTCGCCCGCGAGATCGGCGGGCGCGAGGTGCGCTACGCCTGGGGCTACGGCGGGCAGATGCTCTACGTCGTGCCGGACCTCGACCTCGTCGTCGCGATGACCTCCGACGAGAGCCGACCCTCGGCGCGCACCGGCTACCGGGACGCGCTGCACGACCTGCTGGCGGGGATCATCGGGGTGGTCGCGCGCAGCGCGTGAGGACTCACCCCCGCTCCGCCACCGCCGCGAGGGCGAAGGCGTAGCCGAGGGCCACTTCCTCCAGGTGCTTGAAGCGCCCGGAGGCGCCGCCGTGGCCCGCGCCCATGTTCATGTGCAGCACGACCGGCCCGCCGCCCGTCATCGTGGCGCGCAGGCGCGCGACCCATTTCGTCGGCTCCCAATAGGTCACCCGCGGGTCGGTGAGGCCGCCCATGGCGAGGATCGCGGGATAGGACTGCGGGCGCACGTTGTCGTAGGGCGAATAGCTCAGGATCGTGTCGAAGGCCTCCGCGCTCTCGATCGGGTTGCCCCATTCGGGCCATTCCGGCGGGGTCAGCGGCAGGTCCGCGTCGAGCATCGTGTTCAGCACGTCGACGAAGGGCACCTCGGCGACGATTCCCGCGAAGAGCTCCGGCGCCATGTTGGCGACGGCCCCCATCAGCATGCCGCCGGCGCTGCCGCCCTGGGCGACGATGCGCCCGCGGACGGTGTAGCGCTCCTCGATCAGCGTCTGCGCGCAGGCGATGAAGTCCTTGAAGGTGTTCACCTTCTTCTCGCGCTTGCCGGACGTGTACCAGGCCCAGCCCTTCTCCGTGCCGCCGCGGACATGGGCGATGGCGAAGACGAAGCCGCGGTCGACCAGGGAGAGGATATTGGTGCGGAACGAGGCCGGCATGGCGATGCCGTAGGACCCGTAGCCGTAGAGCAGCGCCGGCGCCGAGCCGTCGCGCGGCGTGTCGGCGCGCGTCAGCAGCGAGATCGGCACGCGCGCGCCGTCGGGCGCCGTGGCGAACAGCCGGCGGGTGACGTAGGCCGCGGGATCGTGGCCGCTCGGCACCTCCTGGCGCTTGCGCAGGGTGCGCGCGCGGGTCGCCATGTCGTAGTCGAAGGTCTCGCTCGGGGTGGTGAGCGAGGAATAGACGAAGCGAAGCGCCGTGGTGTCGTATTCCGCCCCTGCGCGCATGCCGAGCGAGAACGCCTCCTCGGCGAAGGCGATCGCGTGCTCCTCGCCGCTGGCGAGGTCGAGGATGACGATCCGCGGATTGGCGTCCTCGCGCTCGAGCCGCGCGAGGTGGCGGGAGAAGGCGGCATGGTCGAGGATGATCGTACCCGGGCGGTGGGGCACGAGATCGCGCCAGTTGCCGCGGGACGGGTCCGACAGGGGCGCGGTGACGAGCTTGAAGTCCTCCGCCCCGTCGGCGTTGGTGAGGATGATCAGCGCGTCGCCGCGCTGCTCCACGTCGTAGCGCACCTGCGTCTCGCGCCTGGCGACGAGGCGCGGGCGCGCCTCCGGGTCGTGGAGGTCGAGGAGCCAGGCCTCGGAGGTCTCGTGGTCGCCGAGCCCGATGACGCCCCAGTCGCGCGAGCGCGTCTCGCCGAGATTGACGAACCAGCCCGGGTCGGCTTCCGCGTAGACGAGCAGGTCGGCCTCCTGCGGCGTCCCGAGCAGATGGCGACGCACCCGTGCAGGGCGGTGGTTCTCGTCACGCTCGACATAGTAGAGCGCCCGCCCGTCCGCGGACCAGACGAGCCCGCCGGCGACGCGCTCCAGCCGGTCCTCGAGGTCGGCGCCCGTCGCGAGCTCGCGCACGCGCACCACGTAGCTCTCGGAGCCCTCGGTGTCGCTCGACCAGGCGAGGCGGGCGTGGTCGCGGGTATGGGCGATATCGCCGAAGGCGAAGTAGCCGTGCCCCTCCGCCAGCGCGTCCCCGTCGAGCAGCACCGCCTCCTCGCCGCCGTCGCGCGGCGTGCGGCAGACGAGCGGGTGCTCGCCGCCCTCGCGGAAGCGGGTGAAGTAGGCGAACGGCCCGTCGGGCTCGGGGACGGAGCTGTCGTCCTCCTTGATGCGCCCGCGCATCTCGGCGACGAGGTCGCGGCGCAGTTCCTGCGTGCCGGCGAGCACCGCCTCTCCGTAGGCGTTCTCGGCCTCGAGATAGGCGCGGATGTCGGCGGGGAGCGCGTCGGCGTCGTCGAGGACGGCGCGCCAGTTCTCGGCCTTGATCCAGGCGAGGTCGTCGCGGACCTCGCGGCCGTGGGCGGTGACGACGTGCGGGCGCGCCGGGGCGCTCGGCGCCGCCTGGGCGGGCTTCTCGAAGCGGGACATGCGGGCCTCTCGGGACGGTGGAGCGTACGCGACGCGGCGCGGCCGCCGTGAACCGACCGACCGCGCCCGCCGTCACACATGGCGCGGCGGGGCGTGGGAGGCAAGCGCGAGGAGGATCACGGCAGCGCGCCTCAGGAGGCGCGGTCGGCCGATCCGTTGCCGGGCTTGGCGGGGCGGGTCGGCTCCATCGGCTCGAACAGCGCGTCCTCGCCCGCCGATTCCGGCGCGGGCGCGGACGACGCCGGTGCAGCGGCGGGCTGCGCCGCTTGATTCGCCGAAGTCGCGCCGCCGTTGGCGGAGGCCTTCGCGGGGGCGGTCGCCGGCTGGGCCGGCGAAGCCTGCTGGGGAGACGCCTGGGGCGCAGGCGCGTCGCTGCGTGCCAGCCGCTTCAGCGCGCTCAGGACCGCGTCGTCTCGCCCCCGGCCGGCATAGCGCGGGGCGCGGCTGTCGAGAAGATCGAGGAGCGCTTCGAGCGCGGCGTCCTGGATCGGCCCGTCGTAGAGCTTCGGCCGTGCGCCGAGCGCGAGCGCGCGGGGCTCGATCACGTCGTCGGCCCCGAGCTCCGGGCCGCACCAGGACGGAGCCTTGAACGCCTTCGCCTCGTCGGCGCCGTCGAAGACGATGCGCGCGACGCCCGCGGTGGAGGGCGAGAGATAGCGATCGACCACCATGATCGGCCCCTCTCCCGCATCGAGCCGGATGCGCTCGTAGGTGACCTTGCCCTCGCAGACGTCGAGCAGCACCTCGCCCTGGCCGCGCGAGACCTCGGCGCGCTCCTCCCCGACGACGGCTCCGCCGGAGATCGTCTCCAGCACGAGCTCGCAGCGGTCGCCCTCCAGGCGCACGTGCGACCGGCGTTCCGGCTGGTCGGGAAAATGCCCCTCGACGATGCGCACGCCCGGACGCTCGCGGCGGATCAGCCGCACGAATGACGGCGCGATGGCGAAACGACGTTGCTGCTTCATGGGTGATGTCTCGACGCTGCTCGTTCTAGAACGATGCGCCCCCGCGAACGCCCGCAGGGGCGTTCGCTCGCCCGCTTTGTTGTTGTTGCCCGACGCCCGGTCGTCCAGCGATTCAGGTGCGGAGGTTGGGCCCATAATGCGTCGAATTTGTGCGCGGATCCTCGAAGTCGATCGAGTCTCCCCGTGGCTCTACGCCGTATCCGTATCGGCATCTCCGCCGGGCGTCGCGCCTTCCTCGCCGCTCTCCGACTCGTGGCCCTTGAGCAGCTGGAGGACCTCCAGCGCCACCGGCCAGGGGGCCGGCATGGAGATGCGCAGCATGGCTCGACCGTTGCCGAGATCGTCCACGTGAACGCCCGAGAACGCGGCCTCCTCGGCCGCTCCGGGGCCGTGCGGCGACTGGAGATCGCCCGACCCGAGCAGCTCCTGCGTCTCCACGCCGAGCACCCGTCCGAGCGCCTCGACATGGGTCATTCGCCGCGGCAGGCTGCGGCCCTTGGCGTAGGACCAGACGCTGACGTCGCTGATTCGCATGCCCGGCGGCAGGTGCTCCTGCGCGCGCCGCGCAGTCTCCTTGTAGGTGAGGCCGCTGCGCTTGATCGCGAGCCACAGACGCTGCGCGAAGGCGTCCTTGTCGATGGGGAGCGTACGCTCCTTCGCCGGCTTGGCCGACGCTTCGGGGTTGGGACGACCCTGCATCACTCGCATCCTTGCAGCCGATAGCCGGGCGTCCGTTGCGTCGCGAGCCGCGGCGCAGACTGTCCGACCCGCCGCGCAAACGCGGCCAAGGGGAAACCGTTCTCTTCGAGAAAGGGGCGAAGAGTGTTTGGATTATGGCGCACGCGCACGGTTGTCCCGTCCTTTCGGCGACGCATGCTTCGACATGCACCTCTTGCGCCCCCCGATGCCCCGGCTCCGAACCCATTATTGAGGACGATTGGTTTTTCCAATCTTAATCTCGTCAGAGACACGTCGGCCATCCGGAAAGCCCTCCGCGTTAAACTGTGTCAATGTAGCTTGCTCGCTGTTCCCAAATGGAAGCAAACGAACATCCGAGCGGGGACTGTGCGAGAACCATACCGGAGAATTAACGAAAGACAAAATCTGAAAAATTTATACAACTTTCCCCGTTCTTACTTTGAAAGCCGATTGGGTAGACGTGCGGCGCTCGGGCGACGATGGCGGTCGGCCGACTTCGTGGCGCCTGCGCGCGAAAGAGCGACGTTCGAGTCGGAGGATGGTGGCCCCGGCCGGGCTCGAACCGGCACGCCTTGCGGGCTCCGAATTTTAAGTTCGGTGCGTCTACCAATTTCGCCACGGGGCCTTTTGCGTGGGCGCGGTAGGGCTCTAGCACACGTCGCACGGGCAGCGAAACGGGTGAGTCGCCGGCATCGATTCGATGCGCGTCGCGGCGCGGGAGCCATTCCGAACGCCGAGCGTTGCCGCCTGCCCTCAGCACCGACCGAAGGAAGCGTGCGCATGCGCCGTCTCGATCTCGTCCTCGCAGCCGCTCTGCTCGCCGCCCCGAGCAGCGCGGCCACCGCCGCCGAAGTCCCGTTCACGCCTCGGCAAGCGAACGGGGCGGTGCTAGAGGAGAGCGGAAGCTGGCGCGACGGCCGGAGCGCGCTCATGCTGAAGGTCCAGGTCCTGCTCGATCGCGCCGGCGTGTCGCCGGGCGTCGTCGACGGCTATCTCGGCGAGAACGTGCGCAAGGCGCTCGCGGCCTACGAAGAGATCAACGGCTTCGCGCCGGACGGCGAGCTCGACCCGGAGGTCTTCTCGGCGCTGACGCAGGGAGACACCGCGCCCGTGCTCGAGGTCTACGCGATTACCGAGGACGACGTCGACGGACCCTTCGTCGAGACCATCCCCGACGACTACGCCGCGCTCGCCGAGATGGACCGCATTCCTTATCGCGGCCCGCAGGAGATGCTCGCCGAGAGGTTCCACATGGACGAGGGTCTGCTCGCCGCGCTCAACCCGGACGCGGACTTCACGCGGGCCGGAACCGAGATCGTCGTCGCCCGTCCGGGCGAGCCGATCGAGGAGAGCGCGATCGCGCGCATCGAGGTCGACCGCTCGCGCGGCGCGGTCCGCGCGCTCGACGCCGACGGGGCGCTCCTCATCCACTACCCCGCGACGATCGGGAGCGCCCGAACGCCCTCCCCCGCGGGCACGCACGAGATCACCGGCATCGCGATCGATCCGGTCTACTACTACAACCCGGACGTCAACTTCCAGCAGGGCGGCAATGATGAGCAGCTCGAGATCCCGCCCGGGCCCAACAACCCCGTCGGCTCGGTCTGGATCGATCTCAGCGAGCCGACCTACGGCATCCACGGCACGCCCTCCCCGGCCGAGATCGACAAGGACTACAGCCACGGCTGCGTCCGCCTGACGAACTGGGACGCCGAGGAGCTCGCCGGGCTCGTGGAGCAGGGCCTCACCGTCGCCTTCGTCGAGTGAGCCGATGCGCGCGCCCCGCTTCCGCTCACCGCCCGCCATCACCACGATGGTTCTCCTCCTCCTCGCCGTGTCGGCGCTCGCCCAGGATGCGGCGACCGACGCGCCGCCGGGCCCGCCGGAGCGTCCGCCCGCGCTGACCGACGTGGATGAGGCGCCGCCGGTTCCGCTGGCGCGTCCGACCTTCCCCGCCGAGGAGGCGGATGTCCCCATCGAAAGCCCCGCCCTCGACGCGCGCACCGACGACGCCCCGGGGCCGCCGCCGCGGCCCGTGTTGCCCGAGCCGGATGCCGTCCTGCCGGACGAGGACCGCGCGCCCCTCGCGGTCACCGACGCCGAGCGGGAGGCGAACGAGGCCTGCCTCGCCGATCTCGAGCGCCTCGGCGCCGTCTTCGAGCGGCGCGACCCGATCGGCGGCGACGGCGCGTGCGGCGCGGCCCTCCCGGTCCGCGTCACGGCGATCGGCGACGTCGACCTACAGCCGGCGATCAGCGTTCGCTGCCCGGTAGCGCGGGCGCTCGCGCGCTGGACCGGCGAGGCGCTGATCCCGGCCGCCGACCGTCATCTCGACGCCGTAGTCTCCACGGTCTTCACGGCCGGCGCCTACATCTGCCGCGGGCGCAACCAGCAGGAGGGCGCGCGCCTCTCCGAGCACGCCTTCGCCAACGCCATCGACATCACCGGCGTCGACTTCGCTTCGCGCTCGGCCGTGCCGGTGGAGCCGCGGGACGGGCGCGACACGCCGGAGGCGCGGTTCCAGCGCGAGATCCGAACGAAGGCCTGCGCCTATTTCCGCACCGTGCTCGGCCCCGGCTCGGACGCCTACCACGACGATCACCTGCATTTCGACCAGCGCGAGCGGACGAACGACTACCGCCTGTGCGAGTGAGCGGCGGTTCAGTCGTCGTCCGTTCCGTCCTCGCCGCGCGGGCGCTTGAGATGGAGCTTCAGCTCGATCATCCGCACGACGGACATCATCACGATCCCGAACACCACCGAGACCGCCGCGAGCGCATACTGCCCCGCGCCGAGCGCGATGCCGAAGGCGGCGGCGAGCCAGAGGTTCGCCGCCGAGGTGAGGTTGCGCACGTCCCCCTTGGAGACGAAGATCGCGCCCGCCGCGATGAAGCCGATCGCCTGGGCCAGGCCCTGGATCGCGCGCAGCGGGTCGACCGTCACCCGGTCGCCGCTCGCGAGCGCCTGCTCGTAGACGATGAAGGCCGAGATCGTGATCACGCACGACGAGAGGCTGACCATGCCGTGGGTGCGCAGGCCCGTCGCCCGCCCGCGCAGCTCGCGGTCGAGCCCGAGCAGCATGCCGCCAACCGCGGCGGCGAAGAGCCGCCCGACCACGTCCCACAGGGGAATTTCCCCGGAATAGATCAACTCCTCGATCACCGTCGTGTCGCCTTTCGCGTCGCGTCCGTCCGCTGAACGAACGCGCGAGCGCGGCGGAACGGTTCCGGCTCTTCAGAACAGGCTGCCCTGCCCGTCCTCGTCCGACGAGCGGGTGGTCTCGCGGCGCTCGGGCGCCTGCGCCTCGGCGGCGAGCGGCACGAGGTTCTCCGCATCGTCGTTCGCCACCTTGTTGACCCGCGGCGAGACCGGGACCATGGAGAGCCAGTTCTCCGGGCAGGGCCGCGCGAGAGCGATCGCCTCCTTGTCCGACACGCCCTCGACGTCGAGCCAGCGCGAGACCCCATCCTTGCCCAGGATCGCGGGCATGCGGTCGTGGATGGCGGCGAGCGTGCCGTTGGCGTCCGTCGTCACGATCGCGGCGGTGTCGATCTCCCCGCCGGAGGGGTCGGCGTACGTTTCCCACAGGCCCGCCATCGGCATCGGGCCGCCCGAGGCCATGCGGATCAGGTAGGGCGCCTTCGTCCGGCCCTCGCGCCGCCACTCGTAGAAGCCGTCCGCGACGAAGACGCAGCGGCGGCGCTTCATGGCGGCCTTGAAGGTGGGCTTCTCGAGCAGCGTCTCGGAGCGGGCGTTGATGACGAGGGGGAAATCCTTGGGGTCCTTCACCCAGGACGGCAGGAAGCCCCAGCGCACGAGCTTGAAGCGTACCCCCGCCCCCCCGCGCACGACGATCGGCACCGGCTGCGTCGGCGCGACGTTGTAGCGGGGCGGGAAATTGGGCTGGTCGGCGTAGCCGAAGGCCTCCCGGAACACGTCCGGGCTGAGCGTGATGATGAAGCGACCGCACATGGGCGTTTCGTCCCGAGATGATACCGTGCAGATGGAAGTAACGCTTTCTTCGCGCATAGCCGCCAAGATCGCGCGAATCCTCGAAAGGCGCGACTCGACCGAGACCATGCACGGCCCGACCCCAGACGAGAAGGGTGTGTCGCACGTCCCGCACGCGGCGGGCTCGTCCGCGCGCGCGGACGCGTGCGCCGAGGCGCGCGGGCTGTCGAACGACTACCTCAACCATTTCAGCGAAGCCCTCATGTTGATCGAGCTCGCGGCGGTCGATCCCGACGCCGCCGCGGACCTCGCCGCGTGGCGCCCGATCGACTATCCGAGCTATTTCGCCGCCTCGCAGCTGCGCCGCGCGCCCGCCGCCCTAGCCGCCTGGGCGACGCTGGCGCGCGAGCGGCGAGAGGCCTTCGAGGCGCTCGTCGCGGCCATGGACCGCCTGGCCACGACCGCGATCCGCGCGCTGCGCCCGCCCTGTGCGGCGCAGGAGGCGGCCCACGTCGCCGAGGTGACGGGCCCGGCCCTGCGCCGGCTCATCGCCCGCGCCGGCGCCTTCCTCAATTCCGGCGGCGCGGATCTCCCCGACGAGGCGGATGCGGAAGCGGCCCAGGCGGCGATCGATCGGCTGCTCGAGCGCGTTCCCTCCGAGACCTGAGCAGGAGGCCGCACGTGCCCGTCCTGCCGATCCTGCGCTGGCCCGATCCGCGCCTGTCCGAGCCGGCCGCGCCGGTCGAGGCGCCGGACGAGGCTGTGCGCCTGCTGGCGAGGGACCTGCTCGACACGATGCGGGCCGCCCCGGGCGTCGGCATCACCGGCCCGCACGTCGGCGCGCTGCGCCGGGTCGTCGTGCTGGATCTGCCCGGGGACCCGACGCCGGCAGTCTATTGCGATCCGCGGGTCGTCTGGGCATCGGACGAGACCGCGCGGTTCGTCGAGGGCTCGGTGTCGATGCCGGGCGTCACCGACGAGATCGAGCGGCCCGCGCGCGTGCGGGTGGCCTATCTCGACATCGACGGCGTGGCGCGCGAGGAGGAGGCGGCGGGCTTCCGAGCGGCATGCCTGCAGCACGAGATCGACCAGCTCGACGGCGTGTTCTGGCTGCGCCGCCTGTCGCGCCTGCGCCGTGAGCGCGTTGTGAAGAAGTGGGACAAGCTGCGCCGCGGCGCGTGAGACGTCAACGCTCCAGCTTGCGGTCGGCATAGGCGCGCGCGGCCGCGACGCCGGCGGCGTAACGCACGACGGGCGGTTTCAGCCCGGCGCGGGCGAGCAGCCGGCGCACGTCGGGGCGCGCGCCCGCCACGACGACCGAGGCCCCGCTCGCCCGCGCCCGCTCGATGAAGCCCGTGAGGCTGGACAGCGCCGACGAATCGATGAGCGGCACGTTCGACAGGTCGAGGATGACGAAGGGCGGAAACCCGCCGATACGCTCGAGCGCGGCCGCGATGGTGGAGGAGGCCGCGAAGAACAGCGGCCCGGTGAAGCGCGTCACCATCACGTCGCGCCCGTTCGCGGCCCCCGCGTCCTCCGGCGCGGCCGCGTCCGCGACGTCCACCAGCGTCGCCATGCGGTGCAGGAAGACGAAGGCGCCGAGCACGACGCCCACCAGGATGCCCTCCGTCAGGTCGCGGAAGACGACGACGAGGAAGGTCGCGAGCAGCACCACCGCCTCGGCGCGCGAGCGCCGCAGGATCGCGCCGAACTCGTGGCGCTCGGCCATGTTCCACGCCACGAACACGAGGACGCCGGCCAGCGCCGCGAGCGGGATGTGGGCCGCGAGCGGCGCGGCGAGCACCATGAAGCCGAGCAGGAAGACGGCGTGCAGGACGCCCGCGATCGGCCCGACTCCGCCCGCACGGACGTTGGTGGCGGTTCGCGCGATCGTGCCGGTGACGCACAGCCCGCCGAACGCGGCCGAGCCGATGTTCGCGACCCCCTGCGCCACGAGCTCCACGTCCGAGCGGTGGCGCCGCCCGCTCATGCCGTCGGCGACCACGGCAGACAGGAGCGACTCTATCCCGCCCAGGAGCGCGATGGCGAAGGCGTCGGGCAGGACGTCGAGAACGCGCTCCCAGGTGATCACCGGCAGCGCGGGCGCGGGCAGGCCGCTGGGGAGCCCACCGAAGCGCGTGCCGATCGTCTCGACCGGCAGGCCGAAGGCCGCGGTCGCCAGCGCCGCGAGCGCCACCGCGATCAGCATGCCCGGCGCCGTCGGCCGCAGGCGCTTGAGGCCGACGATGACGGCGATCGTTCCCATCGCCAGCGCGAAGGCGGTGGGGCTCGCGGTCCCGACCGCATCGCCGAGCGCGGCGAGCTTCTCCAGAACCGGCCCGGGCTCGGCGCCCGGCAGCGTGATGCCGAACAGGTCCTTGATCTGGCTCACGAAGATGATCGCCGCGATGCCCGCGGTGAAGCCGACGACGACCGGGTGGGGGATGTAGCGGATGTAGGCTCCAAGCCGCAGCAGGCCGACCGCGATCAGGATCACCCCGGCGATCATCGTCGCGAGCAGGAAGCCGTCGAAGCCCTGGCGGGCGATGACCGCCGCCACCAGCACGATGAAGGCGCCCGCCGGCCCGCCGATCTGGTAGCGCGAGCCGCCCATGAGCGACACCAGCAGGCCGCCGACGATCGCGGCGTAGAGGCCGCTCTGCGGGCTCGCGCCCGACGCGATGGCGATCGCCATCGACAGCGGCAGGGCGACGATCGCGACGGTGAGCCCGGCGAGCGCGTCCCGCGAGAGCTGCGCGAGCCCGTAGCCCTCGCGCAGGACGACGACGAGCTCGGGCGTGAAGGCGCGTGTCCAGCCGCGTGCACCCTCTCCGTCCTTGCCGCCCTCGCGCATGCTCCCGCCCCGTCGCCACGACTCGTATCGTGCGATCATTGCACGAAGTCCGTCCGCATGCGCGGTGCATGGCCCGGCGTGTGGGCTTTGGCGTTGCCGCGCCGCACCCGGTCTCCCTATGATCGCGCCGGAGTTCGAGGAGGAGACGACATGACCAAGGCGATTCGCATCCACGCCGTCGGCGGCCCAGAGGCTATGTCCTACGAGGACGTCGAGGTCGGCGCGCCCGGGCCGGGGCAGGTCCGCATCCGGCACACGGCGATCGGCGTCAACTTCATCGACGTCTATTTCCGCACCGGCGCCTATCCGGCCCCCCTGCCCTTCACGCCCGGCAACGAGGGCGCTGGCGTGGTCGAGGCCGTCGGCGAGGGCGTGAGCGACCTCGCGCCGGGCGACCGCGTGGCCTACGCCGCGGGGCTCGGCGCCTATGCGGACGCGCGCCTGATCGACGCCGACCGGGTGGTGAAGATCCCCGAGGGCGTCACCGACGAGCAGGCGGCGGGGATGATGCTCAAGGGCATGACGGCGCAGTACCTGCTGCGCCGCACCTACCGGGTGAAGGCCGGCGACACGGTCCTCGTCCACGCCGCCGCCGGCGGCGTCGGCCTGATCCTGGTGCAATGGGCCAAGCACCTCGGCGCCACCGTGATCGGCACCGTCGGGTCGCCGGAGAAGGGCGAGCTCGCCCGCTCCAAGGGCTGCGATCACGTCATCGACTATGCGAAGGAGAGCTTCCCCGAGCGCGTCGCCGAGATCACGAACGGGGCCAAGTGCCAGGTCGTCTACGACGGCGTCGGCAAAGCCACCTTCCCCGGCTCGCTCGACTGCCTCGCCCCGCTCGGCATGTTCGCGAGCTACGGCTCGGCATCGGGCAAGGTGGACGCCTTCGACATCGGCTTGCTCGCCCAGAAGGGCTCGCTGTTCTGCACCCGCCCGACGCTGTTCACCTACGTCGCCAAGCGCGAGGACCTCGTCGCGACGGCGCAGGACCTCTTCGCGGTCGTCGCGAGCGGCGCGGTCGAGATCCCGGTCCACGCCCGCGCCAAGCTGTCCGACGTCGGCGACGTGCATCGGGCGCTCGAAGGGCGTAAGACCACCGGCGCGACCGTGCTCACGCCCTGAAGACCTCGAACACCTTGGCCGACGCTCCTCTCTCCCCTCCGCCCGCCGGCGAGGCGCACGCGCTGGTCTCCCTGCGCGGCGTCTCGAAGCGCTACGGCGACCTCCTCGCCAACGACGCGATCGATCTCTCGCTCGCGCCCGGCGAGATCCACGCCCTTCTCGGCGAGAACGGCGCGGGCAAGTCGACGCTGGTCAAGATCCTCTACGGCGTCATCGAGCCGTCGGCGGGCGAGATCCTGTGGGAGGGCCGGCCGGTGACGATCGCCTCGCCGGTGGAGGCGCGAAAGCTCGGCATCGGCATGGTGTTCCAGCACTTCTCGCTGTTCGAGGAGATGACGGTGGCCGAGAACGTCGCCGTCGCCCTCCCCGAGCGGCCGTTCGAGGCGGTGCGCAAGGAGCTGGCCGAGGTCTCCACGGGCTGGGGCCTCGCGCTCGAGCCCGACCGGGCGGTGTGGACGCTCTCGGCGGGCGAGCGCCAGCGCATCGAGATCGTGCGCTGCCTCCTCCAGAAACCGCGCCTCGTCGTGCTCGACGAGCCGACCTCCGTGCTCACGCCCCAGGAGAGCGAGCGGCTGTTCGAGACGCTGACGCGCCTCTCCGCGGAGGGCACCGCGATCCTCTACATCTCCCACAAGCTCGAGGAGGTCCGCCGGATCTGCCGTGCGGCGACGATCCTGCGCGGGGGCAAGGTGGTCGCGACGCTGGACCCGCGGGAGCGCTCGGCGCGCGAGATCGCGGCGCTGATGGTGGGCTCGGAGGTCGGCGAGGTGCGCGCCCACCTCGCCGAGGGCACGGGCGAGGAGGCGCTGCGCGTCGAGAACCTGTCGCTGCCGCCGGAGGCGCTGCACGGCAAGGCGCTCGTCGACGTCGCACTCACGGTGCGCGCCGGGGAGGTCGTCGGCATCGCGGGCGTCGCCGGCAACGGCCAGAGCGAGCTGTTCGCGGCGATCTCGGGCGAGCGGCTCGCGCCGAACGCGGGCGACGTCGTCGTCGCCGGCACGGGCGCCGGACGGCTCGGCATCGACGCGCGCCGGCGGCTCGGCGCCGCCTTCGTGCCCGAGGAGCGGCTCGGCCACGCCGCCGCGCCGGGCCACGGCCTCGCCGAGAACACGGTGCTCTCGCACCATGCCACGAGCGGGCTCGTGAAGGCGGGCTTCGTCGCGTTCGACGCCGCCGGCCGCCTCGCCCGCTCCGTGATCTCCCATTTCGACGTGCGCGCGCCCGCGGGCGACCCCGCCGCGCGCAAGCTCTCGGGCGGAAACCTGCAGAAGTTCGTCGTCGGCCGCGAGATCCTGCGCGGCCCCAAGCTGCTGGTCGTCGACCAACCCACCTGGGGCGTCGACGCGGGGGCAGCGCGCTTGATCCGCCAGGCGCTCGTCGATCTCGCAGCCAAAGGCGCCGCCGTGCTCGTGATCAGCCAGGACCTCGACGAGCTCTTCGAGATCGCCGACCGCATGGCCGTGATCTCGGACGGGCGGCTCTCGGCGCTCGAGCCGATCTCCGCCTGGACGCGCGAAGCCGTCGGCCTCGCGATGATGGGCGTCGGGGGGAGCGAGGTCGCCGACGACGCCGAGCCCGAGCGGGAGGGCGTGTGATGCGCCTCGAGCTGATCCCCCGCCCCGACCCCTCGCCCGTCGCGCGCGCCCTCGCGCCGCTCGGCGCGCTCGTCGTCGCCTTCCTCGTCGCGGGGCTCGTCGTGGCCCTCATCGGTCGCTCGCCGATCTCGGCCTTCGAGGTCTACATCCTCCAGCCGCTGACCGACCCGTGGTCGCTGCGCGCCATCCTGGTGAAGGCGACGCCGCTCGTCCTGATCGCCATCGGCCTGTCCTACTGCTTTCGCGCGGGCCTGTGGAACATCGGCGCGGAGGGCCAATTCATCATGGGCGGCGTCGCCGGGTCGGCGCTGGCGCTCGCGACGCACGGGACCGATCCAGGCCCCTGGCTGCTCCCGGCCATGATGCTCGCCGGCATGCTGGGCGGCGCGGCCTGGGGGGCGGTGCCCGCCTTCCTGAAGGTGCGCTTCGGGGTGAGCGAGATCCTCACCTCGCTCTTCCTCGTCTACATCGCCGAGCTCTTCCTCGACTGGCTCGCCCGCGGCCCCTGGCGCGACCCCGGCGGGTTCAACTTCCCCCAATCCGTCGTCTTCGAGAGCGCGGCGCGCCTGCCCGAGATCCCCGGCCTCGACCGGGTGCATGTCGGCGTCGTCTTCGCCGTGATCGCCGTGCTGGTCACCACCGTGGTGCTCGGGCGCACGCTCTTCGGCTACCGGCTGAAGCTCACCGGCGACGCGCCCCGCGCGGCGCGCTTCGCGGGCTTCTCCTCGAAACGCACGACGCTGATCGTGTTCGCGATCTCGGGGGGGCTCGCCGGGCTCGCCGGCATCGCCGAGGTCTCCGGCCAGATCGGGCGCGTGATCCCGGACATCTCGCCCGGCTACGGCTTCACGGCGATCACGGTGGCCTTTCTCGGCCGGCTCAACCCCGTCGGCATCCTCGCCGCGGGCCTCGTGCTGGCGCTCACCTTCATCGGCGGCGAGAACGCGCAGATCCTGCTGCGCCTGCCCTTCGACCTCACGGTCGCCTTCCAGGGCCTCGTCCTCCTGTGCGTGCTCACCGCGGATGCGCTGGTGAGCTACCGGGTCCGGCTCGTGAGACAGGCGGGGGCGCGCGTATGACGACGTTCGAGGCGATCCTGTTCACCATCGTCGCGGCCTCGACGCCGCTCCTCATCGCCGCCATCGGGGAGCTCGTGGCCGAGCGCGCCGGGGTGCTCAACCTGGGCGTCGAGGGCATGATGGCGATGGGGGCGGTGTGCGCCTTCGCCGCTGCCTTCACCTTCGATTCGACGCTCATCGGCATCCTCCTCGGCATGGTCGCGGGCGGGCTGATGGCGGCGCTGTTCGCGCTCGCAGTGCTCGGCTTCGCCGCGAACCAGGTCGGCTCGGGGCTCGCGCTGACGATCTTCGGGCTCGGCCTCTCGGGCCTGATCGGCGCGCCCTTCGTCGGGCAGACGCGCCCCCGCGTCGAGGAATGGCCGATCCCGTTCCTTTCCGACCTGCCCGTCGTCGGCCATGCGCTGTTCTCGCAGGATCCCGTCGTCTACGTGGCGCTGGGGCTCGTGCTCGGCGTGTCCTTCTTCCTCGCCCGCACCCGCTCCGGCCTGCGCCTGCGCTCGGTCGGCGAGAACCACGCCTCCGCCCACGCGCTCGGCCTGCCGGTGCTGCGCACGCGCGTCTATGCGGTGATCTTCGGCGGGCTCTGCGCGGGGCTCGCAGGCGCCTATCTGTCGCTGGTCTACACCCGCTTCTGGTCGCCCAACATGACCGCCGGGCGCGGCTGGATCGCGGTGGCGCTCGTCGTCTTCGCCGCGTGGCGACCGATGTGGGCCCTCGTCGGCGCGCTCGTCTTCGGCGCGGCGACGGTGCTCCAGCTCCACGCCCAGGCGGCGCAGGTCCCCCTGCCCTCCCAGCTGCTCGCCGCCGCCCCCTACATCGCCACGATCCTGGCGCTCGTCATCCTCTCGATCCGCCGCGGCCGCGCCGTCGGGGCGCCGGGATCGCTGGGGATGCCGTTCGTGCCGGATCGCTAGCCAACGCGGAGACCCACCATGCTCATCCAAGCCGCCCTCAACGGCGCCCGCACCCGCGCCGAGCACCCCGCGATCCCGCTCACGCCCACCGAGCTCGCCGCGGACGCGGCGGCGGTCGTCGCGCTGGGGGTGGGCGCGCTGCACGTGCATCCGCGCGATGCGTCGGGAGCGGAGAGCCTCGACGCCGAGACGATCGCCGCCGCGTTGGAGGCGATCCGCGCCGCCTGCCCCGGCGTGCCGGTCGGCGTCTCGACGGGACAGTGGATCGCGCCCCGCGGCGCGGCGCGCATCGCGGCGATGCGGGGCTGGCGGGTCAAGCCGGACTACGTCTCGATCAACCTGTCGGAGGACGACGCGCCCGAGGTGGCGGCACTCGCCCTCGAATTGGGCATCGGCATCGAGGCCGGCCTCTGGTCGCGCGGCGACGTCGCGCGCTTCCTGCACGAGCCCTGGCGGGACCGGGCGCAGCGCGTCCTCATCGAGATCAACGAGCAGGGCGCGGACGCGGCAGTGGGCGCCTTCGAGGGCGTCGTCGCCGAGCTCGACGAGGGCGGCTGGTCGGGCCCGGTCCTCAGCCACGGGCTCGACACCGGGTTCTGGCCGGTTCTCGATGCGGCGCACCGCGCCGGGCACGATCTTCGCATCGGGCTCGAGGACGTGCTCGTGCTGCCCGACGGCGCGCGCGCGGACGGCAACGCGGCGCTGGCCGTCGCTGTGGCGGCGCGGCTCGCGGGGACACGCTAGACGCGGCGTGCACCGCCATTGCGTGGGCGCGGGACAGGTGCGAGACTTCCGCCTCACCGACAGCAGAGCGCCGATATGAAGAGAACCCTTCGATGAAAGAGGTCGTCATGAAGACAGGCAAACCGCTGATCGCCGCCGTCGCGGCGCTCGCATTGAGCGCGACGGGCGCGCTCGCGCAGCAGGATACGGCGCGGGTCGGCTTCATCTACGTCGGCCCGGTGGGCGACCACGGCTGGTCCTACCAGCACGACCAGGGCCGCCAGGCGGTCGAGGCGGCCTTCGGCGACAAGGTCGAGACCACTTTCGTCGAGAGCGTGCCCGAGTCGGACGCAGAGCGCGCCATCGAGCAGTTCGCCCGCACCGGCCACGACATCGTCTTCACCACCTCCTTCGGCTTCATGGAGCCGACGCTGGCGGTGGCTGCGCGCTATCCGGACGTGAAGTTCGAGCACGCGACCGGCTACAAGCGCGCCGACAACGTCGCCACCTACGCGGCGAAGTTCCACGAGGGCCGCTACATCATCGGCCAGATCGCCGCGCGCATGTCGGAGAGCGGCATCATCGGCTATGTCGGCGCCTTCCCGATCCCCGAGGTGATCGCCGGCATCAACGCCTTCATGCTCGGCGCGCAGTCGATCGACCCCGAGATCGAGCTGCGGGTCGTATGGGTGAATTCCTGGTACGACCCCGCCCGCGAGGCGGACGCCGCCACCGCGCTGCTCGACCAGGGCGTCGACGTGATCACCCAGCACACCGACAGCCCCGCCCCGCTCCAGGCGGCCGCCGACCGCGGCGCGCTCGGCTTCGGCCAGGCCTCCGACATGGAGCGCTTCGCGCCCGACGCGCAGCTCACCTCGATCATCGACAACTGGAACGACTACTATGTCCAGCGCGTCCAGGCGGTGCTCGACGGCACCTGGGAGAGCGGCGACGTCTGGGGTGGGCTCGACTCCGGCATGGTCGAGATGGCCGCGTACGAGAACATGCCCGAGGACGTGAAGGCGCTGGCCGAGACGACCGAGGCGGCGATCGCGTCGGGCGAGATGCACCCGTTCACCTGCCCGGTCTTCATGCAGGACGGCTCGGAAGTGCCCTGCGAGGGCGACGGCGTGCTCTCCGACGGGCAGATCCTCGGCATGAGCTTCTACGTCCAGGGCATCGACGCCCAGCTGCCGAACTGAGCCTTCGGCATCGCGACGCGATCGCGCGCGGCCTCGACGCCGCGCGCGGTCTCCATGCACGAAGAACGACGCGAGGAGGCGCGGCCCATGAATCCGACGCTGAGCGACGAGGACGTGCTCCTCGTCACCGACGTGCAGTACGACTTCCTTCCCGGCGGCGCGCTCGCCGTGCCGGACGGGGACGCGGTGATCGCTCCGATCGACGCGCTGGCCAAGCGCTTCGCCTCGCATCGTGGCCACATCCTCCTGACCCAGGACTGGCACCCCGCCCACCACTCCTCCTTCGCCTCGAGCCATCCCGGCAAGGCGCCCTTCGAGGTCGTCGAAATGCCGTACGGGCCGCAGATCCTGTGGCCGGACCACTGCGTGCAGGGCTCGCGCGGCGCCGAGATCACCCGCAGCCTCGAATGCGCGAGCCTCGCGGAGCTCGTGATCCGCAAGGGCTACAACCGCGACGTCGACAGCTATTCCGCCTTTCGCGAGGCGGACCGCCATTCCCACACCGGCCTCGCCGGCTACCTGCGCGAGCGCGGCCTCAAGCGCCTCTTCTGCGCGGGGCTCGCCACCGACTTCTGCGTCGCCTGGACCGCGATCGACGCCCGGGCCGAGGGCTTCGAGACCTACGTGATCCTCGACGCCTGCCGCGCCATCGACACCGGCGGGTCCCTAGAAAAGGCGATGGCCGAGATGCGCGAGGCGGGCGTCACGTTCTGCGAGGCGGGCGACCTGCTGGCTTGATCCACATAGGGCGGGCCGACGCTTTTCCTTCCCTGTAGGGGAAGGTGGCTCGGCGAAGCCGAGACGGATGGGGCGCGCGGGACGCGCGTTCGGCGGAGCCGAAACGGTGCAGGGCTGGACGGCGCAGGGACGCCCGCTTTCCGCTTCGCGGAACACGCCTTCGGCGTGCCCCATCCGTCCCGCCGCTTCGCGTCGGTCCACCTTCCCCTACAGGGAAGGAGAAAATCGACGCCGTTCACCCCGGCAGCCACGCGATCCACGAAGCCGGCAGCCACGCCTCCGCCGCGGCGCCCAGGCCGAGCGCCAGGCCCGCGATCAAGCCGATCGCGACGAACCCGACCGCGACCCCGGCCCCGACCCACGCCCCGTCTCGCTCGATCATGCCGAACCCCATCAGCACGATGGCGATCGCAGGCGGCGTGTTGCCGATCACGGGGATCGGCAGCGCCATGATCGTGGCGAGCAGGAGTATCAGCACCCCGAGCGGCCGGCGCGCGCGCAGGCGCGTCATCCCGACCGCACGCGGGCGCGACCAGCGCTCGATCCGCTTGAGCTTCGGCGCGGTCCAGCCGACGACGCGTGCCAGGAACGCCGTCTGCACCGGGCGGCGGGCGAGCCGCCGGGGCAGCCAGATCGAGCGGCGCATCGTCACGAACTGGAGCGCGACGACGGCGATCAGCGCGCCCGCGAAGGTCGAGAAACCGGGAGGCGTCGGGATGAGCATCGGCGCGGCGAAGAGAATCAGCAGCACGCCGAAGGACCGGGCGCGCAGACGCTGCACGATCTCGCCGAGCGAGACGGTCTCTTCCGTCTCATGCGCCACGAGCCGTTCGAGAATCTCCGATGTGCGCAACACGAGTAGAGCCGGGTCCTGTGGCGGGCGCCTCGCATATAGGCGCTCCCCACCCCGGGCGCCACCGGCTCAGTGCAGCGTGACGATCCCGTCCACCGCCTTGAACTCGCACGGCCGGATCAGCTTCTGGTGCGAGACCCGAACCGAGTGCAGCGGCCCTTCGAGCTCCCGCTCCCAGAAGCCGAGGAAGCCCTTCAGCTCGGGGAAATCCGGCGCGAGGTCGTAGTCCTGCCAGACGTAGGTCTGCAGGATGCCGGGGTGATCGGGCAGGCGGTACAGGATCTGCGCGGTCGTCAGGCCGTAGCCCTCGAGCTGCTTCACGAATGCGGTCGACGCCATGAGGCTCCTCCAAGCGTGCGGAGACGTGCGCCGGCCGCGCCGAGCGTGCGACCCCGACGCGGACGCCGGCTATCGAATGATGCCACAGGCGCGCCTGCGCTCAAGCCTCGAAATGTGCTTTTCTGCATGAAATCAATGTCTTGGCAGCCATCTTGAAGGAGTGCTGCCAAGCCTGCCGCGGAGGCGTCTGGCACTCGTGGGCGGGGAGTGCCAAAATTTTTCGCGCCCCCTCTTGAAGCGCGGCCACGGCCGGATTACCTCGCCGTCCGGGCGGGCGTGGCGCGGCATTCGCGCACACCCGTCCCGTGAGGATCATCACGATCTCGCATCACTACGGAGACTGAAGACGATGAAGTTCCGTCCCCTGCACGACCGGGTGGTCGTTCGCCGCATCGAGGCCGATCAGAAGACCGCCGGCGGCATCATCATCCCCGACACCGCCAAGGAGAAGCCCCAGCAGGGCGAGGTGGTCGCGGTGGGTCCGGGCGCCCGCAACGAGAAGGGCGAGGTGGTCGCGCTCGAGGTGAAGGCCGGCGACCGCGTGCTCTTCGGCAAGTGGTCGGGCACCGAGGTGCGCATCGACGGCGAGGATCTCCTGATCATGAAGGAGTCCGACATCATGGGCGTGCTCGACGCGTCCGAGGCGGCGCGCAAGGCCGCCTGATCCCGCTGCAACACAGGTCATGTCTCTCGAGGAGTGACACGCAATGGCTGCCAAGGACGTCAAGTTTTCCGCCGACGCGCGCGAGAAGATGCTGCGCGGCGTCGACATTCTCGCCGATGCGGTGAAGGTGACGCTGGGCCCGAAGGGCCGCAACGTCGTCATCGAGAAGTCGTTCGGCGCACCCCGCATCACCAAGGACGGCGTCACCGTCGCCAAGGAGATCGAGCTTTCCGACAGGTTCGAGAACATGGGCGCGCAGATGGTGCGCGAGGTCGCGTCGAAGACGAACGACCTCGCCGGCGACGGCACCACGACCGCGACCGTGCTCGCCCAGGCCATCGTGAAGGAGGGCGCCAAGTCGGTCGCCGCCGGCATGAACCCGATGGACCTCAAGCGCGGCATCGACATGGCGGTCGAGGCGATCGTCGCGGATCTCGAGGCGAACGCCCGCAAGATCACCTCGAACGAGGAGATCGCCCAGGTCGGCACCATCTCGGCCAACGGCGACCAGGAGATCGGCCGCTTCCTCGCCGAGGCGATGGCGAAGGTCGGCAACGAGGGCGTGATCACGGTCGAGGAGGCGAAGAGCCTCGAGACCGAGCTCGACGTGGTCGAGGGCATGCAGTTCGACCGCGGCTGGCTCTCGCCCTACTTCGTCACCAATTCCGAGAAGATGCGCGTCGAGCTCGAGGACGCCTACGTCCTCATCCACGAGAAGAAGCTCTCGAACCTGCAGGAGCTGCTGCCCGTGCTCGAGGCGGTGGTGCAGTCGGGCAAGCCGCTCGTCATCATCGCCGAGGACGTCGAGGGCGAGGCGCTGGCGACCCTCGTGGTCAACAAGCTGCGCGGCGGCCTCAAGATCGCGGCCGTGAAGGCGCCGGGCTTCGGCGACCGCCGCAAGGCCATGCTCCAGGACATCGCGATCCTGACGGGCGGCACCGCGATCAGCGAGGATCTGGGCATCAAGCTCGACAAGGTCACGCTCAACATGCTCGGCCGCGCCAAGAAGGTGGTGATCGAGAAAGAGAACACCACCATCGTCGACGGCGCCGGCTCCAAGACCGAGATCGAGGCGCGCGTCGCCCAGATCAAGGCGCAGATCGAGGAGACCTCGTCGGACTACGACCGCGAGAAGCTCCAGGAGCGCCTCGCCAAGCTCGCCGGCGGCGTCGCGGTGATCCGCGTGGGCGGCGCGACCGAGGTCGAGGTGAAGGAGCGCAAGGATCGCGTCGACGACGCGATGCACGCCACCAAGGCCGCGGTCGAGGAGGGCGTGCTGCCGGGCGGCGGCGTGGCGCTGCTGCGCGCGGTGAAGGCGCTGGCGAACCTCCAGCCCGCCAACGACGACCAGAAGACCGGCATCGAGATCGTGCGCCGCGCGATCCAGGCGCCGGCTCGCCAGATCGCGCTCAACGCGGGCGAGGACGGCTCGGTCATCGTCGGCAAGGTGCTCGAGCACGCCGACTACGCCTTCGGCTTCAACGCCCAGACCGGCGTCTACGGCGACATGTTCGCCGCCGGCGTGATCGACCCGGCCAAGGTAGTGCGCACCGCCCTCCAGGACGCCGCCTCCGTCGCGGGGCTCCTCGTCACGACCGAGGCGATGATCGCCGAGAAGCCCAAGAAGGCCACCCCGGCCCCGGGCGCCGCGCCCGACATGGACTTCTGAGGTCGAGACGGCATCGATCGTCTGGTCAAGCAGGAGGGGCCGTCCGCGAGGGCGGCCCCTCTTCGCTGGGCGTATCGGAGGCAAAAGAAATCCCCGCGGGCCGTCCGGCGCGCGGGGATCGAGGTCGTGGCTGCGGCGTGAGCCGCCGAAGCGTCACGCGCCGCCGCCGGTGCGGCGCGCCATGAACTGGTCGAACTCGGCGCGGTCCTTCGCCTGGCGCAGCTCGTCGAGGAACGACACGAACGCGTCGCGCTCCTCCTCGAGGCGCTTGAGGGTCTCGGCGCGATAGCTGTCGAAGGCGGCGTTGCCCGTCTCGCCCGACACGGCATGCCGGTTCGTCCGGCCCCAGGCCTTGAATGCCATCCGCTTGCTCCCGATCATGTAGATAAGAAGGCCCAAGCCGATGGGCCAGAAGACGATGAACCCCGCCACGATGGCGGCGATCCAGGCGCCTTTTCCGCGTTCGTCGAGCCAGTCGCGGCAGCGGACGAGCCAGTCCGTCGCCGTGCTCGTGGTCATGGTCTGCATAGCGCTCCTTTCTATGTGAATGTTATTCACATTCACATAGATGGCCGGAGCCGGCGAGACTGTCAAGCCGGGGCGGGCGAAATTCATCCGGGCGTCGGATGGTCAGGGGATGAGGCCGAGGCCGCGCAGGTAGATGGCCGTGCCGCTCTCCAGCATCTCCTCTGCGGAATAGGGCGCCCGCGATCCCGGGCGGCCGCGTCCGAAGAGCTCGACGACGCCGTGGCTGAAGGCCCAGATGTGGTTCGCGACCATGCCCGCAGGCGGGCGCTTTCCCGCCGGCAGATGGGCGGAGAGGCGCTCGGCGGAGAGCCGCAGGACCGCCATCGCCCGGTCCGCCATCCGGTTCAGCTGCGCGTTGGCGGAGATCGCGACGCCCGATTCGAACATGGCGATGTAGTAGCCGGGATTCGAGCGGGCGAAGTCGAGATAGGCGTTGCCCGCTGCCGTGAAGGCCGCGAGGGGGGCGCGCTCGCCGCCCTCGGTGGCGCGCTCCAGCCGCTCGGCGAAGAGCGTAAAGCCTTGAAGCGCCACCGCCTCGATCAGCTCCTCGCGCCCGCCGAAATGCCGGTAGGGCGCCGCCGGGCTGACCCCCGCCGCGCGGGCCGCCTCCGCCATCGTGAACCCGAGCGGACCCTTCTCCTCGATGAGCAGCCGCGCGGCCTCGACCAGCGCCTCGCGCAGGTTGCCGTGATGATAGGTCTTGCGCCGCCCCGCCTCGGGCGGCTCGTGCGGATCGGTGTCCATCGCACCGAGGTAGAGCCTGCCGGGCTCCCCCGCAAGCGGGCGGCGGCGGACCAGGGGAACCGCTCGAAGGCCGATCGGCGATCCGAATGCGGGCTTTGCCCCTCGAGCGGCGAGCGCCGGCCGGTCGCCCGAGCGTCAGCCGATCATCCCCTCCAGGCGCACGCTCTCCACGGCCACCTCGGCCTCCGGCCCGCGCCAGGCGAGGCCCATGAGATGCCCTTCCCCGATCGCCGCCTCGGCGAGCCGCCAGGGGCCGGGCTCCTCCCGCGCCGGATCGGGGAACGAGACGCCGAGCGGATCGAACCCGATCGCGAAGCTCTGAAGGCCCTGGGATATGCCCTTGCCGGTGGCCTTGATGAAGGCCTCCTTCATCGTCCACAGCCGGAAGAAGCCGCGCGGGCGCTCCGCCTCGGGCCGGGCGAAGAGCCAGGCGCGCTCGTCGGGGGCGAAATAGCGATCGGCGATGTCGAGCGGCGCGCGGCGGTCGACGGGTTCGACGTCGACGCCCATCGCGACGTCGGGGCTCACCGCGCAGGCGACGAGACCGGTGCAATGCGAGAGGTTGAAGTGCGGCCCCCCTCCCCCCGCGACGCGGGGCTTGCCGCCGGGCTCGGCCTCGAACGCCCAATCGCCGGGCGCGCCGCCGGCCGCCTCGCACAGCATCAGCCGCTTGAGCGCGTGCGCGGCGACATATTCGCGCCGGTTGCGCTCGAAGTGGAAGCGGCTCGCTCGCGCCCGCTCCGACTCGGAGAGCAGCACGGCGAGCCGCTCCCAGAGCGCCTCGGGGACATCGGCGATCGCGACGGTCGCCACGATGATGCGGGCTGGGCTCACTTGCGACCCTGCGCCCGGCGCAGGGCGTCGGCGAGCGCGCCGCCCCCTGCCCCGCCGCCACCACCGCCCGCGGCAGGCGGCCGCGGGCCGCGATCGTTCGGCGGGCGCTTGCCGCCGTCGTCGCGCCGGCCGGCGTCGGGCCGCGCCCCGCCGCGGGCTTGCCCCGGCTCGTCCGACATCCGCATGGTCAGCGAGATGCGCTTTCGCGGGATGTCGACGTCCATCACCTTCACCTTGACGACGTCCCCGGGCTTCACCACCGCCCGGGGGTCCTTCACGAAGGTGTTCGACAAGGCCGACACGTGGACGAGCCCGTCCTGGTGCACGCCGATGTCGACGAAGGCGCCGAAGGCGGCGACGTTGGTGACGACGCCCTCGAGCACCATGCCCGGCCGCAGCTGGCCGATCGTCTCCACGCCCTCGGCGAAGGTCGCGGTCTTGAAGGCCGGGCGCGGGTCGCGGCCGGGCTTCTCGAGCTCGGCGAGGATGTCCGACACGGTGGGCACACCGAAGCTCTCGTCGGTGAAGCGCGCCGGGTTCAGCCCCCGCAGGGTCTTGGCGTCGCCGATCAGGCGCACGACGTCCGCCTTGGTGAACTCCATGATCCGCCGCACCACGGGATAGGCCTCCGGATGCACGCCGGAGCGGTCGAGCGGGTCGTCGCCGTTCTGGATGCGCAGGAAGCCGGCGGCGAGCTGGAACGTCTTGGGCCCCAGCCCCGGCACCTTCAGGAGCTGCTTGCGGGTGCGGAACGGCCCGGTCTCGTCGCGATGCGCAACGATCGCCCTCGCCACGCCCTCGCCCAACCCGGAGACCCGCGACAGCAGCGGCGCGGAGGCGGTGTTCACCTCGACGCCGACCGCGTTCACGCAATCCTCGACCACGGCGTCGAGCGAGCGCGAGAGCGCGTGCTCGGCGAGGTCGTGCTGGTACTGCCCGACCCCGATGCTCTTGGGGTCGATCTTGACGAGCTCCGCCAGCGGGTCCTGCAGGCGCCTCGCGATCGAGACCGCACCGCGCAGGGACACGTCGAGCTCCGGCAGCTCCTTCGAGGCGTAGGCCGAGGCGGAATAGACCGAGGCCCCCGCCTCCGAGACCATCACCTTGGTGGGCTTGCGGTCCGCCACCCGCGCGACCAGCTCGGCGGCGAGCTTGTCCGTCTCGCGCGAGGCGGTGCCGTTGCCGATCGCGATCAGCTCGACGCCGTGCTTGCGCACGAGCGCTTCCAGGGTGTGGAGCGCCGCGTCCCAGCGCTTGTGCGGCTCGTGGGGGTAGATCGTGTCGGTGGCCACCACCTTGCCGGTGGCGTCGACCACCGCGACCTTGACGCCGGTGCGAAAGCCCGGATCGAGCCCCATCGTCGCCCGCGCCCCGGCGGGCGCGGCGAGCAGCAGGTCGCGCAGGTTCGCGGCGAAGATCTTGATCGAGTCCTGCTCCGCCTTGGCCCAAAGCCGGGCGCGGGCCTCGAGCTCGATCGACAGCGAGATCTTGGTGCGCCAGGCGAAGCCCACCGCCTGCCGCAGCCAGGCGTCGCCCGGCCGGCCGCGATCGGCCAGCCCGAAATGGGCGGCGATCTTCAGCGGAAAGGCGTCCTTGGCGTCGTCCGGCGCGTTCTCGGGGATCTCCGTGAGCGAGACGGCGAGCGCCTCCTCCTTCTCGCCCCGGAAGATCGCGAGAATGCGATGGGCCGGGAGGTCCGTGAGCTTGCCGGAATAGGCGAAATAGTCCGAGAACTTGGCGCCCGCCTGCTCCTTCCCCTCGCGGACCGTCGAGACCAGCCGGCCCGCCTTCCAGAAATCCTCGCGCAGCCGGCCGATCAGGTCCGCGTCCTCGGCGAAGCGCTCGACCAGGATGTGCCGCGCGCCCTCGAGCGCGGCCTTGACGTCGGCGACGCCCTTGCCCTCGTCGACGAAGGCGGCGGCCTGGTCCTCCGGCTTGCGCTCGCGATGGGCGAGGAGCGCCTCCGCGAGCGGGCCGAGCCCGGCCTCGCGGGCGATCATGGCCTTGGTGCGGCGCTTGGTCTTGTAGGGCAGGTAGAGGTCTTCCAGCCGCGCCTTCGTGTCGGCGGTCGCGATCGCGGCGGCGAGCTCCGGGGTGAGCTTGCCCTGCTCCTCGATCGCCGCCCGGATCGCGGTGCGCCGCTCCTCCAGCTCGCGCAGGTAGCGCAAGCGCTCCTCCAGCGTGCGCAGCTGCGCATCGTCGAGACCGCCCGTGGCCTCCTTGCGGTAGCGCGCCACGAAGGGCACCGTCGCCCCCTCGTCGAGCAGCTTCACCGCCGCCACGACCTGGCTCTCGCCGACGCCGAGCTCGGTAGCGATGGTCTTCGAGATGGACGGCATGGGGGAGACCTCTTCGGCTCGGGCTTGTTCCGGCCGAGGGTTCTAGCGCGAGTCGCGGGCGGGGGGAAACGTGGTACGTCGCGCTTTGCGGTTTGCTGGACGGGACGTCGGCCTCTATCCTGCCCCGTCACCGCTCGGGTCCTGCCATGCGCAAGCCAACCCCTCACGTCGTCGTCTCGAAGACCGGCCGGATCACGCTTCCCGAGCCGCTCCGTGCGGCGCACGGCTGGACCGCCGGCACGAGGCTTCAGCCTGAACAGACGCCGGACGGAATGGCGTTGACCAAGGCGTCGCCGTTTCCGCCTACCCGCTTCGAGGACGTCTTCGGCTGTCTCGTATGGGACGGTCCACCGAAGACCATCGAGGAGATGGACGCGGCGGTGCTGGAGCAGGCGAAGCGCCAGGGCTAGGCGATCCCTCCCCGACCGCTTACCCCGCCTTGAAGAACGCCACCAGCCGCTGCGTCACCGCCTCCGGCTCCTCCAGGTGGATCCAGTGCGTCGCGTCGTCGAAGACGTCGAGGCGGCCGTGGTCGCACAGCGCCACGCTCTCGCGGGCCAGCCCGACCTCGAGGAAGCGGTCGCGCGCGCCCCAGAGCACCTGCGTGCGCACCGGCACGCGCATCCCCTCGAGGCGGGCGGGCGCGCGGACGAGACCGCGGTACCAGTTCAGCATCGCGGTGAGCGCGCCCGGCTGCGCCCAGGCGTCGGCGTAGATCGCGAGATCGGCGCGATCGAAGGTCCCGCGCCGTGAGGAGCCGACGAGCGCGCGGCGCAGGGCGCGGTAGCCACGGGCGGACAGCGCGATCTCGGGCAGGACGGGCGCCTGGAAGGCGGCGACGTAGCTGCTCTTGAGCGCCTGAGAGGGATGCCGGCGCGCGTAGCCGCCGGTCACCGACAGGCTCGGCGCGTTGAGTACGCTCAGCGACATCAGCCGCTCGGGATGGAGCGCCCCCACCGCCCAGGCGATCACCCCGCCCCAGTCGTGCCCCACCAGATGCGCGCGCCCATCGCAGGTCGCGGCGATGAGGGCGGCGACGTCTCCGGCGAGCCGCCGGGCGCCGTAGGCGGAGGCGCCGCGCGGCTTGTCCGAGAGGTTGTAGCCGCGCTGGTCGGGGACGACGACGCGGTAGCCGGCGGCCACCAGGCCGGGGATCTGTCGGCGCCAGCCCCACCAGAACTCGGGAAAGCCGTGCAGCAGCACGACCGGCTCCCCCTCCTCCGGCCCAGCGAAGGCGACGTGGAGCGTCACCTCGGCGAGACGCACGCGGGAAAAGGCGAAATCGACGTCGGGGATCGAAGGCTGGCGCATCGGATGTCTCCTCCCGCAGGAGATCGGTGCGCGCCGCGCCCGCGGCAAGCGGCGCGGACGGGCGCGCGGGCCGTGGGCCGGCCATATCGCTTCTGCAACACGGACTCTGCGGGAGCGCTTGCCGTATTGTTCCCTACGTCTAATTCCGAACCTGCGTTACGGCGTCGGCCACAGCTGTCTTCGTTCGATCGAGTTGCGTAAATTGATAAGCTCTTATTTTGGTGTGTGCCCATATTTGCAACGCAACTCGAAATTAAAAAAATCGGCTCGCGTTCGCTTGACGGCAGTATCGACGCCTCTACCTCTGTGTAAGTAGTCATCCGAATGAAATACGGTCTCGGCGACGCATCGCGACAAGCGGCGCAGCGATCGCGGCTTTGCGACTCGAAAGGAAGAAGTACATGATCAAATCAATCGAGCGTATGACTGGTATCAATGCAGAGACCTTCATGGCCTCTATTCCAGGCTCGAAGTCCTTCACCAACCGCGCGCTCGTCCTGGCGGCGCAGCGCATGGGGCGCACGCGGATCACCCGCGCGCTGCATGCCGACGACACCGACCGGCTGGCCGAGTGCCTGGGCGCGTTCGGTGGGCTCTCGGTAACGAAGACGGCCGACGGCTACGTGGTCGAGCGTACCGCGCAGAGGCTGACGGCGCCGAGCGAGCCGCTCTACATCGCCGGCGCGGGCACCCCCGCCCGCTTCCTGCTCGCCTTCGCGAGCGCCGCCGAGGGCGACACGGTCGTCACCGGAAACGCTCGCCTCAGCGAGCGGCCGATGGGCGACCTGCTGCGCTCCTTCGATGCGATGGGCGTCGGCTACGCGTGCCTGAAGAATCCCGACCTGCTCCCCATCCGCGTCACCGGCTCGACGCGGTCGAGCGATCCGTGGCGCATCTCCGGTGGGATCTCCTCGCAATTCACGAGCGCGCTCCTGCTCCTCGCCGCGCAGACAGGCCCGGCCGGGCAGCGCAACGAGGTCGTCGTCGAGGGCCATCTCGTGTCGCGCCCCTATGTCGAGATGACCGTGCAGATGCTGCGCGAGCACGGGATCGTGGTCGAGTGCCCGACTCCCGATCGCTTCGTCGTCGAGAGCGGCCAGGCCCAGAGCGACGCCATCGCCATCGAGCCGGACGCCTCCGGCATGTCGTATCTCCTCGGCGCCGCGGCCGTCACCGGCTCGAGCGTGACGATCCCCGGGATCGGCCGCGCGTCGGCGCAGGGCGACGTGGGCTTCGCCCACCTGCTCGAGCGGATGGGCTGCCACGTCTCCTTCGACGAGGCGGGTCTCCACCTGTCCGCGCCGAACCGTCTCGTCGGCATCGATTGCGACATGGAGGTGATGCCCGACACGGTGCTCACCCTCGCCGTCATCGCCGCCTTCGCGGAGGGGCCGACGCGGATAACGAACATCGCGAACCTGCGCGTGAAGGAATGCGACCGCATCCACGCCGCGGCGGCCGAGCTGGGGCGGGCGGGCGTCTCGGTCGAGGAAGGTCCCGACTACCTGGTGATCCGGCCCGGCGACGACATCCGCCCGGCGCGGATCGAGACCTACGACGATCACCGCGTGGCCATGGCCTTCAGCCTGCTCGGCCTGGTCCGCGACGGCATCGTCATCGAGGACCCGGACTGCGTGCGCAAGTCCTTCCCCGGCTTCTGGGACGAGCTCGCCCGCTTCCAGAGCCACCACCGCCGCCGCGCGGCCTGAACGGCCGCGTTCCCGATCGATCTCGAAGCGCATAAAGCGGAGGCGAAAAACCATGAGCGTCGCACTTCTCATCCTGGACGGAGCCGGGCTCGACACGCCCGGCTACGGCAACGCGGTCACGGCGGAAACCCTGCCGACCCTGTTCGACGCCATGCGCGAGCACGGCTTCGCCACGCTCGAGGCCTCCGGTCCGCCGGTGGGCCTCGACGAGGGGCAGGCCGGGAATTCGGAGATCGGTCATCTCACCATCGGCGCGGGCTTCGTGGTTCCCTCGAACCTCGCCCGCATCCGCGCGGCGGCGGACAGCGGCGCGTGGGCCCGGCACCCGGGTTGGGCCCCGCTCGCCGCCGCCCCGCGGGTGCACCTCGTCGGCCTCGTGTCGGACGCGGGCACCCACGGCCACTGGTCGACGCTGGCGCGCGCCGCGGCGCTCGCCTCGCAGGCCGGCTGCCGGGACATCGTCGTCCACGCGATCCTCGACGGGGTCGATTCCGTCGCGGGCTCCGCGCCCGATCTCCTGGCGCGGCTGATCGAGGCGCTCGGCCCCACCCTCGGCGTGCGCCTTGGGCTGGTGATGGGCCGGCGCTGGTTCTGCGATCGCACCGGCTCGCTCGAGGCGACGCGCGTCTTCGCCACGGCGATGGCGAGCGAGGACGGGCAGCCGGTCTTCGACCGCGCGCGCCTCGCCGAGCATATCGCGCAGGCGACGGAGGCGAGCTTTCCCGCCCACCGCATGCAGGCGGGCACCGCCCTCGCCGCCGGAGAGCCGGTCCTCGTCACCCAGAACCGGGCCGACCGCGCGATCCAGGCGGCGCGCGCGCTCGCCGAGACCAACCCCGTCCACGCGCTCATCGAGCTGGACGGCGCCGTCCCCGTCGAGCGCGTGTTCTTTCCCACGCAGCCGCTCGATCGCGGCCTCGCCTTCGAGCTGCGGGCGCGCGGGCTGCGCTCGGTGCGCGTGGCGGAAACCTGCAAGTTCCCGCACGTGACCACCTTCCTGAACGGCTTCAACAAGGCGCTCGAAGGCACGGAGATCTGCGTGACCTCGGACGCCGCGCGCGATCTCGCGACGAACCCGGCCATGGCGGTCGAGGAGGTCGCCGATCGGATCGTCGAGGCGATTTCCGGCGGCGCGGCCGACCTCGTCGTCGCCAATCTCGCCAACCTCGACCAGATCGGCCATCTCGGCGACTTCGCGCTGGCGCGCGACGCGGCCGGATACGTCGACCGGGCCGTCCGCCGCATCCGGGACGCCTGCGCCGACGCGGGCTGGACCCTGATTCTCACATCGGACCACGGCAACGCCGATTGCGTCGTCGACGCCGCCGGCAAGCCCTTCGGGCCCCACACCGTGCGCCCGGTCCCCTTCACGATCGTGCCCGCTCCGGGCCGGCGGATCTCCTGGAGCGGACAGGACGGGACGCTGGCGCGGATCGCGCCGAGCGTGCTCACGGCGCTCGGGATCGACCCGCCCGCGTACATGGAGCACAGTCTCATCGCGTTCGCCTGATCCGCTCGTCACATCCCGATCGAGGACCGCCGCCATGCCCAGCATCAAAGTCACGCCAGGACCGATCCCCAGCGGCCGCACGCCGCGCTGGCTCGTCGTCCCGATCGCGCCCGACACGGCCCGGCAGCGGGCTCTCGGCCTCGACCTCCCCGACGCGGAGCGTCGGGAGATCCGCGCCCTCAACGGCTCGCAGCGCGCGCTCGCGTTCCCGTGGCGCGCCGATTTCGACCCGGTCTTCACCTACGGCTTCGAGAGCGCGGAGCGTCCCGCCCCGCTGGACCATTTCGAGACGGTGAGGAGCCCGGTGACGACGCCGACGCCGGAGCTCGCCGCCTACGTCCAGCGCCTCGTAGAGAGCAAGGACGGCGTCTTCGAGCGCGTGGAAGAGATCGCCGACTACGTCGCCTCGATGTTCGAATACGACCACCCCAGGAAGCGGCTCATGGACGGCCTCGACGCGGTGCCGCTGCTCACGGACGTGGTCAGGGGCAGCTGCATCGACATCCACGGCTTCTTCATCAGCTGCCTCTACAGCGCCGGTCTGCAGGGCTGCTACTACGCCGGCTATTTCTTCCCGGAGGGGAAGACCGAGACGAACGGGATGCACTGCTGGCTCACCGCCGCCGACGGCGACCGCCTGCAGGAGTGGGACATCGCCCATCAGCTGATCGGGCGTCCGAAATGTCATGTCGAGCCGGGCTTCGGCGGCGTCCCGGGCCGGCGCTTCGCCACGGCGCACGGCCGCGGGCTGCAGTTCGCCGTCGACGACATCCGCTTCACGGTGAGCCACCTGGCCTACCCGGTCTGGGTGTTCGACGACGGCGAGGCCACGGGCCTCGGCGTCGAGGCGCGCCTTTCCGGCTGAACGACGCCGACGGGAGCGCGTCGCCGGTCCGACCGGCCCCGCGCTCCGCCTCCACAGTGACGGGTGCGTATCGCACGACGAGCCTCGACCGGCTCGCCGACCGACGATGCGCGCCCCACCGAAGCGTTCGCCGCAACGCGCCCGCCCCCCGGGGCCGCGCTGCTCCCCGAGAGGAGTATCCGAGATGATCGACGCACAAGACCTGATGCGCGCGCTGGGACAGGCCGGGTTCGACTTCTACACCGGCGTGCCCTGCTCGTTCCTGACGTCCCTGATCGACTACGTCGTCGCGAACCCCGGCATCCGCTACGTCGGCGCGACGAGCGAGGGCGAAGCGGTGGGGGTCGCCGGCGGGGCCTGGCTCGCCGGGAAGACGCCGGTGGTGATCATGCAGAATTCCGGGCTCGGCAACGCCGTGAGCCCGATCACCTCCCTCAACCACCCGTTCCGCATCCCGGCGCTGATGCTGGTCACCTGGCGCGGCCGTCCCGGAGAGCCCGACGAGCCGCAGCACGCGGTGATGGGGCGGATCACGCACGATCTGCTCTCCGCCATGGGCGTGCGGCATGCGCCGCTGCCTCAGCAGGAAGAACTCCTGCCCGCCGCGCTCGAGGAGGCGCGCGCGCACATGGAGGCCACCGGCCTGCCCTTCGCCTTCGTCGTCGCGAAGGGCTGCATCGACGGGTCGGATGCCGGCGCATCAATGGCCAACCGGGCCGCGCCGGCTCGGGCCCGCGCGCCGACCGACCGCCGTACGGGCGAGCGGCTCACCCGCTTCGACGCGCTCGCCGCCGTCACCGCGGCGCTTCCCGACCATGCGGCGGTCGTCGCGACGACGGGCAAGACCGGGCGCGAGCTCTTCACGCTGGGGGATCGGGCGCAGCAGCTCTACCTCGTCGGGTCGATGGGCTGCGCCTCCGCCGTCGCGCTGGGCGCGGCGCTGAACGTCGACCGGCCGCTCGTCGTCTTCGACGGCGACGGGGCCGCGCTGATGAAGCTCGGCAATTGGGCGACGATCGGCGCCCAGCAGCCGTCGAACCTCGTCCACGTCCTGCTCGACAACGGCGTCCACGATTCCACCGGCGGCCAGCCGACGGCCTCTTCCACCGTCGACTTCGCGACGATGGCGCTGGCGGCGGGGTACCGCTCGGCGCACCGGTGCGACGACGCCGCGGGCCTGGCGCAGGCCGTCGACGAGGCGCTCGCCGCGCCCGGCCCGCACCTCGTCCACACCGCGATCGCGCCCGGCTCCATCGCCGGTCTCGGACGCCCGGCCATGCCGCCGCACGACGTCGCCGTGCGCTTCAAGGCGCTTCTGGCGGGCGCCGAGGCCGCCCGCGGCGCCGTGGCCGCCTGAGCCCCGATCTCGAGGAGACCGTCCGTGTTCCCGCAATGCACTCCCCGTCACCCGCTCCTGAACGCGTTGCCGATCTGCGCGATCTCTTCGCTCGTGCGCGACCTCGACCTCGTCTGCACGGACGTCGCCGCTCTCGAGGCGCAGATGCGCGCGGGGTCCGGCTACGTCCGCGGGAGCGCACTGAAGCCGCTCGCGGTCCGCGCCGCCACCGGCGAGCCGCTGCGCGTCGGCGATCTCGTCGTGTTCCGGCCCCGCACGATCGGGGCCTACGACACGATGGAGATCCTCGACGGGCGCAACGTTCCGCTCGAGGTCGGCGCGCACTATGTCGGCGTCCTCTGTGAGCGGCGCTCCGGCAAGTTTCTCAACGCCGAATTCCTGACGCCTCCGACGCTCGACGACGGCCTCGATCTGCAGTTCGTCAGCGCCGCCGGCGGCATCGGCTTCGCGACGGGGTACTCGGTCGTCTTCGCCAACAAGCACGGCCGCGGCCGGGCGGGCGACGTCGAGATCGTCGGGGCGGTGATCGATCCGGCGACGGACCGGCCGGTCAACACGATCGATGCGCTGCTCGATCCGGACCTGGCGCGCGGCTTCGTCCTGCGCACGCCGATGATCCTGGTCGGCGGCTCGGGCGCGGACGTCGGCAAGACCACCACCACGGCCGCCCTCCTGGGCGCGCTCGCACCGCGCTACCGAAGCTCCGCGGTGAAGGCGACGGGCACCGGGCGGCTCGCCGACAGCAACGCGCATCTGCGCGGAGGCGCGGCCTTCACGGTGAACCAGACCGACGTCGGGCTGCCGTCGACCTACCTGATGGACGAGCTGTTCGCGACCGGCATCACGCAAATGCTGCTGCACGCCGCCTTCCCCGACACGACGCCGCCGGCGATCCTGCGGCCGGAGCATCGCGCGAGCGATCCGGCCCCGGCCGAGGTCATCGTGGTCGAGCTCGGGGGCGACCTGGGAGAGGCGGGCATCCCCGTCCTGCTCGACGATCCGGCGCTGATGGGGGCCTGCGCCGCCGTGGTCCTGTGCTGCGAGGGAGCGCTGTCGATCGCGGGCGCCCTCGCCGAGCTGCGCCGGAGCCCCGTCTTCGCCGCGCGTCCGGTCCCGGTCTACGCCGCCCTCCCCTGGGGAAACGTCGAAGGCGTCCACGCGCGGCTGTGGCCCTTCGTCGAGCGGGGCGAGCTCGCCGGGCTCGTCGATCTCGAGAAGCCCGTGTGCGCCGACGAGCGCGAATGGCGCCTGCGCTACAGCATCCACCACGCGGACATCCTCGGCATCGACGAGATGGTCCATCGCCTGACGCCGGCCCTGCGCCGCCTGCCCGAGGAGACGAGACATGTCGGCTGACATTCGAACGCCGGCTGAGCCGGGCATCGCGCCCGACATGGCGCCCGACATGGCACCCGTCACGCCGATGTGGATCGCCGGCCGCGCGGTCACGACCGGGCGCACGCTCGAGGTGCGCGACCCGTACCGCGGCGATGTCGTCGGCCGCGTGCCGATCGCACGCGCCGAGGACGTCCGCGCCGCGGTGGACGCCGGCGCCGCCTCCGGCCTGCGGCTCACCCGCGCCGAGCGGGCGCGGATCCTGCGCGGCATCGCCGCCCGCATCGAGGTCGAGCGCGACGAGATCGCCGTGCTGATCACCCGCGAATCCGGGCTCTCCCTCAAGGACAGCCGCTTCGAGGTGTCGCGCGCCCTCGACGTGCTCACGCTGGCGGCGGACTGCACCAGCCGCGACGACGGGGCGCTCTATGCCGGCGACATCGGCCGGAACGGCAAGAAGCGCCGCATCGTCTCCCAGCTCGAGCCCGTCGGGCTCGTCGCGACGATCTCGCCATTCAACCATCCGCTCAACCAGGTCGTCCACAAGGTCGCCCCCGCCGTCGCCGCCGGCGCGCCGGTCGTCTTGAAGCCCTCCGAGAAGACCCCGCTCACCGCGCTCGTCTTCGCGCGCATCGCCTACGAGGCCGGCCTGCCCGGCGCGATGCTCTCCGTCCTCACCGGCGACCCCGCCGAGATATGCGACGTCCTGCTGGCGAGCCCGCAGGTGAAGCTCGTCTCCTTCACCGGCAGCCCGCGCGTGGGCAAGGCGCTCGCGGCGCGGGTCGGCTACCGCCGCGTCGTGATGGAGCTGGGGGGCAACGACCCGCTCATCGTGATGGAGGACGCCGACCTCGACGCGGCGGCGCAGCTCGCCGTCTCCGGCGCCTTCGCCAATTCCGGCCAGCGCTGCACCGCGGTCAAGCGCATCCTCGCGCAGGACACCATCGCCGACGCCCTCGTCGCGCGGATGGAGGCGCTCACGCGCGCCCTCGTCTGCGGCGATCCGCTCGACGAGGAGACCGACGTCGGCACCGTGATCGACGCCGACGCCGCCATCGCCATCGAGCGGCGGATCGCTCCCACCCTCGCCGCCGGCGCCCGCGCCGTCGTCCCGTTCGCGCGCGACGGCGCGCGGATCGCGCCCTGCCTCTTCGACCACGTGCCGCCCGACGCGCCGCTCGTGATGGAGGAGACCTTCGGGCCGGTGGCGCCGGTGATCCGCTTCCGCACCGTCGACGAGGCGCTCGCCATCGCCAACGGCACCGCCTTCGGGCTGTCCGCCGGGCTGTGCACGCAGCGGCTCGACTGGATCGTCCGCTTCGCCGAAGGCCTCGAGGTCGGCGGCCTGAACGTCGGGGAGGTCCCCGGCTATCGAACCGAGCTGTCGCCCTTCGGCGGCGTCAAGGATTCCGGCCTCGGCCACAAGGAAGGCGTGGTGGAGGCGATCCGCCTCTACTCCACCGTCAAGACCATCTCGCTGCCCTGGTTCTGAGGACCGGGGCGCCGACGCGTCTCTCTCGACCCGTTCTCAACCGACTTCCCGATGGAGGTAACGATGACGCATGCCCGCACCCCAGCCCGCACCCGAGCCTCGCGCCCGTCCCGGCGTCGGCTGCTCTGGTCCCTTCTCGCCGCGACCCTGATCACCGCCGCGCCGGCGCTGGCGCAGGATCGCACCAGGATCGTGATCACCGGCTCGAGCACCGTCGCGCCCCTGATCGGCGACGTCGCCCGGCGCTACGAGGAGCTCAACCCCGGCGTCCAGGTCGACGTCCAGTCCGGCGGCAGCTCCCGCGGGATCGGCGACGTCCGGCGCGCGATGGCCGACATCGGCATGGTCTCGCGCGCGCTCGCCGCGGACGAGACGGACCTGCACGCCACGACCGCCGCCATCGACGGCCTCGCCCTCATCGTGCACGCCTCGAACCCCGTCGCCGCGCTCGGCGACGACACGGTCCGCGCGATCTTCACGGGCGCGGTCACGCGCTGGGAGGAGGTCGACCCCGCCGCCGAGGGCGCGATCACCATCGTCAACAAGGCGGACGGCCGCTCGACGCTCGAGATCTTCCTCGCGCATCTCGACCTCGATCCGGCCCGGCTGAAGTCGCACGTGGTGATCGGCGAGAACCAGCAGGGCATCAAGATGGTCGCCGGCAACCCCGGAGCGATCGGCTACGTTTCGATCGGCGCCGCCGAGTTCGCGCTGTCGATCGACATGCCCCTGCGGATGGTCCCCCTCGGCCCGGTGGCGGCCTCCTCGGAGACCGTCGCCGACGGCACCTACGGCGCCGTCCGCGCTCTCAACCTCGTCACGCTGGGTCCCCCGCAGGACCCCGCCATCGTCGACTTCCTCGCATTCGCAACGTCGGAGAAGGTCCATGACCTCGTCAGCGCTCACTACCTCGTCGCCGGCGTCGATTGATCGGCGCCACCGGGCGAGCCTCGGCGAGCTCGCCTTCACCGCGACCCTCTGGCTCACCGGCGGCCTCGCCGCATTGAGCTGCGGGATCGTCGCCCTGGTGCTGGTCGTGGGAGCATGGCCGGCGCTCGGCGAGGTCGGCTTCGCCGGCTTCCTCTTCGCCGCGGACTGGCAGCCCCTGTCCGAGCGATACGGCCTCGCCTCGATGATGGCGAGCACGCTGGCCGTCTCCGCGGGAGCGCTCGCGGTGGCGGGACCCCTCGCGGTCCTGTCCGCGCTCTTCGCGGCCTACTACGCCGGGCCGCTCGTGGCGCGAATCTTCTCGGGGTGCCTGCTCCTGCTCGCGAGCATCCCCTCCGTGGTCTACGGCCTCTGGGGCATCGTCGTCCTGATCCCGATGATCGCGCAGATCGCGCCCCCCGGCGCCTCCGTCCTCGCGGGCGTCGTGGTCCTGTCCCTGATGATCCTGCCGACGATCGCGGTCGTCGTGCACAACGGGCTCGTGCAGCTGCCGCCGAACCTCTACCAGGGCGCCATCGCCCTCGGCATGACCCGGCCGACGGCCCTGCGCCGGATCGTCGTCCCGGCGGTCCGCCGCCGGGTGATCGCCGGCGGGGTGCTCGGCCTCGCCCGGGCGCTCGGCGAGACGATGGCGGTGCTGATGGTCACCGGCAACGCCATCGCCTGGCCGACGAGCCCGTTCGCCTCGGTCCGGGTGCTGTCCTCGAACGTCGTGCTCGAGATGGCCTACGCCATGTCGACGCATCGCTCGGCCCTCTTCGTGAGCGCGCTCGTCCTCATGGGCATCGTCTTCGCGCTCGTCATGCTGTCGCACCGCCTGGAGCGGACGGGAGGCACCGATGAGGCTTGATCTTCGCAAACGCACGCCCCTCCTCGGGGACCTGCTGGTCTGGTGCGGCGCCGCGGCGGTGATGCTGGCGCTCCTCGCGATCGTCGGGGACGTGCTGCGGCACGGGCTCGGCCAGGTGGACTGGGCGTTCCTGACGGAGTCCCCGTTCAGCAGCGGCCGGTCGGGCGGCATCGGGCCCATCATCGTCTCGACGATGATCGTCACCGGCATCGCCGTCGTCGTCGCGACGCCGCTCGCGGTGGGCATCGCCATCCTGCTCGCGGAGCATCTGCCGCCGGGCGATCCGCGGGCGCGGCGGGTGCGCGCCTGCCTCAGCACGCTGGCCGGCGTGCCGTCGATCGTGTTCGGGCTCGTCGGCAACACGCTGTTCTGCGACTGGCTGGGGATGGGCTTCTCGCTCCTGTCGGGCGGGCTGACCCTGGCGCTGATGGCGTTGCCGATCATCGCCTTCGTGGCCGAGCAGTCCATCAGCGGCGCCGCCGAGAGCCTGCGCCCGGGCGCCTACGCGCTGGGCATGACGCAGACCCGCGTCGTCACGCGCGTGATCCTGCCGGTGGCCCTTCCCGGCATCGTCGGCGGCGTCGCGCTCGGGCTCGGCCGCGCCATCGCCGAGAGCGCCGCGCTCGTCTTCACCAGCGGCTATGTCGACCGCATGCCCGGCTCGCTCTTCGATTCCGGCCGCACGCTCGCGGTCCACATCCTCGATCTGGCCATGAACGTCCCCGGAGGGGACGCCCGCGCCTACGCCACCGCCGCCGTTCTCCTGGCGTCGATGCTCCTCGTCGTCGGCGGCCTCACCGCCTTCAGCCACGCCTCTCAACGTCGGATGGGAACCCTCTGATGAACATCGCTTTCGCCCACGAGCGGGCCGACCGGTCCGCCCCCTTCCCGTCGTCGCCCGATCTCATCACGATCGACGACCTGTCCGTCAGCTACGGCTGCCGCACCGCCCTCAAGGACGTCTCGCTCAACGTGCCGGCCGGCGGCATCACCGCCCTGATCGGCCCCTCCGGCTGCGGCAAGTCGAGCCTGCTGCTCGCCCTCAACCGCATGACCGACCTCGTCCCCGGATGCCGGCTGTCGGGGAGCGTCACCGCCTTCGGCGAGGACACGCTGGGTGCGGACGTCGACGTCACCCGGCTGCGGCGGCGCATCGGGATGGTGTTCCAGCGTCCCAACCCCTTCCCGTTCTCGATCCGGCGCAATTTCGAGCTCGTCCTCGACGAGGCGGGCATCCGCTCGCCGGAGGCGCGCGCCGCGAAGATCCGCGAGTGCCTGAGCGCGGTCGGGCTGCTCGACGAGGTCGGCGACAGGCTCGACCGGCCAGCGACCACCCTGTCCGGGGGCCAGCAGCAGCGCCTGTGCATCGCCCGCGCGCTCGTCACCAGCCCCGAGGTGCTGCTCCTCGACGAGCCGTGCAGCGCGCTCGACCCGATCTCGACCATGACGATCGAGCGCCTGCTGCTCGGCCTGAAGGAGAGCGTCTGCATCGTGATGGTGACGCACAACCTCGCCCAGGCGCGCCGCGTCGCGGACCGCTGTGCCGTGTTCTGGGCGGACGGCGGATGCGGATACCTGCTCGAGGAAGGCCCCAAGGAGCGCGTCTTCGACGAGCCCCGCTACCAGCTCACACGAGACTACGTGAGCGGCAGCGTCGCCTGAGGCGGGCGCGCGGCGCGACGGCGGGAAGCCCCGTCCTCGCGCCGGGGGGGCTCGGGGCCCGGCTCGACGGCGCCCGTGATGGGGGCGGCTCGTCTCAACCCGGGACGTCGAGCACGCAGATGCCGTCGATACCGCCCTGCGTATACGAGACGAGCCGGGCGCCGACCGCCCGGTGGGCGGGATGAGCCTGGTAGGCGGCGAGCGCCGCCCAGCCGTCGAAATCGACGGTGAACCCGTGGGTGTAGCCGCGCTCGATCCCCTCCGGGCTCTCGGAGCGCCCGGCATGGATCGCGCCGATGCCCGGCACGAGGTCGACGATGGTCCGCAGCTCGGCGAAGAGGTCGGCCATGGCCGCCTCGTCGACGTCGGGGCGGATCTGGGCGAGGACGATGTGGCGGATCATGCGGCGTGCTCCCGACGACGGTTTCCGGTGAAGACGGCGGGCGCGAGGGGCTCGCGGCCGAGGATCAGGTCCGCGCCCTTCTCGCCCACCATGATGGTCGGCGCGTTGGTGTTCGAGGAGGGCACGCGCGGGATCACGGAGGCGTCGCAGACATAGAGGCCCTCGAGCCCCCGCACTCTCAGGTCGGGGCCGACGACGGCCATGACGTCGATGCCCATCCTGCAGGTGCCGACCGGGTGGTGGTCCGTCTTGGCGTGGGCGCAGGCGTAGTCGAACAGGTCCGCGTCCGTGACGCGCTCGGGCCCCGGCAGCCGCTCGGCCAGGACGTAGCGCGACAGCGCCGGGTGGCGCATGATCTCGCGGGCGAGCCGCAGGCCGGCGATCGAGAGGCGCCTGTCCTCCGGGTCGGCCCAGTAGTTCGGGTCGATCAGAGGCGCCGCAGCCGGATCGGCGCTCGCGAGCCGCACGGTCCCCCGCGAGCGCGGATGCAGATAGGCGGAGTTGAGCGTCACCCCCGGATTGCGCATCCGTGCGACGCCCGCCTCGATGCCCGAGCCCAAGCCCAGGTGGAATTGCACGTCGGGCGACCGCGCGTCGGGGTCCGCGTACCAGAAGCCGCCCGTCTCGAACAGGCTCGACGCCACCGGCCCTTGCTTGAAGAGGAGGTACTGCAGCCCCGCCCACGCCGACCACCAGGGCTTTGCGTACTTGTCGTAGGTGTGATCGCCGGTGCATTCGGCGATGACGAAGAGGTCGAGGTGGTCCTGCAGGTTCGCGCCCACCCCCGGGAGATCGTGAACCGGCGCGACGCCGACCGAGCGCAGATGGTCGGCCGGGCCGATGCCCGAGAGCATCAGGAGCCGCGGCGAGCCGATGGCGCCGGCGGAGACGATCACCTCGCGCTCGGCGCGGATCGTGCGCAGCTGGCGACCGTCGTTCTCGGCGATCTCGACCCCGACTGCGCGCCCGTTCTCGACGAGGATGCGCGTGGCGGTCACACCGGTTTCGATCGTGAGATTGCCCCGTGCCCCCCGGATCGGCGCGAGATAGGCCATCGCCGCGGACGAACGGCGGGCGTCGCGCTGCGTCAGCTGGTAGAAGCCGACGCCCTCCTGGCGGGCGCCGTTGAAATCCGGGTTGTAGGGGATGCCGAGCGCCTGGCCCGCCCTGAAGTAGGCGTCGCAGATCGGCAGGGGCGCGACGGGCATCGAGACGCCGAGCGGGCCGCCGACGCCGTGCCAATCGTCGTCGAAGCGCTGGTTGTCCTCGGCGCGCTTGAAATAGGGCAGAACCTCCCGGTAGCTCCAGCCGGCGCAGCCCTCCTCCGCGGCCCAGCCGTCGTAGTCGCGCGGGTTGCCCCGGGTGTAGATCTGGGCGTTGATCGAGGAGCCGCCGCCGATCACCTTGGCCTGCGTGTAGCGGAAGACGCGGTCCTTCATGTGCCGCTGCGGCACGGTGGACCAGCCCCAGGAGCCGATGCCCTTGGTCATCTTGGCGAAGCCCGCGGGCCAGTGGAAGAAGGGGTGCGTGTCCGCTCCCCCCGCCTCGATCAGCGTTACCCGCACGCTCGGGTCCTCGGACAGGCGCGCGGCGAGCACGCAGCCGGCGGAGCCGCCGCCGACGATCACGTAGTCGGGCATGGGGTGTTCTCCTGGCGGATGAAGGGGGCGGGCATCACAGCCTCCCGATCGAGAGGCCGCCGTCGGCCTGGATGACGGACCCCGTCGCGAAGCCGAGCCGGCCGTCGCACACGGCGACGACCGCGGCGGCGACGTCCTCGGGCGTCCCCCAGCGGCGTGCCGGGACGAGCCCCTCGCGGATGCGGGCTTCGTAGCGCTCGGCCACGGGGGCGGTCATGTCGGTGGCGACGATACCCGGGCGCACCTCGAAGACGCCGATCCCCTCGGGCGCGAGGCGCACGCAGAGCGCCTGCGAGAACATCGAGAGCGCCGCCTTGGAGACGCAGTACTCCACCCGGTCGGCGGAGACGAGCGCGGCGGAGACGGACGTGATCGTCACGATCGCCCGCGGATGCGTCGCCTCGCGCGAGAGCATCGCCCGCGCCACGGCCTGCGAGAGGAAGGCCGTGCCGCGCAGGTTCACGCTCATGACGGCGTCGAAATTCTGCGGTGTCAGGTCGAGCAGGTCCCCGCGCGCCACCGCGCCGCGACCCGCATTGTTGACGAGCACCGAGATCGGCCCGAGCGCCGCCTCGATACGCGTGACGAGCGCGGCATGCGTCTCCACAGCCGCAACGTCGTGGCGAAGGAAGAGGCAGCGGGCGCCCGCGGCCTCGATGGCGGCGCGGGCGTCCTCGGCGGCTTCGTCGAGGACGAGGTCGGTGCCGGCGATGTCCCAGCCGGCGCGGGCGAGCGCCAGCGCGCAGGCGCGGCCGATGCCGCGGCGGGCGCCGGTGACGAGGGCGACGGGCCTCATGCGCGCAGCTCCGTCGTGCAGATGTGGTCCGCCGCGCGCAGCGCGAGCGCGGCCACCGTGAGGGAGGGGTTCACGGCGGCCGAGGTCGGCAGCACGGAGGCATCGACCACGAACAGGTTGTCGTGGTCGTGCGCGCGGCAGAGGGGGCCGACGACGGACCCGGCGGGGGCGTCCCCCATCCGCGCCGTGCCGCATTGATGGGACGGCGTGCGCCGGTCGAAGGCCTTGGCGAGCACGATGGGATAGCCCGCGGCCTTCATGGTCTCGCGCCAGCGCGCGACGAGGCCGGCATGGGCCTGCCAGTTCGAGCGCTTCCAGTCGAGCACGATGGTGCGGCCGTCCAGCGTGACGCGGCTGTCGGCCGTCGGCAGGTCCTCGCTCATCAGGTACCAGTCGACCGAACGGCCGGCGACGGCGGCGAGCGCTGGACCGGGTACGAAGGGCAGCTGCGGGGCGAGGATCGGCCCCGAGATCTTGCCGAGCAGCTGCACGTTCCCGAGCGGCCCGCCGCCGCGCCCGTCGTCGAGGTAGAAGTCGTTGCAGCCGAGCGTCTTCTGGTAGACCGCGTCGTTGCGCCGGCGCGGGTCGATGGCGAGCATGGCCGAGGCGTTGTGGTTCATGAAGTTGCGGCCCACCTGGTCGGAGCCGTTCGCGAGCCCGCTCGCGATGAGCAGCGCCGCCGAGTTCACGGCGCCCGCCGCGAGCACGATGAGCTTCGCCGTGACGCGGCGCTCCTCGCCGTCCTTGCGGTAGACCACGGCCTCGATCCGCCGCCCGGCGCCGTCGGCCTCGATGCGCTCGACCTCGGCGCCGGTCTCGAGCCGGACGTTGTCGTTGGCGAGCGCGCCGGCGAGCGCGCAGGTCTCGGCGTCCATCTTGCCGGTGAACGTGTCGGGAAAGCCGTCCCAGGGCGTCTTGCCGCGCGCGAGCCAGCGGGCCTCATCGACGCCGAGGGGGAGCGAGAACGGGCGCAGCCCCAGCCGCGTGAGCCGCGCGCGCACCTCCGCGATGGCGGGCTCGTCGGGCACGGGCGGGTGCGGATAGGGCCCGGCATGGGCGGGCTCGGTCGGGTCCTCGCCCAGCGCGCCGCGCACGTTGAACAAGGCCTCGGCGCGGTCGTACCAGGGCGCCAGCGTCTCGTAGGGGAACGGCCAGCCCGGCGTCTCGCCGCCCGGCAGGCGCCGCGGGGCGAAGTCCTCGGCGCGGAAGCGGATCAGCACGGCGCCATAGAGCTTGGTGTTGCCCCCGACGAAATAGTAGTTGCCGGGGTTGAAGGCCTTCCCCTCCCCGTCTCGCCAGCTCTCCTGCGGGCGGAAGTGGGCGCGGCCGAAGATCGCGGCGGCGTCGCGCGCCTCGGGGCAATCCACGAGCCGCTCGCCGCGCTCGAGCACGAGGATCGAGGCGCCGGACGGCGCGAGCCCGTAGGCCGCGCAGGCGCCGCCCATGCCCGACCCGATCACCACCACGTCCACCGTCTGCGCGCGCATCGCCGAGCCTCAGACCCGCAGGCCGGTTTGCGGGTCGAACAGCAGCGCCTTGTCGATGTTGAAGGCGAAGCTCGCCGTCTCGCCGGCCCGGGCGGGGGCGTCCGCGCGCATGCGCGAGATCACCTCCTTGCCGCCGATCAGCGTCACCACGAACGTGTCCGCACCCGCGGGCTCCACGACCTCGACGAGGCCCTCGACCTCGACGATGCGGCTCGCGCCGCGATCGGCGCCGTCCATGTCGGTGATCGCCTCCGGCCGGATGCCGAAGGTGACCGGCCGCCCGTCGGCGAGATCGTCGACGGCGACGCTCGCGGGGACCGGCAGCGCGATCTCGCCGCCGGTATCCTTCTCGAGCACCACCTCGAGCACGCCGTCGCGCCGCCGCAGGCGGGCGTCGATGAGGTTCATCGCCGGCGAGCCCATGAAGTCGGCGACGAAGAGGTTCGTCGGGCGGTTGTAGATCTCCGACGGCGTGCCGACCTGCTGGAGCACGCCGCCCTTGAGCACCGCGATCTTGGTCGCGAGCGTCATCGCCTCGATCTGGTCGTGGGTGACGTAGACGATGGTCGAGCCGGTGCGCTGGTGGAGCTTCTTGATCTCGGTGCGCATGTCGATGCGCAGCTTGGCGTCGAGGTTGGAGAGCGGCTCGTCGAACAGGAAGAGCCGCGGCTCGCGCACCAGCGCCCGCCCCATGGCGACGCGCTGGCGCTGGCCGCCGGAGAGCTGGCTCGGGCGCCGGTCGAGCAGGTGCTCGATCTGCAGCATCCTGGCCACCCGCGCCACCGCCCGATCGCGCTCGTCCTTGGGCACGCCGCGCATCTCCATGCCGAAGGCCATGTTCTGGCCCACCGACATGTTCGGGTAGAGCGCATAGCTCTGGAACACCATGGCGATGTCGCGCTTGGACGGGTGCAGCCCCGCCACCGAACGGCCCTCGAGGCGGATGTCGCCCGCGGAGATCGTCTCCAGGCCCGCGATGGTGTTGAGCAGCGTCGACTTCCCGCAGCCCGACGGGCCGACGAGCACGAGGAAGCCGCCCTCCTCGAGCTCGAGCTCGATGCCCTTGAGGATCTCCACGCTGCCGAAGGCCTTGCGCAGGTTCTGGATCTGGAGGAAGGCCATCGGCGTCATCCCTTGACGGCGCCCGCCATCAGGCCGCGCACGAAGTAGCGGCCGGCGAGCACGTAGACGAGGAGGGTGGGAAGCGCGGCGATCACCGCCGCCGCCATGTCGACGTTGTAGAGCTTCACGCCCGTCGAGGACGAGACGAGGTTGTTGAGCGCCACCGTCATCGGCGCGCTCTCGCCCGTCGAGAACGAGGCGCCGAAGAGGAAGTCGTTCCAGATGTTGGTGAACTGGAAGATCACCGTCACGACGATGATCGGCCCCGAGGTCGGCAGCAGGATGCGGGTGAAGATCCGGAAGAAGCCCGCACCGTCCATCTGCGCGGCGCGGATCAGCTCGTCCGGGAAGGCCTCGTAGTAATTGCGGAAGAACAGCGTCGTGAAGCCGAGCCCGTAGACCACGTGCACGAGCACCAAGCCCGCCGTGGAGTTGGCGATGCCGAGCTCGCCCAGCACCCGCGCCATCGGGATCAGCACGGTCTGGAACGGGATGAAGCAGGCGAACAGCATCAGCCCGAACACCCAGCGGTGTCCGCGGAAGCGCCACTTGGTGAGCACATAGCCGTTGAGCGCGCCGAGGATCGTCGAGATCGCCACCGCCGGGACGACCATCTTGATGGAGTTCCAGAAGTAGCCCTTGATGCCCTCGCAGGTGAGCCCGATGCAGGCGTTCCCCCAGGCGTCGAGCCAGGGTTGGATCGTCGGCTCGCGCGGCAGCGCCAGCATATTGCCGCTCTGGATCTCGGAGAGCGGCTTGAACGACGTGATCAGCATCACGAACAGCGGCAGCAGATAGAGCACCGCGAAAAACGCGAGAAGACCGTAGATCACGATCCGGGCGGTGAGCGCGCGGGCGTCGAAGCGCGGGCCGGCGGCGACCGGCTCCTCAACGCGGCGCATCGGGACGTCGGGGGCGGCGGCGTTCGTCACGGCTTGCGCTCCCTCAGCTCGGAATACAGGTACGGCACGATGATGGCCGCGATCGTCATCAGCATCATCACGGCCGACGCGGCGCCGATGTTCATCTGCGCCCGGGTGAAGGTGTAGGAATACATGAAGGTCGAGGGCAGCTCGGTGGCGTTGCCGGGTCCGCCGCCGGTGAGCGCGATGACGAGGTCGTAGGACTTGATCGCCATGTGCGCGAGCACGATGAAGGCCGACAGGAAGACCGGCCGCAGCATCGGGATGACGATGCGCCGGTACATCTGGAACGGGCTCGCCCCGTCGATCTGGGCGGCCTTCATGATCTCGCCGTCGATGCCGCGCAGTCCCGCGAGGAACAGCGCCATGACGAAGCCCGAGGCCTGCCAGACGCCGGCGATGACGATCGTGTAGATCGCCATGTCGGCGTCGACCAGCCAGCGGAACTCGAACCACTCGAAGCCCCAGGCCTGCATCGTGCGCTCGAGCCCGAGGCCCGGGTTGAGGAACCACTTCCACGCCGTCCCGGTGACGATGAAGGAGAGCGCCATCGGGTAGAGGTAGATCGGCCGCAGCACGCCCTCGCCGCGGATCTTCTGGTCGAGCAGGATCGCCAGCGTCAGCCCCATCGCGATGCACACGCCGATGTAGAGCACGCCGAAGATCGCGAGGTTCTCGATCGCGACGTACCAGTTCGGCAGCGACCACAGCCGCTCGTAGGCGTCGAAGCCGACGAGCCGGTAGACCGGCATCAGCGTCGAGGGCGTCATCGACAGGTAGATCGTCCACAGGATGAAGCCGTAGACGAAGAACAGGATGACGGCGAAGGACGGGGCGAGCACGAGCTTGGGCAGCGCCTCTTGCAGGCGTGCCGTCAGCCCGCGCCCGCCCGCCGGCGCGGTGGCGGCCGTGGCGCTCATGGCGAGGTCCTCGATCGTGACGGGTTCGAGACGGGCGCCGCGCGAGCGGCGGCGTCCGTCGGGGTGCTCAGCGCATCACTGCGCGGTCGCGACCGCCTGGGCGAGCGCCGCGGGCGCGTCGGCGCTGGCGAGCTGGCCGTTGAAGTGGCGGGTGATCACGTCGTACATGGCGTTCTTCACCGCCGCCGTGTTGGCGTGGCCGTGCGCCATGGAGCCGAGGAGCGTGCCCGCCTCGTTGGCCTCGGAGAGATCCGTCATGCCCTTCTGCCCGCAGGCGTCGAACGCGTCCGGGGAGACGTCCGTGCGCGCGGGGACCGATCCCTTGACCACGTTGAAGGCCGACTGGAACTCCGGCGAGAGCGTCGCGGTGGCGAGCGCGTTCTGCGCCTCCTGGCGATCCTCGCCCACCGCGAAGAGCACGAACTGGTCGGAGTTGAACGTCACCGCGCCCTGGGTGCCGGGGAAGCGGAAGCAGAGAAAGTCCTCGTTCGGCGTCTCGCCCGCGTTGAGGAACTCGCCCTTGGCCCAGTCGCCCATGATCTGGATCGCCGCCTCGTCCTTGATCACCATCGCCGAGGCGAGGTTCCAGTCGCGGCCCGAGAAGTTGTCGTCGACGTAGCCGCGCAGCGTCTCCATGCGCTCGAAGACGGTCTTCATCGTGTCCGACGCCAGCGCGTCCGGATCGAGGTCGATCATCGCCTTCTGGTAGAACTCGACGCCGCCGGTGGCGAGGATCACCGAGTCGAACACCGTGGCGTCCTGCCAGGCCTGGCCGCCATGGGCGATCGGGGTGATGCCCGCCGCCTTCGCCTTGTCGAGCACCTCGATGAGGCCCTCCCAGGTGGTCGGCGGCTCGGTGACGCCGAGCTGGTCCATCACGGGCTTGGAGGCCCACACCCAGTTGGTGGAGTGGACGTTCACGGGCGCCGCGACCCATTGGCCCTCGTACTTCGAGAACCCCTGCAGTGCGTCGGGCACCACCGCGTCCCAGTTCTCCTGCGCGGCGACGTCGTTGAGGTTGGCGAGCACGCCGAGCGCCGCCCAATCCTGGATGTCGAAGCCCAGCATCTGCACCGCGGTGGGGATGTTGCCGGAGGTGACGCGGGCGCGCAGCACGGTCATCGCCTGGGTGCCGCCGCCGCCGGCGATCGGGTTGTCGCGCCAGGTAAAGCCCTGCGCTTCCATGTTCTCCTTGAGCACGTTGAGCGCCGCCGCCTCGCCGCCGGAGGTCCACCAATGGACCATCTCGACTTCCTTGTTCTGCGCCTGCGCGGAGAGCGAGACGGTCGCGGCGGCGGCGAAGGCGACGCTCGCCAGGTACGTGTTCTTGATCTTCATGTCGGTTTCCTCCCAGAAACTCTGTCGTTGAGGCTGTTTTCGCCGGATACGGTCCGGCGCCGTCCCCTATCCACGCCCCGTCGGATCGACCGACCACCAGGCCGTGCGCGGCCCGGTGCGGATGTGGAAAGTCTTCTCCTCGGTGTAGTCGAGCGCGGCGTTGCGCCCGAGCTCGCGCCCGAGGCCGGACTGCCCGTAGCCGCCGAAGGGCAGCTCCGGCGCGCCGTCCATGAAGGTGTTGGCCCACACCGTCCCCGCCCGCACGCCGCGCCCGACCGCCATCACGGTGTCGATGTCGCGCGACCAGACCCCGGCCGAGAGGCCGTAGGCGGTGGCATTGGCGAGCGCGATCGCCTCGGCGGCGGTCTCGAAGGTGAGCACCGAGACGACCGGCCCGAAGATCTCCTCGCGCGCCGCGGCCATGTCCGGCGCGACGCCGTCGATCAATGTGGGCGCGACGAAGAAGCCCGGCCCGCCCATCGGCTCCCCGCCGGCCCGGATCGCGGCCCCGCCGTCGCGGGCGGCCGCGATGGCGGAGAGAACCTTGTCGCGATGCGCGGCGGAGACGAGGGCGCCGACGCGGGTGCGCTCGTCGAGCGGATCGCCGACGGGCACGCTGCGCGCCCGATCGGTGAGGGTCGCGACGAAGCCGGCGGCGACGTCCCGGTGCAGGATCAGCCGCGAGCCGGCATTGCAGCACTCGCCGGCGTTGAAGTACGCGCCGAAGGCGGCGGCGTCGGAGGCGGCCTCGAGGTCGGCGTCGGGGAAGACGATCTGCGGGTTCTTGCCGCCGAGCTCCATCGAGACCTTCTTCAGGGTCTCGGCCGCGGCCGCCATCACCGCCTTGCCGACCGCGGTCGAGCCCGTGAACGACACCATGTCGATCCGCGGGTCCTGCGTCAGCACGCGCCCCACCGCGGGGCCGGTGCCGGTGACGACGTTGGCCGCCCCGTCCGGCAGGCCGGCCTCGGCGAGGAGGCGCGCGCAATGAAGCGTCGACGAGGAGGTCATCTCGCTGGGCTTCACCACCGCCGTGCAGCCCGCGGCCAAGGCGAACGGCAGCTTCTGCGAGACGATCAGGAAGGGGAAGTTCCAGGGCGTGACGATGCCGACGACGCCGATCGGCTCGCGCAGCACGAGGCCGAGCCGCTCCTCGCCGAGGTTCGAGTAGCTCTCCCCCGCGATCTGGCGCGCGAGCCCCGCGGCGTAGCGCCAGATGTCGGCGGCGCCCGCGATCTCGTCGCGCGCCTGGGCGATGGGCTTGCCGGCCTCGAGCGCGTCCATGGTCGCGAGAATCTCGCGGTCGCGCTCGATCAGGTCGGCCATGCGGTGGAGCACGCGAGCGCGCTCGGCGCCGGGCGTGCGGGGCCAGCGGCCCGAGACGAAGGCCTCGTGCGCCACGGCGATCGCGCGCCGCGCGTCGCCCTCGGTGCCGGCGGGGACGCGCGAGACCAGGACGCCGTGGGCCGGGCTCTCGCGGGCGATGGTCTCGCCGCTCTCGCCGGGCACGGGCTTGCCGCCGATGAAGTGCTGGTGCGCCTCACGCGGCAGAAGGGCCAGCGCCCGGTCGAGGCGCGCGGCGTCGAGGGGGATGTGGAGCGTCATCGCGTGTCCTCCCGCGCGGCGCCGAACACGGGCGCCCGCTTCTCGCGGAAGGCGGCGACGCCCTCGGCGAGGTCCTCGGTATGGGCGGTCAGCGCCCCGGCGAGCGCTTCCAGCGCGAGGTCCGCATCCTCGCCCTCGGCGGCGTTGAGGAGCGCCTTCGTGGTCTGCGTGGCGACGGGGCCGCGCGCGGCGATGCCCGCGGCGATCGCCTCGGCGCGGGCGAGGCCCTCGCCGCGGGGTACCACGTGGTCGACGAGGCCCAGGCGATGCGCCTCCGCCGCGTCCACCATGTCGCCGGTCAGCGCCAGCCGGCGCACGGCCTGCGGGCCGAAGCGGCGGGCGAGGCGCTGGGTGCCGGACCAGCCCGGCGTCATGCCGAGCCCGGTCTCGGGCAGGCCGAGCCTGATCCCCTCCTCCGCCACGCGGATGTCGGCCGTGCCCGCGAGCTCGAGCCCGCCCCCGAAGGCATGGCCGGTCAGCGTGCAGACGAGCGGCACGCGCAGGCGCGCCAGAGCCTCGAAGGCGCGGTGACCGGCGCGGGTCCAGTCGCGCATCGCGAGCGGCGCCAAGCGGGACCAGGCGGCGATGTCGCCGCCGGCGCAGAAGGCCTTGCCTTCGCCCGACAGGATCGCCACCCGCACGGCCGCTGCGTCGTCGATGGAGCGGGCCGCGTCGAAGAGTGCATCGATCATGCAGCGGTCGAGCGCGTTGAGCTTGTCGGCGCGCGCAAGCGTGATGCGGGCGAGCGCACCGTCGAACGCGAGGCGGATGTGGGGCGAGGTCATCGCACGCCCTCCGGCAGCCGCGAGACGGCCGGCTTCAGGGAGAGCCCGATCGGCGGCTCACGAAACAGCGCCGCGTCCATGACCTTCGGCGCCTGCGGCACGAGGAGCGGGAACTCGCTCATGGCGAGCACGTCGCGCGCGAGATCGACGCCCGGCGCGATCTCGGTGACGACGATGCCGTCGGGGGTGAGTTTCATCACGCAGCGCTCGGTGACCCAGGTGACGTCCTGCCCCTGCTCGACCGCGCGCCGGCCCGAGAACGAGACGTGCTCGACGCGCTCCACGAGCTTCCTAACCTTGCCCTCGCGCTCGATCACGAGCGCGGCGTCGCCGAGGCCGAGCTTGGCGCCCGCCGAGAAGTAGCCGGAGAACACGATCTTCCTCGCCCGCGCCGTGATGTCGACGAAGCCGCCGGCGCCCGCCGTGACGTGCGGGCGCACGCCGAGCTTCGAGACGTTGACGGAGCCCTCCGCGTCGATCTGCAGGAAGGAGAGCAGCGAGCAGTCGAAGCCCGCGCCCTGGAAATAGGTGAACTGGTAGGGCGAGGGCACGATGCACTCGGCGTTCGAGGCGCAGCCGAACTGGAAGTCGAGCAGCGGCACACCGCCCACCGCCCCCTGCTCGATCACCCAGGTGACCTCGCCGTGGCGGCCCTCCTCGATGAGGATGCGCGGCACGTTGGCCGAGATGCCGAAGCCGATGTTGACCGCGTCGCCCGTGCGCAGCTCGACCGCCACCCGCCGCGCGATCGCTTTCGAGACGTCGAAGGCGGGCGTCTCGAAGGACGAGAGCGGCCGGAACACCTCGCCGGAAATGGCCGGGTCGTAGACGGTCTGCGTCGTCTGCATCTGGTCGGGCGCGACCACGATGGCGTCGACGAGGATGCCGGGCACCATCACCGCGTGCGGCTTCAGCGAGCCCGCCTGCGCCAGGCGCTTCACCTGGGCGATGACGATGCCGCCGTTGTTGCGGACCGACAGAGCCTGGTCGAGCGGGCCGAGATAGCCGCCCTCGTGCTCGAAGGAGAGGTTGCCGCGCTCGTCGGCCGTCGTCGCGCGCAGGATGCAGATCTCGGGGACGACGGCGGGGAAGAACAGCCACTCCTCGCCGGCGAAGCTCTCGCGCCGCACGATCGGCTCGCGCGCGGCGCGGGCGTTCATGGCGCAGCCCTCGCGGGCGGGATCGACGAAGGTGTCGAGGCCCACCTTGGTGAAGACGCCCGGGCGCTTGGCGGCGGCCTCGCGGTGCATGTCGAAGAGGATGCCGGACGGCACGTTGTAGGCCGGGATGCGGTCGTCCGTGATCATCCGCCAGATCGCCGGCGGCTCCGCCGAGGACGGGCCCGACGGGTAGGAGCCGGCGATGATGCGGGCGAGGCAGCCGTCCTGGGCGAGGTGGTCGATGCCCTTCACGCCCCACATGTCGCCCGCGGCGATCGGGTGGAGCGTGGTCAGCCCGCGCGGGTGCCCGCTCTCGCGGAAGCGCCGGCCGATGGCGGCGAGGACCGCATCGGGGCAGCCGAGGCCGGAGGAGGACGACACGGTCACGACCGCGCCGTCCGGCACCAGGGCGGCGGCGTCGTCGGCGGTGAGGACGCGGGGGAACGGCATGGCGTCAGATCCCCGGCTCGACCGCGGTCTCGCGGCCCGTGCGGGCCGCCTCGAGCGCGGCGATGGCGAGCGCCATCGAGCGCACGCCGTCGACGCCCGACGCCGAAGGCGCGCCCTCGCCGCGCATCGCGGCGTGGAAGGCGGTGAGCCCGCGGACGTAGAGGTTCTCGTGCTCGATCGGGAGCGCCTCCTCGCCCGCGGCGGTGCGCAGCATGACCGTGCCAACCGGCTTCTGCGTCATGCAGTCGACGCCCACGAGCGAGCCCTCCGTGCCGTGCACCTCGAAGCCGGTGCGGGCGTGGGCGGTGGTGAAGGCGTCGTGAAACTGGGCGAGCAATCCCGAGCGGAAGCGCACGACGCCCATGACGCCGTCCTCGATCCCCTCCCCGCCCATGCCGGCGTGCTGAACCATGGCGCTCACGGCCTCGGGCTCGTCTCCGAGCACGAAGCGCAGCGTGTCGGCGTCGTGGACGGTGATGTCGAGGACGACGCCGGCGCCGGTCCGCGGGTCCTTGATGCGCCAGCCCTGCAGATGCGCGGGCAGGTAGACCGCGTGGAAGACGCGGGCGAAGAGCGGGCGGCCGATGCGGCCCGCCTCGATCGCGGCGCGCATGGCGCGGTGGGTGCCCGCGTTGCGCAGGTGGTGGTTCGTCGCCATCACGACGCCGGCCGCGTCGCAGGCCGCGACCATGCCGCGCGCCTCCTCGAGATCGAGCGCCAGGGGCTTCTCGCAGAGCACGTGCTTTCCCGCGGCCGCGGCGGCGAGGACCTGCTCGCGGTGGAGCTCGTTCGTGGTGGAGACGTAGACCGCATCCACGCCCTCGAACGCCGCACCCAGCGTCGTGACCCCGCGCGGGATGCCGGTCTCCTCGGCATAGGCGCGGGCGCGCTCCGGGCTCGAGGACATCACGACGGCGATCTCGCCGCCGGTCTCGCGGATCGCGGGCGCGACCCATTCCCGCGCGATGGTGGAGGCGCCGATCAGCGCCCAGCGGGGCTTCGTCATGCTCTCTTCCTCTGGGGTTCGCCGCCGCGCGCCAGCGCGCCGCAGGAGGCGCGCACGACGAGGCGGGTCTCGCCGATATGCTCGACGGCCTGCGGCGCAGAGCCTGCGATGACCTGGAGCAGCAGGTCGGCGGCCCGGGCGCCGAGCGCCCGCGTCCGGCCGTCGACCGTGGTGAGCGGCGGGTTGTTGTGGGCGGCCTCGGCGATGTCGTCGAAGCCGACCACGCCGACGTCGCGCCCGACCTCGACGCCGCGCTCGGACAGGGCCGCGGTCGCGCCGATGGCGACGATGTCGTTGTAGGCGAGATAGGCCGTGTAGCGTCGGCCGGAGGCGAGCGCGCGCGCGATCGCCTCGCGCCCGCCCTGCCGGGTCGGAGCGGCTTCGTAGATCTGCGCGGCGTCGCAGGGCAGCCCCGCCTCGAGGAGCGCGTCGCGGAAGCCCGCGAGCCGCTCGCGCTGGGTCGCCATGGAGGCGTCGCCGCCCACGAAAGCCACGTCATTGTGGCCGAGCCCCACGAGATGGCGCACCGCCGACGCCGCGCCGGCGCGGTTGTCCGGGCCGACATACGGGAGCGGCGCGCCCTCGACGCGGCGCATGATCGTCATCAGCGGCATCGCCTTGGCGAAGTCGACGAGGCTCCAGCTCGGGGTGCGGCGGGCGGGCGACATGATCACGCCGGCGACGCCGTATTCCCGCATGGTGCGCAGCACCTGCTCCTGGCGCGCGGCGTCCTCGCTCGTGTTGGCGAGGATCGGCACGTAGCCGTGGGCGTAGATCGCCTCCTCGATCGCCACCGCGAGCTCGGCGAAGAAGGGGTTCGTCAGATCGGAAATGACCATGCCGACGAGGCCGGTCCTGGCCGTCCGCAGGGAGGCGGCGCCGCGATTGTAGACGTAGCCCAGCTGGCCGATCGCCTCCTCGACGCGCGCACGCGTCTCCGGCCGCACCAGCGGCGAGCCCTTGAGCACGAGCGAGACGGTCGACTTCGAGACGCCCGCGACCCGGGCGATGTCGACGATCGTCGTCTGCCGGCGCTGCGCGCGCGGCTGGGGCATGTCCGATCTCCTCCCTGCCGGGTCCGTGCCCAGCGATTTTGGATCGTTCCTAAGGATCGAACTGGTGGAGTTGTGCGGTGCAGCAGAAGCGTTCTTGCCGAACGATCTGCGCCCCGAACGCGTCCGCCAGATTGACATTGGAACGTTCTAAATGGAAAAGTGCGCGAAGATCGCTGCCCTGTCAAGCAGGGCCACGAGACGAACGCGAGGAAGCACCCCAGCCGGCCACGGAGGCGACCCATGCCCGATCTCCTTCTGCCCACCCGCGAGGGCGGCCTCGCCCGCCATGTGCTCGGCCCCGCCTCGCCCTACCCGACGAGGGCCACGGGCCCCTTCCCGCGCATCGCCTACGCCGCCGCCCACGTCGTCGCCGATCCGCTCGCGACCCGCGACCCGTGGGAGCGCACGGCGATCGACTGGGAGCGCACGCTGGCCTTCCGGCACCACTTGTGGGACCTCGGCTTTCGCATCGCCGAGGCGATGGACACCGCCCAGCGCGGCATGGGGCTCGCGTGGGCCGACGCCAAGGAGCTGATCAGCCGCACCGTGACCGAGGCGCGCACGCGGCCGGGCGCCGATCTCGCCTGCGGCGCGGGCACGGACCATCTGGCTCCTGCAGACGCCCGCTCCCTCGCCGACGTGGTCGCGGCCTACGAGGAGCAGGTCGGCTTCGTCGAGGGCGTCGGCGGGCGGGCCATCCTGATGGCGAGCCGCGCGCTCGTGCGCGTCGCCCGCGGGCCGGAGGACTACGCCGCCGTCTACGACCGCATCCTCGCCCAGAGCGCGCGGCCGGTGGTGCTGCACTGGCTCGGCGCGATGTTCGACCCGCAGCTCGCCGGCTATTGGGGCGCGCCCGACTTCGAGACGGCGCTACCCACCGTCGCCGACCTGATCCGCCGCCACGCGGACAAGGTGGAGGGCATCAAGATCTCGCTGCTCGACGCGCAGAAGGAGGTGCGCCTGCGCGCGCTGCTGCCGGACGACGTCGTGATGTATACGGGCGACGACTTCAACTATGCGGAGCTGATCGCCGGCGACGGCGCACGGCATTCGCACGCGCTGCTGGGCATCTTCGACGCCATCGCCCCGGCGGCCTCCGCCGCGCTGACCGCCCTCGGGGAGGGAGACCGCGCCCGTTTCGACGCGATCCTCGAGCCGACGGTGCCGCTGTCGCGCGCGATCTTCGAGGCGCCGACGCCCTGGTACAAGGCCGGCGTCGTCTTCCTGGCCTGGCTGAACGGGCACCAGGATCACTTCTCGATGCTCGGCGGGATGCAGTCGGCCCGCTCGATCGCTCACTACGCCGAGGTCTTCCGCCTCGCGGACGCCGCGGGGCTCCTCGTCGATCCGGACCGCTCCGCCGCCCGTATGCGCACGCTCCTCGCACTGAACGGTCTCGGCTGAGCGCGCCCGCCCGCGTCCGCGCCACCGGGCCGCCTCGATGTCCATCGCGAAATGCAGAAGGCCGCCAAACCCACGCGGGCGGCGGCCATCTTGAAACCGGTGGTGGGCGCACTAGGGCTCGAACCTAGGACCCGCTGATTAAGAGTCAGCTGCTCTACCAACTGAGCTATGCGCCCGGCACTGGCGGGGCCGTGTCGGCCGCCCCGTCGTGAGGGCGCTTCGATACCCAATGACGGATGCCGTGTCCAGCCCCCATGTGAAAAATATCGAGGCGGAATACGCAGGTGGACGCTGCGTTCCCGCCCAAGGCGCCCGTGGCGCGCCCGATCACGGGCGCGCCGTCGTTCGGCGTTTGGCCCAGCCGAGGCTCAGCGCGCCTCGGCCTCGATCGAGATCCGCGGCAGGAACGCCATCGGGTTGTCGACCATCGTGAACTCCATCAGCGGAATGCCGGCCGGATCGACGGACCGAACGACGAGGTCGAGCTCCCCGGGCTTCGTGACGAAGGCGGCGAGCGCGTCGCCGAGCGCGCGAGACTCCGGCGTGCCGCCGAGCATCGCGGGCAGCATGCCGCGCGCCATCATCGCGCCCTGCTCGCGCAGCGCCTCCGCCGGAACGCCCTGCTCGTCCGCCTGCATGGCGAGGAGCCGCTCGGCGAGGCCCGCGTCGACGATCGACAGCTCGACCGACTTCGCGGTCGCCCCGAGCCAGGCCATCATCAGCGCCGTCTCGTCGCCGACGAAGGCCTCGGGGCCGATGTTGCCGAAGGCGCCCGACAAGGCGAAGCGGCCCATCGCGACGCCGCTGACCGAGGCCTCCTCGATCACCACTTCCGACGCCTCCTCGTTCCAGCGCGCCGCGAAGACGCCCGAGAGGTCGAGCTCCTCGTAGCCGAGCGCGATCAGCTGCGCGGCCGTCTCGTCGTCGCTCTTCTTGGGCAGCGCGAAGGCGAGCTCGTCCACACTCACGCGGATGTTCGTCGGCGTGCCGTTCATCGGCTCGTCCGCGGTCATCGCGAAGGCGCCGAGCGAGAGGGCGATGCGCTCCGCCCCGTCCTCGGGCGCGACGTCGGCCACGAGCCCTTCCAGGCGCCAGGTGCCGATGGTCGGGATCAGCGCACGGGCCGTCGTCGCATCGAGCTCCAGGTCGGGATCGTCGGCGATGGCGCGCAGGCCCGCGAGCATCGGCTCGATGTCGAAGCCCGCGGAGGTGATCGCGTCGATGGCGATCTGCGCCTCCGGCGTGTCGACGACGATCGCCTCGATCAGCATCCCCTCGTCCGCGCCGCCGAAGGCGATCGTATCGATCCCGAACGCCGGCTGGTCGCCGAGCTCGGTGATGGTGAACGCGACGTCCTCGATCGTGACGCCGCCGAGCTGCATCGAGCCCATCATGTCGGCCATCCGGCCGAACATGCGCCTTGTCTGCTCGTCCGTCGGCTCGCCACCCTCGGACATCGCCTGCAATTCAGACATGAAGTCGCCGAGCGGTTCTTCCATCAGGCGGATGGCGATCGCATCCGCGCTCATCAGGCCGACGGTCACCGTCGCCTCGGCGTCGCCGAATTCCATGTCGGCGATCGAGAAGCTCTCGTAGACGGTGCGGAAGGGGTTCTCGCCGCCCTCGGGCGCCGCGTCGGTGTACCAGCGCAGGGCGAAGGGCAGATCGAAATTCGTCACCCGGGTCTCGCCGAAGCTTCCCTCGACCTCCTGCCCGTCGACCGCGCTCGCCACCTCGGTGCTCTCGATCACGACGGAGCCGAGCTTTCCGTTCTCGATGCCCTCGGCCGTGAGGTTGCGGTAGGTGATGACGGACAGCTCGCCGTCGATCGTCTGCTCGACGATCAGCTCGGGCGCGGTCATCGTGTCGGCGGAGATCTGGGCCAGCGCGTCGTGCCACGACCCGTCGCCCTTGCCGCGCAGGGCGCCGAGCAGCTCGTCGCGCGAGAGGTTCGCGCCGGAGAAGGTGACGCTCGGCAGGCGGTAGACGCTCGAGCCCGCGTTCATCACGACGTTCTCCAACGTAATCTCGCTCTGGGCGAAGGCGGCGCGCACGAGCCCGCCCTCCAGCCGCACGGCCTCGACGGTGAAGCCGCCCCCGCCGCCGATCGGCACGGTGATGCGCGTCGGCGAGAAGCCGATGTCGCCGAAGGCCAGGACAGCGGCTGCGACGCCGGCCAGGAGCGTCAGGCGGCGGGCGGTGCTGCTCTCGTGTCGGATCATGGAAGTCCCCCTCTTGCGCGCCTGTCCGGCGGCGCGGCGCGATCATAGCGACAGCCTCGACTTTTGACAGCGCGACAAGGCGAAAAATCGACCGCCCCGCGCGACCCATCGAACGGCGCCGGCCGCGCGCCGCCGCGCCTCAATCGGTGAACACCACGGTCTTCGATCCGTTGGGGACGACCCGGTCCTCGAGATGCAGCCGGACCGCCCGGGCGAGCACCCGCCGCTCGATGTCGCGGCCCTTGCGCACGAGGTCGTCGGGCGTGTCCCGGTGGGAGATCCGCTCGACGTCCTGCTCGATGATCGGCCCCTCGTCGAGGTCGGAGGTCACGTAGTGGGCCGTCGCGCCGATCAGCTTCACGCCGCGCACGTGCGCCTGGTGGTAGGGCTTGGCGCCCTTGAAGCCCGGCAGGAAGGAATGGTGGATGTTGATGCACCGCCCCCTCAGCTTGGCCGACATCCCGTCCGACAGGACCTGCATGTAGCGCGCGAGCACCACGAGGTCGGGTCCGACCTCCTGGATCAGCGCCCAGAGCGCCGCCTCCTGCTCGAGCTTCGTGTCCTTCGTGACGGGAAGGTGGTGGAAGGGTGCGCCGCCGAAATCGAGATGCGCGAAGGCCTCGCGCGGGTGGTTCGAGACGATCGCCGCGAGATCCATGGACAGCTCGCCCGTGCGCCAGCGATAGAGCAGGTCGGCGAGGCAATGGTCGAACTTCGAGACCAGGATCATGACGCGCCGCCGGTCGTGCGCGGCGCGCATCGACCAGCCCATGCCGAAGCGCTCGGCGAGCGGGGCGAAATCCGCCTTCAGCCCCGCGAGCGGAGCCGCGCCCCCGAGGCGGTTGAAGACGACGCGCATGAAGAAGTTGCCCGTCTGCGTGTCGTCGTATTGCTGCGCGTCGAGGATGTTGCAGGCGCCCTCGAACAGATGCGCCGACACCGCGGCGACGATGCCGGGCCGGTTGCGGCAGGACAGCGTGAGGACGATGGCGGGCTCGGTCGTCGGACGGTCGGTCGTCGGACGGTCGGACATGGGGCGATCGGACATGCTGCTCTCGGCGTCGACGGGGTGCGGCGGACGGCGCGGGCCGCCTTTCCCCCGGATTAGCTCAGGACGCCGCCGCCCGCCACCTCGCCGCCTCGACCGAGCCCCGCGAGGACGACATCGGCCGTCGCGACCGCCCCGAACACCCCGCCCTGCTTCTTCACCATGTCGATCGCCGCGAGATGGTTCTCGCGGGCGGTGGCGCCGCAGCAATCCTCGACGAGCAGGCACTCGAAGCCACGGTCGTTGGCCTCGCGCATGGTGGTGTGGACGCATACGTCCGTTGTGATGCCGGTAAGCAGCAGATTGCGGATCCCCCGCGCGCGCAGGATCAGCTCGAGGTCGGTGGCGTAGAACGAGCCCTTGCCCGGCTTGTCGATCACCACCTCGCCAGGCAGGGGCGCGAGCTCGGGGATGATCTCCCAGCCCGGCTCTCCGCGCACGAGGATGCGCCCGCACGGGCCGGGATCGCCGATGCCGGCGCCGATCCGCCGCGAGCGCCAGCGCTTGTTGTCGGGAAGGTCGGCGAGGTCGGGCCTGTGGCCCTCGCGGGTGTGGATCACCGGGAAGCCGCGCGCGCGCATCGCCGCCATCAGTGCGGCGATCGGCTCGACCGGCGCGCGGGTCAGCGAGAGGTCGTAGCCCATCGCGTCGATGTAGCCGCCCGGGCCGCAGAAGTCCGTCTGCATGTCGATGACGACGAGCGCCGTGGTCGCGGGATCGAGCGATCCGTCGAAGGGCCAGGGATAGGGGTCGGCGTCGATGGTCGGCATGGTCGGCGCTCCTTGCGTGGGCGCGCCGGTCTCGGCAAGCGCCGTGCCAGCGGAGGCGCGCCGCCGTCTGGTCCCTTGCGCGCGTCCATGCTAGGCGGTGGCGAACAACCCGGCGGAGATCCCCATGGCGAGCCCGACGCGCGGCGCCGCGATCGTGTTCCAGCTGACGCACGAGATCCTGTCGGGCGCGCTCGCGCCGGGCGCGACGCTCGAGGAAGCGGCGCTCGCAGCCCGTCTCGGCGCGTCGCGGACGCCGGTGCGCGAGGCCCTGCGCCAGCTCTCCGCGAGCGGGCTCGTCGAGCTGCGCCCCCACCGCCCCGCGCGGGTGATGCCGGTCGACGAGGGGCGCATCACCGACATGTTCGAGGTGATGGCCGAGCTCGAGGCGCTGTGCGCCGCGCGCGCGGCCCGGATGATGCCGCCCGCCGGCCGCCGGGACCTCGAGACGCTGCACATGGGGATGGCCGCGCTCGTGCGCGACGCCGACCTCGGCGGCTACCGGGAAGCGAACCTCGCCTTCCACGCGCGGATCTACGACGGCGCCCGCAACGGCTACCTGCGCGAGCTGGCGCTCGCCACCCGCGAGCGGCTCGCGCCCCATCGCGGCGTCCAGCTCGATTCGCCCGAGCGCCTCGCCCGCTCGCACGCGGAGCACGACACGGTCGTGGTCGCCATCCTGCGCGGTGATTCGGACGCGGCGTCGGAGGCAATCAGAGCGCATCTCGCCGAAACACGCGCCGCGGTGGGCCGGATCGCCGCGCGAGCCGATCTGCCTTCTTCGTAGGCACAGAGGCAATCGTTGCATACAATGACGCCGCAGCGACGCGCCGCGTCCGCGGTTCGCGCCGCCTACCCCGCTGGCACGAGTTTCGCGATGGCGCTGCCCGTCCATCACCCGTGAGAGTCCAAGTGCCCCCCGCTCCAGCCTCCGCCCCGCTGACGATCGAGACGCTCCACGCCCGCTACGCCGCCGGCGCGCGCCCGGCCGAGGTGCTGGAGGAGATCGACGCCGCGCTCGCCGCCCTCGACGATCCCGGCATCTTCCTCTCGCGCCCGAGCGCCGACGCGCGCCGGGCGGCGGCGCAGGCGCTCCCGCCCTTCGACCTCCTCACCTATCCGCTCTGGGGCGTGCCCTTCGCGGTGAAGGACAACATCGACGTCGCCGGCCTGCCCACCACCGCCGCCTGCCAGGAGTTCGCCTACATGCCGACGGCCACCGCGCCCGTGGTCGAGCGGCTGCTGGCTGCGGGCGCGCTCCTCGTCGGCAAGACCAACCTCGACCAGTTCGCCACGGGCCTCGTGGGCGTACGCACGCCCCACCCGATCCCGCGCAACGCCTTCGACCCCGCCCGCGTGCCCGGCGGCTCCTCCTCGGGTTCGGCGGTCGCGGTGGCGCAGGGCCTCGCCGCCTTCGCGCTGGGAACCGACACCGCCGGCTCCGGGCGCGTGCCGGCGGGGCTGAACAACCTCGTCGGCCTGAAGCCCTCCCTGGGGGCGCTCTCCACGAGGGGCGTCGTTCCCGCCTGCCGCAGCCTCGACTGCGTCTCGATCTTCGCGCTCTCGGTGCGCGACGCGCGCCGCGCCTTCGACGTGGCGCGCGGCTTCGACGCCGCCGACCCGTTCTCCCGCGAGATCGTTCCCGTTCCGAGCACGCCGATCGCGTCCGTCGCCGTGCCGCGCGCGCAGGACCTGCACTTCTTCGGCGACGCGGCCTCCGAGGCCGCCTGGGCGGCGGCGCGCGCGCGGCTCGAGGGTCTCGGCCTGCACATCGTCGAGGCCGACGTCTCGCCGCTGCTGGCCTGCGCGAAGCTGCTCTACGACGGCCCGTTCGTCGCCGAGCGCCGCGCCGCGATCGGCGCGTTTCTCGACGAGCGACCGGACGCCGTGCACCCGGTCACCCGCGCCATCGTATCGGGCGCCGACCGATTCAGCGCGGTCGACGCCTTCGAGGGGCTCTATGCGCTGAAGGCCTACGCCCGCACCGCGCAGGCGCTGTTCGCCGAGGTGGACGCGCTCGCCGTCCCCACCGCGCCGATCTTCCCCACGCTCGCCGAGCTGGAGGCGGACCCGATCGGGCCCAACAGCCGGCTCGGCACCTACACGAACTTCGTCAACCTGCTCGACCTCAGCGCCCTCGCGGTGCCCGGCCCGTTCCGCCCCGACGGGCTGCCGGCCGGGCTCACGCTCGTCGCGCCCCACGGCCACGACCATCGCCTCGCCGATTGCGGCGCGCGGCTGTTTTCCGGCGTCGGCGGCGTGCATGGGGAGCGGCTCGCATGAGCGCGACGCGGATCGAGATCGCCGTCGTCGGCGCGCACCTGTCGGGCATGCCGCTCAACCGCGAGCTCACCGAGCGCGGCGGCGTGCTCCTGCGCAGCGTCGCGACCGCGCCGCTCTACCGCCTCCATGCGCTCGCCGGCGGCCCGCCGGAACGGCCGGGCCTCGTGCGCGTCGGGCCGGGCGGGGCTGCGATCGAGACCGAGGTCTGGGCGCTCGCGCCGGAAGGCTTCGGCAGCTTCGTCGCCGGCATTCCCGCGCCCCTGTGCATCGGCACGCTGATCCTCGCCGACGGCACGAAGCCCAAGGGCTTCCTGTGCGAGACCGCGGGCCTCGACGGCGCACGCGACATCACCCGTTTCGGCGGATGGCGGGCGTACAAGGCCGCGGCGGCGGGTTGAGCGGACTCTCTCCGTCTCCGTCCCTGCATGGGCGACGACGCCGTCGAAGGCCGCGTCGGTCTCCCTCTCCCTCTCCCTCGTGGCTTACCGATTCACACATCTTCCCGCGCCGTCGAAAAGGGTTTGCGCGAGGGGCCGGGATGCTCTCCTTCCCTGTAGGGGAAGGTGGCTCGGCGAAGCCGAGACGGATGGGGCGCGGAGCGAAGCGACGTGTTCCGCGAAGCGGAAACCGTGCAGGGCGCAGCCTATCCTGCACGCCCACCGCCGCCCGCTTCGGCTTCGCCGAACACGCCTGTCGGCGTGCCCCATCCGTCTCTGCGCTTCGCGCCGATCCACCTTCCCCTACAGGGAAGGAGAGCGTGGCTCGCGATGATCCGTAGGAGGCGCGAGGCCGCAAGAGACGTGTGCATCGGCAAGCCACCAGGGAGAGGGGAGTTCGCTCGCGCGTGTCACGACACGCGTGGCCAGCGAGGCGAAAATGCGGCCCGCTACCCCTCCGCGATCACGCTCACATGCGCGGCGACCACCTTCCAGCCGTCCGGCGTGCGCATCCAGGTCTGCATCTGCCGGCCCACCTTGCCCGGCGCGCCGTCGCGGCGGAACAGCGTCGCGGCGATCGCCATGTCCCGGCCCCAGGTGGTGATCTGAGTACGCGCGAGCGTCCGCGCCAGGCCCGCGGGCGAGCGGCCGGCGCGGAAGGCGCGGATCTCCTCGATGCCGTAGAGATTCTCGGCGCCGCCGTAGCGGATGGTGCGCGGGTCGGCGAAGAACAGAGCGTCGAGGGTCTCGACGTCGTTCGTCACCAGCGCCTCCTCGTAGCGGGCGAACGCCGCCTCGACCTCGGCCACCACCTCGGGAATGTCGATCTCGAGCCCGCTCATCGGGTCGTCTCCGTGGTTCGTGCGCTCATCCGCGCGCGGAGCGCCGCGAGGAAGGGAATGTCGGCGAACTGGTCGGGCCGCACCCGGTCCCAGTCGACCCCGGCGGGCCGCGGATCGCGATTGCCGGTGACGATCAGCTCGGCGTCCGTCGCGACGAAGTCGAGCGGGCTGTCGTGCGGCTCGATCACGACGTCGCCCGGCGGCACGAGCTGGACGGAATGGACGGTGGTCGCGAGCGGCGTATCGGGGCCGATCGTGCCGAGCGCGCGGAAGATGCCGGTCTCCAGGTCGGCGAAGCCCGCGCCCTTGCCCGTGCGCCCGCCCTCCCGCGACACCGCGACCGAGCCCACGACGCAGAAGTCGAGCGGCTCCACGTCCTCGAAGCCGATGCGCTCACCGTGCATCAGGTATCCCTCGGACGTGGCCGCCAGCTCGAAGGAAACGCCCTTCTCGAGGAGCTTCGCGGGGTCGATGCGCAGGTAGGGGAAGTCCTTCGTGAGATAGGGCACCGGCGCGTAGAGGATCTTGCCGTCGTAGAGGGCGCGCAGCCGCACCGGGATCTGCGGCGGGTCGGGATTGCACTTGACCGTGCGGGCGGCCTGCCACTGCGGCGTCTGCGCCAGCCGCCAGGCGGCGGCGTCGGCGCCGACGAAGTTGGGGATGTGCGAGACGAGGGGCCCGACGCCGACGCCGTGCTCCGCGAGCCGCGCCCAGGCGCCGGCGCGCACCGCGTCCTTGCCCGCGTTGCGCCCCGCCCAGCGACCCTCGAAGCCACCCTCGCCGCTCATGATCCGCCCTCCCCGATCGGCGCCGTGGCGACGCCCGCCTCCTCCAGCGCCCGCGCGAGGCGCAAGCACACGTCCTCGCGCCAGGGCGGGGCGATGATCTGCACGCCGAGCGGCAGCCGCTCGCCCGCATCGAACAGCGGCGCGGCGACGACGGGCAGGCCCACGAACGAGATCGGCTGGGTGTAGATGCCCAGATTGGGCCGCACCGGCATCTCCACGCCGTCGAGCACCATCGTCCCCTGCCCGATCCGCGGCGCGCGGCAGGGCGTGGCGGGCGCGAGCAGCGCGTCGTAGCGCTCGAACGCGCGGGCGAAGCGCTCGGCCATGACGCGCCGCAGCTTTTGCGCGCGCACCCCCCAGGCGCCGGGCAGCATCGCGCCGGCGATCAGCCGCTCGCGCACCGCGGGGTCGAAATCCGGGCCGCGGGTGCGCAGCCGCTCGAGGTGGAGCGCCGCGCCCTCCTGCATGGTGATGACGTAGGCCGCGGCGCGGGCGGCGTCGATGTCGTCGATCTCCAGCGTCTCGCCCGCGCCGAGCGCCTCGGCCGCGCGAGCGACGGCGGCGAAGGCCTCGGGCATCCCGCCCCGGGCGAACCAGCCGCCGAGAACGCCGACGCGCAGCCCGTTCGCGCCGAGCGCCAGATCGGGCGCGACCGGCGCCGGCGCGGGCGGGCGGCAGGCCGGGTCTCCGACGTCCGCCCCCTGCATCGCGTCATAGGCGGCGGCGAGGTCGGCGACCGTCCGCGCCATCGGCCCGAGATGGTCGAGGCTCGCGACGAACGGAAAAGTGCGGGTGCGCGGCAGCCGCCCGTAGGTCGGCTTCAGCCCGAACAGCCCGCAGAAAGCGGACGGCACGCGGATCGAGCCGTTGGTGTCCGAGCCGAGCGCCAGCGGCACGAGCCCGGCCCCGACCGCGGTCCCCGATCCGCCGGACGAGCCGCCGGACATGTGGGCGGGATCGTGCGGATTGCGCGAGGGGCCGTCATGGACGTTTTCGCCCGTGAAATCATAGGCGTACTCGCCCATGTTCAAGGCGCCGACCAGGACCGCGCCCGCAGCCTCCAGCCGCTCGACGAGGACCGCGTCGCGCTGCGCGGGCGCAAGGTCGCGGTTGATCTTCGAGCCGGCGCGGGTGGGCAGGCCGGCGACGTCGAACAGGTTCTTCACCGCGAAGGGCGCGCCCGCGAGCGGCCCGGGGTCCTCCCCGCGGGCGATCGCCGCATCGATCGCGGCCGTCCTGGCGCGGGCGCGCTCCGCCGTGACGTCGGTGAAGGCGCCGAGCGCGGAAGCGGCCGCGATCCGCGCGAGCGCGGCCTCGACGACGTCCGTGGCGCGCGCCTCGCCGGCGCGGACCGCCGCCGCGATGCTGGTCGCCGAGGAGCCGGGACCGGTCATGCTGCGCCCTCCCCGATGGGGGCTGGCGTGTAGACCGGGGCCGGCTCCTCCGCGTCTTCGATCGCCACGGCGTCGACGAGCGCGTAGAGCCGCGCCGCGGTGGCGAGATGAAAGGCGACGCCGGGGCGGTCGGCGTCGGAAATCGTCAGGCCGAGGAAGGGCGCCATCGCGTCGACGATGGCGTTCGGATCGTCGGGCTCGCTCATCGCAGCGCCTCCTCGAGCGCGGACAGCGGCGCCGTCCAGCCGACGATCCCGCCCTGGGCGCGGATCATCGCGAGCGTCGCCGCCTTGAATTCGGGGAAGTAGCTCTCCGTCGCGTCCTCGACGAGAAGGCACTCGTAGCCGCGATCGTTGGCCTCGCGCATCGAGGTCTGCACGCAGACCTCCGTCGTCACGCCCGCGAAGACGAGGTGCGTGATCCCGCGCATCTGCAGCGTCTCGTGCAGGCCCGTCGCCCAGAACATGCCCTTGCCGGGCTTGTCGACGACGATCTCGCCGTCGATCGGCGCGAGCGCGGGGAGGATCTGGTTGCCCGGCTCGCCGCGCACCAGGAGCCGACCCATCGGCCCCTCGTCGCCGATCCGGATCGGCGCGTCGCCCCGCAGCCGCTTCGACGGCGGGCAATCGGAGAGGTCCGGCAGATGCGCCTCGCGCGTGTGGACGATGGGCCAGCCCTTCACCCGGAACAGCGCGATCAGCCGCGCCACGGTGGGCACGATGGCGAGGAGCCGCGAGACGTCGTTGCCCAGCGCCTCCCCGAAGCCGCCGGGCTCGACGAAGTCGCGCTGCATGTCGATGACGACGAGCGCGGTCGCGCCGGGCGCCAGCGCGTAGGGGTGGGGCTCGGCCGCGACACTGGTCATTTCCCGTGCCCCGCCATGTGCTTGCCGATGGTGTTTCGATCGGTTTCCCCGATCGGCGCGACGTAGCCGATCTTGCCCTCGGACATCACCGCGACCCGGTCGGCGAGCTCCAGGATCTCGTCGAGGTCCTCGGACACGAGCAGCACCGCCGCGCCGCGGTTGCGTGCGTCGAGGATCTGCGAGCGGATCTCGGACACCGACGCGAAATCGAGCCCGAAGCACGGGTTCGCCACGATCAGCACGTCGACGTCGCCCGACAGCTCCCGGGCGAGGATGGCGCGCTGAACGTTGCCGCCGGAGAGATGCTCGATCGGCGTGTCGGGCGAGGGCGTCTTCACCCGGTAGCGCTCGATCAGCTCCCGCGCCTTCGCCCGCATCGGCCCGGGCGACAGCCACCAGCCGAGGCTCGCGATCGGCGGCTTGTCGAACGAGCGGAAGGCGATGTTCTCCGCGACGCTCATGCGCGGCACCGCGGCGTTCTTCAGAGGCTCCTCCGGCAGGCCGAAGACCTTGAAGGCGTGGTAGGCGTCGCGCGTCGGCTCGAAGGGCGCGCCGCGGATGAAGATGCGCCCGTCCGAAAGGGGCCGCTGGCCCGACAGCGCCTCGACCAGCGCCGACTGCCCGTTGCCGGAGACGCCGGCGATGCCGACGATCTCGCCGCCCTTGACCTTGAGGCTGGCCTCGGAGAACGCGGGCGAGCCGTCGGGATGCTCGGCGAACAGCCCGGCGAGCTCGAGCACGGGCGTCTCGCCCACCGGCGCGCGGGCCGCGCGCTCGCGGATTGCCGTCTCGCCGATCATCAGCCGCGACATCTCCTCGACCGACAGGTCCCGCGCCGCCCCGCCGCCGGCGCGCCTGCCCCGGCGCAGCACCGTGACGTCGTCGGCATAGGCGCTCACCTCGCGGAACTTGTGGGTGATCATCAACACCGTGATCGCGCCGCTGCGCGCCATCGCGCCCAGCAGCCCCAGCACCTCGTCGGCCTCGTCGGGGGTGAGCACCGAGGTCGGCTCGTCGAGGATGAGAAAGCGCTGGTCGAGGGCGAGCTGCTTCAGGATCTCCAGCTTCTGCTTCTCGCCCGCCGAGAGGTCGGCCACCGGAATGTCGAGGGGCACCTTGAAGGGCATGCGGTCCATGAAGTCGGCGAGCTTCGCCTTCTCGGCGGCCCAGTCGATGACGGCGGGGGCGTCGGCGCGGGCGACGACGAGGTTCTCGGCCGCCGTGAGCGAGGGCACCAGGGTGAAGTGCTGGTAGACCATGCCGATGCCGGCCGCCTGCGCGTCCCGCGGCGAGCGCACCGCGACCTCGGCGCCGTCGAGCAGGACCTGTCCGCGATCCTGCCGGTAGAAGCCCATGATGCATTTCACGAGCGTCGACTTGCCCGCGCCGTTCTCGCCGAGCAGCGCGTGCACCGATCCCGGCGCGACGGTGAGCGAGACGTCGTCGAGGGCCACCAGCGAGCCGAAGATCTTGGTCATCCCCACCGCCTCGAGCGAAGGCGCGCGGCGGGGGACGGGGGATGGGGACGCGGCGAGAGCGGTCATGGGAGGGCTCCTCTCCCCTCTCCCAATTGGGAGACGGGTCGGGGGGTGAGGGCGCGACGCAGCATTTCCTTCCCTGTAGGGGAAGGTGGCCCGACGCGAAGCGGCGGGACGGATGGGGCACGCCGGAGGCGTGTTCCGCGCAGCGGAAACCGGGCGTCCCCGACCTGCGCCGTTGAGCCCTGCATCGCTTCGGCTACGCCGAACGCGCGTCCCGCGCGCCCCATCCGTCTCGGCTTCGCCGAGCCACCTTCCCCTACAGGGAAGGAGAAGAACCGCGTCCATCCCATCCGGGAGAGGGGAGATCGCGCGTGATCCGATCATCGCCCCCTCCTCACTTCACGATCGAGAGCTCGCCGGGCGCGTCGCGGCCGGAGAAGCGGGAGCGGGCGGAGGAGGCCATGATCAGCAGCGTCAGGATGTAGGGGGCGGCGTTGAAGAAGTAGAAGCCCTGGGTGATACCGATCGCCTGGAACGCCGGGCCGATCGCCCCTGCCGCGCCGAAGAGGAGCGCGGCGAAGACGCAGCGTATCGGGTCCCAGCGCGCGAAGATCACGAGCGCCACCGCCATCAGGCCCTGGCCCGAGGAGAGCCCCTCGTTCCACGATCCTGGATAGTAGAGAGACAGGAACGAGCCGCCGACGCCGGCGAGGAACCCGCCGGCGGCGGTGGCGAGGAAGCGCACGAGGTCGACCGAGACGCCCATCGCCTTGGCGGCGGGCGCGCTGTCGCCCGCCGTGCGCACGATCAGCCCCCAGCGGGTGGTGCGGAAGAACCACGACATCGCGATCGCAAGCGCGATGCCCACGAAGAACAATGGGTTGATCTCGAGCGCGGTGGCGAGCGCGGGCACGCCGGTCCAGTCCGCGAGCGGGATCGCCTCGAGCCGCGGCGCCGAGGGCTGGATGTACGGCTTGCCGAGGTAGAACGCGAGGCCCGTGCCGAAGGCCATCATGGCGATGCCGACCGCGATGTCGTTCACCTTGGGCAGCTTGCAGATGTACCCGTGGATCGCGCCCAGGAAGAGCCCCGACACGCCTGCCGCGAGCACCCCGGCCCAGGCGCTGCCGGTGTGGAAGGCGATCGCGTAGGCGATCATCGCGCCGAGCACGAGGTTGCCCTCGAGCCCGAGATTGATGCGGCCCGACTTCTCGGTGAGGCACTCGCCGAGCGCGACGAACATGAACGGCGTCGAGACGCGGATCGCTCCGCCGATCATGGCCACGAGCAGAGTGAAGACGGCGCTGTCGAGGAAGACGTCCATCAGGCCTTCTCCCCGGCCGGGCGGAAGATCCGGAAACGCCCGTAGAGCGTCTCGGAGGCGAGCAGCACGACGAAGATGATGCCCTGGAGCACGAGCACGCTCGCGTCCGGCAGGCCCATGCGGCGCTGGATCAGCCCGCCCGCGGCGGCGAGCGCGCCGAACAGGATCGCCACCGGCACGACGGCGAGCGGATTCTGCCGGGCGAGGAAGGCGACGAGGATGCCGGTGAAGCCGTAGCCCGCCACCAGCGCGGCGTTCGCCTGCCCGTGCACGGCTGCGACCTCGAAGAACCCCGCGAGCCCGGCGCAGGCGCCCGCGATCATGGCGCAGGCCACGATGAGCCGCCCGACGGGCAGGCCCTGCGCCAGCGCCGCGCGGGGGTTGCCGCCGGTGAGCCGCGCCGCGAAGCCGAAGGTCGTGCGGCTCATCAGCACCCACAGCGCCCCCGCGAGGAGGATGCCCACGACGAGGCCCCAATGCACGCTCGTGCCGGGAATGTCGCCGATCATGTTCCCCTGGCCGATGGACGGCGTCGAGGGGCGGTTGGCCGAGCCGGGATCGCGCAGGGCGCCCTCGACGAAGAAACTCATGATCGCAATGGCGATGTAGGTGAGGAGCAGCGTCGAGATCGTCTCGTTGACGCCGCGCGCGTGGCGCAGCCAGCCGGCGAGGCCGGTCCAGAGTCCGCCGACGATCATCGCCGCGCTCGCCATGAGCGCGAGGATCAGCACGGCGGGGAGGCCGGCCGCGACGAGCGGGATCGCCACGGCGGCCGCCGCGAAGCCGCCGATGACGAGGGAGCCCTCCGCCCCGATCATGGTGAGGCCGAGCCGCGCCGGGATCGCGAAGGCGAGCCCGGTGAGGACGAGGGGCGCGGCGCGCTGGAGCGTATTCTGGATCGAGAAGCTCGTCCCGAAGCCGCCGAGCCAGACGAGCTGGAAGAACTGCACGGGCGAATGCCCGATCACGAGCAGGAAGAGCGAGAAGATCGCCGCGGAGGCGACGAGCGCCCCCGCGACGACGACGACGACCTCCGCCGCCGGCCCGAGCCGCAGGGTCGCGCCGCGGGGGCGCTTCTCGGTCTTCGGGATGGCGGCGGCGGTGTCGGCCATGGAGGCAGCCTTTTCGGAAGGTCCCGTGTGATCAGGTGATCGAGCCGACCACGCCCTCGAGCAGCCAGCCCATGCCGTCGAGCTCGGGATCGTAATTGTCCTTCTCGCCCTCGATCACGAGGTTGCCGGCGTTGTCGCTCAGCGGCCCGACATAGATCGGCTTGCCGGCCTTCAGCCCCTCGATCGCGGCGTCCGCGGCGGCGATCGCCTCCGGGGTCGCGCCCGCGCCGTAGGCGGTGTTCTGGACCATGTCGTTGTGGTAGCCGCCCACGACCACGTTCGGCAGCGGCTCGCCGGCGGCGAAGGCGTCGGCGTAGAGGCGGTAGATCGTCTCCCACTTGTACTCGGCGCCGGTGATGAAGCCGTTGGGCGCGAGCTCGGCCTGCGAGGCGTTGTGGCCGCAGCTCTTCACGCCGCGGCGCTCCGCCGTCTCGATCACCACCTTCGGCCCGTCGACGTGGCAGGTGATGACGTCGCAGCCGGCGTCGACGAGCGCATTGGCGGCTTCCGCCTCGCGCACGGGCATCGACCAGTCGCCGGTGAAGATCACCTGCACCACGGCGTCCGGGTTCACCGAGCGGGCGCCGAGGAGCACCGAGTTGATGTTCGACAGGACCGTCGGGATGGGCTTGGCCGCGACGAAGCCGATCTTGTTCGTGGTGGTGGAGAGGCCGGCGGCGACGCCGTTCACGTAGTGCGCCTGGTTGAGGTAGCAGAAATAGCCGCCGAGGTTCATCGGGTGCTTGTCCGCGCTCCACAGCGGGGCGGCGTGGCGGAACTGCACGTCCGGGTACTTCGTGGCGAGATCGATCATGAACGGGTCGAAATAGCCGAAGGACGTGCCGAGCACGACGTTGGCGCCGTCGAGGTTGATCATCGACTCCATGGTCTGGGCGACCGCGTCCGACTCGGGGACGTTCTCCTCCTCGATGACGGTGACGCCGGGAACGCCCTTGATGATGTCCATGGCGACCGCATGGGCCTGGTTCCAGCCGAAGTCCGCGCGCGGACCGACATAGACCGCGCCGATGACGAGCGCGCCCTGGGCGCGGGCGAGACCGCCCGGCAGGGCGGTGGCGGCGAGGCCGGCCGCGCCGGCCTTGAGCAACGAGCGACGAGACAGAACCGTCTTTTGCATGGTGAGCGCTCCCCTGAACGCGTGCGGGCCGGGCGCGGCGCGCGTCACGCCGCGATGGCCTCTCCTGTGCAATGCCTATGCCAGCAGCGGGTCGCCGCAAAACCCCTTGTGACCCTTCGCCTCCGGCCGTCGACGACACGAGCCGCGCCGGCGTCATGCCTTCGATAGAGGCAGCAATGGCGCTATTGTATACATTCTGCTCAGGCGAACTTCCGCGCCGCCGCCGAGTGCGCCTCGACCAGCGCGCGCAGGTCGACCCCGGGGGGCACGCCGTCGACGATCCGCCACACGCCCGCCACCATGACCCGGTCCGCCCGGTTCGCCCCGCACAGGACGAGCGCCGCGATCGGGTCGTGCGCCCCCGAGAACCGCAGCTCGTCCAGCGTGAACAGCGCGAGGTCCGCCTGCATGCCGGGCGCGATCCGCCCGATATCGGAGCGCCCGAGGCAGCGCGCCGAGCCCTCGGTCGCCCAGCGTAGCGCGTCGCGATGGGTGACGGCCGAGGCCGAGCCGTAATGGAGGCGGTTGACCATCACCGCGTGGCGCACCTCCTCCATCAGATTCGACGAGTCGTTCGAGGCAGAGCCGTCGACGCCGAGCCCCACCGGGCTGCCCGCCGCCTCCAGCTCGCGCGTCTTGCAGAAGCCCGAGGCGAGCGTCGCGTTCGAGGTCGGGCAGTGGCAGACGCCGACGCCCGCGCGGCCGAGCCGCTCGCATTCCTCGCAGGTGAAGTGCACGCCGTGGGCGAGCCAGGTGCGCGGCCCCATCCAGCCGGCCTCCTCCAGCCAGTCGAGCGGGCGCATGCCGAAGCGCTCGAGGCAATAGGCCTCCTCGTCCACCGTCTCGGCGAGATGCGTGTGCAGCCGGCAATCGTGCGCCTCCGCGAGGCGTGCCGACTGCCGCATGAGCGAGAGGCCGACCACGAAGGGCGCGCAGGGCGCGAGCGCGATCTGCGTCATCGCCCCCTCGGAGCGATCGTGGTAGCGGTTCAGCAGGCGCTCCGAGTCGGCGAGGATCGTGTCCTCGTCCTGGACGCAATGGTCCGGCGGCGAGGCGCCGTCCTTCACCGAGAGCGTCAGCGAGCCGCGGGTCATCACCGCGCGGATGCCGAGCGCGCGGGCCTCCTCCACCTCGATGTCGATCGCGTCCTCGAGCCCCTTCGCGAACAGGTAGTGGTGGTCCATCGCCGTGGTGCAGCCCGACATCAGCAGCTCGGTGAGCGCGAGGCGCACGCCGAGCCGGAACATCTCCGGGTCGATGCGCCCCCAGATCGGATAGAGGCTCTGGAGCCAGGGGAACAGCTCCTTGTCGATGCCCTGCGGGTGCGCCCGCGCCAGGGTCTGGAAGAAGTGGTGGTGGGTGTTGATCAGCCCCGGCAGCATCACGTGGCGCGAGGCGTCGAAGACCTCGTCGACCGGTGCCGACGGCTCGGCGCCGCGCCCCACCAGCTCCGCGATCCGCGCGCCCTCGACGACGATGCCCCGCTCCGCCCCCTCCGCGAGAACGGCGATCGGGTCCTTGATCCACACGCGCATGACCGGCTCTCCCTGTGCTGCCTGCGATCCGTGCAGCAAGGAGCGCGCCAAGCGGGGGACCGGCCTAGCCGAGCGCCCTCGCGCGCGCCAGCACACCTAGATCGACGGGCGCGAAGCGGGTCGTCTCGGTCGTGACGGTGAGTTCCTCGACCGCGATCTCGCGCCAGGAGGCGAGGCGCGCGAGCGTCTCCTGCACCAGCGCCTCGGGCGCCGAGGCGCCGGCCGTGAGCCCCAGCGTGGCGACGCCCTCCAGGAAGCCTTCGTCGAGCTCGTGCGCGTCCTCGATCAGCCGCGCCGGGCGCCCCAGGAAGGAGGCGAGCTCCTTCAGGCGGTTGGTGTTCGAGGAATTGCGCGCCCCGCAGACCACGATTCGCTGCGCCCGCTCGGCGAGGGCGCGAACGGCGGCCTGGCGGTTCTGGGTGGCATAGCAGATCGTCTTCGTGTCGGGCCCCACGATCGCGGGAAAGCGCGCCTTCAGGGCCGCGATGATGTCGCGCGTGTCGTCGACGGACAGCGTCGTCTGCGTGACGTAGGCGAGCATCGCCGGATCGCGCGGGACGAGCGCCTCCACCGCGGCGACCGAGCCGACGACGTGCACGACGCCGTCGATCTGCCCGACGATCCCCTCCACCTCCACGTGCTCGCGATGCCCGATGAGCACGATCTCGCGCCCTTGCGCGGCATGGCGGCGGCCCTCGACATGGACGCGGCGCACCAGCGGGCAGGTCGCGTCGATCACGTCGAGCCCGCGCGCGGCGGCCTCCTCCTCCACCGCGCGAGAGACGCCGTGCGCGGAGAAGATCGTCACCGCGCCGTCGGGGATCTGCGCCACCTCGTCGACGAAGACGACGCCCTTGGCCTCCAGCTCCGACACGACGCGGCGGTTGTGGACGATCTCGTGGCGGACGTAGACCGGGCGGTCGGTGGCGGCGCGGGCGTCCTCCACCGCTTCGATGGCGCGATCCACACCGGCGCAGAATCCGCGGGGCGCGGCGAGGAGGACGGTGAGGCGCGCCCGGCTCATGGTGCGCTCCGGACCGGATCGAGGCGCGTGGCGCGGGTCGGGCGCGCCCGCACGCCGGGCAGGAGGTCGGCGGCGGCCTCCTCGCCGGAGATGGTGGCCGCCTCGATCGTGGCCGGAAGCCGCGACAGCCAGTCACCGGCGAAGCGCAGGTTGCGATAGGGAGCGGACGGGCGCGGCGCGTCCGGCCCCGCCGCCTGGCGGATCGTGGCCCGCTTCTCCTTCACCACCCGCTGCTCCCCCGGATCGCCGACCGACACGCCCGCAGCGGCGAGCGCAGGGGCGACTTCTTCCCAGATACGTGCGGCCAGGCTTTCCGGATCGTTCGAGACGGACGCGCCCGCGGCCGAGACCGTGACGGAGACGTGGTCGCGCCGCGCCAGCGCCCAGTGCGACAGCGCCCCGCGCAGCCCGACGAAGCGCGGGCGCGCCGGGCCGTCGACGCGGTAATGCGCGTTGACGATGGGCTCGTAGGCGTCCGGGACCGCGAGCGCGGGAAACAGCCGGCCGATCTCGGCGGGCGGCAGCGCGAGCACGACTCCGTCGTCCGGGCCGAGGGCGACGCTTCCCTCGGCGAAGGCGAGCGCGGTGAGCCGCTCGCCCTTGCCTTCTACCCCGCGCAGGCGTGCGCCCGTGGCGATCCGCGTTCCGAGCCGCTCGAGCGTCGCGAGCGCCGGGTCGACGAGGTCGGGGCCGAGCCCGTGCTCGGCTACGAACAGACGCGCGCCGCCCGGGCGGGCGACGCGGCGCAGCGCCCGACCGAGCCGGCGGGCGGAGGCGATCTCGACGGGCGTGTTCAGCACCGCGACCGTCAGCGGCTCGATGAAGCTCTCGAGCAGCGGCCGCCCGGCGAAGATCCGCCCTATCGCCCGGTCGCCGACGGGCAGCGTCAGGCGGGCGAGCCGCGGCAGGTCGGCGAGGCCGAGCCCCTCGGGCCGCAGCGACGGCCGCAGCCAGTCGAGCGGGTGGAGGCCGACATGGCCGAGCCGCCCGGTCGCGGCGTCGTAGACGGGCAGGCCCGCGGGCTCGGGCTCGACCCAGCGGTCGCGGGCGCCGACGCTCTCGAGCAGCGCCAGCGCGCGCGGGTTCGCGCCGAGCAGCGCGTGCGTGCCGTTGTCGTGGGAGAAGCCGTCCGGACGGGACACCGTGCGGCAGCGCCCGCCGGCGCTCGGCGCGGCCTCGTAGAGGCTCACCGGCGTGCCCGCGCGCGCCGCGCACAGCGCCGCCGCGAGCCCGGCGACGCCCGCGCCGACGACGTGGATGCGCGCAGGCACGCTCATGCGCGGCTCCACAGCGCCGACAGCAGCAGCCGCGCCTTCTCGGGCTTCGACAGCCGCACCCGTGGCCCCCGCGCCGCGAAGCCGCGGGCCTGGAGCTTGGCGAACAGCGCGCGGTAGCCCTCCATCATCAGGATCGCGGGCTTCAGCGCCCGGCGGTCGAGGCTCTCCAGCATCCGGTCCGACTCGGCGAAGCCGGCCTGCGCCTCCCGAGCGAGCGCCTCGCAGGCCTGGGCGAAGCGCGGATCGGCGACCATCTCCCGCGCGGGTCCGTCCGCCACGCCCAGCGCCGCGAGCCGGTCGAGGGGCACGTAGACGCGCTCGATCGCGGCGTCCTCGTCGACATCGCGCAGGACGTTGACCACCTGCAGGGTGCGCCCGAGCACGAGGGCGAAGTCGTGGGCGTCCGGCGCGCCGAAGATGCGAATCGACAGCGCCCCCACCGCGCCGGCGACGCGCCGGCAGTAGAGGTCGAAGCCGGCCGCGTCGGGAATACGCACGCGCGGCTGGCCGTCGCTCTCCATCCCGTCGAGGAGCGCGTGGAACTCCGCCCGCGGCAGGTCGTGCGCCCGCATGGCGCGGGCCAGCTCCCGGCCGATCGGGCCGTTGGCCACGCCCGGGAGCGCGTCGATCTCGCGCCGCCAGGCGTCGAGGAAGGCGCGCTTCTCGGACAGCGGCGCGGCGCCGTCGGCGATGTCGTCGATGACGCGGCAGAAGGCGTATACGGCGTGGATCGAGCGCCGCCGCTCGGCGGACTGCGCCGCCATACCGAGCTTGAACGAGGAGCCCGAGCCCGAGACGATGCGCTTCACCACCCCGACGTCGCTCGCCCCCTCGCGGCGCGCCAGCGCCAGCGGAACGCCGGCGAAGGCGGCGGCGGCGTCGCGCTTCCCGATCCGCACCCGCGTCGCGATCGGGTCGAGCGCGCGCAGATTGGCGGCCTGGCGTCGCGCGATGGCGATCGTCGCCGCGCTCTGGGCCGCGAGCCGGCGCGAGCGCACGCGCTGCGGCAGGTCGGCGGCGCGCGCGAGGAGGTCGTCGACCCGGTCGAGGGCGGCGTCGAGCACCGCCCGGCGCGGGCCCACGTTCGCCGGATCGAAAAAGGCCCCCTCCCCGCCCGCCTGGTCCATCCAGGGCACCGGCAGGTAGACGCGGTCGAGGGCGGCGCGATCCTTCACGAGGTCCTGGAGGTGGTTGAGGATCTGCAGCGCCGTGCACAGCGCGTCCGCCGGGGCGTGCGCGCCCGCCGCCTCGCCGTGGAGGCGCAGCAGGAAGCGGCCCACCGGGTCGGCCGAGCGGCGGCAATAGTCGACGAGCTCCGCCCAGTCGGCGTAGCGCGTTTTCACCGTGTCCTGCCGGAAGGCGTCGATCAGCGTGCAGGCCTCCTCGACGCCCGCGCCGAAGCGGGCGTCCGCCGCGTGGAGCGCCGCCGCGAGGGGCTCGAAGGAATCGCCGGCGCGCAGGGCCCGCTCCATGGCGGCGAGGCGCGCGCGCTTCTCGTCGGCCGAGAGGTCGGCGCTGTCTGCGACGTCGTCGGCGGCGCGCACGAAGCGGTAGAAGGCGAGGATCGGCGCGCGCAGGGGCCGCGCGATGAGGCGCGTGGCGACGGGGAAGTCCTCGTCGCGGTGGGTCTTCGTCGGATAGGGCGCGGCGGCGATGCTCATGCGCTCATTCTGCCGGATAGACGCGGCCCTTCCAACCGCCCGCGCGGCCGCGGCCGAGCCCCAGCAGCGAGGCCCATTGGATCGCGAGCCCCACAGCGACGGTCGCGGGGTGCAGCGGCACCGTCCACCAGCTCTCGCGGGTCGCGCGGGTGATGGCGATGCGCAGGCCGAGCGACAGCGCGAGCGCCGTCAGCGCCAGGGTAAGCGAGCCTGCGCCGAGAAGCGCGAGCAGCACCAGGATCGGCGGCAGCACGTGGCCGAAGCCGAGCAGCACGGTCCAGACCGGCAGCTGGCCCCAGGACGCCATGCCCTCGTGGGCGTTCTTGACGAAGCCCGCCCAGGCCTGGTCGAAGGTCTCGTACATCCGGCAGGTGGCGAGCTCCGAGCCGAGCACGACGTCCGTCATGCGTCCGTGGTCGCGCATGCGCCGGGCGAGCTGGATGCCGTCGTGCAGGAGGTGGCGGATGGATTCGTGCCCGCCGATCGCATCGTAGGCCGCGCGCTCGAACAGCATCGTCTGCCCGCAGGCGGCGCCCAGCCCGCGGTCGAGGCGGGTGCGCATGATCGGCACCGGCAGGTAGCCCAGCATCAGGAAGTTGATCATCGGCACGGTGAGGAGCTCGCCCAGCGTCGTCGTCACCTGCCGCGGCACCGCGCTGACGAGGCCCAGCGCCGTCTCGCGCTGGTGCGCCACGAGCGAGGCGGCGGCGCGGGGCGCGAGGCGCACGTCCGCGTCGACGAAGAAGAGATGCGTCCCGCGCGCGGCGTCGGCGAGACGCTGGCAGGCGTGGACCTTGCCGGTCCAGCCCTGCGGCAAGGGCGGGCAGGTCTCCAGCCGGACGCGGGGGTCGCGCGACGCGATGGCGCGCACGATCTCGGCGGTGCGGTCGGTCGAGCCGTCGTCCATCACGATCACCTCGATCGCGACGCCCTGCGAGGCGAGCGCGCTCTCGACGCAGGCGGCGATGTTCGCCTCCTCGTTGCGGGCCGGGACGAGCACCGAAACGAGCGTGCCGTCCTCGGCCTCGCGACACGCGGGCGTGCGCATGGCGCGGAGGTTGACGGCGCCCAGCGCCGCGCCGAGCGCGGCGAAGGCGAGGGCGAGAATAGCGATCACCGTCACGGCTGGTCGTCTCCCGAATGCGGCCGACGCCCGTGCGCGGCCTCGTAGCGCTCGCCCTTGACCGCCGCGAGCAGGCGCTTCCACAGCCCGTAGATGCCACCCACGCCGGCGGCGCCCGACAGCAGCGTCTCGAAGCGCGCCGGATCGCGGCTCGCGACCTCGCCCGACAGGCGATCGAGCACGCCGGTCAGCCGCGCCTCCAGATGGTCGCGCCGGGCCTCGCGCGGAAGGGCGAGGAGGTCCGACCCGCGCTCGGCCTCGCCGAAGGCGATGAAGGCCTCCGCCCCGCGCTGGTCCCAGAACTGGTACTCGATCGCGAGCGGTACGAACAGCGCGTGGGGCGCGATCTCCGCGAGCCGCGCGACGCCGGCCTTGAGGCCGATGGGGCGCGTGCGCACGTCCAGGAAGCGCCCCTGCGCAGCGAGGAAGATCACGCTGTCGTCGCGCAGGAGAATGTCAGCCGACGCGGCGAGGAACCGCGCGGCGCCCCGCGCGCTCTCGAGATCGATCCCGTAGCCGCCGATGCGCTTCATGAAGCCGTAGGCCTCGAGCATCTCGGCGTCGATGGGCGCGTAGCCCTGGCGGTCCCGGAAGAACAGATCGCCCGCGATGACGTAGACCGCCCCGTCCCACCAGGCGGGGTGGTTCGTGTAGAGCACGACCGGCGCGGGCTCGCCCGGCAGCCGCGGCGCGCCCCAGGGGGGCATGCGCAGCGCGTTCATGTGCCGGGTGAAGAAGCGGCGGAAGTAGAACACGAAGAAGCCGACCCGCCGCGGATCGCGCAGCGATGTCGGCCGCTCGGCGGCCGGGAGCTTCTCCGCGAGGCGGCGAGCTTTCGCGCGGGGGTCGGGATGAGGGTCGGTGGATAGCGCGTTCATGGTGAGCGCCCTCCCCTCCGGCCACGTCGCCCACGCGGATCGCAGCAAGCTGCTACTTTCTCCTTCCCTGTAGGGGAAGGTGGCTCGGCGAAGCCGAGACGGATGGGGCGCGGAGCGAAGCGACGCGTTCCGCGAAGCGGAAACGGGGACGGGCAGCGCGTCTCCGGCACGCCCACCGCGGCCCGCTTCGGCTTCGCCGAACACGCCTGACGGCGTGCCCCATCCGTCTCGGCGCTTCGCGCCGATCCACCTTCCCCTACAGGGAAGGAGATCGTGGCTCGCGACCATCCGAAGGAGACCCGCGGCCGCAGGAGCTGCGGAACGACGCGGCGCTGCGGCATGCCGGCGGCGCCCCCCATCGCCCTCAGGACGCCTTCGCGAGGCCGCCGCCGCGGGCGTCCTGGTCGAGCGCGTCCGCGGCGATCCAGCCCGACATCATCACCATCGGCATGCCCGGGCCCGGATGGGCCGCGCCGCCGGCGAGGTAGAGGCCCTGGATGTCGCGCGAGCGATTGCCCGGCTTGAATGCGCCGAGGAACTTGCCGTGGCTCGCAAGGCCGTAGATCGCCCCGTTGAGCACCTTGTAGCGGTCGTGGATGTCCTGCGGCGTGAGGTGGCGCTCCACCACGATCCGCTCCTCGATGTCCGGCATGCCGCCGGTGCGCTTGAGCTTGTCGATGATCTTGGCGCGATACGGCGCGAACATCTTCGACCAGTCGTGGTGCGGACGCAGGTAGGGCGTGTGCACCAGCACGTAGAGCGCCTCACCGCCCTCCGGCGCCACCGACGGATCGGTGCCCGACGGCGCGGCGAGATAGGCGGTCGGGTCCGGCGCGGGCTCGCCCTTGTCGTAGATGTACTCGAACTCCTCCTCGGGGTCGCGGGAGAAGACGAAGTCGTGGTGCGCCAGATGCTCGTATCGCTTGTTCAGGCCGAGGTAGAGCACCACGCCCGAGCAGGCGGGCTCGAAGCCCTTCTTGTCGTAGCGCACGCCGACGTCGCCCCCGACGAGCTCGCGATAGGTGCGGATCGAATCCATGTTCGACACGACCTTGTCGAACCGCTCGACCTCGCCGGCGTCCGTGCGCACGCCGGTGACGCGCTTGTTCTCGATCTCGAGCCCGACGATGTCGGTGCTCGGGCGCAGCCTGCCGCCGAGATCGGTCATGAGCTTGGCGAGGCCTTCGGCCACCGCGCGGGTGCCGCCCATCGGGTACCAGACGCCCTCGGCCACCTGCATGTGGGCGATCGAGCACAGCACCGCCGGCGAGCCGTAGGGGTTCGAGCCGACGTACTGGGTGAAGTGGTCGAGCATCTGCGAGAGACGGTCGTCCTTCACGTGCGAGCGGATGGTGCCGGCGACCGACGCGCCCATGCGCAGGGCCATCACGTCCCGCAGGGTGCCGGGGTCGAAGTTCTTGCGCACGTTGATCGTGTCGAACAGGTCCTCGACCGGCTTCCAGAAGAAGAACCGCTCGGAGATCTCGTGCAGGTTCTTCGACTTCGCGATGAAGCGCTCGTAGCCCTCGCCCGCGCCGACGCCGGGCGCGAAGGCGTTCATGTCGGTCTTCATCCGCTCGACGCTCTCGCACAGGTCGAACTGCGAGCCGTCCTCGAAGAAGCAGCGCCACTGCGGATCGAGCCGCACGAGGTCCATGTAGTCCGACACCTGCTTGCCCGCCTCGGCGAAGATGCGGTGGAGCACCCGGGGCACGGTGAGGATCGTCGGCCCCATGTCGAAGCGGAAGCCGCCCTCGTGCAGCACCGCCGCCTTGCCGCCGACCCACGGGTTCTTGTCGAAGAGCGTGACCTCGTGCCCGCGCGCGGCGAGCACGCAGGCGCTCGCGAGCCCGCCGAGCCCGCCCCCGATCACCGCGACCCTGTTGGTAGACCCACTCACGTTACGCTCCTCTCACTGGCGTTCGATGGCCCGCTGGACCGCGTCCTCGTCGTCGAGCGGCAGGCGCGCCAGACGGACCGAGACCGTCGCGCCCGAAGCCGGCAAGTCGAAGGCGGCGCCGTTGAAGGTCGGCGGGCTGAACCGGCCGACGTCGTTGGAAAAGCCGAAGGGCTCGGCCGGCAGCTCCCAGAACAGGATCGGCTCCATGTCGAGCCGGCCGTTGTTGTTCACGTCCTGATAGGCCGCGACCGCCCAGCGCCCGGGCCGCAGGCCGTCGAAGCGGAACGACAGCGTGCCGCTTCGCGCCGGCTGGAACTCGCCGACGGGACAGGTCGCGCGATCGAGATCCCGGTCGCACAGGCCGACGAAGACCGGACCCTGGCCCGCGGCGACGTCCGTCACGCGAACCACCAGCGGGGCCGCGGCCGCCACGGCGGGCAGCGCGACGCCCAGGGCGAGTGCGGCGAGCAGTATGCGCAGGGTCACGTGCGGTCCTCGTCGTCAGGCGCGGGCCGGCGTGGTCGCCGCCCGGCGGAAGAAGGAGCGTCCCGGCGCGCGGGCCGCCGCGAGATCGTCGAGCAGGAGCTTCGCCGTGATGCGCGCACCCTCGTAGATCACCGGCAGGCCCGACCCCGGATGCGTGCCGCCGCCGACGAGGTAGACGCCCTTGCCGAACCGGTTGTGCGGACGGAAGTAGAGCATCTGCCCGAGATCGTGGGCGAGGTTGAAGGTGGCGCCCTCGCTCACGGCGAACTCGTCCTCCCAGCCGGCGGGCGTGATCACCCGCTCGTAGCGGATCCGCTTCTCGATGTCGGTCAGCCCCAGCACCTTCATGCGCTCGAAGACCTTCGCCCGGAACGCCACGGCTTCGGATCGCCAGTCCGTGCCGGACCGCAGGTTCGGCACCGGCACGAGCGCGTAGAGGCTGGAATGCCCCTTGGGCGCCATCGACGCATCGGTGCGCGCCGCGTTCTGGACGTAGAACGAGGGCTTCGTCGGCAGCTTGCAGGCTTCGATCTCCGCGAGATTGTTGGCGTAATCGTCCGAGAGCAGGATCGTGTGGTGCTCGAGATCGCCGAGATCGCCCTCCAGCCCGAGATAGAGCATGAAGGTCGAGCAGGAGATGCGCGCCTTCCCGAGCTTCTTGTCGCGCCAGCGCGGCCGGTGCTCCTCGGGGATCAGCCGGCGCGCGGCATGCGCGAAGTCGCCGTTGATCACCACCGCGTCGGCCGGGTGCCGCACGCCCTCGACGACGACGCCCACGGCGCGGTCGTTCTCGTAGACGACCTGGTCCACCGGCGTCGACAGCTTGATGTCCACGCCCATCTTGCGCGCGAGCTTCGCCATCGCCTCCGAGATCGCCCCGCATCCGCCGATCGGGTGGAAAACGCCGTGCTCGTACTCGAGGAAGGAGAGGATCGTGAACAGGCTCGGGCACTGGTAGGGCGACATGCCCAGGTACTTCGTCTGGAACGAGAAGGCGAGCCGGACCCGCGGATCCTGGAAATAGCGCTTGAGGTCGCCGTCGACGCTGGAGAACGGCCGCATCATCGGCAGCGCCTGCAGCATCGCGGGCGAGAGCACGTCGAGCGGCCTGTCGAAGGCCTTCTCCAGCACCGGGCGGAACAGCTCGAGCTTCCGGCGGTTCTCCTCCATGAAGCGTGGCACGTTCGCCGCGTCCGCGGGAGCGACCTTGGCGATCTCCTCGGCGAGGCGCCCGATGTCCGGGGAGGCCTTGAGGTCCCCGCCGCCTTCGAAGACGACGTGGTATTGCGGGTCGAGCTTCACGAGGTCGACATGGTCCGCGAGCCGCTCGCCACACGCCTCGAAGATCTCCGCCAGGATGCGGGGATAGAGAAAGAACGTCGGCCCGATGTCGAACTTGTAGCCGCCCGGCGCCGTCACCGTCTTGGTGCGGCCGCCGACCTGCGAATCCTTCTCGTAAATCGTGACGTGCGCGCCCTGCTTGGCCAGCAGCAGCGCGGCGGCGAGGCCGCCGGGGCCTGCGCCGACGATCGCGACGCGCGCGCCCTTGGCGTCCTCCATGCCGACGGATGCATCATCGACGTGCCCCAGCGTGGCGGCGCCGTTCTCCCCGTGCCCGAACTCGGACGTCAGACCCTCCGGGTACCTCATCGTTCAGACCACCCCCGACACTCTCACGCATTGATGTTTGCGGCAGTTTCACCTTGATCTCAACACTTACGCTGCGCCGCACGCGTAGGATCACTCCGATAGTTGCGTCCGCGCATCATTCCGCGGCCCTGCCGAGCGCCGAGGAGGCCGGCGGGCGGGCCCGCACCATGGTCTCGTCGATCGCCGACAGGATTTCGTCGTGAGCGAAATAGTGGATCATGTGCCCGAGACCAGGCAGAATCGCGACGCTGGCGCCGGAAACCTCGTCGGCGAGCCGTTGCGAGTGCAGGTCCGGGTCCAGAGCCTTGTCCTGCGCGCCGTGCAGCAGGGCGAGCGGAACGGCGCAGGAGGCGTAGCGGGGCATCAGGTCCCCGGCGGCGTCGCTCATGACGGCGAGCTCCGCCGCGGCTGCGCTCATCTGCCACGGGCGCTCGGCGTAGGCGAACGGGTAGCGCGCCAGGAAGCGCTCCGGGGTGGGGCGCGGGGCGAACATGCGGTCGAGCAGCTTCGGCTGCATCCGCCGCATGGTCGGCAAGCCGAGCGTCCAGACCAGCGCGGGGCCGACCACCGGCGCCGACGGCAGCCCCATGACGAAGACGTCCGAGCGGTCCTGCGGATAATAATAGCCCGACATCAGCACCGCGCCGCGGACCGGGCGGCGCGGGTCCACCGCGAGCGCCATCGACAGGAGCGAGCCCCAGGAATGGCCGACGACGAGGGGCTCGTCGAGGCCGAGCGCCGCGATGAAGCCGATCATCAGGTCGGCCTGGCCCTGCGGCGTGTAGGACCCCCCGCCCGGACGGGAGGTGTGGCCGTAGCCCGGCCGGTCCGGAACGATGCAGCGGTAGCGCCCGGCGCAGGCCTGGACGAGGCCCGACACCAGCATGTCGTCGAGGCAGGCGCCGTTGCCGTGGACGAAGAGGATCGGCGGCGCATCGGCAGGGCCGACCTCGACATAGTGGATCCGCACGCCGTCGACCGTCACGAAGCGGCCGTGGGCCGGATGCACGTCACGCTCGACCCTGCGTCCGTGGAGGAACGCATGGAGCGCGGCGCCGCCGGCCGCGAGGGCGAGGGCCCCGAACGCGGCCAGCGCGATGCGCGTCGTGTCGATGTCGGCCATGGAGGGTCGGATCTCCGGGAGGAGCGGTGCGCCGGACGGCGCGGACGAGGTGCCCGCATCAACCTGATCGCGACCGTATCCGTTCCGGCCACGGCGGGAAACCGCGGCGGTGTCGCGGGGGTCCGGGCGATCGCTGGGATTTGGCGAGAGGTCCTGCGCCTTGCCGCCGTCCCCCTGCCCTGGTAAGCCTCCCCACGACTTTTCCCACACTCCCGCGCGACAGGATTTCCCGGCCGTGGCTCGACAGTTCATCTATCACATGAAGGGTCTCTCGAAGACCTATTCCGGCGGCAAGAAGGTTCTGGAGAACGTCCACCTGTCCTTCTACCCCGACGCGAAGATCGGCGTGCTCGGCCCCAACGGGGCCGGCAAGTCCACGCTCCTCAAGATCATGGCGGGCATCGACAAGGAGTGGAACGGCGAGGCCTGGGTCGCCGACGGCGCGAAGGTCGGCTACCTCAGCCAGGAGCCGCAGCTCGACCCGGCCAAGACCGTGCGCGGCAACGTCGAGGACGGCGTCGCGCCGCAGAAGGCGATCCTCGAGCGCTACAACGACCTCGCGATGAACTATTCCGAGGAGACCGCCGACGAGATGACGGCGCTCCAGGACGAGATCGAGGCGAAGGGGCTGTGGGACCTCGATTCCAAGGTCGACCAGGCCATGGACGCCCTGCGCTGCCCGCCCGACGAGGCGGACGTCGCCTCGCTCTCGGGCGGCGAGCGTCGGCGCGTGGCGCTGTGCAAGCTCCTGCTCGAGCAGCCCGAGCTCCTGCTCCTCGACGAGCCCACCAACCATCTCGACGCGGAAACGGTGGCCTGGCTCGAAGGGCATCTGCGCTCCTATCCCGGCGCGATCCTGATCGTCACCCACGATCGCTACTTCCTCGACAACGTCACGAGCTGGATCCTCGAGCTCGACCGCGGCCGCGGCATCCCCTACGAGGGCAACTACACCTCCTGGCTCGAGCAGAAGCAGAAGCGGCTGATGCAGGAGAACCGCGAGGACGAGGCGCGCCAGCGCACCATCGAGCGCGAGCGCGAATGGGTGTCGGCCTCGCAGAAGGCCCGCCAGACCAAGTCCAAGGCGCGTATCGCCCGCTACGACGAGCTCGTCGCCAAGTCGCAGGACAAGGGGCCGACGACCGCGCAGATCATCATCCCCATCGCCGAGCGGCTCGGCCAGAACGTCATCGACGCCCAGGGCCTGAAGAAGGGCTACGGCGACCGTCTCCTCATCGACGGCCTCGATTTCAAGCTGCCGCCCGGCGGCATCGTCGGCGTGATCGGGCCCAACGGCGCGGGCAAGACCACGCTGTTTCGCATGATCACCGGCCAGGAAACGCCCGACGAGGGCACGATTACCGTCGGCGAGACGGTGAAGCTCGGCTACGTCGACCAGTCGCGCGACGCGCTCGAGGCGAACAAGACCGTCTGGGAGGAGATCTCCGGCGGCAACGAGATCATCTATCTCGGCAAGCGCGAGATGAACTCCCGCGCCTACTGCGCCGCCTTCAACTTCAAGGGCGGCGACCAGCAGAAGAAGGTCGGCGTGCTCTCCGGCGGCGAGCGCAACCGCGTGCACCTGGCCAAGATCCTGAAGTCCGGCGCCAACGTGCTGCTGCTCGACGAGCCGACCAACGACCTGGACGTCGACACCCTGCGCGCCCTGGAAGACGCGCTCGAGGATTACGCCGGCTGCGCGGTCATCATCAGCCACGATCGCTGGTTCCTCGACCGCATCGCCACCCACATCCTCTCCTTCGAGGGCGAGAGCCACGTGGAGTGGTTCGAGGGCAACTTCCAGGACTACGAGGAAGACAAGAAGCGCCGGCTCGGCACGGACAGCACCATCCCCCACCGGATCAAGTACAAGAAGTTCACCCGCTGAAGGGCGCGGCCGGGGAGGGAACCACCCTCCCCGGCCGTGATTTCGCCTCGACGTCCGCGCCCCGGGCGCTATGATCCCCGCCGCACGACCCGGGAGACGACTCGGGCGGCTCGAGGGGGCGACTTGCCATGGACCGGACGATCCTCATCACCGGCGTGGGCCGCGGCATCGGGCGCGGGCTGGCGGAGGCCTACCTGCGCGACGGCGCGCGGGTGATCGGCACGATGCGGGACGCCACCCGCGCGCCGGCCACCTTCGCCGATGCGCTGGGCGCCGGGCGGCTGCGCCTGCTCGAGGCCGACGTGCGCGACGCCGACAGCCTCGCCGCCGCCGCGGCCGCCATCGGCGCCGAGCCGGTGGACGTGCTGATCGCCTGCGCCGGGATCATGGGCGAGCGCACGGCCGACACGATCGCGTCCGACCCCGCGCTCTATCACGAGGTGTTCGACGTCAACGTGCTCGGCGTGCTGCGCACGGTCCAGGCCTTCCGCCCGGCGCTGGCCCGCGCCGCAGCAGCGAAGGGCGAAGCGAAGGCGCTGATCCTGTCCAGCCACATGGGTGCGGGCGACAACCCCAAGTCGAACGCCATGCCCTACCGGCTGTCCAAGGCCGCCGTCAACGCCCTCACCCGCGGGCTGGCCACCGACCTCGCCCCCGAGCACATCCGCGTCGCCAGCTGCCACCCCGGCTGGGTCAAGACCGACATGGGCGGCGCGGCCGCCGACATCAGTGTGGAGGAGAGCGTCGCGGGGCTGATGGCGCTGGTCGAGGGGCTGGATGCGGGGAAGGCCGGGGGGTTCTGGAATTGGGATGGGCGGCAGTTGATGATGTGAGGTGCCGGCGTCCGCTCGGCTTCATATGCGGAACGCTGCCGCGTATTGCGCCTCGATGTATCGAAACTTTCCGCCCTCGAACAGAAATGCATGATCGAGTGCCGGCTTGACGACGAAGTCGATCATGCAGTCGGGAGACTCTGTCGTCGACATCAACAGGCAACTGTTGAAGGCGGATCCCATGTTCATGACCGGCACGACGTCGGCGGGCGGCGGGTGGAGCCTGAACGACCAGCCCCGGATTCTGTAATCGTCGTCTGGGGAGGCCCGTGTCACGATCACGGCGCCGTCGTGGATCGCTCCGTTGAGCGCTACCGCATCAGCGAAGTGGCGCCCGAAGCTTTCGTCGAAGGCTTGACCGCTCGGCGGCTTCGGAGACCGAGGCATCGGCGACGCGTAGCGGACTGGCCCGCGGCCCGTCGCGAAGCACACGATCGCCGCGCCGCTTCCGATCAATCGCTCAGCGATTTCGGGGCTCGTCACGTGATTGGTCATCGCAACCTCGTTTCTGTGAAGGCTAGCCGCATCGGCCTTGAAAGGCTAGAGGCAATTTTGTATTGCGCTCTTCAAGCTTGCAGCTCGGAGCGCCAAATGTCCTTGAGTCGACAGGTACTGATTATCATCGTTCTGGCTTTCGCGGTATGGGCTGCCATCGCGCTCGTTCGCAACGAGCCTGTGACGATCTCCATGCTCACGCCCTTCGGGTCGGTCGTTACTGTTGTAACGCTGATCGCGACCGGCTTCGTCAAGTTTGCGTGGAAGTGGCCGATCTTTCGCGGCTGGCTGGTCCAGCGCCCAGATCTCTCCGGAACGTGGCGGTGCGCGCTATCTTCGTCTTACAAGGATCCAGAAACGAACAAGCCGGTCGACAAAGCCGCCTACGTCGTAATCAGGCAAACTCTGACGCATCTGTCCATGCGTCTATACACCGATACCGCACGCTCGTCTCCGATCGCTGAGAACCTTTATCTGGACTCGAAGGATGGCCTCTTTGCGCTCGTATTGGCCTATCAGAGCGTACCGAAAGTCGAGCAGCGTAAGGCTGCGAGCCAGATTCATTATGGTTGCGCACTCTACGATCATCTTGATTACGAATCGTCGGTCTTGGAAGGACAATACTGGACCGATCGAGGGACGAGTGGCTCGGTCCGGCTTTCCGACCGGAAATGGGACGCGGCGAACTCCTACGAAACGGCGAGCGCCCTTTTCGATAGCTAGGCTCCTGCTCACATCTCCATCACCCCAGCGACATGCCGCGGCCACCTCCCCCGGCCCAGGAACACCGCGTCGACCCGGAACGACCACCCCTCCCCCGTCCAGCGGTTGCGGGCCTTCCAGGCGCGGATGGCGCGGGCGAGGCGGCGGCGTTTTTCGCCCGTCACGGAGGTGGCGGCGTCGTCGATGAGGGCGCGGGCCTTGACCTCGACGAAGATCACCACCCGGCCGCGCGCCATCACGAGGTCGATCTCGCCGCCGGGCGCGCGCCAGCGGCGGGCCAGCGGGCGCCAGCCCTTGAGGACGAGGAAGGCGAGCGCCAGCCATTCGGCCCGGGCGCCGCGCCCGAGGTGACGGCGGCGGGCGGCCGGCGTCACGAGCGCACGGCCCCCGCGGCGTGAGGCTTCGCATGCGGCGCGCCCGAGGCGCCCTCCACCGAGAGCTTCACCCGGTCCGACGCCGGCTCGACCCTGGTCTCGACCTGCGCGAGGAGACCCGTGCGCGCCAGCGATTCCCCGAACAGCTCCTGGAGCGCATCGAGCGCGGCCGCGCCCATCAGCTGGTCGAAGGCGTGCGCATCGGTCTCCACGCCCTTCTGGACGGCCCGCGGATCGGCGACGACGGAGACGACGGACAGCGACATGCGGCAGATCCGGGTGGCGTTTACGATGATTGTCGGCGCGCGCCCGGGGTTGTCAAGACGGCGGCGATACGCCCTCGCCCCGTCGCGGCGAGGCGGGCTTGCGTCCACGGGGACAAATGCGTCACATTGCAGTGCACAATCACAAAGCCTGGGAGCAGGGCCATGGCGGTCGGACACGGCATCGCGATCGGCGCGAACGAGCGCGGCGAGGAGAAGGACCAGCCGCTGTGGGAGGACGTGCGCCTGCTCGGGCGGCTCCTCGGCGACACGGTGCGCGCGCAGGAGGGCGAGGCCGTGTTCGACCTCGTCGAGCGCATCCGCCAGACGAGCCTGCGCTTCCACCGCGACGAGGACCAGGGCGCGCGGGGCGAGCTGCAGACCACGCTCGACGCGCTCTCGCGCGACTCGAGCCTGCAGATCATCCGCGCCTTCTCCTACTTCTCCCACCTCGCCAACATCGCCGAGGACCAGCACCGCCACCGCCGCTCGCGGGCCCACGCCAAGGCCGGCTCCGCCCCGCGGGAGGGCACGCTCGCGCGCACGATCGCGCAGATCAAGGAAGCGGGCATCGGCAAGGCCGAGATCGAGCGCTTCTTCGCCGGCTCGGAAATCTCCCCCGTCCTCACCGCCCACCCGACCGAGGTGCGCCGCAAGTCCACGATCGACCGGGAGATGGAGGTCGCGCGCCTGCTCAAGGAGCGCGACACCGGGCTGCTCACGCCCGAGGAGCTCGCCGAGAACGAGGAGGCGATGCGCCGCGCGGTGCTCACCCTGTGGCAGACCGCGATCCTGCGCAGCACCCGGCTGCGGGTGATCGACGAGGTGATCAACGCGCTCTCCTATTACGACGTCAGCTTCCTGGGCGAGCTGCCGCGGATCTACGCCGCGCTGGAGGACCGCCTCGAGGAGGAGGGCCTCGGACAGGCGGAGCTGCCGGCCTTCCTGCGCATGGGCTCCTGGATCGGCGGCGACCGCGACGGCAACCCCTTCGTCACCGCCGAGGTCCTGCGCGAGGCGCTGCACCTGCAGAGCCGCAAGGCGCTCTCCCACCACATCGAGATGCTCGAGGCGCTCAGCGCCGAGCTTCCCCTCGACGAGCGGCTGATCGGCGTCTCCGACGAGATCCGGGCGCTGGCCGAGGCGTCACCGGAGCGCTCCGCCTTCCGCGAGCACGAGCCCTACCGCCGGGCGTTGGCGCATATCCACGCGCGGCTGTGCGCGACGGCGAAGGCGCTGTGCCACGAGGACCTGTGCCGCACGCCCGAGGCGGCGGCGGCCGAGCCCTACCCGTCCATCGATGCGTTCGGCGCGGATCTCGACAAGATCGCGCGCTCGCTCGTCGCCAACGGCTCGGGGGCGCTCGCCCGCGGGCGGCTGCGCACGCTGCGGCGCGCGGTGTCGGTGTTCGGCTTCCATCTCGCGACGATCGACCTGCGCCAGAACTCGGACGTGCACGAGCGCACCATCGCCGAGCTCTTCGCGGTCGCGCGGCCCGGGGTCGACTACCTCTCGCTCCCCGAGGAGGAGCGTCGCGCGCTGCTCGTCGAGGAGCTGAAGACGCCGCGCCCGCTCTATTCGCCCCACGTCGCCTATTCGGAGAAGACCGCGGGCGAGCTCGCCATCGTGCGCGAGGCGGCCGCCGCGCGGGCCCGCTACGGCGAGGCGGCGCTGCGCCACTACGTGATCTCCAAGGCGGATTCGGTCTCGGACGTGCTCGAGGTCGCGGTGCTGCTGAAGGAGGCGGGCCTGCTGCGGCCGCAGGAGGGAGTGCTCGACGTCGACATCGTGCCGTTGTTCGAGACCATCGGCGATCTGCAGGCGTCGGCACGGATCATGGCCGAGCTGTTCTCGGTGTTCGAGTACCGCGCCCTGTTGGAGACCCGCGGGCGCGCGCAGGAGGTGATGCTCGGCTATTCGGATTCGAACAAGGACGGCGGCTTCCTCACCTCGAGCTGGGAGCTCTACAAGGCCGAGATCGCGCTCGTGCGCGTGTTCCGCGAGACCGGCACGCGGCTGCGCCTGTTCCACGGCCGCGGCGGCACGGTCGGCCGCGGCGGCGGGCCCTCCTACCAGGCGATCCTCGCCCAGCCCGGCGGCGCCGTGCAGGGCTCGATCCGCATCACCGAGCAGGGCGAGGTCATCGCCGCGAAATACGCGACGCCCGAGCTCGGCCGTCGCAACCTCGAGATCATCGCGTCGGCCACGATGGAGGCGACGCTGCTGCATTCCGACGACCCGGCGCCGCGCGACGCCTATCTGAAGGTGATGGAGGACCTCTCCGCGCGGGCCTTCGCGGCCTATCGCGATCTCGTCTACGAGACGCCGGGCTTCGAGGACTATTTCTGGGAATCGACCGTCATCGGCGAGATCGCCAACCTCAACATCGGCTCGCGACCCGCCTCGCGCACGAACTCGCGCAGGATCGAGGACCTGCGCGCCATCCCCTGGGTGTTCGGCTGGGCGCAGTCGCGCCTGATGCTGCCGGGCTGGTACGGCTTCGGCTCGGCGGTGGAGAGCTGGATCTCCGAGGACGCCTCGCGCATCGAGATGCTGCGCGAGATGCACCGGGAGTGGCCGTTCTTCCAGGCGCTCCTGTCGAACGTCGACATGGTGCTGGCGAAGTCCAACATCGCCATCGCCTCGCGCTATGCCGGGCTCGTCTCCGACCGGGAGCTGGCGGATCGCGTGTTCCCGCGCCTGCGCGGCGAGTGGCAGCGCTCGATCGACATGCTGCTCGCCATCACCGAGCAGACGACGCTGCTCGAGAAGAACCCGCTCCTCGCCCGCTCGATCCGCAACCGATTCCCCTATCTCGACCCGCTCAACCATCTCCAGGTCGAGCTCCTGCGCCGCCACCGCGCCGGCGACGCCGAGCGCAAGACGCGCCAGGGCATCCACATGACGATCAACGGTGTGGCGGCGGGGCTGCGCAACTCGGGGTGAGGCGGCCGCCTCAGCCGGGGCGGCTGGAGGACGCCTCCAGCTCCTTGCGGCGCTCGATCCCGAGCCTGCGCTCGCGGTAGATCACGAAGATGCCCGACGCCGTCACCAGCACGGCCCCCGCAATCACCGCCGCCTCGGGCCATTGGCCGAACACGAACCAGCCGAGCAGCGCCGCCCAGATCATGCTCGTGTACTCGAACGGCGCGACCAGCGACGCGTCGGCGTAGCGATAGCTCTGGGTGAGCAGGATCTGCCCGATCCCGCCGAGGATGCCGATGCCCACCAGCATGGCGAAGTCTCGCGGGGTCGGCATCACCCAGCCGAAGGCGGCGGTGGAGAGGCCGATCAGCGTCGTCACCGCCGTGAAGTAGAACACGATCGCGCCGGTGCGCTCGGTCGCCGTGAGGCGGCGCACCTGGATCGTCGCGCCCGCGGTGCAGAAGGCCGCGCCGATGGCGAAGAGGGCCCCGACGCTCGCGCCTTCGGCCAGGTCCCCGGCGCCGAGGCGGGGGCTGAGCATGATCAGCACGCCGAGGAAGCCCACCCCCACCGCCGTCCAGCGATAGGCGCGCACGGTCTCGCGCAGCAGAAGCGCCGCGAGCACGACCACGATCAGCGGCGCGGCGTAGCCGATCGCCACCGCCTCCGTCAGCGGCAGGTAGGAGAGCGCGGAGAAGCCCAGGATCATGCCCGTCGCGCCGATGATGCTGCGTAGCAGATGACCCTTGAGGTTGTGCGTGCGCACGGCGTTCACCACCGCGTCGCTCACGGCGAGCCAGATCAGCAGCGGGACGAGGGCGAAGGCGGAGCGGAAGAAGATCAGCTGGCCGATCGGGTAATCCGTCGAGGCGAGCTTGATCGTCGCCGCCATCAGCGTGAAGGCGAGCGCGGACAGGATCTTCAGGCTGACGCCGGCGACGGGGTTCACGGGGCTGCGTATCCGGGGAGCACGTGCATCTTGAAGCACGCCGGCGCGCCGCGGAGAAGAGCCGTCCGCGCCGGCTCGGATGCGCGCTCCGCGCATGGGACGCGGCCGATCGCCCGTTTTCGAAACGGAAAACCCCGTGCGTCATCAAAGTGCAATGGAGAATCGGCTTTCGTCGCACAAACGGCGGGACCGGAGCTGGACGCGTGACCGAAGACGATCATTCCATCCGCGTGCGAACCTTGTTCCTGTCGGACTTCCATCTCGGCACGCGCGATTGCCAGGCCGAGATGCTGCTGTCCTTCCTGCGCACCTACGATGCGGACGTGATCTACCTCGTCGGCGACATCATCGACGGGTGGAAGCTCAGGAAGGGCTGGGTCTGGCCGCAGTCGCACAACGACGTGGTCCAGAAGCTGCTGCGCAAGGTGCGCAAGGGCGCCCGGCTGATCTACGTGCCTGGCAACCACGACGAGTTCCTGCGCGACTACATCGGCGCGAATTTCGGCGGCATCGAGGTCTGCGAGCAGGCGCTGCACGAGACCGCGGCGGGCGAGCGGCTCCTCGTCATCCACGGCGATCAGTTCGACATGGTGGTCAAGCACGCGAAATGGCTGGCGCATCTGGGCGACTGGGCCTATTCCTTGGCCCTGTTCCTGAACACGCGCATCAACGCGGTGCGCCGCAAGCTCGGGCTGACCTACTGGTCGCTCTCGGCCTGGGCCAAGCTGAAGGTGAAGAACGCGGTGAGCTTCATCTCGAAGTTCGAGGAGTTCCTGGTGGAGGAGGCCCGCAGCCAAGGCGCGACTGGCGTCGTCTGCGGCCACATCCATCATGCGGCGCAGCGCGACATCGACGGCGTGCGCTACCTCAATTGCGGTGACTGGGTGGAGAGCTGCACGGCCATCATCGAGCATTACGACGGTCGGCTGGAGCTCGTGCGCTGGACCGAGGCCGTCGCCGCGCAGGCCGCGGAGTCGCCTGCGCCCGAGCCGGCCCGCCCGGTCCGGCTCGCCAAGCGCCGCGACGCGGTCGTCGCGCGGGCCGCGGGCTCGAAAGCGGTCGCCTGATGCGCCTCCTCGTCGCGTCGGACGCCTGGCGTCCCCAGATCAACGGCGTCGTGCGATCGATCGAGCACATGATCGAGCTCGCGCCCGCCTTCGGGGCCGAGGTCAGCCTCATCACCCCCGCCGACTTCCGCTCCTTCCCGATGCCGACCTATCCGGAGATCCGGCTGGCGCTCGCCCGGCCGCGGGCGATCGCGCGGCTGATGAAGGAGCGTGCGCCCACCCACGTCCACATCGCCACCGAGGGGCCGATCGGCATCGGCATGCGCCGGATCTGCCTGGCGCACGGCTTCCCCTACACCACCAGCTATCACACCCGCTTCCCGGAATACGTCTCCGCCCGCGCCCCGGTGCCCGAGCGCTGGGTCTACCGGGCGATCCGCCGCTTCCACAACAGCGGACGCGGGATCATGGTGGCGACGGATTCGCTCGAGGCGGAGCTGCACAAGCGCGGCTTCACCAACATCCTGCGGTGGGGCCGCGGCGTCGACACGCAGCTCTTCCGCCCGCGCCAGACCCGCGTGATAGACGCGCCCGGCCCGATCTTCCTCTATGTCGGCCGCGTCTCGGTGGAGAAGAACCTCGGCGCCTTCCTCGCCTGCCACCTGCCGGGCACCAAGGTCGTCGTCGGCGACGGGCCGGCGCGCGCCGAGCTCGAGCGCAAGCACCCCGAGGCGCGCTTCCTCGGCTCGAAGACCGGCGAGGCGCTGGCCGAGATCTACGCCTCCGCCGACGTCTTCGTCTTCCCCAGCCTCACCGACACGTTCGGCATCGTGCTGCTCGAGGCGCTGGCGTCGGGCCTGCCGATCGCGGCCTATCCGGTGACGGGCCCCCTCGACGTCGTCGGCCATTCCGGCTGCGGCGTCCTCGACCACGACCTGCGCGCCGCCGCCCTCCAGGCGCTCGACATCCCCGCCGACCGCTGCCGCGCCTACGGCGAGACCTTCACCTGGCACGAGAGCGCCCGCCAGTTCTTCGGCAACATCCGCGAGGCGGCGGGGCACGAGCCGGTGGTGGACGTGTCGCGGTTGTAGGTCCTATGATTTATGGGTTGTCGAGAGATGCGGCTTGAAATCGAAGGCCGATCGCGCGACGATTGTTCCAGTGGTCGTCGAGTGGATGAAGTCGCGATGGACTCGTCGTTCGGGGAGCCGCTCGAACCTCTGGGGCCGGCCCGGGACGTCGACCGGGCAAGCTCCGGTTCACCTCGCCTGAACCGGCGCCGGCCCCAGCGCACCCTCCCCCGTCGACACCGCATCCCCGCTCTGAAATAACCCTCCCATGTTCGACATCCGGGACGCCGAGGTGGTGCGGGAGGTGGTGCGCTGCGGCGGGTTCCGCGCGGCGGCGACGCGGCTCAACCTGACGCAGTCGGCGATCTCGGCGCGGGTGTCGGGGCTGGAGGAGCGGCTGGGGATCACGATCTTCGACCGCAAGCGCCGGGGCGCGCGGCTCACGCCCCAGGGCCGCGCCTTCCTGGAGCAGGCGTCGCGCCTCGTCGTCCTGCGCGACGCCATCGTCGAGGGCGTCTCGCCGCATGCGGGCTTCGTCGGCACGCTTCGGATCGGGGTCGCCGAGACCATCGTGCACACCTGGCTCGCCGGCATGCTCACGCGCGTGCGCGACGGGCTGCCCCGCATCCGCATCGAGCTCTCGGTCGAGACCTCGCCGGTGCTCGCGCAGAAGCTCGTGGACGACGAGATCGACGTCGCGGTGATGATGGCCGCGCTCGTGCCGGACGAGGCCGTGGCGACGCCGCTCTACACCTGCCGGCTCGACTGGTTCGCCGCGCCGGGCTTGAACCTGCCCGCGGGCCCGCTCGACCCGGCGGCGCTCGCCGCGCATCCGATCATCACCTTCTCGCGGGGCACCCTGCCCTACGCGGAGCTCGAGCGCCGGCTGCCGCTCGGCGGCCTTCCGCCGCCGCTGCTCCACGCCTGCGCCTCGCTGTCGACGACGCTCCACCTCACTCGCGACGGCTTCGGCATCGGCCTCCTGCCCGCGCCGATGGCGGCCGCGGACCTCGCCCGCGGCGCCCTCGCCACGGTCTCGACGACGCCGCAGGCGCGGATGTCGGACCTCGCCTTCGCGCTCGCCCACCTGCCGGGCCAGGACCGTGGGGCGATGGCCGCGCTCGTCCGCGCCGCACGGGACGCGATCCGGGACCTGCCCGTATGATCTCCTGAGGCGATCGTTTCGATCAGTTTTTGATCGATTGACGCGATTTCGTCGGAGTGGAAGACTTTTCCCATCGCGCGCCCCTCCCGCGGGCGCGCCGGGGAGAGCCGCACGATGGGCCGCATCGACAGCCCCGCCGACCTGCGCCGCGCCGTCCGCGCCGGCGCCTTCCGCAGCCCGACCACCGGCCATGCGCCGGGCTGGCTGCAGGGCAATCTCGCGATCCTGCCGCAAGCCCACGCCGCGGATTTCCTCGCCTTCTGCACCAAGAACCCCAAGCCCTGCCCGCTGCTCGGCGTCTCCGAGCCCGGCGATCCGCGCCTGCCGGCGCTCGCGGAGGATCTCGACATCCGCACCGACGTGCCGGGCTACCGCGTCTTCCGCGACGGCGGGGAGCCGGCTCGGGTCGCGGATCTACGGGGCGTCTGGCGCGACGACCTCGTGACCTTCGTGCTCGGCTGCTCGTTTTCCTTCGAAGAGAGCCTTGCGCGCGCCCGCATCCCGGTGCGCCACATCGCGGCGGGCCGGAACGTGCCGATGTACGTGACCAACCTCGAGACGCATCGCGCCGGCCCCTTCGGCGGGCCGATGGTGGTCTCGATGCGCGCGTTCACGCCCGCGGACGCGATCCGCGCAATCGTGCTGTCCGACCGCCAGCCGCTGGCCCACGGCGCACCGGTGCATATCGGCGACCCGGCGGCCATCGGCATCCGCGATCTCGGCACGCCGGAGTTCGGCGACGCGCCGGTAATGGAGCCCGGCGACGTGCCGGTATTCTGGGCCTGTGGCGTGACCCCCCAGGTCGCGATCCGCGGCGCCCGCCTCGATCTCGCGATCACCCACGAGCCCGGGCACATGCTCGTCACCGATCGCCCGGCGGAGGGCGCGGGGATCGGGCTGTAGAACCGTCTTTCGAAAACGCGCCCGCGAGGCGCGCTCAATGAGGGGAATGGACGACATGACGAACTGGACCTTCAAGAAGACCCTGCTCGCCGGCGTGAGCCTGATCGTGGCGGCCGGGGCCGCGCAGACGACGGCGTTCGCGCAGGAGCTCGACGAGGTGACCCTCTCCGTGGTCGGCTCCTGGTCGAGCCTGCCGCTCTACCAGCAGTTCGAGGCGCCGTTCTGGACCGAGCACCTGCCGGAGGCTTCCGGCGGGAAGATCAGCGTCGAGATGACGACCTTCAACCAGCTCGGCTCCTCGGGCGGCGACGTCTACCGCCTCCTCGGCGACGGCGTCTTCGACGTCGGCATGACGGTGGCGGACTACACCGTCGCCGACGCGCCCGAGCTCGAGGGGCTCGACGTGCCGCTGATCGCGACCGAGGCCTCGACCGCCCGAGCGATGGTCGACGCGGCGCGTCCGATGGTCGAGGACATCATGCGCGACCGGTTCAACTCGAAGCTGCTCGCAATCGCTCCATATCCACCTCAGGTCGTGTTCTGCCGCGACGAGCTCTCCTCGCTCGCCGATCTCGAGGGGCGCAAGGTGCGCGGCTCGGGCCGCATGACGACGCAGTTCCTGGAGGCGCTCGGCGCCGAGGGCATCAACCTCGCCTTCTCCGAGGTGCCGGGCGCGCTCGAGCGCGGCATCGTCGACTGCGCCATCACCGGCGCCGGCTCGGGGCTCAGCTCCGGCTGGTGGGAGAGCGCGAACTACCTGATGACGCTGCCGCTCGGCGGTTGGGACCCGGTCGTCACCGCGATGAACCTCGAGCGCTGGGAGAGCCTCTCGCCGGCGACGCAGGAGTTCCTCATGGCGCAGATCTCCGAGCATTTCGAGGCGCCCGCCTGGGCCGACGCGCAGGGCGCGCTCGAGCGCGACGTCGCCTGCCTCACCGGCGGCGAGTGCGCCGTCGAGACCGAGGCGAGCATGACGCTGGTCGAGGCCTCCGACGAGGACCGCGCCACCGCGATGGCGGCCCTGCGCGAGACGGTTCTCCCCGACTGGGCCGAGCGCGCCGGGTCCGACTGGGCGCAGCGCTGGAACGAGAGCGTCGGCGAGGTCGTGGGCGTCGAGATCACGCTGAACTGAGGCGCTCGCCTCCTTCGCGGCGAGGTCGCGGTGGGCGCGCCGAGCCTTCTCCTTCCCTGTAGGGGAAGGTGGCTCGGCGAAGCCGAGACGGATGGGGCGCGGAGCGAAGCGACGCGTTCCGCGAAGCGGAATCCGGGACGGGCTCATCCTCTCCGGCTCGCCCACGGCCGCCCGCTTCGGCTTCGCCGAACACGCCTCCGGCGTGCCCCATCCGTCTCGGCGCTGCGCGCCGATCCACCTTCCCCTACAGGGAAGGAGAGTTCTCACGGCCGCTCACGCAGACCACCCGCCGACGCGATAGAGTCGATCCGGCAGGTCTGCGGCCGCGAGGTTCGTGCACGGCATAGCCCCTGCGGGACCGCCTTCGGATCCCGTGCGCCGTCCACTCGGCCGGCGTCGCAAACAGCTGACGATCGCCCCCTCCCCTGCGGGAAGACCCGCAACGAGGACACCCCGATGCCGGACGCCTCACCCATGCCCTGGCCCATCCGCCTCGTCTCCGCGCTGGGGCGGATCAATCGCGTCATCGCCATCGTCTGCGGCGTCGTCCTGCTCGCGGCGATGGCGCTGATCCTCACCGAGATCGTGATGCGCCGGACGGCGGGCCGGGGGATCGGCGGGGCCGACGAGATCTCCGGCTACGTCATGGCCGGGATCGCGGCGTGGGGCTTCTCCTACGCGCTGGTCGAGCGCGCGCACGTGCGCATCGACGTCCTGACGGGACGCCTGCCTCCCGCCGGGCGCTCGCTCTTCGACCTCGTGGCGCTCGCCGGTCTCGCCGCCGTCGCGGGCCTCGTCACCGCCTATGGCTGGCGCGTGCTCGGCACCTCGCTCGCGCGCGGCTCGCGGGCGAACACGCCGCTCGAGACGCCGCTCTGGATCCCCCAGTCGATCTGGCTGTCGGGCTGGGCCTGGCTCACGATCGTCGCCGTGCTGCTCGCGCTCGCCACCGCGGCCCTGATGCTGATGGGCCGCTGGAGCGACGCCGAAGCCGCGGCCGGCGTCGCGGCCGAAGCCGCGGGAGACACGCCATGATCGTCTCGATCGCCTCGGCGCTGCTCGCGCTGCTCGCCTTGTCGCTGCCTGTCGGGGTGGTGCTCTTCCTGCTGGGCTTCGGGGTCGACGCCTTCTACTCCGCCTTCCCGTTGATGCGCGGGCTCGGCCAGGTGGTCTGGTCGGCCTCGGATTCGTTCCTGCTCATCGCCATCCCCTTCTTCGTGCTGCTCGGCGAGATCCTCGTGCGCGCCGGCGTCGCCGCCCGCACCTACGAGGCGCTCGACGCCTGGTTCTCCTGGCTGCCGGGCGGGCTGATCCACGCCAATATCGGCACGGCGACGATGTTCTCGGCGACATCGGGCTCCTCGGTCGCCACCGCCGCGACGGTCGCCACCGTGGCGATGCCGCAGGCGCGGGCGCTGAAATACGACCAGCGCCTGTTCGCGGGCGCCATCGCGGCGGGGGGCACGCTCGGCATCATGATCCCGCCCTCGATCAACCTGATCGTCTACGGCTTCCTCACCGAGAGCTCGATCCCGCGGCTCTTCCTCGCGGGCCTGCTGCCGGGCCTCGCGATGGCCGTGGGCTTCATGGTCATCACCGCGATCCTGTGCAAGCTCAAGCCCGAGCTCGGCGGCCCGAGCCGCAGCGCCTCCTGGGGCGAGCGCATCAGCGGGTTGCGCCACCTCGTCCCGCTCGTCGCGCTCTTCGCCGTCGTGATCGGCTCGATCTACCAGGGCTGGGCCACACCCACCGAGAGCGCCGCGATCGGGGTGGCGATGGCGCTCCTGATCGCGGCGGCGAACCGCACGCTGACGCTGGACGTGCTCGTCGCCTCCCTGCTCGGCACCATCAAGATCACCGCCATGGTGATGTTCGTCATCGTCGGCGCCTACTTCCTCAACTACACGCTCGGCGCCGCCGGCCTCGGGCGCGAGCTCACCGCGATGCTGGAGGGCCTGGGGCTCGGCCCCTACGGCACGCTCTTCGTCATCGTGGCGCTCTACATCGTGCTGGGCTTCTTCATCGAGACGATGGCGCTGATGATCGCGACGATTCCCATCGTCGTGCCCATCGTCGCCGGGCTCGACCTCGGGATGTCTCCGGCGGACACCAAGATCTGGTTTGGCATATTGCTGATCGTGCTCGTCGAGATGGCGCTGATCACGCCGCCCGTGGGGCTGAACCTCTACGTCGTGCACGGAGCCAACCCGGGCGGGCGCTTCTCCGACGTGATGATCGGAGCCGTGCCCTACGTGCTCGCCATGCTGCTGATGGTCGGCGCGTTGATCCTGTTCCCGGCGATCGCCCTCTTCCTTCCCAACCTGTGAGGCTCCGATGAGCGCGCTCCTCGCCTTCGACACGCCCGACGACGGGCCCCTCGAGATCCGCGTCGCCCAGGCGGTCGTCGCCGGCTGGACCGCCCGCGACCGCGCCGCCGTCGACCATCATATCGAGGAGCTCGCCGCGATCGGCGTGCCGCCGCCCTCCACCGTGCCGCTGTACTACCGCGTGTCGGCGTCGCTGCTCACCCAGGAGGAGGCGATCGAGGTGGTGGGCGCCACCTCGTCCGGCGAGGCGGAGCCCGTGGTGATCGCTGACGCCGCCGGGCGCGCCTGGCTCACGGTCGGATCGGACCACACCGACCGGGCGCTGGAGACGACCTCGGTCGCGCTCTCGAAGCAGGTCTGCGCAAAGCCCGTGGGTCGCGTCGCCTGGCCGCTCGACACGCTCGCAGACCGGCTCGACACGCTCACGCTCGCCTCCTTCGTGCAGGAGGACGGAAGCGACGCGTGGACGCCCTACCAGGCGGGGACGCTCGCCGCGATCCGCCCTCTGGCGGAGCTGATCGCCGCCTGCCCGCTCGCCCGCGACGGCCGCCTGCCGCCGGGCACGGCGATGCTGTGCGGCACGCTGCCGGTCCTTTCCGGGGGCGTCCGGCCGGCCGCCGCCATGCGCCTCGAGATCGCCGACGGTGGCCGGCGGCTCGTCCACCACTACGCGACCCGCGTCCTGCCGATCGTCGCGTGAGGGCCGCGTGAGCCTGGAGCTCGGTGCGTTCCTGCTGCGCGCGCTCGCGACCGCGGGCATCGTGATCGCGATCACGGTGGCGGTCTCGCGGCTGGGAGCCCGCCGCGGCGGCGTCATCGCCGGCCTGCCGATCGTGCTGGGCCCGGGCTTCGTCGTGCTCGCCCTGGCGCAGCCGCCGGCCTACGTCGCTCAGGCGGCGACGTACGCGATGCTCTCGCTGGCGGCGACGCAGGCCTTCATGCTCGCCTACGCCGCCACGGCGCGCGCGGGCGGCGGCGTTGCCGTCGCGCTCGCGGCCGCGGTCGCGGCTTGGGGCCTCTGCGCGGCCGGCTTCGCGCGCCTCGACGACGTCGGCGTGGTCGGCGCGCTGGCGGCCTTCGTGCTGGCGACGGCGGTCGCGCTCGTCGTCCACCGCCGCCTGGCGCTCGCCGAGGCGCCGGCGCGCGGGCGGGACGGACCTGGGCTGCTCCTGCTGCGCGGGGCGCTGGCGGGGGCGCTGGTCGGCGCCGTCGGCGCCGCCTCCTCGCGGCTCGGCCCCGCCCTCGCGGGCCTCGCGATGGCCTATCCCGTCGGCATGACCGTGATCGCGGCGAGCGTTCACCGGCGGCGCGGCGCGCCGACCGCCGTCGCGACGCTGGCTGCGGTCGCGCTCGGAACGGCGAGCCTCGCCGCATTCTGCGCAGCGATCGCCCTCCTCGCGCAGCCGCTCGGCGCAGGCCTCGCGGTGCTCGCCGGGCTGGTCGTGTCGGCGCTCACGACCGTGGGTCTCTTCCTCGCGAGCGGACGCGCGCGGCCTTCGCCAGCGCGGAGCCTCCACGAGCCGCACGATGCGGGTCGCCGCGAGGACGTGTAATCTTCAGGAATAACAACGTTTTCGGTTGCAATCTCGTCGAGCGATGCCTAGTCTCCCCTATGCCCTACGTAGCGGAGGCCGCGATGAACGTGAAACCCGGCGCCGGATCACCCTACGAACCCCTGCGGAGCGCAGGTCGGTTCTCGGTAGTGCATAGGTCTCGGCCGCACGGCTTTCGCGTCACATCGACGAATCAGCACCGGATGGGTCAATGGCGAACAACCCAAAAATCGGCGAGAAGTTGTGCAGCCTCCGACCGATGCGCAAGCGTGCAGTGCGGCTTTGATGCCTTACCTAGAGTAAGGCATTGCAATCACCTTGTAAATTTGCGTCATGGCGTGCGGCGGTCTATCACAGGAACGAAATCGCCTTCCCCAGAACCTCGATGGACGGACTAGACATGGCGCGCCGGCTATACCGAAACCGCTGCCTCGCTTTCCTGCCGGAAGCGGATATAGAACGGCTGGAGCGACGACTGCAGCCGGTCTCGTTCGAGGTCGGCGACCTCATTCTCGAGGCCAACGAACCGATCAGCCGCGTAATTTTCCTCGAAAGCGGCCTGATCGCGTATCTCACCGTCATGGACGACGGCACCGCGGTCGAGAGCCTCACGATCGGCCCCGACGGGGCGGTCGGGCTGATGGGCGGCACCGGCGCCGCTCACGCGCTGCGGGAGGCGCGCATGTGCGTCGAGGGCGACGGCTTCGCGCTGCCCCTCGCCGACATGCAGGCGGCCATGCTCGACAGCGCCGCCGTGCGCGAGATGACCCTTCGCGCGAACGCGGCCACGATCGGCAAGCTGCTGCAGCTGGTGGCCTGCAACGCCAAGCACGGCCTCGAGCAACGCCTCGCCCGCCGGCTCCTCGCCTGCAGCGACTCGTCGGACATGCGCCGCTTCGCCCTGACCCAGGAGACGCTGGCGGAGACGCTCGGGGTTCGCCGCACCAGCATCACCGCGGCCGCTCGCACGCTCCGTGCGGAAGGCCTGATCGGCTATCGGCATGGGCGGGTGTGGATCGACGACCCGGCCGGCCTCGAGGCGCGGGCCTGCGAATGCCATCGGATCATCCGTCGCGAGATCGACGCCCTGCTGCCGCGCGGCGCGGAGCCACCCAAGCGGCCGGCTTCGCTGAAGGTGGGCGGTTCCAGCCCCTATTGAGATCGAGGGAGGCCCGCGCGATCCCGCCGGCTTCCGTTCGGACCGGGCCTCCCCATATGTCGGGGATCGATCTCCAAAGGATCGAGACCCGAACTCGGCGGGGCCTTCGCGGGCCGCGCCCTTTTTCGGTGAGCCTACGGATTGAAGCGGACCCACGAACCTCTTGCGCGAGCTGAAATATGAGAACATACTTATGTTCTCATATCTTGACCGTCCAGGAGAGTCTCCATGACCATCGACAAGATCGTCCTCGCCTTCGCCGGCTTCATGGTGCTGGCGTCGCTGGTGCTGACGCTGACCGTGTCGCCACTCTTCGTCTGGCTGACCGCCTTCGTCGGCGCGAACCTGCTTCAATCGGCGTTCACGGGATTCTGCCCGGCCGCGATGGCATTCCGCAAGATGGGCTTCAAGGCCGGCCCGGCGTTCTGAAGCGCGGTTGCGCGCTCATCTCGGCGGGCGACGGGCGCATGCGCCCGCGGCTCCGCGCCAGGGTGAGGAGGTCCGTCCCCGGCTCTCCGCGACGGCGAAGCGCGAGCGCGGCGCCGAGCTGCCAGGCGAGGGTCGCGAGCAGCACCGCCGTGGCGGCGCCGAGCGACGCGTAGGCGGGCACGAGGAGAACGCTCGCCACGCCCAGGACCGCGAGCGCCACCACGCAGAGAACCGCATTCTGCTTCTGTGCGCCTGCGAGCGTCAGCACCGTCACGCTCGGGCCGGCGATCGCGCGCACCGCCTGCGCGCTCATCAGCAGGACGAGAACGCCCGTCCCCGTCGCGAACTCCGGTCCGAACAAGGCGAGCACCCGATCGCCGAGCACGACCGCGCCCAGCGTGATGGCGACCGTCGCGGCCGTCGGCAGCAGCACCGCCCGGCGCAGGGCCGCGCGCGTGCGCTCGGCATCCCTGCTCCGGCGGGCGTCGGCGAGATCGGGAGAGGCGATGTGGTGCGACGCCTGCACCAGGAAGCCGACCAGGAACGAGAGCTTCAGGCACAGGCCGAAGACCGCCGTCTCCGCCTTGGCCATCAGCGGCGAGGCGAGCACGATTGCGACGTCCGCGAAGACGCCGACGAACAACGCCACGATCACCGCCGCTCGCGCCTCGCGCCGCCAGCGCCGCGTGAGACGCGCGGGCGGGCGTTCGGGGGCGGCTTCGGGCATGAGGCGCGCCGCGAGGGGCGCCTGGACCATGGCCGCGACGGCCGTGACGGCGGCGAACAGGGCGATGGCCACCGTCCCGCCGGCAAGTCCGCCGACGGCGGCGAGCGTCAGGACGCCGGCGAGGAAGAGCACCGGGCGCATGAGCGTTTCGGGAATGTACGCGAGGTCGAAACGCTTGTAGGCGGCGGCGACCGCCGCCCAGTGCCCGAGCAGCGCCAGGAACGGCAGGCAGGCCGCTCCGATGAGAAGCCCGTCGCGGCTTTTCGAGGAGGCGAAGGGCCACGCCAGAGCCACCGCGACGAGCGCCGCCACGAGGACGGCCGTACCGGCCAGAGCATGCCGGCGCGCCGATGCGACGAAGCCGGCGAGACGCGCGGGACGCTCGCGATAGCGCGAGACGAAGCGGGTCGTCACCGCGGGATAGCCCTGTACCGCCAGCACGCCCAGCACCGCGACGAGGCTCGTCACCGCGTAGAACAGCCCGAGATCGGTCGCACCGAGCGTCTTGGCGAGGACCAGCTGCGCCGCGAAGCCGGCGGCGGCGCCGGCGAGGCGGACCCCGGTGATGGTGATCGACGACGCGAAGAGGCGCGCGAATGGGATCGACACGGGCGGTCTCGCGAAGGCGATCGGCGGAAGCGCTCCCAATGAAGCCTCACGCGCTCTTAATTCCGGCTTAAGCACCGAGACGAAAACGAACGAAGCCCCTCCCCAAGCGCGAGCAGCCACACCGAGAGCAACCATCCCCGGGCTGCGAAGACGCCGCCGCCACCGCGAGATTCGTTAAAATTGCGCGGATCTCGTTCACCATGGATCGATGTTTGCTCGCCTCCTCGGGAACGAGCACTTGCTCCGACGTGGTTTGCGCGCGACGTTCCGTCGGGAAACGAAGCCCGTGGTCGACATCGCCGAAGGATCCTCGACGTCCGACCGGCGCACGTCGCGCCGAGGCGGCGAGCCGAGGAGAGGCGCCGACGGGGCGCCGAGGAGACCCGCCATGCGACGCCAGCCTGTCGATCCCGCTCCGCTGCCGCGAAAGCCGTCGTCGCACCTCCCCGCCCGCCCGGACTCGCCCCCCGCCGGGCGGCTGTTCATGGGCCTTCCCTTTCCGGTCCTCGCGGACGTTCTCGCGCCACGGGAAGAGACCGAGCTTCTCGCCGAGACGGCGCTGGGGCTGCTGCGCGAGCGGCCGGGCCCCGCACGCGTCGTCGACATGTGCTGCGGATCGGGCAACCTCGCGATCGCGCTCGCGCACCATGCGCCGCAGGCGCGGGTGATCGGCTGCGACCTGACGGCGAGCGCCGTATCGGCCGCCCGCGCCAATGCGGAGCGCCTGGGGGTCGCGGACCGCGTCGAGATCCTCCGCGGCGACCTGTTCTCGCCGCTCGAGGGCCGCTGGCTCGACGGGCGCGTCGATCTCGTCGTGGCCAATCCGCCCTACATCTCCACCGGCCGCCTCGCCACGGACCGCGCCCACCTCCTCGAGAGCGAACCGCGCGAGGCCTTCGACGGCGGCCCCTACGGCATCTCGATCCTCCAGGGGATCGTCCGGGACGCGCCCCGGTTCCTGGCGCCCGGCGCCTGGCTCGCCCTCGAGTTCGGGCTCGGCCAGGAACGGCAGGTCCAGCGCCTGCTCGACCGGGCGGGGGCCTACGACGCGGTTCGGCTCGTGTCCGACGCGGCCGGCGCGCCACGGGTCGCGCTGGCGCGCCGGCTCGACCGAGAGGCGCAGTGAGCCACGACGGCCGAGACGCGGCGGACGCCGTCGCCCGCATCCGTCCCGTCGCGAGCGCGGACATACCCGAGGTCGCCGCCCTGTTCCGGCGCGTCTTCCGCCGCGCGTCCGGAGCGCGCGCCGACGCGCTCGAGGCCTATCTCGAGCGCCTCTTCGTCGCGCCGCAGGATCGCACGCCCGGCATCGCCTCTCTCGTCCATACACGCGAGGACGGCGCGGTGAACGGCTTCATCGGCGTGCTCGCCGTACCCTTCATCGTCGACGGCGTGCGGCGCCGCGCGAGCTTCTGCGGATCGCTGATGGTCGACGATCCGGCGCGGACTCCGCTCGCGGGCGCACGGCTGATGCGCGCCTATCTCGGCGGCGCGCAGGATCTCTCGCTCAGCGAGACCGCGAACGCGGTCTCCGAGGGCATGTGGCGGCGCCTGCGCGGAACCGTGCTGCCGGGCTACAGCCTGGAATGGATGCGCCTCTTCCGGCCCGTCGCCTTCGCGGCGGCGGTCTCCGCGGCGCGGGTGCCGGCGATGGGAACGATGCGCGTTCTGGCGCCACCGCTCGACGCAATCGCCCGACGCGCGCTCCCGTCGCTGGCGCGCGTCGCGCCGACCGTCTGCGGCGAGGAGGAGATCGACGACGACGCGACCTTCGTCGCACTGCTCGAACGCTTCACCGCCGATGCGGCCGCTCGTCCGGCCTGGTCCGAGATGGACCTCTCCACGATGATCGCCGACGCCCGGCTCAAGTCCGCCTACGGGACGATGACGCGCCGGGTCGTGACGCGCGGGACGACGCCGATCGGCCTCTACGTCCATCATTCCAAGCCCGGCGGCATCGGGCACGTGCTGCAGATCGCCGCCGCCCCCGGCCGGATGCAGGACGTGATCGACCGGCTCTTCGCGAGCGCCGCAGAGGAGGGTCTCGCGGGCCTGCGGGGCCGCACCCAGCCGGCGCTGATCGACGCGATGCTGACGCGCGGGTGCTACTACAGCCACCGCGCCTCGACGCTCGCGCATGCGCGCGACCCCGCGCTGCTCGAGCCCTTCATCGCGGGTCGCGCGGTCCTCAACGGCTTCGCCGGCGAGAGCTGGACGCGCCTCATCGGAGACGACCTCTCGCGCTGAGCATCGCGTCACGGCCCCGGAAACGAGGCGTTCGACGAGGTCGCCTCTCGTTCGGCGCGGCAGGGCGGCCGCTCAGGCCGCGGTGACGCGCCCCACGGGATCGCCGCCGAGCCCTGCCGGCCGACGCGACGTCGTCTCGAACTCGCGGCGGAGCCAGGTCTCGAAGATGTCGATGCGCCGGTCCGAGCGGGTGTGGCGGCCGACGACGAACCAATGCCCGAACCCCGTCGGGTGCCGATCCGGGAACGGCGAGGCGAGCTGGCCGGCCCGGAGGGCATCGAAGGCCAGCGTCTCCCAGGCGAGGAAGACGCCCTGCCCCGCGATCGCGGCGTCGAGGCACAGCGACGCGTCGGAATAGACCGGGCCCTCGACCAGAGGCGCCCCGGCGAGACCGTTGGGCGCGAGCCAGATATCCCAGCGCGGCGCCGAGCCGAGGTCGCGGATCACCGGGACGCGCGTGATGTCCGCGGGGGTGCGCAGGCGCTCCAGCATCGCCGGACGGCACACCGGGAAGACGTGCTGATCGCTGAGCTTGCGCGCGATCACGTCGCGCCACTGCCCAGCGCCGAAGCGGATGCAGACGTCGACGTCGGTCGCGTTCGGATCGACGGTCGCCGCCGTCGCGTCGACGCGGATGCGGATCTCGGGGTTGATCTCGCCGAACCGCGCGAGACGCCAGACGAGCCATTTCGCCGCGAGGACCGGCGCGACGGAGACAACGAGCGGCCCGTCCGTGCGCGACAGCGTGGCGTCGAGCGCGGCCGAGAGCTCGGCCATGCCCATCGTCAGCCGCGGCGCCACGAGCTCCCCGCACGCGGTGAGAACGAGGCCCTTGGACCGGCGCTCGAACAGCGTGACGCCGAGCTGGTCCTCCGTCTTGCGCACTTGCTGGCTGATCGCTCCCGGCGTGACCCCGAGCTCCTCGGCGGCGGACGCGAGGCTACCCAGGCGGGCGACGGCTTCGACCGCACGGAGACCAGAGAGCTGAACTCGGTTGAGATTCTTCATGCAGGAAATCTGAATCTCGGTGCAGTTATTGTCGTTTGTCGTTCATCAGTTGTGCGCCATATCCCCGGGACGAGCAAGATCCGTACAATCCCCGAATGGCTCGCGCGCTCGTCGGCACCGGAGATTCCGCCATGAACCCGCTCGCCCTGTTCGATCTGGACGGCACCCTCGTCGACACGTCCCGCGCCATCGTCCAGACCTTCGAGGCCACCGTCGCCGATCTCGGGCTGCAGCCGGTCTGCGACGAGGCCATCGGCGACACGATCGGCATGCCGCTCGCGCGGGCCTTCGCCAAGCTGCTCGCGGTGCACATCGAGGATGCGCTCGTGGCCGAGGCGGTTCGACGCTATCGATCCCTGTCGCAGGCGATCCTGCTGCCGCGCGCGCGGGCGCTCGTGTTCCCCGGCGTCGCGGAAGGGCTCGCACGGCTCACCGCGCACGGCATCATGCTGGGGGTCGCGACCTCCAGGACCCAGGCCAGCGCCGAGGCGCTGCTCGAGGCGGCCGGCCTCGACGGCCACTTCGCGGCCGTGGTCGGGGCGGACCGAGTCTCGCGGCCCAAGCCCTATCCCGAAAGCGGCCATCTCGCCATGGCGCTCGTCGGCGCCGACGCGGCGAGCACCGTCGTGATCGGCGACACGACGGACGACCTGCTGATGGCCCGCGCCGCAGGCATGCGCTCCCTCGCCGTCACCTACGGCGTCCACGACCGCGCCGAACTCGCCCGGGCCGATCCGGACTTCATCGCCGACGACCCCCGCTCCGCCGCCGCCATCCTCGAAGGCGCCCTCGCCCGGCGCGTCCGCCGGCGCTCCCACCTGCGGCTCGCCGTCGGCTGACCGCGGCCGCCGGCCGCCGGTCGCATCGATACGCGGGGCGGGAACTCCAGCCTATCCGCGCCGCGCCTTCACCGGACCCTGGGCCCGCGCGAGCGCGCCCTCCTCGAGCTCGCAGGCGAGGAAGCGCGCCGGGTCGACCGGCCCCGGCATGAGGAGCCGCCCACGCGGGATCGGCGCGAAGCCGAAGCGGCGATAGTAGGGCTCGTCCCCGACCAGCAGCACCAGCGCGTGCCCGTTGGCGCGCGCCGCGGCGAGCGCACGGGTCATCAGGGCGGCGCCGATCCCGCGGCTCTCGAAGGCGGGCTCGACGGTCAGTGGCCCCAGCACGAGCGCCGGCTCGCGCCCGGCCCAGATCGGCGAGAGGCGCACCGAGCCGACGAGGAGCGTGCCGACGTGGGCGGCGAAGGAGAGCGCCGGATCGTGCGGAGCGCCCTCGCGCAGCCGATAGGCCGTGCGCGCGAAACGCCCGGGCCCGAAGGCGCGCTCGTGCAGCCGCTCGATGGCGTCGGCGTCGCCCGGCGCCTCGGGCCGGATGGTGAGGGAGAGCTCGGTCATGGGAGGGATCGCAGGGTCGGCTCCGGGAGGAACGCCCGGACGCGGGGAGGGTTCGCGGGGCGCAGGGTCGGCGCAGGGTCGGCGCCGGGCGCAGGATCGGCCGTCTCGGCCGGGCGCGATCAGGCGCGTCGCGCCCGTCGTCGCAGGTCCGTCCGCAGATCCCTCCGCAGGTCCCTCGGGGTCATGGTCCCTCTCCTCGAAGCCGCACCGGCTCTAGCAGGGCGGCGCGCGCGCGTCTACGCTCGGCTCACCAGGTCGCGGCGATCGTCGCGCCGTCGACGAGCTCCGCGAGCCGCCGGCGCGTGCCCGGGGTCGTGTCGTCGGGCAGCGCGCGCGGGTCGAAGAAGCGCGCCTGCGCGATCTCGCGGGCGCGGCGCTTGGAATCGTCGCGGGTGAAATCCTCGACGAGGTAGACCAGCACGTGGTCGCGGTTCGAGACGGCGCGGTTGAAGAAGGCCCCGTGCAGGCGCGGCGGCGCCGTGATCGCGACCCCCGCCTCCTCCTCGAGCTCCCGGCCGAGCGCCGCGAGCGCGGTCTCTCCGGGCTCGACCCCGCCGCCGGGCAGATGCCAACCCGGCGTGTAGGTATGGCGCACCAGCAGGACGTTCTCGTCGGCGTCGCGCACGATCGCGCGCACACCGAGCGTCATCCCGCGCGTGACGCGCCAGACGAGGTGGAGAAGGCGGCGCGGCAGCCGCGGCAGCATCAGGTCGGGATCGCGTTCGGCCATGGGATGCTCGTCTCGCGCGCGGCCGCCGAGCCCGGCGGCGCGCAAAGCCTCACAACGGCTCGGCGCCCCAGATCTCGGCCGCGTATTCCGAGATCGTCCGGTCGGAGGAGAACCAGCCGATGCGGGCCGTGTTGAGGATCGCCATGCGCCACCACGTCGGCTGGTGCGCCCAGACGCCGTCGACCACGCGCTGGGCCTCGTAATATGCGTCGAAATCCGGGCCGACCAGGAAGTGGTCGTTGTAAGACAGCGCCTGGATGATGGGTGCGAAGCGGTGCGGATCCTCGGGCGAGAACACGCCGGACTCGATCTCGTAGAGCACGCGGGCATAGCGCGCCGACTGCTCCTCGCGGGTGACGCCGGCGCGGCGCTTGGCGGCGGCCTCCTCGGCGTCGAGGCCGAAGATGAAGATGTTCTCCTCGCCCACCTGCTCGCGGATCTCGACGTTCGCGCCGTCGAGGGTGCCGATGGTCAGCGCGCCGTTGAGCGCGAGCTTCATGTTGCCCGTACCCGACGCCTCCATCCCCGCCGTCGAGATCTGCTCCGACAGGTCGGAGGCCGGGATGATCGATTCGGCCAGTGACACGTTGTAGTTGGGCAAGAACACGAGCTTGAGCCGGCCGCGGATATCCGGGTCGGTGTTGATCACCTTGGCCACGTCGTGGGCGAGCTTGATGATCAGCTTCGCCTGCGCGTAGCTCGCCGCCGCCTTCCCGGCGAAGATCTTCACCCGGCTCGGCCATTCCCGATCGGGATGCGCCTTGATGGCGTGGTAGAGCGCCACCGTCTCGAGCACGTTGAGCAGCTGGCGCTTGTACTCGTGGATGCGCTTGATCTGCACGTCGAACATCGCCGACGGGTCGACCTGCCAGCCCGTGCGCTCGGCGATGATCTGCGCGAGCCTCTCCTTGTTGGCGTGCTTGACCGCGGCGTAGCGCTGCTGGAACCCGTGATCGTCGGCCACCGCCTCGAGCCCGCGCAGCACGGACGGGTCGTCGAGCACGCGCTCGCCCAGCGTCTCCACGAGGAGGCCCGTCAGGCCCGGATTGCACTGCTGCAGCCAGCGCCGGAAGGTGACGCCGTTGGTCTTCGAGGTGATCCGGTCGGGGAACAGCGCGTGCAGGTCGGCGAACACCGTCTCGCGCATCAGCTCCGTGTGCAGCGCCGAGACGCCGTTGACCTTGTTGGAGCCGAGGAAGGCGAGATGGCCCATGCGGACCCGCCGGCCGTTGGTCTCGTCGATCAGCGACACCGAGCGGATGAAGTCCTGATCGTGCGCATGCTCGCGCGAGACCTCTTCCAGATGGTGCCAGTTGATCCGGTAGATGATCTCCATGTGGCGCGGCAGCAGCCGCTCCATCAGCTGCACCGACCAGGTCTCGAGCGCCTCGGGCAGGAGCGTGTGGTTGGTGTAGTTCAGCGTCTTGCGGGTGACGCGCCAGGCATCGTCGTAGGTGAAGCCGTGCCCGTCGATGAGGATGCGCATCAGCTCGGCCACCGCGATCGCGGGATGGGTGTCGTTGAGCTGGATCGCGGCCTTGTCGCCGAGGTCGGCGAGCGTGCCGTAGGCCTGCAGGTGCCGGCGCACGAGGTCCTGCAGCGAGGCGGAGGTGAAGAAGTACTCCTGCCGCAGCCGCAGCTCGTAGCCCGCGGGCGTGGCGTCGCTCGGATAGAGCACCCGCGAGATCGCCTCTGTGCGCGCGCGCTGCGCCATGGCGCCGACGTAGTCGCCGGCGTTGAAGGCCTCGAGCGCGACCGGCTGCGGCGCCTTCGCCGCCCACAGCCGCAGGGTGTTCACATGGCCGCCGCGCCAGCCGACGATCGGCGTGTCGTAGGCCATGGCGTCGATCTTCTCGCCCGGCGTCCAGACCCGGCGCACGCCGCCGTGGTCGGAGGGCACGTCCGTCACGTGTCCGCCGAAGCCGATCTCGTAGACGACCTCGGGGCGCTCGAACTCCCACGGGTTGCCGAAGGACAGCCAGTCCTCGGGGATCTCCCGCTGCCAGCCGTCCACGACCGCCTGCTTGAACAGGCCGTAATCGTAGCGGATGCCGTAGCCGTAGGCGGGGATCTTCAGGCTCGACAGGCTCTCGATGAAGCAGGCCGCGAGCCGCCCGAGGCCGCCGTTGCCGAGCGCCGCGTCGGGCTCGACCTCCTTGAGCCGGTCGAGATCGACGCCCAGCGGCGAGAGCGCGTCGCGCACCGTGTCGATCATGCCCAGGTTGCCGAGCGCGTCGAACAGGAGGCGCCCGATCAGGAACTCGAGCGAGAGATAATAGACGCGCTTCTTCTCGGCGACGTAGGTGCGGCGGGTTGAATCGATCCAACGATGAACGATGCCGTCGCGCAGGGCCAGGATCGTGGCCACGAGCCAATCGCGCTCGCTCGCCCGGTCGGCGCTCTTGCCGACGGAATGAAGCAGCTTGCCGAGCACGACCTCGCGGAACACCGCCGGATCGACGCTCCCGCCGGCCTCGAAGGCCGGCGGAACGGAGGGCACCTCGGCGGCGGCCGACCGCGCGGTCTTCCCCGCCCCTTCGGCCTGCGCCCGCCCGACGGCGACGGCGCTGCGCGTCGGCTTCGATTTCGCTTCTTTCGCAGGGACTTGCAGCGGGGCTTGCGGACGGCCTTGCGGCGCGGCCCCGGCGCCCTCGACCTCGGCGGAGAGCACCGAATCGCCCTTGCGCGCGCGCGCGCGCTTCACGTTCTGATCGACCACGTTTCGTCCTCTAGCAGGGTCGCGCTCCGCCCTGGAGGCGGACGCGTGATCCTCGGAGCCGTCGACGACGCCGCCGGAGACGGCGGTCGCACGGCGCGGGGCCGGGCGCCCGTCGCCGCAGGCGATCTCGTTCGCCGGCGCCGCAGCCCGACACGGCGCGGAGTGGACCAGCGGCGCGCCCGGATGTCAAACGCGAAACCCCTCATGAGGCGCGATGTTCCTGCCTCGTTCACGCAACGAGGTGTCCGATCCTTGAATCGATTTTACCCCTGTTGCAGGCGTGCACGCCCCCTACCCCGCCGCAACGGCCCGCGGCGCGCGCCGCGCCAGCCCGTCGAACCGGTCGAGCAGGCGCTCGCGCCAGGCGTGCACGGGGTCGTCGGGGGCGAGCGGATCGAAGGCGCTGATGGCGCGCACCCACTGGAAGCCGCCGAAGACGATGTAGTCGGCATAGGCCGGCTCCTCGCCCGCGAGATAGGGCTGCGCCTTCAAGGCGAGGCGCAGCGGCGCGAGGCTCGCGCGGAACGCGTCGACCCGGCTCTCCCGGTCGGCCTGCACGGTCTCGAGCGGCGCGCCGAAGCGGGCCTCCCGGCTCTCGCGGAAGTAGGCCTGGTCCTCCGGCCCGAGCGCCGCGCAGATGTCGGCGACCACCATCCGCACGAGCCCCGCGTTCAGGACCGTGTCCGCCCAGGCCGCCACGAAGCGCGCGAGCGCCTGCCCGCCCTCTCCATGAAACAACGAGGGCGCGTCCGGATAGGCCGCCTCCAGGTGGAGCGCGATGGCGAACGAATCCGCCACCACCCGCTCCCCCTCCCCTTCGCCGTCGACCAGGACCGGCACGCGGCCCTGGCCGGAGAAGCCGAGCGCCTCGCGCTCGGTGAATCGCCAGGGCCGCGCCTCGAAGGCGAGGCCCTTGTGCGCGAGCGCCATCTTGGCGCGCCAGCAATAGGGGCTGAAGCGGACGGCGGGATCGCCCCCGCACAGGTCGTAGAGCACCCGCGCCATGACCGCCTCAGCGCTTGAGGGACGCGGCCGTCTGGCCGAAGAGGATCTTCTTGTCCTCGTCCGACATCGGCTGGCCGGAGGGACGCACCTCCTCGCCCTTGGCATAGGCCCGGATCGTGGCGGGCCGCTCCTCGATGGCGTGGAACCACCGCTTCAGGTTGGGGAAGTCGTCGAGATTCTGGCCCTGGCGCTCGTGAGGAACGATCCAGGGATAGGAGGCCATGTCGGCGATGGTATAGTCGTCGCCCGCGACGAACTCCCGGTCCGCCAGGCGCCCGTCGAGCACGCCGTAGAGGCGGTTCGTCTCCTTGACGTAGCGCTCGATGGCGTAGGGGATCTTCTCGGGCGCGTATTGGCTGAAATGGTGGTTCTGCCCGAGCATCGGCCCGAGCCCGCCCATCTGCCAGAACAGCCACTGCACCGTCTCGGTGCGCCCGCGCAGGTCGGCGGGGATGAACCGTCCCTCCTTGTCGGCGAGGTAGAGCAGGATCGCGCCCGATTCGAACACCGCGATCGGCTCCGCGCCCTCCCGCGGCACGTGGTCGACGATCGCCGGCATGCGGTTGTTGGGCGCGATCTTCAGGAAGTCCGGCGCGAACTGCGCGCCCTTGCCGATGTCGATCGGCACGATCCGGTAGGCGAGCCCGGTCTCCTCGAGAAACATCGTGATCTTGTGGCCGTTCGGGGTCGGCCAGTAGTACAGGTCGATCATGGGGGATCCTCGGAAGGTGGAAACATCGCGGGAAATTGCGGGAGGACGGAGGCTGTGGCAAGCCGCGGCGCGGCGAGATCACGACGAGAGAGATCACGAAGCCGGGAGACGACGAAGCGGGCGTTTCCGGCCGGAGCGTCGCTCACCGTCCGGCAGCGCCCGTCGAGAGGCACTGCACCGGAGACGGGAGACCACGGGCCCTCACCCCACCCCCACCTGCCGATACACCCCCTCATAGCCCCGGACCGACCCGTCCCAGCCCATCGGGCGGGTCATCGCGGCGCGGCGCATGGAATCCAGGCGCGAGCGGCGGCCGTAGGCGGCGAGGGCTCGGCGGATGGCGTCGAGGAAGGCGGGGAGGTTCGGGCGGTCGAACAGGAAGCCGGTGACGCCGTCGTCTATCGTGTCGGCGAGGCCGCCGGTCTCGTGGGCGATGGGCAGGGAGCCGAAGCGCTGGGCATACATCTGCGAGAGGCCGCAGGGCTCGAACCGGGACGGCATCAGGAGGAAGTCGGAGCCGGCGTACATGCGCCGGGCGTTCGCCTCCTCGAAGCCGATCTCGACGCCCACCACGCCGGGATGGCGGCGCGCGAGCGCACGGAACTCGCTCTCGAAGCGTCCCTCCCCGCGGCCGGTCACCACGATCTGCCCGCCGGCGGAGACGATCGCCTCGGCGGCGTCGATGGCGAGGTCGACGCCCTTCTGGTGGACGAGGCGCGAGACCACCGCGAAGAGCGGGCCCTTCGAGACGCCGAGCCCGAAGGCGCGGCGCACCGCGGCGGCGTTGGCGTCCTTGCCCTCCCAGGAATTGAGGTCGAAATGGGCGGCGAGATGCGGGTCGGTGCGCGGGTCGAAGCTCGCGTCGATGCCGTTGACGATGCCGGTGAGCCGGCCCTGCTCGGCGCGCAGCCGCAACAGGCCCTCGAGCCCGCAGCCGAATTCCTGCGTGGTGATCTCGTGGGCGTAGGTCTGCGAGACCGTGGTGACGTGGTCGGCGTAGGACAGGCCCGCCTTGAGGAACGACATCTTGCCGTGGAACTCGACCCCGTCGAGACCGAAGGCCTCCTTGGGCACGCCGAGCCGCTCCATCCGCGCCGGCGAGAACAAGCCCTGGTAGGCGAGGTTGTGCACGGTGATGACGGAGGGGATCGAGACCCCCTCCCAGGCGCAGTAGCCGGCGGCGAAGCCGGTCGGCCAATCGTTGAGGTGGAGCAGGTCCGGGCGCCAGTCGAGCGGGCCCGCGCCGCGCGCGATCTCGACGGCGGCGAGGCTCAGGCGCGCGAAACGGATGTCGTTGTCGCGCCAGTCGACGCCGGATGCGTCCCCGTAGGGCGTGCCTTCCCGGTCGAAGAGCTCGGGCGACAGCACCACGTAGACGACGAGCCCGTCGGGCGTATCGATGCGCCCGAGCGTGCAGGCCGGCACGCCGCGATAGGCCGGCAGCCGGGCGACGGTGACGATGTCGGGGAAGCGCTCGAGCACCTCGCGATAGCCGGGAATCAGCACCCGCGCGTCGACCGCGCCGCGCATGGCGCGCGGCAGCGCGGCGGAGACCTCGCCGAGCCCGCCGGCCTTGACGAAGCCGGTCATCTCCGGCGTGACGAAGAGCACCTTCGGCAGGACGCGCGGCGTTGCGGCCACTGGGGGCCGCGACGCGGGCGTGCGACCCGCCGACGCCGCACGATCTTGCGGAGGCGCGCGCTCTTGCGACGGCGCACGCTCTTGCGACGGCGCGCGGTCTTTCGAAGGCGCGCGCTCCTGGGGCCTCGCCGCCGCCATGCGTGCCGGCGCGGTGCTCATGGGCGTCTCCCGGGAAACGTCTCGTGGGCGGGGATCCAACGCTGCGACCTTAGTCTGAAGCACCGACGGACGCTAGGGGTCTCGCCGCGCGAGACCGAGTCAATGGGAAAGTCGGCAACCCGCCTGGGAATGAGGGCCGGGTGTGGATAACGGGTAAAAGGCGGAGACCTGCGGCGAAACGGCTCAGCTTCGGCGATACCGCGGCTACGATCGGGCACGGCTGTGGCGTTCTTCATCGTATCGATCTGTGGATAGGGCGCCCGCGCGGACGCGAAGCCGTGCGCCCCCGTGCTTTGCGGAGGATGGCAGACATGCCTGACGGTGAGATGACGGCGCGCGACGGGATCAAGCGGACCAGAACCGCGCCGGACGGCGCCGGCCGCGTACGCCGATCCCCCGCCGCCCGCCCCGAGCCAGAGCCCGCTTTCGCCCGGCGCGAGGTCGTCGTCCAGGGCATGCGCATCACGTTGCCGGCGCTGCGCTTCATGGAGACGGCTCCGCCGCCCGGCACATGGCCTCCCGGCACGAGGCCGCCCGGCAAATGGCCGCCCGGCTCCCGCCCGCGCTGAGGCACCCCGGACGCCGCGCTCATCCGCGGGCGATCTCCTCGGCGGCGAGACGGGCGAGGACCGGGACCGTCTCGCCCATCAGGAGGCCGCTCTCCCGATTGGAGGCGTTGCCGTCGAGGGCGCGGCGATAGACGCCCTCCAGGATGGCCGCGAGCCGAAACAGCGAGAACACCACCGCGAAGCGCCAGTGCGGCAGGTCGGCGAGACCGCGCCGGCGCATGTAGGCCTCGACATAGGCCTCCTCGCCGGGGATGCCCAGCGCCGCTCGGTCGAGGCCGCCGAGCCCCTTGAAGAACGCGCCCTGCGCGGGCAGCCGCCACTGCGCGACCTGGTAGGCGAGATCGGCGAGCGGATGGCCCAGCGTGGAGAGCTCCCAGTCGATCAGGGCGAGCACGCGGGGCATGGGGACGGCCGATCGCGGGGCGTCCGGACCAAGGGCCTGCGCCGGCGCGCCCTGCGGCCCGGGCAGCCCCGTCGCATCGAGCCCGAAGATCATGTTGTCGTGCCGGAAATCGCCGTGCACGAGCGCGACCGAGCCGTCGTCGGGCGGCTCGTTGGCCTCGAGCCAGGCGATCGCCGCATCGATCTCGGGCCGGCTCCGCGTCGCGCTCGCGCGGTAGTTCTCGACCCAGCGGGCGCGCTGACGGGCGAAGTAGCCCCCCGGCCGGCCGAAATCGGCGAGGCCGATGCCCGCGGGGTCGATCCGGTGCAGCCGCGCGAGCGTGTCGTTCATCGCGTCGTAGGCCGCCGCACGCTGCTCGACGGACAGGTCCGGCATGCGCGCCTCGAAGAACACCCGACCCGCGACGTGGTCCATCACGTAGAACATCGCGCCGCAGACGCTCTCGTCCGCGCAGAGGTGGCGCACCCGCGGCACCGGAACGTCCGTCCCCGCCAGCGCCGCCATGACCCGGAACTCGCGATCGACGGCATGCGCGCCCCTGAGCAGCTTCCCCGGCGGCTTGCGCCGCAGGACGAAGCGCCCGCCGTCCGCCTCGAGCAGAAAGGTCGGGTTCGACTGCCCGCCGGCGAACTTCTCCACCCGCCGCAGGGTCCCGAACCCGGGAATAGCGGCAGCGAGGTACGCACCGAGCCGCTCGGCGTCGAGAAGCGGCGCCGCCGCCTCCCTCACGCCCTCGTCACCCGCGTCCTCATCCCTCTCGTCGCTTGGTGCCACGCCGACTCTCGCCATACCCGATCACCGGCGCCGAAGCGCCACCGCACGACGGAGGTTAGAGCGCCACGCGCTTCGGCGCCATCCCTGAGGACGCCCGACGCCCCGCCTCAGCCCTCGCCTTCGTCCAGGTCCTCGGCCGTCGGCGTCGCCTCGTCGAGGATGCGGTCGGCCAGCACGCCGGAATTCTGGCGGATGGCCTCCTCGATGCGCTTGGCGATGTCGGGATTGTCCTTGAGGAACGTCTTGGAGTTCTCGCGGCCCTGGCCGAGGCGCTGGCTGTCGAAGGAGAACCAGGCGCCGGACTTGTCGACGATGCCGCCCTTGACGCCGAGATCCAGCAGCTCGCCGACCTTCGAGATGCCCTCGCCGTACATGATGTCGAACTCGACCTGCTTGAACGGCGGCGCGACCTTGTTCTTGACGACCTTCACCCGGACCTGGTTGCCGATCGCCTCGTCGCGATCCTTCAGCGTCGAGATGCGGCGGATGTCGAGGCGGACCGAGGCGTAGAACTTCAGCGCGTTGCCGCCCGTCGTCGTCTCGGGCGAGCCGTACATGACGCCGATCTTCATGCGGATCTGGTTGATGAAGATCACCATCGTCTTAGAGCGGGAGATCGAGCCGGTGAGCTTGCGCAGGGCCTGGGACATCAGGCGCGCCTGCAGGCCGGGCTGGACGTCGCCCATCTCGCCCTCGATCTCTGCGCGCGGCGTGAGCGCCGCCACCGAATCGACCACGAGCACGTCGACCGCGCCGGAGCGCACCAGCGTATCCGTGATCTCGAGGGCCTGCTCGCCGGTGTCGGGCTGGGAGATCAGCAGGTCGTCGAGCTGCACGCCGAGCTTGCGGGCGTAGACCGGGTCGAGCGCGTGCTCGGCGTCCACGAAGGCGCACACGCCGCCCTTCTTCTGCGCTTCCGCGATGGTGTGGAGCGCGAGCGTCGTCTTGCCCGACGATTCGGGCCCGTAGATTTCGACGATACGCCCGCGCGGCAGCCCGCCGACGCCGAGCGCGACGTCGAGGCCCAGCGAGCCCGTCGACACGGTCTCGATCTCGACGAGCGGCTGGTTCTTGCCCATCCGCATGATCGAGCCCTTGCCGAAGGCGCGCTCGATCTGGGAAAGCGCCGCGTCCAGCGCCTTCGTCTTGTCCTTGTCCATGGAGGAACCTTCCACCAGCCTCAGCGAGGTCTGAGCCATCGATCGAATCCTTATTGCATGGGGCGGAGACGAAACTCAACGCGGCGTCGACACACCCAAAGTACCTGATTTGTTCCATCATGCAAGCGCTAAAACGAAATGAGAACGAAATTCTCCGCTCCGTGCGGGAGAGCCCCCGATCGCCGCGCCCACGGCCCGAACGAGTGGGGAACGGAGCATTCGCGGCTTGCGGGCTCGCAAAGACCGCGCGAGCCCGTTCCAGCCCGCATCTGCGCGGTTGCGTCCACAGGAAACGCGCGGGCCGCGACGATTGCGCAGAGCCGCGCGCCCCGACCTACCGCCCGATCGTCTCCTTCACCGTCTCGACCAGCTGCTTGAGGCTGAACGGCTTGGGCAGGAAGGCGAAGTCCTCGCCCTCGGGGAGGTTCTTCTTGAAGGCGTCCTCGGCATAGCCGGAGACGAACACGACCTTGAGGTCGGGCCGGGTCTTGCGCAATTCGCGCAGCAGCGAGGGCCCGTCCATCTCCGGCATCACCACGTCGGAGACGACGAGGTCGACGGGGGCCTCCGCCTCCGCGATCACCTCCAGCGCCTCGACGCCCGAGGCCGCCTCGAGCACCGTGTAGCCGCGCGCCGTCAGCGCCCGCGCGTTCACCGCGCGCACCGGGTCCTCGTCCTCGACGAGGAGGATGACGCCCTGCCCCGTCAGGTCCGCGGCGGGGCGCTTGTAGACCTCGAGCCGCTCGGCCGCGATCTCGGCGGAGGTCTGCACGTGGCGCGGCAGGTAGACCTTGAACGAGGCCCCCTCGCCGGGCGTCGAGTCGACGTAGATGAACCCGTTCGACTGCTTGACGATGCCGAACACGGTCGAGAGGCCGAGCCCGGTGCCCTTGCCGATGTCCTTCGTCGTGAAGAACGGCTCGAAGATCTTGTCGATGACCTCCGGCGGGATGCCGGTCCCGGTATCCGCCACCTCGATCAGCACGTAGTCCGCCCCGGGCATGCCCGGGCGCTCCAGGCGTGCGGCCTCCTCGGCGTCGATGTTCGCCGTGCGGATGGTGAGCGTGCCGCCGTCGGGCATGGCGTCGCGGGCGTTGACCGCGAGGTTGATCACCACCTGCTCCAGTTGGTGCATGTCCGCCTTGATCGGCCAAAGGTCGCGCCCGTGCCGCAGGTCGAGCTCGACCCGCTCGCCGAGCAGGCGCTTGAGCAGCATGGTGAGGTCGGACATGGTCTCGCCGAGATCGACCACCTCGGGGCGGAGCGTCTGGCGGCGCGAGAAGGCGAGCAGCTGACGCACCAGGCTCGCGGCCCGGTTGGCGTTCTGCTTGATCTGCATGATGTCCTGGAAGGCCGGATCGGTCGGCCGGTGGTTGGCGAGCAGCAGGTCCGAATAGCCGATGATGGCCTGGAGCACGTTGTTGAAGTCGTGCGCCACGCCGCCGGCGAGCTGCCCCACGGCCTGCATCTTCTGCGCCTGGGCGAACTGGGTCTCGAGCTGGCGCTGGGCGGTGGTTTCCAGCGCGTAGACGATGGCGACCTCGCCCTCCCCGTCCGCCTCGCTCACCGGGCTCGTCCAGATCCGGGCCGATCGCTCGGCCTGCCCGGCGACCATGATCTCGACCGGCTCGGCGGCGCGGGACTGCTCGGCCGCCGAGAGCGCGCCGGCGAGCGCCTCGCGGTCGCGCTCCAGCACCCGGTCGAGCAGGCTCGGCTCCTCGCCGCCGGGCTCGGCGCGCGGCATCGCCCCGAACAGCCGCACGAAGGGCGCATTCGCGCGCAGGATCCGCCCGCCGCGGGCGAGCGTGGCGATGGCGATCGGGGTGTTGTTGAAGAACCGCGCGAACCGCACCTCCGCCGCCCGCTGGGCGTCGGCGGAACCCTCCTCGCCCGCGGAGCGGTTGAGGACGAGCGTGCGCGAGGCGCCGCGCTCGCCGTCCATCCCGAAGGCGACGCGGTGATAGAGGCGCACCGGCAGCGCCTGCCCGGCGCGCCGCGTCATGTCGATGTCGAAGGCCTCGGTGCGCACCTCGCCCGGCGCGCCGTCGACGGAGGCGAGCAGCGTCGCGACGTCGGCGGGCACCATGTCCTCGAGCACGAGCCCGCCCGAGCCGACCTTGGCGAGGTCGTGGTCGAGCCAGGCGGCGAGCGTCGCGTTCATGTAGGCGACCGAGCCGTCCGGCTCGACCGAGAAGAAGCCCGCCGGCGCGTGGTCGAGGTAGTCGATCGCGTGCTGGAGCTCCTGGAAGACGTTCTCGTGGCGCTCGCGCTCGTGGGTGACGTCGGAAATGCTCCAGAGCACCGCCGCCTTCGCACCCGCCCGCGGCAGCGGCCGCACCCGCACGCGATACCAGCCGTAGTCGGCGCGCCCGCCCAGCGCCGGCGAGAGGCGGATCTCCTCGGCGAGCGCCCGCTCCTCGCGCGCGGCCTGCGCCAGCCGGTAGATCGCCTCGGAGACCTCCGGCGCGCCCACGAAGAGCCGCTCCACGGTCTTGATGTCGGCGAGATCGGCGCCGCCGGCGAAGGAGAGGTAGGCCTCGTTGGCATAGACGACGCGCCCGTCACCCTCGACCGCGACGAGGCCCTCCGACGACGAATCGGCCATGGACTTGGTCAGGTCGTTGCGCGCGCCGGTCCCGGCGAAATGCAGCGCGCCGATGGCGTAGGCGGTGAGGAAGAACACGCCCGCCATCGCGAGCAGCGCCAGCAGCGCCGTGATCAGGGGCTGCGCCTGCGCGCTGGTGAAGAACGACAGCGCGAAGAACGCCCCCGGCAACACGAGCGCCAGCACGACGAGGAGCCAGATCTTTGCCGGCTTCTCGCTGCGCTCGATCGTGCGCGGAGGCTTCTCGGTCGCGGGCTTGTCGCTCATGGGCTTGTCGATCAGCGGCTCGTCTCTCACGGCCTCGATGCTCGGGGCCTTGTCTCTGGAGGCCTCGTCTCTGGAAGCCTTGTCTCTCGTGGCGGCCATAGGATCGCTTCGCACGTGTTCACCTTGGCTTAAGCCCGACGACGCTTCAGCCGCAAGACATAACCGATGACTTCCGCCACCGCCGCATAATGTTCCACCGGGATTTCGCGATCGATCTCCACGGTGGCGTGGAGCGCGCGGGCGAGCGGCGGGTTCTCGACGATCGGCACGTCGTTCTCCCGCGCCTTCTCGCGGATCCGCAGCGCGAGCGCGTCGACGCCCTTGGCGAGGCAGATCGGGGCGGCCATGCCCTTCTCGTACTTGAGCGCGACCGCGTAGTGGGTCGGGTTCGTCACGATCACGGTCGCCTGGGGAACCGCCGCCATCATCCGCGTGCGCGCGCGCTCCATGCGGATCTGCCGGACCTTGGCCTTCACCTCGGGCGAGCCTTCCGACTGCTTGAACTCCTCCTTGATCTCCCGGCGGGTCATGCGCTGGCGCTTGAGCCAGGCGAAGCGCTGGTAGATCGCGTCGCCCACCGCGACGAAGAAGAACAGGGCCAGGACGCCGGCGAGGAGCTTCAGGGAGAGGTCCTTGACGACGACGAAGAGCAGCGCCGCCTCCATCTGAACGAGCGTGTCGATCCGCGCGCGCTCGCCCCACAGGATGACGGCCACGAGGGTGCCGACGATGGCGAGCTTGAGCAGGCCCTTGGCGAAGTTGACCAGCGCCTCCATCCCGAAGACACGCTTGAAGCCGGCGATCGGGCTGATGCGGTCGACCTTCGGGGTCAGGGGCTCGGTGGTCCAGAGCGGACGATGCTGCATGCCGCCGCCGACGATCCCGGCGACGATGAGGATCGCGAAGGGGGCGGAGAGCGCGACGAGGATCATCACCAGCGCCTCGCGCATGACGAAGAGGTGGCCGGCGCCCTCCGTCACCTGGTGGGCGTTGGCGAAGAACCCGGTCATGCCCTCGAGCAGATGGGTCGCGGTGAAGCCCGAGGTCATCATGGCGGCGAGGGCGAAGCCGCCGAGCACGAACAGCGTCGTGATCTCCTGGCTCTTGCCGACGTCGCCCTTGTTGATGGCCTCCTCGAGCTTTCGCGCGGTCGGCTCTTCCGTCTTGTCGTCCTGATCCTCCTGGTTCATCCCCGCCTCCTCGCGATCCGGGAGCGCGCGACCGGGCGCGGCCTCACAAGCCGGAGATCATCGACAGGAAGTCGCGCACGTTCTCCAGGAAGACGCCCATCATGACGCCGAGCACGACGAGCAGCACCAGCGCGCCGCCGAGGATCGTCGCCGGCAGCGCCAGGAAGAACACCTGGAGCTGCGGCATCAGCCGCGCGAGCACGCCCAGGCCCAGGTTGAACAGGATCGCGAACACGATGAACGGCGCGGAGATCTGCACCGCGAGGGCGAAGCCGCGCCCCACCGCCTCGATCCCCAGCCGCGCCACGTCCCCGCTCTCCGGCAGCCCCCCGGGCGGGAGCATGTCGTAGCTCGCCCGGATGGCCGCGATGGCCAGGTGGTGCATGTCGGTGGCGAAGATCAGCGTGATCGCGAGCAAGGTCAGGAAGTTGCCGACCGCCGTCTGCTGGCCGCCCATCGCCGGGTCGATCGTCATGGCGAAGCCGAGCCCCATCTGCTGCGCGATGATCGTGCCCGCGGTCTGCAGCGCCCCGATCACCATGCGCACCGCGAGCCCCAGGATCAGCCCGACCAGGATCTCGCTGAGCAGCAGCGTCAGCGTGGGTGCGGAGCCCACCCCGCCCACGGAGGCCGGCTCCACCAGAGGCAGGACGGCCGGATAGACCACGATCGTCAAGAGGACCGCGAAGGACAGCCGCACGCGGGGCGAGATCAGCTGCTCGCCGATCCCCGGCAGCAGCATGACGAGCGTGCCCACCCGCGCGAAGGCGAGGAGGAAGGTCGTCGCGGTCTCGGGCTCGAGCAGGTTCATGCGGCGCGAGCCTAGCGGATTCGCGCGACCCGCGCCCGGATGAAAGCGTGCCCGCGCGCACCGTCATCCGCCCGCGACGATGCGTTCGGCGACGCGGGTCATGTAGCCCGCGAGCGCGTCGCTCATCATCGGCAGCATGATCAGCAGCGCGGCGAACACGGCGATGATCTTGGGCACGAAGATCAGGGTCTGCTCCTGGAGCTGGGTGAGCGCCTGGAGCAGCGAGATCGCGAGGCCCACCGCGAGCGCGACGAGCATCACGGGCGCGCCGACGACGAAGAAGGTCATGATCCCGTCGCGGGCGATGTCGAGGACGGCCATGCCGGTCATGATGTCTGGATCTTTCGTTGTCGGGTCTGGACGGAGAGGCGCGGGGCGGAGCCGGGCTCAGATCGGCATCCGCAGGATTTCCTCGTAGGCCTGGATCACGCGGTCGCGCACGGCGACGAGCGTGTTGAGCGCCGCCTCGCTCTCGGCCACCGCGGTGACGACGTCGACGACGTCGGCGCGGCCCGCGGCGGCGGCCGACATCTGCGTCTCGGCGGCGCGGCCCGCCTCGGCGACCGATCCGACGGCGCCCTGGAGCATGGCCGCGAAGTCGGGGCGCTCGGCTCCGGTCGCGCCGCCGAGGCGGCCGGCGGCCTGACCCTGCCCGAGGCCCTGCGCCAGGCCCTGGACCGAGGCGTAGGCGTTCGCGGCGAAGATGTTGCTGGCCATTGTTCGAGCCCTTTCTCAGCCGTCAGGCGCGCAGGATGTCGATCGTCCGCGAGAGCATGCGGCGCGTCGCGTTGACGAGGTTGAGGTTCGCTTCGTAGCTGCGCTGCGCCTCGCGCATGTCCATCGATTCGACGAGCGAGGAGACGTTGGGCAGCTTCACCTGCCCGTCCTCGTCGGCGGCGGGGTGCCCCGGGTCGAAGCGGCTGCGGAAATCGCTCTGGTCATCGAGGACGCGCCCGAGCTGGACCGTGCGTACGCCGAGCTCGCGGTCGAGCTTCTCGACGAAGGTCGGCACGCGCCGGCGGTAGGGGTCGGCGCCGGGCGTCGCCCCTGTGGAATCGGCGTTGGCGATGTTCTCGGCGATGACGCGCATGCGCCCCGACTGGGCCTTGAGGCCCGAGGCGGCCACCGCGATGGTCTTGAGGAAGTCCATGATCGCCCTCCGTCCCTTCAGCGCCGGCCCACGGCCGTGCGCAGCATCAGCATGCTCTTCTCGTAGAGCGAGGCGGCGAGCTGGTAGTCGGCCTGGTTCTGGGCCACCTTCAGCATCTCCTCCTCGAGGTTGACCGCGTTCCCCGACGGCCGCGTCTCGAAGCGCACCGCGTCGGTCTCGGAGACGCCGCGCGGCGGCGCGCTCGCGCCCGCGAGGTGGAGCGGGCTCGTTCGCATCGGCTGCATCGTCGATGCGACCGCCCTCCCGTCGGGCCGGAACCGGGGCTCGGCCACGTCGCGGGGCTGGAAGCCCGGCGTGTCGGCGTTGGCCACGTTCTCCGCGAGCAGCTTCTGGCGGGCCTGATGGAAGTGCAGGCGCGTCTTCAGCTTCTCGATGAGAGGCAGGCCGGCGACGTTCATCGGGGCTGTCTCCTGCGGGGCGACGCGGGCGCCGCCCGCCTGCGAATCTCGGCGAGCGCCCGATCGCGGCCCCGCCTTGGGCAAAAATTGCCGCTATCGTGGTTAACACCGCGTTAAGAGAGAGCCCCGCATCGGTGGTTCACTGTTAACTGCTCGATGGTTATGGTGCGCACCGCGCTCGCGGGCGCGCAACGACACCGCGCCTCCTTCGGGGCGCTCGGCCGCAGGCTCTCGCGGTCGAGGGCCTCGGTGGCGTCGCCGTTCAGTGAGAGAGCGCGAAGACCTGTCATGCCCGGCTTCGAGAACACGTCCCTGATCCAGTATCTGATCGCCTTCGCCGTCGTGATGGGGCTCCTCGCCCTGTTCGCGTGGCTCGCCCCGCGCCTGCTCGGCCGGCGCATCGGAGGCCAGAACCTCTCCTCGGCCAAGGCGAAGCAGCCGCGGCTCGGCATCGTCGACGTCTACGACCTCGACCGGCAGCGCCAGCTCGTGCTGCTGCGCCGCGACGGCGTCGAGCATCTGCTGCTCATCGGCGGCCCCAACGACGTCGTGGTCGAGACCGGCATCGGCCGCGCCCCGCGTCCGCAGCAGCGCCCGCCGGGAGCGGCCCAGGCTCCGATGGGTGCGCCGCCGGCCGCCACGAGCGCGCCGCGGGAGCCGAACCCCGAGCCCGTGCTCGCCGCTCCGGTCCCCGAGCCGGTGCGTCCGCCCCCGCCGCAGGCGCCCTTCGCGCCGGCGCTCGACGAGGCGCGCGATCCGACCCGCGTCAGCGACGCCGCCGTCGCGACGCGCGCGCCCGAGGTGGTCCTGTCCCCGCCACCCGCGCCCGAAGCGCCTGCGCCGACGCCCGTGAGCGCCGCTCCCGTGCCGTCCGCCGCACCTTCCACCACCCCCGCCCCCGCTTCCGCCGCCGTCCCGGCGCGGCCTGCGTTCAAGCCGGTGGAGCCCAGATCCACCGCGCCGGAGCCTCCGCCGCCTCCGCCGCCGCGCCGCGGGTTGATGGACCTCGCGCGCGCGGCCGCGAACGTCGCGCCCGGCGTCGCCTCGCGCTCGCGCGCGACACCCACCATTCCCCCCGCGGATGCGCCCGCGCCGCCCATTCCGCCCGCGCCGCCCGCGCCGCCCCAGCGTCGCGAGCCGAGCTTCGAGGCCCCGCCCCAGCCGACGCCGCCCGCGCCGCCCGCGGCGAAGCCCGCCACGGCGGCTCCCGAGGAGGCCGCGGTCCTGTCCGACATGGCCCGCCAGCTCGAGGAGGCTCTGCGGCGGCCGCTCCCGCCGAGCGCGCAGCCGCGACGCCCCGCCGGCGAGGGCGCCCCGCGTTCGGAGCCGATGCCGGCGCCGCCGGCGCGTCCCGCCCCCCGTACGCCGCCGCAGGAGGCGGCCGGGTCGGAGTTCGATTTCGCCAGCCTTCTGCGCCGCCCCGCCGGCGAGCGCGGTCCCACGACGGGCGAGGCCCCGCGCGCCGCGGAACCTGTCCCGCCGCCGCCACGCGTCCCGCAGCCGCCCATGCCGCAACCGCCCATGCCGCAGCCGCCGCTGCCGACGCCCGAGGAGGATCGCACCGAGGCCGAGCGCCGCGCGGCGGACGCGGCGCTCCAGGGCTTCGGCGCCGATGAGCCGATGGCCCCGCCCTCCCCCGCGGAACGCGCTCCCGAGCCGATTCCCGCCCGCTTCACCATGGAGCCGGAGCAGAGCAAGCCGGACGCGGACGAGCCGGACGTGAGCGATGCGCTGGAGCAGACCGAGCCCGAGGCCGAAGCCGAGCGCGGGACCGAGCCGGAACCCCTCCCCGCGGCCGCTGTGCCGTCCGAGCCGGAGTCCGAGCCCGCGGCAGAACCCGAGGTCGCGCCCGAGCCGGAGCCCGCGCCGCCGCGCTTCGCCGAGGCGACGCCGCCGCCGGCCGAGCCGGTCGTCGACGAGGACGAGGACCCCGCAGCCGACGCGGCGGCCGACACGATCTCCGCGCCCGAGGGCGACGGGATCGGCGCGGTGCCCGCGGAGGAGCCCGACGCGACGGTCCCGGCCCGCGCCGAGGACGCCGCCCCGGCTCCGCCCACACCTGAGCCCGAGCCCGAGCCCGAGCCCGAGCCCGCACCAGAGCCGAAACCGGCGCCAGCCGAGCCCGCCGCCCCGAAGGCGATCGACCCGTTCTCCGTGGAGGAGATCGAGGCCGAGTTCGCCCGGCTGCTCGGCCGCTCCCCGAGCAGCGACAAGAAGACCTGATCTTGTCCAGAGCTTAGGCCCCGACGCGGCTTGCGTCGGGGTTCGCGATTGCGCAGCGTCCTGAAGGTGGCGGCAATCGGCGAATCAGGGACATGACGGGCCTCGACCTCTGCGCGACGGCGCGTTCCGAGCGACGCGGCACGCGTGCGGCGGCGACAGGCGTCGCGCTCGCGGGCGGGCTCCTCCTCGCCGCGGACCCGGCGCTGGCCCAGTCGATCACGCTCGACCTCGGCGAAGGCGACGGGGTCACCGAACGCGCGCTCCAGCTCATCGCGCTGATCACGGTCCTGGCGCTGGCGCCGTCGATCCTCGTGATGATCACGTCCTTCACCCGGATCGTGGTCGTGCTCTCCCTGCTGCGCACGGCCATCGGCACGCAGACCGCGCCGCCGAACGGCGTGATCATCTCGCTCGCGCTCTTCCTCACCGCCTTCGTGATGGCGCCGACCTTCACCGCGGCCTACGAGCAGGGCATCGAGCCGCTCCTCGCCCAGGAGATCGAGCAGCAAGAGGCGTTCGAGCGGAGCATCGGGCCGTTCCGGACCTTCATGCTCGCCCACGTGCGCGAGCGCGATCTCGAGCTCTTCATCGAGCTCTCCGGCGGGCCGCTGCCCGAGACGCCCGAGGACCTGGGCCTGCACGTGCTGGTGCCGGCCTTCATGATCTCGGAGCTGCGTCGGGCCTTCGAGATCGGCTTCCTGCTCTTCGTGCCCTTCCTGATCATCGACCTCGTCGTGGCCTCGATCCTGATGTCGGTGGGCATGATGATGCTGCCGCCGATCGTGGTGTCGCTGCCGTTCAAGCTGATCTTCTTCGTGCTCGTGGACGGCTGGAGCCTGGTCGCGGGCTCGCTCGTGCAGAGCTACGGGGGCGGATAGCCGCCGCTCAGAGCACGCTCGCGCCGTCGTCGGCGCGCGCTTCCGGCGAGGGGGTGGGCTGCGGCTCGGGCTGCGGCTCGGCCGGCGCTTCGGGCGCATCGTCCCGCGGCTGTGTCGTGTCGAGTTCGACCATCGGGAGCACCGCGAGCGCCTCGCGCGGATAGCGGGCCTCGAGGGCCGCGAGGAAATCGGCGAGCGTGTCCTCGTTCGAGATGGCGCGCGCCGCCTCGCGGAATTCCGCCGTCGGCAGCGCGTTCGGATCCCCGAGGAGCGCGAAGTCCGGCGCGTCCTCCGACGCTGCCATCTTGTCGGCGAACTTCGCCTTCAGCCGGTCGAGCCCCAGCGCGTCCTGAGCCAGCGTGAAGGCGAGGGCCGCGCGCAGCACGTCCGTCCGCTGCCGGGCGTCGAGCGGCTCGGGACCCTGCCAGCTCGTGCCGGCCAGCGCCTCGTGCGCCTCGCCCGCCTCGCGCCAGCGGCGCCCGGTCCACCAGATATCGGCGCGCAGCCGGTCGATTTCCGCACCCTCCTCGTCTGCGATCACCTCGAGCGCGAGATCCGTGCGTGAGAGGTCGGAGAGCGCGCGGGCCTCGATGAGGTTGCGCACGCGGCGCACCGAGCGCGGCAGCTCGGCGATGCGCGTGCTCTCGATGGCGCGCAGCGCGTCCGCCGGATGGCGGTCCATCAGGTGGATCGTGGCGAGCCGCGCGGCGACCGCGGCGCGGCCGGCGCCTTCGAGGCGGTTCTCGACCTGGTGCGTCAGGAGCTCGGCGGCCTTGTCGAGCAGGCCGAGCGAGACGAGCCGGTCGGCGAGCCGGCGCACGATCTCGTCGCCGCGCCGGCCGATGGGGAGGAATTCCTTGAAGTCGAAGAACAGAGCCAGCGTCTCGACCTCGCCGAGGTCATCGGCGCGCCCCTCCAGGAACAGCGCGTCGAAGGCCCGCGCCGTCTCCTCGTGCAGCGCGAGCGTCGTCGGACGATCGGGGTAGATCAGGTTCGCGTTGTGCGCGGTGAAGAAGGCCTCACGCCAGCGGCCCTCCTCGGCGTAGAGGCGCCCCAGCAGGCCCATCGCCTCGATCTCGGTGGAATCCCCACGCCAGAGGATCGTCAGGCGCTCCAGAGCCTCGATCGCCGCGCCGGGCTCCAGCTCGCCGAGCTCCAGCCCGACCTGCACGCGCGCGAGCTCCGCCTCGGCCGCGACCGGGCGCGGCGCCGTCTCGGCGAGGCGGCCGAGCTCGGCGAAGGCGAATTCCAGGCGGCCGGTCTCCCTGTCGACGAGCGCGCGCAGGAGGTCGACCTCCTCCTGCGGCACGGCGCCGGGATGGAGCATCGCGATGTCGGAGAGCTGGGCGTCGGCGTAGCCGAAATCGCGCTCGGCGATCGCAGCCCGCGCGGCGGCGAGCCGCATGCGGCCCTGGAGATCGTCGGCGTAGAGGTCGATCACGCGGGCGGCCCGGCGAAAGCCGACGAGGGCCTGGGCCCAGCGCTCGCGCTCCGCGTCGGCCCAGGCGCGCCAGAGGATGGCTTCCGGGTTGTCCTCGAGGGCCTGCGCGGAAAGCAGCGCCTCGGCGAGATCGAACCGGCGGCGCTCGGCGGCGAGGATGCCCTCGAGCAGCGCCACGCGGGCGTCATCGAGGAGCTCCGGCTGCTCCTCCACGGCGACGCGGAAGACGCCGCCGGCCTCGACGCCGAGGCCGTTGGCGAGGAGCATCATCGCGAGGTCCAGCCGCTCGCCGTTGCGCTCGGGAGCGGGCGCGCCCATGACCGCCGAGAGGCGGGCGCGGAACTCCGCGAGCGTCGAGCCGCGCTGCGCCTCCATCCACGCCTCCCGGTCGAGCACGGGCTCGATCGGGGCGGCGTCGGCGGCGCCCGCGTCGACGAGGTCCGGCACGGCGATGGAGAGGCCGTCGCCCCGGGTGATGTGCACGCCGTCGAGATCCGTGCGCACCACGAGGTCGTCCGCGAGCGCGACCACGACGGCGCCGTGGGCGGTCGGAAGCAGCTCGAACTCCGCGAAGCGGCGCGTCGCGGGCATATGGCGCGCCGGCCCCGGTGCGGTGACGACGGCGAGGCGCTCGCCGCCCTGGTGGAGCCGCATCCAGTGAACGCCGGCGGCGTCGCGCAGCGCGAGCTCCAGCGTCGTGCGGCCCCGCTCGTCGACGATCGGGCGCATCTCGAGCGGCTGTGGCGCGGTGGAGGCGGGCGCGCCGATGTTCAACGTCCAGCCCTGCGCCTCCGGGGTGAGCCGCGCCACGCGCGGCTCGGGCAGCCGCAGCTCGGCGGTGACGAACGCGCCCTCGCGCACGATCTCGCCCAATGTCGCGAAGGCCGCCGCGGGGCCGGCGAGATCGGGCGCGCGCAACGGCGCCGAGGTCTGGAACACGACGATGAGCGAGCCCGCCCGCGCGAACGCCGCGGCCGGCGTCGTCGCCGGCACCGGGAAGGTGATGCGCAGGCCCTCGTCCTCGACGCTCACCACCGGCGTCGGGTCCGCCGCCGGTGGTGCAGGTTGGGCGATGGCCGCGGGCGCCGCGGCCGGCGTGGTCGCGGCGACCGGCGGATCCGCGTCGGCGGCTCGCGCGACCGTCTGCGCCGGTATCTCGGGCTCGGAGGGCGGGACGTCCGGCGGCGCGTCCGCAGCCGCTTCCCCGGCCGCCTCCGCGCGTGGATCGACGGGCAGGAAGGGCGCGAGCCCGAGCGCGGCGCGCACCGGCTCGCCGGCCGCCGGCGCTGCATTGGCCGCCGCCGAGTCCCGCGGCTCGACGTCGAGGACGAAGCCGTCGTCCTCCTGGAAGCCGCGGGCGGCGTAGCCGGGCTGCAGCGCGACGCGCACGAAGAGCGCCTCGCCGGTATCGTCCGCCTCGACGCCCGCGATTCCCGGCACCGCGGCGAGCGGGCGTTCCGGGTCCAGCGCGAGGCGCGCGTCGAACAGGATCGCGATGCGCCCGTCCTCGACCCGCGATTCGATCGGGGTGCCCTGCGGCGCGGCGAAGATCAACCGGGCGAGACCCGGCAGCTCGGCGACGCGCACGGGCATGGGGAGAGGCTCGCTCGCGCGCCGGGCCGCCTGCTCGCTCGCGAATCGCGCCTCGGCGGCGCGGGCGCGCCGCGCGAGGTCGGCGACGACGTCCTCCGGCAGCCCGGGCGCGAGGCCGCGCCAGGCTTCGGGAAGCAGGTCGACGAACACGCTCTCGCCCGCCGGCAGCACGCTCGCCGAGAAATTCTGCGACAGCGCCATGCGCAGGCCGGTCCCGTCGGGATCGCGCCGCACCATGGAGACGTAGGAGGGCGCCTCCTCGCCGATGCGCTCCAGCCGGACGTCCACCGGCTCGTCGAAGGCGATGACGAGAACGCCGTTCTCGGCGCGGGCGGAAACCGTCACCGGCCGGGAGAAATCGAGGCGGATGCGGCCGAATCCAGCCTCCTCGACGGCGCGCACACGCAGCTCGGGGCGCTCCCTCGCGGGTTCCTGAGCCTGGGCCTGGGCCTTGGCCGGCGCGGTGGCGAGGAGCGCCGGGCCGACGGCGAGCGCCAGCGGCGACACGGTCGAGAGCACGACGGCGAGCACGAGCGGAAACCGCCCGCGCGCCCCGTTCGTCGTCATCGTTGCGGTCCTACGCTCATCCACGCACAAACGCCCCCCGCGGCCCTCGTCCTCCTGCCGCGCATGTGTTTGTAAACGGTCGCGGTTAATGGAGGCTCAAGCCGGCGGGCGCGCCAGCGTCGCGTTGAGCGCCGCGCCGAACAGGAGCGCGCAGGCGCCGACGAAGAAGAACAGCAGCGTCGCGAAGGCCGCCGCGAACGGGCCGTAGAGCGTCTGCGGCGGCGCGACGTGGATCTGGTAGAGGGCGAGCAGGTTCACGCTCGCGATCCAGACGCCGACCGAGACCGCGACGCCCGGCGCGGCCGCGCGAACCGTGAGGCCGCCGCGGGCGAGCCGCGTATGCGCGACGAGGAGGCTTCCCGCGACGAGCGCGAGGCCGCCGAGCGTCTGCGCCGCGAAGAGGAGCGGCCCGGCGCCCGGCGGCGGCGCGATGGGTTCCTGCGCGGGCGCCGTCGGCGGAAGGTCGGTGAGCGCCGCGACCAGCGCGGCGACTGCGAAGGCGATCGCGGCTGCGAACGCGGCGTAGCCGAAGGCGCGAAGCCTCTGCCGCAGCGCGCCTTTCGGCGAGGCCGCCGGCGCGTAGAACCGCTCCAGCGCACGCCTCAGAACGTCGAGGGCGTTACCGGCGAGAACCAGGAACGCGAGCGCCATCGCCGGCAGCGCGGCCGTCGACAGATCCCGCGAGGCCGCTTCGATCGCCAGCGCCACCGGACGCGCGATCAGCTTGGGCCACAGCGCGAAGACGCCACGCTCCGCGGCGTAGAGGATCTCGGGGTCCTCCAGCCAGCGCGCGGCGAGCGCGATCGTGAGGAACAGCGGCAGGATCGCGAAGGCGGCGCTCATCGCGAGCAGCGCGGCGTAGGCCGCGCCGTCCCGCGCCGAGAACAGGGCCCAGGCCCGGGGCAGCGGCGCGAGCCTGGCGCGAAGCGTGGGCATCGGCCGTCAGCTCTCCCCGAGCGCGGCGGCGACGAGCCCCGCGCGGGCGTCCTTGCCCGTCGGGCAGCCCTGCGCCAGCCAGGCCGCACGGGCGCGCGCCATGGCCGCGCTCACCGCCGGTCCCTGCGGCACGCCGGCCGCGATCAGGTCCGCCCCGCGCAGCGGCAGGACGGGCACCCGGTCCGGATCGGCCTCGTAGCCGGCGAGAACCTCCCAGGCCTCCGGGCGAGTCGTCGGGCGTGGCTCGCCGGCGAGCGCCGCGAGCACGTCGGCCACCGCGGCCGGGGGCGCGACGGCGACGAGGCGGCGCACCGCGAGGGCGTCGACGGGCGCGCGCGCGTCGTGCAGGGCCTCCACCATCAGCGCGTAGCCGGCGAGCCGCTTGCCCTCCGCGTTCGAGAGCCGCAGGCCCTCGCGCAAGCGCTCGGCGTCGTCGCGGGAGAAGACCGCGAGGGCGGCGAGCCGTCCGATGGCGTCGCGCCCCGCCGCGACCGACCGCCCCAGCCGCGCCGTATCGCCGAGGCCGACGATCAGCCGCCCGAGGAAGCCCGCCTGCGACACCGTCGCGACCACCTCCACCGCCCGTCCGGCCACGAGCAGCCGCAGGAGCTCGGCCCGCACCCGCTCGCGCGAGAGGATCGCGAGCCCCTCGCGCTCGACGATCGCGGCATGCAGGCCGGCCGCGTCGAGATCGCCCAGGGCGAAGTCCGCCGAGAACCGGAAGAAGCGCAGGATGCGCAGGTAGTCCTCGCGGATGCGCTGGCGCGCGTCGCCGATGAAGCGCACGCGGCCGGCCTCGAGGTCGGCTTCGCCGCCGGCGTAGTCGTGCAGGCGGCCGCGCGCGTCGAGCGAGAGCGCGTTGATGGTGAAGTCCCGGCGCAGGGCGTCGGCGGCGAAGTCGCGCCCGAAGCGCACCACCGCACGGCGGCCGAAGGTCTCGACGTCCTCGCGCAGCGTCGTCACCTCGTAGGGCTCGCCCTGGACGACGACGGTCAGCGTGCCGTGGGCGAGGCCCGTCGGCACGACCTTGAAGCCCGCCGCCTGCGCACGGGCGCGGGTCACGTCGGGATGGGCGGTGGTGGTGAGATCGACCTCGTGGACATGACGCCCCACCAGCGCGTTGCGGACCGCGCCGCCGACGATCCGGGTCTCCTCCCCGTCGCCGTCCAGCGCATCGAGCAGGCGCGCGACGCGCGCGTCCTCCAGGAGCGCCGCGAGACGCGCATGGTCGAGGCTCATTCGAACTGGCCCGGCCTGATCACGCCGTCCTGGTAGGACGGAGGCGTGTAGACGCCCGTCGAGCGCGGGGCGACGACGCCGGTGTAGATCAGCCCGGCCACCACGAGGAGGAGGCCGATGATCGCCAGCGGCGGGATCGACTTCTCCCAGTTCGAGAAGGCGAGCGGGTTGCGCTGGCGCACGAGCAGGTAGACGAAGAAGATGGCGAAGGGCAGGAAGAAGAACAGCGCCTGCCCCAGGAGCCCGCGGGTCATCGTGCCTCCGATCGGTGATCGTCTCGGTCGTGGTCGCGGCCGCCGTCGCGCAGCCGCTCGGTGAAATGGCGCAGGATCCCGGCCGTCACACCCCAGACATAGCGGTTTTCGAACGGCAGCGCATAGTACCGGCGCAGGACGCCGCCCCACGGGCGCACATGGAGCTCGAAATGCGCGTCGTCCAGCGCGTAGGCGAGCGGCGTCTCGAACACCTCGTCCACCTCCGCGGGGTTGAGCGCGAGCGAGAAGCCCTCCGACACGAGCCCGACGGCGGGCGTGACCAGGTAGCCCGAGGTCGAGAGATAGGTGTCGGAGTAGCCGAGCGGCTCGACGAAGCGCGCGTCGAGGCCGATCTCCTCGCGCGCCTCGCGCAGGGCGGCGGCGAGCGGCGAGGCGTCGGCCGCGTCGATACGGCCTCCGGGAAAGGAGATCTGACCGGAATGCGCCCGCAACGCGCCGGAGCGGCGGGTGAACAGCACGGTCAGGCCGGCGGTGCGGCGCACGACCGGGATCAGCACGGCGGCCCGCTTGGGGTCGGGCTTGCGCGGCGCGGTGCGGTTGAGGTCGTGGTCGCCCCGCGCATCGTCCAGATGCCCGATGGGCTCCGGCCGCAGATGCGTGCGCGCACGGTCGAGAAACTCGGCTTCGGTCATGCGGGCCCACCCCTGTCATCCCCGGCCGAAATGAGCGAAGCGAATGCAGGGAAAGGGGACCCAGCGAAGAGACAAGCGCCTAAGGCGCTCCATCGGCGGCGACCAGCCGTCTCGTCGGCGGCGATAGAGCGCCTGCGGCGCAGCATCTTGCGCTGGATCCCCTTCCCTTCCGCGCCTGCGGCGCTGCAGCCGGGGATGACAGGTAGGGGCCACACCGCGTCACCCCGCATCGGCCGCGTCCATCATCTCGAAGAACGCGCCGCCCGCGGCGACGCCCCAGGCCTCGCGGCCGTCGATCCGGCGCAGCTCCGCCATCTCGGCGAGGTCGTAGGCGAGAGCCCGCGTGACGAGCGCCCAGAGCTCGCCGCGCACCTTCACGTAGGGCTTCACGCCATCGTGATCGTCGCGGGCGAAGACCAGCGGATGGTCGGGACCCACGGTCACGACGTCGTCGACGTTCGTCCGGAAGGCGATCCGGCGCGCCTCGCCCTCCCCGTCCACCGCCATCTCGACGGCGAGAAACGGGGCGTCCTCGACCGCGATTCCCACCCGCTCGACCGGGGTGACGAGCACGAATCGCTCGGGGTCCCTGCGCAGGACGGAGGCGAAGAGCTTCACCAGCGCGGGCCGCCCGATCGGCGTTCCCTGGTAGAACCAGGTGCCGTCGGCGGCGATGCGCATGTCGATCTCCCCGCAATAGGCCGGATTCCAGCGCTCGACGGGAGGCGCGCCGCGCCCGCCCTTCGCCGCCGCGATCAGCCGCGAGAGCGCGTCGGAGCCTCCCGTCTCGGTCTCGTGATCCGTCATCGCCGCATCCATCGTCCGTTCGATCGCCATGATCGTCTGATCTACCACATGGGCCGGTGCGGCGCGTTTGTCGAACGCGCGCGGCGTCGGCGGGTCGGGAGAAGTCCGGCCTGCGGCGGCTCGCCTCGCTTGCCACGACGCCGCAATCGGCTCCAGACTTGCATCCCGGGGCAAGACGACTCTCCCGGGGCAAGGCCGGAACCGGAACCGGCCGCGTCGGGTTCCGCGCGCACGCTCCCGGGCAGGCGCGCTTACAGAAGGTGACCGCATGTCCCAGTCAGCCGCTCCCTCGACGACCGCCGCGACGGCGGTCCTGGACGAGACCATCGCCGCGAGCGCCGAGGCGAGCCTCGCCACGATCGGTCGCGCGCGCGAGGCGATCCATTCGGTCATCTTCGGGCAGGAGAAGGTCGTCGACCTCGCGCTCGTGACGATCCTCGCAGGCGGCCACGGGCTCCTCGTCGGTGTGCCGGGCCTCGCCAAGACGAAGCTCGTGGAGACGCTGGGCACCGTGCTCGGCCTCGACGCGCGGCGCGTGCAGTTCACGCCCGACCTGATGCCGTCGGACATCCTCGGCTCGGAAATCCTGGAGGAGACGGCGGACCGGCGCCGGCACTTCCGCTTCATCAAGGGCCCGATCTTCGCGCAGCTGCTGATGGCGGACGAGATCAACCGCGCCAGCCCGCGCACCCAGTCGGCCCTGCTCCAGGCCATGCAGGAGCACCACGTCTCGGTGGGCGGCGAGCGCCACGACCTGCCCCGGCCCTTCCACGTGCTCGCGACCCAGAACCCGATCGAGCAGGAGGGCACCTACCCGCTGCCCGAGGCGCAGCTCGACCGCTTCCTGCTCGAGATCGACGTCGGCTATCCCGACCGGGTGGCGGAGCGGCGCATCCTCATCGAGACGACCGGCGCCGACGAGACGCGGGCGTCCGCGGTGATGACGTCCGACGACCTGATGACGGCCCAGCGCCTCGCCCGCCGGCTGCCCGTCGGCGAGAGCGTGGTCGAGGCGATCCTCGACCTCGTGCGCTCCGCCCGCCCGGGCGAGGGCGACGCCACGGTCACCGACAAGCTCCTCTGGGGCCCCGGCCCGCGCGCCTCGCAGGCGCTGATGTTCGCCGTGCGCGCCCGCGCCCTCATCCAGGGCCGCCTGTCGCCGTCCATCGAGGACGTCGCGGCCCTGGCCGAGCCCGTCCTGAAGCACCGCATGGCGCTCACCTTCGCCGCGCGCGCCGACGGCGAGACCATCCCCCACCTCGTTTCGCGCCTCACGGCGCGGCTGACCGGCTGAGGGCGGATCGGATGGCGCGCGTGCGGGTCCACGAGCCCGAGATCAGGACGCCCGGCAGAAGCCAGGCGAATGCGGCTCAGGCGCTCGCCCACCGGCTGCCGCGGCTCGTGCTCGAGGCGCGCCGCGTCTCCGCGACGCTCGCCCACGGCATCCACGGCCGCCGCCGCGCGGGGACGGGCGAGACCTTCTGGCAGTTCCGGCCGTTCTCCCCGGGCGAGCCGGCGAGCCGCGTCGACTGGCGCCGCTCCGCCCGCGACGACCGGCTCTACGTGCGCGAGCGCGAGTGGGAGGCCGCGCATTCGGTCTTCGTCTGGATCGACCGCTCGGCCTCGATGGGCTTCTCCTCCGATCTCGCGCAGGCGCCGAAGATCGAGCGCGCCATCGTGCTTGGGCTCGCATTGGCGGACGCCTTCGTCGAAGCCGGCGAGCGGGTCGGGCTGATCGGCCTCCTGCCGCCGCGCGCCTCGCGGCGCATCGTCGAGCGCTTCGCCGAGGCGATCGCGGCGGACCGCGCAGGCGTAGACGACGACCTCCCGAGCGAAGCGCCCCTGACGGCCCAGGACGAGGCGCTGCTCGTCTCCGACTTCCTCACCCCGATCTCCGAGCTCGCGCCGCGCATCGAGAGCCTGTCCTCGCGCGGGGCGCGCGGGCACTTGCTGATGATCGCCGATCCCGTCGAGGAGACCTTCCCCTTCGCCGGGCAGGCGGTGCTGGAGGATCTCGAGGGCGGGGGCCGGCTTCGGGTCGGCGACGCCGCCGCCTGGGGCGCGGGGTACCGCGAGCGGCTCGAGGCGCATCGCGCGGCCATATCCGACCTCGTGCGCCGGCGCGGCTGGACGCTCACGCTCCACCGCACCGACAGGCCCGCGAGCGAGGCGGCGCTGCGCGTGCTCACCCTGGTGGGCGCGGCCCGCGCCGGACACGCGACGACGGGAGCGGCCCGACCATGAGCTTCGCCTTTCCCCTCGTCCTCGCCGCGCTCGTCGCGCTGCCGGCGATCTGGCTGCTCCTGCGCGTGACGCCGCCGCAGCCGCGGCTGATCGCCTTCCCGCCGCTGAAGATCATCCGCGACCTCGTCGCGCAGCGCGAGACGCCGGCGCGCACGCCGTGGTGGCTGCTGGCGCTGCGCCTGCTCATCGCGGCCTTCCTGATCCTCGCCGCCGCCGGGCCGATCCTGAACCCGCCGCCGGCGCTCGAGGGCGATCCGGACGCGCCGGTGCTGCTCGTCGTCGACAACGGCGCGCTCGCCGCCTCGGATTGGCGCCGACGCGAGCGCGTGCTCATCGAGCAGGGCGAGGCGCTCGCCCGCGATGGGCGCTCGATCGGCGTGCTCGTCACCGCCGAGCCGCCACCGGCGATCCCTCTCATGGCCCCCGCCGCGGCGCTGGAGCGCCTGCGCGCCGTGCGGCCCGCGCCGCACGTGGCGGAGCGCGCCCGCGTCCTGCCCGCCGTCGAGGCCTTCCTCGCGGACCACCCCGCGGCGCAGGTCGTCTGGATCTCCGACGGCGTGGCCGGCCCCGAGGAGGACGGTTTCGCCGCCGATCTGGCGCGGATCGTGGGAGACCGCTCGGTCATCGTCTTCGAGGAGACCCGCGCCCCCGCCCGCGCGTTGGCCGGGACGGAGAACGCGGCCTCGGGGCTGGGCGCGACGATCGTGCGCGCGGAGCCGAACGGGCGCGACGCCGGCGTACTGCGCGCCGTCGACCTGCGCGGCCTGCCGATCGGCGAGACGCCCTTCGCCTTCGAGCCGGGCGCCACCGAGACCACCGCGCGGTTCGACCTGCCGATCGAGCTCAGGAACGCCATCGCCCGTGTCGAGATCTCCGGAGAGGGCTCGGCGGCGGCGGTCTCGCTGATCGACGAGCGCTCGCAGCGCCGGCGCGTCGGCATCGTCTCGGGCGCGAGCGCCGACCAGGCGCAGCCGCTGCTCGCGCCGACCTTCTACATCGAGCGCGCGCTCGCCCCCTACGCCGAGGTGCGCGAGGCGCGCGGCAGCGCCGCGGAGGGCATCGAGCGCATGCTCGACGAGCAGGTCTCGGTGCTGGTGCTCGCCGACGTCGGCTCGCTGGAGCCCGCGGTGCAGGGGCGCGTGGAGGACTTCATCGCCGGCGGCGGGCTCCTCGTGCGCTTCGCGGGCCCGCGGCTCTCGGCGGGATCGGACGATCTCGTCCCGGTGCGGCTGCGCCGCGGCGGGAGAACGCTCGGGGGCGCGCTGTCGTGGGACACGCCGCGCACGCTCGCGCCCTTCACCCGCGAGAGCCCGTTCCAGGGCCTCGCCGTGCCCGACGACCTCGGCGTGCGCCGCCAGATCCTGGCCGAGCCCGACGCGGAGCTCGCCGAGCGCACCTGGGCCTCGCTGGAGGACGGCACGCCGATCGTCACCGCGGAGCGCCGCGGCGACGGGCTTCTCGTGCTCTTCCACGTCACGGCGGATTCGACCTGGTCGAACCTGCCGCTGACGGGACTGTTCGTCGACATGCTCCGGCGCACGGTCGCCTTCGCCTCGGCGCCGGTGGCCGCGCAGGCGGAGGCGAACGAGGCGGGCGGGCAGCCGGTCGCGCCGCGCCAGACGCTCGACGGGTTCGGCGCCTTCGTCTCGCCGCCGCCCAACGCGATGCCGGTGACCCGCGGCTTCGCCGGGCGCGCGGAAGCGGCGCATCCGCCGGGCTTCTACGGCCCGGTGGACGCCTCGCTCGCCATCAACGCGCTCGCGCCGGGAGACCGGCTGACGCCCCTCGACCTCGGCCCCCTCGACGCGACGACGGCCCCGCTCGAGCCGGCGGACACGGTCGACCTGCGCGCGCCGCTCCTGTCGGCGGCGCTCGTGCTCCTGATGCTCGACACGCTCTGCGCGCTCTGGCTCGGCGGCCATCTCGCCCGCCTGTTCGGCCGCACCCGCCGCGCCGGTGCGGCGGCCACGGTCGCGCTCGCCGCGATCGGCCTCTCCGGCATGCCGGACGTCGCACAGGCGCAGAGCGCACGCGGCGCCGACGAGCTGCCGCCGATCTCGCGGGAGGTGCTGGAGGGCGCCTTCGAGACGCGGCTCGCCTACGTGATCACGGGGAACGACGCCGTCGACGACACTTCGCGCGCGGGCCTCGAAGGCCTCTCGCAGGTGCTCGCCACCCGCACCGCGCTGGAGCCCGGCGCGCCGATCGGCGTCGATGTCGAGCGCGACGAGCTCGCCTTCTTCCCGCTGCTCTACTGGCCGATCACGCCCGAGCGCCCCCTGCCCTCGCTCGCGGCCATCCGGGCGCTCGACGCCTACATGAAGAACGGCGGCACGGTCGTCTTCGACACGCGCGACGCGCTGACCGCCCGCTCGTCGGGCCCGCCGACGCCGGAGACGGCCTACCTGCGCCGCATGCTGGCCACGCTCGACATCCCGCCGCTGGAGCCGCTGCCGGCGGACCACGTCATCACCAAGACGTTCTACATCCTGCGCGAGCTTCCCGGCCGCTACGACCGCTCCGAGACCTGGGTCGAGGCCATGCCCGAGCAGGCTACGCCCGACGGCGTCGCACGCCCGGCCCGCTCGGGCGACGGCGTCTCGCCGCTGATCATCACCGGCAACGACCTCGCCTCCGCCTGGGCCGTCGGCGGGCGCGGGGAAGCGCTTCTGCCCGTCACCGGCAACGACCCGCGCCAGCGCGAGATGGCGTATCGCGCGGGCGTGAACATCGTCATGTACACGCTCACGGGCAACTACAAGGCCGACCAGGTCCACGTCCCGGCCCTGCTCGAGCGGCTCGGCAATTGAGAGGCACAAGGTCTTGCTGACGCTCTCCTTCTCGCCTCTCGTCCCCGAGCCCGTCCTGTGGATCGCGGTCGCGCTCGCGGCGCTGTTCGGCCTCGTCGCGATCGCCGCGCGCGGCGCGCCCGCGGCTTTGCGCGCGCTCGCCCTCGCGGTGCTGGTGCTCGCGCTGGCGAACCCCGCGCTCGTCGAGGAGGACCGCGAGCCGGTGGACGACGTCGTCGCCGTGGTGATCGACCGCTCCGCCTCGCAGGGCCTCGGCGAGCGCGCCGAGATGACGGAGGCCGTGCGCGCCGATCTCGACCGGCGGCTGTCGGCCATGCGCAACGTCGTGCCGCGCTTCATCGAGGTTCGTGACGGCGCGGGGGACGACGGTACGCGGCTGTTCCAGGCGCTCGCGAACGGCCTCGCCGACGTGCCGCCCGACCGCATCGCCGGCGTGATCCTGATCACCGACGGCGTCGTTCACGACATCCCGGAGAACGCCGGCCAGCTCGGCTTCCGCGCGCCGCTGCACGCCCTCGTGACCGGGCGCGACACCGAGAGCGACCGCCAGATCCGGCTCGTGCGCGCCCCGCGCTTCGGTATCGTCGGCCGCGACCAGACCATCGAGGCGATGGTCGAGGAGAGGAACGGCACCGGCGCGGCGACCGTCACGGTGCGGCGCGACGGAGAGGTGCTCGCCCGGCGCTCCGTGCCGACGGGCCGCCCCTTCGAGGTGCCGGTGGGCATCGATCGCGGCGGGGCGAACGTCGTCGAGATCGAGGTCGAGCCGCTCGACGAGGAGCTCACCCGCGCCAACAATCGCGCCGTCGTCGAGATCGAGGGCATCCGCGAGAATCTGCGCGTTCTGCTCGTCTCCGGCGAGCCGCACGCGGGCGAGCGCGCCTGGCGCAACCTGCTCAAGTCCGACGCCAACGTCGATCTCGTCCACTTCACCATCCTACGCCCACCCCACAAGCAGGACGGCACGCCCATCGACGAGCTTTCGCTGATCGCCTTCCCGACCCGGGAGCTGTTCCAGGAGAAGATCGACGAGTTCGACCTCATCATCTTCGACCGCTACGCCAACCAGTCGATCCTGCCGTCGATCTATTTCGACAACATCGTGCGCTACGTCGAGGAGGGCGGCGCGGTGCTGTTCGCGGCGGGGCCGGAATTCGCCTCGGTCGCTTCGCTCGCCCGCACGCGGCTGTCGCCCATCATCCCGGGCCGACCCACGGGCGAGATCGTCGAGGAGCCCTACAAGGCGCAGATCACCGCGGTGGGCGCGCGCCACCCGGTGACGCGCGGGCTCGAGGGCTCCGACGTCTCGCCACCCGCCTGGGGCGAGTGGCTGCGCCTGCTCGAGGCGGACGTGCGCACCGGCGCCACCGTGATGGCGGGCGCCGACGAAAAGCCGCTCCTCGTGCTCGAGCGCTACGACGAGGGCCGCGTCGCGCTGCTGCTCTCCGACCACGCCTGGCTCTGGGCGCGGGGCTTTCGCGAGGGCGGTCCCTATCTCGACCTCCTGCGCCGCACGGCGCATTGGCTGATGAAGGAGCCCGCCCTCGAGGAGGAGGCCCTGCGCGCCTTCTCCAACGGGCGCGCCATCACGATCGAGCGCCAGACCATGGGCGAGAACCCGGGCCCGGTGACGATGACCGCGCCCTCTGGGGAAAGCCTGCGCGTGCCGCTGGAAGAGCGCGAGCCCGGCCTGTTCGGCGCGCGGGTGACCGGCGCCGAGCTCGGCCTGCACCAGCTGCGCGCCGACGGGCTCGTCGCCTTCGTCAGCGTCGGGCCGGCGAACCCGCGCGAGATGCGCGACGTGTTCTCGACGACCGAGCAGCTCGCGCCCCTCGCCGAGGCGACCGGCGGCTCCGCCCGGCGCGTGGCGGAGGGCGACGGCGCCGTCGTGGTGCCGCGGATCCAGACCGTGCGCTCCGACACGCGCACCGCCGGCGCCGACTGGATCGGCATCCGCCCGAGCGAATCCGCCATCGTGCGCGGCGTCTCGGTGACGCCGCTGGCGCTCGGCTTCCTCGGGCTCGTGATCCTGCTCGGCGCGACGCTGGCCGGCTGGCTCGCGGAAGGAGCCCGCAAGCGCGCCGCGTGAGGCGGCGCGCGAACGAAATCCGCTTCCTTCGCGTTGATCCCCATGGTCAAGCTGACGGGCCGGAACGGCTCGGCGGCATCACGGGGGAGGACGAGATGGGTCAGCAGCTCGATTGGGCGTTCCTGTTCACGACGCCCGAAGGGCGCATCGAGCGCAGGCGATGGTGGATCGGGGTCGCGGCCCTGTTCGTCGTCTGGCTCGTCGCGCGGATCCTGTTCGGGACGGACGGGCTCTTGGCGCTCGTCGTCGGCATCGTCGTCTTCCTCGCCGGCCTGATGCTGCACATCAAGCGCTGCCACGACCGCGACAAGTCGGCCTGGTGGTGCCTGCTGCTGCTCGTCCCCGTCGTCGGCTTCGTCTGGGCGCTGGTCGACCTCGGCATCCTCGAGGGCACGCCGGGCGCGAACCGCTACGGGCCGGACCCGCTGGGGCGGGGCGCGGCTTAGCGCGCCGGGGCGATCTCGGCTATGGCGAAGTCCAGCGCGGCCTCGACATGGAGCAGCGTCGTGTCGAACGCCGGCAGGTCGAGATCGGCCTGCGACAGGATCATGCCGATCTCGGTGCAGCCGAAGATCACGCCGTCGGCTCCGCGGGCGGCCTCCGCACGCACGATCTCCATCAGCGCCTCCTTCGAGCGCGGATCGACGATGCCGCGGCAGAGTTCCTCGTAGATGATTCGGTGCACCCGCGCGCGACCGGCCGCATCGGGAACGACGGGCGCGCACCCCCCGCCGCGCAGCCGCTCGAGCAGGAACGGCTCCTCCATGGTGAAGCGCGTGGCGAGGACGAGCGGGCGCGCCACTTCCCGCGCACGCAGGGCCGCGCCCGTCGCATCGGCGATGTGGAGCACCGGGATCGACACCGCGTTTTCTACCTGCGCATGAACTTTGTGCATGGTGTTGGTGCAGATCAGAACCGCGTCCGCCCCCTGCCGCTCGAGCCCTCCCGCAGCTTCGGCGAGGATATCGGCGAGCGTCTGCCAGTCACCCGCCGCCTGCAAGGGCGCGATCCGCGCGAAATCGAAGGAATGAAGCAAGATTGCGGCGGACGCCAATCCCCCGACCCGATCCCGTACGCCACGGTTCAATTCGCCATAGTAGATTGCAGTACTTTCCCAGCTCATTCCGCCGAGCAATCCGAGAGTCTTCACAAACGCCTCCATGATCCTCTATGGTGCTCTCGCTGAACGCAGTGGAGGCCGCCGTCTTGCATCTCCTGGACCCTCATGTGGATCGTCGCGTGGCCCCGGATCGGGCAATAGGCCCGATCCGCTATGCGCGCAACGGCGTCGCGCTGCTCCTGCTTCCCAACGTGACATTCGACGTTCGTACGCGCAATGCGCGCGGCGCGTTCGGCTTCGCCTTCGAAGGGCGCAGCGGCGCCGGCGCGTGCGGCGGCGATGCGGTGCGCCCGTCCGAGCGGCGGCCGAACGCGCTTTCCTGGCTGCCGCCGGGCTGCGACGTCCGCGCGCACCTCGTCGCCGGCGGCGAATACCTCGTCGTCGAGGCGCAGGACGCCCTGGCCGGTCTGTCGGCGGCCGCCCGCACGGCCTCGGAGCGTCAGTGCTTCGGCGATGCGGTCGACCCCGCTGCGGTCGCGGCCGCGCGCGCGATCCGGCGCACGCTGCTCGCCGGCGTGGAGCCGGACCCCGGCAGCCTCGAGGGCTGGCTCGAGAGCCTGCGCCGCGCGCTCGAGAACCGGATCACGCGCCCGCCGGGGGACGATCTGGCCTGGCTCACGCCCGCCCGGCTCGACGCCATCGACCGGCTGATCGAGCGGCGCATGGCGGACGGCCCCCGCGTGGCGGAAATGGCCGAGCATCTCGGCCTGTCGGTGGGGTTCTTCATGCGCGCCTTCAAGCGCGCGCTCGGCGTGACGCCGCACGACTACCTGCTCCAGAAGCGGCTCGCCTGCGTCCGCCGCCGTCTGGAGACCACCGACGAGCCGATCGCCGACATCGCGCACGCCTGCGGCTTCACGCACCAGTCGCACATGACGAGCGTTATGCGCCGCGAGCTCGGCGTCACCCCGGGCGCCTACCGCGGGCGCTGAGGCGCTCGCGCGGCGATCTCGGCCGCACGCCGCGCCCGCCCCGTCAGAGCCAGCCCTTCAGCTCGCGCTCGACGATGTGGTTGATGACGCGCATGCCGTCCTCGGAATCGTTGAGGCAGGGCAGGTAGGCGAACTTCTCACCGCCATTGTGCTCGAAGATCTCGCGGTTCTCGCCGTCGAGCTCCTCGAGCGTCTCCAGGCAATCGGCCGAGAAGCCGGGGGCGACGATCGCCATCGACTTCACGCCGCTCTCGGCGAGGCGCTTCACCGTCTCGTCGGTATAGGGCTGGAGCCATTCGTCGGGCCCGAAGCGCGACTGGAACGTCAGCTTCCAACGCTCCGCCGGCCAGCCGAGCGTCTCGCGCAGCAGCCGCGAGGTCTTGGCGCAGTGGCAATGGTAGGGGTCGCCCTGGAGCAGGTACTTGCGCGGGACGCCGTGGAAGGAGGTGAGGATCACCTCCGGCTCGAAGTCGAGCTTGGCCAGCTCCTTCCTCATCGAGGAGGCGAGCGCGTCGATGTAGACCGGATCGTCGTGGTAGGGCGGCGAGACGCGCACGCTCGGCTGCCAGCGCATGGTCATCAAGGCCTCGAAGGCCTTGTCGCAGGCGGTGGCCGAGGTGGCGGCGGAATATTGCGGGTACATCGGCACGACGAGGATGCGGTCGCAGCCCTGCGCGAGCAGGTTCTCCATCGCGGGCTTCACCGCCGGCTTGCCGTAGCGCATCGCCCAGTCGACCACCACCTTGCCGTGGGCGATCTGGTTCATGTAGGCCTGCGCCTGCTCGGCCTGCGAGCGCGTGATGGTCTTGAGAGGACCCTCGTTGCGCTCCTTGTTCCAGATCAGGTCGTAGTCGCGTCCCTTCTTCTTGGGGCGCGTCTGGAGAATGATCAGGTTGAGGATCGGCCACCACAGCCAGCGCGGCGTCTCGATCACGCGCTTGTCGGAGAGGAACTCCTTGAGATAGGCGCGCATCGGCCAGTAGCTCGTCGCCTCGGGCGTCCCGAGATTCGTGATCAGCACGCCGAGCCGGCCGGCCTCGACCCGGGGATGGTCGCCGGGGAGGCGCACGGCGCGAAACTCCGGCTCGCGAGCGTCGTGAGGCTTGCGGGACTCGAGGTCGAGCGAGGCGGGCTGGACGATCTTGTTCATCGAGTGGCGGTCCTCGGGTCTGCTGTTTCGGCGCGGGAGCGCACGCGGCCATGCCGACGCGGCCCCCGCGGAGCCCCCTACATAGAGGCACGCGGGCGCTTCTCAAACGCATACGCGCGATTTAAGAACGCAGATGCCCGCGCGACAAGACAAACCCGCGGTCGGGCGCTAATGTCGCGCCTGCGAACCTTCCAGAGGGGCAATCGGACATGTTCACAGCTTCCATGCGCGGTCTTTTCGCCGGCGCAGCGATTCTCGCGACGTGCGGCTACGCGGCGGCTCAGGAGAGCACGGTCACCATCAGCTTCGTCTCGGTGAACGACATCGACCGGATGGGCGAGAGCCGCGACGGCCGCGGCGGCGTCGCCCGCCTCGCAGCGGTGCTCGCGGCCGAGACGGCCGAGAACCCCAACACCTTCCTGATCCACGCCGGCGACACGATCTCGCCCTGCCTGCTCTGCGGCTTCGACGGCGGCGCGCACATGATCGCGCTGTTCAACGAGCTCGGCCCCGCGGTCTTCGTGCCCGGGAACCACGAGTTCGACTTCGGCCCCGAGGTCTACCTGGAGCGCGCCGCCGAGGCGACCTTCCCGCTTCTGGCCGCGAACCTGCGCGACGCCGACGGGCAGCCGCTGCCCGGCCACGAGGATACGCGCCTCCTCGAGGTCGAGGGCGTGACGATCGGCTTCTTCGGCCTCGTCACCACGACGACGGCGCAGGTCTCGAGCCCGGGCGACCTCCAGTTCGCGAACGAGCTCGAGACGGCCTCCGCGCAGGCCGCCGCCCTGCGCGAGGCCGGCGCCGACGTCGTCGTCGCCGTCGCCCATTCCGGCATGGGCGACGACTTCGCGATGTACAACGCCCGCGTCGCCGACGTGCTCTTGTCCGGTCACGATCACGACTTGCGTGTCATGTACGACGGTCGCTCCGCCATGGTGGAGAGCTCCTCGCAGGCCGAGTACGTGGTCGTCACGCGTCTCGACGTCACGGTCGAGGTCGACGGCGACCGGCGCAACGTGTCCTGGCGTCCGCGCTTCGAGATCGTCGATACCGCGGCGGTGGAACCGAACGCGGAGATCGCCGCCATCGTCGCCGGGTACGAGGCGGAGCTGTCGGAGGCGCTCGACGTCGAGATCGGCACGACGCAGCTGCCGCTCGATTCCCGCCGCGCCAGCGTGCGCTCGATGGAGACGACGATCGGCAACGTCATCACGGACGCCATGCGCACGGCGACGGGCGCCGACGTCGCGCTGACCAACGGCGGCGGCATCCGCGCCGACCGGACCTACGACGCCGGCGCCGTGCTGACGCGCCGCGACGTCTTCTCGGAGCTGCCCTTCGGCAACGCGACCGTGCTGGCCACGCTCTCCGGGGCCGATCTCCTCGCCGCTCTCGAGCACGGCTATTCCCGCCTGCCGGAGGCGTCCGGCGCCTTCCCGCAGATCTCGGGCATGACGGTCGAACTCGACATCGCGCAGCCCGCCGGCTCGCGGGTCGTGTCCGTCATGGTCGGCGACGCGCCGCTCGACCCGGCCGCGACCTACCGCGTGGCGACGAACGACTTCCTGCTGCGCGGCGGCGACGGCTACGGCATGCTCGGCAACGGCGAGACCCTGATCGACGCCGCGGCCGGGACGCTGATGGCGAGCGAGGTCATCGACTACATCGCCGCGCAGGACGGCATCGGCACCGACGTGATCGGGGACCGGATCGTCGTGCGCCAGTGACGCGGTGTGGATGATGCGCACCCCATGACGGGATCGATGAGACGGGCGCTCGCGGACTTCCGCGGGCGCCCCGACGTTTCGGGCTGGACCGCCCTGCCCTTCTTCCGCGACGGGGCGGCCGAGCGCGTGGCGGACGCCGTCGATGCGCGGCTCGCCGCCGGAGTGACGCTCGTGCCGCCACCCGGAGACGTCTTCGCCGCGCTGAGGCTCACCCCGCTCGAAGCGGTGCGGGTCGTCGTCCTGGGCCAGGACCCCTACCCCACCCCCGGCGACGCGCACGGGCTCGCCTTCTCCTATGTCGGCGGCCGGCGTCTGCCCCCCTCGCTGAAGACGATCCTCGCCGAATGCGCGCAGAACGGCGCCGCCGTCGCGCCCGGCCGCGGGGATCTCTCGGGCTGGGCGCGACAGGGCGTGCTGCTCCTCAACACCGCGCTCACCGCGGAGGCGGGCAGCGCCGGCGCGCACCTGAAGCTCGGCTGGGCGCGGCTCGCCGACGACGCGGTCGCCGCCGTCTCGGCGCAGCGCCCCCACGTCGCCTTCCTGCTCTGGGGCGAGAAGGCCCGCGCGCGCGCGGCCCTCGTCGACCGCGGCAAGCATCTCGTGCTGGAGGCCGGGCACCCCTCCCCGCTCAACCGGCGCCGCGACTTCGTCGGCTGCGGGCATTTCGCGCGGGCGAACGCCTGGCTCGAGGGCAAGGGGGTCCGCGCGGTCGACTGGAGCATCTGACGGCCCAGGCGGCGCTCCCGTACCGGCTCAGGCCGCGAAGAACCGCTCCAGCACCCGACGGTAGATCCCCTGCAGGCGCTCGAGATCGGCCACCGGCACGCGCTCGTCGACCTGGTGCATGGTCTGGCCGACGAGGCCGAACTCGAGCACCGGGCAATAGTCCTTGATGAAGCGCGCGTCCGAGGTGCCGCCCGTGGTCGACAGCGCCGGGCGGATGCCGGTCTCGGCCTCGATCGCGTCCTGGACGCTGCGCACGAAGTCGTTCGGCGGGGTGAGGAAGGCCACCGCGTTCGTGTTCTCGAACGTCGCGCGCCAGACCACGTCCTCGCCGGCGGCGGCCGCGAGGCGGGCGCGGATCTCGGCCTCCAGCGTCTGCGGCGTCCACAGGTCGTTGAAGCGGATGTTGAAGGCCGCCCGCGCGCTCGCGGGGATGACGTTCGTCGCGGGGTTGCCGACGTCGACCGTCGTGAGCTCGAGGTTCGTCGCCGAGAAATGCTCGGTGCCCTCGTCGAGCGGGCGCGCCTTGAGCCCGGCGAGGAGGCGCACCATGCCGTCGATCGGGTTTCGCGCGAGGTGCGGATAGGCGACGTGCCCCTGCACGCCCTCCACCACGATCTCGCCCGACAGCGAGCCGCGCCGGCCGATCTTGATCATGTCGCCGAGCCGCTCGGGGTTGGTCGGCTCGCCGAGGATGCAGGCGTCGAAGCGCTCGCCCCTGGCATGCGCCCATTCGAGCAGCTTCACCGTGCCGTTGACGGCGGGCCCCTCCTCGTCGCCGGTGATCAACACCGCGATCGAGCCGGGCAGGTCGGGCCGCGTGGCGACGACGTCCAGCGCCGCGGCCAGCATCGCCGCGATGCCGCCCTTCATGTCCACCGCGCCGCGCCCGTAGAGCACGCCGTCGACGATCTCGCCGGCGAAGGGCGCATGCGTCCAGCGCGCCGCGTCGCCGGACGGCACCACGTCGGTATGGCCCGCGAGCACGAGCACCGGCCCGCTCGTCCCGATCCGGGCGTAGAGGTTCTCGACGTCGGGCGTGCCGGGCTCGGAGAAGACCGGGCGCTCGACGGCGAAGCCCGCGGCGCCGAGCACGGCGTCGAGCAGCGCGAGCGCGCCGCCCTCCGCGGGCGTCACGGAGGGGCAGCGCAGCAGCGCCTGGGCGAGGTCGACGGCGGAGCGCGGGTTCATCGGAAAAGACCCTTTAGCGGCGATCAATCCCGCAGCAGCTCGTTCACCGCCGTCTTGGCGCGGGTCTGCGCGTCGACGCGCTTGACGATGACGGCGCAGGCGAGCGAGGGGCCCGGCGAGCCGTCCGGCAGCGCCTTGCCCGGCAGCGCGCCGGGCACCACGACGGAGTACGGCGGCACGCGCCCGCGGAAGACCTCGCCGGTCTCGCGATCGACGATCTTCGTCGAGGCGGAGATGAACACGCCCATCGACAGCACCGAGCCCTGGCCGACGATCACGCCCTCGACCACCTCGGAGCGCGCGCCGATGAAGCAATCGTCCTCGATGATGGTGGGGTTCGCCTGCAGCGGCTCGAGCACGCCGCCGATGCCGACGCCGCCCGAGAGGTGGACGTTCTTGCCGATCTGGGCGCAGGAACCGACGGTGGCCCAGGTATCGACCATGGTCCCCTCGTCGACATAAGCGCCGAGGTTCACGAAGGACGGCATCAGCACCACGTTCTTCGCGACGAACGCGCCGCGGCGCACGACGCAGCTCGGCACCGCGCGGAAGCCCGCCTCCTTGAACCGCCCGGCGTCCCACCCCTCGAACTTCGAGGCCACCTTGTCCCACCAGACGGCGCCGCCCGGTCCACCCTCGATCACCGCCATGTCGTTGAGGCGAAACGAGAGCAGCACCGCCTTCTTCAGCCATTGGTGCACCACCCACTCCCCGTCGACCTTCTCGGCGACGCGAGCACGGCCGGAATCGAGGGCGGCGAGCGCCTCCTCCACGGCCTCGCGCACGGCGCCGCCGGTCTGGGCGGAGATCGCGGCGCGATCCTCGAAGGCGGCGTCGACGGTCGACGCGAGATCGGCGAGGGTGTGGGCGTCGGTCATGGCGGCGCGGGCTCCGGCTTCGGTGTCGACCGGTGCTTAGCAATGCCCGCGCCGGAGGTGAAGCCGAAAAGCGCCGCAGGGTGATTCGCAGCAGGTTTGCGCATGCTCCGATATGCGTACGAGTCCGTAGCTGCGGCACACCTAACCTATGTTGTGGACGGACTTGCCCGAGGCTTTATCAATGTGAGAAGGGCTCAGGGGACGGCTCTCATGCAGCGGTGGGAAGATGAATATCATCTCTTTCTCGTTAACAAAGAGAAATACTTCCACGGATGCGGATCGGGACGCGTATAACCTGTTTCGCCGCCGAAATGAGCCGGAACTCTATTGTGCCGTCCCGGAGCATTACCCTGTGCCGAGCTTCATCATCGGCGAAGCGTGGGATTTCGGTGGCCGGCTGGACAATCCCGATGCGGCCCCGCGCGGCTTCGACCCGGCGGCTGCACGCCACGGCATTCGCCTCACCGGCTACTACCTCTTTCTGGCGGAGATCGGCGTCACGTCGTCGAGCAATTCCCTGCGTTGCTCCGTCGAGGAACGGCGTGCCTGAGTACGCGATAGTACGCTTTATGACATATTGCGCTTTCGCTCGTTTTGGCCCAGAACCGAACACGATGAAGTGCAATGAATACGAATTGGCCGGCGCGCGCGACGCGGAGACGCTACGCACGGGCCGGCGTCGCTTGGCGATCATGGCGCGCAGATGATGTCGAACCCGCTGTCACGAAGGCTCGCGCGCTTCGCCGCGCTCACGGCGGAGGATCACGCGCTCCTCGAAGACGCGGGCGGCGAGCGCGTCCGTCGCGTCGGCGCACGAGAGGACGTCTTCCGCGAAGGCGACAGGCCGCGCTGCCTCTATCTCGTGCTGGACGGCTGGGCCATGCGCTACAAGTCGCTCGAGGACGGCCGGCGGCAGGTGCTCTCGTTCGCGCTCCCCGGCGACATCTGCGACCAGCACGTCCTGCTGCTCTCGCGCGCCGACCACAGCATGTCGGCGCTCTCGGCGACCTCGGTCGCCGAGATCTCGGCGACGCGGATCTCGGAGATCGCCCGAGCGAGCCCGCGGCTGCTCTACGCCCTCTGCCTGTCGAACCTCGTCGGGCAGGCGAGCCAGCGCGAATGGACGATCAATCTCGGCCAGCGCACGGCCCTCGAACGCATGGCCCACCTGATCTGCGAGCTGTTCTTTCGCCTGCGCGCCATCGGGCTCACCCACGGCAATACCTGCGAGCTGCCGGTCACGCAGGCGACGCTCGCCGATGCGACCGGGATCTCCGCCGTGCACGTCAACCGGACGCTCCAGGAACTGCGGGCCTCGAACCTGATCACCCTGCGCGGCAAGCACCTGACGATCGACGACATCGAAGGCCTGCAATCCGTTGCGCTCTTCAACCCGGGCTATCTCCATCTGGACGAGGTCGAGCGGGCGACGCAGACTGCGCGCGACGGCGAGCCGACGACGCCGCCCTTGCTGCTCGCGGCCCTCGCCGCCGACGGCGGCTGAGGAGACGTCGATGATCGAGCATCGGACCTGGCCGGTGGACGACGGCGAGATGGCGGACCTCATCCGATGCTTCGACTGGTCGGCGACGGCGCTCGGGCCGATCGAGACATGGCCGGCGCCGTTGCGGCACGCCGTCGCCCTGATCCTGCCCTCGCGCCAGCCGATGATGGTGCTCTGGGGGCCCGAGCTGCTCCAGTTCTACAACGATGCCTATGCGGACCTGATCGGCCCGGAGCGCCACCCCAGCCTCGGCCGCCCGGCAGCGGAGGTCTGGGCGGAGATCTGGCCGCGGATCTCGCAGGAGCTCGCCCTCGTCCTGGAGACCGGGGGAGCGATCCAGCACACGGACGTCTGCGTGCCGTTCAGCCGCGACGGGCGGCTGCAGGATCTGTGGTGGACCTACAGCTACTCTCCCATTCCCGATGCCGACTCGCCCAACGGCGTCGGCGGCGTGTTCGTCGTCGTCACCGAGACGACCGACCAGGCTCTGGCCCGTCGGGCCCACGCCGAGAGCGAAGCGCACCAGCGCCTTCTGCTGGAGACCCTCCCGCATCTCGTTTGGCGCGCCGTACGTGAGGGGGAGTGGACCTGGGCGAGCCCGCAATGGACCGCGTTCACCGGCCTCGGTGATGCGCCCAGCCGCGGAATGGGCTGGCTCGCGGCGGTGCACCCCGACGACCGCGACCGGTTCGAGGCCGCGTGGCGCGAGGCGCCCGGGTCCGGCCGGCTCTCCGTCGAGCATCGCCTGCTGGAGGCCGCGACCGGCGCCTATCGCTGGTTCCAGACGCGCGCGCAGGCCGTCCCCGGAGAGGAAGGGTCTCCTCGCGAGTGGATCGGGGCCTCCACGGACATCGACGACCTGCGGCGGCTGCAGGAGCACCAGAAGCTGCTGATGGGCGAGTTGCAGCACCGCGTGCGCAACATGCTCTCCACCGTCCGGTCCATCGCTCGGCGCACGGCGGAGACCACCGACGACGTGCCCGACTTCGCCTCGCATTTCGAGGGGCGCCTGAACGCCTTCGCCCGCAGCCAGGCCCACCTCACCCGCGACCCGATGGGCGGGATCGACCTCGAATACCTCGTCGCCGAGGAGCTGACGGCGTGCGCCGCGCGCGAGGGCGCGCGCGTGAGAATCGGCGGGCCCAAGCTCATGCTGCGCTACAAGGCGGCCGAGACGCTGACCCTCGCCATCCACGAGCTCGCGACGAACTCGGTCAAGTTCGGCGCGCTCGCCGGCTCCGGCGGCGCCGTGTCCGTCACCTGGTCGCTCGACCGGTCCGAGGAGCCCGCCGTGCTCGACCTGGTCTGGCGCGAGACCGGGATCGCGGTGAACCCGCAGCGCCCGATGCGGGACGGCTTCGGAACGGAGCTGCTCCTGCGCACGCTGCCCTACGAGCTGGACGCCACGGTGAACTTCGACATCACGCCCGACGGCGTGGTCTGCGGCATCCGTGCGCCGTTCGGCAAGCGCCTCGGCGTCTGAGCCGGCCAAGTCTCGTTCGGCCGCGCCTCACCAGCGCAGCCACCGCTTGCCGGCGATCGCGCCGACGCCTGCCGTGATCGCGGCCGCGAGCGTGTACCAGGTGGCGACGAAGAGCGGGCTGTCGTCGGGGCAGTAGAGCGCGTAGAGGCTCGCCGCGAGACCGGCCGAGGCGAGGCCGGCGACCGCGCCCGCGAGCCGTGGCCGCATCGGCGCGCCGCGACGCAGGGCGTAGATCAGCCCCGCGAGGGTCGGGGCCGCGAGAAGCGGAACGGCGACCAGGCAGACGAGCGCGTTCTCCCCGAGCCAGGCCGCGGACCAGGCGCCGGCCGGCAGGACGGAGAGCTCGATCGACGAGAACAGCAGCGCCGCGACCGGGGCCGCGAGCAGCGCCGGCCCCCAGGCGCCGAGGGTCGCCCCCGGCCTCGCCAGCCGGATCGCGCCTCCCAGAGCGGCGACCACAAGCAGCAGCGCCACTGTCGGCTTCGCCAGGAACCGCAGGCTGTCGAGCGCCGCCGCGAGATCGGGCCGTGGCCCGAAGCCGGCGAAGAACAGCGCCGCCGTGGCGGCGAATCCGAGCCCCAGCGCCGGGGCGAGAGTGGCGGAGAGCGGCTTGCGCGGCGCGAGGTCGGCCGCGAGCGCGTCGATCAGGTCTCGAGTCTTCATGGGTATCGTCCTCATCCGATCATGCTCGCCCGGAGATCGGCCAGCTTGCGCAGGCCCCTGTGCAACGCGACCCGAACCGCGCCCTCGGTCATGCCGAAGCGCGCCGACGTCTCGGCCACGCTCGCGCCCTCCATGCCGATGGCGCGCACGATGTCGCCCGCCCGGCCCGAGAGGCGCGAGACGACGCGGTCCATGTCGGCGGAGGTGGTGGGATCCTCGCCGGCCTCGGCGGGCAGGATCTCGGTGAAGTCGGAGATGTCGACCTCGGCGTGGCGGTATCGGCGCCGCATCTGGTCGACGATCTTGTAGCCGGCGATCGCGAAGACCCACGGGCGGATCGGATCGTCCTCGCGCCAGGTCTGGCGCTTGACGTGGATGGCGAGGAGCGTCTCCTGGACCGCGTCCTCGACGTCCGCGCCCGACAGGCCGTAGCGCGCGGCCTTGGCTCGGATCTTGGCGCGGATCGCAGGCGCCAGCTCGGTCAGGAGCCGACGATAGGCGCCCTCGTCGCCGCAATTGGCGGCACGCATCAGGGCTGACCAGTGTGTCTCGACCGGGTTCGTCATGGCTGACCCCTCTTCGTCGGGAGAGGTCCTTTTGCTACACCCGAATTCGCTCGGAGTGTCGTCACAGCGCCGTGCGGTGCGCGCACATCGCCGTGAGCGCCCGCGTGAACGGGCCTCACGGATTCGGGAGGTCGACCTCGGTCACGGCCGTCGGGCGCACTCGGACCGCTCAGTCGAAGTCGCTCGACCCGTCGCTCGCGAAATGCGGATCGAAGCGGAGCGCGCGCCGATCCTCGGCCTCGGGACGCGCCGCGGGGAAGTGGGGATCGTAGGCGACGATCGCCGGGGACTCGTCCCCGTCGCAGCTCGTCGCGCCCTCACGGCGGTCGAGATCCTCGTCGTTCATGAGACGCCTCCATCGATCGACACGTCCGCCGTAGCACGGGCGGTCGGCGAAGAATGTTGCTTGCCGGCAACAGGAGCGTCCGAACGGTCCCGCCTCAGAGCGTCGCGAAGCCGGCTTCGGTCACGTTCTCCGGCGGCCGGGCCTCGACCGCGAGATCGGCGACATCCGCGCCCGGCGGCCCCGCACGCAGCGCGGCGAGATACGCCTCGATGGCCCCCGCCGGGCCCGTCACCACAGTCTCGACCGCGCCGTCCTCGCGGTTTCGCACGTGGCCCCGCAGGCCCAGCTCGCGCGCGCGCGCGGCCGCGTAGGCCCGAAAGCCGACGCCCTGCACGCGTCCGGAAACGACGGCTCGAATGGCGCTCGCCGACATGACGTCCTCCTCGTGGTTGTTCGAAACGATGCAACGCGGTCGCGCGGCGTCCCGTTTCCGCGCGGGCGAGAGCCCGGCGGGACCGGGCGATGGGCGGCGGCTCCGTCAGCCCCGCACCGCGCTCACCGCCCAGACGCGGTGCGGGACCGTGAGCGGGTCTTCCGGAAAGCGACGCGCGAGCAGCTCGGCGAGGGCCGCGTCGAACCGGGCGATCGCGACCTCGCCGAGGCTCGCCTTCACCCCGGCGCTGGCGCGGATGCGCCCGCGCCAGCCCTCGTGGGTGTAGGGCTGGTCGAGGTCGAAGGAGAAGGTCTGGATGTCGCGGAAGCCGGCGCCGGCGAGATCGCGGAGCCACTGCGGGTAGATCCCGTCACCGCCGCCCATGGTCCAGGCCGGATTGACGCCGAGGATGAGGTCCTCGGTGGCCTCGACGACGTTGCCGGGAAGCGGCAGCCAGTCGAAATGGGCGATCACGATGCGCCCGCCCGGGACCAGGACGCGCGCCGCCTCGGCGGCGGCGAGGCGGCGATCGAACCAGTGCCAGCATTGCCCAGCGGTGACGAGATCGAGGCTCTCGTCGGAAAAGTCGATCGCTTCGGCCCGCCCCTGGACATAGCGCACACGCACGCCGGCTTCGCGATCGAGAATGGCGGCCTGCTCCATCAGCGCGGTGGCAGGGTCGGTGGCGGTGACGACGAGGCCGCGCTCGGCGAGCCCGCGGGCGACCGTGCCGGTCCCGGTGCCGAGATCCAGGGCGCGCTGCGCCGGAGCGATCCACCCGCGCGCCTCCAGGGCCTCGAAGAAGCCCGGGGGAAATCCGGCCCTGAAGCGGCGGTAGTCCGACGCCGTCTTGCCGAAATCGACCGAGCTTCCGAAAGCCCGGGTCGAGGAAACGTTCTCCGGGCGCATAGTACGCCGCCGCTCCTGCATCGCGAAATGACGGTTCAGGCTCAGGCCCACGGCGGCATTTGTCAACTTACGGTTTTCGATTTCATGGATGGCGGGTAGAAATTCCCGCGCCGGAGGTCAGGACGGCGCCTCCTCGCGCATGAGCGTCGCGAGCAGCGCGAGGCCGCCGGCGAGATAGACGACGCCGCCCACCGCCAGCATCATCACGCCCCCGACCTGTTGGTCGAAGAGGCCCAGGCAGGCCTCGTAGAGCGGCCGGGGCGCGAGCGCCAGGAGCGCGCCCAGGAGGCCCATGTGCATCGAGGTGAGCAGCAGCGCCGCCACCCCGCCGGCGGCGCGCTCGCGCCGGCTCGCCGGCGCGCCGCCCAGCGCTGCGATCCAGACGAGAAGTCCCACCGCTAGGAACGAAGCCTGCTCGGCGACGAAGGTCTCGGGGTGGAGCCGCGCCGCATCGTGGGCGGCCGGCGCGTGCCAGCCCCAGATCACGACGAGCTCCAGGAAGGCCGCCGGCAACGGCGCGAACAGGAGAGGCGCCCGGGCCGCGGGGTCCCAGCGGCTGCCCGCGAGCGCCAGCGCCAGCAGGGGCGCGGCGAGCGCGACGACCGCCAGGTGCATCGTCATGTGCGCCCAGAACCGCGTCATGGCGAGCGCCGGCAGCGGACCGATCCACGCCGCAGCCAGGATGGCGCAGCCGGCGCCGAGGAGGAGGAGACGCCGCGGTGTCATCGTCGGAACAAGCCCGCAGGTCCGCGAAGCGTTCCCCCGTATCCGCGACGGCCCGCATCGCAGCGCCCGGACGCGGACAGGTCCCTCAGACGATCCCCGCCTCCCGCAGGCGCGCGATCTCGGCCTTCGAATAGCCCGCCTCGCCCAGCACCGCATCGGTGTCCGCGCCGAGATCGGGCGCGGGCCGGCCGATGCGGCAGGGCGTCTTCGAGAGCTTCACCGGAAAGCCCGTCATCCGCACGGTCCCGTGCCCGGGATGGGGCACGTCGAGGACCATCTCCTGCGCCGCGACCTGCGGATCGTCGATCACCTCGGCGAGGGTCTGCACGCGCCCGCAGGGGACGCCGGCGGCGTTGAGGCGCGCGATCCACGCCGCCTGGGTCTCGCCGCTCATGGCCTCGTCGATGAGGGCGTTGAGCGCCGCGCGATTGATCACCCGCTGCGCGTTGGTGGAAAAGCGGGGCTCCTCGAGCAGGGGCTCGAGCCCGATCGTGCGCATGAAACGGCGCAGGATCGGCTCGGTCGAGGGCGCGACCGCGACGCCGCCGTCGGCGGCCCGGAACAGGCCGTAGGGCGAGGCGACCGGGTGGTCGTTGCCCGTCGGCGGCGGGGTGGCGCCGGTGGCGAGCTGCGACGCCGAGAGATAGGCCATCATCGACATCATGCCCATCATCATCGAGGCCTCGACCGCCTGGCCGCGCCCGTCGCGATCGCGTACCCTGAGCGCCGCGAGCACGCCGAAAGCGGCGTAGAGCCCGGCGACGAGGTCGGTGATCGGCGGCGCGCAGCGCAGCGGGCCGCTCTCGGGCGTGCCGTTCACCGACATGAATCCGGACATCGCCTGGGCGATGAAGTCGAAAGCCGGGCGCTCGGCGTAGGGGCCGGTCGAGCCGTAGCCGTTGACGCTGGCCACGACGAGGCGCGGGTTGAGCCGCTCGCGATCCGCCTCGCCGAGCCCGAGCTTGTCGAGCACGCCCGGGCGGAAGTTCTCGACCAGCACGTCGGCGCCCGCGACGAGGCGGTGGAGAACGGCCTTGCCCTCGTCCGAGCGCAGGTCCAGGATCATCGAGCGCTTGTTGCGGTTGAAGCTCGCGAAGTACCAGGACATCCCCTCGACGATGGCGCCCTGCTTGCGGACGTGGTCGCCCTCGGGACCCTCGATCTTGATCACGTCCGCGCCGAGATCGCCGAGCAGCATCGAGCAGAAGGGGCCCGAGAGGATGCGCGTGAGGTCGACGACCTTCACGCCCGAGAGCGGCTGTTCCATGCCTTCCGTTTCCATGCCGCTCATCCCGCCGCCGTGGCGACGGCGTCGACGTCGTGCCGGGCGAGGCGGGGGCCGGCCTTCATCACCTGCCCCGGCAGCTCGCGGCCGATCGCGGCCTGCGTGCGCTGCGCCACCGCGATCAGCGCCTCGAGGTCGATGCCCGTCTCGTAGCCGCTCTCGTGGAGCAGATAGACGAGGTCCTCGGTGCAGATGTTGCCCGTCGCGCCCGCGGCGAACGGGCACCCGCCGAGGCCGCCGACAGAGCTGTCGTAGCGGGTGATCCCCTCCGCGAGGCCGACCATGACGTTGGCGAGGCCGACGCCGCGGGTGTTGTGGAAGTGCAGCGTGGGGATCATCTCCGGCACCGCCTCGCGCAGGGCGGCGACGACCGCGCGCACGGTCCGCGGCGTCGCCATGCCCGTCGTGTCGCCGAGGTTGAGGTCGACGATGCCGAGATCGCGGTAGAACCGCGCGATCCGCACCACGGCCTGCGGGTCGACCTCGCCCTCGAAGGGGCAGCCGAAGGCGGTGGCGACCCCGCCCTGGACGCGCTTGCCGGCGCCGGCGGCGATCTCGACGACGGCGGGGAAGCGCGCCAGCGTGTCCTCGATCGAGGCGTTGACGTTCTTGCGTGAATGGGTCTCGGAAGCCGAGCAGAACAGCCCCATCACGTCGAGCTGCGTGCGCGCCGCGCGCTCCGCCCCGCGGGCGTTCGGCACGAGCGCGGTGAGGACGAGGCCCGGCGTGCGCTCGATCCCGGCGAGCACGTCCTCCGCGTCGGCGAGCTGCGGCACCGCGCGGGGCGAGACGAAGGAGGTCGCCTGGATCTTGCGGATGCCGGCGCGGGCGAGGCCGTTGACGATCGCGATCTTCTCGTTTGTGGGGATGAACGCCCGCTCGATCTGAAAGCCGTCGCGCGGGCCCACCTCGCAGACCTCGATGCGGGCGCCTTCGGGCACGGGGCTGGGGCTCGCTGCGGCCATGGCGACGTCCTTTCTCTGCCTCGCGGACACGCGAGGGGCGGCGTCCGGGCGCGCGAGGATGGCACGGCCGCGCCCGGGGCAAAATCGCAAAATCGCGCATCCCCTCTCGCGCAATGCCCGATCCGCGGCCGCAAATACTCGGCAGCGCACGGCAGCAATTCACGAATGTTCGACGCGGCCGGAAAACGCGTGTCCTGCCTGCGTAATCGGCAGGAGGACGGCTTGACCGGCCGAGCAGGGCCGTGCCTACATTGCCCGCGAACAACGAATGTGGCCCGGCCGAGACGAGCCGGGTCCGAAGAGGGAGAGACCGCTCATGATCACCAAACGCCTCCTCCTGGCGACCGCCGCCACCTGCCTCGGCTTCGCCGCCCTGCCCGCCGCGGCCTTCGAGCCCCAGAACGTCGAGTGCATCGCCCCGGCCAATCCCGGTGGCGGCTGGGACTTCACCTGCCGCACCGTGGGCCGGCTCATGGACGAGCAGGATCTCGTTCCCGGCACCGTGCAGATCACGAACATGCCCGGCGCGGTCGGCGCCGTGGCCTACGCCAACGTCGCCTCCAAGCGGTCGGGCGACGAGAACCTCATCGTCGCGGCCTCGACCGTCGGCGTCACGCAGATCGCCCAGGGCCGCTATCCGGCCGGCGTCGACGAGATGCGCTGGATCGGCATGCTCGGGGCCGACGTCGGCACGCTGATGGTCGGCAAGGACGCGCCCTACGCCGACACCCAGGCGGTGCTCGACGCGCTCAAGGCCGATCCGACCTCCATCGTGATCGGCGGCTCGTCCGCCATCGGCGGCTGGGACCACTTGCGGTTCCTGCTTCTCGCCCAGGAGGCCGGCGTCACCGCCGAGCAGCTCGGCCAGGTCCGCTGGGTGGAGTTCTCCGGCGGCGGCGACGCCGTCACCCAGATGATGGGCGGCCACATCGGTGCGGTCCTGACCGACATCGGCGAGATCGGCGGCTTCATCCAGTCCGGCGACGTCGTCCCGCTGGCGGTCATGTCCGACGAGCGGCTGCCCGCCTATCCGGACATCCCGACCGCCAAGGAGCAGGGCCTCGACGCCACCGGCTACAATTGGCGCGGCTTCTACATCGGCGGCGACGTCTCCGACGAAGCCTATGAGGGCTGGGTCGCGATCCTCGAGGATCTCTTCCAGAGCGAGGGCTGGCAGGAGGCCGCGGTCGGCTCCGGACTCACGCCGATCTGGCGCGGCGGCGCCGAGTTCGAGGAGTTCGTCCGGGAGAGCGAAGCGAGCATGCGCGACCTCTCCAAGACGATCGGCGTGATCGACTGATCGAAAGGACCACGCTCGTGGCGCAATCCCGCTGGAGCGACCGCATCGCGGGGGCGATCTTCCTCGCCCTCGCGGTCTGGTACTGGATCGAGGCCGGCTCCTATGCGGTACGCTTCGGCGATCCCGCGGGGCCGTCCTTCTTCCCGCGGCTCGTCGCGACGCCGATGGGCATCTTCGCGCTGTTCCTGATCCTGCGCCCCGATGCGGACCCGGTCTGGTTCCGCTGGCCGCAGATCCTGAACCAGGCGGGGATGCTCGCGGTGCTGTTCGGCTATCCGATCGGCATCGAGCCCCTCGGCTTCCCGATCTCGACGCTGATCGCGACGATGCTGCTCGCCAAGATCCTCGGCGGCACCTGGCTGCAGGCGCTCGGGCTCGGCGTCGCGATGGGCTTCGGCCTGTTCTTCCTGTTCGATGCGGGCTTCGGCCTGCCGCTGCCGGCGGGCCCGATCTTCGGCTGATCCGCGCCGCCACGGCATCCACCAGGCGTTCACACACGGGGCACACGCGTGGACATTCTCGGCTACCTCCTCATCGGCTTCGCCGAGGCGCTGACGCCCCAGAACCTCGCGCTGGCGCTGATCGGCTGCTTCATCGGCACGATCGTCGGCGCCCTGCCCGGGCTCGGCCCGGTGAACGGCGTCGCGGTGCTGATCCCGCTGGCCTTCTCGATGGACCTGCCGCCGGGCTCGGCGCTGATCCTGCTGACCTGCGTCTATTACGGCTGCATGTACGGCGGGCGAATCTCGTCGATCATGCTCAACATTCCCGGCGACGAGCCGGCGATGATGACGTGCCTCGACGGCTACCCGATGGCGAAGAACGGCAAGGCCCAGGAGGCTCTCGCGATCTCCGGCATCGCCTCCTTCGTCGGCGCCTTCATCGCCACCATCGGCCTGATGCTGTTCGCCCCGCTGCTCGTGCGCTTCGCGATCCATTTCGGGCCGGCAGAGTATTTCGCGCTGTTCGTCATGGCCTTCGCCACGATCGGCGGCATCACCGGCGCGAACCCGGCCAAGACGCTGCTCGCCGCGACGATCGGGCTGGCGCTCGGCGCGGTCGGCATCGACCCCCAATCGGGCGTGCCGCGCTTCACCTTCGGCTCCTTCCACCTGTTCGACGGCTTCCACCCGATCGTCGCGCTCGTCGGCCTCTTCGCGATTTCGGAGGTGCTGATCATGCTCGAGCAGCGCGTGCACGAGCGCTCGCAGGCGATCAAGGTCAACCGCGCCTTCGCGCGCTGGAGCGAGATCAAGCCGACCTTCCCGGCGATGCTGCGCTCCTCCGGCGTGGGCTTCGTCGCGGGCGTGCTGCCCGGCGCCGGCGCCTCGCTCGGCTCCTTCCTCGCCTACACGGTGGAGAAGCGCTACTCGGACAAGAAGGGCACCTTCGGCAAGGGCGACCCGCGCGGCGTCGCGGCGCCGGAGGCGGGCAACAACTCCGCCGCCGGCGGGGCGCTCGTGCCGATGCTCGCGCTGGGCGTGCCGGGATCGGGCACGACGGCGGTGCTGCTCGCGCTCCTGATCTCGCTCAACATCCAGCCCGGCCCGCTGCTGTTCCAGAACCAGCCCGAGATCGTCTGGGGGCTCATCGCCTCGCTGTTCATCGCCAACGTCGTGCTCCTGGTGATGAACCTGCCCCTGGTCGGCGTGTTCACGCGCATGCTGGCGATCCCGCTCTGGGCGCTGATGCCGCTCGTCGTGATGGTCTCGTTCGTGGGGATCTACTCGATCTCGAACTCGTCGTTCGATCTCATGGTGATGGTCGCCTTCGGCGTGATCGGCTTCATCCTGCGCAAGCTCGACATCTCGCTCGTCCCGGTCGTGCTCGGCCTGCTGCTGTGCCGGGAGATGGAGAGCTCGCTGCGCCGCGCGCTGTCGATCTCGGGCGGCGACCCGTGGATCCTGATCCAGAGCAACATCTCGATCGGGCTCTACACGGCGACCGCCATCTTCCTCGTCACGGCCGTCGTCCTGGCCGCGCGCAAGCGCCGCGCGGCGCGGGTGACGCGGGAGCAGGAGGATGCGTACGACGGGGATTGAGAGGGCACGGGCGCGCCGCGCATTCTCCTTCCCTGTAGGGGAAGGTGGCTCGGCGGAGCCGAGACGGATGGGGCGCGCGGAACGCGCGTTCGGCGAAGCCGAAATCATGCAGGGCCGGACGGCGCAGCGAGGCCCAATTTCCGCTTCGCGGAACACGCCTTCGGCGTGCCCGATCCGTCCCGCCGCTTCGCGTCGGGCCACCTTCCCCTACAGGGAAGGAGAGCGCTTCGCGCGCCCCGCACCCCCTGCCCGCCCGCTCAGTCCACGTCCTCGACGTCCGCCGTCGTGCCGTAGACCCGTTGCGCCAGCGCCGCCTCCATGAACGGGTCGAGATCGCCGTCGAGCACGTCGTCGGGGCTCGTCGACTGGGTGCCCGTGCGCAGGTCCTTCACCAGCTGGTAGGGCTGGAGCACGTAGGAGCGGATCTGGTGGCCCCACCCGATCTCGCTCTTCGCGTCGCTCTCGGCGTTGGCCTTCTCCTCGCGGCGCTTCAGCTCGGCCTCGTAGAGGCGCGCGCGCAGCATGTCCCACGCCTTGGCGCGGTTCTTGTGCTGGGAGCGCTCCTGCTGGCAGGCCACCACGATCCCGCTCGGCAGATGGGTGATGCGCACGGCCGAATCGGTCGTGTTGATGTGCTGGCCGCCCGAGCCGGAGGCGCGGTACGTGTCGATGCGGCAGTCGCTCTCGTTGATCTGGATGTCGATCCGGTCGTCGACCACCGGATAGACCCAGACCGAGGCGAAGGACGTGTGCCGGCGCGCGGCCGAATCGTAGGGCGAGATGCGCACCAGCCGGTGCACGCCCGATTCGGTCTTGAGCCAGCCGTAGGCGTTGTGGCCCTTGATCATCACGGTCGCGCCCTTGATGCCGGCCTCCTCGCCCTGCGAGATCTCCATCACCTCGACCTTGAAGCCGTGCTTGTCGGCCCAGCGCACGTACATGCGCTGGAGCATCTGCGCCCAGTCCTGGCTCTCGGTGCCGCCGGCGCCGGAATGGACCTCCAGATAGGTGTCGTTCGCGTCCGCCTCGCCGGACAGCAGGCTCTCGACCTGCCGGCGCTGCGCCTCGGCCTCGATGGCGCGGATGGCGGCTTCGCCCTCCTGCACCGTCGCCTCGTCGTCCTCGGCGTCGCCGAGCTCGATGAGGGTGACGGCGTCGTCGAGCTCCTGCTCGAGACGGGCGATCGCCGCGATCGAATCCTCGAGCGTGGTGCGCTCGCGCATGACCTTCTGCGCGGCCTCGGGGTCGTTCCAGAGGTCGGGGTTCTCGGAGGCCGCGTTCAGCTCGGCGAGACGGCGTTGTGCGGTATCCCAGTCAAAGATGCCTCCTCAGCAGCCCTATGGACTGCTTGGCGGTCTCGACCAGCTGCTCGATTTCGGCGCGCATGGCGTGCGGTGATCCGTTCGATGGCGGGGTGGAAAACGGCGGCGGGGCCCGTGGGCCGCCGGATGTGCAGATATAAGGACTCAGGCGCGTGTGTAAACCCGAGGCGGGGGCGCGGGAGCGCGGTCGGCGGGAGGCGCGCTCGCGGGAACCTCAATACAGCCCGCCGGTCCCCTCGCCGATCGACTGCAGCGCCTCCTGGGGGACGAGCTCGCCGTCAGGATTCGCGCCGTAGCCGATGATGGCGTAGCTGTCGGGCGGCGCGGTGCCGGGCTTGAAGGCCTCGAGGATGACGTTGCCCTCCCCGGCCCCGGCGCGCAGGCCGGTGCCGGCGTTGACGGGGATCAGCTTGATGCCGGGCGGCACGCGGAAGGGGGTGGCCGGCTCGTCGGCCAGCGCCATCGTCATGAAGTCGCCGAAGATCGGCGCCGCGTAGCCGCCGCCGGTGACGCCGCTGCCCAGCGGCTTGGGCTGGTCGAAGCCGATGTAGACGCCCACCGCCAGGTCCGGCGAGAAGCCGACGAACCAGACGTCCTTCGCCTCGTTCGTCGTGCCGGTCTTGCCCGCGAGGGGCTTGCCGACGGACTGGAGCCGCGTCGCCGTCCCGCGATCGACCACGCCCTCCATCATCGAGGTGATCTGGTAGGCGGTCAGCGGGTCGAGCACCTGCTCGCGGTCGTCGACCAGCTCCGGCTCCCCCTGGCCGCGCCAGGATTCGGCGTCGCAGCCGAGGCACTCGCGCCGGTCGTGCCGGAAGATGGTGTCGCCGTGCCGGTCCTGGATGCGGTCGATCAGGGTCGCGCGGATGCGCTTGCCGCCGTTCACGAACATCGAGTAGCCCGTGACCATGCGCAGCACGGTGGTCTCGCCCGCGCCGAGCGACATCGACAGCACCGGCAGCATGTCGTCGACCACGCCGAAACGGCGGGCGTACTCGACGACGAGCGGCATGCCGACGTCCTGCGCGAGGCGGACCGTCATCAGGTTCTTGGAGCGCTCGATGCCGTAGCGCAGCGTGCGCGGGCCCGCCGGGCGGCCGTCGTAGTTGGTCGGCGACCAGGACTCGGTGCCGGCGCCGGAGATCGTGATCGGCTCGTCGAGCACGATGGAGGACGGCGTGTAGCCGTTGTCGAGCGCGGTGGCGTAGACGAAGGGCTTGAAGGACGAGCCCGGCTGGCGCAACGCCTGGGTGGCGCGGTTGAACTCGCTCTGGTCGTAGGAGAAGCCGCCGACCATGGCTTTCACCCGGCCGGTGTGCGGATCCATCGCGACGATGGCGCCGGACACCTCCGGCACCTGACGCAGGCGGTAGGAGCCCGCGCCCTGCCGCTCGACGTAGACCACGTCGCCGACGTCGAGCGCGCCGTCGACGGACTGGCCCGTCCAGCGCACGCCCTCGGCGGCCAGGGTCCCGGTGACGCGGGCCTCGTCGACCGCCCCCGAGATCGCGACCTCGGGCCTCAGCCCGATGCGGGCGCCCTCCCCCCCGATCTCGAGCACGACGGCGAGCTCCCAGGGCTGCACGTCGGCGAGCGGGCGCACGCCGGCCAGCGCCACGCCCCAGTCGGCGGCGGCCGCGAGGTCGAGCGTCGAGACCGGCCCGCGCCAGCCGCCGCGCTCCTCGTCGTAGCGCACCAGACCGTCGATCAGCGCCTTGCGGGCCATGGCCTGCATCTCGGGATCGAGCGTCGTGCGGATCGACAGGCCGCCCTCGTAGAGGGTCTCGTCGCCGAAGCGGGAGGCGATCTGCCGGCGCGCCTCCTCCACGAAGTAGCCGGCGCCGAGCAGGTTGGGCGACACGCGCCGCTGCGTCACCTCGAGCGGCTCCTCCTTGGCGGCGGCGGCCTCCTCGGCGGTGATGTAGCCGTTGTCCAGCATGCGATCGAGCACCCAGTTCCGGCGACCGATGGCGTTCTCCCGCTCGCGGAAGGGGTGGTAGTTGTTGGGCGCCTTCGGCAGGGCGGCGAGATAGGCCGACTCGGCGAGGGTGAGCTCGTGCACCGACTTGTCGAAATAGTCGAGCGCGGCCGCCGCGACCCCGTGCAGGTTGCGTCCCGGCACGATGGTGCCGAGGAAGATCTCGTTGAGGTAGAGCTCGAGGATCTGGTCCTTGGTGAAGGCCGACTCCATCCGCAGCGCGATCAGCGCCTCGCGGATCTTGCGCTCGTAGGTCTGCTCGCTCGTGAGCAGGAAGTTCTTGGCCACCTGCTGGGTGATGGTGGAGGCGCCCTGCGTCGCGCCGCTCGACAGGTTCGTCACCACGGCGCGCGCGATGCCCTCGGGATCGACGCCGATGTGGCTGTAGAAGTTCTTGTCCTCGGCGGAGAGGAAAGCTGCGATCAGCTGCTTGGGGATCGTCCCGATCGGCAGGTAGAGGCGGCGCTCGCGGGCGTATTCCGCCACCAGCGTGCCGTCGGCGGCGTGGACGCGGCTGAGCACGGCGGGCTCGTACTCGGCGAGCGCCTGATGATCGGGCAGGTCCCGGGAGAAATGCATGTAGCCCGCCGCCAGCGCCGCCGAGGCGATGAGGAAGGCCACGAATCCCGCACTGAACAGGATGCCGAAGAATCGCAGGACGATGCGCATGAGGTCCGATCCGTCATCGCCGCGCTCCCGGCGGGGGGCGGCGCCAGCCATTCCCGAAGACTATCGCAAACGGGCCCGCGCGGGAATCGCCCGCGAGCCCACGCCTTCGACCGCCGCCTCTCTGAGCAGCGATCTATGGTGAAACTGCGGCGCCGACTTCCACGCGCTCCGCATCGCGGGGCTCGAAGAAGCGCTCGATCGCCTCGCTCATCGCCAGGGTGGCGCGATCGCGCCAGCCCTCGGACGTGAGCAGCTCGATGTCGCGCCGGCTCGAGAGGTAGCCGAGCTCGACGAGGACGGAGGGCACGTCGTGCGCGCGCAGTACGACGAAACCCGCCTGCCGATGCGGGTTGTTGTTCAGCCGCGCCACGCTGCCCATGCCGGCCACCAGCCGGGAGGCGACGACGTGCGAATAGCCGCGGGTCTCTCGCATCGTGAGGTCGCGCAGGATGTCGGCGACCTCGCTCTGCGCCTCCTGGGTCTCGAGGCCGGCGACCGCGTCGACGCGGTTCTCGCGCGCCGCGAGCATGGCCGAGGCGCTGTCGGAGGCCGTGTCGGCGTTCGTGTAGACGGTCAGGCCGCTCACCTGCGGCGCCGACGAGATCGAGTCGGCGTGGATGGAGACGAACAGGTCCGCCTGCGCCCGCCTCGCGAAGGCGACGCGCTCGGTGAGGGCGACGAACACGTCCGCGTCGCGGGTCATCAGCACGCGGAACCGGCCGCTCTCCTCCAGCCGCGCGCGCAGGCGCTGGGAGAAGGCGAGGACGACGTCCGATTCGTTCACGCCGCCGACGGCGACGGCGCCGGGATCGATGCCGCCGTGGCCGGGATCGATCACGATGGTCGGGCGGGCGTCTCCCGGCGCGGGGGTCGGGTCGAGCGCGGGCCGCAGCGAGGCCTGCCGGAAGGCGAGCGCATCCGCGGCGACGGCCGCGGCGAAGGCGGCGGCGTCGATCGGCGCGAGCCGGATCGTGAGCAGATGCGCACCGTCCGCACGCGGGATCGACACCACGTCCACGACCCGGGCCGGGCCGGCGAGCTCGATCACGACGCGCGAGCGGTCGGCCGCGAAGACGCCGTAGCGCATGCCGGCGACGAGGCCGCCGGAGCGCGCGGACGTCTCGGAGAGCTGGAAGTTGACGGAGGGCAGGTCGAGCACGATGCGGTCGGGCCGGGCGATCGCGAAGGCGCGGGCTTCGACGGGGGCGTCGAGCGTGAAGACGAGCCGCGTCCCGGCGGCGTCCGCCTCGATCGCGGAGGCGATCGCGACGAGCCTCGCGGCGGGCTCCGCGGCCTCGACCGCCCCTTCCGCCCGCACGGGCGAGGCCGCGAGCGCGCAGAGGCCCGCGGCGGCGAGCCCGACGGCGACGACGAGGAGCCTCGACAGACGGGCGAGGACCGGCGCAGGACGCATCGCGACCCCCATGGTTCAGACGCACCCGTCCGCGATGCGGATCGGGACCGACACGCTGTCCTATCCGATAGGCGCGCGCTGGTTAACGAATCCTTGTCGACCCCGGTTGCGTCCGGCCGGTGCGTGTTTTTTCTGCAACAGGGGTCAAACGCCTTGCCAAACGCGACTCTTGCTTTGTAATGAAAGAGACCCCGTCCGGCTTTGCCGAATCCGGCGGCGTCGATCGGAGACGGCCTCATCGCCCTCCGGCCGTCGCCCCGAGGCCCTCTGAAAACCAGAGCGGTGCGAGACCGAGATCCGGACAGGTCGCAAGGCGCGGCGTCCGCCGAGCCTGTGAGCGCGATGACCGGTATCGTCCGGCCCATCGAATTCGAAAGGGATCATCGGGTATGGACGCACGCGCGAGGAACGCTCTGCTTCTCGTCGACGTGCTATCCACCGCGCGCAACGCCGCCACCGCGCCGCTCGTCGCGGCGGTCCAGGCCGGCTCGGCGCGCGTGACGCCCGGATCCGCGGTCAACCCCACGCGCGCCCGTCACGGGCGCCCACCGGCGCTTGGCCCGAAGCCACTCTCCTCCGCAACGATCCGCCGGACGCCGCGCCCCGTCGCGCGCCCTGCGACGACCTCGCGGGGAGACGACGCAGCGGCCGGCGCCATGTCGAGAGTTTTCCATGGCGAACAAGATGCTGATCGACGCCTCGCACCCGGAAGAGACCCGGGTCGTGGTCGTCCGCGGATCGAAGGTCGAGGAGTTCGACTACGAATCCGCCAATCGCAGGCAGCTGCGCGGTAACATCTATCTGGCGAAGGTCACCCGGGTCGAGCCGTCGCTCCAGGCGGCCTTCGTCGATTACGGCGGCAATCGGCACGGCTTCCTCGCCTTCAGCGAGATCCACCCGGACTATTACCAGATCCCGGTGGCCGATCGACAGGCGCTGATCGAGGACGAGGCGCGCGCCGAGCGCGAGCGCGAGAGCGACGAGGAGAAGCGCTCCAAGAGACGCACCCGGTCGCGCAAGGCGAAGACCGACGAGAGCGTCTCGGAGGACGCCTCGAACGACGACAACGACGGCGGCGACGACGACGAGGACAGCGTCGAGCAGCTCGGCGGGGACGCGCTCGAGGAGATGCCGGAGCGCTCGCGCACGCAGCGCAAGCAGTACAAGATCCAGGAGGTGATCAAGCGCCGCCAGATCCTGCTCGTCCAGGTCGTCAAGGAGGAGCGCGGCACCAAGGGCGCGGCGTTGACCACCTACCTCTCGCTCGCCGGCCGCTACTCGGTGCTGATGCCCAACACCGCGCGCGGCGGCGGCATCTCCCGCAAGATCACCTCCGCCGACGACCGCAAGCGCTTGAAGACCATCGCCCAGGACCTCGAGGTTCCCGAAGGCATGGGCGTGATCCTGCGCACGGCGGGCGCCTCGCGCACCAAGGCCGAGATCAAGCGCGATTTCGAGTATCTGATGCGCGCCTGGGAGAGCGTGCGCGAGCAGACGCTGTCCTCCACCGCGCCCGCCCTCACCTACGAGGAGGGCTCGCTGATCAAGCGCGCCATCCGCGATCTCTACAACAAGGACATCGACGAGGTTCACGTCTCCGGCGACGACGGCTATCGCGAGGCGAAGGACTTCATGCGCATGCTCATGCCGAGCCATGCCAAGGTGGTGAAGGCCTACAAGGACCCCACCCCGCTGTTCGCCGCCTTCGGCGTCGAGGCGCAGCTCGATGCGATGTTCTCGAACCAGGTCTCGCTCAAGTCCGGCGGCTACCTGGTGATCAACCCGACCGAGGCGCTGGTCTCGATCGACGTGAACTCGGGCCGCTCGACGCGTGAGCACAACATCGAGGACACGGCGCTCAAGACGAACCTGGAGGCCGCCGACGAGGTGGCGCGCCAGCTGCGCCTGCGCGACCTCGCGGGCCTGATCGTCATCGACTTCATCGACATGGAGGAGAAGCGCAACAACCGCGCGGTCGAGAAGCGCCTCAAGGACGCGCTCAAGACCGACCGGGCGCGCATCCAGATCGGCCGGATCTCCTCCTTCGGCCTGATGGAGATGTCGCGCCAGCGCATGCGCACCGGCGTGCTCGAATCGTCGTCGGTGATCTGCCCCACCTGCGCGGGCTCCGGCTTCGTGCGCGCGACGCCGTCGGTGGCGCTGTCGCTGGTGCGCGGCATCGAGGAGACGCTGCTCAAGGGCGCGACCCACAACCTCAGCGTCCGCACCCACTTCGCGGTGGCGTTCTACGTGCTGAACCAGAAGCGCGTGCACCTGCGCGAGCTGGAAGAGCGCTTCGGCGTGACGCTCACCATCGTCGTCGACGAGACGCTGGAGACGTCGACCGCCTATGCCATCGACAAGGCGGACCCCGCGGTGGGCTCGCCCGGCCGCGCGACCGGCGTCAAGGCCGAGGAGGTCAGGACGATCGAGATCGCCGAGCCGGAGGTCGAGATCGACGAGCCCGAGGACGAGGAGGAGGTCGCGGAGGCCGGCGAGCGCCGCGAGCCGCGTGAGAGCGCCAACGGCGAGGGCGGCTCCGGCGAGGGCAAGCGCCGCCGCCGCCGCCGCCGCCGTCGCGGACGCGGAAACGGCGAGGCCCGCGAGGGCTACGAGGCCGGCGACGGCCGCGACGAGGGCGACGAAGGCGGCGAAGAGGGTCGCGACTCGGGCCGCGAAGACAGTGCCGAGGAGGGCGAGGATCCTGTCGCGGCGCCCCGCGAGACCGCCGAGGGCGACGAGCGCCGGGACGCGCGCCGCCGCCGCGGACGCCGGGGCGGCCGTCGCGATCGCCGCGACGTGATGCCCGAGGGCGAGGAGGCGCACGAGGAGGCGCAGGACGCCGAAGCCGGCGCAGCTCGTGTCGAGGAGACGACCGATGCGGTGCCGGAGCCGGCTCAGCCGGCCGCCGCCGCGTCCGACGCGGCGGTGAGCGAGGCCGCGGCGCCCGTGGAGGCGGCGCTCGAGGCCGCGCCGGTGCCGGAGGCGCCGGCCGAGGAGGCTGCCGCCGAGGGCAAGGCCGCCAAGCCGAAGAAGCCGCGCGCGCCCCGCAAGCGAAAGCCGAAGGCGGGCGAGGAGGTCGCGGAGACGCCGGCCGCCGATGCCGTCGCGGCTGCGATCGAGGCTGCGGCGGAGCCCTCCGCCGAAACGGCCGGCTCCGACGCCGGTCAGGCCACCGCCCCGTCCGAGGAGGCTCCCCGCGAGGAGGCTCCCCGCGAAGAGCCCGTGACCGTCGTGCTGACGCCCCCGGACCCGAACCGGCCCAAGCGCGCCGGCTGGTGGTCCAAGGCGAAGTCGGTCCTGTCGGGCGGCGAGGACTGATCGACCGACCGCGGCCGTGATTCGAGGGCCCCGTCGGCGCGTGCCGGCGGGGCCCTTCTCATGTCCGCGGGCTCAATGCGGCCGGGCCTCGCGCGCCCCGTCGTCGGCCAGCGCTTCGATGATCCGGCAGTCGGCCACGGTGCCGTTCGCGCAGGCCAGCAAGCTGCGCAGCTCGAGGCGGAGCGCTTCGAGCCTCGCGATGCGATCCTCCACGTCGGCGAGATGCGCACGGGTGATGGCGTGCGCCTCGCCGCAGCCGCGTTGCGGATCTGCGGCCATGGCGAGCAACTCGCGAACGGCGTCGATCTCGAAGCCGAGATCGCGGGCATGGCGCACGAAAGCGAGCCGCCGCAGGTGCGCCGCCCCGTAGCGCCGCTGCCCCCCCGCGGAACGCGCCGGCTCCGGCAGGAGCCCGATGCTCTCGTAGTAGCGAATCGTGGGGATCTTCACGCCGGTGCGGCGGGACAGGTCGCCGATCGCCAGATCGCCGGCCGCCATCGGGAGCGCCGCCATCGAGATATCTCCTCTTGAACCTCTAGCCGCTAGAGGTCGTAGCGTGCCGGCAGGGTCGAATCAACGAAGTCGGATCGAAGATGAAGTCGGGCATGGACGAGACGCTGCGCTATCGCGTCGAGGGCATGGATTGCGCCGGCTGCGCGCGCAAGATCGAGACGGCGGTCACGCGAATCGCGGGCGTCGGCGATGTCGCGGTGAGCGCGCCCGGGCAGACCCTGCGGCTGCGCGCGCCGGACGCGGTACGCGGGGAGATCGAGGCCGCCGTGCGCGGGCTGGGCTACGGCATCGCCCCCCTCGCCTCCGCGGCGCCTCCCGCCGAGGAGCCGCCGTGGTGGCGGGCGCCGAAGGCGAAGGCGACCTTCGCCTGCGCACTGGGCCTCGTCATGGCCGTCCTCGTCGGGCTCGTGCTTCCGGGCTACGAATCCGTGGCCTACGCGGCGGCGATGCTGATCGGGCTCGTTCCCATCGCCCGTCGCGCGCTCTCCGCCGCGCGGGCGGGCTCGCCCTTCACGATCGAGACCCTGATGACGATCGCCGCCGTCGGCGCGCTGATCATCGGCGAAACCGAGGAGGCCGCGATCGTCGTGCTGCTCTTCCTGGTGGGGGAGATGCTCGAGGGCGTCGCCGCGGGACGCGCCCGCGCCGGCATCCGGGCGCTGACCGCGCTGGTGCCCAAGACCGCGCTGATCGAGCGAGGCGACGGCCTCGCCAGGGTGGAGGCGGACTCCCTCGTCCCCGGGGACGTGATCGTCGTGCGCCCCGGCGACCGCATCCCCGCCGACGGGACGGTCCTCTCCGGAGAGAGCGCGGTCGACGAAGCGCCGGTCACCGGCGAGAGCGTGCCGCGCCCGAAGGAGCCGGGCGACGGCGTTTTCGCGGGCACCATCGTCACGGACGTCGCGATGCGTGTGCGCGTCACCGCGGAGGCGCAGGACAACACGATCGCCCGGGTCGTGCGTCTCGTAGAGGAAGCGCAGGAGGCGAAGGCGCCGACCGAGCGGTTCATCGACCGCTTCGCGCGCGTCTACACGCCCGCGATCCTGGCTCTCGGCGCTCTCGTCGCGATCGGCCCGCCGCTCGTCGCGGGCGAGCCGTGGCTCGACTGGATCTACAAGGGCCTCGCGATCCTGCTGATCGGTTGCCCCTGCGCGCTCGTGATCTCGACGCCCGCCGCGATCGCCGCAGGTCTCGCAGCGGGGGCGCGACGCGGGCTGCTGATCAAGGGCGGCGTGGTGCTGGAGATGCTGTCCCGGGTGGATGCGATCGCCCTCGACAAGACCGGCACGCTGACCGAAGGGCGCCCGGTCGTCACCGACATCGTCGGCCTGGACCGCAGCGAGGCCGAGGTGCTGGAGGACGCCGCCGCCCTCGACGCCACGTCCTCGCATCCGATCGCCAAGGCGATCGTCGCCCGCGCGGAGGCCGACGGCGTCGCGGTCACGCCGGCGATCGGGGTGATGGCGCTCGGCGGCAAGGGCGTGAAGGGCCGCGCCCGCCGCCGCGCGCTGTTTCTCGGCGCGCCGCCCGCCGCCGCCGCGATCGCGCCGCTGGGGGCCGAGATCGAGGCGCGGATCGCGGCGCTCCAGGGCGAGGGGAAGACCGTTTCGGTGCTGATGGTGGCGGAGCGCCCCGCCGGCCTCATCGCGGTTCGCGACGAGCCGCGGGGCGACGCATCGGCCGGCCTGCGCGCGCTGGAGCGGCTCGGCATCGCGCCCGTCATGCTCACCGGCGACAACGCCGCGACCGCCGCGGCCATTGCCGGCCGGCTCGGCATCCCGGTCCACGCCGGGCTGCTGCCGCAGGACAAGATGCGGCTCGTCGAGAAGCTCCAGGCCGAGGGGCGCGTCGTCGCCAAGGTCGGCGACGGCATCAACGACGCGCCGGCGCTCGCAGCCGCCCATGTCGGCATCGCGATGGGCGGCGGCACGGACGTGGCGCTGGAGACCGGCGACGCGGTCGTCCTGAACGGACGCGTCGAGGACGTCGCGCGCATGGTGCGGCTCTCGCGCGACGCGATGGCGAACATCCGCCAGAACATCGCGGTCGCGCTGGGGCTGAAGGCGGTGTTCCTGTTCACCACGATCGCCGGGATCACCGGCCTGTGGCCGGCGATCCTCGCCGATACCGGCGCGACGGTGCTGGTGACGCTGAACGCGATGCGGCTCCTCGGGGCGGGGCGGCGCGCGTGACGCGCGCCCTCATCCGCCTTCGCGGAAGGCCGGATACAGCGCCATGCCGCCGTCGACGACGATGGTCTCGCCGGTGACGTAGTCGCTGGCGTCGGAGGCGAGCCAGAGCGCGGCCTGGGCGATGTCGTCGGGCTCGCCGATGCGCCCGTAGGGGACGAGCCGGAGGAGATCCTTCTCCGCCGCCGGGTCGTCCCAGCTCTCGGTGTTGATTTGGGTCTTCACGGCGCCCGGCGCGATGCCGTTCACGCGGATCTTCTCGTGGGCGTATTCCTGCGCGAGCGACTGCATCATCAGCATGATGCCGCCCTTCGAGGCGGCGTAGTTCACCCGCCCGGCCCAGGGGATGAACTGGTGCACTGAGGAGATCGAGACGATCTTGCCCAGCGCCGGGCAGGTCTCCGGCGTCATGCCGCGGCGGCGGAACTCGCGGATGGCCTCGCGGCAGCAGAGGAACTGGCCCGTCAGGTTGACGTCGATCACCGTGCGCCACTGGTCGAGCGTCATCTCGTGGGCCGGCGCGTCCTGCTGGACGCCGGCATTGGCGATGAGGATGTGGATCGTGCCGAAGGCCGCGCGCGTCTCCTCGAAGAGGCGCATCACGTCCTCCTCCTCCGAGACGTCCGCCTGAATGGCCACGGCCGTGCAGCCGCGCTCGGTCAGCTCGGCGACGACGGCCTTCGCGCCCTCCTCGCTCTTGCGGTAGTTGACCACGACGTTCGCGCCGGCGCGCCCGAGACACCGCGCGATCCCCGCGCCGATTCCCGACGATGCGCCGGTCACGAGCGCGGTCTGGCCGCTGAGGTCGAGAATGTTTTCCCTGACGGGCATGAGCGCTCCCCTCGTGCATGGATGATCCCTGCACGAGGGAAACGGCCGGACGGCGAAGGCGTTCGCCGCGCGTTTCGTCTCACTGGAAGGACGGAACGACGCGGATCACGCGAAGGCCGTCGGGCCGGGTCTCGGTCGCCCCGGCGGCCTCGGCCGGGCGGGCGGGAGCGCTCGGCGCGGCGGCCGGGCGCGCGGGGGGCGCCGCCGGCCTCGCCTGCTGCGCACGGGCGAGCGCCGCCTCGCGCTCGCGCAGGCGCGCCTGCGTCGCGGCGATCTCGCCTTCCAGCTCCGTGAGGCGCGCACGCGACTGCGCGAGCGCCTCGGAGGCCGCCGCGGCCTCCGCGACCGTGGCCTCCGCGCCGGCGATCTCGTCCTCCAGGGCGGCGAGACGCTCCTGCGCGGCCCGGATCGCCTCCGCGCGCTCCCCGCGCAGGGCCTCGGCTTCGCCGGACCCCGCCTCGACCGAGGCCGCCTGCTCGGCGGCCCGGGCCTCGAGCGCCGCGATCTCGTCCTCGAGGCCGGCCTTGCGGGCGTCGAGATCGGAGATCGCCGCTTGCGTCGCCCGGCGCCGCTGCGCGTCCGCGTCGCGCGCCGCGACGGCGCCATCCCGCGCCGCGAGGGCCTCGTCGCGCGCGGCGATCGCGGCCTGCGTGGTCGATTCGGCCTGCGCGATCTCGGCCGTGAGCGTTCCCAGCCGATCCTCGAGCGCGCCCGCGCGGGCTTCGAGCGCCTGCGCCTCCGCGAGGCGGTCGTCGCGGACGGCGACGGCGGCCTCGGCCTCGGCGAGGCGCGCATCGCGCTCGGCCTGCACCTCGTCACGCACCGCGAGCGCCGCATCCCGCGCAGCGAACGCGTCCTCGCGAGCCGCGATGGCCTCGTCGCGCGCCTCGAGCGCCGCCCGCGCATCGATTTCGGCCTGCGCGACCGTCGCCGCCAGCACGTCGCGCTCGGCGGCGAGCGTCGCAATTCGCTGCCCGAGCTCGGCGGCGCGGGCTTCGAGCGCCTCGGCCTCGTCGGCGAGGGCGTCGCGGGTCGCGACGGCGGCCTCGACCTCGCCGGCGATGGCTGCCTGCAGCGCTCGGGCGTCGGCGACGTCGCGGCGCGCCTGGTTCGTCTGGCGTTCCAGCCGAACGATGTCGTCGCGCAGGGCCAGCACGCGATCCTCCAGCACGCGCGCGGCCTGCTCGCGCATGAGCCGCTGCTCCTGCGCCGCGTCGCGATTCTCGGCTTGCGCGAGCTCGGCCGGCGCAACCGCCGACGTCGTCACGCCGCCCCCGAGCGCGTCCGCGAGCCGAATCACGCCGCCGGTCTCGACGGGCTCCATCGAGGCGAGCGCCCCGTGCGAGGCGGCGGCCAGGTCCCGTATCGGCGCGATGGCCTGGCGCAGCATCGCGTTCTCCGCCTGCAGCCGCTCGATCCGGATCGCGGAGGCCGCGCGGGTCTGCGCGCCGAGCCAGAGAGCATAAAAGGCCGCGACCCATCCGATCGCCGCGAGGGCCGCGAGCATCAGGACCGCCGAACGCCCCACGCCCGCCTCGAAGCCGGTGTGTCCGCGCCCGTCGTTCGTCGCCTGCCGTCGGCTCATTCGGTCGTCCCGCGCCGTTCCGTGGTCCATGATGCGCGCTGCGCCTCTATTCGGCAACGCGATTGAGGCGCATTTAAGGGCCATCGGGTTTCGGAAGCGTTCAAGCCGGGAGAAAGCACGTCGATGGCGCGGGTGGCGAAGAAGCGCATGAACCAGACCTGGCGCGACGCCGTCGCCGAGCAGGCCGGACCCGCGCGAGGCGCGATCCTCGCCGCCTTCGACGAGGCGGTCGCCGCCGGCGCGTCCGAGCACAGCGCCGCCTACAGGGCGCTCGATGCGCACGGCCGCCTGGCCGAGGTCGACCTCCCCGGCGACCCGAGCCGCAGCCTCGCCGACGCCGAGAAGGCGCAGATCGCCCCGGACGACGGGCGCGGCTAGGACGCGTTCCTCGGCCGGCCTTCAGCCGCTGTTCAGGAGCCGGGCGCTATCCCTCGACACACGCCGCGAACGAAGAACGGCGACGCCGAGAGACCTCGACCTCCGACCTCCCCCGCTCGCGCCCCCACCCGCGAGCGGGGGCCTTCGCGTCGACAGAGGTCCTCAGATGTGGTGGAGGATCTTCGACAGGAAGAGCTGCGCGCGGTCGCTGCGCGGAGCGCCGAAGAAGGTCTCGGTGTCGGCGTCCTCGACGATCTCGCCCCCGTCCATGAACACGACCCGGTTCGCCACCTTGCGAGCGAAGCCCATCTCGTGGGTGACGACCATCATGGTCATGCCCTCCCGGGCGAGCTCGACCATGACCTCGAGCACCTCGTTGATCATCTCCGGGTCGAGCGCGGAGGTCGGCTCGTCGAAGAGCATCGCGATCGGGTCCATGGCCAGCGCCCGCGCGATGGCGACGCGCTGCTGCTGGCCGCCGGAGAGCTGGCCGGGATGCTTGCCCGCCTGATCGGAGAGCCCGACGCGCTCGAGCAGCGCCATCGCCTTGGCCTCGGCCTCCTCGCGGCCGCGGTCGAGCACCTTCTCCTGCGCGAGGCAGATGTTGCGCAGGACTGTCATGTGCGGATACAGCTCGAAGTTCTGGAAGACCATGCCGATGCGGGCCCGCAGCTTGGGCAGGTTCGTGCGCCGGTCTCCGACGGAGACGCCGTCGACCCGGATCTCCCCGCCCTGGAACGGCTCGAGCCCGTTCACGCACTTGATCAGCGTCGATTTTCCGGAGCCCGACGGCCCGCAGACGACGACGACCTGGCCCTGGTCGACCCGCGTGGTGCAGGTCTTCAGGACGTGGAAGTCGCCGAACCACTTGTCCAGGTCGCGTATCTCGATCATGTGGCGAAATTCCTCTGGAGCCGCCGGACGTAGAGCGAGCCGGAGAAGCAGATGACGAAGTACACCGCGGCAGCGAACAGGTACATCTCGATGAGCCGCCCCTCGTTGCGGGCCACGATCGTGGTCGCGGTCATGAAGTCGCGCAGCGAGACGACGAAGACGAGGCTCGTGTCCTGGAACAGCACGATGGCCTGGGTGAGGAGCACGGGCGTCATGTTGCGGAAGGCCTGGGGCAGAACGACCCAGCGCATGCTCTGCCAATAGGTGAGCCCCGTGGCGTAGCTGGCGAAGACCTGGCCGCGCGAGACCGACTGGATGCCGGCGCGAACGATCTCGGAATAATACGCCGCCTCGAAGAGCGTGAAGGCGATCAGCGCGGAGTAGAAGCCGCCCACCGGTCGGCCGATGATCAACGGAACGAGAAAGAAGAACCAGAAGATCACCAGGATCAGCGGCATCGAGCGGAAGAAGTTCACGTAGCCCGCCGAGACGAGCCGCAGCACCCGGAACTTCGACAGGCGCATCAGGGCCAGGATCACGGCCAGCACGATCCCGCCGACGGCGGCGAGAACCGTCAGGAGCAGCGACAGGCCGAGGCCCTGCATCAGGAAGGGCAGCGAATCGAGGATGACGTGGAGATCGAACCGCATGGCTCAGCGCCCCCCTGCGATGAAGCCGGGCATGTGCGCGCGGCGCTCGATGCGGCTCATGCCGAGCGCGACGGTCAGCGTGATGACGACGTAGATCACGGTCGCGGCGGTGAAGGCCTCGAAGCCCTGGAAGGTGTATTCGGTGATCTGCCGGCTCTGCGCCGTGAGCTCGAGCACGCCGATGGTCAATGCCAGCGAGGAGTTCTTGAAGATCGTCAGGAACTCGGAGGTGAGCGGCGGCACGATCAGGCGATAGGCGACCGGCAGGAGGACGTAGCGGTAGAGCTGCGCCGTGGTGAGGCCGCTCGCATAGCCGGCCAGGACCTGGCCGCGCGGGATCGATTCGATCCCCGAGCGCACCTGCTCGGCGACGCGCGAGGCGGTGTAGAAGCCGAGACCGACCACGGCGGTGGTGTATTCCGGCAGCGGCAGCTCGCGCTTGAGCCAGCGGCCCCAGTCCTGCGGCAGGAGCTCCGGCAGGACGAAGTACCAGAGGAACAGCTGCACCAGCAGGGGGATGTTGCGGAAGATCTCGACGTAGGTCGTCGCCGCGCCGCGCAGGACGCGGTTGGGCAGCGTGCGCGCGACGCCGACCACCGAGCCCAGCGAGAAAGCGATCACCCAGGCCGCGACCGAGACCGACAGCGTCCAGCCGACGCCGGAGATCAGCCACCCGAGATAAGGCTCCTGGACGAGGACGCCCCAGTTCCAATTGTAGTTCATCGGATGGCCGCCCCGTGAGGAAGCCCGGCGCGCGTGGCGCCGGGCTCGATTGCAGGGTCGCGCGTACCGTCGCGCGTCCAGTCGTGCGTCACTGGGGCAGCGCGTTCAGGCGCCAGGCGGCCTGGAGCAGGTCGGTCGGCGGCTCGGACACGACCTCGCTGGTCGGGAACGGCTGGAACCACTTGGCGTAGATGTCCGCGATCTCGCCGGACCGGAAGAGATCCGCCAGAACGCGCGTCCCGAGCAGCTGGAAGGCGCTGTCGTCGCGCCGCACCATCAGCGCATAGGGGTCGTAGGAGAGGAAGTCGCCGACGACGGCGTAGGTCTCCGGGTCGCGCGCCCGGGTGATCAGGCCGTAGAGCAGGATGTGGTCCGTCGAATAGGCGTCGACGCGGTCGGTCTCGAGCGCCAGGAAGCCCTCGGCGTGGTCCTTCACGTTGAGGATGTCGATGTCGAGGTCGTTCGCGTCGATCGCTTCCTTGACGACCCGCTCGTTCGTGGTGCCCTGCGCCAGCGCGATGCGCATGCCCTCCATGTCGCTCAGCGTCTCGATGCCGGCGTCGGCCTTGACCAGCAGCTTCGTGCCGGTGATGAACGTCACCGGCAGGTAGGCGACCTGCTGCTGGCGGGTGAGGTTGTTCGTGGTCGACCCGCACTCGATGTCGATCGTGCCGTTGGTCAGCAGCGGAATGCGCGTCTGCGGCGTCACCGGCACGAACCGCACGTTCAGGTCCGGCTTGCCGAGCTCCTCCTTCACCGCGTCGGCGATGCGCAGGCACAGGTCGACCGAGTAGCCCTGCGGCGGGCCGCCCGCGGAGTCGATCCACGAGAACGGGATCGAGGTCTCGCGATGGCCGATGACGATCTCGTTGGCCGCGTCGATCTTGGCCAGCGTGCCGTAGAGGTCCTGGGCCTGCGCCCCGGCGGCGAGGCCGAAGGCCGCCGCGACGGCGCCCGCGCCCAGCGCGGCCCGGGTCAGTCGATGCAGAACGCGTCTCATGTCTTTGCTCCCCTCTGGTGTGGTCGATGCGGCGCGGATCACGCCGCGTTCTCGCGCGGCGCGTCGAAGGCGCCGGTGTAGCCGAACAGGCCGACGGAGCCGCCGGTGTGCAGGAAGACCACGGTCTCGCCCTTGGCGAAGAACCCCTTGCGCGCGAGGTCGATGAGCCCCGCCGCGCCCTTGCCGGAATAGACCGGGTCGAGCAGGAGGCCCTCGAGCCGGGCGAACATCTCCACGGCCTCGATCATGCCCGGCGTCGGGATACCGTAGCCGCCGCCGACGTAGTCGGTGTTGGCCACCACGTCCTCGCGGTCGACGATGCCGGGTACGCCGAGCAGATCGGCGGTGGCGCACGCGAGCGCGAAGACGTTCTCCTCCTGCTTCGGCTTGGGGGCGCGCACGCCGATGCCCAAGAGCGGCACCTGCGCGTTCACGCCCTTCAGCCCGACGATCAGCCCCGCCTGCGTGCCGGCGCTGCCGGTCGCGGTGACGATCCGATCGAGCGCGAGCCCCATCATGTCGGCCTGGCACATCAGCTCCTGCGCCGCGTCGACGTAGCCGAGCGCGCCGATCGGGTTCGATCCGCCGCCGGGAATGGCGTAGGGCCGCCGGCCCTCGGCCGAGAGCCGGGCCGCCGCCTTCTGGAGCTCGGCGTTCATGTCGACGCCGCCGGGGCGGTGCTCCACCGTCGCGCCGTGGAGCCGGTCGAGCAGCACGTTGCCGTTGGCGGTGTAGTCGGGGTCGCGAAAGCCCGTGCGGTCCTCGAGCAGGATGTGGCAGTCGAGGCCGAGCTTGGCGGCGAAGGCCGCGGTCTGGCGGGCGTGGTTCGACTGCGTCGCGCCCTGGGTGACGACGATGTCCGCGCCGCGCTCCAGCGCGTCCGCCATCAGGAACTCGAGCTTGCGGGTCTTGTTGCCGCCGGTCGAGAGGCCGGTGCAGTCGTCGCGCTTGATCCAGATGTCCGGCCCGCCGAGAGCGGCCGAGAGCCGCTCCAGCGGCTCGAGCGGGGTTGGCAGATGCGCCAGGCGGACCCTCGGAAAGCGAGCGAGATGCATTCGGGGCTCCTTGTTGCCGTGACCCGACAATGAGCCTTGATCCTCGGGGCGATCAAATGCGAAATCGGGCGCAGATCATGCACGATCGGCAAGTTGGGAGGGCGTCCGCATGCGGCTCGAATGGCTCGACGACATCCTCGCCGTGGCGGAGACCGGCTCGTTCCAGGCGGCGGCCGAGCGGCGGCACGTGACGCAGCCGGCCTTCTCCAGACGCCTGCGCGCCATCGAGGAGAGCCTCGGAGTCCAGCTGTTCGATCGCACGCGCAAGCCCGCGCGGCTGATGCCCCACGCGCTCGAGCAGGCCGAGCGCATGCGCGACCTCGCCTGCGGCCTGCGCGAGCTCGCGGAGAGCTTCCGAGAGAGCGAGCGGACGAGGCGCAAGCGCCTCGTGATCGCCTGCCAGCACGCCATCACCACCGCCACCGCGCCGGGGCTGATCGAGCGCCTGTCCGGGCGGGCGCTCGACATCCGCCTGCGCTCGGCGAACCGCGACGAGTGCCTGGCTCTTCTGATGACGCGCCAGGCCGACGTGGCGCTCGTCTACGACGTGGACGGCGCGGCGCCGCTCGCGGGGGCGGAGTTCCTCGCGATCGCGCCGGTGGGCGTAGAGACGCTGATCCCCGTGTTCGGGGCGGCCGCGGTCGGCGCGCTCAACGGCGCCTTCGCGCGCGGCGAATTACCGATCATCGGCTATCCCGACGACGTCTTCCTGGGAATCGTGCAGCGGCGGCTGATCCTGCCGCGCATGAGCCATGTCGGGCGTGTTCTGGTGCGGGTGGAGACCGCCCTCACGCTCGCGGCGATGCAATGCGCCCGCGCCGGGCTCGGCGTCGCGTGGACGCCGCGCTCGCTCGTGGCCGACGAGATCGCCCGCGGGGACCTGCTCGATCTGAGCGGCTCGCTCCCCGCGGTCGAGATGCGCCTCCTCGCCGTGCACGTGCGCGGCGTCGGCTCGGCCGCGCGCGCGGCGGCCTGGCCGGACATCATCGCGGGTGAGGCGGGCTCGGGGTGAGCCGAGACGGCGGGCGGCCGCTCAGCTGGTGCGATCGGTGATCGCGATCGCCTTCAACGTGTCGTACGCCGCGCGGCGCAAGGCCGGGCTCTTGAGGCGGGAGAACTCCGCCGCGAGATTCATGGCCATGTCGTCCATCAGCGGCGGTGCGTTCTCCTCGGTCTCGCCGAGCAGAGCCGCCGACGCCACCTCGAGCACGTCCGCGATCTGGACGAGCCGGGACGCGGCCACGCGGTCCGTGCCGTTCTCGTACTTCTGGACCTGCTGGTAGGTCACGCCGATCGCGCGGCCGAGCTCGGTCTGCGAGAGCTTGGCCTTCTTTCGGGCGAGCCTCACGCGCTGGCCGATGAGCCGATCGATCTCCGTCGGCGCACGGGTATCCGTCTTGACTGCACTCATACTCTGCCTCCTGACCGCGCTTACTCTGCGTAAGGCAAAGCATATACTTCCATGATCAGCGCGAAAGAGCGCAATTGCGCCCGTTATGCGCGCCACGCGCGCATTATGGGCATACAGGCCCAGGATTCGGCCTTTCTCCGTCGAGATCGCGCCCCCGTCGCCGCGACGTGCGCTGCTCGCGCGCCGATTCTCGACCCCGCGCCGGCTGCCGCTGCCGCATCGGCGGCTGCGATTCGCCGCCCGCGACGAGAAGCCCCGCCGCGGCGGGGCCGGGCGGGGCGATGGACCACGAGACCGAAGCCGCTGGAGCCCGGGCTCAGTCCCACACGACGTCGTTGTTGCGCACCGTGATGGTGGACGCGCTGCAATAATCGATCGGCTCCTGGAAGAAGGTTCCGTCGGAGAACTCCATCCGGGTGAGGACGCTGCAATCACCCTGATCGGTGCCGAAGTCCATCTCGAAGACCTCGCCCGGCGCGACGATCTCGTTGAGCCAATTGCCGCTCCAGCCCCCACCTTCATTGGTGGTGAAGTTCAGGATGTTCACATTCGACCGATTGACCAAGTCGAATTTCCAGCTCGCAGAGAACGCAGGCCCAGCGAAGACGCTCCCGGCCAGAGCGAGGGAGCAGATCAGGACCGATGCACGCATGAGGGAAGCCTCAGAGAGGGACGAAGACCGAATTTCTGGCACACGCTCGGCCTTCCGCCAAGGGCACGTCTTGCGAACGGCTCGCAGCGGCGGGGGTTTGCGGGATGAAGAATGAACTTCCGCAGCGCACGGCGGAGATCGTCTAGGCTCGCCAAAGCCGCCTGCACCGCGCCGGCGTTCAACGGCTACGTCAAGCATAACGGCCATGAGACGATCCACACGCGCGATACCCCTTGGGCAGGGGCATGCAAAGGATCGCCAGGCTCGGCGTTACCCGGGCGACGACACTGATTTCCTTTGCGGCGCGACGGGTTGAGTGGCGACCCCGGCAGGGCTCGAACCTGCGACCTAGTGCTTAGAAGGCACTTGCTCTATCCGGCTGAGCTACGGGGCCGTCGGGTGCAACCGAATACCAGCGTCGGCGGCGGGGCGCAAATCGCCCTGGCCGCGGCGGTGCTCGATCAATGCGTCCAGGGGGTGATGCGGTTGTGCTTGAAGTTGTCGGAATAGGCGATGACCTTGCGCGTCGGCTCCTCGGGCTCGTCCACCATGTAGGCGATGCCCTCGCGCTCGGCGTAGGCCATGGCCTGCTCCTTCGTGTCGAAGGTGAGCTGCACCTGCTGGCGGGTGTCGGTCGAGGCGGTCCAGCCCATCAGGGGCTCGATCCGGCGGGGGCTCTCGAGGTCGAAGCGCAGGACCCAGCGCTTGGTGCGCGCCTTGCCCGAGGAGGTCGCCCCGCGGGAGGGCTTGAAGATGCGTGCGGCCATGATCCCCTCCGTCTCGAATCCGATCGAACGGGCCGGTTGGTCGGGGCGGCCGGATTCGAACCAGCGACCCTCTGCTCCCAAAGCAGATGCGCTACCAGGCTGCGCTACGCCCCGACATCACCGGCGACCCCTGCGAGATAGAATTTCGGGTCGCGTCGCGCAAGCGAATTGTCGGCTCGCACGGAAGAACTGCCGACCCCGCGCGGGCTCACCGCGAAAACAGCGGATGCTCCACCCGGTCCCCCGCCTCGATCCCGAGCCGACGGGCCGTGCCGGCGTTGAGCTCGAGCACGGAGAGCACCGGCTGGCCGGAGGGGATGGTGCGCTCCGACAGGGGCTCGGTGTCGGCGGCGATGCGCACGATCTCGCCGTCCTCGGCGATGAACAGCATGTCGAGGGAGATGTAGGTGTTGCGCATCCACATCGAGACCGGCTGCACGCGCTCGAAATCGAACAGCATGCCCTGCTCGGCGGGCATCGAGCGGCGGAACATCAGGCCCCGCGAGCGCTCCTCGGGGGTAGCGGCCAGCTCGACCATGAAGTCGTGGCGGGCCTCGTCGGTGACGATCGTCAGCGGCTGCAGGGCCGGCTGGGCGAGCGCCGCGACGGTGAGGCCGAGGAACGCGACGAGCACGGCTGCGAGGCCGCGCACGGGGGCGATGAACGAAGCACGCATCACGCGAGAGAACCCGTCACTCGAGAACCGTCAATGGGAGGACGGCATGGCGCTGTCGACCATGCGCACCTCGGCGGCCATCAGGCCCTTGGGCCCGTCGCCGAAGCGCACGTAGACCTGCTCGCCGGGCTTGAGCTCGGCGATGCCGTAGCGCCGCAACGTCTCCATGTGGACGAAGATGTCCGGCGAGCCGTCGCCGCGGGTGAGGAAGCCGAAGCCGCGCAAGCGGTTGAACCACTTGCAGACCGCGAGCTCGAGACCGCTCGTCGGCGTCACCGAGACGTGGGTGCGGGCCATCGGCAGCTCGGACGGGTGCAGCGCCGAGCTCTCGTCGAGCGAGAGGATGCGGAAGGCCTGGTAGCCGCGCGGGCGCTGGACCGCCTCCACCACGATCCGCGCACCCTCGGCCGCGGTCTGGTAGCCGTCGCGCCGCAGGCAGGTGACGTGGAGCAGAACGTCGGGCAGGCCGTTGTCGGGGACGATGAAGCCGAAACCCTTGGCCACGTCGAACCACTTGATGACTCCGGAGATCTCGATCAGCTCCAGGGGGGCCTCGAGCGCCGCGCGCTCGGCTTGGGAGCGCTCGGCTTGGGAGCGCTCGGCTTGGGAGCGCTCGGCTTGGGAGCGCTCGGCTTGGGAGCGCTCGGCCGCCCGCTCGGCGCCGGCCTCCGGGGAGCGCGCCGTCACCGCGTGGCCGGTCGCGCCGTCGCCACCGACCGTCTTGCGACCGACATCCGCGCCTCGCGCGTCCACCGGTTCATGCTCGAGTTCCTCAGACATGCACTACACCAATCGAACCACGCCGCCTGATTCTTAAAATCAGGATAACACTCAAATCGCAGAACGAAAGCCCGAAAGATCGGCAACAGCCGACGAGGGATCAAGTGTAAAGAAAACAACAACGATCGCATGCACTTGTGCGACGATGTGAAGACGGTGATTCGCCACGCCGCCCGGTGGCGGGGCGTTTTGGGCGGCAATGCGGCATCGGGGCGCTATCCGAGCGGGGCGCATGCGGGCGGTACGCCCGCGCACGCGAAGGCCGAGGAGGAGGCATGAAGGTCGTCGGAGCAGGCGAGACCAGAGGCGAGGACCACGGCGCGGGCAAGGTCCGCTTCGCGGCGGTGGACGTGGCGCGCGGCGCGGCCCTCCTCGCCATGATCGTCTACCATTTCGCGTGGGATCTCTGGTTTCTCGGCTTCACGGCGGTCGACATCCCGTTCGACCCGTTCTGGCGCAACTTCGCGCGCGCCATCGCGAGCTCCTTCCTGATCCTCGTCGGGGTCAGCCTCGTGCTCGCCGACGAGTCCGGCCTCGCCGCGCGCGCGTTCCTGGTACGGCTGGCGAAGATCGCCGGGGCGGCTGCGCTGATCACGGCGGCGACCTACGTGGCGTTCCCGCAGAGCTTCATCTTCTTCGGCATCCTGCACATGATCGCGGTCGGCAGCGTGCTGGCCCTGCCCTTCCTGCGCCTGCCGCCGGCGCTCACCGCGCTCGCGGCCGCCGCGGTGCTCGCCGCGCCGTTCCTCGTCTCGGACCCGGCCTTCGACACGCGCTGGCTCGCCTGGATCGGCTTCTACGAGACGCCGCCGGATACGAACGACTTCGAGCCGGTGTTCCCCTGGTTCGCGGCGGTGCTCGCCGGCGTCGCGCTGGGGCGGATCCTGCTCGATACGCCCCTACGCGCGCGGGTCGCGGCGCTCCGGGCGCGGGGGCGGATCGCGCGCGGGCTCGTCTGGATGGGGCGCTGGAGCCTGGTGATCTACCTCGCGCACCAGCCGATCCTGCTCGGCGCGCTCTATCCGGTGGCGATGGTGCTCGAGCCGCGGGCGGGGCAGGTCACGACGCAGTGCCGGGCCTCCTGCGAGGCCTCCGGCAACGGCGCGGACTTCTGCGCGCGCTACTGCGACTGCGCGATCGCGGAGCTCGAGGCGCAGGGCCTGATGTCGATCGCAGCCGGCGGCGCGGGGACCGAGGCCGAGCAGGCGCGCTTCGCCGCCGTGGTGAACGCCTGCGTGGCGCGCACCCTCAGGGAGAGCCCCGCGCCGGAGTGAGGCGCGGGACCGCCGACGTCAATCCTTGGCGCGCTCGACGTAGGAACCGTCCTCGGTCATCACCACGATGCGGGTGCCGGCCGAGATGTGCGGCGGCACCATCGTGCGCACGCCGTTGTCGAGCATGGCGGGCTTGTAGGAGGACGACGCCGTCTGTCCCTTCACCACCGGCTCCGTCTCGACCACCTCGAAGATCACGCGCTGGGGCAACTCGATGGCGATGGCGAGGCCCTCGTGCAGCTTCAGCGAGACCGTCATGCCCTCCTTGAGGAAGGCCGCCTGGTCGCCGATGTCGTCCTTCGTCATGGTGACCTGGTCGAACGTCTCCGGGTTCATGAAGTGATAGCCCTCGCCGTCCTCGTACAGGAACTGGTGATCGCGATCCTCGACCGTCGCCTTCTCCACCTGCTCGGTCGTGCGGTAGCGCTCGGAGACCTTGGTGCCGTCGGAGATGCGGCGCATGTCGATCTGCGTCACCGGCGTGCCCTTGCCGGGGTGGATGTTCTGCGCGGTGAGGACCACGTAGAGCTTCCCGTCGACGTCGAGGACGTTGCCCTTGCGCAGGGAGCTCGCGATGACCTTGGCCATGTCTCTTCCACTTCGTGTCGGGCCGCGTCGCGCGGCCGATCGCTGTCGCCAGGCTTGAACCTGCTCGGGGAGCGCATTAACCCACCAGGGGCGTCGGGTCTAGTGAGCCGCCGCTACGGTCCCCAGCGCCGCGAGCCCCATGCGCCGGACCACCGGAGACCGCCACACGTGAACGCCCCCTCCCCCTTCTGGGATCCGAGCCGGCACGCCGACCGCAGGCCCTTTCTCCTGGGCCGCGGCGCGGTGACCGCGGCCGTGCGCGCGCGCTTCGCCCGAGACGGTTTCCTCGAGGTCGAGACCCCGGCGCTCCAGGTCTCGCCCGGCAACGAGGCGCATCTGCACGCCTTCGAGACGCGGCTGACCGCGCCCGACGGCAGGCTCGCGCCGATGTACCTGCACACCTCCCCCGAATTCGCCTGCAAGAAGCTGCTGGCGGCGGGCGAGCGCAAGATCTTCACCCTCGCCCGGGTCTGGCGCGACCGCGAACGCGGGCCGCTGCACCATCCCGAGTTCACGATGCTCGAATGGTACCGCGCCAACGCCCCCTACGAGACGCTCTTCTCCGATTGCGCGGCGCTGCTCGAAGCCGCCGCGGATGCGACCGGCGCCCGCGCCTTCTCCTGGCGCGGCGTCGAGACCGACCCGCGGGCCGAGCCCGAGGTGGTGAGCGTGGCGGAGGCCTTCGCGCGCCACGCGGGCATCGACCTCCTCGCCACCGTCGACGCAGGCGGCGGCAGCGACCGCGAGGCGCTGGCCGCGCAGGCGCGCGCCGCCGGGATACGGGTCGCGCCCGACGATGCCTGGGCGGACGTGTTCTCGAAAGCGCTCGTCGAGCGCATCGAGCCGCGGCTCGGCGTGGGACGCCCGACGATCCTCCACGAATACCCCGTCTGCGAGGCCGCCCTCGCCCGGGCGAGCGCCCGCGACTCGCGCGTCGCCGAGCGCTTCGAGCTCTACGCCTGCGGGGTCGAGCTCGCCAACGGCTTCGGCGAGCTCATCGACGCCGTCGAGCAGCGCCGGCGCTTCGGCCTCGAGATGGACGAGAAGGCGCGGGTCTACGGCGAGCGCTACCCGCTCGACGAGGACTTCCTCGCCGCCCTGGCGCGGATGCCCGAGGCGTCGGGCTGCGCGCTGGGCTTCGATCGGCTGTGCCTGCTCGCCACCGGCGCGCGGCGGATCGAGGACGTGCTGTGGGCGCCGGTCGCGGATCCGTTCGCCGACACACTGGAGGGCACATGAGCGCGCGCACCCTTCGCCGGGTGGACGATCTCGTCGCCGCCGGCCTCGCGCCGGAGGCGGCGCGCGCGGGGCTCGAGGCGGTGGCCGAGCGCTACGCGATCGGGATCACGCCGGAGATGGCGGCGCTCATCGACCCAAACGATCCCGAGGACCCCATCGCCCGCCAGTTCGTGCCGAGCGCCGCGGAGCTCGAGACGCGCCCCGAGGAGCTGGCGGACCCGATCGGCGACGAGGCGCATTCCCCCGTGCCGGGGATCGTCCATCGCTATCCGGACCGGGCGCTGCTCAAGGCGGTGACGGTCTGCCCGGTCTATTGCCGCTTCTGCTTCCGGCGCGAGAGCGTCGGCCCGCAGCACGGCGGGCTCCTGGCGCCGGACGACCTCGACCGCGCGTTCGCCTATCTCGCGAGCCGGCCCGAGATCTGGGAGGTGATCCTCACCGGCGGCGATCCGCTGGTGCTCGCCCCGCGCCGGCTCGAGGCCCTGATGCGCCGGCTGGCGGCGATCGATCACGTGAGGATCGTGCGCCTCCACACCCGCGTGCCGGCCGTCGATCCCGGCCATGTCGACGCCGAGCTGATCGCCTCCCTGAGGGCCTGCGGCAAGACCGTCTGGGTCGCGCTCCACGCCAACCACCCCCGCGAGCTGACGCCCGACGCCCGCGCCGCCTGCGCGCGGCTCATCGACGCGGGGATCGCGATGATCTCGCAGAGCGTGCTGCTGCGCGGCGTCAACGACGACGTCGAGACGCTGGCGGCCCTGATGCGCGGCTTCGTCGAGGCGCGGGTGAAGCCCTACTACCTGCATCACCCGGACCTCGCACCGGGCACGAGCGGGTTCCGCCTCACCATAGCCGAAGGCCAGGCCCTGATGCGGGCGTTGCGCGGGCGCGTGTCGGGCCTGTGCCAACCCACCTACGTCCTCGACATCCCCGGCGGCGCGGGCAAGAGCCCGATCGGGCCGGACTACCTCGACGGCGACGGCACGGTCGAGGACTGGCGCGGCCGGAGGCACGCGTACCCGCCCGCGGGGTGAGGCGGCTCGTCTGGGGCTTCAGACGCCCTTGTCGCGGCAATAGCCGAGCCGCTCGAAGCGGGGCCGGTCGCGCGGGTCGCAGTCGCTCGCGAGGAACTGCTCCCACTCCCGCTCGCTGCCGTAGAAGGCGTTGCGGTCGACCTCGCCGCGCACGCCGGGCACCGTGCCGGTCTGGGTCCATTGCCAGAAGGTCCAGCGGCGGTCGCGGTAGCGCTCGTGGGGCTCGGCGGCCACCGAGCGCAGCCAGAAGGTCGCGTCGAAGTGCTCGCCCTCGAGCACGTCGCGGTGGAAGTTGATGTCGGTGTAGATGATCGGCAGGCGGCCGTAATGCCGGTGCAGCATGGCGAGGATGATGCGCGTCTTCTCCAGCGCCTCCTCGCGCGGCACCCGGCGGGTGCACAGGCGGGAGTGGTTGTTCCACTCCATGTCGAGCACGGGCGGCAGCATGTCCGGCTCGTTGGGCACGTTGTCGATGAACCATTGCGCCTGCTCGTGCGCCGGCCGGCACCAGAAGATGAAGTGGTAGGCCCCGCGGGGCACCCCGGCGCGGCGCGCGGCGTTCCAGTTCTCGCGGAACTTCGGGTCGATGTGGTCGCCGCCCTCGGTCGCCTTGATGAAGGCGAACCGGGTTCCGGCCCGGCGCACGCGGTCCCAGTCGACATCGCCCTGCCAGCGGGAGACGTCGATGCCGTGGACCGGCAGCGAGTGGACACGTCTCACGCCCGCATGAGGCGCATTGTCCCCCTTCCCAGGATAGAAGTCCGGCGCGATGGAGCAACTCGCCACGACGAGGCCGAAGGCGATTGCGGCGAGACGGGAGAGGGCGCGGGCGGGCGCGAGGGGCATGATCGGATCCGAGAGAGGACGCACGCGCCGAGGATTCGTCCGGCGATCCCTACCATCGGGTAAACAGGATACCGCGACGTTTCGAAACAGCCAGTCCCGCCGGGGCCTTGCCGCCGCCCGAGCCGCGATGACCCGCGCCTGCGTCGCCGACCGGCTCGTCTCAGATCCCGAACCAGAGGCTCGCGATGCCCAGGAAGGCGAAGAACCCCACCACGTCGGTCACGGTCGTGACGAAGGGACCGGAGGCCACGGCGGGGTCCACCTTGAAGCGATCGAGCAGGAGCGGGATCACGATGCCGCCGAGCGCCGCGGAGACGAGCGTCACGACGAGCGCGAGGCCGATCACCGGCCCCAGGCTCGGCAGGTCGAACCAGACCGCGGCGATGATCCCCATCACCACGGCGAAGGCCACGCCGTTGAGCAGGCCCACGATCATCTCGCGGCGCACGATGCGCATCGCGTTGGCGCGCCCCAATTGCCGCGTGCCCAGCGCGCGCACGGCCACCGTCATGGTCTGCGTGCCGGCGTTGCCGCCCATCGAGGCGACGATGGGCATCAGCACCGCGAGCGCCACCATCTGCTCGAGCGCGTCGGAGAAGATCCCGATCACGACGGAGGCGAGGATGGCGGTGAGCAGGTTCACGAACAGCCAGGTGAAGCGCGAGCGGGTGATGTACCACACCGAGTCCGACAGCTCCTCGTCCGCCTTGACGCCGCCGAGCGCCTTGATGTCGGCGTCCGCCTCCTCCTCCAGCACGTCGACGATGTCGTCGACGGTGATCACGCCGACCATGCGCCCGGCCGGATCGACCACGGCGGCGGAGACGAGGTTGTAGCGCGTGAAGACGCGCGCGGCCTCCTCCTGCTCGTCGGTTGCGAGGATGGCGTGCTCGGCGGGATTCATGATCTCGGCGATGCGCTTGGGGCGCTGGGTGCGCAGGATCTTGTCGAGCGCCACCGAGCCCTTCAGCCGCACCGCCGGATCGACCACGTAGATCTCGTAGAACGTGTCCGGCAGATCCTGGCTCTCGCGCATGAAGTCGATCGTCTGGCCCACGGTCCAGAACGGCGGCACGGCGATGAACTGGGTCTGCATGCGCCGGCCGGCCGCGTTCTCCGGCAGGTCGAGCGAGCGCTGCAGGGCGGCGCGCTCCATGGCGGGCAGCTTCTGGAGGATCTCGAACTTCGCCTCGTCCTCGAGATCCTCGAGGATGTAGACCGCGTCGTCGATGTCGAGCTCGCGCATGCCGTCGACGACGACGTCGCTCGACAGGTCGCGCAGGATCGCGACGCGGATCGTCTCGTCGATCTCGGTGAGGGCTGCGAAGTCGAAGTCCGGCCCGAAGAGCTCGATCAGCGCGACGCGCTCATCGTGGCCCAGCGCCTCGATCAGGTCGCCGAGGTCGGACTCGTGCAGGTCGCCGACGAGGGCGCGCAGGCCGTCGCCGTCCTGTGCCTCCAGCGCGGCGCGGACGGCCTCGATGAACCCGCGCGAGACCCCGTCGTCCTCCTCGTCGCGAAACACCGGCGGCGGAGGAGGGTCCGTGAGGCCGAGCGGCGCCGTCTCGGGCGCGAGCGTGTCGTCGGCCTCTGCCATAGGCCACTCCTTAACGAATTTGTGGGGATGGACGAGCCTCGAGGATCGGCCCTCGTTCTAGGGTCGTGCGCCGCGATGTGCAACGGCGAGCCGCGACGGCAATGCCGGAACGATACGCGCACGACCCGATCTCCCGGCCGCCGGATCGTCGTGCTATCGTCACGACCAAGGAAGAAACTGCACCGGGATGTCGCAGGGAGCGATCCGCCAATACGGCGCGCCGATGACGCCGCCGTTACGTGAGGAGGAGGTCATGACGACATCCACGGCGAGACGGCGTGACCGCTCCCGCACGGGGCCGCCGGGGCCGGGCCGAATGGGCGAGACGCATGCCGGCGCCTCGCAGGCGCAGGCGTCCCACCTCCGGCACGCCGCCCGGTCCGCGGGCGAGGCCTTCGCCTGGAGCGCCGACGAGCCGCACGCCCGGCGCTTCGCGGGCGCCCGCCGGCTCGGCTCCACGACGATATGGCTCGCGGCCGGTGCGGTCGCGGCGGTGGGGCTCTACGTCGCATTCTGAATCCGGCCCGGGCGGCTTGGCCGCGGCGTCCTGCGCGCCATGTGGTCCGGTAAGTCGGCGCTGGAGCCGCAGCGCCGACAGACGGAGACCGCCCGTGCCGTTCCCTCTTTCCTGCCGCGCCGCCCGCCGAGCCGCGTCCCTCGGCGGGCTCATCGCCGGTTTCGCGATCCTCGTTCCGACGGTGGCCGTCGCCGCCGCGATCCTCGCGACCGGGGCGGCCGCGCAGCCCGCGTCGGATGCGGCGATGTCGCGCCCCTCGGCGCACGCCTTCTCCTTCGACGGAATCGAGGGCGGACGCATCGATCTCGCCGGTTTCGCCGGACGCCCGATCCTCGTGGTCAACACCGCCTCGCGCTGCGGCTTCACGAACCAGCTCGCCGGGCTCCAGACGCTGCACGAGCGCTACGGCCCGCGCGGCCTGGTCGTCATCGGCGTGCCGTCGAACGACTTCCGGCAGGAGCTCGCGGACGACGCCGCCATCGCCGCGTTCTGCGAGGGCGCCTACGGCGTCACCTTCCCGCTCGCCGCCAGCACCCACGTGCTCGGGCCGAACGCGCACCCGTTCTACGCCTGGGCGGCGCGCGAGCGGCCCGGCGAGGGGCCGCGCTGGAACTTCCACAAGTACCTCGTCGGCGCGGACGGGCGCATCGCCGCGACCTTCTCGACCACCACCGAGCCGACCGATCCGCGCGTCACCGCCATGATCGAGCTCGCGCTCGGCGGCGGCTCCTGAGCCGCCGCCTCAGGTCCCGACCCGCAGCGGCGCGACGAGGCCGCGCAGGGCCGCGATCGTCGACAGCGCGGTGATGCGGCCCGTGCGGGGATTGATCTCGGTCGGCACGTTCTCGATCGTCATGGTGAAGCGCGCACTGTCGGCGTCGACGGTGATCGTATGGGTGTTGCGCGTCACGCCGGGGTCGGCCCAGACCTCGAGCCGCGTCCTGTCGGGGCCGATTCCCGCGAGGCTGAGCGCGGCCGCGACGTTGAGGTTGGCCGGAAATCCCGGCACGCCCTCGCGCACGGTGCCCGAGAACACGCGCACCGCCTCGGTCAGCCCGTCGAGGTCGATGCCGGTCGCGACGATGTGCGGCGCGCCGGCGAGGCCGCGGGGCGGCTTGCGGGTGACCATCGTCACCGAGCGGATCTCACCCTCGGCGGCCGCCCTCACCGCATCGAGCCCGAGCAGCGCGCCCGTGGGGACGTGGATGCGCCCTCCCCGTGCCTCGGCGAGCGCGACGAGGTCCCAGTGCTCCAGCAGCTGCCCCACGCTGAGCGGCATGAACAGTCGCCCGCGCTCGAGCGTCGGAACGGCGACGCTTCGAAACAGCGCGGGCGGCAGGCCCTCCACCACGACGTCGCAGGTGTCGCCCAGCGCCTCGGGGGCGACGAAGGCGCCCGCGTAGCCCGGCAGCTTCGCGCGGGCGCGCGCCTCGTCGCGCACCGCGACCGCGGCCAGCGTCAGCCCCGGAACGCCCGCGAGCAGCGCCCTCGCGACCGTCTCTCCCACCCCGCCGAGCCCCGCGAGCCCGATCTTCAGCGACACGCCCGTCATGCTGCCCCCTCCTCCGCGCCGGTTCCGGCTGCGTTCATGTGCTCATGTAGTCCTTGAACGGCTCGGCCCAGTCCGAATGCCAACGCGAGAGCGCGGGCCGGTTCTCGACGATGTCGCCCGCCGCCCAGGCGATGCGCTTTTCGTCCACCTCGCGCGTCACCTCGTTGTCGGGGCACAGGATGTAGAAGTCGCCCGCATCGAGCCGATCCAGCATGAAATCCACCGTCTGCTCGGGCGTCCAGGCGCCGGCGGGCTTCTCGGTGCGGCCCCGCGCGGTCAGCCCCGTGAAGACGAAGCCGGGGATCAGAAGATGGGCCGTGATCGCGCCGCCGCCGGTGTTGCGCAGCTCGTGCGCCAGCGCCTCGGTGAAGGCCTTCACGCCCGCCTTGGCGACGTTGTAGGCGGGGTCGCCGGGCGGCGTGGTGATGCCCTGCTTCGAGCCGGTGTTGATCACGAGGCCGGGTCCGCCGCGCTCCAGCATGCCCGGCACGAAGGCCTGCGTGCCGTTGATCACGCCCCAGAGATTGACGGCGAGCACGCGCTCCCAGGCCTCGCGCGCGCCCAGCAGCGCGCTGCCCGGCTGGATGCCGGCGTTGTTCATGAGCACGTCGACGCCGCCGAAGCGCGCGCGCACCTCCGCCTCGAGCGCGACCAGGTCCTCCATGCGCGAGACGTCGGTCTCGCAGGCGAGGATCGCGGCCTCGCCGCCGGGCGCCACCGCGGCGAGCGCCGCGGCGGCGCGGGCGAGGCGGTCGGCCCCGAGATCGGCGATGCAGACCTTCAGCCCCGCCTGCGCGAAGCGTGTCGCGGCCGCGAGCCCGATGCCGGCGGCGCCTCCGGTGACCACGGCGACGGCGCCGGGAACGAGGGCGGGATGGGGCATGGCGGTCCTCCGGGTCGGTCGATCGAGCCCGGCCATCCTACGCCCGGCCGCTCGAGAGCGCGACCCGCACGCCCGCCAAATCCGGAATGGGAGCGCCGGCCGCCCCGGGGCGCCACCTGGACGCCCCTCGTGGATCAACCCTCGGCGGTCTCGCCCGGCTCGAAGCGCAGCGCGACGCCGTTGTTGCAGTAGCGCAGGCCCGTGGGAGCGGGACCGTCGTTGAAGACGTGGCCCTGATGGCCGCCGCAGCGGGCGCAATGATACTCGGTACGCGGCAGGATCATCTTGAAGTCGCGCTTGGTCTCGATCGCGCCCTCGATCACGTCGGTGAAGGACGGCCAGCCCGTGCCGGAATCGAACTTCATGTCGGAGGTGAACAGCGGCAGGTCGCAGCCCGCGCAGTGGAACGCGCCGGTGCGATACTCCCTGTCGAGCGGGCTCGTGCCGGCGCGCTCGGTGCCCTCCTTGCGCAGGACGCGAAACTGCTCCGGCGTCAGGCGCTCGCGCCACTCGGCTTCCTTCAGCTGCCAGGCCTGCTTCTCGGCGACGCTCACGGTGATGCCTCCTTCGTCCGACGCGCCGGTCTCGGCGCGCGCCTCACGCACGGTCTCGCCGAAGCCTTCGCCGCATCCGGCGAGAGCCACGGCCGCGACGCCGCCCAGGAACAGGCGGCGATCGATCCTCGTACGGTGCTTCATCCCTGCGATATGGCGAGCCCCGGCCGCGGGGCAAGCACCCTGCGGCGCGCTCACGCATCCGTGTCCCGCGGCGCGACGAGGTCGCGCACGAGCGCGACGAGCGCATCGTCCGGGTAGGGCTTCGACAGCACCGGCGCCGACAGGAAGCGCTCGGGGAAGACGATCTGCGCCTGGAAGCCCGTGGTGAAGGCGAAGGGCACGCCGCGTTGCGTCAGCGCGTCGGCGATCGGCCAGGAGCGCTCGCCGTCGAGATCGACGTCGATCAGCGCCGCATCGAGCGTCTCGGTCTGCGCGGCCTTCAGCCCGCGATCGAGCCGGGCGTGGGGGCCCATCACCTCGATGCCGGCGCTCTCGAGCGCGTCCTGCGCCTCCATGGCGATCAGGGCCTGATCCTCGACGACGAGCACGCGCTTGCCGGCGACGACGATTTCGACCGCGGCGTCGTGCGCGTCCGCCGCGCCCGCGGTCGGCCCGCCCCCGCGCGCGTCCTCGGGCGCGCCCACGAGCTGCTCCAGCGGAAGCTCCGCGGTGCAGGCGAAGCCGTCGCGGGCGAAATCGAGGGTCACCCGGCCGTCGACCTCGTAGGCCAGGCTGCGCTCCAGCAGGGTCCGTCCGAAGCCGCGCCGCGTCGGCGAGGAGACCGGCGGGCCGCCCCGCTCGCGCCAGGTCAGCACCAGGCTCGCCGTCTCGCGGCGGATCTCCCAGACGACCTCGACCCAGCCCTCCGGGACGGACAGCGCGCCGTACTTCGCCGCGTTGGTGGCGAGCTCGTGGATGGCGAGCGCGAGCGCCAACGCCGCCTTCGGCTTGAGGGTGACCGGGGGACCGTCTCGCCTGACCCGAATGTCCCCGCCATAGGGCGCCGCCTCGGCCTCGACGATCTGCCCGAGCACCGCGCCCTCCCAGCGGGCGCGGGTGAGGAGGTCGTGCGTGCGCGCCATCGCGTGGAGCCGCATCTGGACCGTGCGGGTGAAGGTCTCCAGGCTCTCGGCGTTCGCAGCCGAGTACTTGACCAGGCTCTGGATCGTCGCGAGCGTGTTCTTCACCCGGTGGTCGAGCTCGGCGATGAGCACGTCCTGGCGCTCGCGCGCGGCCTTGCGCTCGCGGGCGATCTCGTCGATGCGCCGGAGCACCACCTCGAGGATCGACGCGCGCAGCGTCTTCGCCGCCTCGACCTCGTCGGCCGTCCAGGCCAGCGAGCGCCCGCGCACCTGCTCGCGCCAGGCGGCGAAGGAGCGGCGCGGCGAGAGCCGGACCTCGCCGCTCTCGGAAACCTCGACGGGCTTCCTCGGATCGCCCGCCCAGGTCACCGTCTCCACCGCCTCCGGCCGGAACCAGAGCACGTAGTCCCGCGGCGCGCGCGAGACGGAGAGCGCGACGAGACCGCTCGCGACCTCGGCGTAGCCGGACGCCTCGGGATGGACCTCGGGCAGCCGGTCGGTCGCGAACACGCCGTCGGGCATGGTCTCGCCGAGCCAGGCCACGAGGCGCTCGAGCGCCGCGTCGTCCGGCGTGCGCCCCACACGGTACAGGCGCCCGCCGATCGAAAGCGCCGCGCCGCTCGCGCCGATGTAGTCGAGCACGGTCGGCGTGCCCCGGATCAAAGCCTCGACCAGGTCGCGCTCGCGGGAGAGAGCCTCGACGAGCCGCGCGTGCACCGCGCTCGCGCGCACCCGCCCGGCGGATTCAGCCCGCGCCAGCTTCTCGCCGATCTGGAGGGAGACCATCTGCGCGAGCAGCTCGCAGGCCGCGCGCTGCGCATGCGTCAGGCGCTTGGGCGCATCGTGGTGGCAGGCGACGAGGCCCCAGAGCCGGCCTTCGACGACGAGCGAGAGGGACATCGAGGCCCGCACGCCCATGTTGGCCAGGTATTCGAGATGCAGCGGCGACACCGAGCGCAGGAGCGCGAAGGTCAGGTCGAGCGGCTCTCCCGTCGCAGGCCGGCGCTCCGGCACGAGCGGCGCCGCCGCGTAGCGCGCGTCCACGATCGTGCGAATCCAGCTGCGCAGGTACATCGCCCGGGCCTGCCGGGGGATATCGCTCGCGGGATAGCGCAGGCCGCGATAGGGCTCGAGCTCCGGCGCGTGCGCCTCCGCGACGACCTCGCCGCTGTCGTCGGGCGCGAAGCGGTAGACCATCACGCGGGCGTAGCCGGTGGCGACGCGCACCTCGCGCGCCAGGGCGTCGAGATAGGGCTCGAGCGCCGAGGTGCTCTGCAGGCGGGCGATGACGCCCTGGACGACGCCCAGCGGATCGCCGCTCGCCCCGTCGCCGGGCTCGATCTCGACGATCGGAACGCCGTCCGAGCGATGCACGGCCACCTCGAGGTCGGCGCCGTTCGGCCCCCGGGCGCGGATCGCGACGACCGGGCGCGTCGCGTCGTCCGCGTCCGCGATCAGCGCCGCGACGTGCTCGCGGGCCCGCGGGTCCAGCACCGCGTCGAGCCCTGCGCCGAGGAGCGAGGCGGCGCCCCTGCCGACGAGGCCGGGCGCGTCGCCGCCGGCCTGGCCGATCGTGTGGGTATGGGGATCGAGCGCGAGCAGGAGCCCGTGCGGCTGGATCGACCCTGGAATGTGGATCGGCTCCCGGTCGCAATTCGTCAGGTCGGCCTCGCCGAACCCGGGCGCGTCTTCGCGGTTTCGTGTCACGACCTGCTCGTACGCATGTCTTTCGACTGCCGCTTCGAGGTCGGGCGGCATCTGCGAGCAGTCTAGCCGGCAACGCGGCGCATTGAAACGAGAAATCCCCTCGAAGCGCACCGGCGGAGCCGGACGCGGCGTCCTCGGCGAACGTCCGGCGACGTCGGGCGTTGTCGCCGCAGGAAGGATCGATCTTGTTCCACGTCGACGCCAGACGAGCGCGCGATCTCGCCCGCGTGGGCCTGCAGACGGCGGCCGCGGTCGGGCTCGTCTACGCCGTCATGCGATGGTACGCGCTCGACCACCTCTCCTGGGCGATCATCTCCGCGCTGTTCTCGATCCAGCTCAGCTCGGACTCGACCATGTCGGTCGCGCTCTACCGCGTCGTCGCGGCCCTGATCGGGACGGCGCTCGGCCTGATCACCGTGCTCGTGTTCAAGGACGTCCTGCCCGGCTCCTGGCCCGTGCTCGCGGCGCTTCTCGTCGCCTGCGTGCTCGCGAACCTGATGAGCACGCAATGGCCGCACCTCAACTACATCTCCGTCGCCGCCGCCATCGTCGCGGTGAACGCGGATGCGGACATCCTGGAGGCGCTGGAGCGCGCGCTCGCCATCCTGATCGGCTCGGTGGGGGCCGCCGTCGCCTCCTTCGTGGTCTGGCCGGAGACGGCGCGGGCCCGCGCTCTGCGCAACATCGCCTACGCGATCGACGATTGCCGGCGCCTCGTGGAGGCCTCCCTCGGCGGCCTGCGCGGCGTCGACGAGGAGAGCACGCGCACGATCGACGACGACTTCACCCGGCATCTCACGACGGCCCGCCAGGTCGTCGGCGACGCGCGGTTCAAGAAGCGCCTCGCCAGCGGCCGGGGCCTCGACGAGACGCTCGTCGCCATCGAGCGGCTGTGGCACGGCACGATCGTCCTCGACCGCGCAGCGGAGGAGCGCGCGCCGAGCCTGCACGAGGCCGATCTGAGCGCCATGGCCGAGCGGCTCGACCGCGTCCGCGAGAAGACCGCCGCCTACCTGCGCGACCTCGTCCATCACATGGAGGGTAGCCGGCGCGCGTCGCCGGACATCGGCGAGGTCGCGCAGTGCCTCCGCGCGATCGAGGACGCGCTGCGAAACGCCGAGCCGGAGACCAGCCTCACCGACGATCCCGAGCGCGAGCGAGCCGTCGCGGCCCTGCGCTTCGGTGTCGACGAGTTCCTCAAGAACCTGCGCGAGATCGACGACCTCGTCGGCCCCGGCGGCGGGGAGCGCGAGCGGCGGGTGGACGCGGAGCCTTCCGAGCGGGTCCGGGCGGACGCGTCGGGCTAGCTAGCCCGAGCGGTCGGCGGGCCTGCGCACCGGGCGACGCCCGTCGGCGCTCGAGCGGGCGCGCGCAGCGACGACGACGACGGCCACCACGAGGCCCGCGGTCAGCCAGGTGGCGAGGTCGACGCGCTCGCCGTTGAGCTGTGCGGCGACCGCGAGCGTCACGAAGACCTGCAGCAGTTGGACCTGGCCCACCCGCGCGACGCCGCCCAGCGCGAGCCCGGCGTTCCAGGCGAAGAAACCGAGATACTGGCTCATCACGGTGACGTAGACGAACCCCGCCCAGCTCGACGGCGACACGGCGGCGGGATCGGCCGGGGCGAGCAGGAGCGCGGCCGGGACCGTGACCGGCAGCGCGACGACGAGGGCCCAGGAGATCACCTCCCAGCCGGGCATCTCCCGGGAAAGGGCGCCGGACAGCCCGTAGCCGACCGCGGCGCCGAGCACCGCCAGGACGAGATAAGCGTCGCCCGGCGCGAGCCCGGCCGCGCCCTCGCGCAGCGCGAAGGCGACGACGATGCCGGCGCCCACGAGGGCGGCCGCCCAGAAGCGCGCCGGAAGCCGTTCCTGCCCCAGCAGAGCCGCCACGATCGCGGTGGCGAGCGGCAGGATGCCGAGCACCACGCCGCCGCGGGACGCCTCCACGGTCGTCATGGCGAGGCCGGTCGCGATCGGGAAGGCGCCCACGACGCACAGCGAGACGAGGAGGAGCCGCCCGAGCGCCGCCGGCCGCGGCAGCCGCCGCCGGGTCGCGATCAGGACGCCGCCCGCGATCAGGCCGGCGATCGCGGAGCGGCCAGCCGTCACGAACCACGGGTCGAGATCGGCGACCGCGAGGCGGGTGAAGGGCAGCGTTCCCCCGAACACGACGACGCCGACGAAGCCGAGGGACAGTCCGGCGAGCAGGCGCCCACCCGGTTGGGCCATGTGATCGCCTCCTGCGGCGCGACAGGACGCTTACCTAGCGCGCCGGGGCCGGCGCGGATAGTTGCGCGCGAGCGAAGGGGAGAGCGCGACCGCGCACGCCGTCCATCCGCCCGGCGCGGCTCGCCCGCACCCCCTCTGGCGCGAAGGCACGATCTCGCCTATGTCAGGCGCACTCCCGGACTTCGACGCCGCTCGACCGCCCCGCCCTCGGGCAGGCTTCGGGACCGTTTCGCCAGACGCCCTTCGCCAGGACCCTTCCGCGATGACCGCCACCGCCCCGAAGATCTCGTTCGTCTCGCTCGGCTGCCCCAAGGCGCTGGTGGACTCGGAGCGGATCATCACCCAGCTGCGCGCGCAGGGCTACCAGCTCTCGCGCGAGCACGACGGGGCGGACCTCGTCATCGTCAACACCTGCGGCTTCCTCGATTCGGCCAAGGCGGAGTCCCTGGACGCCATCGGCGAGGCGATGAGCGAGAACGGCAAGGTCATCGTCACCGGCTGCATGGGCGCCGAGCCCGAGCAGATCCGCGAGCGCTTTCCGGGCGTGCTCGCCATCACCGGACCGCAGGCCTACGAGAGCGTGCTCGGCGCGGTGAACGCCGCCGCGCCGCCGGCGCACGATCCGTTCCTCGATCTCGTTCCGCCGCAGGGCGTGAAGCTCACCCCGCGCCACTATGCCTACCTGAAGATTTCCGAGGGATGCAACAACCGCTGCTCGTTCTGCATCATCCCCAAGCTGCGCGGCGATCTGGTCTCGCGGCCCGCGGGCGACGTGCTGCGCGAGGCGGAGCGGCTGGTGAAGGCGGGCGTGCGCGAGCTGCTCGTGATCTCGCAGGACACCTCCGCCTACGGCGTCGACGTGAAATACGCCCCCTCGCGCTTCAGGGACCGCGAGGTGCGCACCCGCTTCCTCGACCTCGCCCGCGAGCTCGGCACGCTCGGTGCCTGGGTGCGTCTGCACTACGTGTACCCCTACCCGCATGTCGACGAGATCATCCCGCTGATGGCGGAGGGCGCGGTGCTGCCCTACCTCGACATTCCCTTCCAGCACGCCTCGCCCAAGGTGCTCAAGGCGATGAAGCGCCCCGGCAACGTCGAGAAGACCGCCGAGCGCATCGCCTCCTGGCGGCGCACCTGCCCGGACCTCGCCATCCGCTCGACCTTCATCGTGGGCTTCCCCAGCGAGACCGAGGAGGACTTCCGCTATCTCCTCGACTGGCTGGAGGAGGCCGAGCTCGAGCGCGTGGGCTGCTTCAAGTACGAGCCCGTCGCCGGCGCGCCCGCGAACGCGCTGGACGGCGCCGTGCCGGAGGAGGTCAAGGAGGAGCGCTGGCACCGGTTCATGCAGGCGCAGGCCGCGATCTCGGAGCGCATCCTCGCCCGCAAGGTGGGCCGCACCATCCCCGTCATCCTCGACGAGATCGGCCCGACCGTCGCGGTGGGCCGTTCGCAATGGGACGCGCCGGAGATCGACGGCAACGTCTTCGTCAAGACGCGCTCGAAGCGTCTCGCGCAGGGCGACGTCGTCCAGGTGGCGGTGAAGCGCGCCGACGCCTACGACCTCCACGGCGTGCTCGCCTGAGACGGCGGCTCACTTCACCGTCATCGGCAATCCCGCCACCATGAACGTCACGCTGTCCGCAGCGGCGGCGAGGCGCTGGTGCAGCCGCCCGGCGTCGTCGCGGAAGCGGCGGGCGAGCGCGTTGTCGGGCACGATGCCCAGGCCGACCTCGTTCGAGACGAGCACGACCGGGCCCGGCGCATCGTGGCAGGCGGCCTCGAGCGCCGCGCCGGCGGCAACGACGTCGCGCTCGGCCAGGATCAGGTTCGTCACCCAGAGCGTGAGGCAGTCGACCAGGATCGGCGCGCCCGCCGGACCCTCGCGCAGGGCCTCGGGCAGGGCGAGGGGCGCGTCGCGGGTGATCCAGCCCTCGGGCCGCCGGGCGCGGTGCTCGTATATGCGCGCCTCCATCTCCGAATCGAAGGCCTGCGCGGTGGCGACGTAGATCCACGGCGCGGGCAGGCTCTGCACGACAGCCTCCGCGTGCGCGCTCTTGCCCGAGCGCGCGCCGCCGAGAACGAAGCTCAGACGGGGTAAGGGCTTCACCGAGGCCATGAGGATTGCCGTTGAAGTTCGGGTTGAGGGGAGCTAATCATGCTTTCGACGGTGCCCCGGATACGGGGTGAAAAGGGAATGCGGTGCGATACCGCAGCTGCCCCCGCAACTGTGAGCGGATAGCCTCCGCTCTCTTAGTCCACTGGGCCCGTCCCGGGAAGGCTGAGCCAGGAGGCGTCGACCCGTGAGCCAGGAGACCTGCCGTCACGTGCTTTCATGGGGCTTTCCGGCCGGGGTGCGTCGGAGGGTTTGCCGGTCGTTCGGTGCGTGCGCGCCGGGCGTCTCTCTCCGTGAAAGCGAACGAAGAGCGCCAGGCGGCGCCGACGGAGAGAAGACATGACCGCACAAGGCTCGCACAGGACGCGCATCCTCCTCATCATCGCCGGCGTGCTCGCCGCGACCCCTGCGCTCGCCCACCATCCGATGGGCGGCGAGGTGCCCGGCACGCTGATGGACGGGCTGATGTCCGGCCTCGCGCACCCCATTCTCGGCGTCGATCATCTCGCGGCGCTCGTCGCGGTGGGCCTGATCGCGGCGCGCGGCGCCGGCCTCCTCGCCACGCCGGGCGCCTGGGTACTCGGGATGCTCGCCGGCGTCGGGCTGCACATGGCCGGTATCGGCCTGCTCTTCGGAGAGGCGCTCGTCGCCGGCAGCGTGCTCGCGCTCGGCCTCGCGCTGTTCGCGCCGGGCGCTCTCTCGCGCTCCGCGCTGCTCGCGCTCGTCGGGGCGGGCGGCTTCATGCACGGGCACGCGCTCGCGGAATCGATCATCGGGGCGGAAGCGACGCCGCTCGTCGCCTATCTCACGGGTCTCGCGATCGTCCAGGTCGGGCTCGCCGCGGGCATCACGCTCGTCGTGCGCAGCCTCGGCCGCGAGCTGGACCAGCCGGCCGCCCTTCGCGCCGCGGGCCTGGCGCTCGCCGTCGTCGGCGCGGGCTTCCTCGTCTCCGGCCTCGTCGGCTCCGCTTGAGCGCCGCGATGACCGCCTCCCCCGATGCGTTCCCCCAGGGCGAGGTCGTGCTGCACGTCTGCGCCACGTGCCGCCCGGACGGCGGACCGGACGCGACCGAGGATCGCCCCGGCTCGATCCTCGCTCGCGCCCTCTCCGACGCCCTCGCCGCCCGCGCGGCGGCGGGCGCGCCGCTCCCCGTGCGGGTCGAGGCGGTGAAGTGCCTCTCGGTCTGCAAGCGGCCCTGCACGGTGGCGGTCACCGCCCCCGATCGCTGGACCTACGTCTGGGGCGACCTCGATCCGGCAACGCATGTCGACGAGATCCTCGACGGAATCGCGCGCTACGCCGCGTCGGCCGACGGCGTGGTGCCCTGGCGCGAGCGCCCGCAGATCTTCAAGACGGGCGTCGTCGCCCGCATCCCGCCCTCTCCGCTCCCGCGCCGCGACGCGGCCGAGTGAAGATATGCCCAGTGAAGGTACTCCCATGAGCAACCTCGGAAAAATCCCCTGCACGGTCCTCACGGGCTTCCTCGGCGCGGGCAAGACCACGCTCGTGCGCCATCTCGTCGAGAATGCCGGAGGGCGGCGCCTCGCCGTCCTCGTCAACGAGTTCGGCGATCTCGGCTTCGACGGCTCCTTCCTCGAGGGCTGCGGCATCGAGGGCTGCACCGCCGAGGACATCGTGGAGCTGCCCAACGGCTGCATCTGCTGCACGGTGGCGGACGATTTCGTGCCGGCGCTGGAGAAGCTGCTCGACCGCGCCAACCCGCCCGAGCACATCCTCATCGAGACGTCCGGCCTCGCGCTGCCCAAGCCGCTGGTCAACGCCTTCAACTGGCCCGCCATCCGCTCGCGGGTGACGGTCGACGGCGTGATCGCGGTGGTCGACGGGCCGGCGGTGGCGACGGGGATGTTCGCCCACGACCCCGAGACGCTCGCCGCGCAGCGGGCCGCGGACGCCTCCGTCGACCACGACAACCCGCTGGAGGAGGTCTTCGAGGACCAGCTCGCCTGCGCCGACGTCGTCGTGCTCAACAAGGTCGACGCCATGAGCGTCGACGAGCGCCGCCGCGTCGTCGCCGACATCCGCGAGCACCTGCCGCGCGCGGTCGAGATCCTCGAGGTCGCGCATGGCAAGGCCGACCCCGCCGCCCTCCTCGGGCTCGGCGCGGCGGCCGAGAGCGATCTCGCGGCCCGGCCCTCCCACCACGAGACGGAGGAGGATCACGACCACGACGATTTCGAGAGCGTCGCCATCCCGGTCGGCGCGGTGCAGACGCCGGACGCGCTGCTGCGGCGCGTCGCGCAGGCGGCCGAGGTCGAAGGCGTGCTGCGGATCAAGGGCTTCGTCGAGGTCACCGGCAAGCCGATGCGCCTCGTCGTCCAGGGCGTCGGCACCCGCGTGTCCCAGAGCTACGACCGGGCCTGGAAGCCCGGCGAGGCGCGGGGCGGCTCGCTCGTCGTGATCGGCCTGCACGGCTTCGACCACGCGGCCGTCGAGCGGGCGCTGCGGGCGTGACATGCACCTCCTCCCGGCGAGCACGGTCTCCCTCGACGACGGCGAGAGCGCCGTCGACCTGGCCCAGCCGCCGGGGGACGTCGTCGTGCTCTCGTTCGCCGATTCCGACCTCTCGGCGCTCGCCGCCGCGCGGGCGTCCGCGCCGCACGGGCTTTCGCTGCGTCTGGCCTCGCTGCGACGGCTGAAGCACCCGCTGTCGGTCGATCTCTACGTCGAGAACACCGCCGCCGAGGCGCGCTTCGTGCTCGTGCGCTGCCTCGGCGGGCTCGACTATTGGCGCTACGGGCTCGAGCGGCTGCACGAGGCCGCCCGCACGCAGGGTTTCGCGCTGGCCGTCCTGCCCGGCGACGACCGGCCGGACCCGCGGCTCGCCGACTACGCCACCGTGCCCCCCGGCTGCTGCGACGCGCTGGAAGCGTATTTCCGCGCCGGCGGCGTCGAGAACATGGGCCGGTTGCTGGCGGGGATCGACGGCTGGCTCGGCGGGCGCCGCGACGCCATCGCCCCGCCGCTCCCGATCCCCCGCGGCTTCGCCTGGACCGCCGCGCACGGGCCGGAGACGCCCGAGGCCGCGCTCGCGCGGCTCCCCGCGGACCAGCCGCTCGGCGCGATCCTGGTCTACCGCTCGGCCGTGCTGGCCGGCGAGACCGCGCCCGCGCGGGCGTTGTCGGATGCGCTCGCCGCGCGCGGGATCGCGCCCCTCGTGCTCGCGGTGTCGAGCCTGAAGGAGCCGGAGGCGGTCGACGTCGTGCGCCGGGCGATCGCGGCGCGCAAGCCCGACATCGTGCTCGCCACCACCGCCTTCTCCGCCCGCGACGGCGCGGAGTTCGTCCTCGACGCGGCCGATTGCCCGGTCCTGCAGGCGATCCCCGTCGGCACGAGCCGTGAGGCCTGGGCGGCCTCCGAGCGGGGGCTGTCCTCGGCCGACCTCGCCATGCAGATCGCCCTTCCCGAGTTCGACGGCCGCATCGTGGCCGGGCCGATTGCCTTCAAGGCCGAGGCGGAGCCCGACCCCGCGCTCGCTTTCGCCCGCCGCGAGAGCGCCCCGGACGACGCCGGCATCGCCGCGGTGGCGGATCAGGCCGCCGCCTGGCTGCGGCTCGCGCGCACGCCGCGCGCCGAACGCCGGCTCGCGCTCGTCCTCTCCGACTACCCCGCCCGCGGCGGGCGCACCGGCTTCGCGGTGGGGCTCGACACCTCGGCGAGCGCGGTCGCCATCCTCGACCTCCTCCGCGACGCCGGCTACGACGCCGCGCGAGGTTTCGACGCCGAAGCGTTGATCCCGCAGCTCCTTTCCGGCAGCGAGCGGCTTCGCGTCCCGCTGGCCGTCCACGCCGCCTGGCTCGCCGGCCTGCCAGAAACGCGCCGCACGGAGATCGCCGAGGCCTGGGGCGCGCCACAGGACGACCCGTCGTGCGACGGCACGGCCTTCGTCTTCCGCGTGGTGCGCGCCGGCAATATCGTGATCGCGCTCCAGCCCGACCGCGGCCACGGCGAGCGCAAGGCCTCCTACCATGACCCCAACCTGCCCCCGACCCACGCCTATTGCGCTTTTTACACGGCGTTGCGCGCGGCGGAGGGCATCGACGGGCTGATCCATCTGGGCACCCACGGCACGACCGAGTGGCTGCCCGGCAAGGCGGTGGCGCTCGCGCCCGACTGCTGGCCGCGCCTGCTGACCGGCGCGACGCCGGTGGTCTATCCCTTCGTCGTCGACGACCCGGGCGAGGCGGCGCCGGCCAAGCGCCGCATCGGCGCGGTGACGATCGGGCACCGCACGCCGGACGTGGTCGTGGCCGGGCTCGACGGGGAGGCGGGGTCGCTGAAGGAGCTCGTCGAGGAATATTCCCAGGCGCAGGTGCTCGACCCGCGCCGGGCGGCGCTGGTCGCCGCCGACATCCTCGCCAGCGCCCGCGCGAGCGGCCTCGCCGCCGCCTGCGGGGTCGCGTCCGATACGCCGATGGACGAGGCGCTGACGCGGCTCGACGCGCATCTGTGCGACATCGGCGAGGCCTCCATGCGCGACGGCCTCCACGTCTTCGGCGATGGCGCGGACGAAGCCTCGGCGGCCGGCGAGCGCGCGGGGCTGCTGCGGGCGCTGGACGGTCGCTTCGTCCCCCCCGGCCCGGCAGGATCACCATCGCGCGGGCGCACCGACGTGCTGCCGACGGGCCGCAACCTCACCACCCTCGACCCCCGCGCCATCCCCACCCGCGCCGCCGCCGCGCTCGGGGCGCGCGCCGCCGAGGCGCTGGTGCGCCGCCATCTCCAGGAGGAGGGCGACCACCCGCGCCGCGTGGTCATGGACCTGTGGGCATCGCCCACCCTGCGCACCGGCGGCGAGGACATCGCCCAGGCGCTCGCGCTGATGGGCGTGCGCCCGACCTGGGACGCGCAGACCACCCGCGTCACCGGTTTCGAGATCGTGCCGCAGGCGCATATCGAGCATCCGCGAGCCGACGTGACGGTCCGCGTTTCCGGCGCCTTCCGCGACACGTTCCCCGACCAGCTGGCGCTCCTCGACCAGGCCGCCCGCACGGTCGCGGCGCTGGAGGAGGCGGACGACTGGAACGCGCTCGCGGCCGCGCGCCGCGCGGGCGAAGCGCTCGCGCGCGTGTTCGGTCCCGCGCCCGGCGATTACGGCGCCGGCGTCGCGAGCCTCGCCCTCGACGGGACCTGGGAGACCCGCGCCGATCTCGGCCGGGCCTACCTCGCCAACACCTCCCACGCCTACGGGCCGGGCGGCGCGGGGAATGCGGAGGCCTCCTTCGAGGCCCGCGTCGCTGCCGCGGACGCCTTCGTGCACACGGCCGACGTCGCCGAGCGCGACCTCCTCGACGGCGACGCCGTGCCGGACGCCATCGGCGGCTTCGCGGCCGCCGCCGAGATCCTGGGCGCGCGCCCGGCCCTCTACAGCCTCGACACCAGCCGCGCCGACCCGAAGGCCCGCACGCTGGCGGAGGACATCGACCGGGTGGTGCGCGGCCGGCTCGCGAACCCGCGCTTCATCGCCGCCAACCTCGCCCACGGCTGGCGCGGGGCGGCGGAGCTCGCGCAGGGGGTGGATGCGCTCTACGCCTACGCGGCGACGACGGACGCGGTCTCCGCCCACGCCTTCGAGGCCCTGTTCGCCGCGCTCGTCGCCGACGAGGCCGTCAACGCGGTCTTGCGCGCGGCGAACGCGCCCGCCGAGCAGGCGATCCGCGAGCGGCTGGCCGACGCGCTGGCGCGCGGCCTGTGGGAGACGCGCTCGAACTCGGTCGCGGCGCTGCTGCGCGGCGACGCGCGGGAGGCGGCGGAATGAGCGCGCTCTCGATGCGACGCGGCTGGTGCCCCGGCGCGCGCCGCCCGATGGAGACCGGCGACGGGCTCCTCGTGCGGGTGCACCCGCCCGGCGGCGTGCTCTCGGCGGCGCAGGCATGCTCGCTGGCGGACGCCGCCGAGGTCTGCGGCAACGGGCTCCTCGACGTGACGGCGCGGGGCAACCTGCAGATCCGCGGCGTGAGCGAGACGACGCATCCCGCTGTGCTCGAACGGCTTTCCGCCATCGGGCTGCTGGAGGACGAGGCCGCCGAGGGACCCTATCGCCTCACGCTGACCTCGCCGCTGGCGGGGATCGACCCCGGCGCGCGCTTCGACACCGCCGCGCTGGCGGAGGCGATCGAAAGGGCGGCGAAGCATATTTCCCTGCCGGCGAAGTTCTACATCGCGGTGGACGGCGGGGGCGCCATCCGGCTCGAGCCCGGGGCGGACATCTGGATCGCGCCCGCGGGCGACGGCGTGGCTGTCGGGCTCGCGGCAGGGGAGGAGTACCTCTGGCATGGGCCTATTCCGCTGGCCGACGCGGCGACGGCGGTGGCTCGAGCCATCGACGGTTTCACCCGCCATCGCGGCTCCGCACGCCGGATGAGAGACATGCCCCCGGACGCCGCGGAGGCGATCGCGACCGTCTCCTTCCCTGTAGGGGAAGGTGGCTCGGCGAAGCCGAGACGGATGGGGCACGCCGAAGGCGTGTTCCGCGAAGCGGAAACAGAACTCCTCCGCACCGTCCGGCCCTGCACGAATTCGGCTTCGCCGAACGCGCCTTCGGCGCGCCCCATCCGTCACGCCGCCTGCGGCGGCGCGCCACCTTCCCCTACAGGGAAGGAGAAGGGCCGGGCCTGCGCCGCGGGCTTCATCGGCGCATCCGCCCTCCTCCTCGCCCTCCCCTTCGGCCGCGCCACGGCCGCGCAGCTTCGAGCGGCAGCGCAGTGGAGCGCGACGCACGGCGCGGGCGAGATCCGCCTGTCCTTCACCCGCGGCGTCCTGATCCCGCACCTCTCCCGGGAGGCCGCCGCGCGCATCGCCCACGAGGCGGACGCCACGGGCTTCGTCACCGATCCCGCCGACCCGCGCGTCGCGCTCGTCGCCTGCCCCGGCGCGCCGGCCTGCGGGCGGGCGAACACGCCCGCGCCCGCCGATGCGCTGGCGCTGGCCCGGGCCGCCGGCGGCGGATACCGCGTCCACGTCTCGGCCTGCCCGAAGGGCTGCGCCCATCCCCGAACTGAGGACCTCACCCTGGTAGGCCGGCCCGACGGGCGCTACGACGTGATCCCCGGCGGCGCGGCGGGCGACGAGCCGGCCGCCGCCCTCACGCTGCCCGAGATCGCCGCGATCCTGCGGCGCACACCTCATCCGAGCGGCCTCCCCGCCGCCTTCGAAGGACCCGAGCGTTGAGCGGCTACGACTACATCCGCGACGGCGGCGCGATCTACGCGCGCTCCTTCGCCATCATCCGCGCCGAGGCCGACCTCGCCCGCTTCGAGGGCGCGGCCGAGCGCGTCGTGGTGCGCATGATCCACGCCTGCGGCATGACCGACCTGCCCAAGGACGTGGAAATGTCCGAGGATTTCGCGCAGGCCGGCGTCGCGGCGCTGGCGCGCGGCGCGCCGATCCTGTGCGACGCCAAGATGGTGGCGAACGGCGTCACCCGCACGCGACTGCCCGCCGGAAACGAGGTTCTCTGCACGCTCGACGATCCGCGCACCCCCGATCTCGCCGAGGCGATCGGCAACACCCGCTCGGCGGGGGCGATGGAGCTGTGGGCCGATCGAATGGAGGGCGCCCTCGTCGCCATCGGCAACGCGCCGACCGCGCTCTTCCGGCTGCTCGAGCTGCTCGACGCGGGCTGGCCGCGGCCCGCCGCCGTGATCGGCATCCCCGTGGGCTTCGTCGGCGCGGCGGAATCGAAGGCGGCGCTCGCGGCGGACGGGCGGGTGCCCTTCGTCGTGGTGCACGGCCGCCGCGGCGGCTCGGCCATGACGGCGGCGGCGATCAACGCGCTGGCGAGCGCGGTCGAATGAGCGCGGCGCTCCCACCGATCCTCGGCATCGGGCTCGGCCCCGGCGACCCCGACCTGATGAGCGTGCGCGCGCGCCGGGCGCTGGAGAGCGCCGACCGGCTCGCCCATTTCTGCAAGCGCGGCCGGCGCGGCAACGCGCGCGCCATCGCCGACGCGATCGTGGGCGAGGACCCCGCGCGCGAGATCGCCATGGCCTATCCGGTCACGACCGAGATCGCGGTCGAGGACCCCGCCTATGCCGAAGCGCTCGCCGCCTTCTACGAGGACTGCGTCGCGCGGCTTCTGGAGGAGGTCGTAGCGGGACGGAGCGTGGGCGTACTGTGCGAGGGCGACCCGTTCTTCTACGGCTCCTGGATGCATCTGTGGCGGCGGCTGAAGGACCGCGTCGAGGTCGAGACGATCCCCGCGATCACCGCCATGTCCGGCGCCTGGACGGCGGCGGGTGCGCCGATCACCTGGGGCGACGACGTGCTCACCGTCCTCCCGGGCACGCTCCCGGCCGCGGAGCTGGCGCGGCGGCTGAAGGACACGGACGCGGCCGTCGTGATGAAGCTCGGCCGCAACTGGCCGAAGGTGCGTGATGCGCTCGCGCAGGCGGGGCTCACGGCGCGCGCGGTCTATGTCGAGCGCGCAACGATGGCGGCCGAGCGGGTGATCGCCGTCGCCGACGTGCCCGACGACCACCTCGCGCCGTATTTCTCCCTCGTCGTCGTCCCCGGCGACGGGAGGCGGCCATGACCGATCCCCGGACCAGCGGACGCCTCACCATCGTCGGCCTCGGGCCGGGCGACCCGGACTGGATCACCCCCGCCGCCGCCCGCGCGGTGGCGGAGGCGAGCGACGTGATCGGCTACGGCCCCTATGTCGCGCGGCTCCCCGAGCGCCCGGGCCAGACGAAGCACGCCTCCGACAACCGCGTCGAGCTCGACCGGTCGCGCCACGCGCTCCAGCTCGCCGCCGAGGGTCGGACGGTGGCCGTGGTTTCGGGCGGCGACCCCGGCGTCTTCGCCATGGCGGCCGCCGTCTTCGAGGCGGTGGAAGCCGGCGACCCGGCCTGGCGCGGCCTCGACATCCGGGTGGAGCCCGGCATTTCCGCCATGCTGGCCGCGGCCTCGCGGCTGGGCGCGCCGCTGGGCGGGGATTTCTGCGCGCTGTCCCTGTCGGACAATCTCAAGCCGTGGGACGTCGTGGAGAAGCGGCTTCGGCTGGCGCTCGAGGCGGATCTCGTGATCTGCCTCTACAACCCGATCTCCAAGGCCCGCCCCTGGCAGCTCGGCCGCGCCTTCGAGATCGTCCGGGAGGTCCGGGCGGCCGGGAGCCTCATTCTCCTCGCCCGCGCCGTCGGCCGCCCGGACGAGCGGCTCGCCATCCGCAACGTCGCCGAGGCCCGCGCCGAGGAGGCCGACATGGCGACACTGGTCGTCATCGGCGCCTCCACCACGCACGTGATCGAACGCCCCGGCGGCGCGCCGCCATGGGTGCTCACGCCGCGCAGCTACGGAGCGCCGGCATGAGCGCGCTCCAGCCACGCCAGCGCCTCGTCCGGGGTCGCGACCGCCTTCACGCCTTCGGGGCGCGGCGGGCGCGCGACCACGACCACCGGCAGCCCGAGCACGCGGGCGGCGGCGAGCTTCGGCGCGGTGGCGGCGGCGCCGGAATTCTTGGTGACGAGCACGTCGATGCGCTCGTTCTCCATCAGCGCGCGCTCGGCGGCCTCGTCGAAGGGCGGGCGGTGGCGGATCTCGACGAGGTTCGGCGGCGTCGCGATGTCACCGACGGGGTCGATGGTGCGCACGAGATAGGCGTGCTGCGGAGCGGCCGCGAAGGCGGAGAGCTCGAGCCGGCCCACCGTGAGGAAAACCCGGCGCGGCGCCTCGCCCAGCGCCGCGACGGCGCTCGCCATGTCGGCCACGTCCGTCCATCGGTCCCCGGGGCAGGGCGTCCATTGCGGGCGCACGAGCGCCACGAGCGGCACGGCGGCGATCCGGCAGGCCTCCGCGGCGTTGCGGGACATCTGCGCGGCGAAGGGGTGCGTCGCGTCGACGACGGCCCGTACGCGCGCCTCGCGGAGGTGGGCGGCGAGCCCCGCCACGCCGCCGAAGCCGCCGACGCGCATCGGGATCGGGGCGGCGCGCGGCGCGCTGGTGCGGCCGGCGAGCGAGAGGATCGCGGGCAGGTCCGGGCGGCCCGCCAGACGGTGCGCCAGCGCGGTCGCTTCCGTGGTGCCGCCGAGGAGGAGGATGGTCATGACCGACGTATCCCCTGAGCGGCGCTGGCTGTCCATCGTCGGCATCGGCGAGGACGGGCGCGCGGGCCTTTCTCCCGCCGCCGCGGCGGCGCTCGACGCAGCCGATCTCGTCGTGGGCGGCGCGCGCCATCTCGCGCTGGCCGCGCCCCTGCGCGCCGAGACGATGACCTGGCCGAGCCCGATCGCCGACGGCTACGCCCTCGTCGAGGCGCGCCGCGGCCGGCCGACCTGCGTGCTCGCCACCGGGGACCCGTTCCATTACGGCGTCGGGGCGGAACTGGCGAAGCGCATCCCCGCCGACGAGATCGCGGCCTATCCGCAACCCTCGGCTTTCTCGCTCGCCGCCGCGCGGCTGGGCTGGTCGCTTCCCGAGACGGCCTGCGTGAGCCTGCACGGGCGGAGCTTCGAGCGCATGGTGCCGGCGCTCCAGCCCTGCGCGCGGGTGCTCGCGCTCTCCTGGGACGAAACCACGCCCGCCCGGCTCGCCAGGCTGCTCGCGGACCGCGGCATGGGCGGCTCGGAGATCACGGTGCTGGAGGCGATGGGCGGGCCGCGCGAGCGCATCCGGCGCGCAAGCGCCGCGGAGTTCGCCATCGGCGACATCGACCCGCTCAACACGGTGGCGATCGCGGTCGCGGCCGGGCCCGACGCGCGGATCGTGCCGCTGGCGGCGGGGCGCGACGACGCCTGGTACGAGACCGACGGCCAGCTCACCAAGGCCGAGATCCGCGCCGTCACGCTCGCCGCGCTCGCGCCCCGCGGGGGCGGGCTCCTGTGGGATGTCGGCGCCGGCTCGGGCTCGATCGGGATCGAGTGGATGCTCGCCCACCCGGCGAACCACGCGATCGCGGTGGAGGCGCGTGCGGACCGCGCCGAGCGCATCGCCCGCAACGCGGCCGGGCTCGGCGTGCCGGACCTGCGGGTCGTGGTCGGCCCCGCGCCCGAGGCGCTGGCGAAGCTGCCAGTGCCGGACGCCGTGTTCGTCGGCGGCGGCGCGACCGTGCCGGGCGTGGTGGAGACCGCCTGGGCCGCCCTCCCCCCGGGCGGGCGGCTCGTGATCAACGCGGTGACGCTGGAGACCGAGGCGCGGCTCGCCGAACTCTTCGCCGAGCACGGCGGGACGATGCGCCGGCTCGCGGTCTCGCGGCTCGAGCCCGTCGGCGGCATGCACGGCTGGCGGGCGGCGATGCCGGTGACGCAGTGGATCGGGAGGAAGCCGTGATCGTCGCGGGCGTGGGCTTTTCCTCCGCCGCGAGCGCGCACGAGATCGCGGATCTCGTGCGCGAGGCGCTCGCTCGGGTGGACGCGCGCGGGGACCGCCTCGCGACCGTGGAGGCGCGCGCCGCGCTCCCCGCCTTCGCCGAGGCGGCGGCGCTGCTCGGCCTGCCGACGCAGGCCGTCCCGCCCGCCGTGATGCGATCGACGACGGGCGTCGTCTCCTGCTCCACCCGCGCGCAGGCGGCGCACGACGTCGGCTCGGTGGCGGAAGCCGCAGCGCTCGCGGCCGCGGGCGCGGGCGCGACGCTGCTCGTCGCTCGCATCGCCGGCGCGCGGGTCACCTGCGCCCTCGCGCGATCGCGGGAGCATGCCCCATGACGGTGCACTTCATCGGCGCCGGCCCCGGCGCGCCGGACCTCATCACCGTGCGCGGTCGCGCGCTCGTCGAGCGCTGCCCGGTCTGCCTGTTCGCCGGCTCGATCGTGCCGCCCGACATCCTCGCCTGGTGCCCGCCGGGCGCGCGCATCGTCGACACCGCGCCGCTCGACCTCGACGCCATCGTCGCCGAGATCGCGGCCGCCCACGCGGCCGGCCACGACGTGGCGCGGCTGCACTCGGGCGATCTCTCGGTGTGGAGCGCCATGGGCGAGCAGATCGCGCGGCTCGACGCGCTCGGCATCCCCTATTCCGTGACCCCCGGCGTCCCCTCCTTCGCCGCCGCCGCGGCGGCGCTGGGACGCGAGCTCACCGTGCCGGAAGTGGCGCAGTCCGTGGTGCTCACCCGCACGCCCGGCCGCGCCTCGGCCATGCCTGAGACCGAGCGGCTCGCCACCTTCGCCCAGACCCGCGCGACGCTCGCAATCCACCTCTCCATCCACCGCATCGAGGACGTGGTCGACGACCTTCTGCCGGCCTATGGGGCGGACTGCCCCGCAGCCGTGGTCTGGCGCGCGTCCTGGCCCGACGAGCGCGTGCTGCGCGGGACGCTCGGCACGCTCGCCGCCGCGGTGCGCGCGGAGGGGCTCACCCGCACGGCGCTGATCCTGGTCGGCCCCGCGCTGGCGGGCGCAGGGGACGCGCGCTCTAAGCTCTACGCGGCGGATTACGACCGGCGGTTCCGGCCTGGTTGGGAGGGCGGGGAATGAGGGGCGAGCCCGATGCAGCGCGCCGATACCTCCCCGCAGGAGAGGTGGGCCGAGCGAAGCGAGGACCGGAGGGGGCGAACGCCGGGTGGCCACTCCCGCCTCGCCTCCACCCGTCTGCTCTTCGAGCCGCCGACCTCCCCTGCGGGGCTATGGCGTTCACGGATCTCGCGGGCGCCGACGTGGCGGATGATGTCGGTCGCGTCGGCGCGGACCTGTCCTTCCCCCTTGTGGGGAAGGTGGCGGCGAAGCCGACGGATGGGGGTCGGCGGGCAGTGCTGCTGCTCGGAGGTTTGCCCGAGCGGCTGCTGCAGCCCTGCAACTCCGTCGAGCAAATCCTGCACGACCCCCACCCCCGACCCCTCCCCGCAAGGGGGAGGGGAGACCGGCAGCAGCCTTCAGGGTGGTCGGGACCGCTTGATTTCCGCGAATCCCATAGCTCCTGCGGGGAGGTGTCGGGGTCGCGGCGCCATCGCCGAATGTCCGGCGGGCGTGGTGGAGCACCGCCGTCTCCGCTTCCGCAAGGTACGAAAGCCCTACACCACCGGGTGGAACGGCATGCGTCCGACGAGCCCGCCCGTGCGATCGAACACGATCACCTCCAGCGCGATCGGCGCGCCGCGCAGCGCCTTCGCGGCGGTCTGCCAGGCGTGGCGGGCGACGACGTCGCCGAGCGGAAGGCCGAGACGCTCGGCATTGCCCAGCACCTCGAGCGCGGTGTTCGCCTCTCTCGCGCGCGCCGCCTCCTCGGCGGGGGCGCCTGCCTCGGCGAGGCGCTCGGCGAGCCAGGCGAGGTCGACGGGGCCGGCCCGAGAATGCAGGTCGAGCATGCCCTGGCCGAGCTTCGTCATCTTGGCGATGCCGCCCGCGATCGTGACCTGCGGAACGGGGTTCCGGCGCAGGTATTTCAGCATGCCCCCGGCGAAATCGCCCATGTCGATCAGCGCCTGGTCCGGCAGGCCGTAGAGCGCCTGCACCGCGGCCTCCGACGTCGAGCCGGTGGCGCCCGCCACGTGGGCGAGCCCGCCGGCGACCGCGACGTCGACGCCGCGGTGGATCGAGTGGATCCAGGCCGCGCAGGAATAGGGCACCACGATCCCCGTCGTGCCGAGCACGGACAGGCCGCCGAGCACGCCGAGCCGCGGGTTGAGCGTCTTCTCCGCGATCCGCGCACCCCCGGGGATGGCGATCGTCACCACGACGTCGGGCGGACCTTCTCCGAGGACGGCCGCCGCCTCGGCGAGGTTGTCGCGGATCATCTGCCGGGGCATCGGGTTGATTGCCGGCTCGCCGGGCGGGATCGGCAGGCCGGCGCGGGTGACGGTGCCCACCCCCTCCCCGGCCGCGAAGACGACGCCGCGACCCTGCGCGCCGGGACGCACCGTCGCGCGCACCTCGACGCCGTGGGTGACATCGGGATCGTCGCCCGCGTCCTTGATCACGCCGGCCGTCGCCTCCCCCTCCCCCGCCTCGTGACGCGCGAGCGCGAAGGCCGGGCGTGCGCCCTGCGGCAGCACGATCTCCACGGGATCGGGGAACGCCCCCGTGCGCAGCGCGACGAAGGCGGCCTTCGCCGCCGCGGTGGCGCAGGCGCCCGTCGTCCAGCCCCGGCGCAGCTCGCCCGCGGGCTTCGCCCCGAGCTCGACGTCGGGATCCGCGGCGCTGTCGCCCGGCTCTCGGGATGGATCGGTCATGCCCGGTCCTGTACACGAAGCTTCGTTCGAAATCATGCACGCCCGCGCCGCAGGAAGCCAACATGACCGACCTCTCGCGCCTCTCCCCCGTCTTCGGACCCGGCACCGTCTGGCTCGTCGGCGCGGGTCCGGGCGATCCGGGGCTGCTCACGGTGCATGCGCTCAATGCGCTGGCGCAGGCCGACGTGATCGTCCACGACGCGCTGATCGGCGAGGGCGTGCTCGCCTTCGCCCGCGACGGGGCCGAGCTCGAGTACGCCGGCAAGCGCGGCGGCAAGCCCTCGGCGCAGCAGGACGCGATCAGCGAGCGGCTGATCGCGCTCGCCCGCGCCGGCAAGCGCGTGCTGCGCCTGAAGGGCGGAGACCCGTTCGTCTTCGGCCGCGGCGGCGAGGAGGCGCTGGCGCTGGCGCGGGCCGACATCCCCTTCCGCATCGTGCCGGGCGTGTCGTCGGGGCTCGCGGCGCTCGCGATGCACGGCGTGCCGGCGACGACGCGCGACACCAACCATGCCGTGATCCTCGCCACCGGCCATTGCGCCACCGCCGAGGAGAGCGTGGACTGGGAGGCGCTCGCCCGCGCGGGCGCGCCGATCGTGCTCTACATGGCGGTCTCGAACCTGGCCGCCATCGCGCAGGCGCTGATGCGCGGGGGCCTTTCGGGCGCGACGCCGACGCTGGTCGTCCACGGCGCGACCACGCCGCGGGAGACACTGCTCGAAGCGCCGTTGGCGCAGCTTCCGGCGCTCGCCGAGCGCGGGGCCATCGCCTCCCCCGCGATCGTCGCGATTGGCGCCATCGCGGCGTTCCGCCAGGAGATCGCCGGGCACCTCCAGGCCTTCCGCACGGCGGTCGGCGAATGATCCCGCCGCGGGGCTTCCTCGTCGCCGCGCCCCGCTCGAGCGGCGGCAAGACCACGGTGACGCTCGGCCTGCAACGGGCGCTGCGCCGCCGCGGCCTCGCGGTGCGGGGCGTCAAGAACGGGCCGGACTACATCGATCCGGCCTTCCACGAAGCCGCGACCGGCGCGCCGAGCGTCAACCTCGACACGTTCGCCATGTCCGACGCCACGATGACGGCCATCGCCGCGCGGGCGCTCGCGGGCGCCGAGATCGTCGTCGCGGAAGGCTCGATGGGCCTGTTCGACGGGGTGCGCGGCGAGACCGGGCGCACCGGCGCGAGCGCGGACCTCGCGGCGCTCTTCGGCTGGCCGGTCCTGCTCGTCCTCGACGTCTCGGGCCATGCGCAATCCGCCGGCGCAGTGGCGCTCGGCTGCGCGCGTTTCGATCCGCGCATCGCGCTCGCGGGGGTGGTGCTGAACAAGGTCGCGAGCCCCCGCCATCGCCGCCTGGTCGAGGATGGCCTCGCGCGCGTGGGCATCCCCGTGCTCGGCGCGCTGCCCCGCGACTCGGAGCTCGCCCTGCCCGAGCGGCATCTCGGCCTGGTCCAGGCGCAGGAGACGGCGGAGCTCGAGGCCCGGCTCGAGCGGCTCGCCGATGCGATCGAGGCCGCGGTGGACCTCGACGCTCTCATGGCCGCCGCCGCCCCCACGCGCGGCCTCGCGGACGCGCCCGACGCCGCCGCGATCCCACCGCCGGGCCAGCGCATCGCGCTGGCGAAGGATACGGCGTTCTCCTTCGTCTATCCCCACCACCTCGCCGCCTGGCGCGACGCCGGGGCCGAGATCGTGCCGTTCTCGCCGCTGGCCGACGAGGCGCCTTGCGCCGATTGCGACGTCTGCTGGCTGCCGGGGGGCTATCCCGAGCTGCACGCCGCGCGCCTCGCGGCTGCGGAGCGCTTCCGGGCGGGCGTGCGCGCCTTCGCCGAGACGAAGCCCGTCCACGGCGAGTGCGGCGGCTACATGACGCTCGGGCGCACGCTCACCGACGCCGAGGGCGCGACCCATCCGATGCTCGACCTGCTCCCCGTCGAGACGAGCTTCGCCAAGCGCAAGTTCAACCTCGGCTACCGCATCGCGACGCTGATCCAGGACGGCCCGCTCGGGCCCGCGGGCGCGCGCCTCGTGGGCCACGAGTTCCACTACGCCTCGGTGACGGCGCGCGACGAGGCCCGCGAGACGGCCTTCGCCGACCTCGTCGACGCGGAGGGCGCGAGCCTCGGCGCAGCGGGGCACCGCGTCGGCCGGGTGAGCGGCGCGTTCTTCCACGCGATCTCCCGGCGCTGAGACGGCGGTCGCACCACGCCTCGCGACGCTGGCACGGGCCGAGCGGGCACGCTAGCTATGGCGCGATCAGGACCCGATACACCGCGAGAGAGGAGGGAGACGACATGGCCAAGGCGATCCATTCCATGATCCGCGTGCTCGACGAGGCGCGCTCCGTGGCGTTCTACGGCAAGGCGTTCGGCCTCGAGGTGGCGGACCGCTTCCCCTTGGACGACTTCACGCTCGTCTACCTGCGCAACCCCGAGGCGGACTTCGAGCTCGAGCTGACCGTCAACCACGGGCGCACGGAGCCCTACCAGCTCGGCGACGGCTACGGGCACATCGCCTTCGCGGTCGACGATCTCGACGCCGAGCACACCCGCTTCGAGGCGCTGGGCCTCGCGCCGCGCAGGATCGTGGCCTTCGAGCGCGACGGCGCCCTGATGGCGCGCTTCTTCTTCGTCGCGGACCCGGACGGCTACCAGATCGAGGTCCTGGAGAGGCACGGCCGCTACCGCTGAGCCGACCGTCGGCTCCGCCATGCGTCGGCGAGACCAGGCCGACGGCGCGCCTCGGTCCCGCGCTGCGGGAGCTGCTCGCAGCCCGCTGAGCGCGCCGCCCGAGCGGGCGCGTCAGGCCGCCTTGCGTCGCTCGCGCGCGAGCAGCCCGTCGAGATGGCGGGCGATGGCGCGCATGCCGAAGAGGCCGGCCCGCGCCTCCGCCTCGGGATTGTAGTTGGTGTTGGTGTTGACGTCGTAGACGAAGCGCGCGCCGTTCCCGTCCTCGATCACCTCGACCCCGGCGTTCCCGACCCCGTTCGCCGCCAGGAAGCGCTCCAGCGCCGGGATGTCCGGGTTCGCATAGTCCGGGACGATCTCGAACTTGTGCGCGGGCGCGACGGCCGGGCAGGCGGCGTCGCCGATCGCGGCGGCCTCGACGGAGCAGGCGTCCGCGGGGCAGAGCTCGAAGCCCTCGGACGTGTCCACGCGAACCGCGTAGAGGAAGCGGCCGCCGACGAACTCGAGGCGCGTGATGAACGGCGCGGGCGCCTCGACGTAGCGCTGCACCAGCGTGATCCCGTCGATCGGCTCCTCGAAGTCGGCGGAAGCGAGATGCTCGGCGAGCGCCTCCGGGCCGAGGAACAGGCGCACGCCCAGGCCCTTGCCGCCGCGATTGTGCTTGAGGATCAGCGGATAGCCCAGCGCCCCGGCGGCGTCCGCGATCCGCTCGTGGCCGACCACCGCGAGCGTGTCGGGCGTGCGCAGGCCGTGCGCGGCCAGCGCCTCGTATTGCGCGACCTTGGAGATCTCGAGCCGCAGCGCCCGGCTGTCGTTCACGACCGTTCGTCCGTGGCGCTCCAGCCAGGCCAGCACGGCGCCGGTGTACTCGGCCGCGTAGCGGTGGTCCCGCGTGTGCGAGGAGGCGCTCATGCGATTGTAGAACACGCCCTCCGGTGGGGTTTTGCGCAGGTCGAGCACGCCGCGATCGAGGAACCACTCCTCGTAGGGCGTGCCCAGCTCCGCGAAGGCCTCCCGCAGCGGGACGACCCAGGCGTCGTTCTCGTGGATGACATGGACCTCGGCCATCGCGCTTCTCCTTCGTTGGAGACGCGAGATAGCGCATGTTGCCGCGGGATTGAAGGCATTTCCCGTTCACAAATGCGTTTTTCAGAATTACCGACGCGTGCTGTGTGAATACGGCTGCCCGCCCTCACCCCGCCTCGAGCGGCTTCATCACCGCGTAGAGCGCGCTCTTGGCCTCGAAGCCGATGCCCGGGACGTCCGGCATGGCGATGCGGCTGTCCTCCACCGGCGTCCCGTCGGCGAAGCCGCCGAAGGGGGCGAACACGTCCGGATAGCTCTCGTTGCCGCCGAGCCCGAGCCCCACCGCGATGTTCAGCGCGAACTGGTGCCCGCCGTGCGGCACGCAGCGCCGCCGCGACCAGCCGTGGGCGTCGAGCACGGCGAGGGTGCGCAGGTACTCCACCAGCCCGTAGGAGAGCGCCGGGTCGAACTGGAGGATGTCCCGGTCCGGCCGCAGGCCGCCGTGGCGGATGAGGTTGCGCGCGTCCTGGTGCGAGAACAGGTTCTCGCCGGTGGCGAGCGTCGGCGCGTAGAGGGTCGCGAGAGCGGCGTGCTCCAGGTAGTCCAGCGGATCGAGCGGCTCCTCGTACCAGCGCAGGCCGTAGGGCGCGACGGCGTGGCCGAAGGCGATCGCCTCCTCGAGCCCGAAGCGCCCGTTGACGTCCACGCACAGCCTCCCACCGTCGCCGCCCAGCACGTCGAGCGCCGCCTCGATGCGGGCGAGGTCGTCGGCGAGCGGCACGAGGCCGACCTTCATCTTCACCGTGGAATAGCCCCGGTCGAGATAGGAGCGCATCTCGTCCTTCAGCTCGGCCGCGCCCTTGCCGGGATAATAGTAGCCCCCCGCCGCATAGACCCACGCGGTCTCGTCCGCCCGCCCGCCGTTGTAGCGGTCCGCCAGCAGCCGCCACAGCGGCACGCGGTGCGCCTTGGCGAGCGCGTCCCACAGCGCCATGTCGAGCACGCCCACCGCCACCGAGCGCTCCCCGTGCCCGCCCGGCTTCTCGTTCTTCATCATCAGGTCCCAGGCCCTGTGCGGGTCGAGGAACCCGTCCGCGCCCTGGTAGGCCTCGGGCGCCGCCTCCAGGAGGCGCGGGACGAAGCGCTCGCGCAGAAGGCCTTGGGGCGCATAGCGGCCGTTCGAGTTGAACCCGAACCCCACGACGGGGCGCCCGTCCACCACCACGTCGGTCTCGATCGCGACCACCGACGCCGTCATCAGCGAGAAGTCGATATAGGCGTTGGCGATGCTCGACTTGATCGGCGCGACGATATCGCGAATTGCGGTGATCTTCATGGCGCACGGCCTCCGGGCTCGGGTGGGGCGCGGAGGATAGGGGCGCGAAGGGCTCCGGGGAAGGTGCGGGGGTGGGGAGACGGGGTTGGGGTGGGGGTGCAGCGGGGGTTTGGGATTGTGCGACTCCGCTTGATATCAACCTTCGCGCGTGTCAATCTGTTCGTGACGGAAAGCGACGGAGGTCGACATCGACGCTGACCCGACTCTTACGCGCGATGCGTTCTCGCGACGAGCGCCCCGGTCCTCCAACGCGTCGAAGCCGCCCTTCGCGACGCCAACGACCGCCATCGCCTGTTCAAGCTCGACGGTCATGCCCGCTGGCGAGCGAACGGATCGAACGGATGCTCGCGCGCCATCCGGAACGATTCGTTGCGTTCCTGAGTCGTTTCGAGCCGAACGGCGTCCAGTCGCCTGGGCCGCCAGCGAAGCCCGCTTGCGCGAGGACGGGAGACAATGGACGCCGGCACGCGCAAAACGCTCGACGCCGAAGACAGTCGCTCACCCCTTCCCCAACCCCTTGCGCACGAGCTTCTCCGCCTCCAGCAGCACGAGCACCCCCACCCCGGCGGCCAGCGCCACCGCGAGCTCGGCCCAGCCCAGCGGGCGGGAGCCGAAGACGCCGTTCATGAAGGGCACGTAGGTGAAGGCGCCCTGCAGCGCGGTGACCGCGGTCACCACGATCAGCACGGCGGGCGTGCCGAGCGCACCCTTCAGCGTCATCGAGGGGCTGTCGAGGTAGCGCACGGCGAAGAGGTAGAAGATCTCCATCGCGACGAGCGCATTCACCGCGATGGTGCGCGCGACCTCGGGCTCGTGGCCTTGGGCGAGGCCCCAGCGATAGGCGCCGAAGATGCCCGCCGTGAACAACCCCGAGACGAACACCACCCGCCAGACCAGGAACGCGTCGAGGATGCGCTTGGCCGGGTCGCGCGGGCGCCGGCGCATGACGTCGGGCTCCGAGGGCTCGAATGCGAGGCTGACGGCGAGAACCACCGACGAGACCATGTTCACCCACAGGATCTGGACGGCCATGATCGGCAGGCTGAGCCCGGCGAGGAGCGCGATGACGAGGCTCGCCGACTCGCCGCCGTTGATCGGAAGCAGGAAGGTGATGCCCTTGCGCAGGTTGTCGTAGACCGTCCGACCGGCCTTCACCGCGGCTTCCAGCGTGGCGAAATTGTCGTCGAGCAGCACCACGTCGGCGGCCTCCTTCGCCGCCTCCGAGCCCTTGCGGCCCATCGCCACGCCGACGTCGGCGCGCTTGAGGGCGGGCGCATCGTTCACCCCGTCGCCGGTCATGGCCACGATCAGCCCCTGCGCCTGGAGCGCGGAAACGAGGCGGATCTTGTGCTCGGGGCTGGTGCGGGCGAAGACGTCGACCTCGCGCACGCGCACCGCCAGCGCCTCGTCGTCGAGCGTGTCGAGGTCGCGGCCGGTGAGCACGTCGTCGGGGTTGCTCAGGCCGAGCGCGCGGGCGATGGCGGAGGCGGTGGCGGCGTGGTCGCCGGTGATCATCTTCACGTCGATGCCGGCGGCGTGGCACTCCGCCACGGCGGCGATCGCCTCCTCCCGCGGCGGGTCGATCATCCCGACGAGGCCCAGCAACACGAGGCCCGTGCCGACCTCGTCGAAATCGAGCATGTCCTCGCCCCCGGCGGCGGGCCGGCCGGCGAAGGCGAGCACGCGCTGCCCCTTCGCCGCGATGCGCTCGACCTCGTCGTGCCAGGCCGCGCGGTCGAGGGGCGCGTCGCGCCCGTCCGCGCCGCGCGCCGTCTCGCACATCGAAAACAGCCGCTCGGGCGCGCCCTTGACGAAGACGTACGCGCCTTCGCCCGCCTCGGCCGGCCGGTCGAGCGTCGCCATGAAGCGGTGCTGGGCGTCGAAGGGCACGGCGTCGAGGCGCGTCCAGGCCGCGCGCTCCGCGTGCGCGTCGAAGCCCGCCTTGGCGGCGAGCGCGACGAGCGCGCCCTCCATCGGATCGCCCTCGACCCGCCAGCCGTGCTCGGCGCGCGTCAGCGCCGCGTCGTTGCACAGGAGCGCGGCGCGGGCGAGATCGGCGAGGAGCGGCTCCTCGGCGGAATCGACCTCGCTCCCGTCCCGCGTGAAGCGGCCTTCCGGCGCATAGCCCTCGCCCGAGACCTCGTAGGCGACGCCGCCGGCCATCACGGTCGCAGCCATCATCTCGTTGCGGGTGAGGGTGCCGGTCTTGTCGGAGCAGATCACCGAGACGGCGCCCAGCGTCTCGATCGCGGGCATCCGGCGCACGACCGCTTTGCGCCGCGCCATGCCCTGGACCCCGATGGCGAGCGTGATCGTGAGCAGAGCCGGCAGCCCCTCCGGTATCGCCGCGACGACGAGACCGACGACCGCGATGAACAGCTCGTCGAACGCGTAGCCTTGGACGAACCAGCCGAAGGCGAGCACCGCCGCGGCGGCCCCGACGATCACCACGGCTAGGATCCGCGCGAAGGCGTCGATCTGGCGCAGCAGCGGCGTCGTGAGCTCCTCGACCCCGGCGATGAGCCCCGAGATGCGGCCGATCTCGGTGCGCCCGCCGGTCGCGACGACGACGCCGCGCCCGGAGCCCGCGGTCACCATGGTCCCCGAATAGGCCATCGAGACGCGGTCGCCGAGCTGCGCGTCCGCGTCGACCGGGTGGACGGACTTCTCCGCCGGCACGCTCTCGCCGGTGAGCGCCGCCTCCTCGATGCGCAGGTTGCGCGCCTCGACGACGCGCAGGTCCGCCGGCACCCGGTCGCCCGCCTCGACGAGGACGATGTCGCCGGGCACGAGCTCCTCGCCCGGAAGGCCCACGCGCCGCCCGTCGCGCAACGCCGCCGCCCGGGGCGCGAGCATGCCGCGGATCGCCTCCAGCGCCGCCTCGGCCCGCCCCTCCTGGACGAAGCCGATGCCGACATTGGCGACGACCACCGCCAGGATCACCGCCGTGTCGATCCAGTGGCCGAGGAGCGCGGTGACGGCGGCGGCCACGAGAAGGATGTAGATCAGGACCGAGTTGATCTGCGCGAACAGCCGTTGGAGCGGCCCGCGCGTCTTCGCTTGCGGCAGGCGGTTGGGACCGTGCGCCGCGAGCCGCCGCGCGGCCTCGTCGTCGGAGAGGCCGTGCGGCGGAACCTCGAGCCGCTCGAGCGCCTCCTTCGGCCGAATGGCGTGCCAGGGATCCGCGGGGGCTTCTCCGGACGCGGATCGGACGGGATGCTCTTCGTCGACGGCGGCGGGCATCTGGGTTCAACTCCGTGATACGTGGTTCGCGAAACGGGGACGGCTCGCGCGCCTCACCTCAGCGGCTCTTCTCCTTGCGCCACTGCACCGAATAGAGATCGAACCGGCGGTCGCGCAGGTTCTGGACCGTGCCGTTGGCGCGGGCCTGGCGCAGGGTGTCGAGGTTCAGGTCCGCGATCGCCACCATCTCCGAGTTGGGCGTGGTGTCGGCCGCGATGCCGTCCCGGTCGAAGGGGAAGTCGCAGGGCGTGAGGATGCAGCTCTGCGCGTACTGGATGTCCATGTTCTCGACGTTCGGCAGGTTGCCGACGTTCCCCGCGAGCGCGACGTAGACCTGGTTCTCGACGGCGCGCGCCTGGCAGCAGTAGCGCACCCGAAGGTAGGACTTGCGCTCGTCGGTGCAGAACGGGACGAACAGGATCTGCGCGCCCTGGTCGACGAGGTGCCGCGCCAGCTCGGGGAACTCGCTGTCGTAGCAGATCATCACGCCGATCGGCCCGCAATCGGTCATCACCGTGTCGGCCTCGTCGGCGCCGACGATCGACCACCAATAGCGCTCGTTGGGCGTCGGGTGGATCTTGGCGCGGGCGTGGATCGAGCCGTCGCGGAGGCAGACGTAGCAGACGTTGATGATGTCGCCGTCCTCGTCCCGCGTCGGGTGCGAGCCGCCGATGATGTTGATGTTGTAGTGCACCGCCAGGCGCGAGAGCATCTCCTTGAGGCGCTCGGTGTATTTCGTCAGCTGCGCGATGGCCTTGTCGGGGGGCATCGCCTCGTTGTCGATTGACAGGAGCTGGAGGGTGAACAGCTCCGGGAAGACGCAGAAATCCGACTTGTAATCCGCCACCGCGTCGACGAAGTACTCCACCTGGTCGGCGAATTCCTGGAACGAGTCGACCTTGCGCTGCTGGTACTGGATGCAGGCGATGCGGACCGTCGATTGCGGCCGGCGGCGCGCGTTCTTCTCGCGATGGTTGGGGTCCGGCGCCACCGCCGGGTTCCACCAGACGAGATGCACGGCGTTGCCGCGGCTCTCCTGGTCGATCGGCAGGTAGTCGTGCAGGATGCGCAGCGGCTCGAAGCCGTTGCGCATCTGGAACGAGATCACCGGGTCGCGCAGGCCCTGCTCGACCGCCTTCTCGAGGTAGTCCTCCGGCGTCGCCACGAGCTTGCGGCGCTTCGCCTTGTCGTAGCCCGGCATGCGCCCGGCGAAGACGATGCCCTTGAGCTTGAGGTCGACCGCGAGGCGCTTGCGCTCGTTGTAGAGGCGCTGGCCGATGCGCAGGCCGCGATGCTTGGGGTCGACCATCACCTCGAAGCCGTAGAGCATGTCGCCGTCGTCGTCGTGGCGGGAGGCGAAGCCGTTGCCGGTGATGGTCTTCCAGTCGTGCGGGGCGAGCGCGGTCTTCTCGTCGATGAGGAAGGTCGCGGCGTAGCCGACGATCTCGTCCTCGTAGACGGCGACGAACTGCCCTTCGGGGAACATCTGGATCTGCCCGCGAAGCTGCGCCTGGGCGTAGGGCTCCATGCTCGGATAGGCGCGCCGGCACAGGGACTGGACCGCGCGCACGTCCTTGAGCATCGCGGGGCGCACGACGAGCTTGGGCCTGGTTTCGGCGGTGCGCTCGGCCTTGGCGCGCGCCTTCGCGGAGCGCGCGTTCGAGGCCTTGGCCGCGGCCTTCTTCACGCTCGGGGCCTGTCCGGTCCCGGTCTCGTCGTCCTCGGGGCGCGGGAGCGTCTTGTCGCGGGGGGTCTCGATCACGCGATCTCCTTCGGTTGTTTCCGGCATTGCGCCGGGGGAGTGCGGCGCCACCATCCTAGAGCGGCCACACGTAGAGGATCATCGGGATTCCCACGCACAGGACGATGATCTCCAACGGCAGGCCCAGCTTCCAGTAGTCGCCGAAGCGGAACCCGCCGGGCCCCAGGATCAGGGTGTTGTTCTGATGCCCGATGGGCGTGAGGAAGGCGCAGGACGAGCCGATCGCGACCGCCATCAGGAACGGGTCGGGATTGGCGCCGAGCACCCCGGCCACACCGAGAGCGATCGGACACATAACGGTCGCGGTGGCCGCATTGTTCATGAAATCGGTCAAGGTCATGGTCATGACCATCAGCCCGACGAGCACCAGGACGGGGCTGCCCTCCCCCATCGTCGACAAGAGCGTGCGCGCCAGCATGTCCGCCGCCCCGGTGGAGCCGACGGCGCCCGCGACCGGGATCAACGCGCCGAGCAGCACGATGACGGGCCATTCCACGGCCGTGTAGACCTCCCGCGCCGGCACGATCGAGACGATGACGTACGCGAGCGCGGCGAGCGCGAAGGCGATCGCAGCCGGGAGCAGCGACAGCGCCGTCGCCGCGACCGCCGCCGCCATGATGCCCGACGCGAGATAGGCGTCCCGCTTGGCGGGAAAGCGCAGCGCGCGCTCGGCCAGCGGCACGCAGTCGAAATGCGCCGAGAAATCCGCCAACGTCTCGGGCGTGCCCTGCAGGAGCAGCACGTCGCCGGGCGCGAGCCGGGTCTGGCGCAGACGCGAGATCGAGCGCCGGCCCTGGCGGGATATGGCGAGGATGTTGATGGCGTGGCGGCTGCGCAGCTTCAGGTGCTGTGCCGTGCGCCCGATCAGCGGCGAGCCGGGCCGGATCACGACCTCGGCCATGACGGTGTGCTCGGATTCGAGCGCACGCACGCCGACGCGCCGGTCCTCCTCGAGCGTCAGCCCGAGCTTGGCCAGCGCCTGCGGCAGGTTCTTCGAATCGGCCTCGATGACCAGGATGTCGTCCTCGCGCAGGCTGCGCCAGGGCTGCGGCGCGGGGATGCGGGCGTTGTCGCGAACGAGCCCGACGACCTGCGCCTCCGCCGAGGCGAGGGTCTCCTCGACCTCCTTCAGCGTCATCCCGACGGCCCGCGCCTTCGGCGGCACACGGGCCTCGGTGAGATAGGCGCCGATGTCGAAGTTCTGCCCCGCCGCGCGGGGGCGATCGGGCACCAGGAACTTGCTCGCGACGACGATGAACAGCACGCCCGCCGCTGCGACCGCCACGCCCACGGGCGCGAAGTCGAACATGCCGAAGGGCGTCCCCGTCGCCTCGCCCCGGAACGACGCGACGATCAGGTTCGGCGGCGTGCCGATGAGCGTGGTCATGCCCCCCAGGATCGAGGCGAACGAGAGCGGCATGAGGATGCGCCCGGGCGAGCGCTCCGCGCGCCGCGCGGCCGCGATGGCGGCGGGCATCAGCAGCGCGAGCGCGCCGATGTTGTTCATGAAGGACGACAACACCCCGGTGAGCGCGCACAGGGTCAGCACGATCATCCAGGGACCGGCGGCGTCCGGCAGAACGCGGCGGACGACCCGGTCGATGGCCCCGCTCGAGGCGAGCCCGTGGCTGATGATCAGGACGGCGGCCACCGTGACGACGGCCGGATGGCCGAACCCCGCGAAGGCGGCATCCGCAGGCACGAGCCCGAAGAGCACGCTCGCGATCAGCGCGGCGACGGCGACGAGGTCGTGCCGCCAGCGCCCCCACAGGAAGAGGGCCATGGCCACGACGATGATCGCGAGGATCAGGGCTTGAGGCGCCGTCATGAGGCGGTCCGACCGATCCGGCGTCCGGGCAAGGGCGATGGCCTCCGACGGGGCGCCACCGCGCGAGCGCCCCGTTTCGGCGAAGTTCGACCACACATCACCGGGATCGGCAAGCCCCCTCGATCCGTGAACGCAACGCCCGCCGTGCTCGACCTGCGCGCCCCAGCCGGCCCGAGCGGCCGCGCGCCCGTCATATGCGCCCTCGTTGCACGCCCGCCATGCGCGCGCGAGGGCTGGACCACCCGTTCCGCGGCTTGTACCGATCGTCCCCGAACGCGGCGGAGACGACGATGAAGGCCGAGGGCGGGACGACGAGGGACGCGCTCGCGCCGGTATGGCTGCCGGCCTTCCTCGCCGTGATCGTCGGCATCGGGTTCGCCCGTTTCGCCTACACGCCGCTGCTGCCGCTGCTGGTCGAGCGCGGCTGGGTGAGCGAGGCGCAGGGCGCCTTCGCGGGCGCGGCGAACCTCGCGGGATACCTGATCGGCGCGCTCCTGGCGCAGGCGCTCGCCGCTCGGCCGGAGCGCGCGGCGATCCTCAACGGCGCGATGCTGCTCGCCGCGATCTCGCTCGGCGCCTGCGCGGTCCCGCTCGGCGCGGCCTGGCTGAGCGCCTTCCGGCTCACCGCCGGGATCGCCGGCGGCCTCGTGATGATTCTCGGCCCCTCCGCCGTGCTCGCGCACGTGCCGCCCGACGCGAGGAGCCGCGTCTCCGGCTTCGTCTTCGCCGGCGTCGGGATCGGGGTGATGCTGTCGGGAGCGCTCCTGCCGGCGCTCGCGAGCCTCGGCCTCGCGGCGACCTGGGCGGCGCTGGGCGCCGTCTCCCTCGCCCTGACGCTCGTCGCCTGGCGGCGCTGGCCGGGCGCCGCGCCGCCCCCAGTGGCAGGCGCCATGCCGGCCCGCGCGCCGGCGGCGATCGCGCTCCTCGTCGCCGCCTACGCCAGCGACGGCGCGGGCTTCGTGCCGCACACGCTGTTCCTGTCCGACTACGTCGCCCGCGGGCTCGGCCGCGGCGAGGCGGCGGGCGGCTTCGCCTGGTCGTTGTTCGGGGTCGGGGCGCTGGTCGGCGCGCCGTTGTGCGGCCTGATCGCGAGCCGCATCGGCGTGTTTACCGCCTTCGTCGGCGCGCTGGCGGTGAAGGCGGTGTTCGTCGCGCTGCCGCTGGTCGCCACAGCGCCGCTCGCCATCGGCGTCTCCGCGGTGGTGGTGGGCGCGCTCACGCCGGGCATGGTGGCCATCGCCGCCGGGCTCACGGCGAGCCTCGCCCACGGCCCCGCCCAGGCACGCCTGTTCGGCACGATGACGATCGGCTTCGCCGTCGCCCAGGCGACGGGCGCCTACGGTCTGTCGGCCTTGTTCGCGACGAGCGGCTCGCACCTGCCGCTGTTCGCGGTCGGCGCGGGCGTGCTCGCGGCGGGCGCGGTGGCGGGAGCGGCGGCGGTGCGGATGCTGGGGCGGTGAGGGGCGCCGCCGAGACGTCGCGGCCGCTCTCTCCTTGACGTGGGCCGGGGCTCCGCGCACATGATGCCGACAACAGGAGCGAGCTCATGACACGCGTCAGCTACGGCGATTTTCGAGACGATCTCGACGAGCTGCTCGACGAGGTGTGCACGACGCACGCGCCGCTGACGGTCACCCGTCCGGCGGGCGGCTCCGTCGTCGTCATGTCCGCGCAGGACTACAGCGGGCTCCTGGAGACCGTCCATCTGCTCGAGCACCCGGAGAACGCGCGGCGTCTCGCCGGCGCCATAGCTCAGCTCGACGCCGGGCGCGGGCTCGAACGAGACCCCACCGAGTGAAGCTCGTCTGGTCGGATGCAGCCTGGGAAGATTATCTCTGATGGCAGGCCGAGCACCCCGGGCTGCTCCCGAAGGTCAACGCCCTCATTAAGTTCAACGCCCTCATTCGCGAGACGAAGCGCACGCCCTTCACGGGGACGGGCAAACCCGAACCGCTGAAGGGAAGCCTGAGCGGCTGGTGGTCGCGGCGCATCACCCGAGAGCACAGGTTCGTCTACCGCGTCACGGGCAAGGGCGAGGATCAGGCTCTCGAGATCGCGCAGTGCCGCCTGCAGTACTGAGACGCGCGACCCCGCATACGAGAAAGGCGGCCCCGAAGGACCGCCTTTCCTGCAAGTCGCAGCGCAGGCCGAAGCCGCCGACGAACTCAGCGCTTCGAGAACTGGAAGGAGCGGCGGGCCTTGGCCTTGCCGTACTTCTTGCGCTCGACGGTGCGCGAGTCGCGCGTCAGGAAGCCGTTCTTCTTGAGAACGCCGCGCAGCTCCGGCTCGTAGTAGGTGAGCGCCTTGGAGATGCCGTGGCGCACCGCACCCGCCTGGCCCGAGAGGCCGCCGCCCATCACCGTGACGACGATGTCGTACTGGTCGACGCGGTTCGTCAGCTGGAGCGGCTGGTTGAGGATCATGCGCAGGACCGGGCGCGCGAAGTAGACCTCGAGCGTGCGGTCGTTGACGCTGATCTTGCCGGTGCCGGGCTTGATCCAGACGCGGGCGACCGCGTCCTTGCGCTTGCCGGTGGCGTAGGCGCGGCCGTAGGCGTCGAGCTTCTGGACGTGGACCGGGGCGTCCTCGGTCGGGGTCGTCGTCTTGGCCTGGCCGAGATCGGAGAGGGACTGCAGGGTCGCCATCGTCAGATCCTCACGTTCTTGGAGTTCATCGCCGCGACGTCGAGCGGCTCGGGCTGCTGCGCCTCGTGCGGATGCTCCGACCCCGGGTAGACCCGCAGGTTGCCCATGATCTTGCGGAAGAGCGGGCCGCGCGGGAGCATGCGCTCCACGGCCTTCTCGACCACGCGCTCGGGGAAGCGCCCCTCGAGGATGGAGCGCGCGGTGCGCTCCTTGATGCCGCCCGGATGGCCGGTGTGGTGGTAGTACACCTTCTGCTCGCGCTTGCGGCCGGTGAACTTCACCTTGTCGGCATTGATGACGATGACGTTGTCGCCGCAATCGACGTGGGGCGTGTACGACGGCTTGTGCTTGCCGCGCAGGCGCATCGCCACGATCGAGGCGAGCCGGCCCACGACGAGCCCGTTCGCGTCGATCACGACCCACTTCTTGTCGACGTCGGCGGGCTTCAGCGAAAAGGTCTTCATCGCGCTGTATCCCTGGTTGGAGCCGCGGACGGCCCCGTGCGAAACGAGAAGCCGCCGGGCGGACCCGGCGGCACGTGGCGTGTCTCTATGCGCGAAACGGATGCGCGTCAAGCGCCATTCGATGCCGCGGGCGCACCGGAAGCCGTTGCTGAGCAACGCGTCGAGCCACACGGTATTGAAATACCACAAATGTGGTGCCTGGATACCGCACTGGGTTCCACGCCGTCTGCGGCTCTCGCGTGCGGGCGTCGGCGCAGCATTTTTCCACGATCGCGTTCGCGTCGCTCTGGCGGAAGCGAAGAGACTGTGGCAATCAGAAGGCGCTGGCCATTGGTTCCCCCGCGACATTATCGGACATGCAGTCGATCCGCCGCTCCTCTCGCCGACTCGCCTGGCTCGCGCTGGTCGCGATGGCGTTCGCCGTCGTGGCGGGGATGCTCCACGTCACGCATGCGATGGCGGCGAACGCGCCGGCGGCCTTCGATCCGCACGTCCATTGCCACGACGCTCACGCGCCGCAGCAGCCGCGCGGGCACGGCGAGCATCCGACCGAACAGGTTCACTGCCCCGCCTGCGCTCTCGCGAAGATCGCAGCCCTCGCCCCGCCACCGCTCGCGCCCGCCACGACCGCCCCGGTCGCCGTCGTCGCGGTGCGAACCGCCGCGGCGCACCAGCCGGCGCACGCGAGCCGCCACGAGATCGCGGCCCGCCCACGCGCCCCTCCCCGCTCTCCGAAGACGCCGTCCCGCGACGGCGACACCTGACAGTCTTCATCGGAGATCGACATCATGAACCGCATCATCGCGTGCGGCGCGCTGCTGGCCGCCGCCACCCTCCCGCTCGCCTCGACCGCCGAGGCTCACGTCACCTTCGACGCCCGCGAGGTCCAGGCCGACACCACCCTGCGTACCGCTCTGCGCGTCCCCCACGGCTGCGACGGCTCGCCGACGACGGCGATCCGCGTCCGCATTCCCGAAGGCGTCGGGAACGTGAAGCCGATGCCGAAGCCCGGCTGGGAGCTCTCGACGGTCCGCGAGCCCATGGCGCAACCGGCGAGCGCGGGCGGCCACGACGCGCCCGCCGACCGCGTCGTCGAAGTGCAGTGGACCGGCGGATCGCTGCTCGACGAGCACTACGACGAGTTCGTCCTGCGCATGCGTCTGCCGGACACGGCGGGAACGACGCTGCACTTCCCCGTGGTGCAGGAATGCGCCGAGGGCGTGCACCGCTGGATCGAGATCCCGGTCGAGGGCGGCGGGAGCCTGCCGCAGCCCGCGCCGGCGATCCGGCTCGTCCCACGCTCGTGACCCCAGCGGCGGGGCGGCGCGCCGCCCCGCCGACCCCGGTCCGTCCGCGAGGAGCAATCCCCTTGATCACCGTCGTACTCCGCGCGCTCGCGCTCGCGGCGCTCGCCGTCGCGCTCGTTCCGGCGTTCGCCGGCATGACCGGCCCGGCGCTGGCGCACGCCGTGCTCGTCTCCTCCGACCCTGTCGACGGCGCAGTGCTCGCACGCGCGCCCGCCCTGGCGACGCTCGTCTTCAACGAGCCGGTGGAGCCGGTCCACATGCGTGTCGTCGAGCGCCGGAGCGGCGCGCTCGTGGCGACGCTCGCGCCCCGAGCGGACGGGGCCGGGCGCGTCACGGCGACGCTTCCCGCCCTGGCGGACGGAGGCTGGCTCCTCAGCTGGCGCGTGATCTCCGGCGATTCGCACCCCGTCGGCGGCAGCATCGCCTTCGACGTGGGGGCGGCGGACCCGACCGCGAGCCGAGCGCCCGAGGTCCGCGCCGAGGCCGACCTGACCCGGCTCGCCGGGGCGGCGCGGGCGATCGTGCTCGTCCTGCTCCTCGGCGCGGCCGGAGGCGCCCTCGCCCTCGCCGCGTTCGCGCCGCTCCTCGGCGCGCCGGAGACGCGATCGGCGCGCCGCGTGGTCGGCCTCCTGGCGAGCGCGTGCGCGCTCGCCGCCCTCGCCTTCGTCCCGATCCAGAGCGCGGCGGTGGCCGGCGCGGCGGACGGCGCGCTGCGGCCCGCCGCGTGGCTCGCGACCCCGCTCGGGCGTGCCGCGCTCGCGGCCGCCGGCCTGTCGGCCGCGCTCGCGCTCCTGCTGCGCCGCGCGGTGATCGACGCGCCCGGACGCATCGCGCTCGCGATCCTGGGCGCAGCGGCGCTCGCCACCCTCGCCACGGCAGGTCACGCCCCGCAAGCGCCGCCGCGCGCCGTCGCGACGCTCCTCGTCGCAACCCACGGCCTCGCCGCGGGAGTCTGGCTCGGCGGCCTCGTCGTGCTGGTCGCGGCCGCCCGCTCCGCGTGCAACGCCGATCTCGCACGGCTCCTCTGCGCCTTCTCCCGGTGCGCCGTGCCCGCGGTGGCGCTCCTCCTCGCGGCGGGCGTGGGCATCGCCGCTCTGCAGACCCGCGACCCGGCGGCGCTCGCGGGCGCGACCTGGGGCGGGCTGCTGCTCGTCAAGATCACGCTCGTGGCGATCGCCCTCGCCTTCGCCGCACAGAACAGGTGGCGGCTCACCGGCGCAGTCGCGCGTGCCGAACCCGAAGCGCGGCGACGCCTCACGCGCAACGTCGCGCTCGAAATCGCCCTCCTCGCTGGCGTTCTCGGGCTGACGGCCGCGCTCGGGCAGGTCCCGCCACCCCGCGCGCTCGCCGCGGCCCGCGCCGAGACGCCGGCGCCCGTCGTTCTGACGGCCCACGACCATCGCCACCGCACGGCGACGCTGACGCTGGCGCCGCGCCCCGACGGACGGCTCGCCTTGACGGTGTCGCTGACGGACCCTGCGGGACGACCGGTCCCTCTGCGCGAGGCTGTCCTGCAGGCGTCGCTGCCCGAGGCGGGGATCGAGGCGGTCACGCGGCCGATGCGGGTGGAGGACGGCGCCGCGCGCCTGGAGACGGGGGACCTCGCCGCTCCCGGCCTCTGGCGGCTCGACGTGGGGCTCCTCGTCGACGATTTCGACGCCGCCCGAGTGGGGTTCGACATGCCGCGCCCGTGACGGCGCGATCCGCCGGCGTCATGTGAAGAGCGGGGATAGCGCGCGCTGCGCAAGCGACCCCTTCCCCCTCCCCCGCGGCCTCCTCTAGGGTGGCTCGGATCTGGAAACGATTCGGGAACGACAGGACCATGGCTACGGGCACCGCCCTCGTCGCACGGCTCGCGGAGACGGACCGCGAGTATCGCGTCGCGCCCAGCAACGTCGAGGCGGAGCAGGCGCTGATCGGCGCGGTTCTGGTCAACAACGAGGCCTATTACCGCGTCTCGGACTTCCTCATGCCGGAGCATTTCCACGAGGACCTGCACCGGCGCATCTTCGAGGTGACGTCCAGCCTGATCAAGGCCGGCAAGGTCGCGACCCCGATCACGCTCAAGACCTATCTCGGCGACGCGGACCTCGGCGGGCTCACCGTCTCGCAATACCTCGCGCGCCTCGCGGCGGAGGCGACGACGATCATCAACGCGCTCGACTACGGGCGCACGATCTACGACCTCGCCACCCGCCGGCAGCTGATCGGCATCGGCGAGGACATGGTCAACACCGCCTTCGACGCGCCGGTCGAGTCCTCCCCGCGCGAGCAGATCGAGGAGGCCGAGCGCAAGCTCTTCGCGCTCGCCGAGACCGGCCACACCGACGGCGGCTTCCAGCGCTTCACCGACGCGCTGACGGCGGCGATCGACATGGCCGCCAAGGCCTATCAGCGCGAGGGCAAGCTCTCGGGCATCTCGACGGGTCTCGTCGACCTCGACCGGATGATGGGCGGGCTGCAGCCCTCCGACCTCGTCATCCTCGCGGGCCGCCCGGCCATGGGCAAGACCTCGCTCGTCACCAACATCGGCTTCAACATCGCCAAGGCCTATCGCGGCGAGAAGCGGCCGGACGGCACGATCGAGACGGTGAACGGCGGCGTCGTCGGCTTCTTCTCGCTGGAAATGTCGGCCGAGCAGCTCGCCACCCGCATCATCGCCGAGCAGTCGGGCGTGCCGTCCTACAAGATCCGCCGCGGCGACATCCGCGAGGACGAGTTCTACAAGATCACCGACGCCGCCCGCGAGATGCAGGCGATGCCCTTCTACATCGACCAGACCGGCGGCATCTCGATCGCGCAGCTCACCGCGCGGGCACGCCGGCTGAAGCGGCAGCGGGGGCTCGACATTCTCATCGTCGACTACCTCCAGCTCCTCTCCGGCTCCGGCAAGAGGGGCGAGAACCGCGTCCAGGAGATCACCGAGATCACCACCGGGCTGAAGGCGCTGGCCAAGGAGCTCGCCGTGCCGATCGTGGCGCTCTCGCAGCTCTCGCGCCAGGTCGAAGCCCGCGACGACAAGCGCCCGCAGCTCTCCGACCTGCGCGAGTCGGGCTCGATCGAGCAGGACGCGGACGTGGTCATGTTCGTCTACCGCGACGAGTATTATCTCCAGAACCGCGAGCCGAAGCCCGGCACGCCGGAGCATATCGAGTGGCAGGCGGAAATGGATCGCGCGCACGGCAAGGCGGAGGTGATCATCGGCAAGCAGCGCCACGGCCCCACCGGCACGGTGCAGCTGTCGTTCGAGGCGAACATCACCCGCTTCGGCAACCTCGCCGACGAGGACAAGCTGCCCGAGCGGATGGGCGATTGAGGACCGCATGACGCATCACCACGAGCCGGTCCCGTTCGAGCCGGGCGCAGACGCCGCCACGCTGACCATCGACCTCGACGCGCTGGGCGCGAACTGGCGGCGGCTGCGCGACGCGTCCGGAGACGCGGCCTGCGCGGCGGTGGTCAAGGCGAACGCCTACGGCACGGGGCTCGAGCGCACGGCGCCGGCGCTGATGAAGGCGGGCTGCGGGACGTTCTTCGTCGCGCAGGTCTCGGAGGGGCTGCGCCTGCGCCACATCGCGCCCCAGGTCGAGATCTACGTCCTCGACGGCCTCGCCCCCGGCGGCGCTGGCGAGCTGATCGCGGCGAACCTGCGCCCGGTGCTCGGCTCCGCCGCGGAGGTGCGCGAGTGGGTCGACGCGTGCGGCGGCGCGGCCCTGCCGGCGGCGCTCCACGTCGACACGGGCATGAACCGCCTCGGGCTCCCGGTCGCGGAGGCGCTGGCGCGGCACGCCGAGGGCGCCTTCGACGCGCTCGGCGAGAGCCTGCTGATGACCCACCTCGTCAGCGCGGAGGAGCCCGACGCGCCGGTCAACGCGCGCCAGGCCGAGGACTTCCGCACGCTGATGCGGGCCTTCCCCGGCTGGAAGACGTCCTTCGCCAATTCCGCCGGCGGCTTCCTTCCCGGCGCGCCGCGCTGCGATGTGGCGCGGCCCGGCTACAGCCTCTACGGCGGCAACCCCACGCCCGGCCGCGACAACCCGATGCGCCCGGTGGTGCGGCTCGAGGCCGTGATCCTCCAGGTCCGCGAGGTCGCCGCGGGGGACGGCGCGGGATACGGCGCGCACTGGACCGCGCCCGGCCCGCGCCGCCTCGCCACGATCGCGCTCGGCTATGCCGACGGCTATCCGCGCGCCGCTGGCGGCACCGACGCGAAGACCCGCGCGGGCGTTCCGGCGGGCGTCGCGCTGGTCGGCGGCGTGCGCTGCCCCTTCGCCGGCGTGCTGTCGATGGATCTCACCATCCTCGACGTCACCGACGCCCCCGCGGCCGCCGCCGCCCGCGGCGGGACGGCGGTGATGATCGGCGACGGGCTCGAGATCGACGAGGTGGGCATGCGCGCCGGCACGATCGGCTACGAGATCCTCACGAACCTGGGGCCGCGCTACCGGCGCGTCTACGTCGGCGACGGGGCGGGCGACGGGGCGGGCGACGGAGGGGGCGGCTGAGATGGCCAAGCGCAGCGCGTCCTTCATCTGCCAGAATTGCGGCGCGGTCTACAATCGCTGGAAGGGCAAGTGCGAGGCCTGCGGCGAGTGGAACTCCGTCGTCGAGGAAACCTCCGACGCGCCGCCGACCACCGGCCCGTCGCTCTCCAGGCTCGCCCGCAAGGGCCGGGTGTTTCCGCTGGAGGGCCTCGCCGGCTCGTCGCGGGAGCCGCCGCGCACGCCGTCGGGCATGGCCGAGCTCGACCGCGTCACCGGCGGCGGCTTCGTGCGCGGCTCGGTGATCCTGATCGGCGGCGATCCCGGCATCGGCAAGTCCACCATGCTGATGCAGGCCTCGGCCGCGCTGGCCAGGTCGGGCGAGCGCGTCGCCTACATCTCGGGCGAGGAGGCGGTGGGCCAGGTGCGGCTGCGCGCCGAGCGCCTCGGCCTCTCGGACGCGCCCGTCGAGCTCGCCGCGCAGACCAACGTCGAGGACATCGTCGCCACCCTCTCCCAGGGCCGCATCCCCGCGCTGGCGGTGATCGACTCGATCCAGACGATGTGGACCGAGACCGTCGAATCGGCCCCGGGCACGGTGACGCAGGTGCGCGCCTCGGCCCAGGCGCTGATCCGCTTCGCCAAGACCACCGGCGCGGCGGTGATCCTGGTGGGCCACGTCACCAAGGACGGGCAGATCGCCGGCCCGCGCGTCGTCGAGCACATGGTCGACGCGGTCGTCTCCTTCGAGGGCGACAACGCGCACCATTTCCGCATCCTGCGCGCGGTGAAGAACCGCTTCGGCCCCACCGACGAGATCGGCGTCTTCGAGATGACCGGGAAGGGCCTCTCGGAAGTGGGTAATCCGTCGGCGATGTTCCTCGAGGGCCGGGACGTGGCGGCGCCCGGCACCGCCGTCTTCGCCGGGATGGAGGGCACGCGCCCGCTCCTCGTCGAGGTCCAGGCGCTGGTCGCGCCCTCCTCGCTCGGCACGCCGCGGCGCGCGGTGGTGGGCTGGGATCCGGCGCGGCTGTCCATGGTGGTCGCGGTGCTCGAGGCCCATGCGGGCCTGAAGCTCGGCATGCACGACATCTACCTCAACATCGCCGGCGGGCTGAAGATCACCGAGCCGGCGGCCGACCTCGCGGCGGCGGCGGCGCTGGTCTCCTCGCTGTCGGGCTCGCCGCTGCCGGCGGATTCCGTCTTCTTCGGCGAGATCGGCCTCTCGGGCGCGGTGCGCCCGGTGTCGCAGGCCGCCTCGCGGATGAAGGAAGCGGCCAAGCTCGGGTTCTCCAGCGCCGTCACGCCGGCTGCCGCGCGGCGCGAAGCGGGCGAGACCGGCGGGCTGGAGGCGCGGGAGATGGGCCATATCGGCGACCTCGTCGCCTCGATCGCCGCACGCGGCGGGCGCCCGCGCGCGCGCGCCATCGAGCGAGGATGACGCGCCGTGAATCGTCGGCTATACGTCGGCACCGACTCTCGGCGTGCACCGTCGTGAAAACGCTTCATTTCGCCCTCAGGCCCACGAGATCATGCCTGTACCCATCCTCGACCTGGTCGTCATCGGCGTCGTCCTGATCTCGGCCCTCCTCGCCATGGTTCGCGGCCTCACGCGTGAGGTGCTCGCCATCGTCGCCTGGGTGACCGCGGCCGCGGCCGCGTGGTTCCTGCACCCGGTCGCCCTGCCCTTCGCGCAGGACTACATCGCCAATCAGACGATCGCGCTCGTCGCGGCGATCGCCGCGATCTTCCTCGTCACGCTGATCGTGGTCTCGCTGATCACGGTGAAGCTCTCGGACTTCATCCTCGATTCGCGCATCGGGCCGCTCGATCGCACGCTCGGCTTCGTCTTCGGCGCAGCGCGCGGCTTCCTGATCTGCGTCATCGGCTGGGTGTTCTTCGCCTGGCTGGTGCAGGGACAGATGCCGCTCTGGGCGGAGGACGCGCGGACGCGTGCGCTTCTCCAGTCCACCGGCGATTCGCTCATCGCGATGATGCCGGAGGATCCCGAGGGCGTGCTCCAGCAGCTGCGCTCGCCGCAGGCGGGGGGCGACCCGAGCGAGCCCGCGGACCCCTCGGCTCTGCCCGACCGCAGCTGAGGCGGCCCTACCGAACGCGCGTCCGCGCCCCCATCTCCCGGGGCGCGGGCGCATCGCCTTTCATCGTTCCGGTCGCCCCTCGACGAGGACCCCGCCATGACCGCCGACGCCTCTTCCCAGCACGACGACGATTTCGACTGCGACGGCGATACGCTGCGCGAGGAATGCGGCGTCTTCGGCATCTTCGGCCACCCCGACGCGGCCGCGATCACGGCGCTGGGGCTCCACGCCCTGCAGCACCGCGGCCAGGAGGCGGCGGGCCTCGTCACCTTCGACGGCGCGCGCTTCCATGCCGAGCGAAAGCTCGGGCTCGTGGGCGACTCGTTCTCGCAGCGCGACGTCATCGAGCGCCTGACGGGCGCCAACGCCATCGGCCACGTGCGCTACTCCACCACCGGCGAAACGGTGATGCGCAACGTCCAGCCGCTGTTCGCCGAGCTCGACGCCGGCGGCTTCGCGGTGGCGCACAACGGCAACCTGACGAACGGCCTGACGCTGCGCCGGGAGCTGATCCGCGACGGCGCGATCTGCCAGTCCACCACGGACACGGAAGTGATCCTCCACCTGCTCGCCCGCTCCCGCAAGCCGCGCATCGTCGAGCGCTTCCTCGACGCGATCCGCGTGCTCGAGGGCGCCTACGCGCTGGTGTGCCTGTCGAACAAGAAGCTGATCGGCGCGCGCGACCCCTTCGGCATCCGCCCGCTCGTCATCGGCGAGCTCGACGGGCGTACCATCCTCGCCTCGGAGACCTGCGCGCTCGACATCATCGGGGCGCGCTTCGTGCGCGATGTCGAAGCCGGCGAGGTCGTCGTCGTGACCGAGAGCGGCATCGAGAGCCTGCGGCCCTTCCCCGCCGTGCCCGAGCGCCCCTGCGTCTTCGAGTACATCTACTTCGCCCGGCCGGACTCGATCGTGAACGGCAAGAGCGTCTACGAGGCGCGCAAGAACTTCGGCGCGCAGCTCGCGGCGGAATCGCCCGTGGACGCCGACGTCGTCGTCCCGGTGCCGGATTCCGGCGTGCCGTCGGCGATCGGCTATTCGCAGGCGGCGGGCGTTCCCTTCGAGATGGGCATCATCCGCAACCATTATGTCGGCCGCACCTTCATCCAGCCGACCCAATCCGTGCGCGAGCTCGGCGTGCGCATGAAGCACTCCGCCAATCGCGGCGTCATCGCCGGCAAGCGCATCGTGCTCATCGACGACAGCCTGGTGCGCGGCACCACCTCCGTGAAGATCGTGCGCATGATGCGCGAGGCGGGGGCGCGGGAGGTGCATTTCCGCATCGCGAGCCCGCCCATCATGCACCCGGACTTCTACGGCATCGACACGCCGGAGCGCGACAAGCTGCTCGCGGCCACCCACGACCTCGAGGCGATGCGCGCCTATATCGGCGCCGACAGCCTCGCCTTCCTGTCGATCGACGGGCTCTACCGGGCGCTGGGCCATGCCGGGCGCAACCCGGATCGCCCACAGTTCACCGATCATTGCTTCACCGGCGACTACCCGACCGGGCTCACCGATCTCGGCATCGAGACTCCCAAGCGCCTGTCGATGCTCGCCGAGGCCGATTGAGTTCAGTGGATCCAGGAGACGAGATGGACAAGCCGCTCGAGAACCGCGTCGCGGTCGTCACCGGGGCCTCGCGCGGCATCGGCCGCGCCGCCGCGCTGGAATTCGCCCGCGCCGGCGCGCATGTCGTGGCGCTCGCGCGCACGCAGGGCGCACTGGAGGAGCTCGACGACGAGATCCGCGCGCTCGGCGGCACGGCGACCCTCGTGCCGCTGGACCTCAAGGATCTCGACGCCCTCGACCGGCTCGGCGCGGCTCTCTACGAGCGCCACGGCAAGGTCGACGTGCTGCTCGGCAACGCCGGCATCCTGGGCCAGCTCGCGCCGATCAACCAGGTGGACCAGGGCACCTGGGACGCGGTGATGACGATCAACGTCACCGCCAACTGGCGCCTGATCCGCTCGCTCGATCCGCTCCTGCGCGCCTCCGACGCCGGCCGCGCGATCTTCGTCACGTCGGGCGCGGCCCACAAGGCCAAGGCCTATTGGGGCCCCTATTCCGTCTCGAAGGCGGCGCTCGAGGTGCTGGCGCGCACCTATGCGGACGAGATCCGCAACATCACGAAGATCAAGGTGATGCTGGTCAATCCCGGCCCGCTGCGCACCCGCATGCGCGCCTCCGCCATGCCCGGCGAGGACCCGCTGTCCCTGAAGACGCCGGAAGACCTCGCCCCGAAGATCCTGGAGCTCGCTCTCCCCTCCTGGCAGGAGACCGGCAAGGTGTACGATTTTCCGAGCGACCGGGTGCTGGAGGACAAGGGGCTGGGGTGAAAGGGCGGGCGGCGACGCCCCCTCGCCTCCACCCGTCGGCCCTACGGGCCGCCGACCTCCCCTTCAGGGCTATGGGACTCACGGAAGTCGTACGTCCCGAGCGGTCGTGAAAGCCGCTACCGGTCTCCCCTCTCCACGAGGGAGAGGGGAGTCCGGTCGCGGCCTTCTTCGATGAAAGCGGAAACCGGACTTTCGTGAACGCCTCTGCTCTTTCGGGAGGTGTCGCGCCCTTCACTCAGCCGCCGCATGCTGCGCATGAAGCCCCGCGCCGCGCGCGAGGAGCTTGTTCAGCGCCGCGAGGTAGGCCTTCGCCGAGGCCACCAGCGTGTCCGGGTCGGCGCCGCGGCCGGTGACGGAGCGGCCGGCGGAGTTGAGGCGTACCGACACTTCGGCTTGCGCGTCGGTGCCCTCGGTGACCGCGTGGACCTGGTAGAGCTCCAGCGTCGCCTCGTGGGGGGCGAGCGCGTGGATGCAGTTGAACACCGCGTCCACCGGGCCGTTGCCGTCGGCCTCCTCTGTGACGACGCGGCCCTCCATCTCGAGCTTCAGCGTCGCGCGCTGCGGCCCGCGGGTGCCGGCGATGACCGAGAGCGAGACGAGCTTGATGCGGTCGTGGGCGGTGGCCAGCCGCTCGTCGACGAGCGCCTCGATGTCCTCGTCGTAGACGTGCTTCTTGCGATCGGCCAGCGCCTTGAAGCGCTCGAAGGCGTCGTTGAGCTCGTTGTCGGAGACCTTGTAGCCCAGCTCGCCCAGCTTCGAGCGGAAGGCGTTGCGGCCCGAGTGCTTGCCCATCACGAGCGAGGTCTTGGTGACGCCCACCGACTCCGGCGTCATGATCTCGTAGGTCTGGGTGTGCTTCAGCATGCCGTCCTGGTGGATGCCGCTCTCGTGGGCGAAGGCGTTGCGACCGACGATCGCCTTGTTGTACTGCACCGGGAACGAGGTCGCGTTGGCCACCACCTTCGAGGCGCGGGTGAGCATCGTCGCGTCGATGCCGGTCTCCCAGGGAAAGACGTCGGCGCGCGTCTTCATCGCCATGACGATCTCCTCGAGCGCCGCGTTGCCGGCCCGCTCGCCGATGCCGTTGATCGTGCACTCGATCTGCCGCGCGCCGCCGACGACGCCCGCGAGCGAGTTCGCCACCGCCATGCCGAGATCGTTGTGGCAATGCACCGAGAAGATCGCCTTGTCGGAGTTCGGCACGCGGTTGCGCACGGTCTCGAACAGGATGCGGTACTCGTCGGGCGTGGTGTAGCCGACCGTGTCGGGGATGTTGATCGTGGTCGCGCCGGCGTTGATGGCGGCCTCGACGCAGCGGCACAGGAAGTCGAGCTCCGTGCGCGTACCGTCCTCGGCCGACCACTCCACGTCCTCGACGAGGTTGCGCGCGCGCGTGACCTGGTCGATCACCATGGCGAGCACCGCGTCGGGCTCCTTCTGGAGCTTGTACTTCATGTGGACGGGCGAGGTGGAGATGAAGGTGTGGATGCGCGGGCGAACGGCGTGGCGCACCGCCTCGCCGGCGCGCTCGATGTCCTTGGGGTTGGCGCGCGACAGGCCGGCGACCACGGCCCGCTTCACGCGGCGCGAGATCTCGGCGACCGCCTCGAAATCGCCGATCGACGCGATGGGGAAGCCCGCCTCGATGATGTCGACGCCCATCGTGTCGAGCATCTCGGCGATCTCGAGCTTCTCCTCGAGGGTCATGGTGGCGCCGGGGCACTGCTCGCCGTCGCGCAGGGTGGTGTCGAAGATCAGGACGCGGTTCTGGTCGGTGGACATGATGTCTGCTTCCTATCGGGATCGTGCTCGTGACGCCCTCCAGCGGGCGCCGGCTCGGGTCTCGAACTCCCCTGAAGGCCCAGGCGCACGCCCGGACGGCCCTCAGGGGCTGATAAGGAGCAGAAGGCCGAGGAGACGCGCGCCGCGCCCGGAAGCCGGGGCGGTGATCGTCGCGCTGTCGTGAGAGCCGGCCATGGCCAAAGCTCGCTCCTCATGAACGGCGTCGCGCGGCTCGCGTCGACGCATCACTCCTTTTACCCGCGACCCGCGTCGAGGGCAAGCCTGGGAAGCGACGCGCCCGTGGCCGGTCCTCGTACGAGCCCGGGACGCGCTCGGGCGGTGGCTCCGCCCATCGGATCATGCCCCGCGAGTCGTTAACGACGATCCGGAAAACGCGATGCGGATTCGGCTTCGATTCAAGTCTTTCGCCCATACGCTGCTGCGATACGAGCGAACGCTGGGCGGCCGTCTCGATACGATGCGGAGGTGAGAGAGACATGGAACAGGGCGCGATCTTCACGAATTGGACGGACGCCACCACGCAGGGCTGGGCGGCGGAGATCTCACACCTCACGCATCGCCTGCACGAGAGCGAGCTGTTCTCGGATGCGGCGCTCGCGCGCCTGATCGAGAAGGCGCCGCGCTCGAACTACCATGTCTGCACCATGTCGACGACCGGTCACGACGCTCGCGCCTGGCGCGACGGCGAGATCGTCGGCCTCTCGGGCGAGGAGGTCCTCGAATGCGTGCGGCGTGGACATCTGTGGATCAACGTCCAGCGCCTACCCGAGATCGACCCCGCCTACGGCGCGCTGCTCGACCGCATCTTCGCCGAGATCGAGGGACGGGTGCCGGGCCTCCAGACCTTCAAGCGGCAGATGACGTTCCTGATCTCCTCGCCCAAGGCGCAGGTCTACTACCATTGCGACGTGCCGGGCCAGACCCTGTGGCAGCTGCGCGGCTCGAAGCGGGTCTACGTCTATCCGAACACCGAGCCCTTCCTGCAGGCGGAGACGATGGAGAACATCATTCTCGGCACGCAGCAGGAGGAGGCCCCCTACGATCCGGCGTTCGACGAGCACGCGACGATCATCGACCTCCAGCCCGGCGAGATGCTGCACTGGCCGCTCAACGCGCCGCATCGCATCGTCAATCACGACGTCGTCAACGTCTCGATGACGACCGAGTACTGGACGAAGGCGATCCGCGACAGCTACGCGGTGCACTACGCCAACGGCATCCTGCGACGCAACCTCGGCGTCCGCTCGCTCGGGCGCGAGGCCGGCGGGATCTCCCTCTACGGCAAGATGGGGCTCGCGGCGCTGCACAAGTACGGCCGCCGGAAGAAGGGGAAGCTCACGCTCGCCGTCGACTTCCGGGTGGATCCGAGCGCGGCGCGCGGCTTCCGGGACATCCCCGCTCACGTCATCGAGAAGTGAGGCGGACGGGTGCGCCGCGGGCGTCGTCCGGGTAGCATTCCTCATCATCGCGCGATTCGCACGAGCCGGGAGATGCCGCCATGACCCGAACGCCCACTCGCCTGCCCGCCGTGGCGGCGACCACCCTCGCCGCCTGCTCGCTCCTCCTGGCCGCCTGCACCCAGACCGGCGGCCAGGGCCCCTCCCCCGGCGGCGGACCAGCCACCGCCGCGGCGAGCCTCGACCTGCCGGGGTCGGGCGCCTGCGCGCAGGAGATCCGCGCCTTCCGCGACCTGCTCGACCGCGACAACCAGACTGGCTTCGTCGGCCCCACCGTGTACCGCGACGCCACGCGCGACCTCGCCGGCCCCGCCGCCACCTGCCGCGCGGGGAACGACGCGGGCGCGCGCGGCGAGCTGCGGGCGGTGAAGACGCGCTACGGCTACCCGGCCTGAGCGGCGAAGGCGCGCTCCAGGAACGTCGGCATGAAGGGAGGCGTGCGGGCCGGATCGAGCGCATCCGCGCGCCACACGACGTGGACGTCGGCGAGCTCGGGATCGGCCTGGGCGGCGAGGGTCGCACGGATGCGCGCGGCGAGCGGCTCGGCGTCCCCGCGGGACTGCACGTGGCGCAGCAGCGCGCAATAGCCGCCGTGGCGCACGAGCGTCCATCCGGTCGCCTCGACCTCGTTCGGCGCGAGGCCGGTCTCCTCCTCCAGCTCCCGCAGCACGGACCCTGCGAGATCCACGGAGCCGTCCGGGCGCACGTCCTCCATGTCCGGCGTGCCGCCCGGAAAATAGAGCCGCCCCGCATTGGCGGTATGCGCGCCCATCTCGCCGACGAGATAGGCCCCGTCGCGCGCGCGCAAGGCGGCCAGCGCGAAACCGTTGACCACGTCCGGATCGGGAAAGCCCTCCGCCTTCGCGTAGAGCAGCGTCGCGTAGTCGACCGGGAAATAGGTCGCCGCGTAGACGCCCGCGACGACGCGCGGCCCACGCGCCAGCAGCACGCATCCGTTGAACAGGCGCGGGTTCTCGTCGAAGCGGCGGTTCCAGTGGGCCGCGATGGCGTCTGCGTTCGCCTCGCGCCAGTCCCAGCGCAGCGCGGAATCGTAGCGCGCCTCGATGCGGGTGAGGTCCGCCATGACGGGGGCCGCGCTCACAGGTGGAGCTCGCCGCGCGCCACGACGACGGCGCCGCCGCCGATCTCGACGGAGGTCAGCGCGCCGCTCTCGATCACGAGCTGGAGCGAGATCAGGCTGCGGCGACCCATCTCGACGCCCTGCTCGATCAGCACGTCGTGGGTGCCCTCCCCCAGCGGCTCGTGCTCCATCAGCGCCCCGGCGAAGGCGGCGGCGGCCGAACCGGTGGCGGGGTCCTCCCTCACGCCCGGGCCGAGGCCCATGCCGATCATGCGCGCCCGGAAGACCCGCCCCTGCGCGGCGCGCTCGCGGGCGTAGACGTAGACGGCCGGATGGCTGCTGTCGCCGAACACGGCCTCGAAATGCGCGCTCGGCGCGATGCGGGCGAGCGCCTCGAGCGAGCGCAGCGGGACGAGGTCGTAGGGCACGCCGGCGGTGTGACGGCTCGGCGTGTGGCGGTCGAAGCCGATGTCGTCGGGGTCGAGGCCCAGCGCCATGGCGCAATCGGCCGGGCTCTTGCTCGCGCTCTCGCCCTCGCCGAAGGGCACGGGCAGCTTCGGCAGGCGAAAGCGCGCGCGGCCCTTCCGGGGGCTCTCGACCTCGGCGACGCAGGGCACGACGCCGATGGTCTCCTCCAGGCCGAAGGCCTGCGCGTCGGCGCCGCCTGAGCCGTGCTCGAGGGCGAGCAGCACCGCCGAGCCGACGGTCGGATGGCCGGCGAAGGGCAGCTCCATCATCGGCGTGAAGATGCGCAGGCGCGCACGGTGGCGGTCGCTGTCGGGCGGCAGCACGAACACCGTCTCCGACAGGCCGAACTCGCGCGCGATGGCCTGCATCGCGGCCGTGTCCAGGCCCTCCGAGTCGAGCACGACCGCGAGCGGGTTCCCTTCGAGGGCGGTGTCGGTGAAGACGTCGAGGACGGCGTAGCGGCGCGGCATGGGGAAGCTTCCGTCGAAACGTGTGGCGCGGGGCTGGGCCGCCTTTGTGGCTCAGGCGGCGGCGGGAGGCAACGTCAGCTCGACGACGAGCGGGCAATGATCGCTCGCGCGCGGGCGGTCCCAGCCGATCCGCGGGTAGCGATCGGCGCTCGTGGCGAGGCGCCCGATCGAGCGATCGGGAGCCGCCGGGTCGAGCGGGACCCGGTAGGGCAGACCGCGGCGCAGGATCTCCACCGTCGGAGCGGGCTCGAGGGCGGCGAGCGCGGGCGAGAGCAGAATCCAGTCGAGCTGCACGTGCCGGTCGGCGACGACGCGGCCCTCCGACAGTTCGCGATGGTAGTACGTCCAGCGCTCCGCCTCCGGCAGCGCCGCACAGGGGTCGACGGCGAAATCGCCGAGGAGCGGCTCGATGCCGCTGCGCGCGCCCCGGCGGATCTCACCGCCGGGCAGGATGGCGTGCGGCGAGGCGTTGAGGTCGCCGGCGACGATCCAGCTCGCCTCGCGCCAGCCCTCGCCGAAGCGCCGCTCGACGATCGCACGCACGGCGCGGGCCTCGGCCGTGCGCAGAGCGGGCGAGGCGCCGCGAGGGCCGTAGCCGCTCGACTTCATGTGGCAGATGAAGAGCGTGAGCGGAATGCCCTCACAGTCGAGGGACACCTCGAGGCAGTCCCGGTTGAACACGGTCGAGCCCGCCCCGATTCCCATGGCCTCCAGCTCGGGATCATGGACCCCGAGATCGGCGAAGGTGGCGTCCTTCCAGGAGCGCGCGCGCACCTGCTCCTCGTTCGCGAACAGGTCCTTGCGCGCGCAGAAGGCGACGTCGATGCCGCGCGGATCGTTGCCCGGCATGAGCCGCATGTGGCCGTAGCGGATGTCGGAGACCGCGTGGACGTAGTTCGCGAGGAACGGCGCCAGCACGCCGATGCCGTCGACCTCCTGCAGGCAGAGGATGTCGGCGCGGGTCTCGGCGATGGCGAGCGCGGTGGCCAGGCGCTCGTCGTCCTCCAGCGCCACCGCGGTCGCCGCCTGGATGTGCTCGCGCATCTGCGGGTCGGCGAAGTCGAACAGCGACAGCGCCGGCCCCGTCTGCGGCCGCGCCTTCGGGCCGTAGGCGTTGCGCGAGACGAGGTTCTCGACGTTGAAGGTGGCGATCCGCAGCCGCATGGCCGCGATCCTACCTCAGGCCGGGCAGGCGCGCAGCCCCGGGCGCGTCAGACCGCCTCCACGGGAAAGCGCCGCGTGGGGTTCACGAACTCGTCCTGCGCCGCCACCGTGAGGATCTCGCGCGAGCCCGCGTCCTGCGTGCGCTTGAGGAGGCCGTAGATCGCGGCGCCGGCCTCGGCCAGCGCCGTCTCGGGAGAGCCCGACCGGGCGTAGTGGACGAAGAACAACGCCGCGATCGCGTCGCCGGCGCCGTTCACCGAGACCGAGAGCATCGGCGTGCGCAGCCGCCAGAAGCGCCCGCCCTCGCCCGCCAGCATGTCGATGCAGCCGTCGGGCGTGTCCGCCACGTGAAGCGAGGTGACGAGCACCACCCGCGGGCCGCGCTCCTGCACGGCGCCGATCGCGGCCTTGGCGTCGGCGAGCGTCTTCGTCTCGCGTCCGGATAGGAACTCGAGCTCGAACTGGTTGGGCGTGACGATGTCGGCCGCGGGCACCGCCTGGTCGCGCATGAACTCGGGAATGCCCGGGCGCACGAACACCCCGCGCCCCACGTCGCCGATCACGGGATCGCAGCAATACAGCGCGTCGGCATTGGCCGCGCGCACCCGCGCCACGGCCGAGAGGATGGCCGAGCCGATGTCGGACGACCCCATGTAGCCCGACAGCACCCCGTCGCAGGTCGGCAGCACGCCGCGCTCGGCGATGCCCTCGACCAGCTCCTCGATCGCCGGCCCGTCGAAGACGCGACCCTTCCAGGCGCCGTAGCCGGTGTGATTCGAGAACTGCACCGTGTGGATCGGCCAGACCTCGCAGCCGAGCCGCTGCATCGGGAAGACGGCGGAGGCGTTGCCGACGTGGCCGTAGGCGACATGGGACTGGATGGAGAGGATGTTCACGAGCGGCTCCCTGGCATGCGCGCGAGCGGCGCGCATGCCGTAGATTAGCGCGCGATCACGGCAGGATGAAGCGCAGGAGATCGTAGAGCGTGTTGCGCTGCTCGCGGGTCAGCGGCGCGCCGTCGACGATTCCGGGGAGGACCTCCTGCTCGAAGCGCACGACGGCGTCTTCCTGCATCGGAACGAGATTGTAGCTGCGCGCCTGCCGGAGGATGAACGCGATCTCCCCGGCGCCGCCCTCGGGCACCGGCGCGCCCTCGAGCGTCGCCTGCTGCAGCCATTGCGGCATCTGCACGTCCTGCGGCCCCTGCGCGACGTTGGCGTCGGCGACGCGCGGCGGCTCGGCGCCCGGCATCGGGGGAAGCGGCTGCGCGCGCGCCGATGAAGTCGATCAGGGTGGACCGAACCGCCTGTGGCAGCACCTCGCCGGGGGCGATCGCGTCGAACCGCTCGAGCAGCACCGCCGCGGATCGGGCGTCCGCCTGGGAGCCGACGAGCTGCACCGTCTTCAGCCAATCGCGAACCTGCACCAGCTGGTCGAGGCCGATCGCCTCGCGGCCGTTGAGCACGGGGACGAGGTCCGCCGGCAGCGCCAGGACCACCTGACGCGACGTCCCGGCGATGCCGACGAGCCCTTCCGTCCAGGGCGCGCCGTTGCGCATCTCGGTGCGCTCGACGAGCTCGGTGCGGATGGAGCCGTCGGGCCCCGCGATCGTCTCGGGCCGCGCCACGTCGCGGAAGTCGAGACGGCTGTAGATGCCCGGGTCGAGCAGCGGCTGGTTCGCCGGGATCGGCTGCGACGAGCTGACGTCGATCTGCACCCTCCGGGTCCCGACGGAGGCGCCGAAGGCGCCGCCGCGGAAGCCGAAGCTGGAGAAGGTCTGGAAATCGTCGAGGCGGTCGGGCGGGATCAGCTCGGTCAACGAGGTCATGCCCTCGGGGAGCCTCTGGCCGTCGACGACGAGCCTGTTGGGGCCGAAGAACGGGATCTGTGCCGCCGAGCGCGCGATCACGCTGTCGGCGTCGTTCCACAAGGAGCGATACCGCCAAGAGTTGAGGCCCGTCTCGAGCGAGTCGACGAAGCCGGAATCGAGCGCTGTACCCGCCGGCAGCGTGATCGCCCATTCGGAGGTGCGCGCCCCCGATCCGAGCGCGCCGACGCCCTCCTCGATCAGTTCCTCGATCTCGGGCCCGATCCCCGGAATCCAGCCGATGAGCGCGCCGAACAGGTTGCTCGACAGGCTGATGTCGTTGCGCTGGCCGATCGAGATCGTCAGGTCCTCGACGAGCCGGGTCTGCCCCGTGGTCTGGTCGACGAAGGTGTTCAGGCGCAGCCGATCGCTGCCGGCGAGTCCCGCGCCCTGCTCGCGCACGAGCGCGCCGGTCTGGCGCAGCCGCTCGATGTTGCCGAACTCGACGTACTCCTCCGTCCGCTGCCCCCAGATGAACTCGCCGACCGTCCCCGGCACCGAGAACAGGGTCGGCACGCCGAAGTCCACCGAGGCGTTGAAGCCGAGCGGCACGCCGAGCTGCTGGCCGAGCTGCTGGACCGCCTGGTTGATACGCTCGAGCGATTTCTGCGGCCGCGCCGGGTCGATCCGGCCGATGACCCTGCCGAGCGCCACCGCGTTGCGGGCGAGCTCGCTCGGCTCGATCTGGCGGCGTCCGCCCTGTTGCACCCAGATCGAGACGGAGCCGCCGCCCTTGAGCGAGACCGAGGCCGTGTAGCGCTGCCGCACCTCGGTGAAGGGACCGGCGCCGGGGATCTCGTCGATCGCTCCGAGGTCGGTGACGCCGACGCGCTCCAGCCTGCCGAGCGCGGCGCTGGACGCGATGCGCGCGTCCGGATCGCCGAGGACGCCGCGCTCGAGGCCGTATTCGAGGTTCGCATGCAGGACGTCGCGTACCCCGACCGGCAGCCGCGCCAGCTGCTCGGGCGTGAGCGCATTGACGAACTCCGCGATGCGCGAGACGTCGTCCGGCTCCGGCGCGGTTCCGCCCGCGACGCCGGGAATACGCCCGCCGGGCGGGACCATGTCGGCGCCGCGCCCGCACGCGACGAAGTCCCGGCGCGTCACGCCGTTGACGTTCGCGTCCGGTGCGTTCTGGAAAATCTGCTGATAGAAGCGGTCCAGGCCCGCTCGCGGGTCGGTGTCTCGATGAAAGCGAGCAGCGGCGCTTCACGGGGTAGCGAAATGGCCGTGGAGCTGCCGAGAACGTCGGTGAACAACGACATGGGAACCTCCGATCCGATATCGGAGATCATTGTTACACCAATGATCCTAACTGCAATCTATACCGTATGAATTAGGATTATAGTTATACTAATTGCTAACCCATCAGCGGTTGGGGCGCGACGGATGCCGTCGCGCCCCCACTTCGGGCCCCGGTTCCAGGCCTCGGTTCTCGGGCTCGGCTCTTCACCGTCAGTTCTTGGCCTTGTCGACGAGCGCCTTTTCCTTGATCCAGGGCATCATGTCGCGCAGGCGTGCGCCGACGTCCTCGATCGGGTGGGCGGCGTTGCGGGCGCGGGTGGCCTTGAACGAGGTCTGAGCGACCTTGTTCTCCAGCATCCAGTCGCGCGTGAACTTGCCGGACTGGATGTCCTCGAGCACCCGCTTCATCTCGGCCTTGGTCTCCGGCGTGATGATGCGCGGGCCAGTGACGTACTCGCCGTACTCGGCCGTGTTGGAGATCGAGTAGTTCATGTTGGCGATGCCGCCCTCGTAGATGAGGTCGACGATCAGCTTCACCTCGTGCAGGCACTCGAAATAGGCCATCTCGGGCGAGTAGCCCGCCTCGGTCAGCGTCTCGAAGCCGGCGCGGATCAGCTCGACGAGGCCGCCGCAGAGCACCACCTGCTCGCCGAAGAGATCCGTCTCGCACTCTTCCTGGAACGTCGTCTCGATGATGCCGGCGCGCCCGCCGCCGATGGCGGAGGCGTAGGAGAGGCCGAGATCGTGGGCGTTGCCAGACGCGTCCTGCGCGATGGCGACGAGGCACGGCACGCCGCCGCCGCGCTGGTACTCGGAGCGGACGGTGTGGCCCGGGCCCTTGGGGGCGACCATCAGCACGTCGAGATCCGCGCGGGGCGTGATCAGGTTGAAATGGACGTTGAGGCCGTGGGCGAACATCAGGGCCGCGCCCTGCTTCATGTTGGCCTCGAGGTGATCCTTGTAGATGTCCGCCTGCAGCTCGTCGGGCGTGAGCATCATCACGATGTCGGCCCAGCGGGCGGCGTCGGCGACGTTCATCACCTTCAGGCCGGCGGCCTCGGCCTTCTTGGCGGTGGCGGAGCCCTCGCGCAGGCCGATCGCGACCTCGGCGACGCCCGAGTCCTTCATGTTCAGCGCATGGGCGTGGCCCTGGCTGCCGTAGCCGATGACGGCGACCTTCTTGCCCTTGATCAGGTTGATGTCGGCATCGCGATCGTAATAGACGCGCATGGTCGTTTTCCCTTCTCGCACGGGGGGCGCGCCCCCTTCGATCTTCCGGTCCTCTCGGGGCTCGCCCCGTCGTGCAGCCGGCGTTTCGTTGCGCAGGCCAAGAGCCGCGCGCAACATCGCTGCACGTCCGCGACGCTTGTAGCGGGGATGGCGCGCCGCGCAAGGGCTTGCGCGAAAAAGCGCGTTCGGCGCGACCAAACCGGCGCCGGCATGGTATCGATGGCCGTGTACCGCGAGCCGAAGGAGAACGCCGTGAGCGCGATCGCCACCGACCGAGAGATCGTCGACTTCTGGGAGGCCGCCGGGCCGGCGAAATGGTTCGCCAAGGACGAGGCGTTCGACACCGAGATCAGCGAGCGCTTCGGGGCGACCTACCGGGCAGCGTCCGACGGGCGGCTCGACGAGTGGGAGCTCGCCCCGCGCGGCTCGCTGGCGCTGATCCTGCTGCTCGACCAGTTCCCGCGCAACATGTTCCGCGGCAGCAAGGACGTCTACCGCACCGACGCGCAGGCCGTCCTCCTGGCCGAGCGGGCGATCGAGCGCGGGCACCACGAGGCGTACGCCCCGCCGATGCGCCGCTTCTTCTTCCTGCCCTTCCAGCACGCCGAGGACCTCGCCGCGCAGGACCGCGCCGTGGCGCTGAGCGAGAAATCCGGCGACGCGGACGGGGTGAAGTGGGCGCGGCATCACCGCGACATCATCGCGCGCTTCGGCCGCTTCCCCCACCGCAACGCCCTCCTCGGTCGCGAGAGCACGCCCGAGGAGGCGGCGTTCCTGAAGGAGAGCGACTTCCGCGGCTGAACGGGGTGCGGCCCGAGCGGCGCGCAATGCTGCGCGGTCGAGGGAGCAGCGCCTCTTCTCCTTCCCTGTAGGGGAAGGTGGACCGACGCGAAGCGGCGGGACGGATGGGGCACGCCGCAGGCGTGTTCGGCGAAGCCGAAGCGGGCGGCGGTGGACGTGCCGGAAAGGCTGCGCCCGTCCCCGTTTCCGCTTCGCGGAACGCGTCGCTTCGCTCCGCGCCCCATCCGTCTCGGCTTCGCCGAGCCACCTTCCCCTACAGGGAAGGAAAGCAGCCTCGGCGGCTCGCGCAGCGGATTGCGAACGTCCGTGGACGCCTTAGCGCACGCGGGAGACGTCCCCGCTCAGTTCGGGGCGTCGCCGTCGTCGTTGATCGCCAGCGCCACGAAGCGGACCTCGCCGTCGGCGTCGGAGACGAGCAGGAGGGCCGAGCGGCGTCCCTCGGCGCGCAGCTCCTCGAGCCGCTCGGCGACGTCCTCCGGGCTGCGCACCGGCTCCTGGCCGACCTCGAGGATGACCTGTCCGGCTCGGATCTGGCGCTCGGACGCCGCGGAGAGCGGCTCGACGTCGGTGACGATGACGCCCTCGACGTCGGCACCCAGCGAGTAGCGCTCGCGCAGCTCGTCGGTGATGGCGGAGAGCTCCATGCCGAGCGCCCGGCGCACCGCGGTGGGCGCGTCGTCGAGGGTCGGCTCGCTCAGGCGGGCCTCCTGCACGTTCTCCTGGAGCCGGGCGATGGTGACGTCGACGGTCATCGGCTCGCCCTTGCGCACGATGTCGACCGCCACCTCCTTGCCGACGGGCGTGCTGGCGACGATGCGCGGCAGGTCGCGCGAGCTCTCCACCTCCTTGCCGTCGAATTCGAGAATGACGTCGCCGGTCTCGATACCGGCCGCCTGCGCCGGCCCGTCCGGCTCGACCCCGGCGACGAGGGCGCCGCGGGCCTCGTCGAGGCCGAGCGCCTCGGCGGTGGTCTCGTCGATGTTCTGGATGCGCACGCCGAGCCAGCCGCGGCGGGTCTCGCCGAACTCGCGCAGCTGGTCGATGATCGGCAGCGCCGTCGAGGTCGGGATCGAGAAGCCGATGCCGACCGAGCCGCCGGTAGGCGACAGGATCGCGGTGTTGATGCCGACCACCTCGCCGCGCATGTTGAAGAGCGGGCCGCCGGAATTGCCGCGGTTGATGGCCGCGTCGGTCTGGATGTAGTTGTCGTAGGGGCCGCTCGCGATGTCGCGGGCGCGGGCCGAGACGATACCGGCCGAGACCGAGCCGCCGAGCCCGAACGGGTTGCCGATCGCCACCACCCAGTCGCCGATGCGCATCTCCTCCGAATCGCCGAAGGGCACGAAGGGCAGCTCGACGTCGCTCTCGACCTTCAGGACCGCGAGATCGATCGCCGGGTCCTTGCCGATCACCTCGGCGCGCAGCGTCAGGCCGTCGGCGAAGACGACCTCGATCTCGTCGGCTTCGCCGATGACGTGGTTGTTGGTGACGATGATGCCGGACGGGTCGATCACGAAGCCGGAGCCGAGAGAATTGGAGCGGCGCGGCATGCGCGGGGGCGCGTTCTGGCCGCGGCGGTTGAAGAATTCCTCGAACAGGTCCTCGAAAGGCGTTCCGGGCGGGAGTTGCGGCAGGAAGCGCTCGTCGACCTCCGCGGTGGTCGCGGCGGCGATGTTGACGACCGCCGGCATGACGCGATCGACGAGGTCGGCGAAGCTCTCGGGCGCGTTCGGGAAGGGCCGCGGGGTGATTTCCTGCGCAGGCGTGATCGGCGCCGTCTGAGCCAGCGGCGCGGAGAGGGGCGCGAGCGCGAGGAGAGCGACCGCGGCCGCGCCCGCCATGGCGCGTGCGAGCCTCGGCTGCGACATCTGAACTCTCCGCCTCGCGTGCGCGGCGAGCGTGGATACGGCCTCGTGCATCCCAAAACCCTCATCTGAACCGACGCCGCGCCCCCGGCGGACGCGGCGGAAAACGCGACGGTGAGCCGCGATCGTGGCATCAACGCGGTCGCGCGCGATCCTCGGCGCGATCCTCGGGGAGGATCGACCCGCGCCGATCCGCGGTCAAGCGGACGTTCAGCCGCCCCGGATCAGCCAGACGATCCCCACGCCGACGATCGCCGAGGCGATGCCGACGATGCGCATGCGATCGCTCGGCGTCTCGGCCGCCGCGATCATCGCGCGCTTCACGGCCTCGGGGAAGGCCGCGAACAAGAGGCCCTCGACCGCGAGAACGAGGCCGAGGGCGACGACGAGATCCGTCATGAGCGGGAAGGGGCGCGCGGGGCGCGCCCGATCACTGCGCCAACGCGGGCGCCGGGGCGGCCACCGAAGCCGGCGACGGCGCCTGCTCCTGGGTCGCCACGGGCGGGACGGACGCGGTGGCTTCGGCCGCACCGTCGGTCGGCGCCGAGGCCTGCGGCTGGATCGGCGCGGGCGCCTCGCTCACCGGGCCGGGGTTCGTCTCGGCCGCCGGCGGCGGAAGCCCCGCGCGACCCGGGCTACGACCGGCCGGATCGGCGAAGAAGCGGAAGAACTCCGAATCCGGGGACAGCACGATGCGCGTATCGCCATTCTCGTTGCGGGACAGCGCGGTCTCGTAGGCCTGCATCGAGCGATAGAAGGCGAAGAACTCGGGGTCCGCGCTGTAGGAGTCGGCGAGGACGCGGTTGCGCTCCGCGTCGCCCGCGCCGCGCAGCTCCTCGGCCGTACGGCCCGCTTCGGCGATGATGACCGTCACGTCGCGATCGGCGCGGGCGCGGATCGAGGCGGCGCGCTGGGCGCCCTGGGCGCGCAGATCCGCCGCCTCGCGCTCGCGCTCGGTCTGCATGCGGCGGAACACCGCCTCCGAGTTCGCGGGCGGGAGGTCGACGCGCGTGAGGCGCACGTCGATGACCTCGATGCCGAGCTGGTCGGCCTGGCGGTCGACGATCTCCTGGATCCGCTGCATCAGCTCGACGCGGTTGGTGCGGATGATCTCGGGGAACGAGGCGTTCGCCAGCACGTTACGCATCGCGGAGTTGATGAACGACTGCAGACGCGCATTGGCGTTCGTGACGTTGTTCACCGCCTGGTAGAAGCGCAGCGGGTCGATGATGCGGTAGCGGGAGAAGGCGTCGACCTCGAGGTTCTGCCGGTCGGCGGACAGAACCGTCTGCGCCGGCAGATCGAGCGAGAGGACGCGCTTCTCGATGGGCAGGACGACGTCGATGAACGGCGCCTTCACGTACAGGCCCGGTTCGGTGATGACGTTGCGGACGGCGCCGAAGCGGAGCACCACCGCCTGCTCGGTCTCGCGCACCGTAAACAGCGAGGCCCAGGTCACGACGAGCGCGACGACCAGGACGATGATCGCGCCGAGGCGGACGATCGGATTTCTCATCGCGTGGCTCCCTGGTTGTCGAGGCGGCGCTGCACTTCCGGAAGCGGCAGGTACGGGATGACGCTGCCGTTGCCACCGCCGTTCTGGTCGATCAGAACCTTGTCGGTCTGCCCGAACACGCGCTCCATCGTCTCGAGGAACAGGCGATCACGCGTGATCTGGGGCGCGTTGGCGTATTCCGCGAAGATCTGGTTGAAGCGTGCGGCCTGACCTTCGGCCTGGTTCACGACCTGCTCGCGATAGCCCTCGGCCTGCTGGATGATGCGCGCGGCCTCGCCTCGCGCCTCGGGGACGACGCGGCTGGCATAGGTCTCGGCTTCGTTCTGGAGGCGCACGAGATCCTGCTGCGCCGCGTTCACGTCGAAGAAGGCCTCGCGGACCTGCGCCGGCGGAACCGCCGCCTGGAGCTGGACGACGCGGATGAGCACGCCGGCGCCGTATTGCTCCAGCGACGCCTGCATCAGCTGCTGGGCCTCGGCGGTGATCTCCGCCTGCTCCACCGTGAGGATCGCCTGAATGTCGCGCCGGCCGATGACCTCGCGCATCGACGACTGCGCGATCGAGCCGATCGTGCCTTCCGGGTCGGCGATGTTGAAGACGAAGTTCTCGGCGTTGGCCGGGTCCACCTGCCACTGCACGTCGAAGTCGATGTCGACGATGTTCTCGTCGCCGGTCAGCATCAGCGACTCCTCGAGGATGTCCCGCTGCTGGCCCTGCGCGACCGAGCGATAGCCGATCTCGGTACGGTTGACCTGCGTGACGTTGGGCTTGACGACCTCGCCGATCGGATAAGGCAGGTTGTAGTTCAGGCCCGGAGCCGTCTGGCCGACGAAGCGGCCGAAGATGAGGTTGAGGCCGACTTCGGTGGGACGGACGGTGTAGAAGCCGGTGAGCAGCCACACCGCGACCACGGCGACCAGGATCAGCGCGATCCCCTTGCCGCCGAGCCCGCCGCCGCCGGGCACCATGTTGCGCAGCCGGTCCTGGCTGCGCCGCAGGATCTCTTCGAGGTCGGGCTGGTTGCCTCCGCCGCCGCCCGACGGGCCGCCACCACTCCCCCAAGGTCCTCCGGACCCGCCGCGCTGGCCCCACGGGCCGCCGCTCTGGTTGCTCCAAGGCATATCGCGCCTATCCCCTTCGTCACCGACAAAAATAACTGGTCTTGCGTGTGGAACCCGCCTCGCGACCGGATTCTCCGCGCCTGTCGACCGCCAAGCCTCAGGTGGGTAATCGAGGCCGCGAAGTCAACCGTAAACCGGAGACGCGCGACGCTCTAAATCAATGAAAGCGAACGCATGTTCGTCGTCGGGCCCGGCGGGGTGCTCCTCGTGCAAGGTCTCACGAAACGCACTCGGGTCAAAGCCCGGAAACACCGCGTCGCCCTCGGGTTCCGCTTCGACGCGGGTGAGGTACAATTTCGACGCGTAGGGCAGCGCCAGGGCGTAGACCTCACCACCGCCCGCCACGACGATCTCGTTGGCGCCCATGCGCGCGGCGATGGTGTCGGCGACGGCCATCGCGGTGTCGAAGCTCTCTACCGCCTGCACGCCCGGCACGGAGAAATCCGCATCCCGCGTGAGCACCACCGTCTCGCGCCCCGGCAGCGGCTTGCCGATCGACTCGAAGGTCTTGCGGCCCATGATCAGCGGCTTGCCCATGGTCAGCGCGCGAAATCGCCGCAGATCGCTCTTGAGCCGCCAGACGAGCTGGTTCTCGCGGCCGATGACGCCGTTTCGCGCCACGGCGGCGACGAGGACGATGGCCTTCACGATGCTACCTCCCGTGCGCCGTGCGCCGCGGCGAGCCGCTCGAGCGCCTCCCCGGTCACCCGCATCACGGTCCATTCGTCCATCGGCACGGCGCCGAGGGACTCGTAGACGGCGATCGCGGGCGCGTTCCAGTCGAGCACCCACCATTCGAGCCGCGCCAGGCCCTCCCTGCGGCACCGCGCCGCGAGGCCGGCGAGGAGGGCCTTGCCGATGCCGCGGCCCCTCGCGCTCTCGCGGACGTAGAGATCCTCGAGGTAGATGCCGTGACGGCCGCGGAAGGTGGAGAAATTGTAGAACCAGAGCGCGAAGCCGACCGGCTCTCCCTCCCACTCGGCGATGTCGCAGAACACCCGCGGAGTCTCGCCGAACAGCGCCGCGTCGAGCATCGCCTCGTCGGCGTCGACCTCGTGGGCGAGGCGCTCGTAGGCGGCGAGCTCGCGGATGAAGCCGAGGACGAGGGCCGCGTCGCCGGGCCGCGCGGCGCGAACACGCAGGCTCATCGCGCGTCCCCGCCGGTGATCACGACGGCCCGCCGCGACCAGCGGTGCTCGACGAGCGCCGTCATGAGGCAATGCGCGCAGTCGGCGCGGCTGACCGTGCCGCCGTGGAAACCCGTGAAATCCTCCAGCACCCGGTAGGTCCCGGTATAGGGGCCGTGGGTGAGCACGACGGGGCGGATCACGGTCCAGTCCCGGTCGGACGCGCGCAGGAGCTCCTCCTGGCGGGTCTTGTCGGCGTAGATCGCGCCCAGCGCGAGCGGCATCGCCACCGCATCGTAGAGCAGCCCCCCGTGGCCGCGGCTGTCGCCGGAGCCGACGCCGGTGATCACGCCGATGCGCATGACGCCGGTCGCGCGCATCGCCTCGAGCAGCCGCTCGGTGCTCTCCGAGAAGATCGTCACCGGCTTGCCGACATCCGGGCCGTAGGCACCCGCGCCGAGGCAATAGGCCACGGCGTCCGCGCCCGCGAGCGCCTCCTCGGCCACGCCCTCGTCGAGGATCGAGCCGCGCACATGGGTGAGATTGCTCGACGCCGCCGGCCCGAGGCTGCGCCCGAGGGCGACGACGTGATGTCCGGCTGCGCGGGCCTGCTCGGAAAGCGCCTTCCCGATGCCCCGCGTCGCGCCGATGATGGCGATGCGCATGATCCTCCCCGAGCGGGCTGCGCCCGCCGCGTCGATTGCCTGCGGCGCGGCCCGAGCGCGCGGGTAGCGCCGGACCGGCCGGAACGAGGGCGCGAGGTTAGCGCCTGCGACGCCGGACGCAAGCCGGCTGCGTCCGCGCGGCGCACGGCCCCGATCCGCCTCCTCGCGCGTTGGCCCCGCGACCGACGACGGCGAAGAGATAAGGACGAGACCCATGACCGACAGCCACGGCGCCTATCCCCAGACGATCGACCTCGCGAACGGCGTGCCGCTCGACACGCTCGACGACGGGACCACGGTCGCCGGCGAATGGAAGGGCGCGAAGGTCCTCGTCAGCCGCCGCGGGGCGGAGGTGTTCGCGGTGGGCGCGTCCTGCACGCACCTCGGCGGGCCGCTGGCGAAGGGCCTCGTCGTCGAGGACGGCGTGCGCTGCCCCTGGCACCACGCCTGCTTCTCGCTGCGCACCGGCCGCGCCCTCGAGGCCCCCGCCTTCGACGCCCTGCCCCGCTACACGGTCGAGATCCGCGACGGCGTCGTGCATCTGGGCGAGGAGATTGCCCCCGACGCGGGCCGCGGCCTCGGCGGCGGAGAGGAGCGGATCGTGATCGTCGGCGGGGGCGCTGCGGGTTTCGCCGCCGCCGACCTGCTGCGCCGCGAGGGCTATCGCGGGCAGGTGGTCATGCTCTCCGAGGACGCCGATCCGCCCTACGACCGCACCATGCTCTCCAAGGCCTTCCTCCAGGGCGGCAAGAACGCGGACGCGCTCGACCTGGCGCAGCAGGACGGGCTGGAGGGCGTCGAGCTCCGCCTCGCCACCCGGGTCGCCTCGATCGACCGGAAGGCGAAGCAGGTGCGCCTCGCGGACGGCAGCGCCCTGCCCTATGCGAAGCTGCTCCTCGCCACGGGAGCCGAGCCGAACAAGCCCGATTTCCCCGGCGCCGACCACGAAGCAGTGCGCCTCCTGCGCACGCTTCGAGACGCCGAGGGCATCGTCGCGCGCCTCTCGGAGGGGTCGCGGGTCGTGGTGATGGGCGCGAGCTTCATCGGGATGGAAGCGGCCGCAGCGCTGGTGAAGCGCGGCTGCGCGGTGACGGTCGTCGCGCCGCAGGACAGGCCGATGGCCGCGATCTTCGGGGAGGCCTTCTCCGACATGCTGCGCGCGCTGCACGAGGAGAACGACGTGAGCTTCCGCCTCGGCCGCAGCGTGACGGGCTACGAGGCCGGCGAGGCGGTGCTCGACGACGGTGCGCGGCTCCCCGCCGATCTGGTTCTCGTCGGTATCGGCGTAAAGCCGCGGCTCGCGCTCGCCGAGGCGGTGGGGCTCGCGGTGGAGAACGGCGTCGTGGTCGACGCGACGATGCGCACGAGCGATCCGGACGTCTATGCCGCGGGCGACATCGCCGCCTTCCCCGACCCGGTGTCGGGCGAGCGCATCCGCGTCGAGCACTGGGTCGTGGCCGAGCGCCAGGGCCAGACGGCGGCGCTCGCCATGATGGGGCGCGTCGCCGCCTACGACGACCCGCCCTTCTTCTGGACCAAGCAGTACGACCTCTCGGTGCGCTACGTCGGCCATGCCGAGGGTGTCGACCGGGTCGAGCTCGACGGAGATGCGAACGCGCGCGATGCGGCGGCGCGGCTCCTCGTCGAGGGCGAAGTCCGGGCTGTGGCCACCGCCGGTCGCGACGCGGCGGCGCTGGAGGCGAGCGCGGCGATGCGGCGGGGCGAGGGGATCTAGTCCTTCGCCTCGTCCACCACCTTGCGGGAGATCAGCTCGCCGGCCACGTCGCCGATCTTCGGGCGCTCCAGCGCCACGAAGGGCAGCGGGCGGCAGACCGCGATGGCGGCGAGGCCGAAGCGCGCCGTCATGATGCCGTTGAGCACCCCCTCCCCCAGCCGCGCGGACACCCGCGCGGCGAGGCCGAGACCCAGCGCCTGTTGCAGCAGCCCGTCGCCCACCGCGACGCCTCCGGTCACGGTGAGGTGCGTCAGCGCCGCGCGCATGAGCCGGAAGAAGCCGAGCGCGCCGGGCCGGGCGCCGTAGACGGCGGAGACCCGCCGCAGCACGCGCGCGGCGCTGAAGATCACGAAGCCGACGTCGATCGCCGCGCGCGGCGAAAGCGCCGTCACCAGCGACACCTGCTTGGCCGCCTCCGCGACGACCCGTGCGGCGCGCGCGTCGAGATCGGCCAGCAGCGCGCGCTCGGCGATGGCGAGCCGGTCCTCGGCGGCGAGGATCTCGTCGGCCACCTCCTCGATGCGCCCGCGCCCCCGCGCGGTCTCGGGCCGGGCCGCGTAGAGCGCGACGACCTCGGCGACGACGCCCTTGGCCGCCTCCTCGTCGCGCGCCGCGAGGGCGGCGTTCGCACGCTCGCGCAGGGCCTCGATCTTCTTTTCCCGCCACAGGCTCGCCAGTTCGCGCGCGACGAGCGCGCCCAGCGCGACGAAGGCCAGCACGAGGGCGGCGAGCCCCACCCAGCCGAGCCAGGGCGCGGCCTCGAACAGGCCGCGCACCAGGCTCTCGGCGGCGAGGCCGAGGGCCAACGCGACCAGCGCCGAAAGCGACGACAGCAGGATGCCGCCCCAGGGGAAGCGGCGCTTGCGGCCCATCGGGACGGCGATCCCGTCGGCGGCCTCGACGATCTCCTCGGGCTGGATCTCCACGCGCACGCGCGCCAGGCGCTCGGGCTCCTCGCCCGGCCGGGTCTCGGCCACGTCGGGGTCGTCGAGGCGGTAGGCGCGGGGCTTGCGGGACATGCGGCGCGGTTCTCCTCAGGCCAGCCGGTCGCCGATCAGGAATTCCAGCGCGCGGTCGAGCCGGATCTGCGGCAGGCGCGCCGGACGCCCGGCGGCGTCGGGCTTGAGCTCGGGCGGGCGGAAGCGGGGGAAGCGGAGAGAGCCCGGCGGCACCGCGCCCTCCAGCACGGCGGCGGCCCGCTCGGGCAATTCGCCGGGGAACACCGCCGCGCGGGCGATGCCGTCGAAGACCTCGCCGTCGATCGTCTCGCCCGCCTCCGGCACGCCGGCCACCGCCTGGAGCTGGAGCCCGTCCTCGCGCACCAACGTCTCCTGCGTCGCGCGCACCGAGGCGAGCGCCACCGTGCCGACCTTCGCGCCGGCCGCCTCGCCGCGCGTCAGGGCGCGCTCGACGAGGAGCCGCAGGACGGCCTCGAGCCGGGCGTGGCTCGTCTGGTGGACGTGGTCGGCCTTGGTCGCGGCGAACAGCACCCGCTCGGCGCGCGGGGCGAAGATGCGCGAGACGAGGCTGTTGCGCCCGGATCGGAAGGCGAGCAGCACCCGGTCGAGGGCGCGCTCGAGCTCGGCCAGCGCGCCGGGCCCCGCGTCGATGGCGGCGAGCACGTCGACGAGCACGATCTGCCGATCGATGCGCTGGAAATGCTCGCGGAAGAAGGGGCGCACCACGTGGTGCTTGTAGGCGTCGAAGCGCCGCTCCATCAGCGCGCCGAGGCCGCCGGGCCGCGGCCTTGCGCCGGGGGCGAGACGCAGAGGCGCGAAGGTGAGCGCGGGCGAGCCCTCGAGATCGCCGGGCATGAGGAAACGCCCCGGCGGGGTGGTGGCGACCGCCTCGGGCCCCGCGCGAAGCGCCACGAGGTAGTCCTTGAAGGCCGCCGACAGGCCCGCGATCGCCGGCTCGTCGGGCTCCCCGTTCGGGTCGACGGCGGCGAGCGCGGCGAGGAAGGGCGCGGCCAGCGGCGCGCGGTCGGGGCGCTGCGCGCCCTCCAGCACCTCCTGCGACCACTCGGCGAAGCCCTGGTCGATCAGCGCGAGGTCGAGCAGCCACTCGCCGGGATAGTCGACGATGTCGAGGTGCAGGCTCGCCGGCCCGGAGCGCCAGCTCCCGCGCCCGCGCTCGTAGTCGATGTCGACGCGCAATTCGCTCACCCGGGCGGTCGAGGCCGGCCAGCGCCGTTCCTCCGCGAGGATGCGCAGGTTGTCCTCGTAGGCGAAGCGCGGCACCGCGTCGTCCGGCTGGGCCGCGAGCCGCGCGCGGCGGATGCGGCCCTCGTGCGAGGCGCGCAGCGCCGGGAGCGTGGCGTTCTGCACCAGATTGTGCACGAGCGCCGTCGTGAACACGGTCTTGCCCGAGCGCGCCAGCCCGGTGACGCCCAGCCGCAGCCCGGGGTCGGCGTAGCTCGCGGCGTAGTCCCCGAGGCTCGCGAACAGGTCGTAGGCGCGGGTGGCGAAGGCGGGTGCGGGCACGCGGAAACCGGGGCGGGAGTGAAACGGACGGATGTCACTTAAGCGTCCGGGGGGCGAATCCCAAGGCGTGCGGTGAATTGGCGTGCGGGTGAATTGGCGTGCGGGTGAATTCACCCCTCCCCCGCCGCCGCGAGGCTCTTGGGCGTCACGAACCGGTCGAGCCGGCCCTGCTTGGGCGCGATCTCGGTCCAGGTCTCGGCGTCGAGGTCGATCACGGCGACGCCGGCGGTGGAGAACTTGCGCTGCAGGCGGGCGAAGGCGTAGCGGTCGCCGAAGCCGATCAGCGTGGTGGCGAGGTCCTCCATGCCGGGGTTGTGGCCGACCAACATCAGGGTGCGCACCGTGTCGGGCGTCTCGCGCACCACGGCCAGGAGCAGCTCGGCCGGCGCCTCGTAGATCCGCGGCTCGGTGCGCGTCTCGAGCGGCTCCAGCGGCGGGCGGGCGAGCGCGAAGGTCTCCTGCGTGCGCGCCGCGGAGGAGACCAGCGCGAGATCCGGCAGGAGCGACTCGCTCGCGAGATACGCCCCCATCACAGGCGCGTCCCGCCGCCCCCGCTCGTCGAGCGGCCGCTCGTGATCGTCGACACCGGGAGGATAGCCGGACTTGGCGTGGCGGAAGAGGATGAGGCGCTTCATCGGGGGAGGTTAGCACGCGCGGCCGCCGGGTGAAGGGGGGCGGCGCGAGCGGGAGACTTGGAACCGAATACTTGGCGCGCTCCCGCGCCATCGCCTATCGTGCGGTTGCGCCCGGCGGACGGCGCGTAGGTCGAGCGGAGAGGTCCGGCATGGCATCGAGCGATCCGACCTCCAGCGACGTCGGCCCCGCGCTCACGCGCGAGACGGCGCTCGACATCGCCCACAGGGTACTGCGTGCGCGCTACCCACAGGCGGCCTGCGCCGTCGCCGCCGGCTCAGGCGTGCGCGGCGAGGGCCGCCCCCGCTCCGACGTCGACCTCGTCGTCGTCTTCCCCACGGTCGCCCGGGCCGTGCGGGAATCGTTCGTCTTCGACGCCGTCCCGGTGGAGGCCTTCGTCTACGATCGGTCGAGCCTGCGGTGGTTCTTTCACAACGACGCGGCGAACGGCGCCCCGTCCATCCTGTCGATGGTCGCCGAGGGCGTTGCGATCGGCGATCCCGCCGTCGCCGCCTCGCTGAAGGCCGAGGCGGACGCGCTCCTCGCCGCCGGCCCGCCCCCGCTCGCGCCCGATGCGCTCGCGCGCCTGCGCTACGAGATCGGCGAGACGCTCGACGACCTGCGCGACGACCGCCCGGCTCCCGAGCGCATGGCGGCGGGCGTCGCGCTCTACGTGAAGCTCGGCGCGCTGGCGCTTCGCCGCCGCGGCGCCTGGACCGGCGTCGGCAAATGGCTGCCGCGCCGCCTCGCCGCAGCCGACCCCGCGCTCGCCGCCACCTTCGCCGCCGCCTTCGCCCACCTGTTCCGCGACGGCGACCCCGCCGCCGCGCTCCGCCTCGCGGAAGACGAGCTCGCCGCCGTGGGCGGGGCGCTGTTCGCGGGGTATCGGGTGGAGGCGGATGCGTCGTGGCGGGTGGAGGGGTGAGGGCGGGTGGCCGGCCCCGTTCGCCCCCACCCGTCGGCTCTACGAGCCGCCGACCTCCCCTGCGGAGCCATGAGGTTCACGAAACTCCAGGCACCGCTCGCGTGGGCGAAGGTCGTGACCGGACTCCCCTCTCCCTCGTGGAGAGGGGTGGGGGGTGTGGGGCGTGCAGGACTATCACCTCCGACCTTGCAGGCGATCTGCCGAGGGCTTCCCCGGCCTCTCGGCCAACAGGAACGCCCCACACCCCCGGCCCCTCTCCACGAGGGAGAGGGGAGTGCGCCCTGCACGACCGTCGCCGCGAACGCCCTTGAAGACCACGCTCACCATTCGTCACGCAGGCGCCTCTGGTAGTCGACCCCGTCGATGTCCCGGTCTTTCCAGGCGCCGAATGCCGCCTTCCTCGCGTCGTGCGCCCGCTCCTCGGCGAGGAGCTTCTTCACGGCATTGCTGACGAGGGCGCTGCGCGACGTCTTCCGTTCACGCGCGAGACGATCGAGGGCGGCCATCTCCTCGGCGCTGAGCTGAACCTGTGCTCTCATCGGGTCGATCTCCGGCGCTCGCTCACCTCGGCGCACTGACGCGCGAGTCTTGGCACCGAGGCGGCCGGCGATCAAGAAGGCGCCGACGAACGTTCAGCGCTCGCCGGCCTCCTCCTGTGCATCCCGTCGCGCCAGCCACTCCACCACCGCCCGCCGCAGCACCTCCGACCGCGCCGCGCCCTCCCCCGCCACGATCGCCTCGATCGCGTCCAGCGCCTCCCGCGGCAGGCGCACGCTGGCGAGCGGGTCGCGGCCGGTGACGGGGCGGTCGCGCTTGCGTTTCTGCGTCGGGCCTATCGGGGCAGGCATGATGCCGCCCCCTCACCCACCCTTGCGCGTCATGAACGCGATCTTCTCGAACAGCGACACGTCCTGCTCGTTCTTCAACAAGGCCCCGTGCAGCGGCGGGATGAGCTTGCGCGCGTTCGCCTCGCGCAGCACCTCCGGCGACACGTCCTCGTTCAGCAGGAGCTTCAGCCAATCGAGCAGCTCGCTCGTCGAGGGCATCTTCTTCAGGCCCGGGGCCTCGCGCACGGCGAAGAAGACCTCGAGCGCCTCCTTGACCAGGCGCTGCTTGATGCCGGGGTAGTGGACGTCGACGATGGCGGCCATCGTGTCGGGGTCGGGGAAGCGGATGTAGTGGAAGAAGCAGCGGCGCAGGAAGGCGTCGGGCAGCTCCTTCTCGTTGTTGGAGGTGATCACGACGATGGGCCGGCGCGCGGCCTTCACCATCTCGCCGGTCTCGTAGACGTGGAACTCCATGCGGTCGAGCTCGGTGAGGAGGTCGTTGGGGAACTCGATGTCGGCCTTGTCGATCTCATCGATGAGCAGCACCGGGCGCTCGTCGGCGACGAAGGCGTCCCAGAGCTTGCCGCGGCGGATATAGTTGGCGATGTCCGACACACGCGGGTCGCCGAGCTGGCTGTCGCGCAGCCGCGAGACCGCGTCGTACTCGTAGAGGCCCTGCTGCGCCTTGGTGGTGGACTTGATCGACCAGGTGATCAGCCGCGCGCCGAGCGCCGCGGCGATCTGCTCGGCGAGCTCGGTCTTGCCGGTTCCCGGCTCGCCCTTGACGAGGAGCGGGCGCTCCAGCGCGATCGCGGCGTTCACCGCGACCGAGAGATCCTCCGTGGCGACGTAGTCCTTGGTGCCGGCAAAGCGCATCGCGTGGGGTCTCCTAGCGTCTCGAAGGGTCGGCTGCGGGTTTCTCCCACGCCGCGCGGCGGCGCGCAACGCCCAGCGCCTCGCCTCGTCTCGCCGCCACGGTTAACGCGGGCTTTACGCGGATGCGCTAAATCGAGACGTCCCGCAGCGTACCCGCGTCCCCCATGCCCCCTCCTCCGCCTCTCGACGAGGATCTCGTCCGTCTCTCCTCCCTCGCCCGCGAGGGCGGCGCCGTCGCGCCCGTCGTGCTGCGGGTGCAGGCCGACCTGTTCGCGGCGTCCCGCCGCCGCGCCGCCGAGGCGGACGCCTTCGGCGAGATCGCCGCGCGGCTGGTCGCCCAGGTGGACGCCGAGACGGCCGCGCACGTCGCGCGCCGGGTCTCGGCCCTGCCGGAGACGCCGCTCTGCGTGCTCCAGGCGCTCCGCGCACGCGGCGGCGAGAGCGCCCGGCTCGTCGCGGCGCTGGCGCCCCACGCGCTGCCCGAATCCGAGCGCCCCGAGCCCCTCGTCGCCCTCGCCCGGGCCCGGCGCGAGGATCTCGGCCTCGACGAGATCGACCGGCTCGTCGCCCGCGGCGACCCGGCCATCGACCGCGCCCTCGTCGAGAACCGCGACGCGGTCCTCCAGGGCCGCGCCCGTGCCGATCTCGTCGCGCGCGCCCGCGAGCGCGCGGATCTCGCCCGCGCCTTCCTCGCTCGCGATGCCGAGCACGCGCTCGCTCCCGAGGAGGCCGCCGCCCTCTACGTCCACGCCGACGAGGCGCGGCGCGCGGCCATCCTCCACGCGCTCGCGGCGACGCCGGCGCCGACCACCCGCCCCGCGATGCGGCCCCGGCCGACGCCCGAGAGCGTCGCCGCGCTGATCGACGCCGCCGACCGCGGCGATCGCGCCGCCTTCGGCTCGCGCCTCGCCGCCACCCTCGGGCTGTCGACGACGCCGGACTGGCGCTTCGACGAGGCCGGGCGCCACGACGTGCTCGCCTTCGCGCTGCTCGCGGCGGGGCTCGGGGAGGAGCAGGCGATCCGCATCTTCCTCACGCTCCACCCGGGCATCGCCCGCTCGGTGCCGATCGTGTTCCGCCTGGTCTCGCTCCTGCGCGGTGCGCCGCGCTCGGTCGCCGCGCGGATCGTCGAGGCGCTCCACGACGTGCGCATCGGCACGCGGCGCGAGGGCGCCCGGCACGTGCCGGTGCTGGCGCCGGAGCCACGCGAGCGCGGGGTCGCGGGCGGTTTTTCGAGACTATTTCCAAGCCGCACGGAAGAAGCTCTACAGTCGAGCGAAGGTTTATCCGAACGAAATCAACGATGATGGGATGGTTTTCCTCTTGAGAAAGCGTCGGCGTTAAGTCCATCCCTGGCGTAATTGCCATGCTTCTTTCCAGAAGAAGCCTATCTATTCACATCGAAGTGAGGAACCGTTGGGCACGTCGTGTGTTTTGCAGGGCATTCCATAGGCAGACACGAAAGGATGCCCAGCGATGAAACGTATGTTCCTCGCGGCCCTCGTGGGCTCGACGGCGCTCGCTCCGGCGGCCCTCATGGCCCAGACCCAGCCGAACCAGCAGAACCAGAACCAGCAGCAGATGCAGCAGGCTCAGATGCAGGGCCAGGAGGCCCGCGTCACCGCCGAGCAGATGCGCGGCCAGCCTCTGACCGGCGCCAACGGCAACCGCATCGGCACCGTCCAGCAGATCGTCATGGGTCGCTCCGGCCAGAGCTACGCCGTGGTCGAGGTCCAGGACGGCCAGAGCCGCCTGCTACCGACCGAGGCGATCATGCTGCGTGACGGCCGTCTCTACGTCCAGGACATCACCCGCGAGCAGGTGGACGAGCTGCGCGCCGCCGCCGAGCAGGAGCAGGGCGAGTTCCAGGACGCCGGCGGCGACGAGGTTCTCGTCCTCATGATGGACGAGGGGATGGAAGGGCAGGAGACGGCCCAGCAGCAGGACCCGGAGCAGGAGGGTGAGCAGCAGACGGCCCAGGCCGAGGGCGCCGACATCACGGTGGAGCAGAGCGCCCCGCGCCTTCGCATCGAGCAGCCGACGCCGCAGGTGACGGTCGACCCGGCCGAGCCCGAGGTGACGGTGAGCCAGCAGAACCCGCAGATCATCGTCCGTCAGGCCCCGCCGACGGTGACGATCAACCAGCCGCAGCCCGAGATCATCGTTCGGATGCCGGAGCCCGACGTGGACGTGTCCCGGGGCCAGCCCGAGGTGATGGTGCAGCAGGGCGAGCCGCAGGTGCAGGTCGAGCAGCCGCAGGAGCAGGCCGCGGTGTCGGTCGAGCAGTCGCAGGCCGAGGTCACGATCGAGGACGACCAGCAGGAGGCGCAGGTCTCCGTCTCCGAGGCGCGTCCGGAGGTCACCTTCGAGCGCACCGGCGAGCCGCAGGTCGAGTTCATGCAGGAGCAGGGCCAGCCGACGGTCCGCTACGAGCGCATGCAGCAGGCCGAGCAGGGTCAGCGTCAGCAGGGCCAGCAGCAGGCGCAGATGCAGCCCCAGGACGAGGAGCGCACCGCGCGCAGCCGCGAGATGCTCATCGATCCGGAGCAGCAGGACGTCGAGGCCACGGGCGCCGTGTCCGCGCAGACCCAGCCCATCGCGATCGACGAGATCGAGGGCGAGACGGTCTACAACTTCCGCGGCGAGGAGGTCGGCGACATCGACCGGATCGTCATGACCCCGAACGAGGAGTTCCTCGTGGTCATCGGCGCCGGCGGCTTCCTCGGCATCGGCGAGGAAGAGGCGGCCTTCCCGCTCGAGCGTCTCTCGATGCAGGGCGACCAGCTGCTCATCCGCGGCGTGACCGAGGAGGACATCGAGCAGATGGCCGATCTCGACGAGCGCTATCCCGACTCGCGCCGCGTCGAGCGCGGCGAGCAGGTCGAGATGCGCATGGGCGAGTGAGCCTCGCGCACGCCTGACGGCGTCATGGCCGGCGGTCCTTCGGGACCGCCGGCTTTTTCGTGCGTCGGCGTCAGTCGGTCTCGCGCGCGAGCGGCACGAAGGGGCGCCCTGCCCTGTCGTCGATCTCGACGAGCCAGAGGTCCGGGTCGAAGCGCAGCTCCTTGTGCATCCGCTCCTCGATCTCGATCGGGCTCGCGCCCTTCTTCACCGGCGCGAAACGGCGCTCGCCGGCCGCCTCCTCGTCGACGAGCGACTGGGGCGCCGGGCCGTAGAGATCGGCCGTGCCGTCGAGCCGGTCGACCTTGACGAAGATCGCGCCCGCCTCGGCCGCGCCGCGACGGCGCAGCACGGCGGGCACGTTCTCCACGCCGGCCTGACGGATCAGGGCGGACACCACGAATTCGGACGTCAGGCGCACGGCTGGGTCACTCCGCTCGCGCGGCGGCGGCGCTCAATCCACGGAGACGCCCGAGCGCACCGCCAGGGCGCGCAGGGTAGCCGGCTCGAGGCCGCCCGTCACCTCGAGACCGTTCTGGCGCTCGAACGCGGCGATCGCCGAGCTGGTCGCGGGGCCGAACAGGCCGTCGATGGTCATCGGCCCGTGCCCGAGCCTGATCAGCGCTTCCTGGACGCGCGCGACCCGGAGATCCGGCTCGACGGCCGGCAGCGAGGCGGTTGTGGCCGCGGTATCCTCCCGGATCAGCGCGCCGATCGGATCGACATCCTGGACGAGCGTCGGCGCGGGGGGCGGCGCGGGGGGCGCCGCGCGCTCGATGGGAGCGAGCGGCGCGCGCGCCGGCGGCAACGGTGCGCGCGCGGTCTCGACGACCGGCGCGGGAGGCGGTGAGACGGCTTCCGCGGCGCGCTGGGCGGGCGCGGGCGCAGACGCGGTCGCACCGGCGGCGCCGAAGGACGGATCGGCGAAGAGCGGCGCGGGATGGCGCGCCGTCTGGAAGGCGAGCGCGTTGAGCACGATGTAGACCGCGCCCGCCGCGAAGGCCGCGCTCGCGATCAGGCGCCCTGGACGGCGCAAGGCGCCTTGCGCCAGGGCGCCGAGGCGGCTCTGCCGCGGAGGGCCGCGCCGCCGCGACGGCTGGCTCGACAGGGTATAGTCGCGTCCGGAACGGGCCGCCATCACCTCAGGCACTGCGCTTGAACTCCTCGTTTTCGATCTGGACCGACGCGACGGTCGGGGCGGCGTGCGGCGCGGACGTAGGCAGGAGGGCCGCGGCGGCCTCCTGCTCGGCGGGGCGGATCGCGCGGCGGCGCGTACGCGTGGCGATCGGGATCGTCGCCACGTTGCGCGCGCCGTGCGCCGGCCGACCCGAGAGCGGCAGCTCGACGGTCACCACCATGCCCTCTCCCGGCGCGCTCTCGATGGCGAGCCTGCCGTCGTGAAGGCCCACGAGCCCACGCACGACGGAGAGGCCGAGCCCGGTGCCTTCGTGGGGCCGATCATAGGCGCCGTGCACCTGGAAGAAGGGCTTGCCGAGCTTGGGAAGGGCCGTTTCCGGCACGCCGACGCCGGTGTCGGTGACGATCATGGCCAGCATGCCGCCACGGCGCCTCACGGTCACCGTCACGGAGCCGCCCGCGGGAGTGAACTTGACGGCGTTCGAGACGAGGTTGATCAGGATCTGCCGGCAGGCGCGGCGATCCGCGACGAGCTCGGGGAGATCGGCCTCGACGCCGGTCTTCAGCGAGACCCCGGCGGCGTCCGCCTTGAGCTTCATCAGGTCGATGCAGCCGGCGACGAGCGGGGCGACGTCGAAGGGGGCGGGCGCGAACTCGAAATTGCCGGACTCGATCTGCGACATGTCGAGGAGCGAGTTCACCACCTCCAGCAGATGCTGGCCGGACTCCTGGATGATGCGGGCGTAGTCCCGGCGCTGCTCGGGGCCGACGCCGGCCATCGTCTCCGTCGTCAGGATCTCGGAAAAGCCGATGATGGCGTTGAGCGGGGTGCGCAGCTCGTGGCTGACCGTCGCGAGGAAGCGCACCTTGCCCTCGTCCGCGAGGACGGCGTCGTGCCGGGCGCGCTCGAGGTCGCTCTCGTGGCTCTTGCGAGCGGTGACGTCGCGCATCACCGACACAACACGCGCCCCGTCCGTGGCCGCCTCGATCCGATAGGCGCGCATCTCGACCCAGATCACGCGCCCCGCCTCGCCTCCGAGCGCGTCGCCGTAGTGCAGGCGGAACTGCGTCGTCACCGGCCCCTCCCCGGACGCCGCGTCGCTCAGCGCCTTCAGGAAGGCGGGGCGGTCCTGGAGATGCACGCGGGAGAACAGGCCGCGATCCTCGAGCGCCGCCGAGGGCGCTCCGACGAGCTTCATGGCCGCGGGGCTCGCCGAGAGCACGTGTCCGTTCTCGTCGTGCCAGGCGACGAGGTCGTCGATGACCTGCAGGAGAGAGCGGTCGCGCGCCATTCGGCCGCGCAGCGCCCGGTCCTGCGCGTCCTGGCTGCGCGAGACCGCGAGGACGAGGGAACCGACGTGCGCGATGGCGAACAGCGCGAAGACCGGCGCCGACAGGTCCGCGGGCCACGCGCTCGCGGCCGGGGCCGCGCCCGTCGCGTCGAGAATCGCCAGCACGAGGACGGTTAGCCCCGCGACGAAGGTGGCGCTCACCGAGGCGCGGCGGGAGCCGGAGACGAGCGCCTCGAGCGGAACGGCGATGAGCCAGATCGCGGCGGCGGAGTTCAGGCCGCCGGAGGCGCTGGCCACGCAGGCGATCACCCCGGCGAAGGCGGCAGCCGAAATCGTGTGCGCGAGCGCGATCCGCCCCGTGCGGGCGAGGACGAGCCCGGCCAGGATCGGCGCGCACAGGAAGACGAAGGCGAGATATTCGTAGGGCGACGCGGAACCTCGGGCCGCGAAGTAGATCGGAGCCGTCACGAGAGCGGCGATGCCCATCGCGACGCGCGTGACGATGAAGCGGCGTCGGCGCGTCGCGTCCACGGCGTCGCCGCGGGCCGACTCGTGCGCGAGGTCGGCGAGGCGCGCTTCAAGCTGTCGAACGCTCATGGACCCGAACACGTCCGTTTTCTCAAGGCGCTTTCGCCCCGCTCCCTGTCCTCTTTGACCGGACTGTCGCAGCCCTCGCTTAAACGAAACCTAAGGCGAACGTCTCCCGGGCCGCCTCGGCCGCTCGTATGCCGAACGGGGGGTTAACGGGCGTCCCGCAGCGAAGCGTTCACCATGCCGGCGCGCCCGCCGCATGCGGAAACGGTCTCTCAACCTCGCGCGGCGGAGATGGGAGCGACCGACGATACGAGGATATCCATGCCGCTTCTGCGCGCGAGCATCGTCATTGCGCTGATCTTCGCCTTCTCGCCTGTGCGCGAGGGAGGCCCGCAGCCGACGCGCAGCGCGCCGGAGCGAATCGCCGCGCCGGAGCGGACGGCCGCGCCGGTCGAGCAGCCCACTATCGAATCGCTGATTCGCGGCTCTACGGAACTGCGCGAGAGGGCCGTGCAGGCCCATGAGAACGCCGCCGCGGCACAGGACGCATGGCGCATGCTCCCGGTGGACGCGCAGGATGCCCTGGCGCGGATGGTCGCGAACGAGCTCAGATCGGGAATTTACGCGCCCGATCGGTGACATCGGCGGGCGTACAGCCTCTTGATTCCGCAAAACGGCTGCGATAGCGTCCGCTCCGCCTGGACGAGAGGAGGCGGCGCGAGCTCAAAAAAATGGGCCGCGTCAGCGGCCCGAGTCTAGGGAGGAAACGCCCAAGAAGGGAGCCCGCAAGCGGGCCTATGGCGTTGTGCACTAGCAACGACACGTTTTACAGACTAGCGCATGCCTAATTGAAAGGCAAGCTCGGCGGGGCCGTTTTCGGTCGCCGCCCACTCGTCCATGCGCATTCGCGAGACGTTTGTGACTTATCCGCATCAGCTGTTCGTTCGGCCCGGGCTTGCGTCGGCGGGCGCGAGACACTAGGACTCGCAGCGTCTCACGGGGTGCTCCAGAGGGAGCTGAGAGGCGCGCGTCCGCGCCAACCCGTCGAACCTGATCCGGCTCGCACCGGCGTAGGGATGAGCGCGTGCCGCCTTTCCGCGGCTCACTTTCGCCCCAATGTCTGCGCCGCGCGGCGCCGGATCGGCCACAACGGAGCCGATCGATGACGCATGTCCCAGCCCTCTCCACCGCCGCCGCAGCGGCCCTGTCGACGCTCGCCGCCCTGGCCGGCGCGACGGCTCCCCTCCCCGCCGTCGCACAGGATGGACCGATCCTGACCGTCTACACCTATTCGTCCTTCGTCGGTCGCTACGGCCCCGGATCCGCCATTGGAGAGCGATTCGAGGCGCAGTGCGCATGCAATTTACGATGGGTCACCGCCGACGACGCCGGCTCGCTCCTGGGTCGGCTGCGGCTCGAGGGCCCGGCGACGGAGGCGGACATCGTGCTGGGCCTCGACATGAACCTCGCCGCCCAGGCCCGCGCGCTGGGCGTCTTCGCGCCCCACGGCGTCGAGACCGGCGACCTCGACCTGCCGCTCGCCTGGACGGACGACACCTTCCTGCCCTTCGACTGGGGCTATCTCGCCTTCGTCTACGACGAGACCCGCCTCGCGGCGCCGCCAGCGAGCCTCGAGGCGCTCTTCACCGATCCGAACGGGCCGCGGGTGGTGCTCCAGGATCCGCGCACCAGCGCGCCGGGCTTCGGGCTGCTGCTCTGGTCGAGCGCCGCGTTCGGCGATCGTATGGGGGATGCCTGGGCCGCGCTGACCCCGCGGATCGTCACCTACACCACCGGCTGGTCGGAGGCCTACGGGCTGTTCCTCGAAGGCGAGGCCGACATGGTGCTCTCCTACTCGACCTCGCCGGCCTATCACCGCTCGGTCGAGAACGAGACGAGGTACGCCGCCGCGTCGTTCTTGGAGGGCCACTATCTCCACGTCGAGATCGCGGGCGCGACCGCCGCCTCCGACGAGCCCGAGCTCGCCCGCGACTTCCTCGCCTTCATGCTCTCCGAGGAGTTCCAGAGCCTGATTCCGGAAGGGAACTGGATGTATCCGGCCCGGGTGCCCGAAGCGGGCCTCCCCGAGAGCTTCGACGCGCTGATCGCGCCCGAGCGCGCGCTGCTGTTCGACGCCGAGCAGGTCGCCGCCGACCGGCGCGCGCTCATCGACGCCTGGCTCGAGGCGACGACGCGCTGATGCGCGACCGCGCGCCGCACGGCCGCGCCGTTCGCCTGCCCCATCCCGGCGCGCTCGTCGCGCTGGGGCTCGCGGGTCTGGCGGCGCTGTCCTTCGGAACCTTGATCGGCGCGGCCGAGGAGCCCGCGGGCGCCCTCGCCCTCGACGCCTACACGCGCCGCATCCTCGTCTTCGCGCTGACGCAGGCGCTGATCTCGACTTGCCTGTCGCTCGTACTCGGCGCGGCTCTGGCGCTCGCGCTGGCGCGACGGCGCTTTCCCGGGCGCGATCTCGCGCTCGCGGCGCTCGGGGCGGCGGCCGTGATGCCCGCGATCGTCGTCGTGTTCTCGGTCGTCGCCGTCTACGGCCGCTCGGGCTGGATCGGCCAGGCCATGGCGCTCGTAGGGCTGGACGCGCGACCGAACCCGTTCGGCTGGACGGGCATCCTGATCGCGCACGTCTTCCTCAACGCGGCGCTCGCCGCGCGGGTGTGCCTCGATGCGCTCGCCCGCGCGCCCGCCGAACACTGGCGGCTCGCGGCGATCCTCGGCTTCGGGCCGGGAGCCACCTTCCGCCATCTCGACTGGCCGATCCTGAAGTCCGAGTTTCCCGGGCTCGCGGGGCTCGTCTTCCTCCTGTGCTTCACGAGCTTCGCCATCGTGCTGACGCTCGGCGGCGGGCCGGGCAAGGCGACGCTCGAGGTCGCGATCTTCGAGGCGCTGCGGGTCGAGCTCGACTTCGCCCGCGCGGCGGTGCTGGCGGGGCTCCAGCTCGCTGTCTGCCTGTCGCTGACGCTCCTCCTGCACTGGGCCGTGACCCGCGCGCCGATCGCCCCCACCGAGCGCCTCCCCGTGGCGCGCCCAGACGCCGCCGATCCGCGCCTGCGCCGGCTCGACGCGCTGGTGCTGGCGCTCGGCGCGGGGCTGATCCTGCCGCTTCTCGCCGCGACGCTGCCGGGCGCGGCCGCCCTGCCCCGGGTGCTCGACGCCGACCTCGCCTATGCCGCGGGCGTGAGCGTCGCGATCGCGCTCGTCTCGGCGAGCCTCGCCTGCCTCTTCGCGCTGGCGCTCGCGGCGGCGGCCCAGCGCGCTCGCGCGGCACGCGCGGCACGGCGGGCGGCGGCCTACGACGTCCTGCCGGCGATGGTGCTGGCGATCCCGCCTTTCGCCCTCACCGCCGGGCTGTTCCTGGCGCTGCGCGGCCTCGTGAACCCGACGCAGGCGGGCTTCGTTCTGCTGCCACTCGTCAACGCCATCGGCGCGCTGCCCTTCGCTTACCGCTTCCTCGCCCCGGCGCTGGCGACGACCGCGTCGCGCTACGGCCGGCTCGCGGACCTGCTCGGGCTCACGGGGCTGTCGCGCCTCGCAATCGTGGACTGGCCGACGCTCCGACGCCCCTTCGCCGGCGCGTTCGCGCTCTGCGCGGCCCTGTCCTTCGGCGATTTCGGCATCGTCGCGCTGTTCGGCGGCGGCGCGCTGCGCACCCTGCCCTACCTGCTCTACGAGAGGCTGGGCTCGTATCGCCTCGACGAGGCGGCGGCGATCGGGCTGATCCTGGTCACCACCGCCTTCCTCCTCGCCGCCCTCGCCGCCCGGATGGCCCGATGCTGATCGTCGACGATTGCCGCCTCTCCTACCCCGGCTTCGAGGCCGCCTACACGCTCGAGGCGCCGGCGGGCGCGATGCTGGCCGTCGTCGGTCCCTCCGGCGGCGGCAAGACCACGCTCCTGTCGCTGATCGCGGGCTTCGAGACGCCGTATCGGGGGCGGCTCTCCTTCGCGGGCGAGGATCTCCTGCCGCTCGCCCCGGCCGAGCGCCCGGTCGCGATGATGTTCCAGGACAACAACCTGTTCGCCCACCTCACGGCGGCGCAGAACGTCGGGCTGGGCATCCGCCCCTCGCTGCGGCTCGCGCCCGAGGACCGCGCCCGGGTCACGGAGGCGCTCGCGGCCGTCGATCTCGCCGGCCTCGAGGCGCGACGCCCCGAGGCGCTGTCGGGCGGCCAGCGCCAGCGGGTGGCGCTGGCGCGCGCGCTGGTCTCGAAGAAGCCGCTCCTGCTCCTCGACGAGCCCTTCGGCGCGCTCGACCCGGGCCTGCGCCGCGAGATGATCGCCATCGTCGATGCGCTACGGCGCGCGCGCGGCATCACGGTGCTGATCACGATCCACACGCCCGAAGACGTCGTAGATCGGGCGGACGTCCTCGCCTTCGTGGCGGACGGACGCGTGATCGTGCAGGATGCCCCGCGCGCCGCGCTCGATGCCGCCCGCGATCCGCGGATCGCGGCCTTCGTCGGTCACGGGGCGCACGCGAACACGTGACGCGCATGTGATCGGGTGCGGCGTTAGAACCGGGAGCGTCGGCGCGAACAGGCGGCGAAACCCGGAGAGGACCCGATGAGCGTCATGCAAGACATCCACGACGAGACGTCGTCCGCCGCCGCCGCCGCCAAGCCCCGCCGGAGCCTGCTGCGCCGTTTCGGCCCCCTCGCAGCGCTCGTCGCGATCATCGCCGGCGCCTTCGCGCTGGGGCTGGACGAGTACGTCTCCTTCGAGACGCTGCGCGCCAATTCCGAGCGGCTCCAGAGCTTCGTCGCCGACGGCTTCCTGATCGCGGCGCTGGCCTACATGGCCGTCTACGCCGTCGTGGTGGCCGCCTCGCTGCCCGGGGGCGCGGTGCTGACCATGACCGGCGGCTTCCTGTTCGGCGTCTTCGCCGGCACCGCCTTCGCCGTCGTCGGCGCGACCATCGGCGCGACGGGCGTGTTCCTCATAGCCAGGACGGCGCTCGGCGACACGTTGCGCGAGAAGGCCGGCGGCGCGACCGCACGCATGGCCGAGGGCTTCCGCAAGGACGCGTTCAACTACCTGCTGTTCCTGCGGCTCGTGCCGGTGTTCCCGTTCTTCGTGGTCAACCTCGCGCCGGCGTTCCTGGGCGTGAAGCTGCGGACCTACGTGGTGGCGACGTTCGTCGGCATCATCCCCGGCGCCTTCGTCTTCGCCTCGGTGGGCGCGGGCTTCGAGAGCGTCATCGCCCAGGGCGGCGAGCTCTCGGCCTCGGGCGTGCTGACGCCGGAGGTGATCACGGCGCTCGTGGGGCTCGCGGTGCTGGCGCTGATACCGGTGGTGGTGCGCCGGGTGCGGGAGCGAAAGGCGGGGGGGTGACCGAGCGTCCCACGTCGACGCCCGCAGTCGACGATGCCCCCATGTGGCAGCGAACGAGGAAACGAAACGCGCTCTCCACTTGTGGACATCTCCGGAGGTTGTTACTGTCCGCGCGATGTGATGCATGCGGGAGGTAATCATGGCGACCGTGCCGTCCGATTCGCTCTTCGACGATCTGCTCCGCTCCGCGGAATTCAATCTGGCGCGCCTGCGAGAGATCGCCAAGCAAGCCGCCGACGGGGGCGACGACGTCGAACGACTTCGGCAGCGCGCTTTCGCCCACTACTACGCGCGCAACGACGAGCTGGCGGCCGAGCTCCTGAATACGCTATGCGCGCTCGCGCCGAGCGCGGACGCCTTCGCCACGCTCGCCCAGGCGCATTTCCGCGCAGGTCGGCTCGATGCCGCGGCCGATGCAGCGCAACGCGCGGTCAGCCTCGACGTGAAAGCGGCGATGGGGTACCAGATCCTCGCCTCCGTCGCGCTCGCGCAGGGACGGGCCGGGGACGCGCGCGCGAGCGCCGAACGCGCGGCGGCCTTGGATCCCAGCGACGTGCGCAACACAACCTTGGTCGCGTTGGCGCAGCGCGCGCTCGGTGAGGACGGAGGGCACGATGCGCTCACGAGCTGGCGAGCGCTGATAGGGCTGCCCAAGGGCGAGGGATGGACCGGGCAGAGGATCGGGCTTCAGCAACTCGCGACGCTCGAGCCGACCGTCTGAGCCGCACGATGCCGGGAGCGTGGCCTCCAGTGCGCCCGTCCCGGGTCTCGGAGGCTTTGGATCCGCTCGGCCTGGGGCCTGTCGATGTCCTGGAGAACCTCGCTTTCGACGCCTCGCACGAGCGCCCTTACCTGACGGGCTCGCTTGCGGACGGGTTCGGCAACGCGCGATCCGATGTCGATCTGATCATCCTGAGCGAGCGAGCGTCCGAGCCGTCCGATCGCCGAGCCTATGCGCTCGGGCGCTGGATCGACTGTCGTGTCGCTCCGGTTGACGGGCTTCGGCATCTCGTCGAGCGCTGCGCGGCGGCGGCGGCGTTCCCCGAGCGATGGGGGCGATCGCTCCTGCGCTATGGAGAGGCGGATGCCCTACATCGTTGTCGAGTCGCGCTCCCGTTCGACGCGACCGCCACGGATCCGCTCGTCGACGACGGGGCCGTGCGTCGCGCACTCGCATTGATGCATCTGTTCTCGGCGCGCAACATGTGGTTCGACGTGATCGGCGCCCGCGAAAGCGGCCAGAGCGAGCAATGCGCGGTCTTCCTGGAGTTGATCCGAGGCCTTCTCTTCGACGCCGCGGCGGCGCTCGCCGGCGAGACGAATCCCAACCGTAAGTGGAGCCGCGCAAAGGCGAGACGCCTCGCCGGATCGTCGCATCCAGCCCTCGCCGCGCTCCCCGAGCCCGATTGCGAGAGAGACGTCGACGAGGCCGTCATGGCGATCGGCGACGGCATGTTCGCGCTGATGTGCCTCCTGCATTCGGGCCGAGAGCCGCCCGAACTCCCGCACCCCGGCTTCGGCGCGTATTACGAGATCGAGGGCGATACGGTCTTCCACGTCGCGGCGTCGTCCGAAAAGCGTCGGATCACGATGCTCGCTCCCGAAAACGACAGGATCGACGCACGTGAGACGCGTTGAAGCCCCCGGCGGCGGCGCACTCGTCTCTCTGGCGGGGATCGACGGCGCCGGGAAGACGACGCAGGTCGCACGTCTCGCCGAGGCCCTCCGAGCGCGCGGGCGCGACGTGGTCTGTTGCAGGACCGAACTCTGGGCGACGCGCAGCGTCTTCCGCTTGGCGGAAGCGATGACGGGCGATCCGAGCGCATATCATCCCCTGATACCGGCGCCGCTGCGTGAGTTCGCCATCGCGTGCGATATCCTCGCCTACGCCGACAACGTCCTCTCCACGCTGCGCCGGCCTGGTCGGATTCTGATCTGGGACCGGGGGCCACTCTGCTACCGAGCCTACGCCGCCGCTTACGGCGGAGATTCGGGCTTCGTCACACGCATGCACGATCTCCTCCCGCAGCCGAGCGTGACGATCCTACTCGACGTACCCGCGCCGATCGCCCACGAGCGGATCCGCGCGCGCCCGGAGAAGCCCCCGAAGCGGGACGAGGACGAGACGGTTCTGGCCGACGTACGCGAGAAGTATCTCGCGCTCGCACGACACACGCCGGGCTGCGCGATCGTCGACGGAACAGGCGCGCCGTGCGCGGTGACGGAGGCCGTGGCCGCCATCGTCGAGCCCGTCCTCGAAGCCACGGCCCGGGACGCTCCCGATGCCGACGGGACGATGCGGTGATCTGGGTCGCTGTAGAGCGGACAAACGAAAGCCCGCCGGGAGGTATCCCCCCGGCGGGCTCTACGATGTCTCGCCGTGCTAAAGCACCGAGGTGCTCGCGCTGGGCCTTACGAAAGGTCGATAGACCTCAGCGGGCAGCCTCGGCGAGGTGACAGCGCTGACAAAGAGACACTGGACCACCTCCTTTCGCTTGTTTCGACTGGCTACGAAGGTAAGTGACGATATCCGAGTCGGAAAGGGGGAAAAGGTCGCAAGCCCGGTGAAAATTTCATCCGCCCGCCTGGAAGCTCAGCTGTATTCGCGCTCGTCGGCGATGACCTTGCCGTCGTTGGGCAGGCTTCCCGGCGCGACCAGCGCCACCTCGCCGCGCAGCTTCAGCACCGCCTGCACCGAGGCCGCCACCGCGTCCCGAAGCTCCGGCGTCGCCGCGCCCGTCTCGGCGTTCAGCATCATCGCGTCGGTCTCGCCGGCGCGGGTGACGACGAGGCGGGCCTTGCCGACCTCGGGATGGCGGCGGAGGATCTCGGCGACCTGCTCGGGGCGCACGAACATGCCCTTGATCTTCGTCGTCTGGTCGGCGCGGCCCATCCAGCCCTTGATGCGCGTGTTGGTGCGCCCGCACGGGCTCGGCTCGGGCATGGCGGCGGTGAGATCGCCGAGCGCGAGGCGGATCAGCGGATGGCGCGGCTCGAGCGTGGTGACCACGACCTCGCCCACCTCGCCCGGCGCGACCGGATCGCCGGTGCCGGGGCGGACGATCTCGAGGATGACGTCCTCGTTCAGCACCATGCCCTCTCCAGCCTCGGTCTCGTAGGCGACGAAGCCGAGATCGGCCGTGGCGTAGGCCTGCCGCGCGACGATTCCACGCCCAGCGAGCTCCGCCTGCAGCGATTTCGGGAAGGCCGCGCCGGAGACGATCGCCTTGCGGATCGAGGAGGCGTCGCGGCCCTTCTCGGCAGCGGCGTCGAGCAGGATCTTCAGGAAGTCCGGCGTGCCGGCATAGGCGACGGGGCGCAGGGCCTCGATCAGGTCGAGCTGCGCGTCGGTATTGCCGGGGCCGGCGGGGATCACGGTCGCGCCGAGCGCACGCGCGCCGGAATCCATGATGAAGCCGCCGGGTGTGAGGTGATAGGAGAAGGTGTTGAGCACCACGTCGCCGGCGCGGAAACCCGCCGCGAACAGCCCGCGCGCCGCGCGCCACGGGTCGGGCCCCTCCCCTTCCGGCTCGTGGATCGGCCCCGGCGAGGTGAACAGGCGCGGGAAGCCGTGCGTCCCGTCGGGCAGGAGGCCGCCGAAGGGCGGGCTGTCCTTCTGCATCTGCGGCAGCGCCGACTTGCGCAGCACCGGAAGCTTCGCCAGCGCCTCGCGGCTCGTGACCGCGGCGGGGTCGACGTCGCCGAGATGGGCCTTCCAGCCCGGCGCGCGCAGCGCCGCGGCGAGCGCGTCCGGCAGACGGCGGAACAGGTCGGCCTCGCGCGCCTGCGGCGGCTGGGTGTCGCGCGCGTCGTAATACTCGCTCATGGGGGCGTCTCCTCCGGGACCTCGCCTCTTCGCCGCCAGTGTAGAGCGGCGGACGGGCGCGCTGGCAAGACCGGCGAAGGGAGAACGCGAGGAGAGAGCGGCGTGTCTCAGAACCGCAGCACCCGGAACAGCCGCGCGATGTCGAGGAGCGAGACCAGCGCCGAGGCCACGTAGGTCATGGCGGCGGCGCGCAGCACGCTCTTGGCCTTGGGCAGGTCCTTCTGCCCGAGATAGCCGCCCTTCTCGAGGAGCGGCAGCGCGCGCTTGAAGCTCGCGTCGAGCTCGACGGGCAGCGTGAGCACGTGCACCAGCACCCGCGAGCCCAGCAGCGCGATCACGACCCCGATCTGGAGGATCATCAGCACGGGCGACTTCACCAGGACGGCGACGAGCGGCACCAGCGCCAGCACGATGGCGGCGGCGACCTCGACGGCGCGGATCGAGCCCGCGAGCTTCACCCGCGTGGCGAGGAGCGTGTCGCCGTCGGCGTCCTGCATGGCGTGGGACGCCTCGTGCGCGGCGACCGCCACCGCCGTGATCGAGCGGCCGTCGTGGTTGTCCGGCGAGAGGCGCACGATCTTGTCGATCGGGTCGTAATGGTCCCCGCCCGGCGGCGCGAGCTCGACGCGCACCTCGGGCAGGCGGGCGAGGTCGAGCAGATGGCGCGCGAGCTCGCCGCCGGTCCCCGGCAGGTCGTCGCGCTCGGCCGCGTGGCGGCGCATGACCGTGCGCACCCACCATTGCGGCAGGAAGATCGCGGCGAGGAAGAGGATGCCGAGGAAGCCGAGAACGAGCGCCATGGGAGGAAGATAGGGGCCGACGGGGCGCTTGGGGAGTGGCTTCCGGCGGTCGCGAGGCCGCAGGTCAGCGCGAGGCGGGCGCGGAGGGCGCGGCCGTCAGCTGCGGCCCGAGCGGTCGCGCATCCGAGGCGAGCACCAGGACGTCGAAAGTGCGGTGGCGCGTATCCGGCGCGAGCGCGCGGACGTAGCCGATCCGCGTCGCCTCCGGGCGCCGCAGCGCGCGGTCGTGAGCCGTCGACGCGCGCCAGGTGGCGAAGGCCGCGGCGGGCGTCGGGTCGCCGGCGGCGAGGTTCTCGAAGCTGGCGTAGGCGTCGATGCCGCTGCGGTGGACGCGCCCGGCGAAATTGCCGTGGTCCACGTCGTCGCGCGCCGCGATGCGCCGCGCCTGCTCCTCGGCCGCCGCCATCAGCGCAGGGTCGACCACGACCCGCGAGAGCCCGTTCGCATGACGGTAGTCGGAGACCATACGCGCCATCGCGGCCGCGTGCCCGCGCTCGATCGTGACCGGGCCTCGCGCCTGCGGGACGAGCGCGCAGGCGGCGAGGAGGAGTGCGAGCGCGGCGGCGAGGAGCGGATTCATGGGTCTTGCGGAGGCTGTGGAGCGGACCGGTTCGCCAATGCCGCGCCGCCGGGGCGAAATCAAGGCGCGCGGCGCTGGACATCGCGCGGCGGCGCGCCGATGGTCCCCGCCCGTTCCCCGAGAGAGACGCCGACGCCGTGTCAGACACAGCCTTCACCGTCGCCATAATCGGCGCAGGACCCGCCGGCCTCGCCGCCGCCGAGCGTCTGGCCGCCGAGCCCGGCGTCACGGTCACGCTCTACGACCGCATGCCGACGCCGGCGCGCAAATTCCTGCTCGCGGGGCGCGGCGGGCTCAACCTCACCCATTCCCAGCCGCTGGAGCGTTTCCTGCCGCACTACGGCGGCAGCGCGCAGGGGCTCGTCGCGGACGCGATCCGCGCCTTCGCGCCCGGCGACCTGCGGGACTGGGCGGACGGGCTGGGCGAGCCGACCTTCGTCGGCTCCTCGGGCCGGGTGTTTCCGAAGAGCTTCAAGGCGAGCCCGCTGCTGCGGGCCTGGCTCGCGCGGCTGCGGAACATGGGCGTCGGCCTCGTCTCGCGCGCCCGCTGGATCGGCTTCGCCGGGGACGGGGCGCTCGTCGTCGAGACGCCCGACGGCGAGACGCGGGTGCGCGCCGACGCGACGATCCTGGCGCTCGGCGGCGCGTCCTGGCCGCGGATGGGCTCCGACGGTGCGTGGACGGAGATCCTCGCGGCGCACGGGGTGGCGCTCGCACCGCTCGCGCCGATGAACGTGGGGGTGGAGATCGCCTGGAGCGAGGTGTTCCGCGCGCGCTTCGCCGGCGCGCCGCTCAAGCGCGTCGCGATCGGCGTCGACGCGGCCCCCGATCCGGCGGCGCTGAGCGAAGCGGTGGTCACGCGCCACGGGCTCGAGGGCACCGCGATCTACGCCCGGTCCGCCGCGATCGGCGAGGCGCTGGAGGCGCGGGGAAGCGCGACCCTGCGGCTCGACCTGCGCCCCGACCTCGCGACCGACGCGCTCGCCGCGAAGATCGCAGCGGCGCCCGAGGGGCGCACGCTGACCGAGCGGCTGCGCCGCGCGGGACTCGCGCCCGCGGCCATCGGGCTGATGCGCGAGAGCGCCGGGAGCGCGCTGCCCGCCGACGCGGCGGCACTCGCGGCGCTCGCCAAGGACTGCCCTCTCACGGTCGCGCGCATGCGCCCGCTCGACTGGGCGATCTCGACGCGCGGCGGGATCACGCGCGAGGCGCTCGGCGCGGGCCTCGAGCTCGCCGCGCTGCCGGGCGTCTTCGCCGCGGGGGAGATGCTCGACTGGCACGCGCCGACGGGCGGCTACCTGCTCCAGGGCGCGATCGCGACCGGGCGCGCGGCGGCCGAGGGAGTGTTGGCGCTCCGGAGCCGCTGATCAGTCCGGCTTGGGCCCCCGCCGATAGGGGTCGTTCAGCACCGGCACGCCCGCGAGGAAGGCCTGGAAGGCCGGCTCCCGCGTCGCCGCCCAGGTCCGCCGCAGCTTGGCGATCGGGTCGGGCTCGTCGTCGGCGCGCAGGTCGACCGGCGGTGCGTTCGGGTCCGCGACGACGAGGGCGGCGGAGCGATCGCCCCGCGCGTCCCCTCCGGCTGCGGCGCCGGCGGCGAGCGCCGCGAGGAGGCGCTCCGCCACCGGGCCGCGCGCCGCCTCGAATGCGTCGGCGATGCGCGCGCCGACGTCCGCCGACCCCACCCAGTTCGCGACGACGCAGACGCCCGGCCGCAGTTCCGTGCAGCATTCCGGGAGGTTGTCGGCGCCCGTGTAGACCCCGCAGTCGCCGCCCGCCGTCATCACGGCGACCTGCCGCGCCACGCGTCCGTCGTCCTCAGCGACCAGGCTCGCAACGATCTCGCGGGCCGTCCGCCGCCCGCGCGCGGCCCGGTCGAGCGCACGGCGCCCGTAGAGCGGGCTGGTGTAGAGCCCTTGCGTCGCGACGACGCCAACCCCCTCCATCGCGTGCAGCACGAAGCCCCCGACGACCGGCGTCCCGGTCGCGGTCGCGCCGCCGAACGCGCCCGTCTCCTCGTCGAGGGCGATGATCGAGTAGGTCACGTGGCCTCTCCTCTCCGCGCCCGCGCGGACCCGGCCGAGGGCCGCGCGCTTGATCAGGGCGAGCCTATCAGGATAGCTTTCCCCATCAATGCTCGCGGGCCACACGTAAAAGCTGCACGTGCTGCGGGCGCACAGGGGGTTTTCATCCGGCCGCAGCAAGGCCGTACCGGACAAAAGGGACCACGTTCATGCTTCTCCGCCGCACCGGCCTCCTCGCGAGCGCGGCCATCGCCGCGACGCTGATCCTGGCGCCGGCCGCGCCGCCGGCTCTGGCGCAGACGCCGCCGGGCGTCCTCGCCGTCGGGCAGATCGCCGAGCCGAAATCGCTCGATCCCGCCGCGGTCACGGCCGTCAACGACTTCCGCATCCTGGTCAATCTGTACGACGGGCTGGTGCGCTTCCAGGACGGCTCGCTCGAGGTCGAGCCCGCGCTCGCGGAGAGCTGGGAGATCTCGCAGGACGGGACGGTCTACACCTTCTCCCTCAGGGAGGGCGTGACCTTCCACGACGGCAGCCCGCTCGACGCCGAGGCGGTGACGTTCCACTTCGAGCGCATGCTCGACGAGGAGCACCCCTACCACGACACCGGCCCCTTCCCGCTGTCGTTCTTCTTCTCCGCGATCGACACCGTGGAGGCGCTCGACCCGCAGACCGTGCGGTTCACCTTGAACGAGCCCTACGCCCCCTTCCTGTCGAACCTCGCCTACCCGACCGGGCTGATCGTCTCGCCCGCGGCGGTGGCGGAGCACGGCGCGGATTACGGCCGCAACCCGTCCGGCACCGGCGCCTTCCGGTTCGAGCGCTGGGACGCCAACACCGCGGTCGTGCTCACCCGCAACGAGGACTACTGGGACGGCGCGCCGCCGCTCGAGGCCGTGATCTTCCGGCCCATCACCGACGCCAACACCCGGGTGGCGGAGATGCTGTCGGGCGGGATCGACGTCATGGTGGAGGTGCCGCCGGATGCGCTCGGGCGGTTTTTCGGAAGCGACGACTTCGCGGTCTACGAGCAGGCCGGGCCGCACCTGTGGTTCCTGATCCTCAACACCAGGGAGCCGCCCTTCGACGACGTGCGCGTGCGCCAGGCGGTGAACTACGCCATCGACAAGCAGGCGCTCGTCGAGAACGTGTTGCAGGGCACGGCCGAGGTGGCGGCGGGGCCGATTCCGCCCGCTTTCGCATGGGCCTACAACGAAGAGCTCGAGCCCTATCCGCACGACCCGGAGCGCGCCCGCGAGCTCCTGGCCGAGGCCGGCGTGGAAGACGCGACGCTGACCTTCTTCGTCACCGAGGGCGGCTCGGGCATGCTCGACCCCGTGCCGATGGGAACCGCCATCCAGGCCGACCTCCAGGAGGTGGGGCTCACCGTCGAGATCGAGACCTACGAGTGGAACACCTTCCTCGCCCAGGTGAACCCGGGCCTCGAGGGCAAGGCGAACATGGCGCAGATGGCGTGGATGACGAACGATCCCGACACCCTGCCCTACCTGGCGCTACGCACCGAGGCGATGCCCGACGCCGGCGGCTTCAACTCCGGCTACTACTCCAACCCCGAGGTGGACGCGCTGCTGGAGCAGGCCCGCACCGCCACCGACCAGGGCGAGCGCGCGCGCCTCTACAGGGAGATGCAGGTGATCGTCCAGGAAGACGCCCCCTGGGTGTTCGTCGCGAACTGGAAGCAGAACGCGGTGACCTCCGACGCGGTCGGCGACTTCGCCCTCCAGCCGTCGTTCTTCCTGCTGCTGCACGACGTGACGAAGGAGTGACGAGGCACGGGTGCGTCTCCCCTCTCCCTGGTGGCTAGCCGATGCACACATCTCCTGCAGTCCATGCCGACGCTCGTGTTTCGCCCCGAGGGTCGAGCCGGGCATTCTCCTTCCCTGTAGGGGAAGCCGGCCCGACGCGAAGCGGCGGGACGGATGGGGCGCGCCGCAGGCGCGGTCCGCGCAGCGGACATCGGGCTCCACCGAGCCGTCCGGCCCTGCACTGTTTCGGCTTCGCCGAACGCGC